>JAANMY010000007.1_pt1 | contig 226718 bp, 184 predicted proteins | sample 7279691 | NCBI WGS metagenome assembly JAANMY01 (sample SAMN14094543, study PRJNA606508) | bioreactor metagenome | isolation source: A lab-scale SPAN reactor treating ammonium-rich wastewater day 388 | place: Ireland: Galway | collected 2018-02-07
CGACTGCAACCCCAAACCGCTGAAGTCATCGTTGCAGCTCAGCACCGGCGCACTGCATCCCCCGTCCAACACGTAGAGAATCGTGTCAAAGGTCGATCCCTGCGTATCGATCACGTAAGTGCCCGTTACCGGTGCCGTATATCGGAACGCTCGATCCGGAGCACCAGCACCACCGCAACTACTACTGTGCGAATCGATTCCTCCGACTGTCGTGCCCGCAACCGATACGGACAATGGATTGCCCAGGTCTTGCTGCTGGCACGTGGGAGTGCGCGTTGGCGTTGGCGTTGCAGATATAATTTCCGACGGATTTGCCGAAGGCGGTGGCTCGGCGGCTGCGAACAACTGCAGTGTATTCGCAACAGCCCCAATGGTCTCAATTTCAGAGAGGGAAGATGCCGCAACAAGACCGGCTCGACCCACCTTCAGCCCCGTCATATCCAGGCACTCGAACGCAGAGCCGCTCACCGTAAATGGGCCGATCTGATCGCCGTCAGGGAGATTGGTAACCACAGTTGATGCCATTCCGGTTACAGCAGAAGATGTCGTTACCACCTCGATTTCAGGCACATCATCTGCCGTGCAGTAGACGTGGTCTGGCCCGTACTCCGGTGTCGTACCAGTACATCGCTCTGCTAGTATGGCATCAAAACCCGTTGTCATCAGCAGGCGCGCCGATCCGGGTCCACCGCTGCCGTAATGGCTAATGATCGGTGGGTGCGGAATCCCGCTCTCCCCTCCGGCATCGACCACGTAGCTTGCGTTGACACCGTCAAGCCCGTCACAGCCGATTGTACCTGATGCGGTATTGCCAGGTCCGTGCAGGAAGGCACATTTCGGCAGACCGCTGAGGAGACAAATCGACTCGTCGCCTGTGCAGTCGACAGACAGCGAGCCGTCATCCTGGAGAAAGGTTCCACCACAGGTCTTGGCTGCAAGTCCCCGTACGCATTCACATGCCAGTCCAGAAATCTCGACGCCCGGGAACGACACAGAAGCAGCCTTGATCACGGCGGGGATCCTACCATTGCGAGTTTGGCCAATCGTCAATTTGAAACCGCCGCTCAGGGGAACCGGGAACGAAATGAATGTACCGACGACAAGGCCGCTTGTGCCGCCAACCAATTGGTCTGGACTGTCAAGAACTCCTGGGACTAAATCAAATGAAACATCGTGTTCGAGAGTGCAGTTTGCCGCGCAACCGTCGCCGCCAAAGGTTCGGCAGTGAATGCAGCTACCGCCTGCACAACTCGCATCGCTGGTACACGAATACCCCTCCTTCACCCCGCCAACGCACACACCGGCTCCGATGCATTGAGCCTCACTTGTGCACACGTCTCCAGCGTTTGCACCGCCAATGCAGACACCACCATCGTCGCACTCCTCGCCCGGATCGACTGTGCCGTTGCCGCATTCAGCCGGCGAGGATATTTCAGTTGGGCCAGGAGTTGCCGGTGTTACAGTAGCAGTTGCCGTTGATTCCGTTGGTGCGATCATACCCCCGCCCGCTAACGAATACACTTGCCCTTGCAGGTAACCATTAGGCGTGTTGCCAGCGTTGTCATAAATCGACATACCCGTGCGGCTGATGCTTGGGATCTGGGCAATCCGGTCTTGCAAGAGGAGTCTATCGACATAGATACCCCCTCCGGAAATATTATCGCCATCGACAAGCACAAGCGATCCACCGGCTGGCAGCTCAAGAGCGCCGACCGCAAAGTTGCTGGTATAGCCCATCGGGGTGGCTCCAGGGTCAGCACCTGGCCATGCGACTCGATGAGTTACACCATCACCGGACAAACGGACGTGTGCAGTATTTAAGTCAAACTCGTCTTTTTGCGCGCTGTTATCAGTAGGGTTGTGCGAGATGTCGAAGAATTTGCTAGCCGAGAGTTGTATTCCCACATCCCAATTGTTTCCATCGCTCCATGCGCCCTGCGTTGGGCCTACGTAGAACACCTGATCAGCCCACGTTGAGCGCTCCGTGGCCGATAAGAAGGCTACGACGAGAATAGCGGCAGATATTGTACGTTTGATTGTCCCCATTTCGTTCTCTCCGAGCGTGGTCGCTTTGTGGGTTACCAGCAGGGTCGCGTGCCCATATTGCGCGTATCGTTCAGTCGAGCTCTGTGGAGCGGACGATCTACCAAGTGCATCTGTTGAGGATGAAACCGCCAGATAAGGATCATTCGCAGACCACTTCAGTTCGCTATTTCAACAAGCGGGCACTTAGAGCGCCCAATGTTCTCACCGACGTTCGCTCAAGTCGTCCCAGGACATCGCACGCGATAGGGCATTTCCCGGAAGAAATTGACAGAACGGGCAGACTTGTCGCCCAACTATGTCGGCATGCTGGAATGTGGAGAATGGCTTGAGACGCTTGAGGCTGCGGAGCGGTTAACGAAGGGCGTCGGGATATTGCTCGAACGGTTGATCGCGCAGACTCGACGCAGGCTCGCCCGTGCCAAATGGACCGATGGCTACCAGCCGCGTACGCGGCGAGCCGGGCTAAAGAGCTTTCGGAGGCGCTCGTCATTGTCGAAGCTTCCACCCGTCCCCCGTCAATCGCGTTCTGCTGGATACGACCATCACCGTGCCCCCTGTCTTCACGTTCAAGTAGAGTGGGATAAGGTCTGTGGCCCCTACCGTGTTTCGACCGAAGATGTCGATGGCTCGCACGCATCTGCTACATCGGGGGCCCCAAATGCTACACAGAGGGTCTCCCTTACTACGATGTGGCGCGCGTAACCCGGACGGTTGGAGATCGGGACTGGATTTGCCGAGTTGAATGGAAGGGATCCGCTTGGACGGATCCGCTTGGACAGCCACTCAACCGAAGCTACAAAACCACTGAAATTCTAAATGCTTACGACCCTACGTCCGAACAATAGGTCACAAGATGCCCCACGTCCTGCACGGACTGCTCTCGTTGCCGCACCACCGCTGACGGCAGCACCGCAACCACTTTCTCAGCCTGATCTTTTCTTTCCGCTGGGGACGGCAGGACTCTGACGCCCGTGTTGGTGATGAATGGTCGGGCGTTGCTCTCAGCCGTAGGTGATACAGGACTCCTTCCACAGCATGGCACCCTCCTTGGTGCCTTTTAGTGTTACCTATGTGCCCGGTCTAAAGTGTCACCTATCTGCCCGGTCTGTATCCTGTGCCGGCGCTCGAGGGCGGCCTCGTCGAGATGACGATCCCCGACAAGCCGACCAGCCGCCTGCAGAAATATCGGCTGATGGACAAGGGCCAGCGCTTCGTGCGCAAGCAGACGAGTGGGGATGCGCTGCAGGTCGACTGGCCACGAAACCCGACACACACCTGACAAACCCGATATGACCCGTCGATCCGGCACGGACACCGGGATCGCCGCACTCGAAGCCCGCCGCGAGAAGACCCGCACCGTCAAGTGACGCATGATGCAGCAGCTCCTCACCGGCTGCGTACGGCTCGTGAAACCCGCACCGGGGGAGACCGACGCCCGAAGATTGCCGTCCGGCCTGGTTCATTCAGCCTTGTACAAGGCGAATGACATTGTCCATGATAAAGGCAGCCTTTATCATGAAGCCAACAATCGGCCATGTTAAAGGTTGCTGGACGCATGACTTCTGCTGACTCCACCTACCGGGCCGGCCGCTACATCACGCAACCGGGCGGATATAAGGCGTTCCTGCCGGCATCGCTGCCGCCGGACCCACCAGTCCGCCTGGAGGGCGAGCTCCAGGCTCTGCTCTCGCGGGCCGACCGTGCACTCGGGCGGCTGGACGGTTCGATCCAGACACTGCCACATCCCGATCTGTTCGTGGCCATGTACGTGCGCAAGGAGGCGGTGCTTTCCAGCCAGATCGAGGGCACACAAAGCTCGCTGGAAGACGTGCTCGCCGCGGAGGCTCGTGTCCTGTCGGCGGATCGGCCCGACGACGTGGAGGAGGTATTCAACTATGTCGCCGCGATGAACCACGGACTGGCACGGCTCGCCGAGCTGCCATTATCGGTGCGCCTGATCCGCGAAATTCACGCGCGGCTGCTGGCCGGCGTTCGTGGGCAACACAGCTCGCCCGGGGAGCTGCGCTCTACCCAGAACTGGATCGGCCCGGGTGGCTGCACCCTGGCCGAGGCGACCTTCGTCCCGCCGCCGCCGCACGAGGTGCCACGTCTGCTGGGTGAGCTCGAGGTCTTCCTGCACGACGAATCGCCATTGCCGTTGCTGGTTCGCATCGGCCTGGCTCATGCTCAGTTCGAGACGATCCATCCCTTTCTCGACGGCAACGGCCGCGTCGGCCGCCTGCTGATCACCTTCCTGCTGTGTGAGAAGCAGGTCCTGCTGCGGCCGGTGCTGTATCTGTCGCACTACTTCAAGCATCACCGCCAGGCGTACTACGAGCATCTGCAGGCGGTGCGGGATGAAGGCGCCTGGGAGCAGTGGCTGGAGTTCTTCCTGACCGGGGTTTTCGAGGTCAGTCAGCAGGCCACCGAAACTGCCCGCCGTATTCTGGCACTGCGCGAACGTCATCGACAGCTCATTACCGATGAGTTCGGTCGTGCTGCGGGCAACGGCCAGCGCGTGCTGGAGTACCTGTATCAGCATCCGATCGTTACCGTGACCAAGCTGCGAGATCTTATTGAAACCAGCTATCCGGCGGCCAACAATCTGGTGGCCCAGTTCGAGCGTCACGGGATATTGCGCGAGACTACCGGCCAGAAGCGGAATCGTCGCTTCATCTATCGCGACTACGTTGATCTGTTCTACGACGAGAGCAAATAGGGCAAATTGGACAGCCACCCAACCGGGTTCGCAAATCCCTCGTAAGTTCAATGCCTTATGTGGCCTGATACCCTTTGTTTCGTTTTCGATTCACACTGACCGAAGCCTCATCGCACCCGGCGAGATAGAAAAACCCCCGACCCGATGGCGGGTGAAACCGGGTTGCGTGTAGACGGCCATGACGGCTATCCGACGAGGCCGGACGCAGAATCCGCCTGCTTTTTTTCTTCTGGTGCTTGTAGCCAGTTTTGCACCTGATCTCGTACGCCGCACATAATTCCTGTGTCGTCAATTCGCTCGCTGGTGCAAGCCACTGGTCAATCAATCGTCGTCGCTGGCTCTTCCGCATGGCTCTTCATCCAGGGCACGGCACCCTCCGTGGTGAGTTTCTGTGTTACCCATGTGCCCCGTCTGAAGTGTCACCTATGTGACCGGTCTGTACCCAAGAATACCCCCCTCACCCAAACCCTCTCCCCCCAAATTCTTTGGGTGGAGAGGGGATGGTTGGGTTGCAGGTTTCCAAGCTTTCTTGGGGAGCGAGGAGGTGGTTTGTTCTGTGCTCTTTGCGGCGGTGGTGGTGGTGAGCAAATTGGATAGCCATTCCAATCTTCAGGCTGTACTGAAATCAGGAGCAAATTTGATTCACAGGGATCCGCTTGGACAGCCACACAACCGAAGCTACACCCTTCTTCAACGGGCTGTTACATGGCCAACGAGGCCTGACGACTCAACGTATTGCCCAACAATCCCCTTCACGTGTTCACTTTGCCGAAACAGATGTTCACGTTCCCGAAATCAGTGTTCAGCTTGCAGCGAAACAGGTGTTCACCTTCGACCGAAACCCGCAGAAGACCATCTATCCGAGCCGGAAAGCCACCAGGAAGCGAGTGAAGGGAGAAACAGAATGAAGAAGCGCGACTTGCACGGCGAGGAAGAAAAAGAGTTGGTCGCTGCATACGAACGCGGCGAGTTCAGGCCCGTGAAGGACCAGAAGAAAGCAAAGCGCACGGCTGTGCAGGCGGCGAAGCGCTATATGCGCAAGGATGCGCGCATCAATATCCGCCTCTCGAGCGCCGATCTCGCTATGCTCAAGCAGCGTGCCGTCGAAGAAGGGCTCCCGTACCAAAGCCTCATCGCCAGCGTTCTCCACAAGTACGTGAGCGGCAGCCTTCCCGGTGACAAGCGCGAGTCGTGAGACGCGATGCCCACCACTCTGAGCGACAAGGTCAAACGCCTGAGCGCCGCTCGTCTGATCGCAGAAGACATGTCCGAGGCAGGTACTGGTAGCCGGTGGGTTTGGGTCCGCTTGGAGGTCCGCTTGGCTACCATGTGGCGAGCCGCTTGGACAGCCACTCAATCGAAGCGGCAAAACCAACGCAATTCTAAATACTTACAACCACACACCCGGATAATAGGCCGCACGGAGCCGCTTGGACAGCCACTCAATCGAAGCTATAAAACTCCTGCAATTCTAAATACTTACAACTCAACGCCCGAACAACAGGCCGTAAGGTGCCGCACATCTCGCACGGCCTGCTCTTGTTGCCGCATCACCGCTGCCGCTTTCTCAGCCTGATTTTTTCTTCTGGCGTTTGTAACCGGTCTTGCGGCTGATCCTCGTACGCAGCGCTCAATTCCTGTGTCGTCCAGCCACTCGCCCATGCAAGCCACTGGGCAATCAATCGTCGTCTCTGCTCTTCTACACGGGACTCCTTCCACGGCACGGCACACTCCTTGGTGCCTTTTAGTGTTACCTATGTGCCCGGTCTGTACCCCCGAATCCCCCCTCACCCAAACCCTCTCCCCCCAAATTCTTTGGGTGGAGAGGGAATGGTTGGGTTACAGGTTTCCAAGCTTCCTTGGGGGGTGAGGAGGTGGTTTGTTCTGTGCTCTATGCAGCGGTCGTGGTCGGGAGCAAATTGGATAGGCATTCTAACCTTCAGGCTGTACTGAAATCAGGAGCAAATTGGCTACCATGTGGCGTGTGTAACGGTGTGGTTGGCGGACGGTTGGAGATTGGGGCGGGGTCGGAGTCCGCTTGGACAGCCACCCAACCGAAGCTACAAAACCATTGAAATTCTAAATGCTTACAACCCTACGTCCGAACAATAGGTCGCAAGATGCCCCACGTCTTGCACGGACTGCTCTCGTTGCCGGATCACGGCCGCATCACCGCTGCCGGTTTCTCAGCCTGATCTTTCCTTCCCGCTGGGGACGGTGGGACTCTGGCGCTCGGGTTGGTGGTGAATGGGCAGGCGTTGCTCTCAGCCGTCGGTGATACAGCCTTCCGAGGCGTTCTTCACCGTCTTGATGTACCGGTAGAGGGTTCCCTTCACGGCCTTGTAGGGAGGCATTTTCCATGCCGCCCGGCGTCTCTCCAACTCCTGCGGCTCCACTTCGAGCTCGATCGTGTTCGCAACCGCATCGATCGCAATGATATCGCCATCCTCGACAAGCGCCAGCGGTCCGCCTTCCTGAGCCTCCGGTGTCACATGCCCGATGATGAATCCATGGCTGCCACCGCTGAAACGGCCGTCCGTGATCAGCGCCACGTCCTTACCCAGACCCGCACCCATGATCAGTGAGGTCGGTGAGAGCATTTCCGGCATGCCCGGTCCGCCCTTCGGCCCTTCGTAACGGATGACAATCACACTGCCCTTCCGGATCTCCTTGCGCTCGGCCGCAGCCACCATTTCTTCCTCCGAGTCGAAGACCTGTGCCGGCCCGCGGAAGGCCAATCCTTCTTTGCCGGTAATCTTGGCCACAGCACCTTCCGGCGCCAGGGAACCGCGCAAAATCCGGATATGCCCGGTCTCTTTGATCGGATGTTCGATCGGACGCACGATCCGCTGATCGTGTGCCAGACCAGGCGCGTTCTGCACATTCTCCGCCAGCGTCTTTCCCGTCACGGTGAGACAGCTTCCGTCGAGCAATCCCTTGTCGATCAGATATCGGGTGACGGCCGGAACTCCACCGATATTATGCAGATCCTCCATGACGTACTGGCCACTTGGCTTCAGGTCGGCCAGGAGCGGAATTCTCTCGGCTACAGCCGCAACATCGTCGAGCGTCAACCGGATATCCACAGAGTGCGCCATTGCAATCAGGTGGAGGACCGCATTGGTCGAGCCGCCAAGCGCCATCGTGATCACCAGCGCATTCTCGAATGCCGCCCGCGTCATGATATCGCGCGGACACAGGTTGCGTTCGAGTAGCTGCCGCATGGCCACACCTACCGACAGGCATTCTTCTTCCTTGTGATGATCCTGCGCGGGTGTGCTTGAACTCGCCGGCAGGCTCAGTCCCATCACCTCGATGGCGGTCGCCATGGTATTGGCAGTGTACATGCCACCACAGGCCCCCGGTCCGGGGCAGGCATGCCGGACGATGTCCTGCCGTTCTTCTTCGGTGATCCGCCCTGCCAGGAACTCCCCGTAGGATTGGAACGCACTGACGATATCCAGTTTCTGCCCCTTCGAGCTTTTTCCCGCGCGGATCGTACCCCCGTACACCATCAGAGAAGGCCGGTTCAGCCGCCCCATGGCGATGACGCAACCGGGCATGTTCTTGTCGCAGCCGGGCAAGGCAACAAGCCCGTCGTACCACTGCGCCGCCATGATCGTTTCGATGGAATCGGCAATGAGATCGCGCGACTGCAACGAATAGCTCATCCCGTCCGTACCCATCGAAATACCGTCCGAAACGCCGACGGTATTGAAGCGCATGCCGATCATGCCGGCTTTCTCGACCCCTATCTTGACCTCGTTGCCCAGATCAGAGAGGTGCATGTTGCAGGGGTTCCCATCGTACCAGACGCTGGCAATCCCGATCTGCGCCTTGTCCATGTCGGCGTCACGCAGGCCCGTGGCGTAAAGCATTGCCTGAGAGGCGCCCTGGGATTTCGGTTCCGTAATACGACGACTGATGCGATTCAGTTTGCTCATATCTGCTCAACTCGAAGGATCAAAGATTTTTGGAAGAACACCCGAATGATAAAACGCGTAGCACCCTGATCGGACCGGTGCGAGCGCCCGATTCGAAAACGGGAGATCTTCCGCCAGGCTTTTTTTCACCTTCGAGGAAATTCGATCGGTAAGCATCCCCCACACCGGCATTCCAACGACCTGGCGCTCCGGGCCTTCTGGACAATCCCCGGCCCCACTGGTACTCGCGGCGCGTGCCCGATCGCGCATCCCTGTTTCCAGATCTGATCAGAGAGGCGTTTGGTAGCAAAGCCACGCTCCTCCGCAGTGCGCCGTTGGCGGGAGACGCCTCGACGCGCAGCTACATGCGACTCTGGTTGAGGGACGGCGGAGCACCAGCAACGACAGTGGCCATGATTCTCGCGGATCGTGGCATTGCCATGTCCTCCGACGAACTGGCGGTATTCAAGGAGCCACCACGAGAATTGCCGTACATGAATGTCCACCGCTTTCTCGAAAAGCTCGGTGTGACCGTCCCAGCCGTGTATCTCGATGCTTCAGATCGTGGAGTGCTCCTGCTGGAAGACGTCGGTGATGTCGCCCTCTGGGACGCCGTGCAGAATCAGCCACGGGAACACGTCGCCTCCCTCTATGAAAAAGCGATCGAGCAATTGCTCCTGATCGAAGTGGACGGTACGCGGCAGCACGACCCGGACTGCATCGCCTTCCAACAGAGCTTCGACGCCCGGCTCTACAACTGGGAGTTCGAACACTTCATCGAGTACGGGATCGAAAAGCGTGCCGGATCGTTACCAGCGGCCGAGGCTGCGGTGCTGCGTGAACACTTCTCAGATATCTCCCAGCGACTGGACTCGCAGCCGAAGGTCCTGAATCACCGCGACTTCCACAGTTGGAATCTCTACGTGCAGGGGGACGCCATCCGGGTCATCGACTTCCAGGATGCGTTGCTGGCTGCCGCACCGTACGATCTGGCGACCTTGCTCGGTGATCGCGACACACCACTGGTCGTCGATCCGCCCCTCGAAGAACACCTGCTTCGCTATTTCCGTGACGGCTGGGAGCGCAGAGCGGGAGTGAGACCCGATGAAACCGAATTCACCACCATCTACTTCCTCTGCGCCTTGCAGAAAGCGCTCAAGGTCGTCGGCCGCTTTTATTTCCTCGACCGCGAAAAGGGCAAGTCAGGGTATCTGCGCTTCATTCCTTCGACCGTGAAACAGATCCGAAGAATCCTGCCCCGCTTCCCCGAGTACGCCGATATGGCGGCCATCTTGCGGCGTCATTTGCCGGACTGACGGGATGCGAGCCATGATTCTCGCAGCCGGTTTCGGAACACGGCTGCGACCCTTGACCGACAGGACCCCCAAGCCACTCATCGAAGTGGCTGGCCGTCCGATGATCGACTTCCCGCTGCAACTCCTGAAGGAGGCCGGAATCCAGGAGGTCGTGATCAACTTGCACCATCTGGGAGAACAGATCCGCGCGGCATTGGGTGACGGCTCGTCACGGGGCTTCGTGTTCCACTACTCGGAGGAGAATCCCATTCTCGATACCGGGGGAGGCATTGCCGCAGCACGGCACTTCCTCGCCGGACAACCGTTCGTTCTGCTCAACTCGGACGTCTACATGGAACTGGATCTCCGTACGATGATCTCCTTCCATCAGGCAAAAGATGCGCTTCTGACGATGCTCGTACGACCTGATCCTGAAGCCCTGCGCAGAGATGACGTGGGGCTCGATCCGAATGCACGAATCCGTCGAATTCTCGGACATGGACCACAAGAAGTGCTCGGCCGGCCACTCGATCGGCACATGTACGCGAGTGCCATGATATGCGAAGCACGCTTTCTCGATCACCTTCCCGGCGGTGTCTACAGCTTGACACGAGACGTGTTACCGCGCCTTCTGGATGCGGGAGAGCGGATCTTCGGATTCGTCCACGAGGGATACTGGCAGGTATTGGACACACCGGCAGACCTCGAAAGAGGACGTGCGGAAATCGGAAAACGTATCGCATTGCGTTCCGTGGATTGACTTTGCGTGTGGCGGAAGGATAGGGACGAAGAAGATCAACCGGAAGCGAGGTGTCGATGGGGATTACCATCGTACAGAAGAGCGATCTTTCGGTACGCAAGAAGAATCCGAAAGTCGCCCTGGTACTGGCAGGCGGTGCGGTCACGGGGGGTGGGTTCAAACTTGGAGGGCTGAAGGCCCTCGACGACTACCTCGTCAACCGCAAGACGACGGATTTCGACTGCTACGTCGGACTGAGTGCCGGCGCTCTTCTCTCCGCACCCCTGGCCGCCGGTGTGAGTCCGGCCGAAATGATCAAGAGCCTTGCGGGGGAGTCTGAATCATTCTCCCAACTGTCGGCGCTCGATTTCTACAACCCGAACATCACGGATTTCTTCACGCTTCCCGTACGTTTTGTCCTGGACACCCTGCTCTTCTTCCCCGGACTGATCAACGACCTGCTCCACCACATGCCCAGGCTGGCAAAAGAGATGGAGCAGCAGGTGGGGCAGGTCTGGGAACGACCCAGTCTCCGATCGCTGCAGCGCCTGCTTTCGCCGATCGCGGTTACCCTCGCGAATTATCGAGGCCTGCCGTCTCCACTGGATTATCTTCCGGCGGGTTTCTTCGAGAACTCGAATCTCGAACGCTACTTACGCTTGAATTTCGAAGCCACGGGGCTGCCAAACGACTTTCGGGCACTCTATCGGGCAACGAGAAAAGAACTGTACATCAGTGCCATGAACCTCGATACCGCCGAACGGGTGGTCTTCGGATACGACGAGGACACCTCCGTGACGGTCTCCGAAGCGGTCCAGGCCTCCACTGCCTTGCCGGGTTTCTACAAGCCGGCGCGCATCAATGGGATCGACTATGTGGACGGTGGCGTGCGGCGCACCGCCAACATCGACGTTGCTCTCGAACACGGGGCCGATCTGGTGATCTGCTACAACCCGTTCCGGCCGATCTCGAACCGGGTAAGACGTGTCGAACGCAACGGACGTTTCCAGATCGAAGGCAAACGTTTGGCCGAATCAGGGATCCTCAGCGTCATCAACCAGGTGTTCCGCACCCTTCTGCATTCCCGCCTGCAGTACGGCTTGCGCCAATACCAGGACGATCCGAACTTCCTTGGAGATATCGTCGTCATCGAGCCGAAGGAAACCGATCAGCACTACTTCGAGTTGAGCCCGATCGCATTCTGGCAACGCGTTGCCGCGGCCAACCACGGCTATATTTCGGTCACCGAATCCATCCGGCACAACTACGATCTGATCAAACAGATCCTCGAGAGCTACGGCATTCTGATGACGCGTAAACAGGTCCAGGCGGGGGTTGAACGCATTCGCCAGGAGGGACCCGACGAGTCTTCGAGCGTCGTCACTGGCGAGTCCCCGAAACGGATCCTCAGTGTCGCGTAGCGATTCGGGCGTGAGCGGCCCTACCGCCTGATAAACTAACACCCCTGCCTACCCACGGGAACTCAACACCCCTGGCGACCAGATCCGCAGGCATCGGCGCCGGTCGCGCTCATCCACATCGAGGGGCATGAGGGCGTCCCCGCCACATCGCCAAGGACGCCACACGGGTAGCTTGGCCGGAGCCCTGGTCTCTCCCCGATTGGGGTTTCAGAGAGAGACCAGGGCTATCGTTTACAGTCGCTCGATAATCGTTGCGATACCCATGCCCATGCCGATGCACATCGTCACAAGACCATAACGCTTGTTGCGGCGTTCCAACTCGTCGAGAACCGTGCCGATCAGCATGGCACCTGTGGCACCCAGTGGATGCCCCATGGCGATGGCGCCCCCGTTGACGTTGACCTTTTCGGGGTCCATGCCGGTTTCCTTGATCGTGACCAGAGGCACGGGCGCAAATGCCTCGTTGATCTCGATCAGATCGATATCCTCGATCTTGAGTCCCGCTTTCTTCAACACCTTCTGTGTTGCCGGAATCGGACCCGTCAACATGATCACCGGCTCTGAACCAACGATCACCTGATCGACGATCCGGGCGCGCGGTTTCAAATTGAGTTCCTTCACTTTTTTCTCGGAAGCCACCATCACCGTCGCCGCACCATCGACGATCCCACTCGAATTACCTGCGGTGATCACGCCACCGATCTTGAAGGATGGCTGAAGAGCCATCAGCCCCTCCAGCGTCGATTGCGGCCGCACGTGCTCGTCGACCTCAAAGATCTTCTGTTCGCCGTTGTGTGTCACCGTGATGGGCACGATGCTTTTCTTGAAACGGCCTTCCTGGATGGCGCTCCAGGCCTTCTGCTGGCTATGCAGCGCGAACTGGTCGATTTCTTCCCGGCTGAGCTTCCACTGCTCGGCGATCATTTCCGCCGAAAGACCCTGCGGCACCAGGTTGTATTTCTCCATCAGACTGGCCGGCGGCGGCCCCAGATCCGATCCCATTGGCACACGAGTCATGTTCTCGACGCCGCCGGCGACCACCAGGTCCTGCGCACCCGATTTCACGGACATCGCTGCAAAATTCACAGCCTGCTGGCCAGAACCGCAGAATCGGTTGAGTGTCACTCCTGGTACCTCGATCGGCCATCCAGCAGCCAGCACCGCACCACGGGCCAGGTTCGCACCCTGCTCACCCGTCTCCGACACACAGCCGACAACCACGTCTTCGACCTGAGCCGGATCGACGCCGGTGCGTTCCACAATCGCGTTGAGAGGCGCGACGAACAGATCAACCGGATGCGTCTCGGCCAGACTGCCCTTGCGCCGGCCGCGTGCCGTCCGGCACGCGTCGATGATGAATGCTTCAGCCATTCGTGAATTCTCCTCTAATGTTGGAATGAGGTTGTTTGCTGCCAGCAGGCCCGCCTTCAGTCAATGGCAGACGACGTTTCATTGCAACACGAGCCTCGGCACCTCCGAATCATAACGGATCTCTCCGGAGATCAAATCACCCTCAGCTCACCGTTTTACTCCGGCGTCTTACGGCCCCTTTCACGCCATCCACCCCATGCGACAACGTGTCGCATCCCCAAACAGCAGATCCGGCGTTACAGGGAATCCCCGTGCAGGGATGGGATCTTCATCAAGATGATCTTCGACGGGACCCACCCTCGAGTGCAAGTCTCCAGCGTAACCCGGAATGGGAAGAATCGTGAAATTTCTCACAAAATTATACGGAATTCTGGTGATTTCTTTACCTGTCGCGGCCCTGGGTCAGGGCGTGGCGTTCGATCCGGTGGTCGTCACCGCACCGAAATACGAAAACCGGACGGCGGACTCGGACCTGGGAGCATCGCATATGGATCAGACGGACCTCGAATCCCGTCGATCTCTTACCAGCGATAGTGCCGAACTCCTGCGGGATGTCCCGGGCGTGAGCATCAGCGGAGCCGGAGGAGTCTCGGGCCTTCCCGCGATTCATGGGCTGGCTGACGATCGAGTACGAATCGAGGTGGACGGCATGAATCTCAAGCCGGCCTGCCCCAACCACATGAACCCGGCGCTATCGTACATCAATCCGACAAAGGTGACCCGCATCACGACCTTTGCCGGCATCACTCCCGTCAGCCTGGGGGGCGACAGCCTCGGTGGCACGATCCGCATGACATCAGCCACACCCGCATTTGCCCAGACAGGACAAAAGGTCCTGCTGAAAGGTGAAGCTGGCAGCTTCTACCGGTCAAACGGCAATGCCTACGGCTACAATTTTGCAGCCTCCGCAGCGACGGGCTGGGCCAGCCTGTCGTACACGGAGTCGAACTCACAATCGGACTCCTACAAGGCTGCACGAGCATTCAAGCCCGTCAGCCAGGGGCGTGAGGATGGCCCTTCCATCCGCGGCAGAATCGTCGCTTCGAGTGAGTACCACGGGGCAACGAATCGGGACGTGGAGATCGCTCTGCAGCACGACGGACATCTTCTGCAAGTGAACCTGGGACAGCAGAGGATCGGCTTCGAGGGATTCCCGAATCAGCGCATGGATATGACCCACAACGACAACAAGCTGGTCAATGCGCGTTATCAGGGACAGTACTGGTGGGGCGATCTCGAATCGCAGTTCTACTACCAACATACCCGGCATGAGATGGATATGGGGCCGGACCGATATTTCTACGGGACCGGCATGCCCATGAATTCGAAGGCCGACACATATGCGGCACGAGTCCAGGGCAACATCCTGCTTTCGGCCAGAGACACGTTCCGAGTGGGCGCTGATTATACGCACTACACTCTGTACGACTGGTGGCCGGCTGTGGGGGGCTCGATGGGACCCAATACGTTCTGGAACATCGACTATGGCCAGCGGAACAAGGCCGGCGCTTTTGCGGAGTGGGAAGCCGACTGGACTCCACAATGGGTCAGTCTCCTGGGACTCCGGAGCGATACCGTCCACACCGACGCCGGGCCGGTACAGGGCTACGACAACGGTCTGGCCGGCCAATGGGGTAACGACGCCGCTGCTTTCAATGCGCTCGACCACGCACGCACCGACTCCAACTGGGACCTGACTGCTCTGGTGCGATACACCCCGAGTGACACGCAGACCTACGAGGCGGGCTATGCGCGCAAATCCCGTTCTCCCAATCTTTATCAGCGATATCCCTGGTCCACGAACCCAATGGCTGCGCTGATGAACAACCTCGTTGGCGATGGAAACGGATACATCGGGAACGTCGCCCTGGATCGTGAAGCCGCACACACCGTCAGTGTGTCCGGTGACTGGCATGGCCGGGATCACGAACGGTGGGGTCTGAAGACCACCGGCTACTACACTCACGTCAATGATTACATCGATGCGCGGCGATGCGATTTCGGTCAATGCAGTCCAACCAACACAACCACCACGCAGGGGTTCGTCTTTCTCCAATACACGAACCACAGGGCACAGCTCTATGGCGCCGATGTGGCGGGGCATCTGCTCCTGATCGATACGGAGGTATATGGCAACCTCACGGCAACGGGACTCCTGAATTACGTCAGAGGCAAGAACCTGACCACGGGAGACAATCTCCACGGGATCATGCCGTTCAACGTGAAGTTCAACCTGACACACCGTCTCGGCACATGGACAAATACCGCGGAAGCGCAGTGGGTCGCCGCCCAGCATCAGGTGTCACGCGTTCGTAATGCCGTGCAGACGGGGGATTATCCGCTTTTTCATCTGCGGACTGGCTACGTTTGGAAGTTCCTCCGGGTCGATGCCGGTATCGAAAACCTGCTCGACAGGTTCTACGCGATGCCACTGGGCGGAGCGTATCTCGGACAAGGTCCATCCATGACTACGAACGGCATTCCATGGGGCGTCACCGTCCCCGGTCCGGGGCGATCGTTCCACGTCGCTCTCAACCTTTCCTACTGAGGCAACTGATGATGCCAGAGACACAATCCGTGGGCCCTTTCAAACAGACCACATTGCCAGCGCGACTTCTTGCCGCCGTGTCCCTGATTCTCCTCTGGGGATGTGGTCAGGGACCGGCGATCGAAGCGCGCCCGCAGAACATTCAGTTCGGCCCCGTGCCATCACTCCGATTGTACGGGACAGCGACGGTCACTGCTTCGGCGACTTCGGGCCTGACAGTCCGCTTTTCCAGCATCACGCCCGAGATCTGTTCGGTCGTCCAGGACTCGGGTCTGGTCACATCGCTTGCCGCGGGAACCTGCATCGTGGCCGCCAACCAGCCCGGCAATGATCATTTTGCCCCGGCACCTCAGGTGACCCAGGAGATTTCTGTCCTCTTTGAATCTGCTCAAACGATCGTGTTTGGTCCCACGCCCCTCCTCAGCCTGGGCGGCACGGCCTACGTATCGGCCCAAGCGACTTCCGGTCTCCCGGTCCGCTACAGCAGCCTCACACCAACCGTTTGCACGGTCGATCCCAGCAGCGGACTCGTGACGGATCTCACCGCTGGCGACTGCATCATCGCCGCTGACCAGGAAGGCAACGCCGAGTATGACCCGGCACCCCGTGTCACCCAGACGATCACGGTGACCCCTGCACCCGAGGTGACGGTACCAGGGTCACCCGAGTGGGTTACCGCCACACTTGCGGGCCCAGGCGGCGGCGTAACAAAACCAAATGTCGTGACGGTGAGCATCGGGCCAACCTACAGCGGCGGCAGTCCGATCACCGGATACAAAGTGACCTCGCGGCCTCCGGGAATTTCGGCAAGCGGTACGACGACACACATCGATGTGACCTGCCCCTCGACATGCGCGGGTTACACTTTCACAGTCGTGGCCAGCAACCAGATCGGTGACGGACCCGAGTCTGCGGAAACCCACGTGATCACCACCTATGACGTGGTCGAAACCTTTCTCGAACCAGACACCCAACCCAACAACACAATCTTTGCCGGTACGTTCCGTCTCGATTCGTCGACGGGGACCGTGTCGGATCTCCGGGGCATCCTGAGCGAAGCGATGACCGGTGACCGCATCGCCTATCCGGACGACAACATGACCTGGCTGGTGCTGGAACATCAACTGTCGTCGGTGTACGAACCCGCGCTTGGCGGTCTTCTGGTAGCGAGCTTTCGCTTGCCTACAACCAATACACTGAGCGCCGATCCACGGTTCGGTGGAACCGACGGATGGTCGCCCGGAACGGGGTCGGGACTGCACTACGGCTTCCCCGGAGAAAACCCTGGAAACGCATACGCATTGATCTTCGTAAACCTCGATGATCCGACCGCACCCCTGACATCCGAACAGATCAACAAACTCGCCTACGCCGACTGCGCACCGGGCGGGATGATGGGTTCGACCTGCATGACGGGAACGACGGTGGCGGGATACGGCGTACTCGGATCCATGAGTGGATACCCGATCAGTCAAATCACAACCCGGCATTGACCCACTCCACGCTGCATCCGCCGTGGAGACCCAGGCGACCGGAACGGTTGCCACTGACACAGGAGGGAAATTTCTATGAAAACTCTGAAGCGGAGACTCGCTCTGGGCGCGATCGTGTTCCTCACCGGCTGTGGAGGCGGTGGTGGCGATGGAGATGCGCCAACACCACCCGACCCGCCCTCCGGCGTGACTGTAAGCGCTGGCCCGATTCCGGGAACGACCGCCCTCGTACATTTCACCGCACCGGCCTGGGATGGCGGCAGCACAATTACCGGATACACCGTGACCGTCGATCCGGGAGGACTGAGGGTATCATCGGCAACATCACCGATGGCAGTGAGCGGGCTGGTCGTGGGCACCGCCTACACATTCAACGTCGTTGCCAACAATGCGATCGGAAGTAGCGAAGCAGGCGTCGCACATAACGTGAACCGGTATCGCGTTGTGGAGACTTTCCACGAACCGATGACCCAACCGAACGATACGATCTTCACGGGGTCGTTCGCATACGACTCGATCGGTGAAATGGTGTCGGATCTGGAAGGTTCGTTGACGCAGTCCATGACGAAGCCCGATCCGGCTTGTGTGCCGGGAGGCATGGGTAGCGGCAAGAGCTGTTTTGGTGGTCCGATGACCACTGTGGAGCTGAAGCATCAGCTTTCAGCCGAGCGCGTCACGATCGAGGAAACCGAGGGACTCCTCGTGACCACCTTTGCCCTTCCCACGACCGACACGTTCGATGGAGGAGGATTCGCTCCAGGCGGCACCGAGTACTTCGGTCTCAGTGAAGGTGCGCCGAATCCGAATGCAGGCGGCACCGGCAATGCGTACGCCATGATCTTCGTGAACCTCGCCGATCCCACCGCCGCCCTGTCACAGGCGCAGTTGGATCGATTGGCCTACGCCGACTGTACGGCTGGTGGCATGATGAAGAACACGTGCATGACGGGGACAACCGTGGCGGGTTATGGGCGTACAGGAACGATGGGAGGCTATCCGATCAGCCAGGTCATCACGCCCGAATGACCATAGAGACCGGTTCATTGACATCGATCATCGCGAAGGGCCCTCCGCCGGTGAGGGCCCTGTCACGGCAGCCGGCACACACATGCGACAGACGATCGATGACCCTGCCCGGTAGCGTTCCATGGCAGCAGACTACGGCATCATCCCTGATAGAAGGTCTCCGCAATGGCGCTTGCATAGCCCATCACTTTCTCGGATGGGAGATCGTAGACGGGCGGCACAATGCAGATCGAGTCCGCAAAGCTCCAAAGTGACTCGATATGTGCGCGTACCTGTTCCGGGTTACCGACTGCAACGAAGGTACGCACCATCTCGTCGGGGACGAGCCGGGCTACTGTCCGATAGTCACCCTGCTGCACGCCCTCCTGCAGGCGTCTGGCGACATCCCCAAAACCATGCGCGGCAAAGAACGGCTCGTACTGCGCCACACCGCCGTAAAAGGCCATCGAAGCCCGGGCATCATTGATCGCAGTCGCCTCGTCCTGGTGGGGAGCTGCCCACACCCAGAGATTCACCTCGATATCCTGGCGCTTGCGGCCGTGCCGTTCGAGCGCCTGCTCCAATTCAGGCCGCATCTGTTCGAGTGTCCATTGTACCGACCACATCGGATGCCCCATAAGCCCATCGGCCACTTCACCGGCGAGTCGCACCAGAGGTGCGCGCAGGGCGGCCAGCCAGATCGGGATGCGAGTACGAAGCGGTTCCGGCATCGGCTGCAATTCCCGGAAGTTCGCGCGGAAGTAGGTTCCTTCGAATGGAGTCAAACCGCAGTGGGCACCCGCCATGATGTGCCGGACTGCCGCAACAGTTTCACGAAGATGGGTCACGGGTTTGATTTCAGGAGTGCCAAAAACTCCACTGGTCCAGGCCGATACGCTCGTACCCAATCCGAGGATCGTTCGACCTCCGGAAATCCGATCGAGATCGAGCGCCGCCATGGCCGTCTCGAACGGACTGCGTGCCGCGGCAATGGCAATTCCAGGGGCCAGTTGTACGCGTTGCGTGACCATGGCGATGGCTGCGAGAGTTACGAACGGCGGACCATAAACCTGCGGCGTAAAAATTCCGTGTACACCCATCGCTTCGACCTGGCGCGCCGCCATTTCGAGAAGAGGTGCAGGCATCGGTGAGAGGACCGTCCAATATCGTCGTTCGGCTGGGGGCTTTACGGTCATTCGGCTGGTCCTTTCTCGGTCCGGGCAGCCTGAATCCATCCATCAAAGCGGCATGAGCTCCCGGATCCTGGGCAAATCGCCCTGCTTCTGCCTAAGCCCAGCGCCGAGGGCAAGACCCGGCTCTATCAGCGTGACATCCGGATTCGTTCAGTCAGGTCTTCGATCTGGCGGCGGACCGCGTCGTGTGTGGCATCGGATGGAACAGCAGCGCTCGCGCGTTCCAGTTGTCCCTTTGCTCTCTCGTAATCGCCCCGCAGCCAGGCAGCCTCGGCCAGATGGTAGTGCCCGGCGCTGAGATCGCCGACTCGGCCGGCCAGTGTGCCCAGCTTGTCGTGGGCCTCGGCATAGCTCGCTGCAAGACGCACGGCCTCTTCGTAGGCCCGGCGTGCCTCACGGTCACTACCCTTCTCCTCCAGCACACAACCCAACTCGTACCATGCAACCGCATCCGCTGGACGCGTCTCAACGGCCGCACGCAACAGGAGCAGGGCTTCGTCGAGATTTCGCAGACGATACTGCGTCCGTCCCAGATCGCGCAGCGCCATCGGTATCCCGGACTGTCGGGCCAGATCGAAGGATGTACGCGCCGCGTCAAACAGCCCGGCTTCAAAGCAGACAAGTCCCAGGAGATACTGTACCTGCGCATCATCCGGCGATGCCTGCACACGCCGCTGATAATCCACCAGAACACCCTGTGCCGGCTCCGTGCGCATTCGCGCCAGGAGTTGTGCGCGTTCCAGGTCGAACGAAGCAACACGGCGAACCGCCTGATCCTCGCCGGAACCCAGGACGGATTCCAAATTGGTCAGACGTTGCTGGGTGAGTGGGTGAGACAGGAGGTACGGCGGCACCTCGTGCGCCGAACCCCGCTGCTGTCCTTCCATCTTCTGGAGAAAATCCAACAGACTGCGGGGATTGAATCCTGCCTGCCGCACATACCGTGCACCAAGGTAATCCGCTTCCTGTTCAAACTCGCGCCGATATTGCAATTGGGTCGCAGAACTCAACGCCGCCACACCTGCACCAACGACCGGCTGTACGAGCGACAGCAGGGTGGCGGCATACGTGGCGTAGTTCAACAACTGGGTTGCATCCTGCTGCCGGGCAAGATGGTGGGCGTGTACGTGGGCAATCTCATGGCCGAGCACTCCGGCAATTTCATCCTCACTCGAAGCCTGCAGGATCAGCCCGCTGTTCACGTAGATCGCGCCACCCGGCACGGCGAAAGCGTTCAGCCGCGCATCCCGGACAACGAAGAAACGGTAGGCGAACGGCTGGTCACCCAACCCGGCAACGATGCGCTGGCCGATCCCATCGATGAATCCGGTCAACTCGAGATCGTTCAGCAACGGCAATCGGCTACGCGCTTCAAATTCGAATCTGCGGCCAAGTGCCGTTTCGCCGGCGATCGACCCAGCGGCAACCCCCGGAAGCACGGCAACCCACGCGCAGATCGCGGCAAGTGCCGGGCACAGCCAGCGCCACGAATGTGCTCTGCCCATCACAGCCGCTGAACCGCGTACTCGAGAAGCTCGCTCAAGCGGCGCAGTCGCCGGGCATACACGGTACGATGCTCCTCATCGCCGCGATCGAACAGATCCAGTGTAAAGCGCAGATTCAATTCCAGGATCTCGACACACCGTTCGGTCAACTGCTGTTCGCGCTCACGACGGCGCGCACGCACGAGATCCAGAAATGGAACGATCTCGGCCACTACGATGCCCTCCGTGAATTCCCCTGTCCGGGTGTCGAAGGCGGCGCCTGCGTCTCACTGCCGATCGCCCCGGTGGCAGGAAGGATCTCACCGCGCTTTGCTGCCATCACCCGCCAACCTCCTTCACCATACCACTCCACCTGCCGGGCCAGCGCCAGCAAAATCCTGACGTCCCGTTCACTGAGCCGGGCGCGACCGAGAAACCGGCGATAGGCGAACATGATGTGATCAGGATTGGTCTCCTGCAGATAGCCGATCTTGAGAAAGCCACTCTGCAGGCGTTGGAACAGGAAATCGAGCCGCTCGGCCGTTGCCAACTCCGGGACCGCTGGTGCGTCCGCCTCGTTGGCCTGCACAGCCAGAAACAACTCGTAGGCACACACCATCACCGCCTGAGCGAGATTCAGCGATGAATATTCCTCCGCCGTGGGAATACAGATGAGTTGGTGGCAGGCCTTGAGGTCTTCATTGCTCAAACCGTGATCTTCCGGTCCGAAAACGAGTGCCACGCGGTTTGTTTCGGCTGCAGCGGCGATCGAGGGCATCAACGCGCGCGGTGGCTCGGCCGAGGCCCGGTACAGTCCGGAACGGCACGTCGTGCCAATCACCAACCCACAATCTGCTACCGCCTCGGCAAGCGAGCGAAAACGTTGCATCCCGGCCAGGAGATCCCTGGCATGCACCGCCATGGCGTTCGACCAGAAACCACTCGTCACACGTGGCTGTACAACCGCCAGCTCGCCAAGGCCCATGTTCTTCATGGCACGCGCCACGGCTCCCACATTGGCAGCACCCTGGGGTCGAACAAGCACCACGCGAACGTTTTGCAGAGACATGCGCTGCCGATGCTAGCACGGAGAGTCGGAGGACCTAACCCCCTGGAGTGTCCCCAGGCAGAAAAACAACCTGACAAGCTCCCAACCGTCTTACGTGGCCGGCCCGTCTCCTCAGAGCAGCGTCTCGATTTCCACCAGACTCGTGATCGTGGATGAATCCACAGATTCCTGCAGAGACCGGTCGATGCGGAGCGCTCGCAAGCCGGCTGCCGTCGCACCGCCCAGATCCTCACGTTCACTGTCGCCGATGTGCAGCACTTCGTCCGGACCAAGACCGAGTCGATCGAGTGCATGATGGAAGATCCGCGGATCGGGCTTGGCGGCACCCGCGCGACCGGATACGACAACCACCTCGAATTTCTCGTACAAACCGAAACCGACAAGAATCGTCTCCAGTCGCGAGTCGAAGTTCGACACGACACCAAGCCGAAGGCCGCGGGCTACGAGCCGGTCCAGTGCTGGAAGTGTATCGGGGAAAAGATCCCACGCATCCGATTGGGCAAAATAGTCGAACAGCTCACGGTAGAATCCGTCGAAGTCGGGAAACACGGCACCCGCAAAGATGCGCTGCACCACATCACGCCACCACGCATACTCATGGCGTGCCAGTTCTTCCTCGTCCGTCCCCTCGAAACACAGCGGTGGAGATTCACGAAACACCTGCCGGAAGCGAACATCCAGTTCCGCAGACGGCACCGAGACACCATGACTTTGCGCTGCACGCGCATATACCTCACCGACCGAGCCTCGCAGCCGAAACAGTGTATCGCCGGCATCGAACAACACGGCACGGACCGATCGCCGGTTCTCCATACGACCACAACTACCGTTCGAGATCCCTGCTGTCACGTTCCCGCCGGGCGATCAGCAATCAGCCCACCTTGGCTATTCGCAAGGAAGAGTCTGTGGTAACAACTCAAGCGAGTACAGACTCCCCGCGGGTCCAGGAGGTGACGGCATGAGTGTGACGCGAGTGTTGATTCCGGTGGATTTCTCCGAAGATTCGTTACATGCGGCCGATTACGGGGCCGACCTCGCCAAGCGGTTCAATGCCGAGGTGATTCTGCTCTATGTCGTGGAGCCGATCTATTATGCGGCGCCGGTCGATATGTACGCCACCAGCCCGAGCCTGGCTACGCTGCTCGTCGAACAACGTGAATCCGCACGGAAGCAGTTGGCGGAACTCATGACAAAGCTGGAAAAACAACGGCTGAGAGTCACCGCACTGCTGAAGACGGGTGCGCCAGCGCACGTGATCCCGGATACCGCCAAACGGACGAAAGCCGATTTGATCGTAATGGCGACTCATGGCCGAACCGGCCTGGCGCACGTCCTGATGGGGAGCGTCGCCGAACGGGTCGTCCGCATGGCAGAATGTCCGGTGCTGACAGTGCGGCGGCGCGGCCTGAAGAAAAAGCGTGCGCCGAAAAAGGCAGCCAAAAGGAAATCCATCGCGAAAAAAGGAACGGCAAAAGCGAAGGCGGGACGCAAGTAGTACGAGTCCGTTTCGAAAGTGAACCTCGATCTGCCAGCACCCTACAGGCCCACGGCCTCTGGCACGGGCACGTGCCGCATCCGGAAGGCTCGGGCGACCCCTTCGTGCGTGACCTGCCCGTCGAAGACATTCAGCCCTTCCCGGAGTGCGCGGTTTGATCGGAGCGCTTCGGTCAGACCGCGGTCGGCCAGTTCCAACGCATAGCCAAGGGTGGCGTTCGTCAGTGCAAATGTCGACGTACGCGGCACGGCGGCCGGCATGTTGGTCACGCAATAGTGGACGACATCACTGACCACGAAGGTCGGATCATCGAGCGTCGTGGGACGCGAAGTCTCGCTACAACCGCCCTGGTCGATGGAAATGTCGACGATCGCCGATCCCGGCCGCATGGCACGGACCATCGAGCGTGTAATCAAGCGAGGCGCCTTTGCTCCCGGCACGAGAACGGCGCCGATGATCAAATCGGCGCTGATGACTTCCTCTTCGATATGGGTGGGATTCGACATCACGGTCGTGATATGCCCGCCAAGCATTTCGTGCAGGGCACGCAGGCGATCTGCGTTGCAATCCACGACACTGACCTGCGCACCGGTGCCGAAAGCCATCCGTGTGGCAGCGGTGCCCGCCATACCGGCCCCCAACACGACGACCCGGGCTGGCCGGACCCCTGAAGCGCCTCCAAGCAGGATTCCGGCACCGCCATTCGGTTTCTGCAGGCACCACGCGCCCACCTGGACCGACAGACGGCCCGCCACCTCGCTCATCGGTGACAGCAGGGGAAGTGCTCCGTTTTCCAGCTTGACCGTCTCGTATCCAATGGCGCGAATCCGCCGCCGGACCAGTTCTCGAGTCAGCTCCTCGCTGGCTGCGAGGTGCAGGTATGTAAACAGGAGCAATCCCTCACGCAGATACCGGTACTCCGTAGGGAGTGGTTCCTTCACCTTGACGACCATCTCGGCTTGTCGCCACACCTCACGCGCACCGCGAACGATCTGCGCACCTGCTGCACGGTACAGGGCATCCGGCAGCCCACTCCCAATCCCCGCGCCATGCTCGATCAACACCGTATGCCCACGCTCGACGAGCGCGCTGGCACCCCCCGGTGTGAGTGCAACCCGATTTTCCTTCGCCTTGATCTCCCGGGGCACACCGACAATCATGCCGTGGACCGTACGGCACGAATCACATTCAAGGCAAGGGGCCCCGGCTGGAGGATGGGTCGTTGCAAATGACGAAGATCACACATCGGTCAGCTTTACTCACGGGAAGCCTTTGTTTATGGCCGCGCCATGGCCGATTTGATCGACGGCAAAGCAACGGCACAAGCAGTGCGCGCCCGTGTGAAGAGTGAGGTCGCAACCTTCCGGGCAACACACGGCTACACCCCCGGCCTGGCGACACTCCTCGTGGGAGAAGACCCCGCATCGGCCAGTTACGTGCGAAGCAAGCGCAAAGCCTGCGTGGATGTCGGGATCGAGTCGTACCCACACGAGCTCCCGGCCAATGTATCACAGGAGCAATTATTGGAGACCGTTCATGCGTTGAACGAACGGCACGACGTGCATGGAATTCTGGTGCAGTTGCCTCTGCCACGGCATCTCGACCAGGACGCCATCATCGAGGCAATTTCTCCCTTGAAGGACGTCGATGGGCTCCATCCCCTCAATCTGGCCCGGCTCGTACAGGGACGCGAGGGGCTACGCCCCTGTACGCCCCTCGGTGTGATGTGCCTGCTCGATCGCACCGGAATCAAACTCGAAGGAGCACGCGCAGTCGTGGTCGGCCGCAGCAGCCTAGTGGGCAAACCGGTTTCATTCATGCTCCTGGAAAGACATGCGACGGTAACGGTGTGTCACTCACGAACACGAAACCTGGCCGCAGAAGTCGCCAACGCCGATGTGTTGATCGCTGCAATCGGGCGGCCGCATCACATCCAGGGCGAATGGATCAAGCCAGGGAGCACCGTCATCGATGTGGGAATCAACCGCATTGCTGGTGGCCGGCTGGTGGGAGACATCGATTTCGACAGTGCGCAACAGCGTGCAGGCACCATCACCCCGGTTCCGGGAGGCGTCGGGCCCATGACGGTCGCCATGCTCATGCAGAATACGCTCACTGCGGCCCGCCTTGCGGCTGGCGTGTGTTAGGCGAATGAGGATGAAACGCACGGCGTTATACGAGCGGCATCGATCCAGCGGGGCACGGTTCGTCGAATTCGGCGGCTGGGAAATGCCGGTTCAATACAGCAGCATCATTGAGGAACACCGGACGGTTCGCCAACAGGTGGGGCTGTTCGATGTCAGCCACATGGGTCAGGTCGAAGTCCGTGGTTCCCATGCCATCGCTGCCTTGCAGCGTGTAACTGTAAACGACGTCAGCCGCTTATCCGACGGCGAGGCGCAGTACTCGCTGCTGTGCCATCCGAGTGGCGGGGTGGTTGACGACATCATCATCTACCGACTAGCTGAGAATCGTTTCTTCATTTGCCTGAATGCCTCGAACACGGAAAAAGATCTCGCCTGGCTGCGCGAACACTGCCATGACGCAGACGTGGTGGATCGGAGCGCCGACTACGCCCTGCTGGCACTGCAAGGACCACGCGCCACTGAAGTGTTGTCTCGATTGATGGATCAGGAAATCGCGGCAGTCCCGCGCTTCGCTTGCCGGGAGTGGAACATCATTGGTCACCCCGTTCTTGCGGCGAGAACCGGATATACGGGCGAGGACGGCTGGGAGCTCTACTGCAAACCGGGGGACGCCATCGAATTGTGGGACACCCTCCTAGAAGCGGGTCATGCAGACGGCATTCGGCCCGCCGGATTGGGTGCACGGGACACACTGCGTCTCGAGGCCGCGCTTCCCCTCTATGGACACGAGTTAGATGACGAGACCACACCGCTCGAAGCGGGACTTGGCTGGGCGGTGCGGTTCGATAAAGGCGACTTCATTGGGCGAGAGGCTCTGCTGCGACAAAAAAGCATCGGAGTCACACGAAAACTGGCAGGAATCGTCTTGACGGAACCAGGCATTCCACGGCAGGGATATGCGATCTTGCACGAAGAAAAACACATTGGGATCATCACCAGCGGCGCCATGTCTCCCACGCTTGGCAAGGGGATAGGGTTAGGCTATGTGGCGGCGTCTTGCGCGTCTGCCGGCACGACTCTCAGCGTTCAAATCCGTGGGCGGCAGGTTCGTGGAAAGGTCGTTACGCGGCCGTTCTACAAGCGGTAAAGGTAAGGAGGAGAAGCATGGAATTCCCCGAGGACCTACGGTACTCGAAGGAACACGAGTGGGTGCTCGTTGAAGGAAATGTCGCAACCGTCGGCATTACCGATTACGCACAGGATCAGCTTGGCGACATCGTCTTCGTGGAATTGCCTGCGGTGGGCGACCGGGTCAGCAAGGAAGATGCGTTTGGCGTCGTCGAGTCGGTGAAAGCCGTCTCCGACGTCTACGCCCCGGTCAGTGGAACTGTGTTGGAAATCAACGACGACCTACCCGAAAATCCGGAGATGTTGAACGAAGATCCCTACGGTGACGGTTGGATCCTGAAGATCGAGATGAATGATCCGGATGAGTTGAAGGAATTGATGACCGCAACCGAGTATGAGGAATACGTTGCGGAAGAGAAGGAATGAGAGGGTCGCACCGATCATCTGAGCTCCGGGGCGGCCTCCCCTCGCTACGTATTTCCCAACCCGATTCCCGTGCGCTTTCACCCACACACCGCCGGTGACATTCGGGCAATGCTCGAAGTGATCGGTACGTCCGACGTCAGCAATCTCTTCGCAGATGTCCCCGCCGCGCTTCGCCACAGCGCCACGCTCAATCTTGCGCCGGGCGTTTCCGAGCTCGAATTACGCGCCCGACTGGAACAGCTCGCGGCGCAGAACACCGCAGCCCGACAACTCTGTTTCATGGGGGCAGGTGCCTACCCCCATTTCATCCCAGCCGTAGTCGACCAGATCCTGCAACGGGCTGAATTCTACTCTGCGTACACGCCCTACCAACCCGAAGTAAGCCAGGGAACCTTGCAGGCAATCTTCGAATTCCAGACGCTGGTCTCGATGTTACTCGGCCTGGAAGTTGCCAATGCCAGTATGTACGACGGCGCATCCGCAACGGCCGAGGCGGTACTGATGGCATTGCGGCTGCGTGGCAAACGTCGCCGTATCGTGCTCTCCCGAGCCCTCCACCCACAGTATCGTGAGGTCGTGCGGACCTACCTCCGGGGAGCCGGTGAATTCGAAATCGTCGAAGCGCCTTTTGATGATACGGGTCGTACTGATCCCAAATGGCTGTCACAGAATCTCGACGGGGATACGGCTGCTGTGGTGATCGGATATCCGAATTTTTTCGGTATCATCGAAGACCTGGCCGCAATCGGCACACTGACGCACAAGGTCGATTCGCTACTGATCTCGTCGACAACGGAATCCGTCGCCCTGGGTCTTCTGAAGCCACCGGGCAGCCTGGGCGCAGACATCGCAGTCGCAGAGGGGCAGAGCCTCGGGATTCCCCTGTCCTACGGCGGACCGGGTGTCGGTCTCTTTGCAACGCGCAATGACTTCGTCCGCATGATGCCCGGTCGTCTCGTGGGAGAGGCCTTCGATGGGGAGGGTCGCCGCGGGTATGTCCTGACACTGGCAACGCGCGAGCAACATATCCGTCGTGAGCGTGCTACCTCGAATATCTGCACGAACCAGGGACTGATGGCGCTGGCGTTCACTGTTCATGTGAGCCTGTTGGGTAAACAAGGGATCCGCACGCTGGCAGGGGTGAATGTCGAACGCGCACACCGGATGGCCGAGGGGTTGCGCCGGCGTGGTTGGGCCCTGCCCTTCCCGGCACCCTTTTTCAATGAGGTCGTCGTGCGTAAGCCAAAGGCTGCTGATGCGTGGAGGCGTGCCCGAGACCTCGGTGTGCTCCCGGGTGTGCAGATCGGCCAGTGGTATCCGGAACTCGAAGATGCACTGTTGCTCTGTGCAACCGAAGTTCATGATGATGGCGCCTTACAAGCCCTGTGCGACGGGCTTGGAGATTAGGCGAATGGCTGCAAAGCAAGCTGGACTTCTCCTCGAAGAGCCGCTCATCTTCGAATGTAGCCGCGCAGGACGCAGCGGTTTTGATCTCCCAGACGACCGGGTTGCAGCAGAAAACCTCCTGCCGGCAGAACTTCTTCGTGACCCGATCGATGGTTTTCCTGAGGTCAGTGAACCGGATGTATTGCGTCACTTCCTGAGACTGTCCCAGTGGAACTTTGGTGCGGCCACAACCTTCTACCCACTCGGCTCCTGCACCATGAAATACAATCCGGTGGCCGACGAGGTGGCAGCACGACTCGAAGGTTTTGCGTCCCTGCATCCACTTTCCCCCGACGACGCGGCACAGGGAGCCCTCGAGGTGATCGATCAGGTCGAGAAGATCCTCGCCGAAATTACGGGGATGGATGCCGTCAGCCTACAGCCAGCGGCGGGCGCACAGGGCGAGCTGACGGGAATGAAGATGATCCGCGCCTACCATGCGGATCGAGGCTACCCGCGACGCAAGGTGCTGATTCCAGCCAGTGCACATGGGACCAATCCGGCGAGTGCAGCCCTGTGTGGCTACAGCACCGTTCAGATCGAGGGAAACTCATCCGGTAGAATCGATGCAGAAGCGGTTCGCCGCGCAATGGACGACGACGTCGCGGCCATCATGGTGACCAATCCGAATACGCTGGGTCTGTTCGAACGTGAGATCATGCAGGTGGCTGAAGCAGTCCATTCACGTGGCGGACTCGTGTATCTCGATGGTGCCAATCTGAATGCCCTCATGGGGATTGCCAAACCGGGGCATATGGGTGCCGACGTCATGCAGATCAATCTGCACAAGACATTTTCCACGCCGCACGGGGGAGGAGGTCCGGGGTCGGGTCCTGTGGCGGTACGTGCCGTTCTCGAACCGTACCTGCCGACTCCACGCCTCATACGCCGGGAAAGTGGTCTCGCGTGGAGTCATGACTTCCCCCGGTCGATCGGCCGGGTGAGATCATTTGTGGGGAACTTCGGGATGCATGTGCGTGCCCTTGCGTACATGCTCGCGCTCGGCGGTAACGGTCTGAAGGAAGCGACTGAAATGGCGGTACTGAGCGCCAATTACATTCGTGTCCGGCTCCAGGAGGCGTACCACCTTGCCCACCCTGAAATCTGCATGCACGAATGCGTTTTCAGTGATCGCGGTTTTGAGGCCCTCGGTATCAAGACGTTAGACATCGCCAAACGCCTCCTCGACCACGGTTTCTATGCACCGACCATCTATTTCCCGCTGGTGGTAAACGGGGCCATCATGATCGAGCCGACAGAAACCGAGAGCAAAGAAACCCTCGACCGTTTCATCGACGCCATGCTCGACATCGCGCGTGAGGCACGGGAAAACCCCGATCGACTGCGTGAAGCTCCGCGACTCACTCCGATTGGCCGTCTCGACGAAGCACGCGCCGCGCGGCGGCCGGTTCTTCGCTGGAGACCTTCGCCGGCATCGGAAGAAAAAGCCTGAAGAAGAAGCAGACTCCCCAGGGGTTGGGAAAAGGCGGATGAGTGTACCGACCCCAGGGATCGGCCGGTAGTGACGAGTGGCAGTATCGAGGCAATCAGTCTGACGCGTCCCTTCGTCGTGGGGCAGAATCAAGACCCACACCTGCAATCCCCTGGTATCCGGCAGAGATACGACCACTACGCGGATCCTGCTCACCCATAACCTGTAGATCGACGAGCAGGATGAAATGAATGTTCCCGTCGTTGCCCTCAGCACCGGGCGGTGGATTCGCGTCAAAAAAGGTGTTGGGTTCCGTCACACTGAGCAGGATGCGGTCAGCCGCCAGACTACTCGTACTCTGACGCTCAACGATCCGAGCGCTCACCAACCTCCCCTGTTTCGACATGACCGCTTCAACCACCGCATACTCATGCCCCGATGAAACGGTGACACCGGCGACACTCTGACGCAGCCGTATATCGAGGTGTTGGAAAACCCGGCCTGCCACACGGCGTACGAAGGGGGCGAAACGCTCGGCCTTGGTATTCAGGAGCGTAATGTTCGACTCCCGTATGCCGGGAAGGAAGTCGCTGATCCCGGGGCGCATGGAAAGGACAGGACCCGCGTCACCCATGAACAGACGACGCCTTTCCTCTGCCCCGCTGTCTGCAGTCGGTGGCTCTGGTTCTCGTGCAACCTGCCGGGCAACCGAAGCGAAATCGCCACCCGGCAGGAGTTGATCGAGCTTCGGCAACGAGGCCACCTGTGTATTCTCCTGTTGGAGTGGTCGCTCGGCACGCCTCTGTCGAGGTTCAGCGGGCGCCACGGCCCTGGCGGACTCTGCCGTGGCCGGTTTTTTCCCTGCGGCTGCCTTCATACGGACATCTTGCGGAGCGCTCTCGCTCTTCGGCGCACCGTCGGGTCGCGTCAACGGAGCACGTTGGACCGATTCCTGCGACACGACATTGTCGCGATCGCTGAGCAACCGGGTATTTTCTGGAGGAGCTTTCTCCTCTCCTGCGTCGGGCGGAGTGACAATCTGGCGTTCCGGGAGGCGCAAATCCGGCTGTGCCGGCCTGGGCGGCGCCGGCGCCTGCGGCTCAGGGAGAGCACGGGGGGGGAGAGCCATGGGCCTGGGAGGAGGCGGCGGCAATGCAGCCAGATCGACATCGACGAATTTCGGAGGCACGACTTCGATCCGCGCGTGTTGCAACAGGTTGATGACAGGGAGGAGCAACGCGTGCACGAGAATCGAGAGCAACAGCCAACGTGTCAGTCGCGACTCTTCATCCACCATGCGCGCCACACTCTAGCGGCGGGCCAGACGGGCGGAAAGCGCCCCGGGCGACAACAGGCCTACCAGGCTGCCTGTTGCGGGCGTCACGGGATCGCCAGACCGCCTTGCCTGCGCGCAAGCCCTTCGCCTATAGTCGGCCACGGAGCACATGATGTTTGGACTAGGCGTACCCGAGTTGGTAGTCATCCTGGTGATCGTCCTGATCATTTTCGGGGCCGGCCGTCTGCCGGAACTCGGGGAGGGTCTGGGGCGCGGCTTACGGAATTTCCGTAAACAGGTGAAGATGCCGGATGAGATCGACATCACCCCCAAAAACGACGACAAGTCGTCACAATCGGATGGCGGCTCTCAGGCTTGACGCTGCGCGGCGACAACCTGGACACTGAAATCGGCGGTACCCTTCGGTGGCTCGAGAAAGACAATCACGAACGTCGAGGACTCGCCGGGCTCAATGATGAAATGCCGGGGTGGGTTGACCTGCTGAAGGATCGACAACTCACGGGGTGTAAGGTCGCGCAGCACCTTCGCGGAAATCGTATTGCCACAGTAAATCACCTTTTTGTCGAGTTCCTTCCCGAAGTCGTCGAAGAGTCTGCCCACAATCTGCACACTTTGCAGACCCACGGGAGCGGTGTTGAGCGCCCGGCCGGTGATGACAAAAATCCCCTTGCCGTCACGAATCCGTTGGTAGGCACCCTTCACGTCGGACAGGGCAATCTTACGGTACATGTGGCGATCGCCACCCAGGGCATTGCCGATCAACGGAAGGCCGCGAACGAAGCGATCACTCATGTCTGGATCACTCAGCAACGCACCCGCCAGAACACCATAACTGAGCACGGTCAGGAATAGGAAGAACAGAATGGCCCGTATCTTCCCTCTTTCCTGGTTTGTCTCCTCGGTCACCCGGGGGGCTGACTTTGCGGCTTTTCGAGAACCGCCTGATCCTTTTTTCGATCGTGCTCCGGCACCGGTCCGAGCCACCGATTCGGGCCGAGCGGAACCAAGTGTGTATTCATCATCGATTTCTGTGATCTCGAACTCGTCTTCCGCCATTGCCGGGTCATCGAGCGGCTCGCTCTCTTCGATGTCTTCCGGTTCGTCCGCGGCAATCGGGGCGGGCAGTTCCTCCTCGAAGGTTCTGACCGGTGGGGAGGCGGGCGGTACCGGAGGGGGTGGTTTTCGCTCGGGCTCGTCAAATGGTAGGCTCAAGCTTTCGGAGTCGCCGGACGCTGTTTTGCGCCCGGAACTCGGAGCGGGCTTCCTTACCATCGAGGGAGAGAAGACATGGCCGCAGACGGAACACTTCATGCGGGAACCGGCGGGAAGCCGGGATTCCTTCAGGTTGAAGCAGGTCTCACATTTTGGGCATTGAATAATCACAACTAAGCCACGAGGTTGCGGGGGATTGTATGGAGAACGCAAGCAAAAGCAAAGCAACGGCCGGCATCGTCCAGGAACTCTCGGTGGTTCTACCCGCGTTCAACGAGGAAGCCAATGTCGAGCGCGTCGTAAACGATTGCATCGCTTATCTGGAATCCTCTGGGCTCGACTATGAAATCATCGTCGTCAACGACGGCAGCCGTGATAAAACAGGTCAGATTCTCGACCAGATGAAGGCACAGATCCCGCGCCTCCGGCCACAACATCATCCACAGAACCGTGGCTACGGCGCCGCGTTACGAACCGGTTTCGAGGCCTCCACCAAGCGCTTCGTCTTTTACATGGATGGTGATGGGCAGTTCGATATCAAGGAACTTGATACGATTCTTCCGTTGGCGACCGACGAGGACCATATCGTCACCGGCTACCGGATCAAACGAAACGACCCGTTCATTCGCCGCCTCAACGCACGGCTGTTCGGCGGCTGGCTGGTACGCGTGATGCTGAATGTGTACGTCACCGACCTGAACTGCGCATTCAAACTGATTCCGAAGAAGGTCCTCGATGCCATCCGGCTAGAATCTACGGGGGCCCTCATCAACGCCGAACTGTACGGGCGAGCCGTCCGCAAAGGATTCAAGATCAAGGAAGTGGGGGTACACCACTATCCGCGCATTGCCGGGACTCAGACGGGGGCGCACCCTCTGGTCATCCTGCGCGCCTTTTACGATCTCTTCCGCCTGCGGCAGAAGATCCTGTCGGAAAAATAGGAAAGACGAAACCGGAGGGAAACTACGCGATCCGCACGGTACGCATCGCGTAGCCCCTTCTCTCCCGCGTTCCCGGCGGGTACAGCCCGGTTATCCGAAGGTCTGTCTTACTTCTCCGGCAAGATGAATTTCTGGATGCGATTGTTCATCGTATCCGATACGTACACCGCACCCTGTTGATCCGTGGCAATGCCGATCGGGCGGTTGAAATCACCCTCACCGTTCCCCGATTTGCCCCACGAGTAGACCAACACACCGTCCCGCGAGTAGCGGGCACAGCGGTGCGCGAACGAATCAGTCACCACCAGATCGTCCCCGAGCATGGCGATGTAGGGTTCCGTGTAGAACTCATCCCAACCCGATACCATGTGCTCCCGCACGAAAGCGCCGTCGGGCGAGAAAATCTGTACCCGATGGTTCCCCGTATCCGCCACGTGAACGTTGCCTTCCTGGTCCACAGCCAGACCCACCGGCTCGATCATTTCGCCCGGTTTGGAGCCCTCATGGCCCCATGAGTTCAGTTGCTTGCCTGAGCTGTCGAACTGCACGATACGCTTGTTGCCCGTATCCGTCACGTACACGAACTCGCCATCCGGTGAGACCGCGATACCGCGAGGCCCCCAGAATCCGTTCGTTTGCTCGCGCCATTCGGTCAAGAATTTGCCATTGGCATCGAATTTCTGCACTCGGTGGTTCCACGTATCTGCCACATACACCGAATCGTCTGGTCCGACCGCAATACCGCACGGATCCTTGAACTGCCCGGGCTCCTGTCCTTCGCTTCCCCAGGTCAAAACGGCCGAGCCTTCGGGCGAAAGTTTTTGTATCCTATTGTTCTTGCTGTCGACCACGTAAAGATATCCGCTGGAATTGACCGCCAGGCCACGGGGTTCGTTGAATTCTCCCGTGCCCGTCCCTTTCGAGCCCCATACGGCCACGGGTTTGTCGAGGCGGGGGGCACTGCCATAGGAGCGAGCAGCCGGCGGTGGATTGACAGCAATCGAAGCGATCGTCTCCCCTGGCTTCGGGTCTTTCAAGACGTACATCACCGCGTCACTCGATCCGACGCCGCTGAACGCTTCACGTGTGACGAGCCAGCGCAGTGCGGTGTTGACATTCAATCTTGCGGTATCGGGCTCCCACCAACCACGGATGGCAAATGGAATTTTTTCATATTTTTCGGCCAGCGCTTTGTCCAAGGCATTGGTCGCCTCCTTGTCGATCACCACCACGGGCGTATCGACGTTGCGCACATCGGCTGACCAGTTGACCGGATAATGGCGGAGATACCAGCTCAACGGCCAGGTAGCATTGCCCGATACAGCCAGGCGCGTCTTGTCTCCCGTGCCAAGGATCTTCCCCACCTGTTCGATCCGCTCCATGACCATATGAATGTCATAGGTCGATTGCACATAAGCCAGGAGTTCGGCGTGCCGAGGCCCCTGCTCGGCCGGTCGAGGAGCACCATGCAGGTAATTACTCGCAATCAACGTCCAGACGGTGAACACGCCGGCAGCGATCACGCTCAGCAAAGGGATCGGCCGGAGAAACACCCGCTCCTCGATGAGCTTGCCGAACCATACCGCGGCGAGGATCAGCAGAGGCAGAAGAATGGGGAAGAGAAGCCAGGGCACCTTTTCCTGTGCCCACGAATAGAAGCCGATGCAGCCGAAGCTCCAGAAGATCGCGAAGCGCACGAAACGGCTCGGTAGCCAGCGCCTCATCAGAGTCAGACCTGCCAACGAGAGCGGCAATAGAACCACCAGCCCCGCGAGATGCAGGTCCTTGAACATCGTGCCCAGGAAAATGACGAAAGTGCCGATCGTCAGGCCCCAGAGGATATGGGTCGCGCGCCCTTCATTCGGCCGCGGCGTGATCAGCGGAATGAACATCAGGAGAAAACTCGGCACCAGAATCAGCGGCTCATAGGCGATGAGCTGTGGAAAGTAGTAATACCAGGGTCCGCCAATGCGCTTGATGGTGTGCTGCCCCCACCAGTACTTGATGGCGGGAGTCACCATGTCCCATTTTTCCGGATGTGAGAAGAGAGACGTGTAGAAGGCCAGAGAGACGACCACGAAGAGAATGATCGAGGTGAGGATCGGGACCAGCGCACCACGCAACAGCGTCTTCGACTCCGTCCAGGTACTGCTCAACTGTTTGCGCCAATCCTCCGCGTAGACGACCTCCCAGAGAAGCATCAATCCCAGGCTTAGGAACATGACGGGGATCAATGCGTACATGTCCTCCTTGTTGCAGAAGGCCAGTGCGAGACCGATCGCCGACAGATACAGGTGCAACGCCTTACGCGTCTCCGCATAACGGAACACAAAGTAGACGGCCATGATGTTGCCAAAGCCCACAAACACATCATGCCGGATGAAGCGCGTAAAATAGGTGAACGCCGGCGAAAATGTCGCCAGCGTTAAAAACATGAACGCAGACCAGCGGCCGATGAAACGCCGCAGCGGCCAGGCAAAGGCAAGGATCCCGAAGCCGAAGAGAACCGCGCTCAGACGGCCGGTGAAGTCTGAGTCGCCAAACAGCTTCATCACCAGCGCCGACGAATAGTAGAGGACCGGGCCGTGGTACACGGGGTCGTACTTGTAGCTGGCGATCCCATCGTCGGTGATCTTCCACGAATAAAAAGCGTGGATCGATTCGTCGTGATGGTAAGGGCGATCCCCGAGATCGTAGAAACGGTTCAACACCGCGATCAGGAAAACAGCGATGTAGAGGCACTTCTCGAGTGTCAGCGAACCGAGTACGGGCCGATCGAGGATACTGGTTGACGAAACGGAGCGCTGGGGCGCTTCCGCATCCTTGGTCTGGTTGCGAACAGGCTCTTTCTCTGTCATAGGATCGAGGCTTGCGCGGCTGGGCCGACGCAAAGTCGATCTCGTGTATATGCCCCCTCCCGCGTTGTCAACCAACCAAGCGCATCCGGCATGAAGATCTCCGTTGTGATTCCCGCGTACAACGAAGCGCGCCGGATCCTTCCCTCCCTTGAACGCATCTTTGCCTACATGGGATCACGGCACCCCGACTTCGAAGTGCTCATCGTGGATGACGGAAGCACAGACTCGACTCGTATGGTGGTGAGTGAACAATTCGGTCATCGACGAGAGCTCCGTCTACTCGGTTACGAGACCAATCGCGGCAAGGGCTATGCCGTGCGCCAAGGAGTGCTCGCGGCAAACGGCGAGGCGGTGCTCGTGACGGATGCAGACCTGTCCACACCGATCGAAGAACTCGAGAAGTTGCTGCCCTGGCTGGAACAAGGCTTCGATCTGGTGATTGGTAGCCGTGCCCACTCTCAATCCGAGGTCCAGAGACGCCAGAATTTCCTCCGCGAAAGGGCGGGGAAGCTCTTCAACCTGTTCGTGCGCGCCGTCGTGCGCCTGCCCTTTTACGACACGCAGTGCGGCTTCAAGCTCCTTCGCAATGGATCGATGCGAGGCGTGGTCGAAGCTCTGGAGATCGACCGCTTTGCCTTTGACGTTGAACTCATCGCACTGGCCCTGGCACAGGGACTGCGGGTGGTTGACGTTCCTGTCGTTTGGGTGAATTCCCCCGAATCGACGGTCAGCTTTTGGCGTGGTGCGGAAGCGTATACTGAGTTATGGGCCATTCGCCGCCGCGTGAAGCGTTTGCGTTCGGCCCGTGCGACGGCCTAGGGGAACTCCCGTCCCGCGCGCAAAGTTCGAAACGGAGGATTCAGGCACGCATGCAGCGTCGAAGTGTTCAGGTCGCCCTGCTCGCCGTGGTGCTGTTCGGTGCAGCGGCGCTGCGACTCTACGATCTCAAGAACGTTCCCGCCGGTCTGTTTTGTGACGAAGCGGCTTTCGGGTACAACGGTTACGCCATCGGCAGTACGGGTTACGATGAAAGCGGCAGGTTCCTGCCGCTCCTCGTGTGGTCCTTCGCGGGGTACAAGAATACCGTCTACATCTATACCACAGCGCTGACCACGCGGCTCTTCGGCCTCGATGAGTTTTCCACACGGCTCCCCGCTGCCCTTTACGGCATCGGCTCGATCTATGCGCTCTACGCGCTCGGTCGAACGCTCTTCAATCCATGGGTCGGCCTGTTTGCGGCCCTGTTCCTGGCGGTTGCGCCCTGGCACCTGCATTTCAGCCGTATCGCGTTCGAAATGACACCGTTCGCCTTTCTCTTCACGATGGCGGTGCTGTTTCTTGTGAAATACGTGCAGGGCAGGCGTACATTGCCTCTTGCCGCCTTTCTTTGTGCCGCCTGCCCCTACAACTACGCGCTCTCCACCGTTTTCGTCCCTTTGTTTCTGATCGGCTTCGTAGCGCTCTATTTGCCCACACTCCTGCGCCGCTGGAAGGAAACCCTGCTGGCCGTTGCCGTTGGCGTGCTGACGATCACGCCGCTGGTCCTGTTCTACCGGTGGAATCCACAAGGGGCCCTCTATACCCAGAATACAATGTGGTTCCGGCCCAACGCCCCGCTGCAACCACAGCTCGCCAGGTTTGCAGAGTACTACAGCGAGTTCTTCACTCCCCGTTTTCTCTTTGAGCATGGAGACCAGATCACACGCCACGCCGTGCGCGAATACGGTGAGCTGCTGCCGGTCTTTGCCCCGTTCCTGTTGCTCGGCATCGTCGCTGCACTGCTACGACGCGAACGCTTCAGCAAACTGATGGTATGGTGGCTCGCCGTCTACCCGGTGGGAGCCTCCCTGCTGACCGAGATTCCAACGGCCACCCGCGCCTTTATCGGCGTGCCGGCGTTCTGTTTTCTCACCGGACTCGGTCTGGCAACCGCCCTGTGGATGCTTGGGTTCGTACGCTGGCGCCCGGCAGTACTGGCGCTTCGGGCCGCTGCACTGGCTGGTGTTGCCTATTTCCTGGTTCCACAAGTGACCGATTACGTCCGCTTCTATTTCAACGAATACCCGAAATACTCGGCTCCCACGTACGGGGGTTTCCAGTACGGCTACCGCGACTCCATCGAGTTCATGGAGCCGATGCGATCCCGGTACAGCCTGATGATGATGACCGCCACAGAGGTCAACCAACCGCAGATCTTCCCTCTCTTCTACAACGCTGTGGATCCACGCAAACTACAACTCAATCGGGATATCGGTTATCTGATTGCGGACCCCGCCTTCTACTCCGAATATTCCATCGCCCAGCCAATCCTCTATCAACTCCGCCCCGGCGATCTCACCTACTTCAATGATTACACCATCCTGAAGGACATCGTGGCGCCTGGTGGTCAGAAGGAATTCGTCATCGCCGAGGTACGAACTCGCAAGAATTTCCTCAACAAGTGGCTCGGTCTCGGCCTGTTCGACAACGAAGACGGGAACGGGCCGAAACGGGATTTCATCGATGTCACGAAAATCACCAAGGACCGGTACCGTGGCGCCTTCGGAGATACGTACTGGCGGCCCATCTCACAACGTAATGTGAGGGTCGACCTGAACGCCTTCTACGCAGCGTCCGACCCCAAACATCCCGGTAACCCGGAAAATGTCTGTGCTTACGCGCTCACGAGTATCCGGTCTCCGATCGCCCGGTCTGCCCAGATCGAAATTCTCGGCTCGGGGGATCTGGGCCAGATCTGGTTGAACTCCCAGTTGCTCACTCCATGGCCCCTGAACCTGGGGCGCTCACCGGTGCGCAAGGAAATCTCCCTTGGCGCGGGTTATAACCTGCTTGTCGTGAAAAGCTGTGAATCCGTCGGTGACTGGTATTTCACCGCAAGGATCACGGACAAAGACGGCAAAGACCTTCCCGGGATCACCTTCGACGCCGAGATCCCGACGGAAATCGTTCCGGCGGAAATTGCGCCCTTGCCCGTGAGCGACATCCAACTCGTAGAAGGCTTCGACGAAATCGAACGTTTCAAACACACACAGGAGACCTATGCCGATTATCGGGGTGGGACGGCATCCTGGTGGACTTATGTCCAGGATCTCGAGGGCGAAGTGGTCTGGCGTACAGCCCCGATCCCCGAGAAAAAGCGTACCGTAGCCGTACTCACGGCATCTTTTTCGGAAGTGCCCATCGACGGGGAACTCTACGTCAATGGCAAGTTCGTACTGCCCTTCTCACTCCACGAGGAGCGTGGCCTGACGTCGTGGGCAGCCGGCGCCTACCGCATGTCCTTCCTGTGGAAAATAGACGCTGCAGGCCGCTCGGGAATCCTCCTGGTCGAACTCCCTCCCGAGGCCATCACCGCGGGGCAACCGGTCGAACTGCGCATCACACCGACCAAGGGCGAGCAGAATGGATGGTTCATGGTGAAAGGCTACAAGGATACCCTCAGCCATGAAGCCATGACACCCGAACAACTCGCCGCACTGCTGAAGGGAGAATGGCAGAACCCCGAAACACCCGATTAAGACAGACTCGGCGGCTGGCCGCGGAGGACAGGCACCAGCCATTTGTGGCGGCCCCACGGTGCGGCGGCCGCACGAGGGCATCCGCTCTGGTTGGTTATGCAAATCGCCGCTTTGCCAGCAGCAACAGACTGTTCCGGGCGGTCTGCCAGATCTTCATCTTGCTAGCACCGCCCTTGAGGTCATAACGCAAAATCATCGGCACTTCGCCGATCACGAAGTTCATTGGCCGAAGTTTCAGGAGCACGTCCATCATGCACTGGAACCCCGCCTGGTCGACAAAGCGATCCCCGTATCGCTGCAATGCCTGCTGCAACACCACGGCCCGGTAGGCACGATAGCCACACGTGTAATCCCGCACCCCCATCGGGAACAACAGGCGCATGAGGAGCGAGGCACAGCGCGTCATCATCTGACGCAAGGGATTTACGCCCAACACCCGAGCACCCGGCTGGAATCGGGATCCGATCACCACATCGAAACCCTCTTCGATGTGCTGCAACATACGGATCATCAACCCCGGCGGATGGGTCGCGTCGGCATCCATGGTGATGATGACATCCTGCGCTGCGGCGCGACTTGCGGCTGCCAGGAAACAATCGCGCAGTGTTCCGCCGAGGCCCTGGTTTTCCTCGTGTTGCAAGAGGGTGATGGGCATCTCCCGGGCGAAATGGCGCGTGATCTCGGCGGTGCGATCCCTGCTCCCGTCGTCGACGACGAGGATCTCATAGTCCACACCGTGTCCTTCGAGGGTGTCGCGCAGTCCGGTAAACAGCACGGGCAAATTCGGTTCCTCATTGAACGCAGGCAGCGCCACGAAGACCTTGCGCCGCAGGGGCGGAGCCGGAGTGGGAAAAGGTGCAGGCTGCGACATCGCCGACCGATTACCGCTGCTGGTACGGCAGCGCAACCCTCATGGATGGGCCAGGGGCAGTCCCTCGGCTCTCCCTCTCACCCGTACCATAGCGGGACTCTTCTGTGCGAGGTGCGCGGCAACTCCCCGTTCGCTCCAGCACGCACCTGGAGGAAGGATTGGACGGCCCGTCTTTAGCCGCGTCTCGCAAGACGCTAATGGAAGCATATGTCACGTTCGACGGTTCTCGGTGCCGTTGCCACATTGGTTCTGCTCTGCACCGTTGTGCTGGTCCGACAATGCAGCCCAGACCCGGTCGCCGTCGATCGAGTCAGAGACACACATTCCCCCCTGCGCGTACGCGGCCAGGAGGAATCTCGCGACCGAGCGCGACAGCGCTCTGCCGCTGGCGAGCGTGTGCTCGCCGACGATGCCACCGGCGACGCCGATCGCCGGTACAGATCTGGCGCCGCGCCCGGCACGATCGCCGAAGTGTTGGCACGCGCCCGGCAGAGACCGGGGCGGAGAGAACCGGGGGATTCGGACCTCGGATTGACCGGTAGCACGGACACGGAGCGGATACCGGGTGGTTCGGCCCCCGATGCGGGTGCAAGACTGCAAGGAAAGCTCCAGGCAGCATCCGAAGGTGTGCAGACTTCCAGCTCACAAGGCGCCAAGGACCCGGACTCAGATGATCCCTCGGCGCCCGCGCTCAGCCTGAAACTCAACGAATCGACGCTGCCAGACAAGGGAGACACGGCACCACTACTCGAACAGGGGATCATCTTCGACCACGAAGGCGCTTATTTTGGCGAAGATGCCGTCCTCGCCATGCCGCCGACGGAAGACGTTGCAGGCAGCGCAGGAACCATCTCCTTTTGGCTGCAACCGGACTGGGATGGCAATAACGACCTGAACGCCGCTCTCTTTCAATGGCGTACCAATGCCTTTGAAAACCGGATTCAGATCTTCAAGAACGGCCCCTATTTACGGTTCCTGTTCTGCGACAATACGGGAATCGAAAGTGGCGTCAGTTACGGCATCACGCACTGGAAGGCCAAGGAGACGCACGTCATTACCTGCACCTGGGGAGACGGCGTCACGACACTCTATGTGGATGGCCGAGCCGTCGGCGCACGGGAGTATAACGGCGACCTGGAAATTCCTCCCAACACGCCGTGGTTTTTCGGTTCAGACCATGCAGGTGGGGCACCCGGTGCCCAGGCACGTCTCGGAGGATATCGCATTTTTCCACGTGTTCTCTTGCCCGAAGAAGTGAGCGCTCTTGCTGCAAACACACTGGCGGGGCTGTGAGTAACGCACCGGTCCATATTCCAATTCTGACAGCCGAGTTGCTCGATCTCTTGCAGCTCGAACCGGGGGCACGCTGTATCGACGCCACGATCGATGGTGGCGGACATACGGCTGCCATGCTGGAACGGATCGGGCCAACAGGAAGGGTCCTCGGCATCGACCGGGACCCCGAACTATCGACCGCAGTCCGCATTCGTCTGGCTGATGCGTTCGACTCCGGACGACTACAGATTGCCACTGGAAATTTCAGCGAAATCACCCGCATCGCACAGTCCCGCCAGTTCACCGGCGTACAGGCGATTCTCTTTGATCTGGGTGTCAGTTCCTACCATTTCGATGTCAGCGGCCGTGGCTTCGCCTTCATGCGCGAGGAACCACTCGACATGCGTTTCGACCCGACCGATGATTCCCGCGAAACGGCAGCCGATCTTCTGAACACACGCGACCGGGAAGAGCTGGCTTCCATTTTCCGCGAATTTGGCGAAGAGCGGTTTTCGGGAAGGATTGCCCGGCACATCGTCGAACGCCGTCCACTGCACACGACCAGCGAGTTGGTGGATTGCATCAAGAGATCGCTACCGGGGAAAGTACGCTGGCACGCCGCCCGATCAGCGGCGCGCGTTTTCCAGGCCCTGCGCATTGCCGTAAACGATGAACTCGAAGCCGTAGCCGAGGCGCTTCCTCAGGCCCTCGCCCTGCTCGCGCCCGGCGGCAAGCTGGCCGTCATCAGCTTTCACTCCCTCGAAGATCGGATGGTCAAACAGTTCTTCCTCGCCGAAAAACAGGCAGGTCGCATCCGCATCCTGACGCGCAAACCCGTAAAGGCCTCGGAGGGCGAGGTGGCCGGCAACTCGCGTGCCGCGAGTGCCAAATTGCGAATCTGCGAACGAGTCTCCGGTACCGGCGGGGCTCCTCCGAGCAACATTCCCGCGGAATCAGTGTCCGGCTATCGGCACCGGTGAACCCATGGCGGGAGGCCACACCGTTGGCATCAGGCCGCGCAATGCCGCCTGCAGAAGATTCAAGGCCGGGCCGTTCTGGGCGGATTGCAGCGTGCGTGCAATCAGTTCAGGTGTGCCCCAATCGCTCCATTCGACGCGCTCTGCCGGCAGCACCACCAGATGCCGGCTCACCTTTGCAAGAAAGTCGCGCGAGAAGTTCCACGGCTCGATCCCGTGATAAATCCGCGCCATGCCCGCAGGGTCATCTTGTGATAACGCGCTCATGCGGGCGAATGCTTCCGGGAGTTCGAGTTCCACCAGACCCAGAATTTGTTTCACCGTCCCGGCGAATACGAACGAGTTCCAAAGAGCTCCGGCGCGTGTCAGCGAATGCGCACGATCCACGGCCGGTTTCTCGTAGAACGCCGCAACTTGGAGGAAGTCGGATGATCCAGCCGCTGGCACGGGACCTCCCGGGGCAATGTAGCCATAACCCGTCTCTGGATGTTCCGGACGGATGCCGAGCAACACGAGACTGTCGGGACGCAGTGCGACGAATTGCCGTGCTCGCTCGACAAAGCCCAGAAATTCACTCTCATTGCCGATATAATGGTCGCTCGGGAAAACCGACACTCGTGCCTCTGGATTGCGTTGCGCCAGTTGCAACAGACCGAAAAGAACACCAGGACCGGTGTCTAGATTGCACGGTTGGACGAGCACATTCGTGGCTGGCACGTCGCCGAATTGGTCGCGCGCCAAGGCCAGATGATCTCTGTTCACGATGACCAGCGTGTGAGCCGCATCGGCGAGTTTACGTACCCGCGACAGGGTCATCTCGAGCAGGGACCTTCCGCCGACCAGACGACAATACTGTTTGGGAATTGGGCGCCCGGTGATTGCCTGAGTCAGCCCCTGCAACCGCGTGCCGTCACCGCCTGCCAGGACCATTGCCCAATCTTTCGTCCTCGCATCACTGGCCACACGTGCCTCCTTGGCATTGTCACATTCGGGTCGGAAAACCCTCCAGCACACGGCGTGCCGCCGCCTGTGTGGCGATGACTCGTGTCTGCAAGGCCGATCGGGAGACGCCTTCCCGGGCGGAAGTTTCAAATCGTCTGTAAAAGTGACAGACGAAAAAACAGCAGATCCCTGCTTTGAGGGCTGGTGGATCCCGCCACCAGAATTCCGGTAGTCTATGTTCCGGCAACCCAGGGCGGCCGGCCTTGTGTGGCCATCGCCCATTCAACGTCCGATCCGCGGCTCACGGGTCACCGGAAACTTCAAAGAGCCGTTGTCGCACCCATCACCTGGATAATCGATGATGTGCGTGGCGGTAGCCGCCGGTCCAACACCGCCATGCGATCTCCAGGAGACCAGCCAGCATCATCGTGGAGTCTCGAAGCAAGCGTAAGGACGTCTTATTTTCCCGGTAAACGACCGATACTGGCACCTCCTCCACCACCAGCGACAGTGCCCGGGCGGTCACGAGTAATTCGACATCAAACAGAAAACGTGGCGAACGCATCCGCTCGAACAGATCCAGACCGATGGACTGCTGGAATCCCTTCAGACCACACTGGGTATCGCGGTAGGGCAGGCGCAGGAGGAAACGGACGACCCGATTGAACGTTATGCCAAGAAGGTGACGCCGTGCTGCGTAGCCAAGGACATCCATGCGAACGAGCAACTCCGATTCGGGCAGTCGTCGCGAGGCGATCACGAGGGAGGCCCCTTGCAGGACCTTGGTGGCAACCGCAGCATAACTTCCAGCCGCAAAAGGCAAATCGGCGTCCGTGAAGCACACCGCCTCATATTTTGCGGCCTTGACGCCACAATACACTGCCATCCCCTTACCCAGATTGCGCGTGTTGCGGACCAACCGCACATCATCCCGCGCCAGATGCGAAATGAAGATGGCGGTATCATCGGTGCTGCCATCGTCGACCACGATGAATTCCAAAGGCTCGACCAACGGCGACAACTCCTTACGCAATGCATCGATCGTCGGCACGATGCTCGCACCCACATTGAATGCGGGAAGCACGACGCTCAGACCCGGTGGATGAGGGCCATTTCGGCACTGGGTCCTGGCAACCATAACGCACAGGCCGTTTACAACCGACATGGACAAAACACCAGTCAAAGCGTTACAGCGGCCGCAATGTCGTTGGCTCCGCATGCCAGGACCGGGCGGGAATGTCTTCTCTGCGGCTCGATCATGGAACCCCGCTATACGTTTGGAGAATACCGGCTGATGTATTGTTCCGGTTGCACAATCGGACGACTGGACCCGATCCCTTCCAGCGAAATCCTGAACCAACTGTACGGTTCACGAGATTACTTCATCGGCTCGGACCGTGTCGGTTATGCCGATTACGATCAAGCAGCGGAAGTGTTCCAACGGACCTTCAAGAATAAGCTCGATCTCCTCCTGCGCGGGGGTCCGGTCGACAGCCTGCTCGAAATTGGCTGTGGTCCGGGATTTTTTCTCGACGTGGCACGTCGCGCCGGAATCCAGCGGACCGCGGGACTCGACCCAAACCCCTGGGCCGTGGAATTTGCACGGAGCAAGGGTCTGGACGTCAGACTGGGATCCGTAGGCGACCTGCCGGAAAACGAGCAATTCGATGCCGCGGTGATGCTCGACGTCCTGGAACACGTCGCAGAACCGATTCCATTCCTGACGTCGCTGGCAGGGCATCTACAACCGGGAGGGCGACTCCTCATCATGACACCGAACATCACCTCCTGGCTTGCACGCATCTCTGGCTCTCGATGGGTCTCCTTCAAGATTCCCGAACACATTTACTACTACAGCCCACACAGCCTGTGTGCCCTATTGCCGCGCTGCGGTCTGGAGGTCGTTCAGACGCGCGCCTCACACCAGTACGTTACCATCGATTTCTTCCTGGATCGGCTCGCCCGAATCGCCAGACCGCTCGCCACACTCCTGCAACGCCTCAGTAACCGATTCGGACTCGGCGAGCGGGTTGTGCTGATCAGCAACGGTTCGATCGAAATCGTCGCGCGCCGCCGGTAAACGCCGGAGGGCCGCCGGGTCATCGCTCTGAGGCGAGGTTCCGTCAACGCACGTAGCGTCGCGGCACTCTGCCGCTGCCGAGCGCGTAGAAGTATCGTGGCGTCGCCGCGAGGAACCGGATTTCACCCAGTTCCTTCGTAATGCTCTGCCAGTCACGCGTGGGATCGCCGGCAAGCAGGCGAACACCTTTATTGTCGTAGACGAACACGCGCAATCGTTCCGGGTCACCCGCAAGGATGCGATCGGGTCCATCAAAGGTGAGACTGCGTGGCATCACAGAACCGAATGTAAAATTGATGTGGAATCGGCCGGCGAATTTCGGATCCAGCCGATCAAGAGGTGTCCTGAATAGGAGAACGTCACCGTTTGTCTGGGCCACGGCCAAATCTCCCTCGGAGCTGAGTGCTACGGATACGGGTTCGGAGAAAAATCCGGGAGTGCCACTGAATTTAACGAAAGATTTTTCGACCGAACCCTCCAGCCTGAATCCTTCGACCGCGGCATGTTCGGGAATTGCCGTAACCAGCCGGCCGTCCTGCACGAAGGCAGATGCCCCCCGCCCCAACGGCGACGTAGCCCAATGCGCCATGATCCGCCCCGCACCGTCGAACCACCAAAGACCGGTATCACTCGAAACGAGGATCTGGCCGGACGGACCGACCACCAGATTGTCCACGGCGACCCCCGGGGGGATCGGCAACTGTCGCGTCGATACGGGTGTGGGGTCCTCGTCGAACGTTTGAATGAAGTACTCCTCGCTGCTCCGTGTCAGCAGGACCACGCCCCCTTCGGGATTGGCGCGCATCGACACCACTTCACCCCGAACATCCATCAAGGCACCTGCATCCTCATAACCGGCATACTCCGCACTTGGCGGAGGCTGTGCGGCAGGCAGATCTGCCACCTCCGGTGCAACGATCACAGCGGGTGTCCATGAGGATTCTTTGCTTTGCCGGGCCAGGATCTCGATGCGAATGGGTGTCGGACAGCGCTGCAGATCAGGGAGTTGGACCTCGACGCGATGGATGCCAGACAGGAGAGGCCGCGCATCCAATTCATCCTGCACCGGCTGGCCATCCAACCGGATCCCGGCGCCGGCACAGGCCGGCGATAGACGGACCGAATACCACTCCTCGTCGTCGATCATGAGTCCCCCGACGATCCTCGGATGTTCCTCTCCGTCACGGACAACCGTACGCAGTGAAGTGTTCCCAAGAAGTGAATTCTCCACTCCGGCAGGTGCCTCCACCCCAGGAGGTATTTCCAACACGGCGGTGCGCCGCGCCATCATCATCTCCCAAGGGACGGTGATGATCGTGACGCTGCTCCCTTCATCCGACGTGGCAAGCGGGATTACTTTGACCTTGGGAAAGATCTCCTTCAACAATTGCAACGCCGGTTTGCTGCGGAAGCTCTGACTGAGCAGGAAGGTGGCCGTGCGGGGCGGCTGGTACTGCTGGCGCAAGTGATCGAGACGGTCGTTGTCGAGGGGAATACGCAAGGTCGCATCATCGAAACTACAAGGTTGCAACAACGCGGTTCTCAACCACTCCCGTGGTCCAACGAACTGGATACAGGGAGGGCGACGTAAGATCGTATCGCTGTTCGCCAACGCCAGGAGGAGCATCGTCGCAGCGTCGAAGTCGTAATAAATCGCATCGCTCTTGCGAAAGAGATCCGCCGTCTTCTGGTGAGCGATCGCGACGGGCGGGAGTGCCGTTCGCAACTGCAGATGGGAAGCAAGGCTGCCCCACAGAATTGCAACCATGCCGGTATAGAGGGCCAGGGTGCTGAGGGCCGCACTCGTTCGATTGCAACCCGCGCGAACTGCCCGCAGCAATCCATCGATTCCATACGCGGCAATGGCGTACATGGCGGGAAACGCCGCAGCCATCCGGCGAGCGTCCGGTGCCGTGCTCAAAACAGCAGGAAGGAGTCCAACGAGAAGCCAGGCAAGAAGAACTGCCGGTTCCGGCCGGTGGAGCTGCCCCAACAGGTAGGCGAGACTGACAGCAATGATGACTGCCAGAGCCACGTTCATCCAGGTCGACCGGCGAAGTTTGTCGTTTCGCTCGTACCATTGCGAATATCCACCTTTGTAACCGAGCGCCCCGGCGACTTCCGTCAGATTGTGCGCAAGCGACTCCGTCTGTAAGCGCGCCATTTCGATCAGCCCTGCGGTTCGCCCCTCCACACTGCGCCGGCTTACCATTTCGCCATGGGAGGCCGGATTGAGAAAACGTGCCGGTCCACCGAGCATGACGTTGACGATGGACAGGCTGAGGACCCAGAACACCGTGCCTACGGCGAGAATCGGTACGACAGTGAAGAGTTGCCGCAGGCCCGCGCGCCGGAACACGGCAGCGTGTCCAACCAGCAACCAGGGGTAGGTCACCATCGTAACCGCTGCCAGATAGAAAAACCTGCCGAACGGCAGCCAGAAACTCATTGCCAAAGCCGATCGCCATGACAACGTCCGATACAGCCAGAGCCCCAACCATGCACTGAGAATCCCCATCAAAGGCACAGCAATGAAATTGGTGTTCTCGGAACGGGACCACCACAACTGTTCGGGCGCCGCAATCAGGATCAATGTGCCGAGCACCGCGGTGCGCCGCCCTCCCAGCGAACGCAAAAACCAGTACATCGCAAAGATGGCCGCAACGCCCATCGCCACCGCGGCGAGTCGAAGCGTATAAAAAGAGGTGCCGAAGATCTGAAAAAACGCCATCTGCACGAACATATGGACGAACCCGATGCTCGTCCCCAGCAACGCGTTGGGGGCGAAGTGACCCATTCCGGCCAACGTTCGGCTCGCAAGCATGGCCTCGCTCATTTCCCCGATGAAGACCGAAGGCAGTTCCGCCAGCGCCCACATCCGTGTGGCCAGTCCGATACAGGACAGCAGCAGAGCCAGGACCGCATCCACACCGGGGCGTGACCCATCCGGCACCAGCCCGGCCGGAATGGGAAAAACCACTCCCAGAATCAATCCGATCAGGATGGCGCCCCCGAGGAGGAGGACACCACGGTGAAGGTTATCCCAGAGGAGGAAGCTCTCCCCAGCGGCCGCCAGCATGACCGCGCTGCCGACCAACAACAAGGGAAACGAACGTTTTCGATCCGATACGAGTGAGACCGCCACGATCGTCACGGTCACTGCCGCCAGGCCCTGCAATACCTCCCGGAGATGTTCCAGCGTCCAGACGGTAAGAGCACCACCCCAACCTCCGGCCGCCTGCATCCATCCATTCAATCCCGCCAGAACACGCTCGCCGCGCGCCGCCGGCTCGATACCGGCGTGGGCGCTCAGATAGAAGATCACCGACAGAACCAGGCCCGATCCGAGGATTTCCCGCCATACCCGGGACGGCGAGAGGTCTCGGCCGGAACTATGGGGAGTCTCCTGTCGGCTCATATCAGGCGCGAATTGTGTGACATGCTGCCGCAGCAGGCGCAATGCATGTCCCGCCCACCAGGGGCTGTTTCGCAGCCACCAGTCAGGCGTCTTTGCGCTCATGGCCCGGCCGGGGAGATCACCTTGTCCCGAGTGACGAGGGTCATTAACATGGCATGCCCATGGTACGCATCTTCGCCACCATCCTGTGTGCCCTGCTGCTACTCGTGGGAGTCAGTCCAGCCGCCGCTGTGTCGATCAGCGGGATTGTGCTCTACGCCACGGATGATTTCGGCACACCGAACGGCCGCAGCACTTACGATGACGATCTGCAGGCACAGCTCTGGCGCACAGGGATGGGCGGCCTCTGGCACGGACTGGCCGTTTTCCAGGGCTTACCACCCAACTGCTTTGCGTCCTCTCCGCTGAACGCCCCGAACTTCAGCGTGGAGATCCCACTGGGCGAGGGAGAGAACGTGTTCACCCTGATCGGTGAACCCGGGCCGCTGACACGCACGGACGAGTACGAACGCTTCGCCATCAACATTTACTTCGACGGCAACACGGAAGCGGCCCCGGGGTTGAGCGGACTATTCCCGAAGAACACCCCGTTCGAAGGCGGCGGCGTGATCGAAAACCGGTCCGACTACGTCTACACCCTGTCGCTGCAACGAGTGCCGGGCCAGCATCCGCCTCTGATCTACAATGACGGCATCGATGAGGTCCGCGTCACCGTCGCTTCGTTCCTCCCGCAAGAAAGAGTGGATGAACACTGGAACTTCGACTTCGTCGGACCGCAATCCATGAAAAAAAGCGGTACCGCGGATTTCATCGGACTCCTGAAGCTCAACGTACAGCCGGCACCGGGCCTCGTAAACGCCGGCAGGGCCCCGAAAGCCATTGTGCCAGCGGGTGGAACAGGTTCGGCTGGCGCAGGTCTTCCGAGCGGCTACGGGGGCGTGCCGGCTGGTTATGGTGGAGTACCGGGCACGGGAGATCTACCAGCCGCACACGGGCCCGGTACCGGAGTGGGCAACGGCCTCGATGCAGCTTCCGCCAGATCACACCCTGCTGCGCGAGAGATGACGACAGTACGGCCCACGACGGCCCCTGAATCGGGCGAGGAACACACTCCCGAGGCAGTGACGACACCAGATACGGCGCCGGAGCCGACTGCGGATACGACCCCACCGGAGACAAGTGCAAGAACGCCGGAAGGAACACCGTCTGCCCGTACCGGGACAGTACATCCGGCGGGAACCCCGACGCCGGGGACCCCGGGGCCGACCGTCCCGGCCACGCCCGGTAAAACACCCAGAGTGAGCGGATTGGCGGGAACTGCCACAGCAGCCGTGGCCAAACTCCTGGGAATCACCACTCCGACACCCGGCGCCCATCAGCGCCATTGAATCGCACATCCGGCAGTCGGTGCGCCGCAGAGAGATTCCACGGCACACCCTTGGCTTGTATGTGGAGCGGCATGTGGTCTGCCGGAAAAATGAGAGGGCGATGTAACCGCTCCCCCCCGGGGCTCCGGACCCAGCAGACTTTGTCACGGACGCCGGACGTCGAACCGCCCGGCTCCCCCGTGGAATCATGGGAATCCACATGGTAGCTGGATAGCCCATGTTCAATCCAACACTGTCGGAAGATCAAGAACAACTCGTACAGACTGCGCAGCGCTTCGCCCAGGACAGACTGATTCCGAACGCAACGCAGTGGGACATCGACGAGCACTTTCCCAGCGACGTGTTCGAGGAAGCCTGGAAGCTCGGCCTCATGAACGTCGAACTACCCGAAGCCTTCGGCGGTGTCGGACTCCACACGTTCGAAGGCTGCCTGGTTTCAGAGGAGTTGGCCTACGGCTGTGCCGCGATCGCCACGAGCATCATGTGCAACCATCTCGGCTCGTTGCCGCTCCTCATTGCCGGCACCGGCGAGCAGAAACAGAAATGGCTTTCACGTCTGGGCGAGAAGTGCCGTTTCGTCAGCTACGCGTGCAGCGAACCCGATGCGGGCTCCGATGTGGCGGGAATGAAGACGCGCATCGTGCGCGATGGCGATGGCTGGCGTCTCACGGGGCAGAAGCGTTGGATCACGAATGCCGGCCATGCCGATTTCTTCACAGGTTTTGCCACCATGGATCCAAGCCAACGGCACAAGGGTATCACGGCCTTCGTGGTGTCCGCCGACGCACCGGGAGTCTCGACGGGGCGCAAGGAAGACAAACTGGGACAACGCGCCAGCGACACGCGCGACGTCCTCTTCGAAGACGTCCATCTCACCAACGACCACATTCTCGGCCAACCGGGCCAGGGCTTCTCCATTGCGATGGAAACCTTCGACCGTTCCCGCCCCATGATCGCCGCACTGGCCGCCGGTCTGATCCGCCGTTGCGCTGAGGAATCGCGCACCTACGCACTCGAGCGCAAAACCTTTGGCCAACCGATTGCCAACCACCAGGGCGTACAGTTCATGATCGCCGAAATGGTGATGGCCTATGAAATGGTGCGGCTCCTCTGGATGAAGGCGGCATGGGAAGTCGACAATGGGGTGAAACGATCGAGCACTTCCGCCATCGCCAAAGCCTGGGGCGGCGATCTTGCGATGAAATCGGCCGTCGATGCAGTACAGGTGTTTGGTGGATACGGCTACACGAAGGAATATCCCGTCGAGAAGCTGATGAGGGACGCCAAGCTGCTGCAAATCTACGAGGGAACTTCCCAGGTGCAACGCATGGTCATCGCGAGAAATTTCCTCTTCCGGGCCTGAAGGAGCGTTCTGCCGGGGACCGGCTTCCCGCCGGTTGGCGCGCAGGCAGCGCTGTGGTCTCCACCATCTCCCTTCTCGCCGCCTGCCCATGGGAACCGCGGAGTGGAGGGATCAACCACGAAGCCAGATCACGGCCGTCTCGTTCGGCATCCGATTCACCCTCCGCGCAACAGGACATCGCACAGCAGACGCACTTTTCGGATCAACCCCTCCAACGAACGGTGCTTGTGCACCGTCCCGCGCAAAGCACGCAGGACTTTGCGCTCGAGGATGAAACGATCGAGCGGTGGCGATTTCGGGGGGCGACGGCCGGTACGCTGGATCGCCCGCTGAACGGGATCGAAAAAGGTGGTACGCGGGAAACCCCACGCCTCCAGATCCGCATCATCGATACCTTCAATCATGCCACGGACAATGGCCAGTTTGGCCGGATCATCCGCCAGGTCCTCCGCCCATCGATCTACAGAATCTGTCACTGGCCGAATCTGGCGATTTACGGTGACGGGATCTCCAAGACCCTTCGTGGCGGTCGAGTGCTTGCCGTACTCGATCATCCCCGGTTCAAATTCCAGTCCCAGAAATTCGCACACACGGCGCATCTCCTGCTCCGGATTCTGCACGAGTTTTTCATAGGCAACGCACTGCAACGGAGCGGGCCTGGTACGAAGGAACTGCGCCATGGCAGGAACGTAGCGGTTGAGGATGGGATTGAACCGCCGGGCCGCTTCGAAGTCGCCGTCGAAAAACGAATTTGCGTAGGAAACGAAGATGGCGGCCGGATGACGGGTGAGCACGACGTAGCGTGCCGTCGGGTAGAGCTGCGCCAGAAAAGGGAGGATCAGGGCATTCGCCGGCGTTTTGTCGAGGAAAAATTGCCGGCCACCACCCTTCGCCCGCAACATGCGCCCATAGAGCACATCGGCATAGGCGCGGCACGCATCGAGATAATCCGCCTCGCCCCGCGGCAGGTCCCCGACAAATTCACGCACTGCTTGCGCCGCCTGCAAGTGATCGAACGGCGCTGCATCGATGTTGTCGTAGTAGCCCAGATGGGCCAGTGGCGTCATCAGGTGCGGTTCTGCCCGACTGTAGATCTGGGAGTGCGAACTCAGCATCCGCATGAGCAAGGTCGAGCCACTGCGTGGCGGCCCGATCACAAAGACCAGGCGCGACTCCATGGCAGCTATCGAATACGTCACTTCATCCATGGTCGTGACAATTCAACAATCGCACCCCAGCCACAGCGCATAGAAAGCCGGAAGGGGAGACGCGCAGCACCAGAATCATCCCTTCTTTCGCGCCTCCGCTACATAGTCCGCCAGAAGGTCTCGACTGTGTTCCGCCTCGTGGCAATAGACGCAGAGATTTTCCCAGTTGCTGCCATCGGGAGGATTGTTGTCGTGATTGCCGTCACGGTGATGGACGGTAAGCAGGTGCAAGTTCGCCGTGTCAAATTCGCGCGCGCACCGGGCACAGATCCAACCGTGGATTTCGAGAGATCGGGCACGATATCCCTTCTGTCTCTCGAGCGCTGCCGCGCGCGCCTCTCGCACCAGCGCGCCGGCCACACCCTGGTTTGGCCGGCGCCGCTGCCTCGGACGAAAGCTGCGTGTCATGCCGTTCCACCTACCGCCCGGGCAAGGCGCCCCCAGGAGCTTGATTTCCTTTGTGGAGACGTGCGAGCCTTGGATCTCGGTGCTTCTTCCTGCATCGACCCGGTTCACGTTCACGTATTGCGGTTTCCCGATGAGCGCAAGTGCCGCCCCAGCAGCAATCATCGGCGGCACTCAACACTTCCGGTGAGACCTTCATTCCAGCGGCGCATCAAAGCGCAACAGTTTCCAATTTGGCGACGCCTGTGTCCGATATTGAACGCGTGCGCCGATCTTGGTCGTGTCAAGATACTCCGCGGTCGCCTTGAACGTGTGGCGCCCTGGGTTCAGGTGGACGGGATGGCCCAGGCGCTCACCATCGATCCACATCGAATACTCCACTTCTCTGCCTTCCATGTCGACTTCGAATCCCTCGCTTGCCGGGGAAACGAAGCTACCCTCCCATTCGACACGGCACTTGAAGGCATTGTGGTTGCTCCAGACCTCACAGGCGTCGGGGACCATGGCCCAACTGATTGCCGGCTCGTCACGCTCCAGAAAAGGGATCACTTCGTCGTCGCGGTAATAGCGTGCGTGCACTCCACCGTTCAGCGTCTTCGACGGGGTGCTGCTCCGCAGAATACAGATCGCCTGGTCGAGATGGGGCAGTGGTTCCGGATGGTGCAGGACATTGCACTCTGCATCTGGATAGAAGTCCCTGATGAGGGACATCAACTCCGATTGTTCAAACGGCCGTTGGATCACGATGTGAGTCTCACGGCCGTGCCATGCGCCAGCATCACCTCGGAGGAACGGCAACAGGTCGGCTGTGACTGCGCCAGGCACGCGCTTGCCGATCCACCAGGCATAGTCATTTTCTTCAAAAAAGTTGTGCATATCCGAAACCAGCGCAAAATATGCATTAGAAGGGAGCGAATGATAGTATTCCGTTCCCGCTGTATAGAAGTTCCGGTAGACGGCCCGAACGATCGGACTACTGATCGTCCGGCCAAAGTAGGCTTCATAATTGAAATAAAAAGACGCACCAAAGAGAGCGATCGCGACGATCGCCAGCATCGGTTTTCCTCGAGGGCCAAAACGCTCGACAAAGACTTGCCCGAAACGCTCTCCCGCAAAGCCGATCAGAACGAAAATCAGCGGTACGACTCCTTGCAAACGGCACACCACGAGAGTTTGCGTGAGGGTCGCGCCTGCAATCAGAAGGAACAGAAACGTATAGGCAAAATATCCCTGCAACCGAAAGCGCCAATTCCACATGCAGTAGAAAAGACCCACTGCAAACAAGACACCGGTCACGGGATCCAGCATCGGCTCACCGGGTAGATTGTAGGCTTGCTCGCCATCCCCCCGATGGTTGAAGATCCGGGCGGTGTCGACCTGGCGCTCGAGGCGCAACTGAATCCAGGACGCCCAATCGTCCGTGTAATACTCCTTGTTCTGGTAGGACCGGTTGTAGGCTTCGACAAAATAAAGCGGGTTCGACCGCAAGTGTGCAATCAGAATCGTACACGGGCCCGCCAGCGCCGCGCCCGTGATGACCAGCCCCAGGGTCTGGGCCAGTACCCGCCTCCTGGCACCGACTCGCCTTGATTCCCCTTCCGTACCCCACCAATCGCGCAAAGCCACTACAAAGCGCGTCGCCAGAAAAGCGCCCACCACCAGACCGGTCGCCCGATATCCCGCATAGGCGTACAGCGTGTATGCCGTCAGGAAACCAATCCAGGGGTATTGCGCCAATCCCCCTCGTTTCATTTGGCGGACGCACAGCCACCAGATGATCACGACGATCAATGTCGTCGGAAAACACGCATGGGCGAGCCGGGCATAGTTCAAGTGCCAGCGTGCAACCGCAAAGAGGCCGGTGGTGAAAATAGCGGCCCATGGATTTACGAGTTCACGGGCCAGCAGATACACCGCAACCACAGTCAGGCAACTCACAATGATGAAAGGGAGCCGCAGTGCCGTGATCGTCGTTCCGAAAAGCTCAAAGAATGGAACCGGGATCCACCGGTCCATCAGGAACTCCCACGGCCGGACATGTTTCGCCATGATCAGCCAGGCACCCATGCCGGATTGTGGTTCCTCGATCGCAACGAATCCGTCGCTGGGGGGGAAGTAGTCCAGACGATAGAAACGCATGAAGACGGCAAGGGCAATGACTCCCATAAAGAGGAAAGTCTCGAGAGGAGCGATTCTACGGCCGGGCGATTCGTTGCGGAGTCCCCGATCCAGGAGAGACAACCCGATGCTCCAGATCGCTACGCCAGCCAACATCAGAGGACCCGCGGTGTCGAACGTCCGGGCCCAGTCATCGTAGAGGCGAAATGTCGCGTATCCGTAGGCAACAACCCCGCACAAAGTGACTGCCAGGCCGATCGTCTCACGCAATCCCCAACGCGCAGAGGAAGTCCTGACGGGAGGCAAAGTCGTACCGCGGGGTCGACCCAGAACCAGAGCGGCACAAATTGCCCCGAAAACCATCGCAATCGTCGCCGGCGGGATAAATTGTTTGTTCGCAACGAACCATTGGCCAGCTCCGCTGACCAGAAGTGCCAACAGAAGAGCCCCGAAACGGAGCCATGTGACGTGTGTGGTAGCTTCTCTAGTTTGCATTCGGGATTGGACGGAGGAAAAACACCCCGTTGTCGGCGGACAACCACGGTTCAATCAGGGCAAATAGCACCAAACCACAGGCCTGGATGACTTGCGACATGGATTGCACGAAAGAAGTCGTTCGCTGCATGCGTGCTCGATGGAAACTGCCACTTACAGCGAAGCTGCGCAACGCATCTGATTTCACGATCTCGAAGCCGGCTTTCCGCGCCAAGGCAGCCAGACTGCTCTGCGAGTAATAGAAGAGGTGAGGGTAGGGATAATGGACCTGGAAGAGTCGTTCCAGGGGGCCCCTGATTCCAAGGGCGGCGAGAAGCCGGCTCAGCCGGAAGACAAAACCTGTCGAAAGCGGCACTGACAGGACGAGAAGGCCACCAGGAGCCAGACGATCTTTTACCGAATGGAGAACGGCCAACGGCGCCGGCAGGTGTTCAAACACATCATTGAAGGAAATGATATCGAACTTACCCCATTGCGGCGGAAGGTTCTCTGGAAAGCTCCCGCACTGAAGTTTGACGTTTGGGGGCAACGTTGCTCTTGCCTGCCGGAAAAAGAACTCGTCCGGTTCAATTCCGTACGCATCGCAGCCCGCACCCACACTCGCGGCCAGGAACCACCCGCTCGAACAACCAACATCCAGAAGCTTTGCGACAGACAATCGGCGAATCTCCCCGAGCAGATCGAAAATCCGCGAATAATTCCAATTGCGCACCGCCAGAAGCGCGGACTCGAATCTCGTACGATCGTACCCGCCACCTCCGGGCGGCTCTACCGGCCGTTCGAGCACATAGAGATGGCACACCGGGCAACGCAGGATTGTGCAGTTTGGTAGGTCAACCACTACCCGTACATCCGCGCCACAGCCGGCAGGACAAACCCTCGTTCCGGTGATAGGAATCGGCCCGTCGAAGGAAACGGATCGACCCGAAGAGGAAGGCTCTCTCTCTGGCACGGGACGCGCCACTAACACGGCCTGTTCCCAGCAACAACATCGGTGAGGCATCGGACCGCGCATTTCATCCCGCACACGCACGGATCGCCCCCCATCCACAGAGACATTACCCTCTCTGATCCGACCGGTTATTGCCCCCTTCCCGTTCCAGCGTCGCCACACATTCCACATGATCGGTCTGTGGCATGAGATCGAAGGGCTGGAGTGCCACCACGCGATATTCCTTGTGCACAAACCATTCGAGGTCGCGGACCAATGTATCGGGGTTGCAGGAAATATAGATGATGCGGCGTGGCATGAGCGCTGTGATCCGCTCACGTGTGAGCGGATCTGTTCCTTTGCGTGGTGGATTGAGGGTGATCACGTCCACAGGGGCTGTCGCCAGAGCCGATTCCGACAGGAATTGGCCCGCCTCACCTGCGTAAAAACGCGCATTATGACAGCCATTGATCCGGATGTTTTCCTTCGCATCACCGACTGCAATCGCTGACGCCTCGACACCGGCAACGAACTTTGCACGGGCCGCCAGATGGAACGTGAGCGCTCCGACGCCACAATACAGGTCGATGGCTCGCGATTCTTCCGTTAACCCCGCCTGCACCGTGGCGTATTCGTAAATCCGGCGTGCCACCTGGATGTTTGCCTGCAGAAAAGCACCGGCATGCGTTTTCAGTTTGAAGGCTCCCACCCGTTCGATCAGCGCATCTTGTTTCGTCAAGGACACAAAGCGAGGGCCGAAAACCGCATTGCCCGTGGATACGTTCCGGTTGTGTACCACACTGACGACGCGTGGCAGCCCTTCCAACGCTCGCACGAGATCACGCTGCAGTACCGCCTCGTGCGTCACCAGGATGATCTGCACGGTTTTCGACCACACACCCACCCGCAGCACGACATAGCGCAGCGCTCCGCTCTGCGTGCGCTCGTCATACACCGAGATTCCACTGCCTTCGAGGATTGCGGCCACCCGCTCCAGAGTCGAATTGATCAGGGGATGATGCACCGGGCACTGCCGGATATCGACCACCTGGTGCGTCCCTGGACGATAGATCCCGAGCAACAACCCTCTGCCTGCCCGGCGTGCCACGAGCTTGGCCTGGTTGCGGTAGCCAAAGGCTCGCGGCGATCCAACCACGTGCGCGACCGCAGTCCCGCTCAAGATCGGCACCGCGGCGAGCGCCGCACGTACCCGCTCCCATTTCCAGACCAATTGCTCGCCGTAGGGACGACCGATCAGGGCACAACCGGCACAGTTGGGGAAGTGGGCACAAGGCAGCTCAGGTGTCGTCCGACCGAACTCCGGATTCCGGGTCTGCAGCCCACGGATGTGACGTTTCCGATCCATATGCTCCTGCATCATCAATCCGAGATTGTCTCACGAGGGGATTGCGATCGATTCCTCAAACGCAAACTCCGATCTGCCGCACGACCCGCAGTCTGGAATGAAGAATGAGCCGTCCGAGTCATTCCTTCCGCCGGTACGCCCCGCTGCGCCCACCGCGTTTGGCCATCAGGCGAACATTGCCGATGATCATACCGCGGTCGATCGCCTTGCACATATCGTACACGGTCAGGGCTGCGACGCTGGCTGCCGTCAAGGCCTCCATCTCGACTCCTGTCTTACCGCTGACGCGCACACGTGCCTCGATCTGTAGTTCCCCTTCGCCCAACACCACGAAATTTACTTCAACCGAATTGAGAGCGAGCGGATGGCACAACGGAATGATGTCCGCCGTGTGTTTGGCTGCCATGATTCCAGCCAGACGTGCCACGGCCAACACCTCACCCTTGGCAATCTGTCCCGAATGAATGCGCTTCATCGTGGCGGGCAGCATGCGGATCTCAGCGCGTGCCACCGCTTCACGTTCGGTCACGTCCTTGTGACCGACATCGACCATGCGGGCACGCCCCTGTGCATCGAGATGGGTCAAGACGTTGCGTGTTCGCTTGCGGGGAGACAGGGGCGGCATTATGAAGACTCCTCTATGTCACATCACAGAATTTTGATTATCGGCTCAGGACCTGCGGGACTCACGGCGGCTCTCTACGCGGCACGCGCCAATCTCGGACCCGTCGTCGTCGAGGGCTCACAGCCTGGTGGTCAGCTTACTATCACGACCGAAGTGGAAAACTACCCGGGCTTCCCCGAAGGCCTTCTGGGCCCCGACATGATGGAGCGCTTCCGCAAACAGGCAGAGCGCTTCGGGACACAATATCTCTACGGTGATGTCACGGACCTCGACCTTTCGAAACGACCATTCACACTGAATATCGGCAAAGACAGACATACCTGCGATGCCCTGATCATCGCTACGGGCGCTTCGGCCAAACTTCTCGGTATCGAATCGGAAAAGCGCCTGATGGGGCGCGGCGTCTCGGCCTGCGCCACGTGCGACGGCTTCTTCTTCAAGGACAAGGAGCTTCTGGTCGTGGGTGGCGGCGATACCGCGCTCGAGGAAGCCAACTTCCTCACGAAGTTTGCCTCTCGGGTCGGAGTGGTGCATCGACGCAACGAGCTTCGCGCCTCGAAGATCATGCAGGATCGTGCCGCGAAAAACCCAAAGATCCATTTCATCTGGGATTCGGTCATCGAGGAGATCCTGGGACAGGCCGACGAAACGGGCGTCACGGGAGTGGTCCTGCGCAATGTGGTCACAGGCCAGAAAAACACGGTGGCATGCGATGGTGTGTTCATCGCGATCGGCCACCAGCCTAACACACAGTTGTTCGAGGGTAAGCTCGACATGGACGCGAATGGATATCTGCTGACCCGCCCCGGCTCGACTCACACCAGCATCCCCGGTGTCTTTGCCTGTGGCGACGTGCAGGACCACGTCTATCGGCAGGCTGTCACGGCAGCGGGGTCAGGATGCATGGCCGCCATCGATGCGGAGCGCTGGCTCGAATCCAACGGGTAATCCACTGCAAGAGGGGTCTGGCAGCGGAGTCTGAAAATTCGGTTTTGTGATTCTCCACCGTCCCGGCGCCGTCGACACTTCCATCTGCCTGCGCAGCCTGCCGGTGAACGACCCGCGCCACCGAAAAGAACGCGGAAATCTTCATTTGCTGATCGAATGTACGGCCGGCCTTTTGCGTCAGTGGGAGGGTCTCATGCATGAACGTCACACCCAGATCGACAGATCTTTCGTCTCCGTCTGCCTGTTGCTCGGCATCGTCGGAACGATCCATGCAGTTCGAGCTGAGCCGGCCCCCCTCACGCCCGAGACATATTCCCAGGAACAACGGATCGTCGATCTCCTATGGGAGCGATCGGCGGACATCGCCACGGCGCGGGCCGGTATCGGTTCCGCCCACGCCAGTCTGGTTCGAGCGCATCTCGTCCCGAATCCGCAACTCGATGCGCAATGGGGTACGATTCCGGTAGGGCGAACCAATCCCTCCGGCCTGCACAGCCCACTCCGCAATGTTCCCAACTACACGGCCGGCTTGTCAGAGTTGCTTGAGATCGGCAAACGCGGTCCCCGCCAGGCTGCTGCTCGTGCGGACCTGGAGCAAGCCCGCGCCGAAACCGAAGCGATCGTCGCCGACCGCTTTTTTGCCGTCATGGAACATATCGCAGCGATGGCCATGAATCAGCAAAGGGCCAGCGTCCTCGACGAACAGATCGGTGACAACACAGAAGTGCTCGACTTGAACCGTGCGCGGGCGGACAAGGGAGAAATCCCACCGCTCGAAGTGGACGTCGCGGAAGTTGAACACGCGCGACTGGTTGCTTCACGCGATACGGCACTGAGCGAGATGGCAAAGGCACAGGCGGATTGCAGCAGCATCCTGGCCACGGCCTGTCCGCCGTTTGCCTCGGGTGACACTGCACGATCGTTCCTTGAGAGTGCAGCTTCGCTTCCCCTATCCATGCAGTGGACTGAGGAAGCGGAGCAACGGCGGCCAGACCTCGCCGCCCTGGATGCCGCGGCGCGCAGCGCGGAAGAACGCATCACACTGGCAAATCGCAGCGTCATCCCCGACGTTAACGTTCGCCTCGGATATACCTACGATGAATTCATCCTCTCGGGCAGCCAACGCAACAGCCTCGCCGTCGGCGTGCAGGTCCCCATGCCGGTTTTCGACCATGGCCAGGCGGATCTGATTGCGGCTCTCAGCGAAAAGCAACGTGCGCGGAACATGCGCTCGGCAATTCTTTCGGCTGCACCCGACCTCCTGGCAGCGGCGTGGCGCGGCCGAGCCCTGACACAACAGCGAATCCGCCATCTCGACAGCGCACTCGAACGCGCACGAACCGTCAGCGACGCCATGATCGAAGCTCAACGTGCCGGAGGCATATCGCTCCTCGAAGCACTGGTGGCGCGACGTGCCTACCAGGATCTGTTACGCGAACGAGTGGAGCTCGACGCAGATTTCTTCAACACAACGCTCGATGTACGGCGAACTCTGGGGCTGTTCCCGCGGCCACATGAACAAGAAGGGGGCTCGTGATCATGACCGACCCATCCATTACCGCTGGACGTTTCGATACTGGCAGCGCAACGAAATTCCCATGGACCATTCCCGCAATCCTTGCAGCACTCGGCCTTGCCGCCGGCGTGTGGTGGTGGTCTGCACGGCACCAGGAGCACCCTATATCCAACCCAGCACCATACAGAGTGGATGCAGACACCCGATCGGTCCAGATTGCCGCCGGGTCGGGTACACGAGCTTACATTGCGACGGCCCTGGCGGAACGGGAGCAGGCGCTGGAGCCGGAGCCTGTCCCCGGCCGTGTCGCTTTCGACGAGTCACGCGCTGCACCGATCGTTGCGCCTCTGCAGGGCCGCGTCGACGTCGTGGCCGTACGGCTGGGACAGCGCGTGGCGCCCGGGGATCGGCTGATCTCGATTCGCTCCGCCGCTTTCGTTGATCTGCTCAACTCGATCGATACACTGAAATCGAGTGAAGCCGTGCGCCGCAAGACCGTGGAACGGTTGCAATCACTCGTCGATCTGCGCGCCGCGGCGGAAAAGGATCTCCTCAACGCACAGCTCGAACTCAGCGAAGCGCGCTTATCGCTGGAAGCGGCGGAATTGAAACTGCGTTCACGCCCGATCGAGGGTTCCACCGACGGGTCCTACTGGCTGAAAGCGCCACGTGCCGGAGTCGTCGTCGAGCGTCAGGTGCTCGAAGGAGAGGAGGTGGGTCCCGAACGCAGCGAGCCGCTGATGACAATCGCCGAGATCGATGAAGTGATCGTCACCGCCGACGTGCCCGAGCGTGACGTCACCGATGTGCATGTCGGTGATTCCACCCTCATCCGTAGTCCTTCCGAACCAGGGAAAGATTATGCGGGTACCGTGGAATACGTCAGCGAAGTGGTCGATCCCATTCGGCGTATGGTCAACGTGCGCATCCGCGTTCCCAATCCGTCGAGAAATCTGCGTCCGAATGCTTTCGTGCAGGTGACCATGAGCCGAAACCCGCAAAACCCCGTCGTCGTCCCTGCCGAGTCCGTGGTCACCGATGACCAGGATTCCTTCATCTTCGTCGCCGATCCGGCCCAACCAGATAAATTCATCCGGCGCGCCGTCGTGCCAGGGCGCCAGCACGGCGATCGAGTGGAGTTGGTCAGCGGACTTGAACCTGGGGAAACTTATGTGGCGCGTGGAGCTCTACTCCTTCTGAACGCCGTCGACCTCGCACAGTGAGGTTCGCCCAACAACAGCCAGAACGAATGCGCGCCAGACTCACCCGAGAAAACGCCGGCCGGCTCATGGCTGATACCGGTCGCCAAAGCCGGAGTATCAAGCGTCAAGCGTAACCGTCGGGAGCTGGAGTGAACGGGCGATGATCTTTTCGAACTGCCGGCGTGGAGATCTATCCGCATGATCGAACGATTTATCCAACTGGTCCTCCGTAACCACGGGGCTGTCGTGTTCTTCAGCCTCGTGGTGGCGGTGGCCGGATACTTCTCTTTCCGCCAACTGACAATCGAGGCGTTTCCCGATCCGACCGACACGCAAGTCAACCTCATCACGTTACTACCGGGCCAACCGAGCGAAGAAGTCGAGCGCCAAATCGGATTGCCTCTCGAGCGCGCCCTCAATGGGACTCCGGGTGTCATCCGGCTGCGAAATCTCTCTCTGTTCGGACTCTCTTACCTGACGCTGACCTTCGATGACGGCATCGACGCACTGTTTGCCCGGTCTCAGGTGCTCGAACGCCTGCGCGACGCCGAGCTTCCCCCCGAGGTCACACCCAGCCTCGGGCCACTGGCCACACCGATCGGTGAAATCTACCGTTACACGCTCAGCGGCGCCGGCGCTGATCCAATGCGTTTGCGCACCTTACAGGACTGGACGGTACGGCCCCGGCTGTTGCGCGTCCCGGGCGTCGCCGACGTCGTCAGCTACGGCGGCCTGCAACGAGAGATCCAGGTTCAACCTTCCCCGGCCAAACTGGCTGCATACGGTCTCACATTCGAGGATCTCGAATTGGCGCTCAAAAAGGGGTCGACCAACGCCAGCGGTGGCGTGCTCGAACGTGGCGCCGAACAACTCGTCATCCGCAGCCGCGGCTTGTTTCGCAGTATCGAGGACATCGGCGCCGTCAACATTGCAAGCCGGGATGGGACACCCGTGCACGTACGTGATGTCGCCAGTGTGCGCGATGGCTGGGCGCCACGCCAGGGCGTGGTAAGTCGTGGCCTGCAGTACGATGCCGTCGAAGGGGTCGTGCTCATGCGGCGGGGCGAAAATCCGTCGGACGTGCTGAGCCGCTTGCGCAACACAATCAATGAGATCAACCACCGGCTGGTGAGCAGCCAGGCACAGGTGGTGCCATTCTACGACCGCACAGACCTGGTGAATACGACAGTGACCACGGTCGGCCGCAACTTGCTGGAGGGTGCGGTTCTGGTCGTGCTCGTCCTGTTCGTCTTCCTGATGGATCTGCGCGCTTCGCTGATTGTTGCCATACTCATACCGCTCTCGCTCTGTACCGCCTTGCTCTACCTGAGGGCCCGCGGCATGAGCGCCAACCTGTTGAGTATGGGTGCCATCGATTTTGGCATCATCGTCGACGGTGCAGTCGTGATCATCGAAAGCATCGTCAGCCGGATTTCGACTCAAGGCAGAAAGGAGTCATCCGTCGCATCGGAAACCCTGCAAGCGCGTATCCGCCTTGCCGTCACCGATGTCGTACGACCCACGGTCTTCTCACTGCTGATCATCATTGCGGCCTACCTACCGATCTTTCTGCTCGAACGCGTCGAGGGCCGGATCTTCGCGCCCATGGCGAACACCGTCGTTGCGGCACTGTTGGGCGCTCTCCTGTTTTCAGTCACCCTGGTGCCCGTCCTCGCCGCCATCGTTTACCGCAAGCCGATCCGCCACCGCGACTCACCGCTCCTCCGCTGGATCGGAAATCTCTATTCACCGACACTCGGCTGGGCACTGCGCCATCCTCGTCTGGTGATCGGCGGAAGTGTTCTCGCATTGGCAGTCACACTGTTCGGCATGTCCAAACTGGGCTCCGAATTTCTTCCGGAACTGAACGAAGGGTCACTCTATCTGACATTCACGCTGCCCTCGAACATCAGCCTCAGCGAAGCCAGACAACTCGTACCGAAGATCACCCAGATCGTGCAGAGCTTTCCTCAGGTAGATGAGCAACTCTCGCAACTCGGACGGCCCGAGGACGGCACCGACCCGAAGTTGGGCAACAACCTTGAATTCTTCGTACGTCTGAAGCCACCCTCACAGTGGCCACGGCACCAACACCGTCTGTACGATGTCATTGACGAAATCCGCAACGGGCTGTCCGAGATCCCCGGCATCGAGGTCAATTTCTCGCAGCCGATTCGCGACAACGTCAATGAAAACATTTCCGGTCAGGTCGGCCAGATCGCCCTCAAACTGTACGGTGACGATCTGAGGGAATTACAGGACGCTGCGGAAAAAGCGAAATCTGTCATCGATCAGGTCGATGGCGTTGCAGATCTCGCGATCGTCAAGAGCAGCGAGGTTCCACAGATCCAGGTCGAGCCCGACCGGGCCGCGCTCGGGCGCTACGGACTCGACATGGAAGACTTTCAGCATATCCTGCAGGCAGCGCTCGGCGGGCAACCCGTGGAGGTTTTCTGGGAGGGAGAGGCGCGCTTCGACATCGTATTGCGTTACCCGCCATCGGCCCGCTCCAATCTGGAGAAGATCCGCAAGTTGCGCGTGCCGGTTCAAGGCGGGGCAACTGTCCCTCTCGAAATGCTCGCCTCTGTCGGGCTGGGCCGGGGGCGCGCGGCGATCAGCCGGGAAAATGGCCAGCGTTACATCGGTATCCGGATGAATGTACGCGGGCGGGATCTGGGTTCATTCGTCGATGAGGCCCGACGGTTGGTGGCACAAAAGGCGATGCTGCCTTCCCATATCGGCGTGGAGTGGGGTGGTGAATTCGAGAGCAAAGAGCGGGCGATGAGACGCCTGCAACTCGTCGTGCCGGTGGCTCTCTTGATCACGCTGGCTCTACTCTTCAATGCCTTTGGTAGTTTCGCTCCAGCCGTCCTCGTGCTGCTCAACGTTCCGTTTGCCCTGATCGGTGGTGTGGCAGCACTCTGGTGGATGGCAATGCCGTTCTCCGTGTCGGCGGCGGTCGGCTTCATCGCACTGATCGGTCAGGCCTCCCTGAACGGTGTGTTGGTGCTCTCCGCCATCATTCAAAACCGCACGGAAGGAATGCCTCTGAATGAGGCCATTCCCACGGGCTGTCGTGAGCGCCTGCGGCCGGTAATGATGACCGCCGCCCTGGCTGCCCTCGGACTGGTTCCTGCTGCACTGAGTCATGCCATCGGCAGCGAGGTCCAACGTCCCATCGCAGTGGTGATCGTCGGCGGCACCATCAGCGCCTGTCTGCTCACCCTCGTGGTGCTCCCTGTCATGTACGGAGCCTGGGAAAACACACGCCTTTGGATGGCACGTTCCCGAGCCGCTTCAGGGAAGTAAGCGCACGAAGAGCACGACCGCCTTTATTCTGATCGGTCAGGCAGCGACGCTGCGCGGCACGCTGTTCGAACCCGAAAAACGTGCCCGCCGCCAGTGCCGCACCTCCTCCCGGATCGCTTCAGCGCTCAGACCCAGGGTGTCGCAGATGTTGCGGTAGGAAAACAGCCAGTACTCATCGGAGTTGATCCATTTTTCTGCATCCCGATAAAGCTTTCTGCGGCGTACGTTCGAGGTGAACATGTGCTTACGGTAACAGTCCAGCGCATCTGCCAGCATGGCAGCCATCAATCGCCTCTCTGCCAAAACCGATGCGCCACGTGTCCTTTCCGTGGCGCCATTCAAAATGTCAGTTTCGAAAACACTCACGTGAAACCTCCATCACCGCCTCGTTTCGACATGCAAGGGGTCGCTGCGGTGGGAAGGAGGTGGAGCAAGGCCCGTTCCAGAACGGCCAAAGCGATTGACGACGAATTTCCGCACGACAGGATCTGGCAAAATCTACGGGACCTGCAAGTTTTACAGACAAATCGACAACGATGAGGCAGGGATGGCGGTATCTGACCTGCCAGGAGGCGCACTGCTCCATTGCCATCGTGCGCACCCAAGGCTATTCAGCGCCGGCACATACGAGCCACCATGACGAACCTCCCCTTCCCCGGTTCCACCTCCAACGAGGTTCGCATCGCCGTCGTCGTCCCGGTCTACAACGAGGCACAGAACCTCCGCACATTGCATGGCCGGCTGCAACGCGTCATGGAGGAAACCAGAGAGACCTATCGCATCTGGTATGTTGACGATGGCAGCACCGACGGATCCCTGGAAATTCTCGAAGAACTGGCCGGCAATGACACCTCGGTCGCGGTCGTCGAACTCACCCGTAATTTCGGTCAACATGCAGCGATCCTTGCTGGCTTTGCCGCCTCACGAAGCGACATCGTAGTCACCCTCGACGCTGATTTGCAGAATCCGCCCGAGGAGATTCCGAAACTGATTGCGGCAATGGAACAAGGGTACGAGGTGGTGGGAGGCCAGCGCATGGATCGCCAGGACCCTCTGTTCCGGCGGGTTGCCTCACGCCTCATTAATTCGATGACCGCCGCGGCCGTCGGAGTCAACATGAAAGACTACGGCTGCATGCTGCGCGCCTATCGCCGTCCCATCGTGCAACAAATTCTCGAGTGTGACGAGCGGTCGTCTTTCATCCCTGCTCTGGCAAACTCGTTGACCAAGCGCTCGATCGAGATTCCCGTCCGTCATGCCGACCGACTCGGCGGCACCTCGAAATATAGCCTGCTTCGGCTACTGCGGTTGTCGTTCGACCTGATCACCGGGTTTTCCCTCCTGCCGATCCAACTCGTGAGCCTGAGCGGTGTCTTCGTGGCTCTCGTCGGCGTTACCTTTGGCTGCTTCCTGCTGGTGCGGCGGGTGTTCGTCGGTCCCGAAGTCGAAGGTGTCTTCACTCTGTTCGCCATCATGTTCGTTTTCATCGGCCTGCTGATCTTTGCTCTCGGTGTCGTTGGCGAATATGTTGGTCGGATCTATCTCGAAGTCCGAAGACGCCCTACCTACCGGATTCGAAGCATCCACCTGAGAACCGAATAACAGATGCGCTGCGTGGTCTTCGCCTACCACGAGATCGGCTTCGTCTGCCTGGAGTCGTTGCTCGAACGGAACGCCACCGTCTCTCTGGTCATTACACACGACGACGATCCCCAGGAGACGATCTGGTTCCGCTCGGTACGCCGACTGGCGGAGGAACATGGCATCCCCGTCGAGGCACCCGCACAGGTCAACACTCCCGGTTGGATCGCGCGCCTGCGCGCCGAGGAGCCGGACTTCCTTTTTTCCTTCTATTATCGCAACCTGCTCTCGCGAGATATCCTGGAGATCCCACGATACGGGGCGCTGAACCTGCACGGCTCTCTTTTGCCGCGCTACCGAGGGCGCTGTCCCGTGAACTGGGTATTGATCCATGACGAGCGTCAAACCGGGGTGACGCTTCACTACATGGAAGAGAAACCGGATCGCGGCGATATCGTGGCACAACGCGCGGTACCTATCAGCGATACGGACACGGCGTTCACCCTCTTCCACAAGATCCGTGACGCGGCACGGGGTCTCATGACGGACATCTACCCTGCATTGGCGACCGGCACCGCGCCACGCCTCCCGCAGGACCATTCTCGTGCCAGTTATTTTGGGGGCCGGCGTCCGGAAGATGGTCGCATCGACTGGCAGCAACCAGCCCGGTCGATCTTCAACCTGGTACGCGCCGTCACCCACCCGTATCCCGGAGCATTCACCACCTGGCACGGCAGGCAGTTGTTTGTCTGGAAAAGTTCCGAATCGGATGCACAGACCGCGGTCCCTTTGAAACCCGGGCAGATCGTGTGCTCACGACCCGAGTTGGTCGTGCAGACCGGCAAAGGTCTGTTGCAGTTGCAGCAAGTCCAATGGGAAGGCGAAGCCGAAATGGCCGGCAGTGCATGGAGCGCCGCGCACGGCATCGAACAAGGAGAAACTCTTACATGAAAGTATTGATTACGGGTGGAGGTGGCTTCGTCGGATCGCATCTTGCCGATGCGTTCATCGCCCGAGGCGACGAAGTTTTCCTGCTCGACACTGGCACGACGTTAAAAGTCCGGCATCTGATGGGGCATCCCATGTTCCACTTCGTGCAGGACAGCGTGTTCCATACCGAGATTCTCGATGCCCTGATCGCCAAGTGCGACCTCATCTATCACCTGGCGGCCGTAGTCGGCGTCGAGCATTACGTGGGCGATCCGTTCGCGGTCCTGAATGTCAACGTCAACGGCACACAGAACGTCCTGAAACTGGCCTTCAAGTACCATCGAAAAGTGGTCTTTGGCTCCACCTCGGAAGTCTACGGGCGCAACCCGCAAGTGCCGTGGCGCGAGGACGACGATCGGGTGCTTGGATCAACCCGGATCGACCGCTGGTGCTATTCGACATCCAAGGCAGTCGGCGAACACTTCTGTTTTGCCTACCACCACATGGGTCTGCCGGTGACGATCACACGCTACTTCAATGTCTACGGCCCTCGCCTCGACAAACTCGACGTGGGACGGATCATCACGATTTTCATGGGGCAGGCCTTGCGCAACGAGCCTCTGACGGTCATCGGAGATGGCCTGCAAACACGCTGTTTCACCTACATCGATGACTGTATCCGAGCGACAATCGAGGCTGGAGTTCGTGAAAATACCGATGGTGAGGTTTTCAATATCGGTACCGATGTCGAAACAACGATCATCGATCTGGCGAAAAACATGATCGAACTGGCCGGATCGAAATCGACGATCCGGTTCGTTCCCCAGGAAACGGTGTACGGCAAGAGCTACGAAGACATCCCACGCCGCGTGCCCGATGTAACGAAAATGCACACGATCCTCGGCGTGCGTGCCGACATCGATCTGCGAGACGGGCTGGGTCGTACGATCGAATGGTTCCGCTCCTTGAACGAATGAGGGACATCCTGTGACCGTGCACGGCGGGCCGCCAATTCCAGAGACAAGCGCGCAGACCCAGCGTCCGACCCGTATTCTCGTAGGAACGACACCGCCTCGATCGGGAGATCTGGAGTGATCCAGCTCGGCCTCAAAGTCGACGTCTGCACATACGCGGGGATGCGGTTCGGTGTGCCTGCCCTGCTGCGCTTGTTCGACACTCTGCAGATTCGAGCCAGCTTTTTTGTCGCCTGCGGACCCGATCAGTCGGGACGCGCCATCCGCCGCATTTTCCGTCCCGGCTTTTTCGAAAAGATGCGGCGAACCAACGCGGTCGGCACTTACGGCTGGCGCACCCTGTTGTACGGCACCCTCCTTCCCGGACCGCACGTCGCTCGCGCCTGTTCCGCCCTGTTGAAAGAGGTCCGTGCTGCGGGCCACGAATTGGCGCTGCACGGCTACAGTCATGTGTACTGGCAGGACCACATCGGCAGGCTCAGCCGAAAAGCGATTCGCGAGGAACTCCAGCGTGCCTACCGGGCCTTCACCGACGCAACAGGTACGGCACCAGAGGCTTTTGGCTCCCCCGGCTGGCAGTGCAGCCCCCATAGTTTCGCCTGCGAAGACGAATTGGACCTGCTCTACCACAGCGACACACGCGGTTATTTTCCGTATCGACCGGATTGGAACGGGAAGGTTTACCGGACCCTCGAAATCCCAACGACGCTACCTACTCTCGACGAAACATGGGGGCGAGTCCGACAGGACAGCCAGGAGCTGGCGCAGTGGTACACATCCCAGCTCCAGCCCGACTTCAACGTCTACACGGCGCACGCAGAGATGGAAGGCCGCCAGCAGCTTTCGTGGTTGCGAGACTGGCTCGGCAGCCTACGAGGCGGCGTGCAAATTCGTCGCCTCCGGGAGATTGCAGAAGATCACGTTGCTGCGGCACCGTGCCGCGTCTTCGTCGGACCGATCGAAGGCCGCGCAGGCACTGTGACCTGGCAGGAGAAACCAGCATGAATCCCTCGCCTTCCGAACCACCGCTACCGCCTGCGTCGACCGCCGGACCTCCGAGCGCAATCCACACTCCAACCATGCCACAAACGCATCAGAGGCTGCTCGGCGCTGCTGCCGCCGTTCTGATCGTTGGAGCATTCTTCCTCATGCTCGGTTGGTCGCCCTTGAACGAGCCTGACGAGGCCCGTTACGCAGAAATCGCACGTGAGATGCTCGAAACTCGCGACTGGATCACTCCGCACCTGAACTACGTGAAGTATTTCGAAAAGCCACCCCTCGTTTACTGGCTCACAGCGGCCTCTTTCGCGATTTTTGGACTCAACGATTTTACTGCCCGCCTGTGGCCAGCCCTCTTCGGTCTCCTCGGCGTCGGCTGCGCCTGGACGCTGGCTCGGAACATTTACGGCCCGGGCGGCGGGCTTCTCGCCGCCATGATCCTGGCCACCACACCACTCTACTTTGCACTGAGCCAGGTGCTTGTCCTCGACATGCCGCTCGCCGCGCTGATGGCGCTGGCCCTGACGGCAGCATGGTTCTGCTTCGAAGGACAGGTGGGTGGAGAAAATCCCACGTTGGCGCCAGCCGGACAGGGCGAGGGCGCCAGCCGGCCTCATTCCATCCGTGGGATGGTGTATCTTTTTTATATTGCCGCAGCACTGGCCGTGCTGACCAAAGGACCCGTCGCAATCATTCTCCTCGGCGCAATTCTCACGGGATTTGCCATTCTGCGCGGCTCACCACGACTCCTGTCACCATTTCTCTGCGTGCGAGGAATCGGTCTATTTTTGCTGATTACGCTTCCGTGGTTTGCCGTGGTCAGCCTTCGCAATCCGGAATTCGCCCACTTCTTCATCGTCGAACAACACTTCAACCGCTATCTGCGGCCCAGCGAACACCGTGAGCATCTGCTGTTCTTCGTCCCGATCATCCTGGCGGGAATGTTGCCATGGACCTTCATCCTGGGAAGTCAGCCCCGGCTCTGGATGAATCCGTTGCGACGATTGGTCACACTGCGCGCCTCACGCGGCACCACCTTTTGCGCTGTGTGGGCAGTTGTGATCTTTGCGTTTTTCTCACTGTCGGGATCCAAGCTGGCAACGTATATCTTGCCTCTCTTTTGTCCGCTGGCTGTCCTTGGCGCCGGTCTCTTCGTGAAGACATGGCAGGATCAAAGCCTTTCCGTTTACCGCTGGTTCGGCTGGATTCTCACCGTACTGGCAGCCGGCTGCCTGATCACCGCGATCGTTGTGCCCTTTGTGTCGGCACACTACAACGCGCCGTCATTGCCGCCGCCGTTGTACCGCTGCGCCGTAGTCTTTGGCCTGTTCGCGACCATCCTTTTGAGAGAATGGAAATCGCCCAATCGCAGCCCAGGGCGTCTGTTGGCAATCGTGATGATCGGCATGCTGGCGGTTCAGGCCGGTATCATGACCGGTAGAGATGTTTCTCCGGAATATTCCGAACTGGCATTTGCCATTCGAAAACATGCACAGCCCTCGGATCAGGTGGTAATGTACGCACACTACACACAGGGGATCCCCTATTACACACGGCGGCGGGCGGTGATGGTCCGATCCTGGGGAGAACTGGACTTCGGCAAACGCCAGGGTGATCAAAGCGCCTGGTTCTGGCCATCCGACGCAACTTTGATCGAAAGATGGCGATCGGAACGGATGTTTCTGGTAATCAACCGTAGCGAACTTATCGGCCTTCGCGACCGCATGGATCCAGCGCCTCGCGAGATCGCGTCGAAAGGAAAGAAGGTTCTCCTCGCGAACTTTCCCGATTGAGATGGAAGACATGCACGAACCAACCGCCGTCGAGCCGCCCAGCACGGCGCTCACCGGCACCCCGGAAGCCCCGATCCCTGTCCCACGCGGCAGCGGGACGAGACTTGGTGTTGTCCTGGCAGCACTGGTCGTTGCCGGCGCCTGGGGCATCCTGGCGCTCTGGGGATTGGGAGATGCCGCATTTCACACCAAGGGAGAACCACGCGAGGGTCTTGTCGTGTGGGAGATGACTCACGACGGTGGGTGGATCCTGCCAAAGCGCAACGGAAGCGAATTGCCTTCCAAGCCGCCGCTCTTTCACTGGATGGGTGCCCTGACCTCGATCGCGCAGGGACACGTCGATGAATGGAGTATCCGGTTCCCTTCCTCTCTACTCTCGCTTCTGGGTGCATTGCTCGTTCTGGGAGCAGGCGCTGCCTGGTGGTCGGTGCGTGCTGGCCTGTTGGCAGCACTGAGCTTGATGACGACCTTCGAATGGGCACGCGCTGCAACCAATGCGCGCGTCGACATGACACTCACCTTTGGCCTCGAACTCGCCGCTTTGAGTCTGTTTTTCTTCTGGCAAACGAGACGACGGATGTTTCTCGCGCCACTGTATCTCGGCATGGCGTGGGCGGTCCTCGGTAAGGGACCGGTCGGTGTGGCTCTTCCCGTTCTTGCAGCCGCTTTTTTGTTTTTATTCACCTTCAACCGCGAAGCACTGGCAACACGCCGCTGGAGCACAACATTCGATTTTGGCCTGCTGTCGCAGTTTCGTCCGGCACGTGGCGCGTTGGTGATCCTGGCGATTGCCGGCACCTGGTACGTCCTGGCTCTGTACGTCGGCGGCTGGCCGTTTTTTCGCAAACAGATTCTGGCAGAGAACCTGTTCACGTATCTGGAAGACGCCGATTTTGGCGGCGGCCATCGACACGGTCTACTCTACCTGCCGGGACAATTGCTCCTCGGTCTCCTGCCCTGGACACTGTTCCTTCCGTCCGCCGCCGCAACCCTCTACCGCAAACGTCACGACCTGACCCGTCACGACGCACGAACGATTCTGTTGCTCTGGATCGGCATCGTCTTCACCTTCTACGAATTTGCCGCGAGCAAGAGGGGCGTTTACCTCCTCGCACTCTATCCTGCGGCGGCTTTGCTGCTGGGTTGGTGGTGGGATCGTCAATGGACTCGAATCGGAGCGGATTCCGTTCTGGCTCGGGTCATCGTGTGGCTGTGCAACGTCCTCCTCATCGTGCTGGGCCTGGCCGGCATCGTGACCCTGTTGGCGGGTGCCGGACTGCCCATCACGTCTCTGCTGGTCCAGTTCAAACCGAAACTGAGCGGGGACGCTGCGATGGTGGCTGCTGTACTGCGAGAAGTCTGGTTGGCACTGTCCCTGGCGATCCTCTGCGTCTTTGCCAGTCTCGTTGTGACCCGACAGGCTGCCCTCCGCAAACACTGGAATTGGATCTACACGAGCTTCCTGCTCTCCATCACCGTCATCCTTGTGGCAGGCCGAATCGTTGTGATGCCAGCCGTCGCGCAGCAACTCACCCCGCGTGAGTTCATGTCCGCCGTGCGCGCCCAAATCGGCGATGGTTCCCTGTGCTTCTACAAGACGTTCGACTACGGCGCCGTCTACTACTCCCAGCGCCACATCCCTCCCTGCAGCGAAGACCAGCCGATCGACAGGCCCTCATACGCACTCATGCAACGACGAGATTGGGAGAGTCTGGGTCCCGACAGTCCGTATCGGTTGATCGAACTTGCCACCGCTACCGCCAAACCATTCCCCCTCGTGTTGACCCAACGAATCCCGGGCTGATTTCTCCGGTTGGTTCGAGTAAAGGCATCGCCTGCCATGACCATTCCGTTGCTGGATTTGAAACGTGAATACGCAGCGCTGAGCGAAGAGATCGAAGACGCGTGTCGAGACGTCTTTTCCAGCATGCACCTGCTCAACGGCCCGCAGCGGACCGCATTCGAGAAGGAAATCGCCGCATTCACTGGAACAAAGCACGCAACAGGCGTTGCCTCCGGAACCGATGCGCTGCTGCTGGCAATCAAAGGCCTCGGCATCGGTTCGGGAGACGAGGTGATCCTTCAGGCCAACGGATTCATCGCCGACGTCGAGGCAATCCGCCACAGCGGCGCACAGCCCGTGCTCGTTGACATCGAACAAGACGGATTTGGCCCCGATTTGAGAGCAGTCGAAAGAGCGATCACGCCACGCACGAAAGCTGTCCTCGTGGTTCATCTTTACGGGATACCGCTTCCGCTCGATGGAATCCGGACACTCTGCGAACCGCAGCGCCTGGCAGTGATCGAGGACGGATCACACGCGCACGGTGCGTCTCGTACAGGACAGAAAGTAGGTTCGGGAGGCAATGCAGGGTGTTTCAGTGCCGGTGTGGTGAAAAATCTCGCAGCGTATGGCGATGCAGGTTTCATCACGACGGACGATGCAGAACTGGTCCAGCGCATACGGTTGTTGCAGACACACGGACAGGAGAAAAAGAACCAGCATGTCTTGTACGGCTTCAACAGCCGTCTCGACGAACTGCAGGCAGCCGTGCTGCGCGTGAAACTGCGCCATCTCGAAGCGCGGAACAATCGGCGACGCCAGATCGCCACCTACTACCGTACTGCTTTTGCTGGTCTGGATCTGATTGCACCGGTGGAGAAGCCGGGCGAAGTGCACGCCTACCACCAATTCGTGATCCGGTGTGCCCGCCGGACCGAACTCCAACACTACCTCAAAGAGCAGGGCATCGACACGGGAATCCACTACCCGACCCCCCTTCACCTGCAACCGGCCTGGATACAAAGTTATGGCCCGGTACCTGCTCTGGAACGTGCTGAAAGCATCGCACGTGAGATTTTATCGATCCCGATCTTTCCCGATTTGACGGATACCGAAATCGAATACGTCGCGCAAAGTGTGAGGAGGTTTTTCGGCAAGCCGCAATGACAGACGTAACACCCGTATTCTCGATCGTTGTGCCCGTCTACAACGAGGCGGGTAACGCGGCGCCTCTCTGCCGTGAGATCCATGCAGTTCTCACGGACCTGGGTGAGCCATTTGAAATTCTTTTCGTCAACGACGGCAGCACGGATTCCACCTGTGCAGAGCTTTGTGCAACGAGCACCGAAGTTCCCGAACTACGCATCGTCGATCTCGACGGCAACTTCGGTGAAGCGGCCGCGCTGAGTGCTGGATTCCAACACGCCCGAGGCACGTACATCGTCACACTGGACGGTGATGGACAGAACGATCCCGCCGATATCCCGGCGTTAGCCGCCCATCTCCGGCAACATGACCTCAAAGTCGTCACCGGATGGCGCCAGACACGGCAAGAAAAACTGTTTCTACGCGTCCTGCCTTCTCGCATCGCCAACTGGCTCATATCGCAGGTAACCCGGCTGCCTGTCCACGATAACGGCTGTGGGTTGAAGGTCTATCGCAGAGAAGTGGCCAGTCATACCCGTCTGCCGCACGGTTTCCATCGTTTTTTACCAGCCATTCTGGGCGTCGGGAAACACGAAGTCGGTGAGCTTGCGGTGAACGACCGGCGCAGGCGACACGGTGAATCGCACTACGGATTTGATCGCACGTTGATCGTCGCACGTGATCTTCTGGCCCTTCGATTCATCCTGGCCGCACCGCGCTGGTTCCAGTCCTTCTGGCTGGCCGTGACTGCATCCACCACCGTGCTGGCACTGGTTGGCCTGTACCGGCAGTCGCTCATGGTGGCTGCAGGTATGACCTGCCTGTCCGCCGTCGGCGGCGCGATCTGGTGGAATCTTCGCCGCTACAACGAGGCACAACGCAAGAACGTCTATCGACTATGCCGTATCGTTGTATCCGAACGGGGAGAATCGAGTTCATGAACAAACTGAGAATCGGACAGATCGGTGCGGGTTACTGGGGAGAGAAGCTCCTGCGTGTATTTACACAGCAAACGGATATCTGTGTGCCTTCGATCTGCGACCGCGATGAGAGTCGGCTGGCCGGCCAGTTCCCCGATGAACGGGTGGTGACGACGAGTGTGGCAGCGCTCTTATCGGACCCAAAGATCGACGCTGTGGCAATCGCCACACCGCCGTCGACTCACTACGCGCTGGCACGGGAGGCTCTACAGGCAGGAAAGCACTGCTGGGTCGAAAAACCTCTCGCCCTGCGTGCGGCCGAAGCAAAAGAACTGGTCACCATTGCGCAACAACAGGGACGTATCCTGTTCGTCGATGAGACCTTCCTCTACGACCCACTCATCCAGAAGGTGAAACAATGGATCGAGGCCGGGCGCCTCGGCCGCCTTTACCATTTGTCTTTCGAACGCCTCGGGCAAGGACGTATCCGGCGAGACTCGAACGTCTGGTGGAATTCCGCACCACACGATCTCTCGATGCTCTGTCACCTCGTCCCCGGGGCGGTCGAATCCGTCCACATGGAGGGCTTTTCGTATCTGCAACCGGGCATCGCCGACTTCACCGCAGGCACCGTCTGCCTCGAAGGTGGAGTCTCGGCACACATCTACCTGAGCTGGTTGTCACCGCTGAAGGTCGCCAGCATGTCGATTACCGGTAGCCTCGGCATGCTCCACTTCGAAGGGCGTTTCGGAAAACGCAAAGTATCTCTCTACGAGTACAGGATAACGGATCCGGCCACAGTCACGGAGAACGTGGTGCCGTTCGAGAACTTCTCCCTCGTGGAGGAGGTCACAGGCGGGGACGAGGAGCCGTTGGCCCTGGCGGTCAGGGCGTTCGTCAAATCCATTCGTACAGGAGTCCCTGCGCCGAGCGCTGGCCGGTACTCACAACGTGTCGTCGAAATCCTCGAGTCTGCCGGACTTTGATTTCCGGCCAGCGGCAACTGGGTTCTCCAGGCCTTGAACAGTGGCTCATCCACGGCGGTTCAACGGAACCATTTGCCCTGTTCATCACGTAGCTGCTTCAGGCGTGACTCGGCATCTCGAATGATCCGGGGCCGGCGGGTGAGAAGAAAATAAACGGCGCACACCACGGCGAGGGCGGTCCATCCATGCTCCGGATTATTCCTGAAATAGTCGATGAACGGCTGGATGCCTTCCATCATCATCTCCTTTCCGCTGCGAAAGGTATGCAGCGCAAAAGGACTACTCAAGACATATTCAGAGCGCCGATTTCTCCCCTTGACTGGCCGCAGGCATATGATCAACGCAGCACATGCTTTTCTTTCGCCCGCCCGTTGCGACCCGAGGCTGTTCCTCGTTGCAATCGATGGCACCGGCGTCCCTCACATTGGACACCGGAGTCTAACCCCATTCACGACAGGCGACGGATCAAATCTTCCGTTCGATCCAAGGCTGCATTCACCGTGTAATGAACAAACTCCTGGCGTTCGGCGCGATCGGCCTGCGCCAGACGCGTAATCGCCTCCGTTGTGGCCGCTTCGAACGGATCGAACACATCTCGCACTCGAGGAAAGTGCGACTCCCAATTCTGCTCAACGAGGGTCAGGAGATGCTTGAAACGCCACCACGGAGAATCGTTGGACGGCGTCTCGTTGGCGTGTGTCAAAACGGCCGGCACCACTCCGTCCAGATACAAAGGCAAAAATACGCCAACACACGGTGCGCCAAGGACGGCCCAGTACAGCAAGGGTTGTTCGGCCGAGGCAGGGATTTCCGCCACCACACTTGCCGTAGTTGTTCCCACGGGGTCGGCGTGCATGCACACACTGAAGTATTCCGGATCCACGGGAGTCCGCCCCCCTCTCGGCGCACTGAAACCATAATGGTCGCGCAGCGCGTTTCGCATATCGGAAGGCGACAAGCGCCCTTTGGCTGACTCCAGCAAGGCGCACGTGCGTCGATGGCGGCCTACGGAGACGGCCTCTGGGACTGTCTCGATGTCTCGAAAGGCGGCGGCAAAATCGAACCGTTCCTCGCCATCTTCCCTCCACCAGCCCTGGGCGATGGCAAACTCGATCGCACCATCCGAAATCGCATCCCAATCATTACCGATACTCAAATGATTGGACAGGCTGGCGACGTCCTGCACGCGGCGGACCACCCAATGCCGGTCACACGTCTCGAGCAGCAGAGCACCCGTTCGGTCGGCAACGAGGAATGAGTTGTGGTAGGCCCAATCCTTGTCGGCATAACCGGAGCCGCCCTGCCCGTACGCCTGCAGCAGCGACGTGATCACGCCCGCTGCCTCGTCCGCCGTGCGGGATCGCTCGAGTCCCAACCGGACCAGATCCATTCCGATCAGCCCATGCCCGGCCAAGCCGGCCTTGGCAAAAACCGAGTGGTTTCCAATCGCCACCCCATGCTCGTTGACGCCATGTTCGAATCCCCAGCACCAGTACGGGCGCGAACCGATGACCCGGAAGGTCTGTTCGACCTGCGGGATCTCGATATACGTACAGCGCAGCGAGGCGCCGGGAGCATGGTTGCTCGTGGCCACATCACAAAGGGGCTGTGCTTCCATGGCCGGGCGATCGCTGTTCTTGGCAAAGAGCACCATCCCTGCACCCGTCGCATTCGGGAGCGCTACCAGGGAATCACAACTCATTCGAAAACCACTGCTCATACGGCGCCCATACGTGACACCTTCAGGATTGGCAATGCGTCCCGACGGAGAAATTCCCGATCACGGGCACACAGGGACGAAGGCTGCGGCGCGCACGACCGTTGGCAACGAGACGGCCACAAGCTAATCGCACAACGCATGGCGAGCCGGAAGAATCAGGTCATAAGAGTCGGGGTCGTCCAGATGCGCTGCGGGGATGATCCGGAAGCGAATCTGCACCGTGCCATCGAACATATCGGCCGTGCAGCGGCAGATGGCGCACAGATCGTCTGTCTGCAGGAGCTCTTTCGCTCGCAGTATTTCTGCCAGAAGGAAGACACCACGCTGTTCGATCTGGCGGAGCCTATCCCGGGACCGACCACGGATGCGCTCGGACATGCTGCAGCGGCGCACGAGGTGGCCATCGTCGGCTCGATCTTCGAGCGACGCGCGCCGGGACTGTTCCACAACACTGCGGTTCTCATCGACAGGGACGGCTCACTGTGCGGGCGATATCGCAAGATGCACATTCCCGATGATCCGCTCTACTACGAAAAGTATTACTTCACGCCCGGCGATCTCGGATTTGCAGCGCACGATGTCGGTCCCGCAAAAGTAGGTGCCCTGGTATGTTGGGACCAGTGGTTTCCCGAGGCAGCACGCATCACAGCGCTGAAGGGTGCACAAATCCTGTGTTATCCGACGGCGATCGGCTGGCACCCGCACGAAAAGGATGAGTTCGGAGAAGCGCAGCACGAGGCATGGCAACTCATGCAACGCAGCCATGCCGTTGCCAACGGAGTCTTCGTCGTCGTGGCGAACCACGTCGGCAAGGAAGGAGACATCGAGTTCTGGGGAGGGTCGTTCGTGACAGATCCGTTTGGCCGGCTACTCGCCCAGGCCGGCCACGAGGACGAAGAGATCCTCGTCGTGCCCTGCGACCTGGGATTGATCGACGAAACCCGCCGTAATTGGCCGTTCCTCAGGGATCGGCGCATCGACGCCTACGACGGGCTCCTGCACCGATACCTCGAACCGCAATGAGCCGCTTGCGTATCCTCAAAGAAACGCCTGCCAGTATGGGTTTCCGCATGCCGGCGGAATGGGAACCGCATGCGGCGACCTGGTTATCCTGGCCACACAAGGAAGCATCGTGGCCCGGAAACTTCGAGCCGATCCCCGCCATCTGGGTCGAGATGGTACGTGTCCTCTCCCCGCATGAAATGGTGCACATCGCCGTCGTCGACGAAGAGATGGAGGCAACCGTCCGGGACCTTCTGCGCGCCGTGTCAGTGGACTTCACACGAATCTGCCTGCATCGCATCCGCACAGACGACGCATGGGCACGCGACCACGGTCCCATGTTCCTCACGCGGGAGCATGAAGGCCGCCACGAATTGGCTGCGATCGACTGGCTCTACAATGCCTGGGGCGGCAAGTACCCGCCCTGGGAGAATGACGATCAGGTACCGGAACGGGTGGCAGAAATCCTCGAGATCCCCCTCTTCCAACCGAAGGTCGTGCTCGAAGGTGGGGCAATCGACGTGAACGGTCGAGGAACCGTCCTGACCACCGAAGCGTGTCTGCTCCATCCGAACCGCAATCCTCACCTCAACCGAGGGGAAATCGAAGCAGTGCTGCAACACTACCTGGGTGTCCAGCAAATCCTCTGGCTCGGGGACGGAATCGCCGGCGATGACACGGACGGCCACATCGACGATCTCACTCGTTTCGTCGATCCAACCACCGTCGTAACCGTGATCGAAGACGATCCGGCGGATGAGAACTACGCCCCCTTGCAGGATAATCTACAGCGCTTACGGGGCATGACGGACCAGGACGGCCAACCACTCCGGATCGTCGAATTACCGATGCCGGCCCCGGTGATCTACGAGGAGCAACGGCTGCCGGCCAGTTACGCGAACTTCTACATTGCCAACGGCGTCGTTCTGGTCCCCATTTTCAACGATCCCAACGACGATCGGGCCCTTGCCACACTGCGGGGGATGTTCCCCACGCGGCAGGTCGTCGGGATCCATGCACGTGAAATGGTCTGGGGGTTGGGTGCCTTCCACTGCGTGACACAGCAACAACCGGCCTGATACGCTGATTTCGACAAACAAAGGGCTGCCGGCACATGGATCGTGACCGGCGGTCTACACATTGCCGGAAAACTCGTCTCATATCGCTTGTCGCCCTCGACACGCCACGTATGATCTGTGCATGAACTCGATGAGGTTAATATGAAGATGCCCGGGCCGTTCCACCGTCCTCTGGCATACAAGGACAAGAAGTTCCTCGAGAGTGAAGATGCACGCCCGGTCCGGATCCTGGCGGAATACCTCGATCCCCTGCACGTATTCCGGCAGGAGCGCGTGCACGACACGATCGTCTTCTTCGGCTCCGCACGTCTGAGTCCACAGGGACCACTCGGGCGCTACTACGAGGAAGCCCGCGAACTTGCACGACTCGTCACACACTGGTCGAAGAGCCTGCCATGCAATGCGCACCGCTACATCGTCTGCTCTGGCGGAGGTGGAGGGATCATGGAAGCCGCGAACCGCGGGGCATCGGAGGCCGGAGGACGCACCATCGGGCTCAATATCGGGTTACCCATGGAACAGCGCCCGAACCCCTACATCACACGGGAGCTCAGCTTCGAATTCCGATACTTCTTCATGCGCAAGCTGTGGTTTGCCTACCTCGCACGCGCCCTGATTGTCTTCCCGGGTGGTTTCGGAACTCTCGACGAATTGACCGAAATCCTGACGCTGCAACAGACACGTAAAATCGATCGCAGCATCCCGGTGCTGCTCTACGGTTCAGAATACTGGCATGAGATCATCAATTTCGATGCATTGGTCCGCCACGGAATGATCAGCGCAAACGATCTCGACCTCTTCCACTACGTCGACGATCCGCCGAGCGCGTTGCGGCTGCTGCAGTCTGCCCTGGTAGGCGAACCAGAGGACATTTCCCCCGCCTTTGCGCCATCGCGTATGGCGCCAAACGGAAGGAACGAGAACAACGGGTGATCCCCGTCTCGGATCTGCCCCGACTCCGTCCAGAGCCAGGCAGAAGACTGGCCGGAGCCGGGGCAACCCTTTTTCTCATCGCAGAGCGTTACTCGTAGGTGACTTCTGCCACCACCGGGAAGTGATCCGACGGGTATCTGTCGCGGGGACCGTAGACGGTGAGATCGGCGGCCCAGTAGAGTGTCTTCCATGTGACACCGCGCCCGGCCAGGAAGATGTGATCGATCCGGTCGGAAGTATCGTAGAAGGGCGGTGTTGCCTGATTCGTAACGATTTCATGCGTCGGCGCCAGATCGAAAGAATTCTGAAAGACGAAGCCGCGGCTGGCATCGGTCGTGAGGATGCCGTAAGCCGTGCTATGCGGGCGTGAGTTGAAATCACCGACGAAAATCACCGGCCCACTGTCGACGAAACTTCGTGTGCGCTCTTGCACGAGAGGTGCACTGAGTTCCTGGCTCGGCGCATTGTTGTCGAAATGGGTCGAAGCAAAGAAGATCTCCCGATCCCGTTCCCGATCCATCAGACGGGCCCAGATCACGATCCGCGGGAACTGCACGGATGCAAAACCCGTGGACCACGGTTCGTCGGGCGTCGGACTCAGCCAGTACGAGCCGTGCTCCAACTCGGTGAAACGCGAGGTGCGGTAGAGAATCGTCGCATCGGGGTAAGGTCGATCATTTTCCGTAGTACCGCCGACATGATAGATCGCCGACCACCCCGGAGCTCTCTCCAGAATTGAATCCACCTCGTTGCCAACACTGATCGGCGGTGGCGAGAGTTCCTGGATTCCGATCAGATCCGGATCATGCCGGGCAACAATATCCCGGAAATAATCGAGGCGCTGCTGCCAGGGATCATGTTCCCGATCGATGCAGAAGGAACACATGACGTTGAACGTCATCACCTTGATCGGCGCTGGCTGTGAGGTTTTGCCGCCCGGCACTTGAACATAGTCCGTGCCACAGGCGGACAAAACGAGGAGACCTACGAGTGATGCGAGCCCAAGAACCTTCTTCATTCCCTTGCCTTTCGAATGCTTTACCCGCTGCGCGGGTGAAGATAGTTGTCGACTCCGAGGTCATAGGGCGGCACGAAGTTTTCCGTCAAGTGGATACCCTCGAATCGATGCCGGTTTCAGACGATTCCAGATAAGAGTCGCTGCCACCGATCTCGACATACATCAGCCAATCTGCGAAACGGAACGCGTGGAATCCATCCCCTCAAGGAGATCGATAGTGTGCGCAGGATTTTCCAGACAGACTTCTAGCGAAGCGGCCGATACCGCTGTGATGAAGGGACAAGGCCAAACATGATCATCGGCGTACCGAAGGAAAACTTTCCCGGAGAGCGACGCGTTGCGTTGGTTCCCAACTCGGTGACACAGCTCGCAAAAGCGGGGTGTCAGGTCATCGTCGAAAAGGATGCAGGCTATCTTGCGGGGTATACTGACGCGATGTACCGCGACAAGGGTGCCGCAATTGCAGAGACCCGGGCTGAGGTCTTCTCCACCGCAGATGTGATTTTTCAACTCGTGGGTCCCGGCGCAAATCCCGCTACCGGCATGGACGATCTGCCCATGTATCGTAAAGGACAGGTCCTGGTGGCCTTTTTGCGGGCCCTGGGTAATCCAGAGGCGCTGCAGGCCGTGGCCAAGACGGGAGTCACTGCGATGGCAATCGAGATGATGCCTCGCATCACACGCGCGCAAAGTATGGACGCGCTCTCGTCGATGGCCAACATCGCCGGCTACAAAGCTGCACTGATTGGTGCCGACGCACTCCCCAAACTCTTCCCCATGATGATGACTGCCGGCGGAACGATTACCCCCGCGCGCGTCCTGATCGTCGGTGTCGGCGTAGCAGGGCTCCAGGCTATCGCCACTGCGAAAAAGCTCGGCGCCGTCGTCTCCGCATACGATATTCGCCCAGCCGTAAAGGAGCAGGTGCTCAGTCTCGGCGCCAAGTTCGTGGAATTACCACTGGAGACGGCGGGTGCCGAGGATCGTGGCGGCTACGCCAAGGCTCAGGACGAAGAGTTCTATGCCAAGCAGAGGGCCCTGATGGCCAAGGCCGTGGCCGACAGTGATGTGGTCATCACCACGGCCAACGTTCCGGGACGGAAGGCACCCGTATTGATTACCGATGCGATGGTCCAGGGGATGAACCCGGGATCGGTCATCGTAGACCTGGCGGCGGAACGTGGCGGTAACTGCGAATGCACTGTTGCTGGTGAGGTCGTGGTGGCCCACGGTGTGCGGATTCTCGGTCCGGTCAACCTCGCGGGACTCGTGCCGTACCATGCCAGCCAGATGTACTCGAGTAACCTCACGACCTTCCTCACATACATGATCAAGGACAAGCAACTCGTCCTGGATCTGGAAGATGAGATCGTGCGTGAGACCATGGTGGCTCGGGGCGGAGAAATCATCCATCCCAAAGTGCGTGAAGCAGCGGGTCTCCCCGCGCTGCAAGCCTCCCCAGGTTGATTCAGGGGTGGGGTCGACCCGTCCCTGTGTGTTGCTTTCCTGACACACACCGAATGCCCGAACTGGGCGTTCGGTGTGTCCGGTAGGCCACCATCTGCACAGAATCCGGCGGACGCCTGGGTCTCGCTGGAAGAGCAAGGCCGAAGAGCCGTGGGACAGGAAACAAAAAAGGGCCAGCGGAGATACTCCGCCGGCCCTTTCTGCTGATGCAGTTTACGTTGGTGTGTTTTAAAGATCGGTTTGCTTGCGGCTACGACGGCGCATGACGAGGAGTGCCAGCGGCGCTGCCAGGCTTGCCCAGGGCATTGCACCAGCTTGATCCACCGTGCTGCAGTGGCAGCTTCCGAATTTCTTCGAAATCGGGTCCTTCACGGCGATCGTGCCAGCAAGCTGGCTGATCGGCAGTTCGATGTTGTGCACATCCAGCGCCTTCAGTGCGGAGGAAACGAGTTGGTAGATGCCTGTTGCAGCCTGTGCCGCAATGCGGGCCTTACAGGTGTAGAGGCGGGCACCATCCGGAATCGGCAGGGCGGACAGCGAATTCACAACCGCACGAACCTGCGTGCAGGTCGTCCCCGAACAACCTTTCGGCAGGAATTCGAAGAAGGCATCCGCATCGACGAGCGGATTCACGCTACAATCGGGCGTCCCGAAAGAGGTCGCCAGGATCGGCGTGTTCAGATCGAAGTTGATCGTGTTCTCGACCTTCGTGATCTGCTGGCCAACGGAGTAGAGCTTCGCCGCAATGCCGACGAGGTCGCCAAACGAACCGCTGCCCTGCGACAGGAGGAGAGTCGGGATGTTCGAGCTGATGATCGGGTTGATATTCTCAGTGCTCAGTTTGATGGAGGATAACAGGCCACTCCACGAACCGATCATGTTGCCCTTCTCAAAGGACCCGGTGAACTTCTTGCCGTCGAAACCACCGGTGAACGAGGCCAGTTCCTGTTCGAGAAACAGCACACCGAAACCGATGTTCTGCGCATCCCACGAACCGGCAATGTTTCCTTCGCCCACACCCGGCATTCCCAGAATGTTGAGTGTTCCGTTGAGATCGAAGCCGGCAACATCGAATTTTGCCGTCCACGTGCCGTTCAGCACACCATCGTTCGAGCGCCACGTGCCGGATGCCGTCAGCGTATAATCCGATGCATTTGCCGGAGCCGGCGTACTCGCGCTACCCAGGATCACCGCAAGGGCAAGCCCTGCCACCAACATGAAACGTCGCATGAAACAACCCTCCTCGTGGCGCCGCTTCTACTCCTGATTCATGCCTTGTGTCAACCGACTCCTGTGCTTTTCAACCATCCGATCCGGCCGTTCTGCAGGTAATCTGACACCGTCAGGCAGATCGAGGGGGGTAGCGCCGGCCCGTCAGGTGAGCCGGTATTTCTCGATCTTCCTATAGAGGCGCTGGCGATCGATCCGGAGAAGCCGGGCAGCCTCGTTTTTGTTGCCGCCGCTGTACCGCAAGGCACTCGCGATGGTCTGTTTTTCGATCTCGGCAAGGGACAGGATCGGGGTACCCACACCTTCCTCCAGGCGCACGTCGATTGTCTGTCCGCGTTGCACAGCGTCGGGCAGATCCTCAACCCGGATCTCCGGCTCCAGCGACAAGGCAAAGGCACGCTCGATCGCATTCTGCAGTTCCCGGATATTTCCCGGCCAGGCATAGGACACCAGCTTCTGCATGGCATCCGCCGTGACACTCTTTGCCTGCACGCCATAGCTGTGGCTGAAATTCTCGATGAAGTGGTCGATCAGAGGCGGGATATCCTCGGGCCGTTCTCTTAATGCCGGGAGTTGGATGGACACGACATTGAGCCGATAAAAAAGGTCGGAACGCAGCCGGCCGGAACGTACCACTTCTTCCAGATCCCGATTGGTCGCCGCAATGATGCGCACGTCGACCTTCACGGGACGCGTCGATCCAAGCGGAGTCACTTCCCGTTCCTGAATCGCGCGAAGGAACTTCACCTGCAGGGGTAGTGGAATCTCGGCGATCTCGTCGAGAAACAGCGTGCCGCCGTTGGCCGCCTGAAACACCCCTTCGTGATCTTCGATGGCTCCGGTAAAGGACCCACGGCGGTGACCGAAGAGCTGGCTCTCCAGCAGAGTCTCGGACAGGGCGCCGCAGTTGATGGCAAGAAAGGGCTGTGCGGCCAGCGGTCCACGCCCATGGATCGTGCGGGCGACGAGTTCCTTGCCCGTGCCGTTTTCACCGGAGATCAGGACATTGCTCTTGTTGCGGCTCACCGCGTCGATGATCCGATAGACCTCGTTCATGGCAGCACTCTGCCCGACGATCTCACCGTAGCGAGGGAGTTGTCTCAGTTGGTAGCGCAACTGCCGGACCTCTCGCCGTAGTTCACGAACTTCGAGCAGACGCGCAGCAACGAGCAGCAATTCTTCGGGGTGGCACGGCTTGATCAGGTAGTCTCCAGCGCCGAGCTTCATTGCCTCGACGGCAGAAGGAATGGTTCCGTGCCCCGTGAGTACGATGGTCGCCGGCGTCAAGCCTCGCGTCTGCATTTCGCGAAGCAACTGCATACCGCCCATGTGCGGCATATTGAGGTCGGTAATGACCAGCTCATACTCCACCGACTCCAGACGCTGCAGCGCTTCTAAGCCATTTCCTGCGGCATCGACACGGTACCCCTTGCGCTCCAGAATCTTGGAGAGCGTCCGGACCATATTCACTTCGTCCTCAACGAGCAGGGTACGGATGGGAGAACTCATATGGTTGGGAACTCGAGATCCAATGGGCCGCGAGTCCCACTCGACCCACGACGCATGCCGGCAATCTGTGTCACGCCAATCCAGTGCCGGCCGGCGGCAACGCCTCGGTTACTTCACCACTCCCGCAGGAAAATGGGAATTCGATGCTGAAAGTCGTGCCACGATCGATCTGGCTCTCGACGCGAATACTACCGCGGTAGCGTTTGACCACGGAGTGGACGATGGAAAGGCCAAGACCCGTGCCCTGCCCGGGAGCCTTCGTTGTAAAGAACGGATTGAAGATATCGGTCAGGTGCTCCGGCGGGATACCCACTCCCGTATCGCTGAACTCGAGCCGGACACGGCCATCAGCCAGACGTTCGCTGTTCACGCGCAACTCGCCGCCTGCCGGCATCGCCTGCACCGCGTTGGTAATGATGTTGAGGAACACCTGCCGTAACGCATTCTGATTGACCATACACACGCCCAGGCCGCCAAAGTCAGTCACTACGCTGACGCCACCGTTCTGTAGACTCTTGTGCATCAGGTGGAGCGTTTTGCGAAGCAACTCGTCAATATCGACCTCCTCCAGTTCGGCCCGCGATTCCCGGGAGAATTCCAGCAGATTATTGATGATGTCCTGCACCCGCCTCATCTCTTCCGTGGCAATGCGCAGATCTTCTTTCACTTCGGGATTCTCCCCGTCCAGAATCTCCCCAAGGTCATAGAGTGCATTGGCGATAATGCCGAGCGGGTTCCGAATTTCGTGTGCAATCCCCGCCGCCAGTTGCCCGATCGCCGCCATCTTCTCCGACTGGATGAGCTGGCTCTCGAGTCGCCGCTGATCGGAAATGTTGACACAGATGACCTGGAAAAAATGCTGGTCCCCGTACTCGATGAGCCCCACGTTGAAGAAAACGGGGATGAGTTCACCGTCACGCCGTTGCAGATGAAGATCCTCACGATGTGAATGCCCCCGTTGCCGGCTTTCTTCCAGCACACGCATGGCCGGTTGACGCTCGTAGGATGGCATGAGGTCCCAGATGCGCATGCCGGTCATTTGATCGCTGGTCAACCCAATGAGGCGCTCGGCCACCTTGCTCGCTCCCAGGATGGTTCCGTAGTCGCGGTCGACCTTGAAGATCGCTGCCGGAGCGTTGTCCGTGGCCTGCCGATAGCCGGCCTCCTGTTCCCTCAGGTCTTCCTCTCGCCCCTCGACGAAAAAATCGGTCGTATGCAGCAGGCGTGCTTCGAATTCCTGCGTAAACAACGATCTCATACGATCGTGTTTTTCCGAATCGTCTCCGTAATCACGCCGTAGATGCTCCAAAAAGAGGTTTCGCAATTTCATCTGCGTACTCAGGAAGCGTGACGCGGCAAACTGGGAAATAAAACCACGCCGTGCGTGGCCTCTCAGAAAAACGTAGGTTCGCACATCCCGTGGGTCTCGGATGTGCATCGCCCAGAGACCCATCGCCTCATGCATCCATGCACGTACAGCAGGCCACTGGCTCTCAGGAATACTGAATGCCGCCCCGATCTGTTTCATCCACTCGTCCACCACTTCTGGTGCTCGACCCTGGATAAAGCCTGCCAGTTCCGTACGTAACGGGCTTGCAACATGAGGGAAGGTCAATAGGCCACACCCACGCATGTACGATTCAATGCGCTGTAGATGTTGCTCGAGTGTGGAATCAACAGTCATTTTCATCGGGGCTCCAGCGCAATACCGGGCAGAAAATTACCAGCTTCGTTTATCTCAAACCAGCAGACGGACCGCTCCGGGACAGCCGGCTCTGCTTTATCTCACCTTCCTGATCCCCTTCTTACCCTCGACGGTGATTCCGCACTTGTACCTATCCCGCTTTGCCCTGTAGCGATATGGGATCACACGAAAACGGTATGCCGAAAGCATTAACGGCGAGAGGAAGGTCATGATGCGTTTGCGACAAGTCTGCCTGGTAGCGCGAGATTTAACGCCCGTGGTCGATGATCTGTGCAACGTTCTGGGAATCGAGGTCGCCTATCGTGATCCGGGCGTAGGTATCTTTGGACTGCAGAACGCAGTCATGCCGATCGGCGACACCTTCCTGGAAGTCGTATCGCCCGTTCAGCCCGATACGACGGCAGGACGTTATCTGGAACACCGAGGCGGTGATGGTGGGTACATGATTCTCCTGCAGTCAGATCAACTTGATGAGGATCGCACTCGATTTGCACACCTCGGAATTCGAACGGTATGGAGCCTGGATCTCGACGATATCCGCGGCACACACCTCCACCCCAAGGATACAGGCGGAACTCTTTTATCCGTCGACTCGGCAAGTCCCCCTGAGTCCTGGCGTTGGGCAGGTCCCGACTGGCACGACCATCGTCGAACCGAAACGGTGAAAGAGATCACGGCGGTCGCTCTCCAATCTATAAATCCGCATACTCTTGCGGGACGCTGGGCACAGATTCTCGCCCAGCCTGTTTCCTCTCTGGGACAAAACGAACACTTAATCCAGCTCGAAAGAGGAACGATCCATTTCGTCCCGGACACGGATGGCCGAGGCGAGGGACTCAGTGCCTTCGAGATTTCCGTCACCGACAGGGATCGGGTCCTCAACGTGGCAAGAGAGCGCAAACTCCCCGCCCGCGAGGATGAAATCGTCATCTGCGGAACTCGGATCCGCCTGACACAGGGATGAACCTCGGGGATATGATGCTGTCGGTTTTCTCGTCCCCCCGATTCGACCGCCAACAACCTTCCGGAACTTCGCAGCTCGAAATCACCTGATGTACGCCCGATGGTGTCGGACCCACGGGCAGGATATGGGCATGTGGAACGACCACGGCACGGAGGGTTCCATGGCAGATTCTATCGAAGAGAAGCTGGCGAGTCTGGGACTCAAATTACCACCGGTATCGAAGCCGGCGGGTAACTATCTGAGTTGCAAACAGGTGGGGGACCTGTTGTACGTCGGTGGACACGGACCGGTCACCGCAGAAGGGGTTTGTCGTGGCAAGGTCGGAGCAGAAATCACACTCGACCGCGCACAGCAGGCAGCACGGGATACAGCGCTTTCGATGCTGGCAAGCGTCAAGGCGGAATTGGGTGACCTCAGTCGGATCCGCCAGGTAATCCGCGTTTTCGGCATGGTCAACTGCGCACCGGGTTTTCAACAGACTCCGGCGGTTCTCGATGGATGTTCAGACCTGCTGGTGTCGCTGTTCGGAGAGAATGGCAGACACGTGCGTTGCGCCGTCGGGATGGCGGAGTTGCCGTTCGATATTCCCGTCGAGATCGAAATGTTACTCCAGATTGACTGAGAACACACGGCTGGGGGAAAAACCTGCCAGGGCTCTGTCGATCGCCCGAGATCCTGCTCAAACTCGCAGCCGACTCTGCGTGCAGCACGAAGCGAGATCTTCCCTCACGACATAAGGCCCCAGACTCTCAGCGTGGATGGTTGAGTACGAACTGGATGCGCGTTCGAAAGTCGGTGGATGGATCGTGCTGGTACAAAGCGACCTTCCGTATCACAGCATCATCGAGTGGACGGCGATGAGTCAGAACATGGATGGCCCACAGCCGGGTCAGTTCATCTTTCGAATCCAACGCTTCGGCAATGCGAAGATTGACCCGTTCATCGACGGGTCGCAGACACTCTACGAAACGGAGTCCGAGCGCTTCACGGAAGAGAGAATCCGGCAGATCTTCGGATTGAAACGATCCGCCGACCGACTCGTGTTTGCCGATCTCACACATGATGTCGACCGTTTCACTGGACAGATATTCCCTCAGTAACTGGCGCACACCGGTGATGGCGATACGACGGAATTCGGGGGCGCTGATCCAGCCGAGTTGGTACCCGAGGTGCGCCAGTTCCATCTGCAAGGCCGAGATATTGAGATCGTGTACGACTTGCAGGAGTTGCTCGCGCGCCGCAGTAAGCTGCTGGATCGAATTGAACAGGGTGAGGGCCTCACCGGTATATTTTGTTGGAGGATACCGGGAGAAGAACACCTGCAGTGTCGGGAGGAAGGAAAGAGAATCTTCTCTCTCGAGAATCTGGCGCACGATGCGCAGGCGTTCCGTCACCGACCGGGTCTGGTCATACACGGCACAGATCAGGGTCCGATCGGAGGCGCTCGACTCGGACGGAACCAGACCGCTCATCTGCACGAGGCTGGTATTCTTGAACTCCATGAGGATTTCTCTGTTCGGCCCGCGTTGATCCGCCGCACGGCGCAGATAGGTCGCGTAATCTCCCTTGTTCCTGAAGTATCGTGTCAACAACGCGGCGCTCCACTCACCTCGCGGGGCCACGGAGGAAAAGCCGTAGATTCTTGGAACCCCCATGAAGGTCCGCCGCAATGATTCCCGAAAGCTCGGACCGAGCGGCCCGTAACGTAAATTCACGACACGTTCTGCTGATGGTGGATCGAAGCCATGATCCAGCAACACACGGAGATATTGCTCCGGCGTTCGACTGTCCTCATCTTTTGTTGCCAGGGTGTTGCAGGCGAGAAGGAAAACCTCCTGCGGATTGCGGAAAATTCCGCTGCAACGAGGCATGCAGGAAGCTTCCTCGAGATCCTGTAAGGACAGAGATGATCCGAACTTCCCAAAGAACCGTCCAGCAAATTCCCCGGTGAAAACCACGATGTCGCATTCGAGGTTGGGACGACAGGCATCGATCAGCCAGGGAGCGGGCCCCAACGGGCTGGTCATCGCCACACTTTGGCTCGATACGCCATCCCCACCCAGTACATGTGGTGGACTGAGATCGACGAATTCGAAATGCGATTCAGGCAGTTGCTCCATGATGGCATCGACTTCGTCGGTGCTGTTGAAGGAAAACGTGCAGACCCGATACGGATGAGCGTAGGCGGGCTTGGCAAGCGCCGCCAGCACAAACAGCCCCACAACGAGTCGCCATAGAAATTCGCCCGTCTTGTCCACGCCGCAGTTGATAACATGGAAGGCCACCGTTCGACGAGGCTCCCGGCTCCGCTGTCATCCGGACTCTGCTCGATTGCGTGCGGCAAGCGGCCAACTGCGACCGAGTGCGGTGGCATCTTTCGACCCCGGTTTCAGCCTTTTCCTTCTTTCATCGGTCGTATTGGTTTCTTCAGGCGTGGTTCGATGCCGGCACGGAGGTACTCCTCCAGCCAGCCATGACCAGCTCCGGGCCATGCATCGACGAACGGAAGATAGGGTTTGATATCCAGGAGAGGAGTGCCGTCGAGCAGATCGAGCCCCTGTACGTGGACCGTTCCCCGGGTATGATCGACGCAGGTGACGGCAACGCAGGTCATGCCGATCTGTGAGGGCCGGTTCGGCGCCCGCGTGGCAAACAGGCCACGCTTGGGTCCGCCGCGCGGCGGCTTCACCCGGGCGGCCCACCCGTGGCTACGGTCGAACAGAAACAAGATCCAAATCCGTCCGAACGATTCGAGATCGGCCAGAGCCGGGCGATATTCTGGCTCGATTTCGAGCACTCCTTCCGTGCCGGCAGCCGCACTCGGCTGATGGGGCGCATCCTCGCGGCGGCGCCAGGGTGTACGCGCACGACCAATCACACGGATTTCCAACTCGGGACCGGCAGGGTCGAGGGGTCGACTCTCCGGTTTTCGATTTCTGGTTCGTGATTCGTGTCTGCCCATAAGCGTACCCCCCAACCGAGCATCGCACGGCGGGTTGCGGCATTTCCACATTCCGCATCCACTGGTATGACGCACGCGATGCCGGCACCGCCACCCACCGTCTCCACGCCCACCGATCCACAATCGGACGCCCGCGCACGGCAGACAATTCTCGCTGCCTGCGTGATGATGTATTACCAGGGGTACAGCATGGCGATAAATAGTATCGCGTCGCCATGGATCGCACGCAGTTTCGGACTCGATGAAAGCGGCATCGCACGCATCTTCGCCTGGATCTCCTTTTCTGCTCTCGGTGCACTGGTCATCTCACGGATTGCCGATCGAGCTGGCCGGCGCCGTGTCCTCCTGCTGTGCATGACGGCCACACCCGTCCTCGCCCTGGGCGCGGCACTCGCCCCCAATCTGACTCTGTTTACGATCGTCGAGATCGCTTTCTTCGCTTGCATCACGGCGACGGTTTCGGGCTCTGTCGTGCTCCTCGCGGAGAGTCTACCGATCGAACGGCGAGCCAAAGGCCAGAGCTACGGCGGCATGGCCCTGGGACTGGGAGGGGGTCTGGCCGTCATTCTCATGCCGCTCGTCGCTGGTCGCGACTGGTCCTGGCGAACCTTGCTCTATATTGCCGCAGGTGGACTGCTCCTCGTACCGTACCTCTGGCGAAACGTGCCGGAAAGCCAGCGCTGGGCAAACGCCGCGGCAGCGGGCACGACGCAGGGAAGCAGTTTCTACGATATTTTCAGCGCGAAATATCGCCGTCGGGCAATCCCCATTCTCATCTGCCAACTGTTCAGCATGACGGCGGTCACCGCGGTGACCAGTTGGGCTTATTTTCATGCAGTATCGGTCAATCACCTCTCCGCCGCTACCGCGAGTATCATGGAACTCATCGGGGGCGGACTGAGCCTCCTGGGGCTCACCGGCGGCGCCTGGAGCGCTGAGCGCTTTGGGCGGGTGCCGACAGTGGCCTTCGCCGGATTTCTGCTCGCTGGTGGAGGCCTGTTCTTTTATTGGGGACCGCAACAGGGATTTGACTCCCCGGCATTGTGGCTCGGCGCGGGATTCTGTTGGTTCATGGTGGCAGTGAACGCCTGGATGGTTGCCAGCAACTCCGCTGCCACCGAGTTGTTTCCGACTGCACTCCGCACGACGATGATCGGCTGGCTTGCCCTCGTTCAGGCCATTGCAGCGGTCTTCTGTCAATCCCTCATTTCCCTTTTGGCCGGACCGGCCGGTGGTTTGTCGGTGGTCGTTGGCTATCTTGGACTCCTCGCCATCCCAAGTGCCGTGCTGTACGCAGTCACCATCGAAGAAACCCGCGGCCTCAGCCTCGAAGCCGCCGCCCAGGAAACAACGTTGCCAGTGAGCTCGATCCAGACGTAAGTAGGCGCTTATCCGAAGCCGGCTGTTGACACTCGAGGCTCCAGCAAACAGGCTCGACAAAATCTTACGGGGCGGCCGTTGCCGTGCCACGGAACAATGACACACGACCGGACGCCTGGCTACCAGGAGAGTAGGAGCCGCGAGATGTTGGACAAAACCGTGATTCGAAAATGGGCTGTCATTGTGGCAGCGGTCCTGGCGGGCTGCGGCGTGGATACGCGCACCGTCCAGACACAGAAAACTCCTGCCACCGCCACGAGCACAGTACCCATCACGCCGCCAACCACAACAGCAACGGCAACGCCCCCCGATACGCCGAGTTCCACACCGACTTTCAGCGCGACCCATTCCCCGTCGGTCACCTCGAGCGCGACGGCATCCGCAACCACGACACCAACCCCATCCTCGACACCGACATCAACATCGACGTCCACAGCGAGCTTTACACACAGCCCGACCCCGGAAGGACCACCGCCGTTTGCCGCACCTCCGTATACGCGGTACGTCGACCCATTCATCGGCAGCGGTGGGATGGGCTTCGGGTACGGGAGTTCCGTGGTCGGCGCCGTCGCCCCATTCGGAATGGTCCGCCTCTCACCCGACACGTTCCGCTCGCCATACGCTCCGTTCTACCACTTCAGCGGCTACTACTATGATGATCCCGTCATCCTTGGCTTCTCGCACCTGCACTTCCACGGCACGGGCGCGCAGGGATACGGCAATCTCCTGATCATGCCGATCCCGGGTTTCACTGCCGAACGAATCTCGCCGGCCAAATATCGATCCCGCTACGACAAGCGCAGCGAAACGGCGACTCCGGGTTATTACTCGGCACGGCTGGACAATGGCCATATTCTTGCCGAATTGAGCACGACAGGACGCGTCGGCCTGCACCGCTATACGTTTCCGAACGGCAGCTCCGGGGCTGCCGTGATCATCGATGCGGCACACATGCTTTCGGATCCAGACGCCCACGACATCCAACTGACGATCGATCCCGAAGCGCGGCGCCTCTACGGGCACCATCGCTCCACGGGTGGATTGAGCGGCGGGGGTGGTGGCTTCGACCTCTATTGGGTCATCGCTTTCGACCAGCCACTTTCCGGATTCGGCGGCTGGCAGGGGAAAGAGGTGCTCACCGGCGTATCGGCGATCGACTCGCCCACAGAACCTGCAGGCGCCTATCTGGAATTCGACATTCCGGACGGCGGCGTCGTCAATCTGCGTGTTGGTCTTTCCCTGGTCGATCTCGAAGGCGCACAACGTAACCTGGATGCCGAGGCACCCGAATTTGATTTCAACGGCCTGCGCCGGCAGACGGAAGCACGTTGGGAGTCGATGCTCTCTCGCGTCAGGATTGCCGAAACCGATCCGCAAGAGCTGACGAAGTTCTACACTTCTGCCTATCACTCCCTGATCGAACCGACGGTCTACAGTGATGTGGACGGGCGCTACGTCGGTTTCGATGACCAGATCCATCGGGCAGAGGGTTTCGAATATTACTCCGATCTATCGCTCTGGGACACTTTTCGCACACTGCATCCCTGGCTCACCCTGGTCTATCCCGAAGTACAGCGCGACATCATCGTCTCCTTGCTGAAGATGTACGAGCAGGACGGCTTTCTCCCCATCTGGCCATCGGCAAACGGAGACACGGGCACGATGATCGGGGCCAGCGCAGAGTTGGTCATCGCCGACTCCTACGTCAAAGGACTACGCAATTACGATGTCGCTAAAGCCTACGAGGCAGTGACCCGTTCGGGACGTGAACCGAGTCCTCCCGGCTCATCATCTCCCGGCCGTCGCTACATCGCCGACTATCTCACCCTCGGCTATGTGCCGGCGGAAAATAGCGACCGCGCCACGTCGATGACGATGGAGTATGCGGCTTCGGACGGCGCGCTCAGCCAATTTGCCCGGGAGTATGGCCGCGAGGATGATGCCCTCGAATTCGAGGCTCGTTCCCGCAACTACCGCAACCACTGGGATCCGGACACCAGATTCTTTCGCGCCCGGCTGCGCGACGGATCCTTCAAGACACCGTTCGATCCCAATGAATGGGGCGTCGACTACACCGAGGCAACGGCATGGCAGTACCTCTGGTATGCACCACATGATCCGGCAGGCCTGATGCAACTTTTCGGCGGTCGCGAACCTTTCCTTGCCGCACTCGAGGACTTGTTTGCCCGCTCAGAGCAGGAGCAAAACAATCTCAATGATATGACCCGGTTGCTCTACCGGATCTACTACTGGCAGGGTAACGAGATCGACCTGCATACCGCCTACCTCTTCAATGATGCAGGCCGGCCGGACCTCATGGGTAAATGGACACGATGGATCTTGCGAACTCAGTACGGCACCGGCCCAGACGGTCTACCGGGGAATGACGACTGTGGCACGATGAGTTCATGGTATCTCTTCACTACCCTGGGCCTGTATCCAATCCCCGGGTACGATCGGTACTACGTGGGCGCACCGCGTTTTCCGGCGGCGGAGATCACACTCCCCGGCGGGACCTTCCACATCACTGCGCGCGGGGCCAGTGAAGAACGGTACATCCCTTCTGAACCGAAACTGAATGGCAGGAGTCTCGATGAATTCGCCTTCCGGCACACGGAAATCACGGACGGCGGCACACTCGACATGGAGATGCGGTAATGGCCGCATCAGCCGTTCAGGAATCTTGCATTGGTCGAAAACCGTCCTGGCTGACCGAGCGTCTCGGGGTTTCCCGGTGGTCGCACGGTTCTCCCGGTGATTCGCCGGGGTCAAGGTATAGCGGGCAAACAGGGCTCAAGCGGAGGAGACTCTTGTTCCAGGAACGTCAATCGTTATACCCGCCAGAGTGGCGCAGATTCCCCGCTTTCCCGGAAACACCAGGCGCCATCAATCACGCGATCATCGGAGGCAGTCATGAAAGAGTGTCTGAACTTCTACATCAATGGCGAGTGGGTGGCACCGGTCACACCGAAGACGATGGACGTCCTCAATCCGGCAACCGAAGAGGTGATCGGGCGAATCAGTCTCGGTAGCGCCGCCGACGTCGACAAAGCGGTGGCCGCTGCACGCACCGCCTTCGAAACCTACAGCCAGACCTCACGAGAAGAACGAATCGCACTGCTGGAACGCATCATCGCGGCCTACGGTGCCCGGATGAATGATCTGGCCGAAACGATTTCCCAGGAAATGGGTGCTCCCATGTGGCTCGCAACTGCGGCGCAAGCACCCTCGGGGTTTGCCCATCTGATGCAGGTTCTGGAAATTCTGAAGTCGTACGAATTCACGGAAAAACGTGGCGACACACACATCGTACGCGAACCCATCGGCGTCTGTGGTCTCATCACACCATGGAACTGGCCCATCAACCAGATTGCCTGCAAAGTCGCGCCTGCATTGGCAGCCGGTTGCACGATGGTTTTGAAACCGACGGAAATTGCTCCGCTCAACGCCATCCTTTTCACGGAGATCCTGCACGAAGCCGGTGTGCCGAAGGGCGTGTTCAACCTCGTCAATGGCGACGGCCCGACGGTCGGCACGGCGCTTGCGACACATCCGGGAGTCGACATGATGTCCTTCACCGGCTCGACGCGCGCCGGAATCCAGGTTGCCAGGAACGCTGCAGATACGGTGAAGCGGGTGGCACAGGAACTGGGCGGCAAGTCGGCCAACATCATCCTCGACGATGCCGATCTCAAAGCAGCCGTCGAAGGTGGCGTGCGTGCCTGTTTCACGAATAGCGGCCAGTCGTGCAATGCCCCGACGCGTATGCTGGTGCCCCGTGCCCGCCTGCAGGAGGCAGCCTCGATCGCCAAGGCAGCAGCGGAAAGTGTGGTCGTGGGTGATCCTGCGACACAGGGAACCACCATCGGACCGGTCGTCAGCAAGGCACAGTTCGACAAGATCCAGAAACTCATCGAAAAGGGGATCGAGGAAGGCGCCGAGTTGGTAACAGGTGGCCCAGGTCTGCCCCCAGGACTCTCGAAAGGGTATTACGTGCGGCCAACGGTCTTCTCCAATGTACGGAACGACATGACCATCGCGCGTGAAGAGATTTTTGGTCCCGTCCTGTCGATCCTACCGTACGACAGCGAGGACGACGCCGTGCGAATCGCCAACGACACCGTGTATGGCCTCTCGGGTTATGTTTCGTCCGGCAGCACGGAACGCGCCTTCCGCGTCGCCTCTCGGCTGCGCACAGGTAACGTCCACATCAACGGAGCAGGTCCCGACTTCGCTGCCCCCTTCGGCGGCTACAAGCAGTCAGGAAACGGCCGGGAATGGGGTGAGCACGGCTTCGAGGAATTCCTCGAGGTCAAGGCCGTCATGGGTTGTTCGGACTGAACCGGTCTCCAACAGACGTATCAGACAATTCTGGGTGGAAGATCGCACCGCAGAAAGACGATCTTCCGCCCAGGCAATAGCGGATCAGCCGACTCACCGGGCCATTCGGCCAGAACGACTGCGGTGCATCCAACTCTTGCGCGAGGGCAGCGATTGCCCATACTCGCAGCAAGCAAGATGGAGCAGCAGGCCGAAAACATCCTGGTGGCAGCCGCCCGGGAGGGAGACCGAGAAGCGCTCGAAGCATTGCTCCTGCGTTACGAACCGACGGTGTATGGCTTCGGCATGCGGATGTGCCGCGATCCGGAGGATGCCAAGGAGGTTCTTCAGGAAACGCTGCTCGCCATGGCACGGAAGTTCGGCGATTTCCGCGGAAATTCTTCCATTTCCACCTGGGTCTACACGATCGCTCGTCGTTTTTGCATGAAGCGCCGCCGTGGTGGGCGATCCGTGGCGGCGGAACTCCTCTCCGCCAGGGAAACGACCCGATCCGAAGTTCTCGACATCGCCGATCCGGGCCTTGGACCGGAAGAACGGCTCCGGGCCCGTGAGATGGGTGCTGCCGTAGCTCGGGCGATCTCGGAATTACCGCCCATCTATCGTGAAGTATTCGTCCTGCGCGACATCGAGGGACTCAGTGCCTCTTCTGTGGCGGAAGTGCTCGGCACAAGCACTCAGGCGGTAAAAAGCCGGCTGCATCGGGCCCGCGTGGCTGTCCGTAAATCTCTCAGACCGGCTTTTGGGAAAAGTGACGGTCCGAACGAGCGGCGCAAGACAAATTGCCCAGATATCCTCACTCTTTTCTCCCGTCATCTCGAAGGAGAAATCAGCGCCGATATGTGTGCCACCATGGAGCAGCATGTATCGGACTGTCCAGCCTGCCAGGAACGTTGCGATTCCCTGCGTGAGACCCTACGGCTTTGCCGGACAACACCCTCCCCCGGGGTCCCTATATCCGTTCAAAGATCGGTTCGCGAAGAATTGCGGAAGGCGCTCGGCGAAAAATCCTGAACCCTTTGTCTGCGCCGTGGCTCCAACTGCACAGGAGGAGCAGATGAATTTCGCACATGACAGGTTCAAGAGCGTCACACTGGTTCTTGTCCTGCTCGGTCTGGCTGGTCCGCCGGCCATGGCACAACCCACAACCGGCGGACTGACACTACACGAGGCAATCCGAACAGCGCTGGCCCACAACCGACTGCTCAACGCGGCTCGCCAACAGGAAATCGCCGCTCGGGCCGGAGGCACGCAGGCACGCGCAGCACTGCTGCCTCGGCTGGATGCGGAGGAAACCTTCAGCGAAACGAACAATCCAACACTCGTTTTCTCCAACCTGCTCAATCAGCAACGCTTCACTGAGCGGGATTTCGACGTTCGCAGCCTGAATCACCCCTCTTCGTTGTCCAACTTCAACACCCGTTTCCGAGTGGAGCAACCGCTGTTCGCGGGGGGCAAACTCATTGCTGGCCTCGAGGCCGCCACAGCGGGAATCAATGCCGCCGTAGGCCAGCAGACGCGGGCGGCACAGGAAACCGTCTTTCAGACCAAACAGGCATATTACGGAGTGCTGCTCGCCGATAAAAGCCTGGTCGCGGTCGATGATGCACTGGCGGCCGCACGGCAGCAAAGCGCGACAGCGCAGGCAATGCTGGAACGCGGCGTTGTCATTCGCTCGGACGTCCTCCGTGCAGAAGTGCTGGTCGGTAATCTCGAACGGCAACGCATCGATGCGAACAACGCGACGCAATGGTCGCGCAGCCGCCTTGCTTACATCATTGGCAGTCCGCTGGAGATACCGCTTGCAGATCACGACGCATGGCCGGAGCTGGGAGAGCCCTCGAGCCTCGAAGAATCCACACGCATCGCTCTGGAACGCCGCCCTGACCTGCAGGCTCTCGAGAACCAGTGGAGGGCCAGCGAGGCGGCACTGCGTCAGGCACGTGGCGATTATCTGCCTTCGGTGGGCGTCGTCGGGCAGTACGAGCTGAACTCGAAGGAGCTGGAACGCTTCGGGGACAGTTATGCTGTGTTCGTTGGAGCACGTTGGAACCTCTTCAACGGGTTGGCAACGAACGGCAAGGTCAGCGAGGCCAACGCCAACGCCACGCGGGCACGGATGATGCGCGATGATCTGGCGGCACGCATCCGTGTCGAGGTCGAAGAAGCGTGGCGGGGTCTGGCCGGAGCAACGACACAGATCCAGGTCGCCCAACGCAGCGGCGCCCAGGCAAAGGAAAACCTTGCCATCCTACGTGATCGCTACAGTACAGGCCTCAGCAAAAGCGTCGACGTACTCGACGCAGTAGCGACCGCGGCGCAAGCCGATCTGGAGATCTTGCGGGCGCAAGTGAACCGTCAGTTGCGACGAGCGGAACTCGATCTTGCCACCGGCGAGCCCGTCCCCGCCGCCGATACGGAGGAGCAATGAATCAGAATGGTCACACCCCCCCAGCACGGCTGCCGAAAGGGCGTTTTGCCGCAATCGCCGTCTCGGTCGCCGGCACCCTGTTTCTCATCGTATGGATGACGGGCATTCTGACCTCGGGAAAGATTCGTCCAGGCCTACAACCGAAACCGGATGAAGCTCCACCTCGGGGGGCCAGGGTCGCCGTGCAGGTCGATGAAATACCGCTGGTACGCGAAGCCGTTGGTACCGTGGCATCACGCATCGTGATATCGGTCTCTGCACAGGTCATGGCGACCGTACTCGAGGTCGACGTGAGCGCCGGGAGTCGAGTGCAGAAAGGTGATCGTCTCATTCGTCTCGATCAGCGTGACCTGACAGCGCGTTTGCAAGAGGCTCAGGCCAGCCTGCAAGCGTCTCGTGCCGCACTCGCCTCCGCCGAGGCAGACTTCAAACGTTTCTCGGCACTCGTCGAACGGGCGGCCGTGACACAAAAAGAATTCGAGGACGCACGCACGCGTTTCACTTTGGAGCAATCACGACTCCACGCCAGTGAACAGGCCGTAGCTCAGGCCCGTGTGGCGCTCGACCACACCGAGATCACCTCCCCGATCGATGGCGTCGTGGTCGAGAAAATGGTGAACGCCGGCGACCTGGCCGTCCCCGGCAAGCCTCTACTGCAACTACAGGATCCGCGGCAACTCCGCCTGGAGGCGGCCGTCGCAGAGGAATTGGCGCCGCAACTGGCCATCGGTGCACCTGTCAGTGTGGTCGTGGATGCACTGGGCAAAACGATCGAGACGCAAATCGATGAACTCATCCCGCGCGCCGACCCTCTGACCCGCACAATGAGCGTACGGGCCAACCTACCAGGTGAGGATGGACTTCAGCCAGGCATGTTCGGCCGCTTACGTTTTCCGGCAGGTTCCATACGCAGCCTTTCGATACCCAACGCTGCCGTACGGCGCGTGGGGCAACTGGAGACCGTTCTGGTCGTCACTGAAGCCGGAGTACGCTCACGACACGTGCAAACTGGTGCACAGCGGGGGGATCGTGTCGAGGTCCTCTCCGGCCTGACGGAGGGTGAGACCATCCTGCTGCCGACGGATACATCTCATGAATGACAATCAACTGGGCCTGACAGCCCGCATCGTCGACCGTTTCCTCACCTCGAACCTGTCCATCGTCCTGCTCATCGCCTCACTGCTGGCAGGGGGGATTGCGCTCCTCGTAACACCCAGGGAGGAGGACCCGCAGATCGTCGTGCCCATGGCCGATGTTTTGATCCAGATGCCGGGCGCCAGCGCTGCAGAGGTCGAGAATCTCGTCACTGGCAATCTCGAGAAGAAAATGTGGGAAATTGACGGGGTCGAGCACGTCTACTCGATCTCCCGCCCTGGTTCGGCTCTCGTCACGGTTCGCTTCTATGTCGGCGAGGATCGCACGGCGAGCCTGGTGAAAATTTACAACAAGCTGCATTCCAATCTCGATGCGGTTCCCTCAGGTGTCAGTGCCTGGATCGTCAAACCGGTAGAAATATCCGACGTACCCATTCTGACACTGACGCTCTATAGCGCCACCGCCGACGACACCGCACTGCGACGTGTGGGCGACGAGATCCTGAACCGATTGCAGGAGGTTCCAAACACAGCAGCTTCATCGGTCGTCGGAGGCCGGCGCCGGCAGATGCGGGTCCTGCTCGACCCGGAACGCATGACTGCCCATGGCATCGCTCCACTCGATGTCGTTCGGACTTTACAAGGGGCAGACGCCAATCTGCGCGCCGGTGAATTCGCCCGCGATAATCGGGAATATATCGTCGAGGGTGGGCCGTTCATCGAAAGTGCGCAGGATCTCGGAAGTGTGGTGCTCGCGGCACCCGGAGGAAAGCCCGTATCCTTGCGCGATGTCGCGCAGGTCGTAGACGGACCACAGGAAGTCGACAATTACACCAGGGTCCGCTTCGGCCCAGCAGCAAGCCGACTACGTGAGATCGAAGGGGCCGAACCAGGGGAGAGTTATCCCGCCGTCACCCTGGCCTTCGCCAAGCGGCGTGGGACCAACGCTGTCGAGGTTGCGGAAGGGCTGCTCGAACGCGTCGAGTCACTGAAGCACGACGTGATTCCCTCCGACATGAACGTGCTGGTCACCCGCAATTATGGTGAGACCGCCGACGAGAAGGTCAATGAACTCGTCACCGAGCTGCTGATCGCCGTCCTCATCATCGTCGTCCTGCTGGCGCTGACACTGGGACCACGCGAGGCATTCATCGTCGCGCTGGCAGTTCCGATGACGCTGGCGATCACACTGCTTGCAAATTACCTCTTCGGCTACACGATCAACCGCGTCACCCTGTTCGCACTCATCTTATCCCTCGGACTGCTCGTTGATGACCCAATCGTCGATGTAGAAAACATCCACCGTCACTTCAGGCTCCGTACTCACCCTCCCCGTCTGGCGACGCTGATTGCCGTCGACGAGGTGCGTCCGCCCGTGATCCTGGCAACCTTTACGGTGATCCTGTCTTTCCTGCCGATGCTGTTCGTGGGTGGCATGATGGGGCCGTATATGCGGCCCATGCCCTTCAACATACCAGTCGCCATGCTCGTTTCTCTGCTGGTTGCTTTCACCATCACGCCCTGGGCAACCTACCGGCTGCTGCGACACGAATACGACGAAGCCACCCCTGAGGACAGCGAAGCGGAGGGACGACTGGTGCGAGGGGTCTATCGTCGCATCATGTTGCCACTGCTCGACAGTCGCCGCCGTAGTTGGCTCTTCGTCGGTCTCGTGGGACTGGCATTCGCCGGCTCGATCCTTCTCGTCGTCTTCGGGATGGTGCCCGTGAAGATGCTACCCTTCGACAACAAAAACGAGTTCCAACTGGTCATTGACACGCCGGAAGGGACGCCGTTGGAAGCCACCGATGCGGTCGTGCGCGACCTGGAAGATTTCCTGGCGACGGTGCCCGAGGTAACCGACCTTGAATCGTACGTCGGTCTTCCATCACCGTTCGATTTCAACGGCATGGTTCGACACTACTACCTGCGCCGAGGTTCCACGGTGGCAGATATCCGTGTCAACCTGGCCGGGAAGCACGAACGAGTCCAAAAAAGCCATGACATCGCGCTACGCATCCGTCCGGAGATTGAGCGGATCGCAGCGAAACACGGCGCCGCATTGAAGATCGTTGAAACACCACCCGGACCGCCCGTGTTTGCCACACTCGTGGCCGAGGTCTACGGCCCACCGGGCGCCGCATACACAGACATCGTGGCTGCAGCAAAGCAGGTCCGGCAGACGTTCGAAGACACCGCTGGTGTCGTGGACATCGACGACACCAGCATCGCACCGCAGCAACGTATCGTGTACCGGCTCGATCGGACCAAGGCAGGAGTGCACGGCGTGCAGGTTGCCGACGTGTCGCAAACCCTGGCCCTTGCAGTTGGAGGAGTGCAGCCAACACGCGCACACATCGAGACGGAACGCATTCCCCTGGAAATCGAAGTGCGTCTGCCACGTGCCGCGCGGTCGGGGATCGAGAATCTTCTCGCACTACGCGTACGCGGAGCCGATGGGGCTCTGGTTCCCCTGGGCGAACTGGGCACCGCAGAGGAAAAACGGGAAGAACAACCGATCTACCGCAAAGATCTGAAACGTTTTGCCATGGTGACGGGGGACACCGCAGGCCGAAGTCCTGTCAATGCGGTTCTGGATATGCAGTCCGCGCTGGCGCACAAGCCGCTGCCCGAGGGATATCACGTCGAGTGGGCAGGTGAGGGTGAATGGAACATCACGGTCGACGTCTTCCGCGACCTCGGAATTGCCTTTGGCATCGCCCTGCTGCTCATCTGGGTACTGCTGGTGGCGCAGACGGGTTCCCTCTTCATGCCGGTCATCATCATGGTAGCGATCCCGCTCACCATGATCGGCATCATGCCAGGATTCTGGTTGCTCAATCTGCTGACGGATACGCCCGTGTCAGGCTATGCAACACCTACTTTCTTCACAGCGACGGCGATGATCGGAATGATCGCTCTCGCAGGCATCGTGGTGCGAAACTCGATCATCCTGATCGACTTCATCCATCTCAGCCAGGATCGTGGCGCCAGTCTGCACGATGCGATCCTGGAAGCAGGAGCCGTCCGTTTTCGACCGATTCTGCTGACGGCGGGCGCCGCCATGCTGGGTTCTGTGGTGATCACACTCGACCCGATCTTTTCGGGCCTCGCCTGGTCATTCATCTTCGGCATTTTTGCATCGACCGCGTTCAGTCTCGTGGTCGTGCCAACCATCTATCATCTGACTTACGCGTCGAAGGACGCCTCGGAGCGGAAGGAGATCCTCTCATGACCGTCAATGAAGCATTACGCGGTATCGGCGGAGCGTTTGTCATGCTCAGCGTTGCACTCGGCTACCTGGTGCATCCAGGCTGGTTCCTGTTCACAGCGTTCGTCGGTCTGAATCTACTTCAGTCGGCGTTCACGAAATGGTGCCCGATGATGTGGCTCCTGCAAAAACTCGGACTACCCGACGAACGGCAGACAACGGATGGGCATCTGATCCGCTGAACGCTATCTGAAGAAGACGTGGCGCTTGCGACAGCAATCATGTCCATTGACAAGATCGTGTTCGCAGGCGCAAGCGAATCGTGGAGGCTCAAAAACGGATGACGACGGCCAGGAACCAGACATCGACGAATCCGCAAGACCGGCATGGGCGCACGGGCAACTCCAATACGCGACAACGCGGCGCCGGCCTGTTCCACCCGGATCTTCTGGTGGGCGGACTCAGCAGGGTCTTCTGGGCCAACGCCCGGCCGGTCGCCGACACACTCGGTGATCTGGACGTATATCGAAACCGTGCTGTAGACGAACTCTTCCCTGCTCCACACGAAACTCCGCATCCGACGATCACTTCACGATGGCGCCTACCGGGATTGGTCAGCGAAAACCTCACCTTCAGGTCCCTGCATGAACCGCTGGAGCCGAAGTTCCGCCGCCGGTACGAAGAACAGTACCGGGCAACACATACGGTATTTGCGCGCCGGATCAGACCGGCCACGGCACAGCGCCGCCCGCGGTTGTTATACCTGAACGGCTACATGCAGCCGGAAACGTATGTCGAAGAATTCACACTTCTGACGAGCATCGCGATCGGTCTGAACGTCGAGGTGATCGAAGTACAAGCACCGCACCACGGACGGCGCGCCAGCCGGGAATCCCGGTTCAGTGGCGAGTTGTACTGGACGGCCGATCTGGTGCGCAGCATGGAAGCACTGCGCCAGACGGTACTGGATGTGCGCACGCTGCTGCACTGGCTGCAAGAACAGGATGATCGACCTGTTGGTGTGGCCGGACTCAGTCTGGGCGGTGCGCTCTCTTGCACGCTCGCCTGTCTCGAGGAACGTTTCGCCTTTGCAATCCCGCTCATCGCCCACATGGATCTGGCAGCACTCGTGAGCGATGCGCCGGTACTCGTCAAAATGCGTCGTGACTTGAAATCCCTTGGTTGGGGGCGGCAAGAGTTCAACCAGTTCGCGGAACAGATTGGCTGGAACGACCTGCAACCGAAGCTGTCACCCGAGCAACTCCTCATCATCGCAGCCTCGGACGACCGGTTTTTCGCACCGCGGCTCGTCGAAGAAATGTGGCAGCGTTGGGGCAAACCCAGGATCCACTGGTTCCCCGGCAGCCACATGGGTTTTCTGCCCCATGCGCTACCGGCGATGCGGAGCATACGCCGCTTCATCGACGAACGGGTGAGTTAGACAACCCATCCAGAATGAGAGAAGGCGAACGTTACCGTCCGCCTTCTCTCGCCGTTCGGGGAAAATCCCCCGCTCGTGTTGGTTCCAGATTACAGGCTGGCCTTGCGGTACATCGCCACAACGGCAGCCCCGCCAAGACCCAGGTTGTGTTGCAGGGCAATCTTGGCACCATCGACCTGGCGTTTGTCCGCCTGACCGCGCAACTGCCAATTCAGTTCGGCGCACTGTGCCAGACCTGTGGCCCCAAGGGGATGTCCCTTGGAAATCAGGCCACCAGAGGGATTGACCACGACCCTACCGCCGTAGGTGTTGGCGCCAGAATCCACGAACTCGCCCGCCTTACCCTCGGGACACAGCCCGAGTGCCTCATAGGTGATCAGTTCGTTACAAGAAAAACAGTCGTGCAGTTCGACGACATCGACATTTTCAGGACCGAACCCCGATTGTTCATAGACCTTCCGCGCCGCTGCCTTGCTCAGGTCATAGCCGACCATCTTCATGCAGCTCTTCTCATCGAAGGTGCTCTCAAAATCGGTGGCCATGGCCATGCCGACGATTTCGACGGCCTTATCCTGCAGATTGTGCTTGCGCACGAAATCCTCGCTGACGACGATTGCCGCTCCGGACCCGTCGGAAGTGGGGCAACACTGCAACTTGGTCAACGGCTCGTAGACCATCGGCGCATTCTTGATGTCCTCGAGCGAGTACTCGTCCTGGAACTGCGAGTACGGATTATTCACCGAGTGTTTGTGATTCTTCCAGCCGATCTTGGCAAAATGATCGGCCGTCGTGCCAAACCGTTCCATGTGTTCGCGGCCGGCATTGCCAAACATCTGCGGGGCTGGTGGCGCCTTGGCGAACCCGCGCAATTCAACCATCAGCTTGAAGTGCTGATCCATCGGGTTGGTCCGGTCGGAGTACTTCACACCGAGCGAGCCTTTTTCCATCTTTTCGAAACCGAGTGCGAGCACACAGTCGGCCAGCCCACCCTCGACAAACTGTTTTGCCATGAACAGCGCCGTCGATCCGGTGGCGCAGTTGTTGTTGACGTTATAGACGGGAATCCCGGTCAGCCCGAGACCGTACAGGGCACGCTGACCACTGGTCGACTCGCCGTAGCAGTAACCGACACTGGCCTGCTCCACTTCACTGTAGGGGATACCAGCGTCAGCCAGCGCTTTGGAGCCGGCCTCCTTCGCCATATCGGGATAATCCCAGTCCTTCGAACCCGGCTTCTCGAATTTCGTCATCCCCACGCCGACGACGTAGACTTTTCGACCCATTGAACGCTCCTCTCGACTCGATTTGGTTTATGTCTGTTTTTCAACGGAAGGCGATGGACCCGATCCGTTTCTTCTCTTCGCAGCAAAACTGCCTGGATCAAGACCTCAACGTGACGGCCGCGTTGCTGATCACCGGTGTGCCGCGCTCTCGGGTCTTGGCGGAAACGATGATCTTGCCGTCCTCTTTCCACATCGAGGTGACGATCGTTTCACCCGGGAAGACGACGCCGGCAAAGCGCGCACCGTAGCCCGCAACCTTCGTTACGTCACCGTCGAGCATGGTATCGACCACCGCTTTGCACACGATGCCGAACGAGCAGAGTCCATGCAGGATCGGCGTGTCGAAGCCTCCCATTTTGGCGAAATCGGGGTCGCAGTGCAGCGGATTCTTGTCTCCCGAGAGGCGATACAATAAAGCCTGATGCGGCGTGGTTGCCGTCTCGACGACTGCGTCGGGCTCGCGTTCGGGCGCTTCGTTGCCGGGTTTCGGGCCCGACTCGCCACCGAAGCCACCCTCACCGCGCGCAAAAATCGTAAAGCGGTTGGTGAACAGCGGGGCGCCCCCCTTCTCCTTCGTATCCACGTCCATGACGATCAGTGCCGCCTTGCCCTTGTCGTAGATTCCGGCCACCCGGGCCTCGCTCTCCACTTCGGCCTCGGTCGGAATCGGACGGTGGATCGTAACCTCCTGCTCCCCGTGCAGGACCATCATCAGATTGATCTCGATACCCGGAATCGAGTTCATCCCACCGATCGCACTGAACACGGGCACGACGGCGAAGCTCGGAAGCACCTTCAGGTAGCGCTCGTAGGTATATTCCAACTCCTTGAGGTCGGTGGCCTTGCCAACACCGGCCCCGATACCCAGGTGATAGAGAATGACGTTGTCCGCCCGCCACGAAGCACTGGTCGCCGGCAGCTTGGCGCCCTGCGCCTTCTGGAGATCGATCGGCATGATTTCCTCCTCCTGACAGATATGAGATCGCTACCGCATTATGGTAACCGCAATCGGTTGTCATGCCTTACGCCATCATGCAAGAGGAGCAAGGCCTGGTCAGCCTTCGGAGGATTTTCGCTCCTGCCATCTTCCGATGGCCGATCACAAGGCGCGTCACTGTGCACACAACCAGTACAGCACTGATACGGAACTCGAAGGGACCAGCCGATCCATCCGCCGCGCAGGCAACGACTCGAGAGAGACAAAATGAATATCACCGACCTTCAAACGCCGGCCTTGCTCGTGGAGGGTGCCGACCTGGAGTTCAACCTTGCCACGATGGCTCAGGCCCTCCCCGCCGGACGTCTTCGCCCACACGTAAAAGCGCACAAGTGTACGGAACTGGCACGGCGACAACAGGCTCACGGCCACAAGACTTTCTGTTGCGCCACCATTCGTGAAATGGAAGGTCTGGCGGCAGCGGGTCTGGGGGAGGATCTGCTTCTGGCCAACGAAGTGGTCGATGCGAGCCGGTTGGCACGCCTCGATGCCCGTGTCATCGTCGCTGTCGATTCCGAGGCAACCATCCTCGCGGCATCCCGGGCGGGTCTGCGCGAGGTCCTCATCGACGTCAACATTGGGCTGCCACGCTGCGGTTGCAGCCCGGCAGATGCGGGCAGGCTGGCTGATTTCTCACGCAGACACGGCCTCGTCGTCCGAGGTGTGATGGGTTACGAGGGCCATATCGTCGGTCTCGAGGACCGATCCCTGCGCGCCGAATTGTGCGAACAGAGCATGCAACTGCTGCTTCAAGCCCACGCCGAAACGGGCGGGGAAATCATCTCCGCCGGTGGGACGGGGACCTACGATCTCAACGTGTGGGCCAGTGAAATCCAGGCGGGATCCTACGCTCTCATGGATACGGCATATGCAAAGCTCGAGCTGCCATTCCGGCGTGCCCTTTCTCTTCTGGCTACCGTCATCTCCGTTTCACCGGGGTATGCCGTTGCCGACTGTGGGCTGAAGGCTTTGGGGATGGACCACGGTAACCCGGCCATGGAGGAAGCCACGGTGTTGTTCTGCTCGGACGAACACGTCACCTTCGCACCGGAACGTCCCGTTCGAGTGGGCGATCGTGTCCGCATCTGGCCGGCGCACGTCGATCCCACCGTCGCGTACCACGAACGCCTTTACATCATCGACGGCGAGAAGGTGCTGGATGAGTGGCCTGTCGACCTGCGGAGTTGGTGACTACCGGGCTGTTGTACGCCGTCGCGCGGCATCTCACGCAGATCGTAGGCGAGCCGAAGTGGCAGCGTGCTTCGCTGGTCGCTGGAATGATTGGTTGCCGGGGGTTCCTTCCACATCCCCCTCACTCATACCCCCAGGCGGGCGAGAGGAGGTTTTCACCTGCGCGGGCGATCGAAACGTACGTTTCTCTCTTCGCCACCGATTCGTCACCACGATGGCCAGACGTCTGCCTCAGCTTACTGAGTCCGCGTTAGATACGATTTTTCGAAGACGTTCTTCGGCAATACGGCATTGTATTTCACGTCGAGCAGCTCGATCTTCGACCAGTGGTTGTTCTGGACATTGACCATGCGTTGCACCGTAGGAGTCCAGTGGCCATCCTTCTTTTCCCACCGATCAATCACCAGAGTCTTCGACGGTCTCGAATTCGCGTCGAAAAGCAGGCCGCGAACGATCAGGTGGTCTTTCGGATCGATGGCAATCACGCTCTTGCTGTAGGCTTCTTCGGCCGCGTTTTTCGGTTTGCTCTCGATGACCGAGCAGACACGGCCATCGAGCGTCTCTTCCCCGGCTACTTTGTAGTCGAATGCGTCGAGATCAGGGCGCACAATGTCACTCAGGATGAAATCGGAGCCCAGGAATTCCTGTTTGCGGCTTTCATTGTCCAACTGAACGGAAGTTTTCGACGCGGGGGAGTAGATCCATTGTTCATCCTTCCCTTTGAGGTGGTCGAGCATGAGAAAACGGGTGCCCTTCAGATCAGCCGGCGCCGTCACTTCGATGTAGATCTTGTCGACATCGTCCTGCCTGGCTCGATACATCACCATCTCTCGTTCCAGACCGCGATCCGTGGTGAGTTTGATCTTTGCCGAGAACGGTGCACCGGGAATCGCAGCAAACGTTTTTTGAACGAGTTCGCGGGCCTCGTCGGCACGTGCTTCCGGTGCAGCAATGAACACAAGTGAACCAATCGCCACACTGAAACAAATCGCATTTCTCAATCGCATCAGATCACTCCTCCCCTCAATGGGCTATCTCTCCGCTTTCTGGGATTCGTATGGCTGCCGCATCCACGGTATTCCTGCAAGCATCCGGTACCGGGCAGATCTCCTGGAGGTACAGGCGCCCGCAGAATCCATGCGGCGTCGCCCAGAAACCAGGTTCTCCAGTCCGAAGCTGTAGGTCTCCTGACAAACGTACTCAATTCTTCGAAGAACTGTGTGACAGTTCGTCGTCTATGATCTCCTGGAATTTCTCGAACGGTTGGGCACCTGACAGCATCCGTCCGTTAATGAAGAACGCGGGGGTTCCGTTGACACCTGCTTCCTGGCCCTCGGCCATATCCTTGTCGATCTGCAGGGCGTTTGGCTTCTTGGCCAGACAGTCATCGAACTTCGCCTGATCGAGCCCCACCTCTTTGGCGAGCGATTTCAAAGTATCTGAAGAAAGATCCTGTGCTGTCCACAGCTTGTCCTGGTACTCCCAGAACTTGCCTTGAGCGCCGGCACACCCCGCCGCCTCGGCCGCCGGCCGGGCATTGGCGTGGAACGGCAGAGGGAAATCGCGATGGACGTAGCGGACTTTGTCACCGTACGTCTTGAGCACTTCTGCCACAGTGGTTGCTGCGCGTTTGCAGAACGGGCACTCATAATCGGAAAATTCAATGATCGTGACCGGGGCGTTGGCCTTGCCGCGAGCCGGTCGACCACCGTCTCCGATTTTCACCGTCGGAGGGCGCAACGCAACGGTCGTCTTGTATTTCTTGCGCAACGTCTTGAGGAAGGCATCGTGCAGTTCAGCCGCCTGTTGCTCCTTCAAGTACTGCACGATTTGCGGCTTCACCTGCTCCAGCCCCTGCCCCTCGAGGTCTTCCGCGTTCTCGTCAAAGATCTTCTTGACCTCCTCGTCAGTCGGCTCCTTCACTTTCGATTCGATCTCGGTCTTGACCACGTCTTCAACCGTGACGCCTCGCGCCTTGGCTTCCTGCTCGTACAAATCGTTGGCGATCAACTCATCGAGGCCTTGCTGCAATACCTCGTAGCGCTGACTCTCGAGTTGCTGGAGCTTCGGCTTCACATGCTTTTCGAGTTGTGACCGGGTAATCGTCTTCGAACCAACGGTTGCCACCGTATCATCCGCATGAGCTGCCGACGCAACGCACAGCAGGCACAGCAACGCAGTCATCCATCGACGCATCGAGACCCTCCTTTTTGGGCTTGCGCAGCCTAGGGACCGCCCGCAGTGACGTCAAGCGGCGGGTCAATGGGATCCCGCCCGGTGGTGCCGGCTTGCGCTATCCAGCCTTGCACACCGGCGCTATAGGTCGAAACGATCCACGGAGTCATGTCACATGTCTACAGAACCAGCGCCGTTTCGGACCCATGAAGTGCTCAACCAACCGGCACCACTGGGAGAATATGACCTTTTCACCAGTGATCAGGTCTTGTCCGCGGCCCTCCATCGCGAGGGCGCCGGATGGGCCGCTACCCGAACTGCCGAGTTGGGCAAATTCCTCAGTGGTGAACCAATGCGCTGGGGGGAGTTGGCGAATGACCACCCTCCCGTGCTGCACAACTACGACCGTTACGGTCATCGCATCGACGAGGTGGAATACCATCCCGCCTACCACGACCTGATGCGTCTCGCCGTCAAATACGAGCTGCATGCTCTGCCGTGGCGCGATCCACGCACAGGAAGCCACGTGGCACGAGCCGCTTTGTTCTTTCTCCAATCTCAGGCGGAAGCAGGTCATGGTTGCCCGATTTCCATGACCTACGCGATTGTACCGGCTCTCCGGCAACAACCGGATATCGCCGCGGAGTGGACACCACGGATCGTTTCGAATGTTTACGATCCACGCCTGCGCCCAGCCGTCGAGAAGGACGGCGTGATCTGCGGCATGGCGATGACGGAAAAACAGGGCGGCTCGGACGTCCGTGCCAACACGACACGTGCCACCGCACTGGGTAAGGGCGGACCCGGCCGTGAATATGCGATCCGTGGACACAAGTTCTTCTGCTCGGCTCCAAACAGCGATGCCTTCCTCATCCTGGCCTATACGGAAAAAGGATTATCCTGTTTCCTGCTGCCCAAATGGAAGCCCGACGGGACCAGGAATCAGATCCTCGTCCAACGCCTGAAAGATAAGTTGGGCAACAGATCGAACGCTTCGAGTGAGGTGGAGTTTGACGGAGCCTGGGCGCGCATGGTCGGGGAGGAAGGGCGAGGGGTGCCGGCGATCATCGAAATGGTCAACCACACGCGGCTCGATTGCGTGATCGGTGTCGCGGCGATCGTACGGCAGGCAGTGGTGCAGGCTCTTCACCATTGCGCCCATCGCCGCGCCTTCGGCCGCCTTCTCATCGGCCAACCACTGATGCAAAACGTGCTGGCTGATCTCGCACTGGAATCCGAAGCGGCAACCGTATCGATGATGCGATTGGCACGGGCGTACGACGAACAGCATCGCGACCCCACGCAGCGCCATTTTGCGAGGCTGGCCACCGCCATCATCAAGTACTGGGTGTGTAAGCGCGCACCGGTGGCGATCGCCGAAGCGCTCGAATGCCTCGGCGGTGCAGGCTACATTGAGGATACACCGCTCGCCCGGCTCTACCGTGAGGCGCCGTTGAACGGCATCTGGGAAGGTTCGGGAAACGTCATCTGCCTGGATGTCCTACGCGCCCTGGGTCGAGATCGACAAGCACTCGATCTCTTCTTCGAGGAACTCGCATTGGCCCAGGGAGAACCGCGACTCGATCGCGCCGTGGCAGAGCTGCACAAGGAGCTGTTGGATTACGACCACATCGAAATTCGAGCACGCCGGTTGGTCGAAAAGCTGGCGCTCGCACTGCAGGCAAGTCTGCTCGTGCGTCATGCACCGAGCTATGTCAGCGACGCCTTCTGCGCCTCACGACTGGATGGCGATTCTGGCAAAGCGTTCGGGACTCTGTCACCACGCACTGACTGTCATGCCATCATCGAACGCGCACGTGTGTCGTAGGGCGGCAGAACTCTAACCAGACGCGTAATTGATCCGTCTCCCTGGCCGTTGAGGCACGGTCCAAAGACCCCGGGCTTCTTCAGACCGTCTGGGGTGCACGCAGAATCAAGAGAGCGATCTCCGGCGGGATACCGATGCGCATCGGATATCCGTAAAAACCAACACATCGGGTGACAAAGAGTCGCATCGTATCACGTTTGAACAGACCCTGGTCGGGATAACCGGCCAGGCCGACGACCGTAATCGCGCTCGAAGGACTGAGCTGGACACCAACATGTCCCCCATGTGTGTGACCCGATAGAACCAGATCAGCACAATCCTCCGGCAACGCGTCAAAGGCAATCGGATCATGGTTCAAGATCAGACGGGGCACCGTACCACGTGACGGCCATGCCTCGATGATCTGAGCGTAGGTGCGGCGCCACTCGCGGCGTTCGAACTGGTAATCGATCCCGCCGATCTCCAATGGAGATTGCCCAATCATGAGTTGGGCCAACCGGTTCCGAAGAAGCGTGACCCCACTGTCCCTCAGGCGACGTTCGAGTCGTGGCACATCTTCGAAATCGTGGTTTCCAAGGCACGCCCACTGTCCGTGCTTCGTCCGGATCCCTTGCAGCGCCTCGTACAGCGGCGCATCGAAATCACCGCTACGGTGTGTCAGGAAGTCCCCGGTGTGCAGGACGAGGTCCGGCATACATTCGTTCGTCAGTGCCGCCACCTGGAGCAATCGTTCCCGGTTCATGGCACCACCCACATGGATATCCGATAGATGCACAATCCGGAGACCATCCAGCGCCCGTGGCCAACGCGGTAATCGGATCTCCCGATGTTCGACACGGAAATCGTACGAAATCGGTGCACCGGTGATGGACACACCAAAGGGTACCGCCGCACCGAAGACTGCGGCCTTTTGCAGGAGTTCGCGCCGACCGATGGAGAGTTCTCCGTCACCCATCGGTAACGGAGCTGCCCTTGATGGACGAAGGCGTACTGCCAGCCGGTCCAGGAGACGGGCTAGCCCCAGGATACCGTACAACAACAGCAGGAGGGCGTACGCACTGAACCACACCGAACCGATCCACATGACCCCCGGAATGCGGAGAAGTATCGGGTCTCGGGGCAGCCGGGCGTAAAACAATTGGACGAGCATAATCGCATCGCAGGACAGTCCAAGCGCAATGAGAGGCCAGGGCATGCGACGCTCCAGGCGTCTCGTCAGCGAACGGTGTAGGCGAACCCGTGCATACGAAAACGGAACAAGGGCAAGCGGTATCAGAGCAAGTAGGAAAAGACCCCTCCAATCCCCTCGCAATGCCAGGAACACAGCGCCAGCGATGCCCACTGCATGCAAGACATACTGTCCCATGAGAACAGGATTGCGGGGCAATCGGGATGCGAGTAAACGAACCACCACACGAGCTTACCGCCCGAAGGATGGAGTTCAAGGGTGGTTGCATGCAGCGCCCGGAGCTCCTCTACGAAATCCAGCTTCTCGCAACGTTCCGATCCAGATGCCGTCAGGAAAGCATGGCACCATATCCGTCACGGAATGTAGGAAAACGGAATCGGTATCCGGATTGGCGCAGTTTACGGTTGCAACACCGCTTATTTGAACCGCGAGTCCAGGAGGAAAGCTCGGCAGCAGGCCGGATGGCGGGCTCGGGCGCGCCCAGTTGCCCTGCCAGCCAAGTGAGGATCGTACGGTCATCGGCGGGCTCGTCATCCGATGCCAGATAAAGAGGGTCGGGATCATCGAGGAACGCCAGGTATCGAAGGACACCAGCGCAATCGTCGTGGTGAATCCGGTTTGTGTAACGCGGAGGTCCATCCGCATAGGCCGCAGCACCGTTGCGCACGGTGTCGACCAGACGCGCACGCTCCGGCCCGTAGATACCGGCCAGCCGCACCACGACAGACGGGAACGGCCCGCCAGCCAGGAGCCGCTCTGCTTCCAGCAGACGTTGGCCAGCATAGCCACATGGTTGGGTGGGTGAATCCTCGTCGATCCACTCGCCGTCTTTCTGCTCGTAAACCGCCGTGCTGGAGGTAAAAAGGACCCGCTGTGGTTGCTGCCCCTGTTCCACCAGACACTGCAACAAAATCCGCACGCCATCCCCATACAACGTGCGGTACGCCTCGTCGTCGTGCCGGTCGGGCGCTGCCGTGAAAAACACTCGATCGAGATTCTCCGGCAGCGATGCCAGGGACCCTGGCACCGTTAGATCAGCGCACAGGCCGTGGATCGCCTGCGGCAGAGATTCAGGATTGCGGCGCAATCCCCAGACCTCGTGCCCTTCCACAGCGAGTTCCACACCCAGCCGCGTACCAACAAGGCCACAGCCGGCAATCAGGATCCGCGCCATACAATCATCTCTTCTCGAACCATACCGGAGAGAAACATGCCCGCCCAGATCGACACAGCAAAATCCGCCTCGCGCACTCTGCCATCCCTATTGGAGGAAGATGTTGGGCCATCCTGGACGGCAAAGAAACACATCGGGTCCGACCGTAGCTGACAGAAACACGCTCGGCGTGGCCGATTCCCAGCAGGGAAGAATCAACCAAACGGAGCGGACGCATGGGCGGACACAGGAAACGCGTCATCAATAGTTTGATGATAGTACACACTTCTCATCTCCGGCCAAGGCTACCGTCGGGTCCATTGGCGTCGTGCAGTATGGATTTCGGTGGCGAGCCTGACGTAAGAAGGACGTGTGTTGACGTCGCCTGTCCCCAAGGGTGAGGCCGGCGCTGCGGGCGTGCAGCGCCGCATCGTTTACCTGCTCGACGCCGCAACCCCGCTGGAAGTGCAGGTGCTGCAAACCTGGATTGCGGGGCAAGGACCGGAACAGCAGGGAGCGATCGAATGCATTTCGATCCCCGCTTCACGTGGTCGACGTGAACGGTTGGATCGGCGGCTTGAAGTTGCGCTGACAGCAGATGACGATCCGCTCCTCGCCCCGTTGCGGGTGGCATGGCAACCGCCAAGACGTGATGGAGTGCACGAGGCAAGATTGACGGATCTGCTGACCTTCGGAGACCCGCGCGATCCCGGACCGCTGCGCCAGAAATGGATCATGCGAACCCATCCGGAGCGCTGCGCCGTCGTCGTCGGTGAACCGGCGACCGTAAGCGATTTGCGGGAACGATGGCGCCAGGCCGCTGGTATCGACACGACACACACCCTGGGTTTTGCCGATTTCGTGGCACGCCAGGCAGCACTTGCCCTCGAACGTGCAGAGCGCCGGTTACGCGGCACACGCTACAAGGTTCCACGTTTCGTCCACGAGGAGATTCTGAGCCGTCCGTCCTTTCAGGCAGGCATGGCGCGGCTGGCACGCGATCTCAGAAGTGACGAGGCGAGCCTCAAGGCAAAGGCGGCACGGTACCTGAAAGAGATCGCTGCGACACACAGCACCTACGTGATCGACCTGGTGGCCAATCTGGTGCGCATGCTCTACCGCCGGGGGTATGGTGCCCTGCACTACGATGCCGCCGAGTTGGAACGCGTCTACGCACTGGCACAGCGCCATCCGGTCGTCTTTCTGCCTTCACACAAGTCGAACCTCGACCATCTCGTCCTGCAGTACGCCCTGCACGTGAACGGACATCCACCGAATCACACTGCCGGCGGCATCAACATGAACTTCTTCCCGGTCGGTCCGCTGGTGCGCCGTAGCGGCGTGTTTTTCATCCGGCGTACGTTCAAAGACAACCCCGTCTACAAGTTCGTGCTACAGCAGTACATCGACTACCTGATTGAGAAACGCTTCCCGCTGGAGTGGTACATCGAGGGAGGCCGGTCCCGTTCGGGCAAACTGCTACCACCGCGCTTCGGAATGCTGGCCTATGTCGTAGATGCGTACCGGCGCGGCAAGAGCGAAGATGTCCACCTGATTCCCGTATCCATCGCCTATGATCAGATTCAGGACGTTGGCGATTATGTTGCGGAACAGACAGGGGCCGCCAAACAACGTGAGAGTTTCGGTTGGTTTGTCGGCGTCATTCGGCGGCTCCGCCGGCGCTATGGCAACATCCACATCCGTTTCGGCGCACCACTGTCACTTGCCGAAGCTCTGGGGCCCCCTGATCCCGAGGCCGAACCGAATCCCGATGAGCACAGTCTTACGCTGCAGAAGCTCGCCTTCGAAGTGTGTGTTCGCATCAACAGGGTCACGCCCATCACACCAACCTCCCTGGTGACCTTCGCCTTGTTATGCACCGAAGATCGTGCCCTCACACTGCCCGAAACACACGCATTGGTGCATGAATTGGCCGAAGCGGTACGCCGGCGTAAACTTCCCACGACCACCACGGTATCGATGGAGACACCGGCCGACGTGGAGGCAGCGCTCGATGCGCTGGTCGACAGCGGCGTCCTCACCCGATACGCGAAAGGAACGGAACCCGTCTACGTCATTGGACCGGAACAACAGTTGACCGCTGCGTACTACCGCAACTCCATCACTCACTTCTTCCTGCACAGCGCCATCACACAACTGGCGCTCCTTCTCGTTGTCCAGGCAAACGACGCACGAGCCGACGGCAGCGATCTCTTCTGGGACGAGGTGTTCCGGCTCCGTGATTTGTTCAAATTCGAATTCTTTTTCTCACCCCGCGAAGTCTTCCGGGACGAGGTGACCCGTGAGTTGTGCGAACTCGATCCGCAATGGCAGGACCAGCTTGCCAGCGGCTCTGACGGAGCACGCCGTTTGCTGGAGCGTAGCCGACCCTACACGGCGCACGGTGTCCTGCGACCATTCGCCGAAGCCTATCGTGTGCTGGCGGACGTCCTTCTGCTGCCGGACACTGCAGGCGCGGATGGTCCCGCCCTGATCGACCGCTGCATGGGACTCGGCACGCAGTACCATCTCCAGCGGAGGATTCGGAGTGCGGAGGCGGTCTCACAGGTCTTATTCCAGACGGCGCTCGACCTGGCGAAGAATCGGGGGTTTCTCGACAACTCGCCCGGCAGACAGGACCTCCGGCAGACCTTCGCACGGGAACTGCGCGATCTGTGCGGCCGAATCAATGACATCGAAGCGTGTGCCGCAGAACATTTCGCAGACCTATCCGGTACGCAGGCACGAGGATGATCCGGTTGCAGCGCCAACGGCAGCATCAGATCATTCTCGTCGCGTGTCTTCTGTGGATCGCTCCGGCCGCACCTCTGAATGCCTTCTCGTTGTTCCCGAACCAACAGTCCGGTTCACCGCAGCAGGATCTCGAACAAGCTGCTCGTTGGTCAGCAGAGCCAGATCCGTTCGGGTACGGTACCGGACTGCACGACGGTCTGCAGGTTGCCGTGGCGCACGATTTTGCCGCACGCCTGGGCATCATCGAGCCGGAGGAAGTCGCAGAAGTCGCCCAGGTGATCCGACAGGCCTTCGAAGCCTGGCAAACCCCGGACCTGCATTTTGACATCGACTTCACACGCGAACCCATGGAGGGGACGACAAACGACGGCAACGGAGGTTTCGAGTTCGACCTGTTTGCCGTTCCCGCCACACATCCTGCCCTCGCCAAGGAGAACTACTTCGGCCTGACGTTCCAGAACCGAGAAAAAGCGACCGGACGGTTATTGACCAATGGGCTACGGCTCGATGGGCTCGTCATTACGCGAGTCGACATTTACATCAACGTCGATCTGGTTCTGCAATTCGGCAAACTGCTACCACACGAACAACAGGGTCAGGCCTTGCAGAGGCTCCTGATGCACGAAATCGGTCACGGATTGGGTCTTGGGCATCCGAATCTCTACACGAGCCAGAATGCCAACTTCGATACGGATCAGGATCCATTCAATCCAATGATCCTTGATCCCCTACGGCCTTTCGAAGCTTTGCTCTACAGCGAACAGAGAAATCCGCGCGCCATCTTGTCGAACGATCGAACACGCGTCGGATCCTATCTATTTTACACGGAACTCCAGGAGGACGATCGTGGTGGCCGCGACGCACTCTACCCAAGTTTGATCGCCTGCCCGGCCGACTGTTCGGGCAATGGAATCATCGACGTCGCTGAGTTGATCACGGCCGTGAACATCGCACTCGAACAGATCCCCCTCGAACGCTGCCACCGAGCCGACCAGAATGCCGATGGCGTCGTATCTGTCGATGAATTGATTCTCGGAGTGCTTGCCGTACTCGACGGCTGCAATCCCTGATCCTCAACGTTTACGGATCTCGGTCGCACCCGATCGTTCGAACATGACCTCGGCGTGCTGCCTTGCCTCACCCGTATTTCCCCGCAACAGAGCGGCGCGAAAACCATCCGTCAGAACTCGCATCAACTGAGCTTCGGCAGGATCCAACTCATGGGCAAGATCCGCCAGCCGCTCCATGGCGGCAGCGATGCGCTGTGTAACCATCGCGCGATCACCCCGATCGCGTGCAGCCATCGCTCCCAACAAGGCGTCACGCACAGTACGGATCACGGGGGCAGCGCGTGGCCCGACCACGACTTCCAATTCATTCAGTCTTGACACGACTGCCTCGATGGCAACGGGGACGGTATCGTTCGGGTCACGGACCGGGTCACTCATGTCACGCACTGTACCCGGCATCACCAAACATTGCACCCATCGTTCTCCGACCGGGGCTGCGGCCTTGCGCTTATCGGAGGGCGCTCCTAGATAGGCGCACATGTTGTTCGTCATCATCGGACATGACGCGCCGGACGCCAGGGAAAAGCGACCTCAAACCCGCCCCGCACACCTCGCCTATCTGGAACCCATGTCCAGGGCGGGAAAGATTTTCCTGGCGGGCCCATTCACCGATGGTTCAGGAAGCCTGATCGTCGTTGAAGCAGACTCCCGCGAAGAAGTGTGGGCATTGGTGGCACGCGATCCCTATGTCACGAACGGCATCTTCAACCGCGTCGAAGTGAAGCCATTCCTGCAAGTGTTCCCGAAAAACGAGGAGTAACGGCGCCGCAATAGAGACAGCATCCGCCGGACCGACGCATCTGGACGATCCGACTTGCGCGGAGGCTGGGGAGATTGCAGGATCGGCGGACATGATCGAGTTGCAGCAGTTGAGGAAGCTCTACGGCTCTCTCGTGGCCGTCGACGACATCAGTTTGTCCGTACGGGCCGGGGAAGTGTTTGGCTGTCTTGGACCGAACGGTGCCGGTAAAACCACGACGATCCGTATGATGATGGGGTTGTTGCAGCCGACTGCCGGACGTGTCGTTCTCGGGGGGCATGATCTGGCACGCGAACCGATTGCCGCCAAACGGATCTGTGGTTTCGTACCGGATCGCCCTCATCTGTATGAAAAATTGACCGGTGCGGAATTTCTCGATTTCGTCTCGGGACTCTATCAGGTGCCAGAAGCCGTGGCGCGGCGGCGCCGGGATGAACTGCTCGAACTGTTCGACCTGGCCGACTGGGCAACGGAGCTGATCGAGAGCTATTCGCACGGCATGAAACAACGCGTCGTCATGGGGGCGGCACTCATTCACGCGCCCCGCATCCTCGTCGTGGACGAACCGATGGTGGGTCTCGATCCACGTGGCGCACGATTGCTCAAGCGCACTTTTCGCCGTCTGGCGCGTGATGGGGTAACGATTTTCATGTCGACACACAGTCTCGAAGTCGCACAGGAAACATGCGACCGGATCGGTATCATCGATGAGGGCCGGTTGATCGCCGTCGGCACCGTCGACGAACTCCGCGCACTCGCCGGCGGCCAGTCGGATGCCGATCTGGAAGCCATCTTTCTGCGACTCACCGGTGGCGAGGATGTCGAAGAGATCCTGACAGCGTTGCGCGCCTGAGATGACGACCTCACCCTGGGATCCTGCACATCCGCTGGCGCGCTGGCGCCTCCTGGTTTCTCCGCGCTTTCTCGCCTCGGCCAATCGCCGAGCCCGCATGGATCGCGCGGCGCGCCTGCAGCTTTGGATCGTCAGCGCCCTCGGCCTGGCATTCGCCGGCGCCGTATTCACCTTCTTCTACCGGGTGCTGGCGTACTTTCTCAGTGTTCCCGAATTCGGCTCGGTGCTGACCTACAAATTGCTCGGAATGGTCTTCCTGACGTTTTTCTCCGTGCTCCTCTTCTCGAATATCATCACCTCCCTCTCGACCTTCTTTCTGTCTCGCGAGTTGGAGCGGTTGGTGGCGGCTCCCGTATCGCAGACTCTTCTGTTTTACGCGCGATTTGCCGATACGCTGATCGAATCTTCCTGGATGGTACTGGTCTTTGCCGTGCCGGCATTCCTGGCATTCGGCATCGCACACGCTGCCGGCCCGGTGTTCTATCTGGCGGTGGCGTTGACCCTGCCGCCGTTCCTGATCATTCCGGCGACCCTCGGGGTGGCATTGACGGCGGTGCTGGTGAACGTCTTTCCAGCGCGCAGGACACGCGACATCCTGGTGTTGATGTCGGTGGTCGCGGGAGCGTTGCTGTATCTCTTCCTGCGCATGTTGCAGCCCGAGCGGCTGTTGAAACCGGAGGCGTTCGCCAGTTTCGTCGAATTCCTGGCAGCCATGCAGACGCCGTCGTCCGCCATCCTACCCAGCACGTGGGCCGCCGAAATCCTGCATCCGCTTGCCACCGGTCGCGCAGGACATGCTCTGCTCTACCTGGCGCTCCTGCTGACGACAGCGGGCGCCTTCACCATCCTTTGCGAATGGTTCATGCGATGGCTGTTCCTGCCTGGCCTGAGCAAAGCGCAGGAAGGGCGGAAGGCGCGGCTGACGCAGAAGCCGGCGTGGGAAACCCTCTTGCAGGCGATCACCTGGCCGTTCGCGCCGCAAAGCCGCCTATTGATGGTCAAAGAGGTCAAGACGTTCTTCCGTGACACGAGCCAGTGGTCGCAGCTCATTCTCCTGCTCGCGCTGGTTGTCGTCTACGTTTACAATTTCAGCGTCTTACCGATCAGCGGCACACCCCTCGTTACGTTCTATTTCAAAAACGTCATTGCCTTTCTGAACCTCGGATTGGCGGGTTTCGTCACAGCCTCGGTCGCCCTTCGTTTCGTCTTCCCGTCGATCAGTCTGGAAGGCAAGGCGTTGTGGCTTGCCAAGAGTGCGCCGATGTCACTGCAACGTCTGTGGTGGAGCAAGTTCTGGGTGGGCCTGGTGCCGCTGCTGATTCTTGCCGAGGTTCTGATCGTCGCCACGAACACGTACCTCAAAGTAATGCCTCTGATGATGTGGCTATCGACGATCACGATCTTCGGCATGACAGTCGGCATGGTGGCGCTCGGGCTGGCGGTGGGGGTTTCATACCCGAAGTTCGATGCAGATAATGCAGCCAAGGTAGCCGCCGGCATGGGGGGGCTGATCTACATGGTGCTGTGCATGTCCTTCATCGGCGCCGTCGTCGTCCTGGAGGCATGGCCGGTCTACGCCTTCTTCATGAGCCGGCTGAACGGTACACCGCTTACCGGAGCAGCGTTCGTCTGGGCGATCGGCTCGCTGGTGACGGCAGCCGGTCTGACCGTATTCGTCTTTGGCGCCTCGACACGGGTGGGAATGCGGCGCCTGTCGCTCCTGGAACCGTAGATGAGGGGGGGAGGAATCAAACCGGCCGACTCCGCAAAACTCCGAAACTGTCGAGTCACTGCGGGGATCTCGCCTTCTACAGCGGGAATCAGCCAGACGGAACCGGGTCGGATGTTCCCTCCGTCATGTGGCTGGTTTTCCGATCAATCGACGAGCCCGCAGTTTGCAGGGCATGCAGGCGTGCATAGAGGCCCCCCGCCGCCAGGAGTTCCGCATGCGTACCACTCTCGCGGATCTGGCCGTGGTGCATGACGATGATGCGATCGCTGCCCTCGATGGTCGAGAGGCGATGTGCGATGACCAATGCGGTACGTTCGGCGAGAAGTTTATCCAACGCATCCTGGATCAGCGTCTCGGTTTCCGTATCGATACTGGATGTGGCTTCGTCGAGCACCAGAATGGTCGGGTTGTATGCGAGGGCTCGCGCAAAGGACAACAACTGTCGCTGCCCGGTCGAGAGGTTCGTTCCGCGCTCCCGCAGCACCTCGTCGTAGCCCCCGGCAAGCCGGGCAACGAACGAGTGCGCATGTACCGTGCGCGAGGCCTTCTCGATCTGGGCAACAGTCAGATCGGTGCGATTCAAACTGATATTTTCCGCAACTGTCCCAGAGAACAGGAAAACATCCTGTGAAACGGCGCCGATATGGCGCCGCAACGTCTTCAGGTCCCACAGCCGGACATCGACACCATCGACCAGAACGCGTCCGCGCTGCACATCATAGAAGCGATTGAGCAGTTTGATGATCGTGCTCTTGCCCGCGCCGGTAGCACCGACCAGAGCGATCTTCTCGCCGGGCGCCACGGAAAATGACACGTCGCGCAGGACCCAATCCTCCGGCTTGTAGGCAAACCAGACCTTTTCGAAATCGATCCGGCCTTGGACGATCTCCGGGGCATAGGGTTGTGGGGGAGTGCGGATGGCGGGAGGCGTGTCGAGCAGCTCGAAGACACGCTCTGCTGCCGACATGGCCGACTGCATCACCGCATACTTCGAGCTGAAATCGCGCACCGGCACGAAAAATTTCTGGACGTATTCGAAGAATGCAACCAGCGTCCCGAAGGCGAGAACTCCAGCAAGGATGCGCCCACCGCCGTACCAGACAATCAAGGCGAAGGAGATGCTACCAACGGCTTCGACCAGGGAGAAAAGGGAGGCCTCGTAGATGTTGGACCAGTGATTCGCCTTGCGGTGCGCGTCATTGTACCGGTCGAACTCGTCGAACGATTGCTTCTCCCGGGCAAACAACTGGATCACCGTCATCCCGGAGATGGCTTCCTGCAGATAAGCATTGATCCGGGCGATGCGCTCCCGGATGGCCCGATAGCTCTGCCGCGCCTTGATGCGGAAGAAGTTCATCGCAATCAGCATCAACGGCAAAAGAGAAAGGCTCACCAGCGCCAGACGCCAGTCAATGGCGAAAAGGATGGCGATGATTCCGAGGAGCGTGAAGACATCCATGAGGATCGTCATCGCTCCGGCCGCAAACATCTCGTTGATGACGTCGACGTCACTGGTCATCCGTGTCACCAGCCGGCCGACCGGATTCCGGTCGAAGTAGGCTGCTTCGAGGGATTGCACATGAGAGAAGACGTCGACACGAAGATCCGCCAGGCTCTTCTGGGCCACCAACATCGTCAGGTAATACTGCGCATAGAGGAAGAAGACTTCCGCAACGACGGCGGCAAGGTAGAGGAATCCCGTATAGGCGAGCCCGCCCGCATCACGCGTGGCGATGGAGGTGTCGATCGCCACCTTGAGCAGGTAGGGCTGCGCGAGCCCGCATGCAGCGGTGGCGGGCAGGCAGAGCATGGAGAGCCAGAAATCGCGCCGATAGGGACGAATATAGGACCACAGCCGCCGTATCAGGCGCGCGTCATAGGCCTTACCCAGTTCCTGCTCGGCATGCAGGTCGGCTTCCGGCATTTCCGGTTTCACAGAATTTTTCCGCACGCTCACAACTGAGCCAACTCCTCTTCAAGCCGTTGCTGGCGGAATAGTTCAGCGTAGACGCCGTCTCGTGCTACGAGTTCCTGGTGGTTGCCCAACTCCACGACATGCCCATCGTCCAGAACGACGATGAGATCCGCATTCTGGATGGTCGACACACGGTGCGCGATGACAATGCTCGTACAGGTGCTCAGGATGCTGGAAAGCGCAGAGAGGATTCGACGCTCGGTGCGTGTGTCGACGCTCGACAGAGCGTCATCGAGAACCAGGATCGGCGGATCGACCAGAACGGCGCGCGCCAGTGTGAGACGTTGCTTCTGCCCGCCCGACAGGGTGACCCCGCGTTCCCCAACGACGGTGTCGTAGCCGCGGGTGAACGATTCGATGTCCGTATCGACACCCGCAATGGCGGCTGCCCGGCGGATCGACTCCTCCGATGCCTCGTCGACACCGAAGGCGATATTGGCACGCACCGTGGTCGAGAAAAGGAACGGATCCTGTGGCACGAAACCGATGGAGCGCCGGAGCTGGGCCAGGGGGAAAGATCGAATGTCCCGCCCATCGAGCAGGATCTCACCGGAGGTCACGTCGAACAGTCTTGGCAGCAGCGCGGCAAGTGAGGTTTTCCCCGTCCCCGTCTTGCCGACCAGCCCCAGCATCTGGCCGGGACGAATCCGGAAGGAAACTCGTTCCACGGCAGGATGACCATTTTGTGCTGTACGATAGGAAAAGGTGACGTCGCGATACTCGATTTCGCCACGGACGGCCGCCACGGGTTGGACCCCGGGGGCATCGTGGATCTCAGGTGAAATGGCAAAGAGCGCTTCGAGACGAAGCATGGCCGCCCTGCCGCGTTGCAGAGTGGACAGCACCCAACCCATAGCCATCGTTGGCCAGGCCAGCAGATTGAGGTACGCGATGAACGCAACCAGATCGCCCAGACTGAGCCGTTCGCGAATGACTTCCAGACCGCCGTACCACAGCACAACGAGGGTACCGACACTCGCCGCCGCACGCATCACGGGGAAGAGCTGGCCGCGCACACGAGCCAACTCCATACTCTGGGCTTTGAACCGCTCGTTGATCCCGGCAAAAGCGGCTGTTTCGCGTCCCTCAGCCGTGTAAGCGCGGATGATGTGGATTCCGCTGAGATTTTCCTGCACACGGCTGCTCATTTCCGCCAGCCCTTCCTGCACCCGCAGGGTGAACTCCATCAATTTCCGGCTGAAACGTTTCACCACGAGCAGGAGGAGAGGATACGGCAGGAGGGCAGCCACGGTGAGCCGGACATCGAGCGTGAGCATGATGCCGACCGCGTAAATGTAATAGAGGGGCGTATTCAAAAAGTTGAGAACGCCCGGGCCGAGCAGCATACGGACTGCGGTAACGTCATTGATCAGGCGAGACATCAGATCGCCCGTCTGTTGCTGGTGGTAGAAAGAGAGCGACAGGCGCTGCAAATGCCGGAAAAGGTCGTTACGCAAGTCGTACTCGACGTCGCGCCCGACATTGAAGATCAGGGCACGGGAAAAAGTCCGGACGATCGCCTGGAGGATCGCCAGACCGGTGATCCACAGCGCATAGGTGCCAACCACCCGTAAGGTTTCTCCGCGACTGATGGCATCGACGGCGTGTTTCAGAAGGTAGGGGATCGCCATGGCGAAGGTCGCCGTGGCGAACAAGCACACGCTGCCCACCGCATATCTGACACGGTAACGTTTCAGATAGCGGAAGAGGCGACGCATGGACTTATGATTGATGCAACGGGCTGGAGATGCAATCGAGCAGTGGAGTGTTCAGAAAGAAAAGGGGCGGACAGCGAGTGCCATCCGCCCCCTGGAACTTCGCTCGACAAGAGGCCTACTTGGCGAGTTCACCGCGCCAGACCTCCAGCGAGCCAAAGAATCCTCGCTCCGGAGTCTTTGGTTTGTCGCTTGGGGGCTCGACCTTCGCCTCTTTCGGCTTCGAACCGAAGAGCTTGCCAAAAAAACCCGGTTCCGACTTACTCTCCACCTGCCTCAGGCTGCCCGAACGCCAGGATGGCGGCAACACGTCGCCGAAGGCAACAGCAATGTCGAGCACGCCGTCTCGATCGATGTCAGCAAGGCCAGCGCCCCAGGTACGCTCACGGGTGCCATCCGGCAGACCATCGTCTTTGAGCAGTGTGAAGTTGCCGCGGCCGTCGCCGAGGAGGGCATAGACGCCGTAGACTCCGCCGATCTCCTCCATGTTCACCTTACCGGCGATCACCAGATCCAGCTTGCCGTCGTTGTTCAGATCGCCCAGAGCGACACCCAAAGCATTCATCGGGGGAATCCCGTGGCCCGCCACCACGGCGGCGCAAGCGCCACCCTCCCCACACTGCTTGGCAGGACCACCACTCGTACACATCTGTCCCGTCATCGAGTTGGTCACACAGGTTCCCTTGATACTCGGGGCACCCGGCCGCGACGGGCCCTCGGTGCAATCCGCATCCTCCAGGCAGGAGCGGCCCACGGCACCAGAGGTGCATCGCCCCTTGCAGATGGAATCCGCACATTTACCGCCGGGACAATCGGCGTCGCCCATGCAGAAGTCCCCTTCCGCTGTCCCACCCGAACACTGACGGGAACTGGTCTGCACATAACTGCCGTTTTCGTTCTGCAGGAAGATTTCAGCGCCGCGTGACTGATCAGTCGCCGCGATATCCAGCCGGCCATCCCCGTTGATGTCGCCCACCGCGATACCCCAGTAGAGACCGTGAACGTCCGGGGCCGGCAATCCTTCAGAGGCCTCCTTCCATTCACCCTTGCCATTGCCCAGCCAGACACGCGGACCGGCCGAGTAGGCCGCGATCACGTCCACATGGCCGTCATTGTTCATATCGGCGGTCACCACGGAATTGCCCCATTCGTTGCTGGCCAATCCGGTAGAGCTTTCCCGCCAGATTCCCTTGCAGTTCCCAACAAAGGCGCGGATGCCCTCTTCCCCTGCGGCCACGACGACGGCATCGAGGCAGTTATCCCCGTTGAAATCGCCCAGTGCGACATCTTCGCATCCGATCGTGGGAAGGCCGGCGGAAGCACTGGTCCAGTGCCCCTGGCCATCGCCTGTAAAAGCGAACACTCCCTTACAATGGTCAGCGATCACCACATCGGTCTTGCCATCATTATTGATGTCGCCAAATTCCATACCGCCACCGCAGAACGGTTCTCGTGGCAGACCATCCGAGGCGGCGGTCCAATTCCCCTTGCCATCGCCCAACCAGATCCACGGACCGTCGGCCAGACGGGACACGGCACCCAGATCCGGAAATCCATCGCCATTGACATCGCCAAAGGCGATCTGGCTTTTCCAGATCTTGCCGGTCGGCAAACCCGCCCGTGCCGCTGTGTAGTGCGGGGCGTGCGGGATGGCATGCGACGAATCGACTGGCCGGACCTTCGTCGTGGCGCAACCCGCCGCGAAAAGAACCGGCAGGCTGATCAGACTGACACGTTTCAGAAATACACTCATGGCCTCAGACCTCCTCTTCCCCCACCCTAAGGCCCCCACTCAGAATCCTCAGAACAGTACGGTGGCGTGACGCATTGGCATGAAAGCGTCGGCGGTGATTAACAAAGGCCATCAGGAGCGTCAAGCAGATGCCACACGGCCACAAAGGCGTCCTGGTCGATGGGCGGAACGCACCGGAACGCCCAAAAACCAGCCCGTTTCGGCTTGACAAGGAAGTGCCCTTAAAGTATCTGGATCGGGCTTTCTAGCCCGGCTCGTTTGTGCCGGAACGGGGAGGTCTAGGTGCGCGGGAAGTACGGAGCAAAAGCGCTCCGTGGGTCGAAATCAACTTTGTGAGGTGATTTCTCCGGCAGGGAAAGGAGAAAGCGGAATGCGTATGATGAAGCGGATCCGGGGCTTGTGGACGTTGGGAGTTGCCGCTCTCGGCGTACTGACCGTCTACAGTACGGCACACGCGCAGGAATCGCGCAATGTATCGACTGAGGTCAGTGGGTCAGTGGTCATCTTCCCCAAGGTGATCTGGGATGGTACGCGGGACACGATCATCCAGATCGCCAATACCGGGAATACCCTGGTCTTTGCCCACTGTTTTTACATCGATGGAGCGCCGCGGAACCCCGCACTCCCGCCATCGAGCTCCAATCCGGCGCAGTGCAATGAGACCGATTTCACACTCGTCCTGACGCGGCAACAACCAACGATGTGGGTTGCCAGCGCTGGCCGTCGCACCGACAACAGCGACGGCTTTGGAGTGTACGGATCGGGATATGATCCAGGCCTGATTCCACCGGTGCCGCAAGGGTTTCAGGGAGAACTGAAGTGTATCCAGGTGGATGAATCGCTCCACCCGATCACCGGCAACCGCCTGAAAGGCGAGGCAACGCTGCGTGATGTCAATGGCGACGTCAGCACCTACAACGCCATTGCCCTGCCGGCAAATTCCGGTGTCGTACCGGGACCAGGGCTGGAACTGACTCTGACGCCCGCCAATGATGGTGGCGACTACGCAGCCTGCCCTGACACCCTGATCCTCAACCACTACTCCGAGGGAGCGAACGATCCGGCTCTCAATTCGAACACGTCTCTTGGCGGGGTCGGTGCATGTACTCCAGGTGGTTGCAGTGTGGGCACGACTCTGACGTTGGTTCCGTGCTCCGAGGATCTGGAAAATCAGATCCCCTCGCGGGTCACCCTCGGTATCCTTACCTACGACGAGTTTGAAAGCCGGCTGAGCACCTCATTCACCGTTGACTGCTGGTACAACCGCCGGCTCAACTTCAGCCCCTTCACTCTTGGTTCGATGGGTGGCTCGACCACTCGTCACACTCGCATTCGTCCCATCGCCGGAGCCGGTGGAGTGATCGGAGTTGCGGAAGCAACTCACAGCATTGGGAATGGCAACACTACCGTGGCCGCCTATAACCTGCAGACGCAAGGCAATCGCTTCGATCGAGCTACGCAAGGCGACAACGACACTCCGGTCGCGGGCGTCACGGACCGGATTTTGATCCCGGTCGAGTGATGGCGTCATTGATTGGCCATCTGTTGGCGGTGAGGAAAGGAGAAGACGAGATGAGCACCATGACGGCTAAGAAGTGGCGCCTGACGCTCTGGAGCTTGCTCGCGGGGATGTTTTTCTTCGCGGGAGGGCAGACGGCACGGGCTGCAGTGGGTTCTGATATTTCCGGCGCGATCCTGATTTTCCCCAAGATCGTCGTCGATACGAGCGGAGTGTTTGGTGTACCGACTGATACGGAACTGCAAATCACCAATACTTCCAATTCCATGATTTCGGCACGCTGCTACTGGGTCAATGCGACCTCGCATTGCAGCAACAATCCGACCCGGGCCTGCCAACAAAACTCAGATTGCGACGCTCCTGGGGTATGTCAGGCGGGCTGGACAGAGAATGATTTCCGGTTCACCCTGACCAAGAGGCAGCCCATTTCGTTCAATGCGGCTGACGGCATGAACCCTTTTCCATTGACCGACGCAATCCACGGACCCGGTGGACAGAGCAACAACAACACGGACGGCAGCCCGTCTGCAATTCCTCCGGTGCCTGAGGATCCTTTTATCGGTGAGTTGAAGTGCATCCAGGTGAATCCGACCGATTTCACGCCGACAATCGGTTACAACCCTGCGAACAATGCCGCTGGAGATCTCGCGGGGCACGCAACCATCCTGAGAGCCGATTCCGGCGCGGTCGATGCGCGCAAGTACAACGGAATTGCCCTGCAGTCGACCACCATCAATAACCACGATGAGACTCTGGTGATTGGCGGGCCGGACGCCGAATACGACGGCTGTCCACACGTCCTGATTCTCGACCATATGTTCGACAACGCGATCATTCCTTCACATCGCAGCGGGGCCCCGTTCGCCGTGAATTATCCGGTCGTAACGGATCTGACCGTCATCCCATGCAGCGAGAATTTCCGGTTGCAGGAAAACGATCTCGGCGGAGCCGTTCTCCAGTTCCTCGTGTACAATGAATTCGAACAGAGGTTCTCCGCCTCCACACGATTTGCGGGCTTCCGTGAAGTCCAACTCTCCGACATCGACACACGAGCCGGCACATCCGATAATAATAAGTCGATCTTCAACGTCGCCGTACAGGGAACGCTCTCGGGCCAGACCCGTATCCGCGCCGTACAGGGTACCACCCGCGCCAACGGAGTTCTCGGAATTGCGGAACGCTTCTTCGCGTGCGCAAGCGGTCCGAACGACACCTGTACCAGCGCCGAGAACTTGCACTTTACCGGTTCACGGAACCTCTCCGATCAGATCATCCTGAGTCCCGAACTCCCCTGATCGTTGGCTGATTCAGAGAAAAGGGCAGGAGCCAAGGCTCCTGCCTTTTTTTTATTCTCGTGGGGTGGCACGCGAGTCACCCTTTCGTATATGTGGCGGCATGCGCGTGTTTCCATTTCTCCTGCTCTCTTATCTCGTCGCCTCCGTGCTCACCCCGGGAATTCTCTTTGCCGAGGTCAGTACCGAAGAGCCGAGCGCCATCCTGGTTTTTCCCAAGGTTGTCCGCGATGCAGAACAGGACACGATCATCCAGATCAGCAATGCAACCGGCAACCGGCTTTTGCTTCACTGCTTCTATGTCAACAACGCCCCCGACCCCGCCACAGGACAGCCCTGGTGGAGTGTCACCGACTTTCAAGTCAGGCTGACACGCCAGCAACCCACGATCTGGACGGCAGGATTTGGCTTGCCGCCGATTCCCACCGATGGCCGCCCGATGGATTTATACCCGGGTCCCGTACCACCCTTGAGCGAAGGGTTCATCGGCGAGTTGCGGTGTCTCGTAGTGGATGAGGGAGAAGTGCCTCAATCCCGCAATGCGCTCACGGGCGATGGCACGATCATCAACCGCAGGACGGGTGCAACGCGAAAATACCAGGCGATTGGTATTCGCGGTCTGGCCGGAAACAACGGAGACAATGCGCTCCTGTTCAACGAGGTGGAGTACACCAGTTGCCCTCGAGTTCTGTTGCTGAATCATTTCTACGACAACGCACCTGATCCCATCCTGGGTACCTCGATCACATCGAATCTTACGGTCGTACCGTGCAGTGCGGATGTGGAACGGGGCGAGCCGGGACGATCCAATCTGCTGTTCGAAACTTTCAACGAATTCGAGCAGAGATTGTCCGCCAGTCTCGAGGTATCGGGGTTTTCGGATACCACCCTCTCGTCGATCGATAGCAAAGCCAATCCAACCCGATCGATTTTCAACTACGCGATGCAGGGAACGCTGGTCGGACAGACACGCATACGGCCGGCACCCGATGCCCAGGTCGGAACCGGGCGGGGCATTCTCGCGATCGCCGAAGAGTTCCGTAACAATGGCACGGTCGGTGCCGCCCTGAATCTGCACTTCATCGGCGGAGCACTCCAGGCCGATGTCGTGCGTATCCCTGAGAGTTATTGATCTCAGGGCATCGCAGCAACGCGCGATGCCTGCTTGGCAGAAGATAGCCCCACAAGGGTCACCTGTGCGCGAACTTCCGTTTCTGCCGGATTTGTCCGGTTCGTCACTGCCAGATCGAGAGCCCAGCAGTCGCAACTCGAGAGGAGTCGTAGTCCGACGAAATTGTCGAGGAAACGGTTTGCCTGGATGTTGTATCGGCTCGAATAGAGAAAACCCGCCCAATCCGTCAGACGAAGCACCACATTCGTATCGACCTGTTCGAGTTGGTTTCCGACGAGGAAACGGTAGGACACCCCCGCGCTCGTGCGAGTGTCCAAGCGGCGGGCTCGGGCCTCATCAGATCGTTCGCGTGGATCTTCAACAAAGAAACCGACGCGCGCACCCGAGAAATCATGGGCCAGCGTATCGTAATGGGTGAGGAAGCGGAACGAAAAGAAGCGGTTCGGATTGATTCGCCCCGCTACGTCGATGTCCGAGAAGTGATCCGCCGCCCCCGTTCGACCAAGCGGCGGGATTTCACGGCTGAAATCGTAGCTTTGTAAGAGAGAAAGACGCGCGATTTCCCGGATCGGCGGCCGCCGATCCGTATTCGAATCGTCCGCTGAACGTTCCTCCTTGCCGATGAGCCGTGTGACGACACCATAGGTCAGCAGGTTGCGATGGTTGATCCGGTCTACGCCGTCCCACAAAGGCAGATCACCTTGTGCCGTGGCAGGCACGTAGAAGTAACCGCCCACCGGCTCGATCGTATGTTTCACTTTCTCGAAGCCGAAGCGATGTACGTCGTAGATCCGATTGAATACGGTTCCCATTTCGGCGCGGACGTCGAAGGTCTCGCGGTTCGATCGGCTCGGAAGATCTCGCGGTGCAGCGGCATCTACGCGGGACTCACTGAGAAGATAGCCCGTCTCGCGTCCCGAGATGCGCAGGCTGCCGAATCCATAACGCCGCATCGGCACAGCGATGGTTACACCGGGATTGATGTCGAGCCGGCCACCGGCCGTTCCCCTGCCCCGCTGGAAGTCCACTGCTTCTGCCGCAACGTCGGCCAGCAGGAACGAACCGAGTGTCTTTTGCCCCCACACATTGAGTCGCGGCACCGCCTGCAAAGTGCCTGACTCGGACTCTCTTCCAAGATCCTGGTAGTAATCGGCTTCCAACCTGGCAGCCGCACTATCCCAGACCTGCAGGGCGCCGAGCCGGGTGGCCGTATAGGGCAGGGTGCGCATGGCGACCGTACGGCGATGATCGAAAGCGTAGGTGTTGATATCGCGGAAGAACTGATCATCGCTGACGATCAGAGCATCGGCGTACGCAAGCCCGCCACCGAAGGTCACCTGTCGTTGATTTGTGGCAAAATTCCACCGATTCGCTGCTACCGTATTCGCCGTCCTCGGGCCCTCCCCGCGAATCGCTTCATTGAAGTACGACGCCGCCAGGATTCCCCTGCTGGTCCGGCTCAGGGCATAGCGATACTCCGCCAGCGCACCGAGCCGCGCACTGGTTTCCAGATCGAAACCGATTGTCGCATCCTGAGTCTTCGAAATCGCCCAATAGAACGGGAGAAGAGTCTGGAAGCCGCGCCGGTTCGATGCACCGAAGCGCGGCATGATAAAACCACTCTGGCGCTCTCTTTGCACCGGGATGACGGCACGCGGCACATAGAGGACCGGGACATCGAGGATATTGAAGGTCGCCCCGCGCAAGATGCCGTAGCCGTCAAGAGTGACCTCGAGCGCTTTGCCGCTGATACTCCATGCCTGGCGGCCTTCCTCACAGTTACACGTCGTGAAACGGCCGTTCTGGATTCGATAACTCTGCCCCAGACCCTTCTCGATCCGGCTTCCCCATAGCGAATACTGCAAGCGACGTGATTTGAGTGCAGCGCCCGTGAGAGCCCCGGTTTCGTCGTCCAGATTGAGCAAAATGGTTTCGGCAAACAGCACACCCTCGGGATCGCTGAGACTGACATTGCCGTACGCTTCTGCTTCGTTGGTAGCGCGACGAAGAATGACCTGATCCGCCATCAACTCCGTCTCGCCACGGCGGATCATCACGTTCCCCGTAGCGCTGATCGTGTCCGTCGTCTTGTCATACGAAAGGCTGTCGGCATCGACGATCACCTGTTCGCCCGAATCCAACCGCCGCCGCGGCCCATCCGCACGCACTGTCGCCACCAGGCAGACGAGCACACCAAACAAGAACAACGCAGCACGCATCCGGAGGCTCTTAGACCCTACCGCGACTATGGTTGCAATGCGGAAGAAACTGAGTCGACGATGCGGGAACTCGCCGCCCGCCTCTCCAGCGTCGAGTAGACCGCCCCGACGAGGAAGAGAGAACCCGTCACCAGAAGGGCATCGGCCCCGGAGCACTGGGCGAGTGCCCGCTCGACTGCCTCGATCGGATCTTCGACAACATCCACCGGAACGAAACGGGAGAGTCTTTCCGCCATCGCAACGACATCCGCCCCACGCCGGGGCAGAGCCACCGTGGCCGTAGCCCGTGTCACCCGAGGCCCAAGTCGATCGATCATCGCCGGCCAGTCCTTGTCCCTCATCATGCTGACGACGAGATGGACCGGCCGATCCCCCACGAGGAGCGGCAGTTCGCGCACCAGCGCCTCCACCGAATCGGGATTGTGCGCGCCGTCGACGATCACCCGCGGCCACTCGCCAAGAATTTCCAACCGCCCCGGCCAGCGAACCCGCGCAAGCCCAGCGCGGATGGCTCCATCGTCCGGCTGCAGCGACCTCGGCAACTGCAACGACGCGGCAATGGCCACGGCCGCATTGTCCCGTTGGTGCCTCCCGCGCAAGCCAAGCACGAGCCCGTCCAGACTCCTGTCTCGCGAAACATAACGTAACCCGCACTCACTTGTTTCGAGCCACGCATCCCGGCCGATCCAAACGACGGACGCACTCTTTGCTTCGGCTGCCTGCCGAATGACCGAAGCGGCCGGCTGCGGCACGGGGCCCACCACGAGCGGCACACCCGGCTTGATGATACCCGCTTTTTCACCCGCAATCGATTCGATGCCGTCACCGAGAAATTCGCAATGATCGAGTCCAATGCTGGTAATCGCACAGACCTGGGGATGAACCATATTGGTCGCATCCAAACGTCCGCCCAACCCCACTTCAACCACCGCCAGCGAAACCTTGCGCCTCGCGAAGTACTCGAAGGCCAGAACTGTGACGAATTCGAAGAACGTCAGTTCGACTCCGGAGCCAGCCGCTGCGCGGCGCACGAGACTTGCCAGTTCAACCACCTCGTCCTCGGAGATCTCACCCTCACCCACGCGGATACGCTCCGTAAAACGAACGAGATGGGGCGATGTGTAGAGGCCAATCGATCCACCCTGCGCCGATAAGATGGCATGCAAGAACGCCGCAACCGAACCCTTGCCGTTGGTTCCCGCGACATGGATGACCGGATAGCGCAAGTGCGGGTTCCCGAGACCACACAGCGTGGAAGCGATACGCTCGAGTTTGAAGTCCATCCCTTTCGACGCTTCCAGGGCATAGAGCGTGGAAAGGAGTGCGTTGTATCCCTCAGCCATGGAAGTCGCTCATCGCCGCCCCTGGACCTCCTGTGGCGTTCAGGATGCCCTGTTTGAGGCGGCGCACGAATTGTCCCACCTCCTGCACCAGATCGGCCTGGCCGCGGTACCGGTCGACCAGTCGCATGATGGCGCTTCCCACGATGACCGCATCCGCAAACCCCGCTACTGCACCTGCCTGTTCAGGCGTGGAGATCCCGAAGCCGACACCAACCGGCAGCCGCGTTTTGCCCCGTAAACCTTCCACGACCGGCCTCACTTCTTCAGGTTGCATCGGTTTCGCTCCCGTGACACCGGTTACGGACACGTAGTAGATGAACCCGGCGGCGTGCCGAAGCACCGTCCTGACACGATCCGGGCCGCTGGTGGGTGCCAGGAGGCAGATGAGGTGGACTCCCACCGGCCTCGTCCACTGCCGGAGCTCCTGCGCCTCATCCGGCGGCAGGTCGACGATCAGAAGTCCGTCGACTCCAGCCTTCACCGCATCTGCCGCAAAGCGCTCAGGGCCGTAATGGAAGATTGGGTTGTAATACCCGTACAGAACGACCGGCGTATCGTACCCGGCGCGAAAATCGGATACGACCTCGAAGGCGCGGGTGAGCGACGCTCCTTGCCGCAAACCGATTTCCAGCGAGTGTTGCAGTACGGGTCCGTCGGCCGTCGGATCCGAAAACGGCACGCCAATCTCCAGCAGGTCGGCGCCGTTCTCTACGGCGGCGCGCATCAGTTCACGGGTCGTGTCGAGGTCTGGATCGCCCAGGGTGAGAAACGGGATCAGGGCGACCTGTCCCCTGTCTTTCAGGCGGCGGAAAGTTTGATCGATTCTGTTCATGCAGGTCTCGTAATCCCAGGCGGCCGCTAGAGGGTGACACCCAGTGCTGTTGCCACGGTCCCCATGTCTTTGTCGCCTCGGCCCGAGAGATTGACGACAATGATCTGTTCCCGGTTCAATCGGGGCGCCAACCGAATCACATGGGCCACGGCGTGGGCTGTCTCCAGCGCCGGAATGATGCCTTCGGTACGTGTCAGAAGCTGCAGCGCCTCCAGCGCCTCGGCGTCGGTGGCGGAGACGTATTCTGCCCGTCCGGTCTGGTGGAGATAAGCGTGCTCGGGCCCGACACCGGGATAATCCAGACCGGCCGAAATGGAGTGTGCAGGCCGGATCTGACCGATCTCATCCTGCAGGATGTAAGTCTTCTTGCCATGCAGGACCCCGATCGAGCCGGCAGAAATCGAGGCCGAGTGCATGCCCGTTTGGAGACCACTACCGCCCGCTTCCACACCGATCAGCCGCACATCGGCATCCTGCAGGAACGGATGGAAAAGGCCCATAGCGTTGCTGCCACCGCCGACGCATGCCACGAGATAATCGGGGAGTTTCCCTTCGAGTCCGACGATTTGGCGGCGGGTTTCACGACCGATCACAGACTGAAAATCACGCACGATCATGGGATACGGATGCGCCGACATCGTCGAACCAACCAGATAGTAGGTTTCGCCGACATTCGACACCCAATCGCGCAAGGCCTCGTTGATGGCATCCTTCAGCGTCGCACTGCCTGAAGTCACAGAACGTACCTGTGCCCCCAGGAGTTTCATGCGAAAGACGTTCAGGGATTGGCGGTGGACATCCTCACGTCCCATGAAGACTTCGCACCGCATATCGAACAGCGCCGTAGCGGTGGCCGTGGCAACGCCGTGCTGGCCAGCGCCGGTCTCCGCGATGATGCGCCGTTTCCCCATGGCACGCGCCAGCAGAGCCTGACCGAGGGCATTGTTGATCTTGTGGGAACCCGTATGACAGAGATCCTCACGTTTGAGGTAAACCTTCGCGCCACCGAGTTGCTCCGTAAGACGGGCAGCAAAATAGAGTGGCGTCTCACGCCCGACGTATTCACGCAGGTAACGAGCCAACTCGCGGCGAAAGACTCGATCTCGGCGAATTCGGCGGTACGCCTGTTCCAGTTCGATGAGTGCGGGCATCAGAGTTTCGGCGACATAACGCCCGCCAAAGATCCCAAAATGGCCGCGACGGTCAGGCAGCGCGTACATTCTCGATGAACCTCCTCATGAGTTCCTGATCCTTCTTCCCCGGGCCAGATTCGACGCCGCTCGCTACATCGACGGCGTATGGTCGTACGGCACGCAGAATGGACACAACGTTTTCGGCAGCCAATCCGCCCGCCAGGATGAGCCGGCGTGGATCGAGTTCGCGCAACCACTCGATCGGCACGCGGTGTCCCGTCCCGCCATACTCCCCTGGGACGAAAGCATCCGCGAGAATCCAATCGACCGGATAGTGGACCGCAGCTCGCGCAGAGGCTGCATCTCGGATCCGTAGCGCCTTGATTACGGGAAGGTTCCAGCCGTGACAGTACTCAGGAGGTTCGTCACCGTGGAACTGCAACAGGTCGAGTCTGACGTGCTGTCGCAACGCCTCGATCTCTTCGACGCGAGCATTCACGAAAACGCCTACCACAGGAACACGCCGATCCACCGCCGCAACGATCTGTGCAGCCTGCGCCGGCGACACCATCCGCCGACTCCCCGAGTAGAAATTGAGCCCGAGAAAATCCACCCCCGCTTGCACTGCCGCAAGGGCATCCTCGACGCTCGTGATGCCGCAGACCTTTACCTTTACCATGGCATCGTCCGGCCGCTTCAGCCCAGGAACTCCGCCAGCATCTCACCGGGGTCTGCCCGGCGCATCAGCGATTCACCGACCAGAAACGCCCGCACACCACAGCATTCCAGGCGCCGCAGATCCTCAGCCGTTTCAATCCCGCTCTCCGCCACGACCAATACGTCCCGGGGCGTCATCGGCATCAGATCTTCGGTTGTCGCAAGGCTTACATGGAAGGTGCGCAGATCCCGGTTGTTGATCCCGATCACGGTCGCGCCGGCAGCAATCGCCCGTTCGAGTTCGTGCCGGTCGTGCACCTCTACCAGTGCGGTCAGATTCAACTCCTCGCACACGAACTGCAATTCACGCAGTTCTTCGTCCGACAGCATGGCCACGATCAGCAGCGCCGCATCCGCCCCGTAGGCGCGCGCTTCGAAGAGTTGGTAGGGATCAAAAAGAAAATCCTTGCGCAGGAGAGGCACACCGACCGCCATACGGATTGCCGCCAGATATTCGAGACTTCCCTGGAAATACTTCTCCTCGGTCAACACTGAAATCGCCGCCGCACCCGAGCGTGCATACGTTTCGGCAATCCATACAGGGTCGAAATCCTCCCGGATCACCCCTTTCGAGGGAGAGGCTTTTTTAACCTCGGCAATGATGGCCCGCTGGCGCGACCGCAGTGCCGCCGCAAAATTCATCCGTGGCGCGTGAAACAAGGGGCGCCGCCGCAGATCGTCCAGCGATACGCGGCGCTTCACCTGCAAGAGTTCAGCGTGTTTGGCACGAAAGATGTCGCCCAGAATCATGCGTTCGAATACTCCACGAGTTGCGCCAGCTTCTGCGCGGCACGACCGCTCCGGATCGACTCTTCCGCCCGCCGCAGACCCGCCGCAATGGACGGAGCAAGGCCGGCGACGTAGATGGCCGCTGCCGCATTGGTGATGGCAATGTCACGCCTCGGACCGCTTGCGTTGCCGAGGATGCCCCGAATGATCTCGGCGCCCTCTTCGCGGGTGGCACAGGCGAGATCGCCCCGTTTGCAGGTCGGCATCCCAAGCGATTCCGGATCGATGGAATATGTCCTCAGCGTGCCATCCCGCCACTCGGAGACCTGCGTCGGTGCGGTCAGTGTAATCTCGTCCAGCCCGTCTTCTCCGTGTACGACGAGGGCATGTTCGCAACCGAGCCGCGCCAGGGCCCGCGCCAGAGGCTCCGTCCACTCCGCGGCAAAGACGCCGACGACCTGGCGTCTGGCGCCTGCCGGATTCGACAGGGGTCCCAGCAGATTGAAGATGGTGCGCACACCGATTTCACGGCGAAGTCCGGCTGCGTGCCGCATCGCCGGGTGGAACGCCGGAGCGAAGAGAAATCCGAATCCGATCTCATTGATACAAGCGGCAACACGCTGCGGGGGCAGATCGATCCTGACTCCCAGCGCCTCCAGGACATCCGCACCGCCCACTACACCGGAGATGGCGCGGTTACCGTGTTTGGCAATACAAACGCCACTGCCGGCGGCAATGAACGCAGCCGCTGTGGAAATGTTGAAGGTCCCGCTCTGATCTCCGCCCGTCCCACAGGTGTCGACGACATCGGTCCGCAGTGGCGTGATCGACTCGGCACAGGCGCGCATGGCGCGAGTCGCGCCTGTGATTTCCTCGACCGTCTCCCCCTTCATGCGCAGAGCTGTCAGGAGTGCGGCAATCTGTGCTTGTGTCCCTTGCCCCTGCATGATGCTGCGGAACACCGATTCGATCTCGCTTTCTTGCAGGGAATGCCGCAAGACGACACGGGCAATGGCGGCGCGGATGTCCACCTAGGCCCTCAGTGTCATGTCGAGAAAGTTCTGCAGCAGGCGTTTCCCCTCGACGGTGAGAATCGACTCGGGATGGAACTGGATCCCCTCGACCAGTTGCTCTCGATGCCGCACTCCCATGATCTCCCCTTCTCTGGTCCACGCGCTCACTTCCAGACACGGTGGCAGTGACGCTCTCTCGAGGAGCAACGAATGGTACCGGGTGGCATCGAAGGGGTTGCTCAGACCGCGAAACAACGCGCGGCCGTCATGCTCGATGGGAGAGGTCTTACCGTGCATGAGGCGTCCCGCCCGCACCACCTTGGCTCCATACGCGACACCGATGCTTTGGTGACCCAGACATACCCCAAGGATCGGTACCGTGCCGGCAAAACGCAGGATCGCATCCACCGAAATACCGGCTTCGTGGGGAGTGCCCGGTCCCGGAGAAATGACGAGTTGTTGCGGTCGTAGCGCAGCGATCTCATCGAGCGTAATCTCGTCATTGCGTGAGACCCGCACCTCCGCCCCCAGTTCCCCGAAGTATTGAACCAGGTTGTAGGTGAACGAGTCATAGTTATCGATCATCAAGAGCATGGCGGGCCCTCGACCGGAACAGAGCCACGCACTCGACCTGCCGGCGCCATCGTCTCGGCAAGACGAACGGCGTGCAACATGGCACGCGCCTTGTTCACACACTCCGCATATTCCTGCTCCGGCGTCGAATCGGCAACGATACCGGCCCCCGCTTGCACGTAAAACCGCCCATCTTTCACGACGATGGTGCGAATGGTGATGCACGTATCCATATTCCCGGAGAAAGCGAAGTAGCCGATCGCCCCACCATAGATCCCACGGCGCACCGGCTCGAGTTCGTCGATGATCTCCATGGCGCGGATTTTCGGGGCGCCGCTCAACGTGCCCGCCGGGAAGGTTGCGCGAAACGCATCGAAGCAATCGAGCCCAGCCGCAAGTTCTCCCCGCACATTGGAAACGAGATGCATGACGTGGGAGTACCGTTCAACGATCATGCGCTCGGTCACCGCCACGCTGCCGGTAGCAGCGACCCGGCCAATATCGTTGCGGCCGAGATCCACCAACATGATGTGTTCCGCGATCTCTTTCGGATCGGCGCGTAGTTCCTCTTCGAGTTCGATGTCACGCCTCTCCTCGGTGCCACGAGGCCGTGTGCCCGCGATGGGCCGCACTGTCACCTCACGGCCTTCGAGACGCACCATGACTTCCGGCGAAGAGCCAATGAGCGTTGCACCGCCCAGACGGAGATAGAACATATACGGCGCGGGGTTTACCGTGCGCAAACAGCGATAGATGTTGAACGGATCGGCGCGCAGAGGCCCTTCGAAACGCTGTGCGAGCACCACCTGAATGATATCGCCCGCCACGATGTACTCCTTGGCGCGCTGCACCATATCCTCATACTGCGCCTGCGTCCGATTCGATTCCCACGCCCCTGGCGCAAGACCTTCACCGAGTTCAGTGGCGACATTCACGGTAGCTTTCAAGCGGTGTGCCAGAGCATCGATCCGGGCGCAGGCCGCATCGTAGCTCGCCCGGAGGTCCGTCTCCGGACCGACTTCGGCATGCGTGACGACCGTGATCTTGTGCTTCGTTCCATCAAAGACCAGGAACGTGTCGACGAGCATGAGGTACTGGTCGGGCAGATCGAGATCATCGAGCGCGCGATCGGGGAGCCGTTCGAAAAAACGTGCCATATCGTAGCCCACGTAACCGACAAGCCCCCCGGCAAAGCGCGGCAGTCCTGGAATCTGGACAGGGCGATACCGGCGCAGGAATTCCCGGACCGCCCTGAACGGATCGGCGACCTCGGTGGGCGCGGGCAAAGCGCCGGGCGATCCGATCGTCACAGCACGGCCTTTGCTGGTCAGGATGAGGCGTGGCTGTACCCCCAGAAAACTGTATCGGCCCCATTTCTCCGCGCCTTCGACGCTTTCCAGGAGGAAGGCATCTCCACCGTCGTCGATCTTCAGAAACGCCGACACCGGGGTTTCGAGATCCGCGAGGATTTCACGAAAGACAGGAACCAGATTGCCCTGTCTGGCCAGAGCACAGAAATGATCGAACTCGGGTTGGTGCATGACGGCTTACTGTGGTGTCGTGTAGGCGTTGGTCATACCTTCTTCACGCAGGCGATTCTCGAGTTCGCGTGCGCGTGCTTTTTCGCGGTTGCTGAAGCGCCCGACCCGGATCCGGTACCAGGTCGGTCCGCCACGTGTTGGTGCCTGCACGGTATACGCATCGAACCCTTTCATCCGCAGGCGTTGGGCCTGTTGCCGAGCCTCCTCCAGGTCGGTGGTGGCGTTGACCTGGACGGTCCAGCCCGCATCGGCCCAGCCGTTGTCATTGCTGGCAACGGCTGCCGTCGGTGTCGGATTGGGGCGTCTGGTGAAGGTTGCGCGCGGCGTCGGGCGTCCTACCGGCATCGTGGGACGTGCCTCTGTCGGGAAAACCACCAGCCGTGGCGCCGTCAGCGTCGGCTGGATTCCGCGTGTGGCCAGGGGAGTCGAAGGGATCTGTTCACCCGGCTGGGCAGCGGGTGCTTCCTGCAAGCGCTCTTCCGCTTTCTGCTTCATCCGCTCGTAAAAGGCGCGACTCGCTTCTTCTTCGACGGGCTCTTCCTGCGCTGGCGTCGGCTGTGCCGGCACAGGAAGGCGCACGATGCGCTCCTCCTGCGCGAGCCGGCGCTCGGCGATGTCGCGGCCAACCCACAAGCCAAACAGGAAGATCACGCCCGAGGCGAAACCAAACCCAACGACCAGCAGGAACACCTGGGCATACGTCAGGCCTGACTCACTCCAGCGAAACGAGCGCTTTCCGGCAGGCCGGAGATGGCTGAACACCCCATCTCTCCTCAAAGTCGCCCGCGCTTTCGGTTGTCCATGCGGGAGTTCCATCATTGCGCACCCTTATTACATGGTTTCCGGAGCGCTGACACCCAGAAGAGAGAGACCATGACGCACGATCTCTCCGGTCGCCCAGGCCAGATAGAGGCGCGCTGCGGATTGCCGTGCGTCATCGGTCAGGATGCGATGCCGGTTGTAAAAACGGTGGAACTCGCTCGCCACATCGATGAGGTAGAAGACCACACGGTGCGGCTCCACGAGACGGGCTGCTTCTTCTACCGTATCCGTGTAGCGTGCAAGGAGCTTCACTACCGCCATCTCCTCGGGCGCAACGAGAAGTTCCAGATACGACTCCGCCGCGGGAGAACGGTGGACTCCCGTCGCAGCCGCCTGCCGCATGAGACTGCACACCCGAGCATACGCGTATTGCACATAAAAAACGGGATTGTCGGCCGACTGCTTTTTGGCCAGATCGAGATCGAATTCGAGATGGCTGTCGGCTTTGCGCGTCAGAAAAAAGAATCGAACCGCGTCGGCGCCGACTTCATCGATCAGTTCGTCGACAGTGACGTATTCAGCCTTGCGAGTCGACATCTTCACCTGCGCGCCGCCGCGCGTGAGGGTGACGAACTGGTAGATGATCGCGGCCAACCGGCCCACATCGTACCCGAGGGCGTGCAGGGTGACGCGCACATCCTCGTGTTCCGCGATGTGATCGGCTCCGAGGACATCGACGATTCTGTCGAAGCTGCGACCGTATTTCTCTTCGTGGTAAGCGATGTCCGGTAGGCGATAAGCAGGTTCCCCGGACGACTTCACCAACACCCGGTCCTTGTCGAGTCCCAGCACCTCGCTGCGTAACCATACGGCGCCGTCACGATCGAATGCCAGATCTCTTTCTCGCAGTTTCTTCAACACGGCATCGATGCGGCCATCGCGGTAGAGCGTGTCCTCGTTGAAATAGGAATCGAAACGGATGGCAAGGCGGCGCAACGTCGATTCGATATCGGCGAAAATCGCCTTCTCGGCTGCAGCTTTGAAGGCACCGGTGGCTGGCTCCTCACGTAGTGCATCGCCCTGATCACGGTGTACCTGCGCCGCGATTTCGCGAATGTACTGACCCTGGTATCCCTCTTCTGGAAACTCAACCGCATCACCGAGTTGCTCCAGGTAGCGTGCCTTCACCGACTCTCCGAGGAGCTTCATCTGGCGGCCAGCGTTGTTGAAATAATACTCGCGCGTCACTCTGTGCCCGGTGGCTTCTAACAAGCGGGCGACCGCGTCACCCAGGACGGCGTTCCGGCCGTGGCCCACCGTGAGCGGTCCAGTCGGATTGGCACTGACGAATTCCACCAACACTCGCAGGCCATTGCCGAACGCAGGCGGCCCGAACGACGGGGCCTCGATCTGCGCCAGACACTGTGCCCAGAACTTCGGCGAAAATGTCAGATTGATGTAGCCGGGACCGGCAATCTCGATACGCGAGAGATACCCATCAGGATCTTCGATATGCGCAAGGATGGTCTCGGCGATGGCACGCGGCGCACGCCGTTCGCCCCGCGAAAGTCCGAGCGCGACGGGGCAGGCCAAATCGCCAAATGAAGAGTCTTTCGGCACTTCCAGGATCAACGGGGGGAGGCTCGTCGTTTTCAGCTCTCCTCTTTGCAGGGCTTTTTCCAGAGCCTGCTGGAGTAGCCCCTCAACTCTCTTTTTCATCGTCGATTCGCCTGATTTGCTTTGGGGATCCACGGCCTGGTGAGGAGGCGGCGCGGGCCTGAGGGCTATACGCAGCGCCCTTTGGCGAGTCAAGGCGACGGCCCCGGTCCGGCCAACTCCAGTGTCATCAGCACGGCGTGTTCGTTGCGTGCGTAGTAGTTCTTTCGCAGCCCCGTCTCGACGAAACCAAATCCGCGGTAAAGCGCAATGCCGGGCACATTGTCGGAATGGACCTCCAGTGTGACACTGCGCGCGCCGTTCTCCCGGGCCGTCTGGACCAGCAATTCGACCAACGAGCGGCCGATTCCATCACGCCGGTGTTCGGGTGTGACTGCGAGATTCAGGAGATGCACCTCATCCCCGACGGTCCACCAGCAAATGTAGGCCAGAATCGAAGCATCCCCTTCGGTGGGGCGGACCACCAGCGTCGTCGAGAACGGCAATTTCAGTTCGTGGAGGAAGAGGCCCGGCGTCCAGGGATGCGGGAACGACCGCCGCTCGATTTCCACCACGGCATCGAGGTCGTGCACACGCATCGGTTCGATGTGCACAGGCAGTGACGATCGTGGCGCGTTCACCAGCGGATCAGGATGGCGCCCCAGGTGAACCCCGCACCGAAGCCGGCCAGGCAGACGAGATCGCCTTCCCGGATTCGTCCGCCCTGAAGCGCTTCGTAAAGAGCGATTGGAATCGAACCCGCCGTCGTGTTGCCGTACCGGTCGATGTTGTTGACCACCTTCTCCTCGGGCATTTCGAAACCGAGCGCCACCATCTGGTTGATGCGAAGGTTGGCCTGGTGGGGAACCAGAAGAGAAATATCTTTCGGGGTCAGCCCATGGGCATCGAGGGCCTCAAGAATGACCTCGGGCATGCGTGTCACGGCATGCTTGAAGACATAACGTCCTTCCATCCTGGGAAACAGGCGAGCGTCATCGCCCGTAAGCATCTCCGCGGTGATACGGGGACGCAAACGACTGGCAGGTGCCTCCAGCCAGAGCTTCTCCGCGTACTTCCCCTCGGCATGCAGATGTGTCGACAGGATGCCACGACGAGGGTCGGATTCGGGCCCGATCACGGCCGCCCCGGCCCCATCGCCAAAGATCACGGACACATCACGGCCACGGGTCGTGAGATCGAGTCCCGTCGAATGCACTTCCGAACCAACCACCAGGACATGCTCATACGTGCCGGTCTTCACGAACTTGTCAGCGATCGACACGGCGTAGAGAAACCCCGAGCATTGATTGCGCACATCGAATGCCGGAATACCCCCAATTCCCAATCGGTCCTGCAAGAGACATGCGGATGCCGGCATGTCGACATCGGGACTCAATGTCGCAAAAATGATGCAGTCGATCTGCTCGGGGCGCAGCCCGGCCTTGTCGAGCGCTTCCCGAGATGCCTCGGCGCCCATGTCCGCGGCACCTGTAGAGCCCTCGCTGTAGTGTCGTTCACGGATTCCCGTACGCTGCTGAATCCATTGATCCGACGTATCCATGTAACGGGCCAGGTCGTCGTTGGTCACCACACGTTCGGGGATATATCGGCCTACACTGAGGATGCGGGAATTTCGCATGCAGCCTCCCTACAATTTTACGATCGCCGCACCCCAGGCAAAACCGGCCCCGCATGTCGCCAAACAAACGGTCGCGCCCTGCCCCAGGATGCCCTCTTCGATCTTCTCGCTCAACGCAACCGGCAGTGAGGCCGCACCCAGGTGGCCGTGTTGAATGCCGGCAACCGTCGTCCGGGACGAGGGCAACGCCAGCAGTCGCGCCACGTCCTCGCTCACATCGGGCAGAAGATGCGCAAGGATGAAGTGGTCCACATCGGATACCCCCAGTTGGGCCAGATCCAACGCTTCGCCGACCACCGCAGGGAGACTCTCGACGCCGAAGCGGCGCACCGCTTCGAAGTCGATGCTCGGATAATGTCTGCCAGCTTCGAAATCGGCTTTGGTAAAACGCGTCGGGTGCTGGCGACTTGCCGGGTACTCGCACCAGAATTCTCGATGCCGCCGGCCATCCGCGTGGACGGCAATCGACGCCACACGCGACTCGCCGCCCGACGGGCCAACCACCGCAACGGCCGCACCATCGCCGAACAGCGACGCGACACGACTACCGCTCCCGGAATAGTCGAGGGCGGGCGACTGCACTTCGGCAGCAGCGACCAGGATACGGCGATAGACTCCGCTGCGGACAAACTGATCCGCAATGTTCAACCCAAACAGAAATCCGGCACACTGCGCCCGGATATCGAGTGCCCCAATCGTTCCGCCACCCAGTTGCTCCTGCAGAAAGCAGCCTGCCCCTGGAAACGTCACATCCGGCGTCCATGTTGCGAAGATGATGAAGTCCACCTCTGCATAACTGCACTGCGCCTGCTCAAACGCGCGTGTTGTCGCCAACGCGGCCAAATCCGAAGCTCCAACCGGTTCCGTGGCGATGGGCCGGTGCACACCGGCCGTCTCGATGACGTGCGGGAGGTAGTGTCCAAGGCCCAGGATGGAAGATTGCATGGGTTCGCTGTCTAGCTTTTCGGTAACACAACTTCGAGCACCCTCTCCTTTTCACGTACTCGATGTTTGAAACCGCGAACCGGAGCACCCAGTTCGATACGTGTGGTGAAGTCAGGCGGAAAGGATGGCGATACGGAAGCAACACTTCGCACATCAGGGTCGGTGACCGACCCGCCAATGACGAGTACACCGTGTTCGAGACGTATGTCGTAGTCGTAGGGGGGCATCTCGTCGGGCACATGGAACAGCCCTTTTGTCGCAGAGAGCGGAACCCGGCGCGGAAATTCAAATTCGAGAAAATATCCCGTACCGCGATCTTCGAGTTTGTAGACTTCGCCGTAGCGGCGCTCTCGCTCCATCTTCTCTTCGAACGTGCCTCCGTGAAAACCGTCCACCGGCACCGTGCCACGTTGGACTCGTGGTTCGAAGGGCGACGTCTGTCCCAGAAGCGGCCGCAACAACTTCGCCATCAAACGCCGGAACCCCGACACAGCCGCAACGGGGCGTAAACGTTCCATCAGAGTTTCAAACGGCTCCGGTAGTTCGCCGGGAACTTGTTTTTGCCGCATACCCGAAGCCGCAAAGGATCCACCCGCATGGGGCGGTGGGCTGAGGCGCTTTTCAATGCGTTTCGCCGGTGCCTCTGGCTTCGGTTCAGCCTTGGCCGCAGGCGCGGCTCCGGGAGTCGCGGGCACTTCGGGTCCCGCAGAGGTTGCGGCAGAAGTTGTTGGTACCTCGCGGGGAACGGACCTGGCGACAGGTGTCGCCGGTGCTTTGGGCACAACGGGTGCTGCCGGCGGATGGGCAGCGCTGGGCGCCGGAGTTGCCGCAGGAGGCGTGACAGGGGTTCGGGTGGTGGGAGCAGGTGATGGAGACGGCGCGGCGGGCTCCGGCGGCAACGGGACTTCCGTCTCTGCCGTGGCGGCTCTGATTGGCGCGGCCATGACCGGCAGGACCATCCCTGCCGGCGGAATATCGATTGGCAGAAACTGGCCACTTCCCGGTCGAAACCGGGACGGATAGGGGTCGGGAAATACCCGGCCGGGATGCAACTCTCGTGCGCGATCCATCAGCACAGCTTCCGTCTCCGGTCGGTTCGGGTCAGGCACACAGCAGTCCACCGGGCAAACGACAGCGCAGCCCTCCCGTTCGAAAAAACCGACGCACTCGCTGCACTTTTCCGGAACGATATAGAAAATTTCCTGTGACAGGGGTGGATGCGTCTCGCCGTGAAGTTCCCACTCGATGCCACCTCGATAAATGGCGGTGTTGGGGCACTCGAATTCGCAGGCTCCACAGTTGATGCACTCGGATGTGATTACCGTTGCCATCGATTCGACTCCCACTGTTGCATCGAGGGACTCTACCCAGCGGCCTTCCTTGGTTCAACAAAGCAGGTTCGAGAAACCGTTGAATCAACCCTGCCGTCGTCCTAGCTAGACAACCATGGAAGTGAAACCGAATGCGATGGTCATGTGGCCGTGCTTCACTCCGTTTCCACGCTACGGGCGCATGGTGAAAATGCTCGATGAGAGTCGTGTCCTGGTCACGCAGGTCTCCTGTGGCGATCCACGTTGCACCGCTGAACACCGGCACATCGATGCCGCCTGGCCGGTCGCCGAAGTCGAGGACGCCGCCGCTTATCAGGGCCGTGGAAGTTGGGAAGAAGGCCGCAAGATCACGCAGAACGCCCTGGTGGACCCATCGCCGGAACCCGATTCACGGCAGGAATGGACACCGCTGACATGAAGTGGGTCTGACAGGCCCTCAAGGGCCGGCCAGACCCACGGACCATTTCTCAGCGTGTGGTGCGCCGCGAACGGCGTACGAAAAGGCCGGCTGCGGCAACAACGATCAGCCACAGTCCCGAACGGTTCGGTGTTGACGAGATCGCACAGCTTGCATCCTGTTTGATCTCTTCTTTGCGCAAGCAGGGTCCAAACTGCAGGACCGTACCGGCGGGAACATCCTCAGAAACCGCAGGATTGATCGCCAGAATGTTACCACCCGCGCTGCGTGTGTAACCCGCACAACTCAACTTATCACCCACGTAGGTAATTGTGCCGGACAGCGCCAACTTCGACGCATCCTGCACGACAAGGAGATACGATCCCGCCGGCGCGAATTCAGAGATGATCGCGCTGTTGGCAATGGTCGGTGTGACGGATGCAGTGGGCCGGGAGGTACCCGAAGTCGGCGGAACCGGAGTGCCTGTTGGTATCGGTGTACGCGTGGGCGTCGATCCGGTCGGCGCTGCCGTCACCGTCCCGATGGGTGTGGAAGTGGCTTTGGATGTGGGAACGCTGGTGAATGTTCGCACGGGAGTAGTGGTACGTGTCGGCGTCTGGGCCGGGGCGCAACCGAAATCTGGCGCCGTGCAAACCCCACCGGTCGAACCAACGGTACAATCTGCGTTCGTGACGCAGGAATAATCCGCGTAATCGCCGGTCTCACAGTACTTCCCGGTGGATATACAAGCTGCACCGTCACACTGGCCCGCGTTGAGGCATCCGAACCCTCGAAACGCGCCGCTGGCGCACACCTTCTGCGAGCCGACACAGGCAATGCCCGAATCACAACTCCCCTCTCCAACGGCCAGCTTGCAAGGATCGCCGGCAAAAGCGCCACCCTGGCAGGTGCCCGTGGCCCCGGAACCGACGCAGGCGCCGCCCGGGCAATCGCAGGGGAAGCCGTCGTAATCGCCGCCGTTACAGAGCCCTTGAATGAGGACACAGGCGCCGTAAGAACTGGGGCAGGCAACAAAGCAGTCATCGTCACTCGTGCAGGCCACACCGTCACGAGGACCAGCCGAACACAGGAAAGGGCTGGTCTGACCGATGGCGGTTCTGCTCGCCACTCCGCAAACCAGAACAGCCAGGATCATCACCAGGGTGCCGATTTTCGTTTTCACAGTTCTCATCTCTCGTGGCTCAAAGGTTTCGTTCGAGCGCCACCGTTAGTCAATCACATAATGCAGCGCGCTCTGCTCTTACGGCTACAGCAAGCGGCTGTCAAATGCAGGGCACCCAACAAATTGCACCCCGAGCAGGTCCCCCAGGGTACAGGAAGGGTGAACGCGCGGTCCATCTCCGATAGGGTAAGGCGCCAGACCGGATCGCACTCCGAGGTCCCCTCGAGTTGGGATACAGGTTCGACGACGCGGAGCCACGACATTGAATGGGTATTTTCGAACCACGTTGACATCGCACGTGCGGTGCGCGACAGGGGCGGGGAACCGGGGCCGAAATCCGGCCAGCATCGACGAGGGAGAGTTTATGAGCGAATACAGCGCCTGGTTCGAGTGCATCAATGGGTGTGAAACGCGTTTTGGCCTGACCGAAATCATCTACCGGTGCCCGATCTGCGGGGACCTGCTGGACGTGGCGCACGACATGGCGGCCCTGCGACGTCGATCGCCAGCAGCCTGGATGCAGCTTTTTGACGAGCGCTACCGGCGCAACGACTTCCCCTACGGATCAGGCGTCTGGGGAAAAAAAGAATGGGTGATTCCATTTCTCGACAATGAGAATATCGTATCGACCTACGAGGGCGGCACCAACCTGCTCTGGGCCGAACGCTATGGCCGGATGCTCGGCATCGAGGATTTGTGGGTCAAGCAGTGTGGCAACTCACACACCGGTTCTTTCAAAGACCTCGGCATGACGGTGCTGGTGTCCGTCGTGAACCAGATGATGGCTGAAGGACAGAATATCGCCGCCATCGCCTGTGCATCGACCGGTGATACATCGGCAGCCCTGGCAAACTACTGTGCAGCCGCTGGGATTCCTGCTGTGGTTTTGCTCCCGCGCGATAAAGTTTCACCGGCGCAACTGGTTCAACCGCTGGCGAACGGAGCTCTGGTGCTCAGTCTCGACACCGACTTTGACGGCTGTATGGCACTCGTGCAGGAGATCACCAAGGAACAGACCGTGTATCTCGCCAACTCGATGAACAGTCTGCGCATCGAAGGCCAGAAGACGGTCGCCATCGAGTTGGTGCAGCAATTCGGTTGGGAAGTGCCAGACTGGGTTGTCATCCCAGGAGGAAACCTGGGGAACGTCAGCGCGCTCGGCAGAGGATTTCTCATGATGAAGGACCTCGGCCTGATCCAGAAACTGCCCCGAATCGCCGTCGCACAGGCAGCCAACGCCAACCCACTCTACCTCGCCTCTCTCACGAATTTCGAATCCTACGTACCGGTCCAAGCCAGAGAAACACTGGCCAGCGCCATTCAGATCGGCAATCCCGTCAGTTACAAGCGGGCGGTGCGCACCTTGAGGGATTTCGATGGCGTGGTGGATCAGGCCACCGAGAACGAACTGGCCGACGAGGCGGCTCTGGCGGATCGCACCGGTATGTTCAACTGTCCGCACACGGGTGTGGCACTCGCCGTGACCCGCAAACTGGTCGAACGGAAAGTCATTCGATCGAACCAAAGAGTCGTGGTGATCTCTACGGCACATGGCCTGAAGTTCGCGGAACAAAAGACGGACTATCACCTGAGCCGGATTCCGGGGGTGCAATCACGTTGGGCGAACCGCCCCGTGCAGATCGATGCCGACCTGCGCAAAGTGACCGAGGCCATCCATCGCTACGCGGACAAGGTCAAGTTACTGGAGGCGTGAACGGTGGCCAACACAGGACAACGAGACCTCGGTCCCAGCACTCGCGCCGTCCACGGTGGCGAGAAGCTGCCAAAATCGGCAAACTCCCTCACCGAACCGATCGTGCAGACAGCGACGTATACGTTTGCCAATTCCAGCGAGATCGCTGCTTACTTCGAGGGCCGTATCGAACGCGAGGAATACGGCCGGTACGGAAACCCGACACAACGGCTGGCCGAGTGCAAACTGGCAGCGCTGGAGGGCGCCGAAGAAGGGCTGTTGTTTTCCAGTGGGATGGCGGCGATCACCACCTCTCTGTTCGCCATGCTGTCCCGCGGGGCGCATGTCGTCGTCACGGACGATGCCTACCGCCGCACCCGGCAGTTCCTGCACCACACCCTGCGACGGTTTGGCATCGATGTCACAACGGTTCCCGCCGGGGATTATGAGCGTCTGGAAGAGGCCATACGACCGACGACACGCATCATTTTCAGCGAGTCGCCCACCAACCCGTACAACCGAATCCTCGATCTGGAACGTGTTGCCGACATAGGGCGCCGCCACCGCGTCAAAACCATCATCGACTCCACATTCGCCACACCAATCAATCAAAGGCCCCTCGAGTACGGGATCGATCTGGTGATTCACTCCGCCACGAAATACCTGGGGGGACACAACGACCTCCTTGCCGGTGTCGTCCTCGGCGCAGCCAATCTTGTGAGCGGTATCCGTGATTTGCAGGGAATCACCGGACCCGTACCCGCTCCTTTCGCCAGCTATCTGCTCATCCGCGGTATCAAGACACTGGCCTTGCGGGTCGAGCGCCAGAACCACAATGCGGAGCGGCTGGCCACTTTCCTGAACGACCACCCGAAAATCGAACGAGTCCATTACCCGAGCCTGCCATCGCACCCCGAACACGAGATCGCCAAACGGCAGATGCGTGGTTTCGGTGGCGTCGTATCGTTCGAGGTAAAAGGAGATCTCGAGGCGGGCATACGCCTCGTTGACGCCTGCCACATCCCCCGTATCGCTCCCTCCCTCGGAGGCGTGGAGAGCCTGATCGAACAGCCCGCATTGATGAGTTTCTTCGAATTGACGACGGAAGAACGGCTGCAAGCCGGTATCAAGGATTCGCTGGTCCGTTATGCCGTCGGTATCGAAGACGCCGACGATCTGGTCGCCGATCTGGAGCAGGCGCTGGAACGAGTTTGATTCGGGGGCGAGGTCTTCGCTGGCAAACAAACTTCGATGACAGGATGGCCCTTTTTTACTAGGATCGCGCCGTTTTCGTGTTTCAGTGAGACGCTTGCGGGTGGGGCACCGGAGCGAAAGATCAGTCCACGAGGGGGAATATGGCAGCGAAAAGGGATTCGAGTGCAACCGACTTTACCGCAGCCTATATCCGCCGCGCCCTCGAACCGCGGCTTCAGGGGCACGGCACCATCGACGTCCATGGTTCAGGCACGACCGGATTGACGATCATTCACCGTTACATCAGCGAGTGGAACGGCCGTCAGGTCGCCCTCCCGGTGGCCCGTCTCCGAATGAATGGAAAAGGGCTAAAATTATTCTGGAAACGCGCCAACGGCCGCTGGACGACCTACGAGGCAAATCCGCCATCACCGTTCGTCGGCAGTCTGGAGTCGTGCCTCAAAGAAATCGAGGCCGACCGGTGGGGCTGTTTCTGGGGTTGAGTCATCGACACGGCAGGTATTTTCACCGTGCAACACGACCCGGCTCCATCCTTCGACAAAGCGCATGCCGGGGAATCTCCTGCGGGACAGAGGGAAACGAGGCGCCGCACGAATCCAACCCCGTGGGAATGACCGCAAGTGACGCGGTTCTGGGAGAATCATGAAACCGATCAAGTTCGGACTTTTTGCTCCGCAAGTAGGAATGACCTGGGAGGCCGTGAGGCGCCAGGCCCAACATGCCGAACGCCTGGGCTACGACTCGGTGTGGTGCGTTGACCACATGTGGAGCCGGGGAATGCCGGATCTCGACCACATGGAAGCGTGGACTCTCATGTCCGCACTCTCGGTATGCACGGAACGGATCCGCATCGGCGCACTCGTACTCTGCAATTCCTATCGCAACCCGGCGCTGCTCGCCAAAATGACATCGAGTCTCGACCAGGTGAGCAATGGCCGCTTCGTACTCGGTCTCGGCGCCGGTTGGATGGATGAGGAATATCGCGCCTATGGTTACCCCTTCCCCGCGACCCGTGCGCGGATCGAGCAACTCGACGAGGCCGTTTCGATCCTCAAGCGCATGTTCACTGAACATCGAGCCAGCTTCCAGGGAAAGTATTACTCGGTCGACGAGGCGCCGAACTTTCCCAAGCCGGTACAGAAGCCGGGGCCCCCGATCCTCATCGGCGGGGCCGGCGAAAGATATCTGCTGCGCGTCGTGGCCGAGCATGCCGACATCTGGAACTGTCCGAACAACGTCGCAACCCAGTTGCCACAGAGACTGGACACCTTACGGCGCCATTGCGATGCCATCGGCCGGGATCCGGACGAGATCGAAATCTCCGAACAGACAATTATGGTCCTCGGCAAAGACGAGGTGGATCTGAAACAAAAGCTCGATGCGGCCCGGGCAACGCTCGGTCGCGTTTTCGATATCGACCAGACCGCGCTCATCGGTACACCGGCCCGGCTGATCGAGGCCATCCATGCCCGCAGCCGCCAGGGCGTGACCTTTTTTACGACCTTGTTCGGAGATCTGAACCAACCCGAATCGATCGAACTCTTCGCAAAAGAGGTGATGCCGGCTTTCCGCTGAACCGTCTCTCACCAGGCCGTCTTCTCCACATAGAGGCCGAGTCTATCCAATGCTGCCGTTTCATCCGAGGGAATTTCCACCCTGGGGAACAACCACCAGTCCTCCGGAAACGCGATCGAATCGCCCGGCTCGATCGTGGTCAGAGGGCCGAGTTGCTCCAACTCGATGAATTCCGCGCTGGAATAGACCTCGATGGTCGCACCACCATCCGGATATCGACCTTCATGCGACGTGGGAAAACGTTTGAGAAATAGTGTGCCGTCGATGTGGTAGGCGCTCCAACCCTGAGTCGAATCGACACCGATCTTACTCTCGTCATCACGCCGGCCCTTCCCACCGGACAACGAAGCCTTGACTTTCCGATGGTCGATCTCAATCAGGCGGTTCCCGAATTTGTAGCGGGGATCATCGATCTTCGCATAGCTCCACAGGATGTAGTGCCGCACCGCATCAAAAGCCTCGGACGGCCCGAGATCCACGGGCACAAAAGCCCGGCCACCTGGGCGCAACGCTGATAGACTCCAGGGCGAATAGGTGACCGGACCGCCCGACACATTCGTTAGACGCGACACGATACGCAGCCTCGACTCGCCCGGCGCCAAGGTGACGTCGACCCTCTTCTGTAAACCCGATTCCCTCTCCGGTGGCGCCATGACACGCACCGTGGCACCACTCACTTCGACACGGCAAGGTGCGTTATCCACGGCGTACGTCGTGCTCTTGCGCTCGGGCGCCACCCACAGGCGCCATCCACCCCGGAACTTCCACACGGGCTCTGATTGCTGCCCGGTTTCCGTGGACCGTACATACAACAGGTTTTTCCCACCGGCAGGATGCACGTCGATGATTCGCGGGCCAACGTCGGTGAGGATCCGGGCCTCGATGATCCCGTTATTCAACCGATAGGTATTCGGCCAACCGAGGAAGTTTTCTTTAGCAATCAGGGTCGGGGGCATGTCCTGCGATCCCAGAGGCTGCGCCTGCGCCACGCCCATCAGGAACAGGAGCGCAAGCACGGAAGGAACGAGGCGTCTCACGCAACTCCACTTACACGGTCATGGAGATGTATGCCACACGTCACAACCCTTGATCCCTGTTTCCCGCGCGCCTTATAAACGGCAGACATCATACCACGGCTGGACACTTTCCGTGCACAGCGATCAGGCACATCCCATGCACGATGGGCACGGCGGACGGCTGACACACTGAGTGCACAGATCGGGAAATCAGGGAATTTTTCGGAATGGGGCGGCCCACCCCTTGCGCGCCGGACTCAGGAAGGCAAAGGCACGAGCGGAAGAACAATGAGCACCGAAAGATCTCACAACGATCCGGACCTGTCGTCACGCGCCTTGAACGTGCTGGCGACCGGACTCAACGAAGCTTTGAGCGAAGCGCGGCGCGTGCTGACGTCGAATGCCGTTCACCTGCCCGGCGATCTCATCGAGCCTCTCGAAGAGATGATCAAGGAGTTCGAAAATCGCCGGGTGCGGATCGCCTTGTTCGGAGAGGTGAAGGCCGGCAAGTCCACTCTCATCAACGCCATGGCAGGTTCTCTGCTCTCCCCTGTCGCCTTCGATCCGCTGACCTCGGTCCCCGTCCGTATCACGTACGGCACGCAAACGATCTGGCGAGTGGGAGAACACCGTCTGGGTAGCATCGAAGAACTGGAACGTCTGATGCGCGACACACAGTTCACAGCATCCGAGGTGGTGGTTGAGACACCCCTCGATCTGCTGAAACTGGGGGGCCAGGTCGACCTGATGGACACGCCTGGGATGGGAAGCCATGTCCAGTTCGATGCCATTACGGAAGACGCCCTGCGTTCGCTCGACGCGATCGTTCTTGTCGTGCGTTATCCCGCGTTGTTCACACAATTCACACGCCACCTGGTGGAACGCCTGCGCACCGACATCGCCAAGCTGTTCGTAGTCTGGAATCTCGACGCCGGCTGCGCCGAGTTGAGTCAACCCGAACGCGAACACCATGCGGAAACCCTGAAGGCAAATGTGGCGACGACCCACGAATTGTTCCTCGTCGATGCGCGTACCGGCCTGCGCGCAGGAACGGATGCGACGGCACGCAGGCAGAGTGGTTTGAGCCGCTTCACCGACGCCATCGCACACTTCGTGATGTCTAACCAGCGCGATATCGTCGCGTTACGCGAGGCCGCGAAGCGCAGCATCCGATGGCTCCAGGAGGTTCAGACGCCACTCAAGCAGCGCATGGCGGACGTCGAGCAGCTCGTTCGAGCCGCACAGGAACGGATCGACCATGTACGCGCTCGCGCCGACCAGGAAAGTGAGGAGATCCGCAGGCATCTGAAAGACTACGAAGCTGGGGTGCAGGGTATCGCACGCCAGACGGCACAGACCGCCAGCCGGCGCATCGAGGTGCTCCGTTCGGCTTTGAACGGGGCACGCCGGCGATGGATCCGCGACGGTCATCTCCTGAAGTTGGAGAATGCTGTACGCGAAGCCGTCCGCAAATACGCGACGGACGTTGAAGGGGCAATGCGTGATGCGCGGGATCAATTCGTTACGGCTGCCGCAGCATTCGGCAGTGACGTCTCCATTCCCACACGATTGCGAAGCGAACCGCCGGTGGCGCGGCTGACAACGGAAGATCGCAATGTGAAAGCGTCGAGCGGCAGTTTCAGGATCCTGCGGCGGGCGCTGTGGAACAGTTGGTATCTTCCGGGGCTGAGCGGCCTGGAACGCCAGGCTCTCGATGCCGAACTGGCAAACCAGAACGCCTGGATCGAGGCAGCAACCCGCGCCACGGTCCTCGCGGGACAGACGGTCAGCCGGGAACGGTTGGATCAGATCACCGCTCGGGCGGAAGCCGAGACCAACCACATTCGCATCGAGACGGATTTCGACACGTACGATGCGGAACTGCACCATCTGAGGGAAGGAATCCCGACGCTCGTAGCACAGATCAGCAACGTACAGGAGTTGGCCAACCAGGCGCGTGATCTGCTGTAGTGGAACAGATTGTCTGGCGTCGCCGGGCTTGTCCCGATGTGCGCGGCAAAAGGGCGATCACAGGGCATGGTTTGGCAGCAAATCCGAAGCCGGCAAACGGTAGCTCCTGGAAACCCGCGCCTCTCAGATGAATCCTTGGCCCGGGGACCTGGTGGATTGCATGCTGGGACCGCAGTTGCGAGACACGGGCGCCGAGGGTATCTCAGCCGACGCATGCGGCGCCTCGATTCGAAGATTCGCGTCTCGGACCCGGAATTCCAGCAAAACCGCCAGCACCATGAGGCATTGGCTCATGAGTTGCGTGAACGTCTGAAAACGGCACGCGCCGGTGGTCCCGAGGATCAACGCCGCCGTCATCATCAACGAGGCAAACTCCTCGCTCGAGAACGCATCGACGCCTTGATCGATCCCGATACGCCGTTTCTCGAACTTTCCTCACTTGCTGCATTCGGAATGTACGGCAACGAAGCGCCCAGTGCAGGGATCGTTACGGGAGTCGGCGTCATCCATGGACGTGAGACGATCATTGTCGCGAACGATGCCACGGTGAAAGGTGGCACGTACTATCCACTCACGGTGAAGAAACATCTGCGTGCACAGGAGATTGCTCTCGAAAATCGCCTGCCTTGCGTTTATCTCGTCGATTCGGGTGGCGCATTTCTGCCTTTGCAAGCCGAGATCTTTCCCGACCGAGATCACTTCGGACGTATCTTCTACAACCAGGCACGCATGTCGGCGCAGCGTATTCCACAAATCGCTGTGGTGATGGGTTCCTGCACGGCCGGCGGTGCGTACGTGCCCGCCATGAGCGATGAAACGATCATCGTGCGTGGCACGGGTACGATCTTTCTGGGCGGGCCACCTCTGGTCAAGGCGGCCACAGGCGAAGAGGTGACAGCCGAAGAATTAGGTGGCGGCGATGTCCACACCCGAATTTCGGGTGTCTCGGACCACCTGGCAGCCAACGATTCGCACGCCCTCGAGCTGACACGCTCGATCTTCCAATCTCTCGGGGCACCGCAGCGCACTGTGTTCGATGTCGATACACCCGAAGATCCCGCATACGATCCACAGGAATTGTACGGCATCTTACCGCGCGACGCACGGCAGCAGTACGACGTCCGTGAGGTGATCGCCCGCATGGTCGACGGGAGCCGCATACACGAATTCAAACCTCTCTACGGTACGACACTTGTCACCGCTTTTGCGCGGATCCACGGCTATCTCATCGGAATCATCGCCAACAACGGCATCTTGTTCTCGGAATCGTCTCTCAAGGCGGCCCACTTCATCGAGCTATGCGGGCAGAGGAAGATCCCGTTGCTATTCCTCCAGAACATCACGGGTTTCATCGTCGGGAAACAATACGAACACGGCGGGATCGCCCGCGACGGCGCCAAGATGGTGCATGCCGTGAGCACCGTTGCAACACCGCGGTTCACCGTCGTCATCGGCGCATCGAACGGGGCAGGCAATTACGGCATGTGTGGTCGTGCCTACCAGCCCCGTCTTCTCTTTACGTGGCCCAACGGCCGTATCTCGGTGATGGGCGGCGAACAGGCGGCAAACACGCTCCTGACCGTCAAGCTCCAGCAACTTGCCGCAAAGAACAAGACCATGAGCGAGGAAGAGCAACAGGCGTTCATGGCACCGATCCGTGCCAAGTACGACGAGGAAGGCAGCGCCTATTACTCCACAGCACGCCTGTGGGACGACGGGATCATTGATCCGGTCGACACACGTGACGTCCTGGGCCTGGCCCTGGCAGCAGCCCGCAATGCGCCAATTCCGGACACCGTGCCGGGCGTTTACAGGATGTGACCGTCCCATGCGCAAGGTGCTGATCGCCAATCGGGGAGAGATCGCGATACGCATTGCACGCGGATGTCGCGAGCTCGGCATCGCGTCGGTCGCTGTCTACTCCGATGCGGATGCTGAGGCGCCACACGTACGTGCTGCCGATGAGGCAGCGCACCTCGGTGCTTCACCCAGCAGCGAAAGCTACCTGAACATCCCGCGACTGCTGGAAACGGCAAAGCAGACCGGCGCCGACGCAATTCACCCTGGCTACGGTTTCCTGGCTGAAAATGCGGGTTTTGCTCGAGCCGTGGTGGATGCCGGATTGATCTTCATCGGCCCTACTGCCGATGTCATCGCGGCGATGGGTGACAAGACAAATGCACGGCGTCTGGCCGTAGCAGCCGGAGTACCGGTCGTTCCTGCCGAAGAAAACCCGCCATCTGATATCGCAGCTCTACGCAAACGCGCTGCAGACATCGGTTATCCGGTTCTGATCAAAGCGGCTGCCGGTGGTGGCGGGAAAGGAATGCGCATCGTGCACACGGCCGGCGAGCTGGCGGACGCCTTCGCCTCTGCCGGGCGCGAGGCGACGAGTGCCTTCGGTGACGGTCGCTTATTCCTGGAGCGCTACGTCGAGAGGCCGCGGCACGTCGAGATCCAGGTGCTGGCGGACCACCATGGCAACATCATTCACCTCGGCGAACGCGAGTGTTCGGTGCAACGGCGACACCAGAAGATCGTGGAGGAGACTCCGTCACCTGCCGTTGGGCCGGACCTACGCAGGCGAATGACAGAGGCGGCCATCGCCGTCGCAAGACAGGTCGGTTACCGCAGCGCAGGCACCATCGAATTTCTGCTCGCACCCGATGGCAATTTCTATTTCCTCGAAATGAACACACGACTGCAGGTGGAGCACCCGATTACCGAATGGGTCACCGGCGTCGATCTCCTGCAGGCACAGCTTCGCATCGCGATGGGTGAAACACTGTGGTTGTCGCAAGCCGACGTGGCGCCACGAGGGCATTCGATCGAATGCCGCATCTGCGCCGAAGACCCGGCACAACAGTTCCTGCCGCGTCCCGGACCGATCCTGAGCTTGCGAGAACCGAAAGGCCCCGGCATCCGGCTCGATTCGGGGATCGAAGAAGGATACGAGGTACCTCTCTTCTACGATCCGATGTTGTCGAAACTCTCCGTCTGGGGTGAGACGCGTGACGCTGCACGCCGTCGCATGACGGCTGCACTCGCCGATTACGTCATCCTCGGTTGCACCACGGCCATTCCATTTCTTCTCGATCTCCTCGGACACCCCGCCTTCATCGCCGGAGAAACACATACCCACTTCATCGACGAACATCTGCGCGACTGGAACGGACGTGAGAAACACCGAACAGCAGCAATTCTGGCTGCTGCGATCGAGGCGGGCCGCCCGAAGCAAGAAGTTGCCGGCGGTCGGGCCCCGATCGAATCGACGCCCTGGTCTACACTCGGACACTGGCGCATCGGGGGCGTTTGAGATGCACGTCGGTCTACGCCATCGAAACGAACGAATCGCCGCTGAGGTACATGCTGAGACAGGTGGGTTCCGTATCCGAGTCGATGGCCAGGAACACCGAGTCGAAGTCGTCTCTCGACGGCTGGGAAAGCTCGTTCTTCTGATCGACGGAAAACGCCATTACCTCGACGTCGCGCAGCAGGGACGGGAGCGATGGATCGGGATCGGCGGAGAGACCTACCGTTTCGAACCCGATCTGGCGACGGGCGGACCGGATGTCGGCAACGTCGTTGTGCCGGAAATTACCGCGCCCATGCCAGGAAAGGTTACCCAGGTTCTGATACGGCCGGGTGATCGCGTAGCCGCGGGGGATACGCTGTTGATTCTCGAGGCAATGAAAATGGAAAATCGCCTGCTCGCGGAAGCAGCCGGCAGCGTAGAGGAAGTGCGCGTCGCTCCGGGCGATATGGTGAACGGCGGACAGATTCTGCTGGTACTTCGCTACGATGCACCGTAAGATCGGCTGACGAAGGACGACCTCCGAATCCCGCCGCCGTTCTTCCAGACCGGGCGGGGTGGACGGATGGCGGACGACGTAGAACAGGTGCGAGGTGCTGTCATGAGCGGGATTACCGGAGACAAGTCGTTCCACAACCGCCGCCGCCGCAGGAAACTGGCCCGCCGCCGGCTGATGCGAGCCATCCGGGCGGAAAAAGCCAAGGGGAAAGAAGCGGGCAAGGAGAGGAAGGCAACAGCCGGCCACAGCCCGGCCTGAACTCCACCACTCCCCAGCCGTTTGCGCTGGAGAGCTGACCGGAGTGAGGAAACCTATGGGTGGCTCGCATCAAACACCGCTATCCATGAAATGGGGGCGCCCCGTCCGTACGGCGTCTCGTAGCCGTTGAAGAGCCGGCCGCCCGGCTGATATCGTTCTGCGGTGTCCCGTCCCGATCGAGTCGCATCCTGGTGCTGCGCCGGGGCCGCGCTGATCGTTTCCATGGCAATCGGCCCCCGACTGTGGGACGATGCCTACATCACACTGCGATACGCGCGGATGATCGCCACACGGCACGAATTCGCCTTCAACCCGGGTGAATACGTGCTCGGTACCAGCACACCACTCTACGCCCTCGTGCTGGCGTTGTTCTCGTGGACCACTCGGGTGGATCTCCCCACTCTCGCCTGCGCTCTGGCCTTGATCGGACACGTTGCGACAAGTGCCCTCATCGCCACATTGGGCCAACGCTGTGGAATGCCGCGGAGCGGCCTCGTAGCGGGTCTATTGTACGCCCTGAGTCCCCTGGCGCTCGGCCCGACTCTGGGCGGTATGGAGACCTCCCTGTTCACCGGAGCCACACTGTACGCCCTGCTGCCACCGATCGGGAAGCATCGTGGTAGCAAGGATCTCTGCGCCGCGGCTGCCGTTCTGCTGCGCCCGGAGGGAGTACTCGTTGCCATCGTGCGGATCTTCGCGTCATTTGCGGCAGACCGCTCAGCCGGATGGCGCAGCATAGGCCGGATCGCAGTGTGCATCCTGCCCTGGTTCACCTTTGCCATGATATATTTCGGCAACCCATTGCCTCACTCGATGGCCGCGAAGTGGGTGTCAGCAGCCCGATACCCCTCCCCCTGGCGCGCCAGCGAGTATTTTCTCTACCTGCTTCTCAGTCTGCCTTTCAGCGCACCGATACCCGTTCTTGGTCTTCCCGGCCGTACTGCGTTTGGCCTGCAGATCGCCACGAACCTGCCTTTTCCCGGCAGTCTCGGCTGGCGTCACATGTTTACGGTTATCACGGGGGTGTGCGCGATCGTCTGGTACGGCGCTGGTGTGTACGTTCTCTGGTCAATGCAGCGCGAGATCCGGTGGCTGGTCTTCTTCACTGTCGCGTACATCACGAGTTACTGCGTTGCCGACCCTCACATCTTCGCCTGGTATCTGACACCACCGATGCCGGTCCTCCTCCTGTCTTTCACCGCAACGGGGTCCGCCCTTCTCACCAGAACAATTCGCAACCCCACGCCACGCATGCTCCTCGGCATCGTTCTGGGAATCGCTCTCCTGGTTCCCGGTGTCCGGCAAGCACGGCGCTTGAGCCATGTTCCGACCATGACCCGCGAGCGTGGCTATGAACGCGCCGTAACCTTACTCGGACCGGCCGCACAGGATCCACGAACCGTCATTGGCACTTTGGAGACGGGGGCTGTCGGATACTTCTCGCAAGCACGCGTGGTAGATTATTACGGTCTCGTCACCGAAAACCCGCCTGCACATCACATCGGCGAAGTCATCGACGCAACGCACCCGGATTACTTCATCCTCCAGCACGATCTGGCCTGCTGGGAAAAAGTATTCGAAGACCCACAGTTTATCGAAGCGTACGAGAAGATCGGGGCGGTGGACACCAGCGCTGGGTATATCCGTTCGGAAATCCAGATCTGGCAAGCCGTCGGGCATCAGCCCAGGTAAGCATGCGGCGCGGAATCCCCATCGCACTTATTTCTACGCTGCTTTCTCTCGGTCTCGTCGAAGTCGCACTACGAGTCATTGGGTTTTCGTATCATCTCTACCCCGATCGGATCGAGTTCGGAGCACCTGATCCCGTCGCCATGTCACGCGACTACTTCCCCGACCGCGAACTATTCTGGGTCACCGGTGATTATCCGCAGAAGCTCGCACGCTTGCGCACGGCGGCTCCGGCCGTCGTTTTCATGGGTGATTCCTGCACTCAGTTCGGCGACTATCCACGCCGCACCATGCATTGGATCGAGGCCAACACAGGGTCTGCGGTTCCCTTCGAGAGTCTCGGAACCGCAGGGTGGTCGACCTACCAGGGCCTACGACAGTTCCAGCGCGACGTGGTGCCGCTCCGGCCACGCCTGGTCACAGTCTTCTACGGTTGGAACGACCACTGGTATGGCTTCGGCATCGAGGACAAGGATGTGGCCCGAATCCGATCGCGACTTTTCACAGTGCTCGACTCCCTCCGGATCATTCAGTTGGCCACGAAGGCAGTGATCGCACGAAGCGGGAGAGAACACCCTGCCCGACCTCTCCGAGTGTCCCTGCCGGATTTCCGTTCGAATCTGCGCCAGATGGCGGTCCTGGCACACAAGAACGGCATCCCACTCGTTTTCCTGACAGCGCCCTCGTCGCACGAACAGGGACATGAACCGACCCTGCTCAAATTGCGCTGGATCGATAACCTGGCGGATTTGATCCCACTTCACCAATCGTACGTTGATGCCGTCCGCCAGATTGCCAGCGAAGAAAATGTGTTTCTTTGCGACCTTGCCAGGGATTTTCAAAACCTTTCGCAGGAGGAACGAAATCGCTGTTTTCTCGACGACGGTATTCACTTCACCGCAGAAGGAAATCACCAGGTCGCGAAATTTCTATTCGAATGCCTCTCGCAAAATGGCTTGGTCGAACGGCTGGCACATCCCCGGTGATCCAGGGGCACGCTCAGACCATTTGCTCTACGCGTTCGAATCCCCCCGATATCTGACGCCGGTGGATCAGCCACCCCACCAGCAGAAAGACCATTTCGACGACCGCCACGAGGATCATCCACGTCACGACAGGCGAATCTCCGAAACCGTAGGAATGCAGGCCGGTCGTGAGCACATAGTTGACACCCAGATAGGTCATCAGAATCGTCTGGAAGGCAGCGATACTGATTGCAGCAACTCCGAACGGACCAAGCATCCGATCCCAACGGGCGTGCAAGATGGCGATGTACGCGAGAAATGCGACGAGCGACCAGACTTCCTTCGGATCCCAGCCCCAGTAACGACCCCACGAGGATGCCGCCCACATGGAACCGGTCAGAATCCCAGCGATCAGTAACAGGGAACCCACCATGATGTACCAGTAGAGCAGCTCGTCCATCCGTCCGATCGTTTCGGTTCGCCCGGGTACGAAAATGCTGAAACCAATCCGCAGGTGGGCAATCACCACACCCAGCGCCAGTACCGAATAGCTGACCATGATGATCGGCACATGAATGGCCAGCCACACGGTGCCGGCAAGAACCGGGGGCACGGGATGGATGAACCCATCAATCGGCAAAAGGTCAGTCAGCATCATCGTCAGGGCCGCCATGGCATTTGCATTGAAGATGACGAGCCGATTGCGCATGAATGCGAACGCAATCAGCGTAAAGAGTCCGACTCCCCAGCCCAGAAACAGGAGCGATTCGTACATGTTGGCAGCCGGAATCCGATCGGCAATGTTCCAGCGCGTCCAGATACCCCAACTCATCACAGCGAATCCGGCAAGCTGCCCAACGAACGCCACGCCACCGAGAACCGGACTGCGACGATTCCAGGCCATCACGGAAAACAACAACGCCACAGACAGTATGATCCAGGCAAGTCGCGTCGGACGAAGAGTGTTGTAGGTCAGCTCTCTCTCGATGGTTGCGGAAGATGGCCATCCCGGTAGACGCGATCCTTTCGCCAGTGCCAAAAACAAGTCGGCGTCAGATTCCGGGGCCATCAGCCACCGGGCCGTTGGATCCCCGGCAACCGGAATCGGGCGGATCTTTTCCCGCGATAGAAACCCTTGCATCCAAAGGAGCCGATCTTCCAGCTTCTGGGCGGCCGCAAGTTCTCCCTTGAGCGGTTCACGTCTCTGGGCGGCGGTGCGGGCCCGCTCGATCAACTGCAGTAATGGTTGACTGTTCACCAACTGCAGAAAGGATGCGTATTTCGTGTGAACAGGCAGTCCAGCCGCAACGGCCAGTGCTGGATCGCCAATCAGGACAACAGGCTCATTGCCGCCGGTCCTCGGATCAAACCACCAGCCTGCCACTGTGGCGACAGCGGCGGCACCGCTGGCAGCATGCCGCCCCGTGATATTCCAGACGGCTTCCCGAGCCAGTGTTTCCAGCGGCATGACGCGACCGTCGTGTTGAATGGGCAATCGCCGAAGGGCTTCGATCATCGCGTCCTCTGCCTGGACCGGCAAACAAAGCAATGTGCACAGGAAGAAAAGGGCCGTCTTCGCGGCAGAAGCCACCTGGCTGGCAAGAAAGCGTTCCCGCATACGGGTCTGCTTGAGCCTTGTGGCAATCACGATGCACATTCCAACGAGCAAAAAAATATATCCGATGAAGACGATGAGCTGACCCGGATCTCGCGAGACAGACAGGACTGTCGCTTCACGGTCCTTCTCCTGTCGATAGCTCGACTGGAACATGCGCCATCCCTGATGCTCGAATTCGTGGTTCATCCAGATAGCCGCTCTGACTGTGCTGCCATCGGGGTCCGTGATGGTGACGTCACTGCGGAAGTTGGCCGGCCGCATGGTTCCGGGATAATGGTCGACACGAAAATCGTCGAGTTTGATCGAGAACGGCAGCGCCGTCTGATTGACGATGCGCCCCTGCCCGTCCCGCGTCGTGATCTCGTTTGCGCTCTGCCCTTCCCAGAGCATGATCTGACCCTCGATCTTGAAAAAATAGGTGGCGATGGCGCCACAGAAGATGAAGATCAAAGAGGCATGCGTAATCAGAAAGCCGACACGGTATTTCCCCCAGGGGAAGTACCGGATGATCGACGCCAACACATTGATGGCGACAGCACACTGCAAGGTGAGAAACCAGAATGAGTAGTAAACGAGCCGCCCAGCGGCCTCCACGCCACGCGACGATTCGATGATCGTTCCCGCCGCCAGGCCGAGCAAAAGGAGGATCAGCAGAACAACCGCAAGCTTCAGGGATGCAAGAGAATCAATCAGCCTATCCATCGGGCCAGCCTCCCATGTTCCTCATTCGCGATCGACACACTCATGGGCCACCACATATCCGTGGCTGTGAAGTAATACCGGGACAATCGGACGCGAGGCAGATCCAACGGCGCGAATGACCACCACGGCGAGCCGAGCGGACGTACGTCCGGCCGCGGCGCCTCATCGCTGTCAGGAGCCGAGGATGGCTCCCACTGCAATATTGTTTGCCTGCAAAACCTCGGCAGCAGCACCCTTTGAACCCGGACCGTAGCGCGCACGCCGGGCGCGGATCGCCCCACCGGTTGCACCGATCAGAAGGCCCTCTGCAGAAATTTCCAGAATTTCCCCGGGTCTGCCTCCTGTCGTTTCCACCTTCCGGCAATCGAACAGACGCAGCGCCTTTCCGCCGAAGAGAGTGTACGCTCCCGGCTGTGGATCGCAGCCACGGATCAGATTGTAGATTTCCTGTACGGGCCGGCGCCAATCTATCTGCGCGTGTTCGTCACGACACAACGGGTCGTACGAGGCCTGCGATTCGTCCTGCGGGATGCGCGGCGCTGTGCCATCGGCAATCCGCTGGACCGACTCGACAACAGCCTCCACGCCGAGAGGAAACAGTTTGTTGAAATAAAGGGTTGCAGCCGTGTCATCCGGCCCTGCAACAGCTTCTTTTTGCAGGAGAATCGGACCCGTGTCCATGCCGGGATCCACCCAGAAAACACTGACGCCCACCTTCGTCTCGCCTTTGATGAGCTGCCACGGAATGGCACTTCCTCCACGATACCTCGGCAAGAGTGATGGGTGAAAGCAGATACTCCCGAGGCGGGGCGTCTCGAAAACATCCTGTGGAACGATTTGGGTCACGTAAGCGAGCACAGCAAGATCGGCCTGGAGTGCCTCGAACTCGGCGCGAACTTCCGGCCCTTTGAGCGAACGATGTTGGCGCACAGGAATACCAAGTGCCTCGGCACGTACCCTGACCGGATCGGGTCTCAGATCGGTGTCCGGGGGGCAATACACCGCAGCGATTTCGTGTCCAAGGGCACGAAGCCCGTCGAGCACCTTCTCTGCAAAAGCAGCTTGTCCGATCAGAATCAGTCGCACAGACCCTCCAGCCACAAAGTCGACGCCATCACGACGGCATCGGCAATGCGCTCGATCCCATCACGATCGCGTAACAATCGGTTGTTCACTTCCAGTTCCAGGTACCGGCGCCGGTGTTCCATGCCATGAGCCCGGGCGCTGTAAATCAGGCCATCGAGTCCAGAGTACGGCTCATTGTAACGGACCGTGAGACCGCTCTCGGCAAGTGCCTGGCCGAAAATGCGAGCGTCCTCCGTCCAGGTGTCAAAGAGGACGCCCACATCGAAACGTCGCTCCTGGCCGTTCAGTTCCGGCGTAAAACTGTGCACGCTCAAGAGCGGCGCACCAGGCCGTGACTTGAGAACTCGATCCACCGCATCGTGGAAAGGAAGATAGAATCTTTCGGTACGCCGTTCTCGCTCCCGATCGTCGATGCCGCGGTTCCCCGGAATGGTCACGCCGCAACTCTCGGCCAGGATGAGATCTGCATCAGCAAGGCTGCGGTTACAATCGATGACCAATCGTGACACCACCGACAACACCCCGGGCGCATCACAGCAATCGGCGAGCAGGCGGGTGAGTGCGCCAGCACCGATATCCCACCCAATGTGTTCTTGCAGTTGCTCGGCTGACAGGCCGAGATCGTCATACTCCGGCGGAACGGTGTACGCCGCATGCTCGCAGGTGAAGACGAACGGAGCATTTCCATTCCGGTTGTAGAGTTCGACTGGCAGCATCTTGCGATCAAGCCTTCAAATGCTGGGCAAAGAACTGCACCAATTTCTGCCAGGCATCCTGTGCTGCCTCTCCCCGGTAAGAATCCCGCTCGTCGCAAAAGAACCCATGTGGCGCGCCCGGATAGACCACCACCTGTGCATTCTTTCCCAGGCTGGCCAGGCGTTGCCTGATACGGTTGACATCCTCACCGGGGATGAACGGGTCGTCTCCACCGAAGAAGAGAAGCATGGGCGATTCCAGCCGCACGGCGTCATCGAGTGGCGCCTTCGGGGAACCGCTGGCGATCCCACCTCCATAGAATGAAACGGCCGCTTTGATGGCGGGATTGTGACAGGCCGTGAGGAAACTGATCCGCCCGCCCATACAGAAACCCATGATGCCGATGCGTTCCCGCCGCACGCAGGGTTGCTGTTCGAGGAAGTCCGTGACGGCCGAAATGTCCTCGACGATCTGCTCGTCGCGCAGTTCACCCATGAGTTTGAGTGCCCGAGGAAGGTTGTCGTAACCCGCCACGCTGTTCTCCCCTGCCCGGTGATACATATCCGGGGCAATGGCCACGTAACCCTCGCGAGCAACCCGGTCGGCAACGTCCTTGATGTGGGAGTTGAGCCCAAACGCCTCCATGACGACGATGACGGCGGGAAAGGGCCCCGGACCAGAGGGATGCACCAGGTAGACCGGAAAATCGCCGGTCCTTCCTGGAATGCGAACCAATTCAGACGTGATCTGCATCCCTTACCTCCGGTACATATAATTTGAGCCGTATACGGGCCGAAACATGGCATTGCAAGCCACTTGCGCCAGCCCGCGGAACGTGAAAACCAAGCCATGTGCAAATTCAAAACTGGGTTTGCATCCCCGACACATCTCAACTAGGAAACCGCACTTTGTTCAGGCAGGGAGGATTGCGGCATGGTTCGGCGCGAGAAAAGTAATTACACGATTCAATCGGTTTCTCACGCGTTGGATGTGCTCGAACAATTCTCTGGTGAATCCGACGAGTTGGGTGTGACCGAGCTCAGCAAACGGCTCAAACTCCACAAGAACAACGTCTTCCGGTTGCTCGCCACACTCGAGGCTCGGGGGTACATCGAACAGAACAAGACCACGGAAAATTACCGGCTCGGAGTGCGTTGTCTGCGGCTCGGACAGCGTTTCGTCAGCCAGCTCGGTCTGTTGCGGCAGGCTCGGGTGGTCATGCAATCGCTCGCACAGACGAGCCATGAAACGGCCATCCTTGCGGTATTCCGGAATGGTTCGATCATCCCGCTCGACGCAGTAGAGGCGGAACAAACGATACGACTGGTCTGCCGGATCGGCGACAATCAACCGCTGCACTGCACTGCCGTGGGCAAACTCTATCTGGCGCTCGGAGACGACAGCATTCGCGATGCACTGCCCGAGACACTCGAACGGTTCACGGAAAGGACGATCGTCGACCGATCCACGCTCGAAGCCGAGGTGCGGAAGATTGCCGATCTGGGCTACGCAGTCGAAATCGGCGAACACGTGGAGGATGTGCGGTCCGTCGCCGTTCCGGTCCAGGACTATACTCGGACGATCGTCGCCAGCCTGGCTCTGGCGGGGCCAGGCTATCGCCTGCCGCAGGAGCGTATCGACGGCGAAATCACCCCGTTGCTGGTACAAGCGGGACGGGATCTCTCCTCCCGATTGGGTTTCGACGCAAACGCCTGAGATGTGCCACGAGAGTCGATTTCGGGCTGTAATGTGGCGATAAGGCGTTCTCGTTCAAGCCTGATTGACCGGGGCAGATACGCGTGGTACCCGATCCGAGTTTAAGCAAATCCCGTTTCGTATAAGGAGGCTTTCTGTGAAGATTCTCGTCACGGTCAAGCGCGTGCCGGATCCGAATGCCGCCATCAAGGTCAAACCGGACGGCAGCGGTATCGTCACCGATAATTTGAAGTATGTCGTCAATCCGTTTGACGAAATTGCCATCGAAGAGGCTCTGCGTCTCAAGGAAAAAGGGGGGGGAGCCGAAGTCGTCCTGATCAGTGTGGGGGGAAAAGCATCCCAGGAACAGTTGCGCACCGGCCTGGCCATGGGAGCCGACCGTTCCATCCTCGTCCTGGCGGAGCAGGAACTCGATTCTCTGGCTGTCGCCCGGATCTTCCAGAAGATCGTACAGGACGAAAAAGTGGATCTGGTCCTGATGGGCAAGCAGGCGATCGATGACGACTCGAATCAGACGGGTCAGATGCTGGCGGCGCTGCTGGGCTGGCCGCAGGCAACCTTTGCCTCCAAGAAGGAGAGCCTGGAATCGGACGCCGAGAAGAGCGGCACACCCGGCATCCAGTTGAACAGTGGCAGCGCAACGGTCGTTCGCGAAATCGACGGCGGCCTGGAGACCCTCGCGCTGCCGGTTCCGGCGGTCATCACCGTCGATCTGCGCTTGAATGTTCCTCGTTATGCCTCGTTGCCGGGCATCATGAAGGCTCGCAAGAAGGAGTTGAAAGAGATTCCCGCAGAATCTCTGGGCGTGAATCTGAACCCGAAGCTGAAGGTTCTCAAACTGGCACCCCCACCCCAACGGCAGGCAGGCCGCAAGGTTGGCTCAGTCGAAGAGTTGGTGCAGGTCCTGCACAACGAGGCAAAGGTCATCTGACCGGGAGATTCGTTCCAATGGGCAACGTTCTTGTATATGCGGAGCATTTCAACGGAAAACTGGCAAAACCGGCGCTGGTCGGTTTGAATGCCGGCAAGATTGCAGCAGCGAAAAGCGGTGGCGAGTGTCACGCGGTCGTCCTCGGCAAAAATATCGAGGGCGTTGCAGGCGAGGTGGCCGAATTCGGCGTAAAGAAGGTTTACGTGCTGGACGACGCCATCTTCGAACACTACACGGCTGACGCACAGGCAGCAGCTCTGGCTCAAGTGGTGAAGAATACGGGTGCCGAGACACTACTCGCAACCGCGACCACGATGGGGAAGGATCTTCTGCCCCGAGTCGCAGCTCTGCTGGACGCCGGTATGGCAAGCGACGTCATCGGCTTCAACGATGACGGTTCGCTGCAACGACCGATGTACGCGGGGAACGTGATCGCGACGGTCAAGCTCGAAGGTACCCCACGAGTCATCAGCGTACGCTCCACCGCCTTTGACGCCGCGGCAAAGGACGGCAAGGGGGAAATCGAAAAACTGAGCGTCAGCGTCGAGGACGCCTCGAAAACCACGAAATTCGTGGAGTTCAGCGAGACGAAATCGGACCGACCGGTCCTCACCGAGGCACGCGTCGTGGTCGCTGGAGGCCGGGCTTTGAAGTCAGGCGAAAACTTCAAGACGGTCCTCGATCCCCTGGTCGACACCCTCAATGCCGCCGTGGGGGCCAGTCGCGCCGCCGTCGATGCGGGTTTTGTCCCCAATGACCTGCAGATTGGGCAGACAGGCAAGGTCGTCGCACCGCAACTCTATGTAGCCATCGGCATTTCGGGCGCCATCCAACATCTTGCCGGAATGAAAGACTCAAAGGTGATCGTCGCCATCAACAAGGACGAGGAAGCGCCGATCTTTCAGGTTGCCGATTACGGGCTCGTCGCTGACCTTTTCAAAGCTGTCCCCGAAATGGTCGAGGAAATCAAGAAGCTGAAGTAGGAAACCTGGTTGAACATACCAGACCACAGTCCGGTCTCGGGCTGTGGCGACAAGAGGGGCTTCCCAAACGGGTTTGCCCCTCTTGTGTCAGGGCAGCACTGCAACGCTCCCTCATGGCGATTTCTTCCTGCTTTCCAACCCGTCCGGGCGTTTCGGATCGGATAGACATTCGACCTCGAAAAAAGGGGCAACCCTGACGGATTGCCCCTTCCCTGGATCGGTCTGAACGGCGAGGGTCAAGCTGACCGCAGGCGCTCGGCGACGATCTCCATGACATCGAGCGCCTGGACTTTGTCTTCCACGCCTTTCGATTTCAGGCCGTCGTCAATCATCGTCATGCAGAACGGGCATGCGACAGCCACGGCGTCAGGATTTGTTTCGAGCAATTGATCGACACGCCGGAAATTGACGCGTTTGTCGGGCTCTTCCTCCATCCACATACGACCGCCGCCTGCACCACAACACATGCCGAACTTGCCGCTACGTTCCGCCTCCTTCAGTTCGACGCCGGGGATCGACGTCAGGATCTCGCGTGGGGCATCGTAGATGTCATTGTACCGGCCGAGGTAGCACGAATCGTGATACGTGATGGTCTGCGCACCATCGGAAGTGAACTGGATCTTGTTCTCTGCGATGAGTTGCCGGACGAACTCGGTGGCATGAACGACTTCATAGTTACCACCAAACTGCGGATACTCGTTCTTCAGTGTGTTGAATCCGTGCGGGCAGTTGGTGAGGATCTTCTTGACGTTGTACCCATTGAGAACCTCGATATTCATCTGAGCCATCGCCTGGAAGAGGTACTCGTTGCCGATTCGCCTCGCCGTTTCACCGTTACAGAGTTCCTCCTTGCCCAGGATCGCGAAATCGATACCGGCGTGTTGCAGAACCTTGGCTACAGCCTGTGTCGTCCGTTTGGCGCGATCGTCGAACGCGCCGGCACAACCGACGTAATAGAGGTACTCGGCGTCCGGCTTTTCGGCCAATGTCGGAATCCCCAGACCTGCCGCCCAGGCGTCACGCTGCGATGCGTCGACGCCCCAGGGGTTGCTCTGTGTTTCCATCGCTTTGAATGTACGGGTCAACTCGGCCGGGAAGCGCGATTCCTCCTGGACGAGGTGCCGGCGCATGTCGACAACCTTGTCGACGTACTCGATCATGACGGGGCATGCTTCTTCGCAGGCGCGGCAAGTCGTACACGCCCAGAGAACCTCGTCCTTGATCAGATGATCACCGACGAGGTTCTCGCCAACCGTCGGTTCGGTACCATCCTCACCTACGGTAAGATTGGCCCGATTCAATTGGTCTTCGTGTTCGTAAAGATAATCGCGCAGGTTGAGCATCAATTGCCGGGGTGCAAGCAGTTTACCACTTTGCGTTGCCGGGCAATGGGAGGAACAGCGACCGCACTCCGTACAGGAGTACATGTCGAGGACCTGTTTCCAGGTGAACTGGTTGATGTATGACGTGCCAAAGCGGGTCGCATTCTCGAGGTTCTGTGGACTCAGCGCTCCTTTTGGTTCCGTCTTGACGAAGAACACGTTCGGCAGAGAGGTGATGATGTGGAAATGCTTCGAGAGCGGCAGCAGATTCACGAACACCAGGATGACGACGTTGTGGAGCCACCATCCGATGTTGCTGGCCAGCCGCGCCCCTTCAACACCGAAACCAGCCAAACCGAGCGAGAGTAGGTAGCTGAATGGTTGCCACTTCATCTCCGCCTGGACGTCTGGATTGCCGGCCTCGTAGACCATCCGGCCGGCGTCGTACAGCTTGCCGCCGATCATGATGCACCCGATGAAACACAAAATGAGGAGTGCTTCCCCGTGCGGCTGCCCCGCCAGACGATCCTCGGCTGGTCTGTAGCCGAAGAGCCGCTTGGGGTGAGATACCAACCAGCGGTACAGCAAGATCACAATACTGCACAGAACCACGACCTCCATGATGTCCTTCACGAGAAGGTACGGACCGCCCAACAAATGAGGTGACATCAGCGGCACATAGAAATCGGGGCTGTACGCGCGCCCGAACATCGTCACGACCTGAAGGCCGAGAATCACGAAACCCCAGAAAACAAAAAAGTGGAGCCAACCTGCGGTCTGCTCGCTGAGCCGTGTCTTCGGCGGTGGATCGCGCTGAATGAACTTGCGTTGGCCGAAAGCATAGACCAAAACGGCCTTGATGCGTTCGGAAATCTTATCGAATCGATCGACCGGCTGCACTTTCAGCAGCACAGAAAACCGGCCATAGAGTGTGCCAAGCAGCCAACCAACGGCTACCAGAAGCATTACGCTGAAGACCAGCGCCGTCATGCATAGACCTCCCTTGAATCGGGTTGAAAACTGGGTCGACTCCTATGGTAAAGCCTATGTCATTGCAAGGTAGTCCGCGACACAGAATCCCGGTGCGCCTTTCCCCAGCCGTGTCATTGCTGGCACTCCTGGCTCTGGTGGCATGCACCGGAGGACCGTGTGTGACCGTGCATACGGGTACCGGGGAACACAAGGTGCGGGTGGAAATCGCCAATACGGCTGTAACCCGCACACGCGGCCTCATGTACCGCAACAAGCTCGATCAGGATGCAGGCATGCTGTTCGTCTTCCCCAGAGAAGAGACACTCCAGTTCTGGATGAAAAACACACCTCTGCCGCTCGACATGATCTTCATCGGATCCGACTTCAAGGTGGTTGGTATCGTCGAAAACGCCAAGCCTTTCAGCACCACAGGGCGTGGGGTGAAGGAACCCTCTCGGTATGTTCTGGAGGTCAACGGCGGCTACAGCGCCAAGCATGGCCTCAAACCGGGCGATCGCGTCGAATTCCACAACGTCCCCCCAAGCGCCGACTGATGCCTGGAAGGACACGGCGAGTCACCAGGCCGGGGGGCCACAGGGGGAGTGGCTCCGGCGCACGCAAGATATCGGTGGATCACCGCCGTTCACCGGGTCCACTTGCGACAGACAGAGGAATGGAACACAGAGGCGGAATCACGACGCCGGCCGGGAGCCAACGGTCTCTCACAGAAGATGGAGGGTACTCGCAGGCAGGCCTTGTCGGAACGATGCGAGTTGGTAGAGTACGCCGCGACGCCGGCTCGGCTTTCTGCCATCGTGCCGGCTTTTTCAGACCGGGAAAGGAACGTCGTAGGGACGGAGGGGCAGTCCAACCGTGGCAACCGTGAAGGCAAAACGTACACAAAAACAACCACCGACCGCCGAAGAGCCGATCATTCCCACATTGGAAGATCCGCTGGAAGAAGAACGTACCACTTCGGTACCGCTTGAGAGTCTGCCGCCGTATGAACAATCCGTCGAAAAGGGCCGGGAACTCAGGCAGTTGCCATTTCTCGCCTCTGGTACCGTCCAGGTTCTGCGGCAGCACGCCAAGGGCCGGATGTCGGTCTGGGAACGGATCAAGGTCCTGCAGGATGCCGGCAGTACACCGATCATCCTCTACCAGAACTGGGGCAGAAACCTTGATGGCGCCTCGATCATCACGGCAGTCGTCAAGATCCGTGGTCGTGACGTGGCCCTTTACGGCCATGACTTCACCGTCCGTGCCGGTTCGATGGATGCCACAAACGGCCGTAAACTCGCGAATCTGATCTATCTTGCCGGGGATCGAGGCATCCCTCTCATCGGCATGAACGACAGTGCGGGCGCCTTCGTTCCGGCCGGTGTCGGCGGCCTTGACGGATATGCAGAAGCATTCACGGCGCTGCGCAAGATCAGCGGGGTCGTTCCGAGCATCATGTGTATGTTCGGTTTCAATGCGGGTGGAGGCGCCTATTTGCCACGCCAGGGCAGTTTCATGATTCAGCCGGCCGGCACTTTTTTTGGACTCACCGGACCGGGGGTCGTCAAGAGCGCACTGGGCGAAGATGTCACACCAGACGATCTCGGCGGACCCAAGGTGCATGGCGCCAGCGGTGTATCGGATCTGACGGTGGCAGACGAAGTGGCTGCCTTACGCACGGCACAACGGCTGTTGAGCTACCTGCCGGACTCGAACAAGGTGAAACCAGCCTACGAGGAGACGAGCGATCCTCTCGACCGGCGCACCACAGAGATCGAAACCCTCCTCCGAAAGGCGTTCAACTCGCCCACGGGGTTCAACACTCCCTTCGATGCCTCGATCATCATCCAGCAGGTTTGTGACTACGGAGACTATTTCGAACTCCAGCCGGAACGCGCTGCCAACGCCATCACCGCCTTCGGTCGACTCGGCGGCAACGTCGTAGGCTTCGTCGCCAACAACAGCGCCGTGGCCAGCGGTCAGATCGATATCGACGCGGCCTACAAGATTGCCCGCTTCGTACGATTCTGCAGCATCTACAACATTCCCGTCATCTTCATGGAAGACACAACCGGCTTCCTCCCCGGGCGGGACCAGGAAAGCAGGGGTATCGTCCAGGCCGGGCGAGCCATGCTGGATGCCATCATCGATCTGCGAACACCACGCATCCTGCTGATCCTGCGCAATGCCTTCGGCGGCGCGTACGCTGCGTTCAACTCCTATGCAACTGGAGCCGACATCGTGCTCGCCCTGCCGACCACACGCGTCGCCGTGATGGGCACGGCTGGTAAAGAATACACTTATAAGCGTGAATTGCAGCAGGTGCGTGCCGCCGCACAAAAGATGGCCAAGGAAGGGACTCGCATACGTACCGAAGCGGGCATGGCCGCTGAACAGGCACAACACGAAGCCCAACGCGAGGCGAATGACTGGTTGAAGACACAAGAAGCAGATTTCAATCGACGTTACGAAAACGAACTGATGAACCCGCGTGAGGCACTGAGCCTGGGGTCGATTTCCGAGATTGTGCTTCCGACGGATTTACGCGCTGTCCTCGGACGTAACCTCGACTTCCTCTTGCGTCACTACCAGCCGGGGCCATGGGAATCGATCCAGCGGGAGTTTCATTGATGTTGAACCCAACCGAACCCGACAATTCGGCCCAGAATTCACTCATTCACCACGACCGGCGCCTGGGACGTGCCAAGTCCCCCTGGGTGCGATCTTTCCATTGCGAGGACATGGGCATTCTCATCGTCTGTCGCGGGCCGATTCGCAAAGAAGCCATCGATGTTTTTCGCGAAATGGGCGTGGCGAAGGTCGGGATGCTGATATCTGAGAAGGACAGCATCACATACCCTCGTGCCCTCTCGCCGGAACTCCGGATCATGGATCCCAAACACGTTCACCCGGTGGCAGACTACAGCGGGGCGACGAAAGAAGAACGTGTCCAACGGATCCACGAGATCATCCACATCTGCCGGGAGCACGGCTACCAGTACGTCTTTGCTGGCTACGGTTTCATGGCAGAAGATGCCTCGTTCGTACGTGCCATCGAGGAAGCTGGCCTGAAATTCATCGGACCCGGGTCCTTCACACAAGAGGCCGCAGGCGCCAAAGACGAAGCCAAACGGACGGCCATCGCGAATCAGGTCTCGGTAACGCCGGGTGTGAACAACGCCACCGTCCGAGTCCTCCTCCGAAGATACCCCGACCGGGCATCCCTGAAAGCCATCGCCCTGGAACATCGACTCGATGCCTCAGACATCGAAGACGAATCCATATCTCTCGAACAGGTAGCCGATAGACTTCTGGCGCAGTCCTATCAGAAAGCGGTCGATCTCTATACGATCGAGGAACTCGCCGAGCAGGTTCAGATCGAGGCAGAGCGGTTGCTCGCGGAGAATCCGGGCCGTCGCTTCCGCCTGAAGGCGATTGGCGGCGGCGGGGGCAAAGGCCAGCGCATTTTCTCAGAAGCCGGTGGCGTCACCGGACTGGTCCGCGAGGTTCTCAACGAAGTCAAGGCGACCGGCGTGGGCGACAACAAGAACATGCTGATCGAGTTGAACGTCGAACAGACGCGCCACAATGAAATTCAACTCGTCGGCAATGGATCGTGGTGCATTGCGCTGGGCGGTCGTGACTGTTCGCTACAGATGCACGAACAGAAACTTCTCGAGGTGTCGATCACACAGGAAGTCCTCCAACAGGCGATCGACGAACTGCGTGCGGCAGCGAACGATCAGCACGCGGCGGTGCTCTCGACGGATCTTGCCGTGCTCCGCCGCATGGAAGCGGAGGCGGAACGTTTCGGCCGGGCCGTACGCCTCGATTCGGCCTCGACGTTCGAGTGCATCGTCGAAGGAGACCGCCACTACTTCATGGAGGTGAACACCCGCATCCAGGTGGAACACCGGGTGTCGGAGTTGTGCTACGCGCTGCGATTCACAAATCCGGAAAACGAAGAGGATTGGTTCGACGTACACTCCCTCGTCGAGTGCATGGCCTTGATCGCGCGCCACAAGGAGCGCCTCCCACAACCCGTACGGATCCCAAGAGAAATGGCTGCCCTGGAAGCTCGGTTGAATGCAACGGACCGAGCTCTGCAGCCGGCAGCCGGCGGTATCATCATGTCGTGGAGCCCTTTGATTCCAGGTGAGATCCGCGATGACCAGGGGATCTCCGTAAAGAACCCGGACAGCGGTCTTTTCATGCGCTACCGGCTGGCCGGCGCATATGACTCCAACATCGCGCTTCTCCTGGCAACGGGCTCAACACGGCAAGAAAGCTTCGCCCGACTCACAGAAATTCTGCGCAAAACCACCCTTCGCGGCATTGATCTCGCCACGAATCGGGAATTCCTCTACGGCCTGATCACCTGGTTCGTTGCACGTGATGTCTGGGCAAAACCAACGACGAAGTTCGTCGTTCCGTACCTGACTCTGGTGGGTGAACTCGCTGCTGAAGCACGCGCCATCGACTTCACACATGCCTATCAGCGCCATGCCAGGCACGTGATCAGTATGGCGGCACAGCTCGGGGACAGGGCGGCGGCGGCCTGCCGGCAGATTTCCGACCTGAAGGAAACCCTCCTGGGGCGTCCCATCGCAGCACTCGTCGAGGAGCCACACTTTCTCTCCGCATGGCTGAGCCAGCATCGCAATGATTTCGGCCTCTCAGATGGAAAGGTGATCTGGAAGCGCAATCCCCTCCAGATCCTGGCAGAGACCTACCGATTGCTCCATCTGGACGAACGGCCCGGAGAACCGGCGGCAAACCGCATCTGGGACCATGACCAGGACCTCCTCAACAAGGCCAGGGCCTTCTATGGGCGAATCGAGGCGCGAACACCTCGTCCGATGGAGTGGCCGGACCTCGATTCGGCGTTACGGTCGCCCACTCCGCAGTTCGACATGAACCGGGAGCTCTGGGAGAAGGTAAGAGCCACCCACGCAGGCCACCAGCAAGGCCTCGAAGTCCTCGGCCTACTCCCGCTTCTGGCAGAGAAAGTGGGATTCTACGAGTTGCGGCTGAACCCGGATCTGACCGTCCACATTCCGGATCGCTTGTTGGACCCACAACATCAGGATGCGATGCGCAAGGTGCTCGTGCCGCCGCCAGCAACAAAGTCCGATGAGATCGTCGCCGCGATGGGCGGCACCTTCTACTCGCAGGAAGCGCCGACCTTTCCCCCGTTCGTCACCAAAGGGACACACTTCAACCAGGGAGACCCTCTCTACATCATTGAAGTGATGAAGATGTTCAACAAGGTCTACGCGACCTTTTCGGGGACCATTCTCGAAGTACTGCTACCCGAAAGTGGCGTGGTAGTCCGCAAGGGCCAACCGCTTTTCAAGATCCGGCCGGATGAAGTGATCGTGGAAGAGGATCCGGAAGTTCGAGCCAACAGGATACGCAAGAATACCGACGACTATCTCGACGGGATGTTCTGACGGCAATCGTGGTTGGTGCACGACCACCCGCAACGGCAACGCTACTCTCTGGTCAGATAGGTATAGGCCTGCAGCCCCTGCTCGTAGTGACGGCGTAATCTGGCAGAATCTTCCAGGCTGATTTGACCCGCCCGCATGGCATCTTCGATCGTACGCCGCACCCGCTCGACCAGGGCTCCCTTGTCGTACTCGACGTATCGGAGCACATCGGTTACCGCATCACCCTCCACGACGTGCTCCACTTCATACCGGCCACCCGGCCCCAGGCGCACGTGAACGGCATCGGTATCTCCAAACAAATTGTGCAGATCACCCAGGATTTCCTGATAGGCTCCTACAAGGAACACACCGATATAGTAGGGCAGACCGTTCCAGGGGTGCAGTTCGAGGACATCCCGCACATCCCGCTGATCGATGAATTTGTCGATCTTGCCGTCGCTGTCACAGGTCAGATCGGCGAACACTCCCCGCCGTGTCGGCCGTTCGTCGAGACGATGAATGGGCAACACGGGAAACAACTGTTTGACCGCCCAGTGGTCCGGCATCGACTGAAACACCGAGAAATTCCCATAGTAGGTGTCTGCCAGACCCTTCTCGAGGGGTTCCAGTTCCTCGGGCACATACGGTAGCTCACGCACGATCCGTAGGATCTTTTCACAGCAGTCCCAGAAAAGCCTCTCGACCCGCGCACGTCCGGCCAGATCGAGGTATCCCAGCCTGAACAGTGTCGTGGCCTCTTCCTTCAACTGCAGGCTGTCGTGGTAGGCTTCGAGGACGTTTTTCTGACCGATACTCCCGTACACTTCCGCCAGATCCCGGATCACCTTGTGATCGCCTTCCGCCACAGGTTCCGGCGGCTTCCCCGAAATCATCTCGTGTACGCCTAGAACATCGAAGATCAGAACGGAATGGTGCGCCGTCATGGCCCGCCCAGCCTCTGTTACGATGTCGGGGTGTGGCACCGATTCCCGATCACACGCCTCCTGGATCGTCGCCACGACATCGTTCGCATACTCCTGCATCGAGTAATTCATCGACGAGTGGAAGTTCGTTTGAGACCCGTCGTAATCCACGCCGAGCCCCCCTCCGACATCGACGAAACTCGGCTTTGCCCCCATCTGGTGCAGACCCACCAAGATCATTGACGCCTCACGCAAAGCATCCTTGTGCGCCCGAATCGCTGTGATCTGCGACCCGATGTGGTAGTGCAGCAGTTGGAGGCAGTCGAGCATATCTTCTGCCCGCAACCGCTCGACGGCCTCCACGATCTCGCTGGCAGTCAAACCAAACTTCGAACGATCGCCGGTCGACTCAACCCACCTGCCGGCCCCCTTCGTAGTCAACTTGGCCCGTACTCCCAGAATGGGACGAATATCGAGGTCTCGCGCCGTTTTGACGATCAAATCCACTTCATGCGCTCGATCCACGACAATGATCGGCAGCCGCCCGAGCCGCTGGGCCAGGAGTGCCGTCTCGATGTAGGTTCGATCCTTATAACCGTTGCATATGATGACGGCATCCGCGGTATCGAGGACGGCCAGCGCAATCAAGAGTTCTGGCTTGCTTCCCGCCTCCAGACCGATCCGGAATGGCGCGCCGAACTCAACGATCTCCTCCACCACATGCCGTTGTTGGTTCACCTTGATCGGAAACACACCGCGGAACGAACCCTTATAGCCGTATTCCGCCATCGCCCGCTCAAATGCGCTGCACAGCCCTCGGACCCGGCTCGCGAGGATATCCGAAAAACGCACGAGGATGGGCGTACGGACTTCCCGGCGCCGCAGGTCCTCGACGAGGTCAAGGAGATCGATTGCCGGTCCGCCCTCGCCACGGGGCCGCACCTCGACGTGTCCGCGTTCGTTGATGCCGAAGAAACCGGCACCCCAGCTATTCACATTATACAACTCTACGCTGTCGCGTATCGTCCAGCCGCGCATCACGGGGCTTCTCCTCCTGGTTCAATGGAAGCAGTCCGGCTTGGGCGCCGGAGACGCGGCGGACTCAGATGCCTCAGTCTGTACTTCCTTCATTCGGACGAAAAAAGGGGACCGGGCGCTATGCCCGGTCCCCTCGCGTACGATCGAACTGTTCTTCAACAGAGGACTTAGAGCCCAGAGGGCTGCGCCGCAGGCAGGAGGATGACGTCCCGCTGCGTACGGCTGCCACGGAAATGGGACTCGGAAGCACTTGAATACGTCCCGCTGGAAGCCTGGTGGAATTCCTCGACAACAGCGAGGAGTCCGGTGCCCGCGGTCTCATCTGCGGTCTGGACGCCACGGATCGTGGTCTGGCCAGTCAGAGTGCCTTGAACGGCAACATTGAAGATGGAAAAGCCATTGTCACCCGGGCCCGGCCGTGTATCGATATCAGAAAGCGGAATTTCCTGGAGGCAGGTAACGGAGCGACTTGTCGAGAAACGCTGCTCGAATTCGTTGAATACCAGGTATTGAGCCACGACAGTGCGCGGAATCTGATAGTTGAAATCCTCCGAGCATGGAACCAATGTCAGATCCGTCGTGACGGTGGCTGCATCGGCGGTCGGGCTGACCGCGTTGTCAAAAAAGTGATCGATGATCAGGATATTCGGGCAACCAGCATACTCGGTTCCAAGGACCAGCGTGTTGTCGCGGTTGTTGGCGCCTTCCTGGGCGCGCAAGCCCACGGCATTGTAGCCCCGGATGTCGAGCCCCTGCTGGGCGGTCGCTATTGTCGCTTCGCCCTTGAGGCTGTTCTGGTCGATGGGCAGCTCGTCTTCACCCACCTGGACACACTTCAGTTCGCCGATCATCGGATCTTCCGGCGCAGGCGGGATACTGCCGAAGTTGAATTCACCCTTCGGCCCTGGTGCGTTGGCAAGCGGGAGATCTGCCAGACCGGCCCCGAAGGTCCACACGATGGGCTGCTTCGAAGTCAGGCGGAAGGCGAAGTCCGTCTCCTGGCAGCCCGGGACGCAGACTCCCATCTCACAGGTATTGACGCCTGAAGGGTCACAGATCGCAAAGGGTGCATTCGAGCAGTGCCCGTTCGCGTTTACGTAGAAGCAGCGAACGTTCACAGGAGAATCAGATGTATTCGACACCTGAATCGTCGTATCGACTCCAGCGGTGGAATCGTAAGCCAACTTCGGAAAGACCAGAATCGCTGCGGGATTCGTCGAGGAGATATCCTGCGCTCGAGCCGCACCCGCTACCATGACGACCGTCCCCAGGGCGACGATGGCCCCTGAGAGAATCGGATTCAACTTCACCGTACGCATTGCCTTTCTCCTTTCACCAGTCTGGGAGAAACCTACCACAGCCTCATTCCCTATACGTCGAATCATTCCCATCTGCTACTCGCGGGGAGCGAGGAGGATGGTGTCCGGCCCAGCAGGAGGAATAAGATCACCCGTGGTGTGCAGACTGTAGAAGGCAGTTGTCGCTGCCGAGCCAGCAGTAACCACACGGCGGGCGACGCCAATCAGTCCGCCCGATTCGCCCGAAGCGTCAACGACCGGAGTAATTTCCGTCATCGCGGCGACACTTCCAAGGACATCCGTCGAGAAGACGGACTGGCCGGGATTCGTGATGCTATCAATGGCGGAAAGGTTGGTCGAGAGGAAGCCGGTCACAGTGGTGCTGGCCGAGAAGCGCTGTTCATACTGATTGTAAACGAGAAACTGGATCGTAACCCGCTTGGGGAGCTGGTTCTCAAAATCCTCGGAACAGGGGATCAGCGTCAATTCCGTGTTGACTCGGTTCGTAATGCCTTGGGCCTGGAACGCCGGCTCCGCACTGAATTCCGCCAGATGATTGACCCAGATTTTGGCCGGGCAGGCATGATACATATCGCCGTCGAGAACCAGCGGGTTCGAAGGCTGGCTGTCGGGATTCGCCTCGATGCCAACGGCATTGTAGCGAGCCGTGTCACCAGTGTTGCGGTTCACGATGGCTTCGCCCTTGAGATGGTTACCGGCCACCGGCTCGCCAGAAGCGGTGACCTCGACGCACTTCAGCTCTCCATCGAAATCGCCCTTCGGGGGAATTCTCCCTGGATCGAAGCCAGAGCCGTCCTGCCCGAAGCCGTCGGTCGGATCGACCGCGCGTCCGGTACTCACAACCCAGTGTGTTGGCTGTTGCTTGGTCAGCCACAACATGAAATCCGTCTCTTGCCACAGCGACACACAAGTGGCGCTTGGTCGAGAACACCGTACGCCTGTATTGATGTCGAACAGGCGCGCATCGACGTAATTGCACCAGACGTGCACCATCGAATTGCTGGTATTCGAAAGTAGTACGATGCTGTCGTTGCCCGCCGTGAGATCTACGGTGATTTTTGGAAAGACGAGGATTGAAGCCGCCTTCTCCGAGGTAACATCAGCGCTCGCGCCCGACGCCACCACCCCCAGTGCCACCGCAAACCCGCAGAGGCCTGAGAGAAATACGTTCCACTTCACCGTTCGCATTGCCCTCCTCCTTTCCAGTCGACCGAACTGCCCTCACTCCCCTTCCGCCCCATCTGCCTTGTCGGAGCGGATGCGCCACCTTCGGCACCGTGGAAGTGCGCGCATACATACTCAAAAACTTGCCTTATTGTCAAGGAACAACCAAAGGAAATCTGACTGCGCAGGCGGGGACACCGCCTGCTCCGGCGCAGCGGGTCGAAGTACGGAGCCCGATCAGCGCACAGAGACCGAGTGCACACCGGTGCCGACATTCCCCCACCCACTCACAAGCCACTGCCTACGCACGAATGATTTTCTCCCGTCCGGATCTCAGGTTTCGCGTGGCATTACGCGTATCGATCACGAGTGAACTCGCCTGCACGATCATTTCATAGTCCAGGTCTGTATGATCCGTTGCGATCACGACGGCATCCGCCCTCTCCAGTTCTGCACGCGAAAGCGCCACTGACTGCAGATTAAAATCATATTGTCGCGAACGCTTCAAGGCCGGGACGTACGGATCGTGATAAAGCACTTCGGCCCCTTTTTTCTGGAGCAGCTCGAGTAGCTTGAGGGCAGGCGACTCTCGCGTGTCGTCGAGATTCTTTTTGTACGCGACGCCCAGCACGAGGATCCTCGCTCCATTCAGGCTCCGCCGGCGCGCATTCAATGCATCCGCCAGTTTCTCGATCACGAAGCCAGGCATGCTGTGGTTCACTTCGCCGGCCAATTCGATGAATCGCGTCGTCAACTCGTACTGGCGCGCCTTCCACGTCAGGTAAAAGGGATCGATCGGAATGCAGTGCCCTCCCAGGCCCGGCCCGGGATAAAACGGCGTGTAGCCGAACGGCTTGGTGGCAGCGGCATCGATCACTTCCCAGACATCGATGTTCATCCGGTCGAACAACACCTTCAATTCATTGACCAGAGCGATATTGACGCAACGATAAATGTTCTCGAGGAGCTTTGTGGATTCGGCCACACGCGCCGATGAAACGGGAACGATCTTGTCGAGCACTGCCCCGTACAGAGCCACCGCCACCCTGCCGCAATCATGCGTCACTCCGCCGACCACCTTCGGGATCGTGCGCGTCGTATAATCGGTGTTGTTTGGATCTTCTCGCTCGGGCGAGAAAGCCAGAAAAAAATCGGTCCCCGCGACAAGGCCCGTCTTCTCCAGAATGGAACGTACGACCTCATCAGTCGTACCCGGATAGGTGGTGCTCTCCAGAACCACAAGCTGGCCGCGCCGCAGGCACTTGGCGATCGACCGGCTCGTATTCTCCACATACGAGAGATCTGGCTCTCGATTGGCCGTCAGGGGTGTCGGTACGCAGATCAAGACAGCATCGCAGGCCGCCAGGAGTCCAAAATTCGCCGTCGGAAAAAAACCCGCACTGTCCCGCCCCGGGCGGGTCGGACGAATCACTGCCGCGAGGCGTTCCGCTGGAATGTGGCGAATATAGCTGTGGCCGGCGAGCAGCTCGCCCACCTTCGACGCATCGACGTCGAAGCCGATCACACCGAAGCCCGCTTCCGCAAAGGTGGCGGCCAACGGCAACCCGACGTAACCGAGACCGATGATTCCCACCACGGCCGACCGGGCCTCGAACAAATGGACAAGATCTTCTGCCAGACTCACGCTGCGATTCTTCACGCGGCGGGAGAATACTCCGTTCGAAACCGGCACGCCAGACTTACTTCCACCAAACAAAAAGGGAGGCTCGAAAGCCCCCCTTTTTGTTTGGAACAATGGCAAAGAGTCGTCTACAGGCGCCGGCGCCACCACAGCACGGCAGCCGGCAGCAGCAGCCAGGCCATGGCACTCCTGGCCGAGGCTCCATCGCCAGCGACGTGACAGTTGCAGCCATCCTTGTCGCTCACCACCGCAGGTGTTTTCGAAACCGTAGGCGTACCGGTCACCGTGGGGCTAACCGTGGCAACACCGTGCGTCACGGTTGGAGGCACGGTTGGCGTTGTCGGAGGCGGCGTAACTGTCGTGGGGATGGTTGTCGGAGGAGTTGTGGGTTTTGCTGTGTCAGTCTGTGTCGGTGTCGGTGTCAGTGTCGGCCCCTCCGGTTCAACGCAAAGTTCCGCACCCCGGCCCACCGCTCCTTCAATCCGCTGGCCGGTCGGGTTGCTCAGAATGACACCGGTCACATCCAATAGACCACCCACATCCAGGACGGTCACATTACAGGTATACAGGGCCGCACCATTCTCGATCGGCGTCGTATTCTCCGTGGACAGGACCAATGCGCGAACACCGGTACAGGTCCCCTCGGCGCAACCCGGAGGCCGGAAGCCGAAAGAGCTCCCTCCTTTGTCGATTTCGGGATTTACCGTACAGTCGGGCCGTCCATTCGCCTTGCGGTGGACGATCACATTGGGGGCAATTTCCAGATCATTCTGTGTTCCCGCAACAGACTGCCCCGCGGTGACGAGTCGAACCGTTACCGTGGTATCACCGCTCAGCATCAAATTCTGATCTTCCGCATAGATCGCGGGGCCCGATGGAACCGAACGCGGGGATGGACAGGGCGTTCGCTCTCCCGGTGTCAGGGTCGGAGTCGGGGTTTCAGGAGTTTCCGTTCCACCCGGTGTTGTCGGACTGGGAGAACCTGGAGTCGGCGTTTCCGATGGACCAGGCGTTCCCGTTGCCGGAGTTTCGGTTGGAGTGTCCGTCGCACCCGTCGAAGTCGCTGTAGGGGTCGGCAATTTTTCGACGATGGACCCTGCCTCGATCACGAGTTTTGAAGGCAGAGGTTGGGCCGGAATCGAATTGTCTGCCACCTGCAGGCGCCCACCAGAAAGCTCGATCGGGCGAAGTGGCGCATCGGCTGCCACCTGGAATGTGCAGGTGATCAGATTGCCATCCGTGATCACCGGGGCGGGGTGCGTCATGGCCAGGACGGCAAAACGGATTCGCCGCTGCCCATCCAACACATTTTGAAAATCCGGCGGCACCACTTCAACGAGTTGATCCGTCAATCGTGGATCTTGCTGGCAGGAAGTTGCGGTATATCGACACACATTTTCTGATGGCTTCGGACAGTCCGTAGTGAGTCGACAGGGTTCCCCGTTCCCGCAGCTCCCCACGATATCCAACTGATGGGTATTGAAGATCAGATCCGCGTTGACCGTGGCAACCGAACCGTCCCCCTCCTCACGACTGAAACCCAGAGTGAGCGTGAGGGACCCACCCAGTTCGGCATCTCCTGTCGCCGCCTTGACGGTAACCGTCGCTTCTGCCCCTCCCGGAGCGCCCGCTACACCAAACCCGGCCAGACACAGAAACGTCGCCGCACCCACGACTGCGCGCCACCACCGGTTCATTTGATCCATCCGAGTTCCCTCCTGTCTGAGCCCGTCGACTTGCATCGCAATTGATCCCGGCTCAGCGCGCACATCCACGGCCGAGGCTAAGCACAGCACGTGTCACGTCCGTTACCGTTACCTCGCCATCACGATCCGCATCACCAGCCGGACAGTCGGCAATCGGCACCAAACCCGCCATCATTTGGACCACCGTCGTGATCTCGCTTCCGAGCACCTCGCCATCTCCATCACAATCCCCCGCACAGACGACAGCCGGGGTAGGGGCGGGCACTGCCGTCGGAATCACCAGCGAGACACCACCGCTCACAACACGGCTTCCGAATGTAAAGGCACGGTTGTCGCCGACATCCAGGCGGTCTGCTCCGAAGGTTGTCTCCACGGAAATCGGTGTCGTCACACGGAATGTGCAGGACATCACCGGACCGTCGGCGAACGTCGCGATCGGATCCGACAAATCGCCGGTGAACAAACGCAGCCGCCGCAACCCGTCCGGTGCGGCCGGCGAGGCCGGTAGCGTCGCCAACAGCATGTGAGTACCTCGCAAGCGTGGATCGAGGCGGCAGTGTGTACTCGGGTCGCCGATGTCGACGATCGATGGATCAAACAGCAGGTCGAGCTGGACGGTGGCGATTTCCCCACTGCCGCCCGATGCCCCGACACTGACTGTCACATCATCACCGGTTTTCGACGCATCCAGGGTTAGAGTCACGATTTCCCCGCGATCATGCGCGAAGATCATGGGCTTGCCTTCCTGCGCACAACCACGCGCCAGGTTCAAGACGGCCATGGTGACCTCGGTGCCCTTCACCTCCCCGTCCCCATTCATGTCGGCAGAGGCACACTGCGGCAGGCCCAGCAATCCACCCAGGATGTAGACGGCATTCGTCACTTCATTGCCGAACACATAACCGTCCAGATTGCAGTCCCCACCGCACTCGCAAAGACCATCGATACAGGCTTCCCGTTCGATGCAGTTCAAACGATCGATTGCTGGATCGTTATCGTCACACTCACGCTTCTTCTTGCAGTAGCCGGCCCGACAGTGTTCGTCCGGCGCACAGTCGCTGTCGTCCACGCACATGCGGAACGTCGGTGTCGGAGTCGGTGTCAAAGTGGGAGTCCTGGTTTTCGTCGGTGTCGGAGTCTTCGTGACGGTCGGCGACGGACTCGGATCGACGCAAAAACCGTCGACACACACCTTCGAACCGGAGCAGACTCCAAACGGACACGCATTCTCCCCGAAGTAAGGGTTCTGGCCGACGTAGATATCAACCGCCGTATCGCGGTCCTCGGCAACCAGGTTGGTGGCTGCGGAGGCGAATGCGACACGCTTGCCATCTCCCGAGATGGCCGGCGGCGCATCCGGCGTTCCGCCGTTGGCTGGTTCTTTGAAATCGTTTACGTCCACCATCAGGGTCCGGCCGATCTGGCGATCTCGGACGAACACGTCGCTCACATGGTTGGCATCGTTTGAAACCAGGTTGGTCGCCGCCGAACCGAACGCGACGAACCGCCCATCATCGCTGAGCGAGGGCGGAAACGAGAAATCGTCGGCATTGCCGCCGGTGATGCTGACGCTGATGCGCTCCGTGCGTCGCGACGTACGATCGAAAACGAAAACGTCGACGACGTTGTTGCGGTCCCCGGGGACCAGATTGTCGGCCAGAGACTTGAAGCCCACGATGTTGCCGTCGGCGCTCAGCGCTGGGAGGATGCTGTCGCCGTTGCCCTGCGCACCCTTACTGTCAACGCTGACCCGCTCCGCGACGCCGCTGGCCAGATCGCAGACGAAGATATCGACCTTGCCGTTCGTGTCGCCCGCAACCAGGTTCGTTGCATACGAAGCGAACGCAACGAATCTGCCGTCACGACTGATCGCCGGGTTCGAACTGGCGCCGTTCCCTTGCGTGCGGCAGGCGCGAATCGTCACGCCACTCACCCGGTCGTGCACAAAGATATCGGAGAGGTTGTTGGTATCGTCAGGGACCAGGTTCGAGGCCTCAGACTGGAAGGCCACGAGCCTGCCATCTGCGCTGATGCTCGGCCAGAAACTGGGGCCATTTCCCGGCGTACCGTCCGAGGCCACGCTGATCAGTTGAGTCACACCGGCAGAACGATCTCGCACGAATATGTCGGATGCCCGGTTCGTATCACCAGCAACCAGATTCGTGGCTGCCGAGTAAAAGGCGACGATAGCGCCGTCACCGCTGACAGCCACATTGCCACCCTGAGCGTGGCTCGCCCGATTCGCCTGTGCTCCCGCGGATGAAACACTGATCCGCTCGATCGTCGCCGAACCGGCGTCACGCACGAACACATCGCGCATTCCATTCGTGTCCGAAGGCACGAGATTGGAGGCGTCAGAGTAGAACACGACGGTGGAACCGGACTCATTCGTGCCAACTCCACCCGAGGCGCCGTTCGTTGGCCTGCCATTGGAGCCTGAGCTGATCAGGCGCATCGGTTCCGCATCCTGAGCCGCGGCGGTTCCAACCAGGCCCAGGCACACGAGAATGGCGAGGGCACGCACGGTACCGAGGTCGACCCACCTTCGCATACAACCCTCAGCTCGCACGCCCAACCTCGCCCTTGCGCCGTAATGGACCGTCATAATTGAGCCTCCTTGCTTCTCTCCACCGCGCCGACACTGCCTCGCTCAGACCGCCACCGCACCAGCCCGCTACAGACAGCGGCCTGCCACGTAGCGACGAGGCACGACAAATCCCGTCTCCCCACGTCCGATTTGCTCCGCGACAGGCGCACACAACGACACAATCTTGCACTCGACTTGCCGCACCAGAGTGCCATTCGACCCAAATCTTGTCAATGGCGATCGCTCTTCAACACCCTGACGGAAAAGATGTTTCAGCTCCGTCGAAAGACTGTACATTAGGCGGTCAGTCGCGTCCACTGATCCTTGATATATTGAGCCGTACGGTCGGCAATCGAAGCGGTGGTGATCTGTGGCGGCGCTCCGAGCGAGGAGGGGAAAACCCCCATGTCACACACGAAAAGGTTTTTGAAATCGTGGGATTGGCACCACGAGTTGACGACCGAGCGGCGCGGGTCCTCACCCATCCGGCAGGTACTCTGGGGATGGGTGGACGCGATCTGGATCTCGTTCGGACGCAGGCCCCGCCGATCGATGGCGCGCAGGTCGTCGCCGGGATTCAACCAGAGTGGATCCTCATACGGCACAATCACGCGCCTGGCACCACTTGCGAATAAAATTTCGGCGCAGTGTTTCATCCCTTCTATAAAGAGAGCTTGCTCCTCCGCGTTGATCCGGTAGGAGATCCGTGGCTTGCCGCTTCTGTCGACCTCGACTCGGCCGGCCGATTGGTCGTGCATGAGCACGAGGAGCCCGACGGTACGGTGGAAATTGCGCATGATGGCCGAATGGTCGCGCCCGAACCCGGGCAATTGGGTTGCCGTCGTTACTGGGAAACCGAACACGGGCATGAGCAGATATCCGCTGTCCGGGTCTTTCTCCAGGTCGATGAACTCGTCCACGTAGTAGCTCTGTGGAATACCCGTGTAACCATGGATGTCCTCGTCGTAGATACCGGCCAGAAGGACGCTCGGATGCAGGTGGAGATTTCTGCCCACCTGGCCGCTGCTGTTCCCGATTCCGCTATTGAGCAAAATCTGGGGTGAGTTGATCGCTCCGGCTGACAAAACGATGATCTGGACTTCGACCCGGATCGTGTGCCGGGGACGGTTCAATTCGTCGACGACGACCGCTTCCACGGCCTGCACCCGATCGCCCCGGGCAACGATCCGGCGCACCCGGCAATTGGCATAGATGCGTGCCCCAGCCCGATCCGCCGCAGGGATGTAGGTGATCAACATGCTCTGCTTGGCATCGAACGGGCATCCGAGCAGGCAAAAGCCACTGGTCGTGCAGTTCTCCCGGTTATGTTTGGCAACCAGCCCGTGATAACCGAGTTTCTCACAGCCCTCCCGGATTTTGCTGTTCAGTTTGTTGATCTGGTACTCGGGAATCTGTTTCACCTTGAGCATACGTTCCACACGCTCGAACGATGGCACCATCTGTTCGAAGCTCATGTCGCGCAGCCCATCTTCCCGGCGCCACTTTTCCAGGATGGGCTCCGGGGTGCGAAAACAGTAACAGAGATTATGGACCGTGGAGCCACCGATGTTGCGCCCTTGCAGAATGATGATCGATTGATCGACTGTCGCACGTTGCCCCATGTCCTCGTACAACAGCGGCATCATCTCATCTTCACGTTGGGTAAAATCGGCCTTCGTGTAGTAGCCGCCCTGTTCGAGCAGGATGACATCGCGCCCCGCCTCTGCCAGTTCCTTGGCCACGACGGCGCCCCCCGCACCCGAACCGATGACGCAGACCTCCGTCTGGAGAACCAGATCGCTCGTGATTTGCTGACCTTTGGTGATCATGTGTCGCTCATACGCCCGCAAGATTCTGCCCGGCGTCTCGATTTACAGATTGGCCGGAATCTACCCGGTTGGCGAGTCCAGGCGAACGAACCGTCGAGGCCGCGGGATCCATGGACCCTGATAATGGATCGCTGGCCAGACGGCCTTCTGGGAATAGTAACCCAGCAGGGAAAGGTTCTTGAGGGCACGAAACGCCAGTCGCCGGAGTTCCCTCGAACTTCCCGCCCATCCTCGTATGTACTCGTCCTGCTCCTCCTCCCGCAATCCCGTGAACGTGGACAGTCGCAGCAGGAACACAGGTGGACCCCACTGAAAAATCTTCAGGAGCCAACGTACCTGAGTCTGCAACTCGCCATCGAGTTGCAACAGCGCCTGATCAATGGTGAGGACCGCCTCGGTATCGCGAAACCGAGGCATCGCAGGGTCGTCGCTGGCGACCATCCGGTCTCCCACCGCCCGGAAAATATCGGCCTCCCGGGCTGTCAGAAACTGCAGTCCTCGTGCCGGTGGATCGATCGGCTGTGCCGTCACCGGCAAACGGCTCAGAGTCAGCAGCCCGCCCGCGATCGCAGTGCGTCGCAAAAACGTTCGCCGTGTAACCACACTCCAAGGATCGTTTGCCACGATGATCAGCTAACTGCCCGGCGACAGCCTTTGCAAGGACCACCACATACTCATGCCGCTTCCACTATCCCTTCGTAGAACTGGTGGAAAGGTGCCGGCAATTCCCGGTAGTCGGGCATGGGCCTCAGGTGTTGTGCCGGATCGATGCTCGAATAGGTGTTCCAGAACAGGACGGGACCCTCGTGGTACTCTGAACTGCGCGCCGCAGCGATCACGGCCGCAAGGCACTTGCCGGTGTATGTAGTCTCGAGGTGGATGCCTTCGAGCTCCCTCATCTGATCACGCGCCCAGCGTCCCTCGTCCGTCGGTGCTCCATAAGCTGCGCCACAAAAGCCTTGCCGCACGGTGAAATCGCCGGGTTCGGCCCGCACACCTCCGACATCCGCGTAACGCGCCAGCATCCGGCGCGCCTGCTCGGCCATCCGGGCAAGACGGCGGGGTCCCGGCGGCAGAATGTCTGTCACAAGGACCCCCACCACTCGCGACCGCAAACCCGCCAGCCTGGCACCGAGCGTAAGCCCTGCGACAGTTCCTCCGGTGCCAAGCGCCACGAAGATCCACGCCGGTTCGGGTACCAACCCCGCAGCGATCTGTTCTTTCAATTCGAATGCGGCGTTCACATACCCCAGCGTACCCAGGGGCGAGGTGCCGCCCGCTGGCACAATGTGTGGTAGTTCGCCACGCAGCCACCCACGCCCGCACAACCACAGCGCCCGTGACGTCACCCCGGGCAGACCGGCAGCGTAATACATCTCCGCCCCGGCAGCATGATCGAGAAGCAGAGAACGGCGTACGGATTCCGTCACGGGCTGGCGTAGCAGAACCAAAATCGTGCGTAGGCCGATCTCGCGGGCGCACAGAGCCGTTGCCAGACCGTGGTTGGTGCCGATTCCGCCAAAGGTGAGGATGGTCGATTTGTCCCGCGCACGGGCATCTCCCAGTATGAATTCGAGTTTACGCGGCTTGTTCCCGCCGTAAACGCGACCACTCTCGTCATCGCGTTTCACCCACAGATCGATACCAAGCCGCGCGCTCAGTTGGTCGAGCCGGTGAACACGCGTCGGTAACTGGGTCAGCAGAAGTCGAGGTAGCCGCCCACGCAGCGCCGGAAAACTCTGCTCGATCGCCAGAGGGGAGTCGACCTGCTCTGCTTGCATGACCTGCATGTATCATGCGTTCTCATACGGCGCGAGCGATGCCGGCACGGCAATGATCCGCCTGCCGAATTGCACCCCCCGAAGGCCTTGGCTAGTCTGCCGCGGGTGACGTCAACGCGCGACTTTCTCACGCTGGTCCAAACGGGCGGCGCGGTGATGTACCCGCTCCTTCTCTGTTCCATCGTCAGTCTTGCCGTGATCTTCGAACGGTTGTGGACCCTGGGGCGCGCCACCAGCAGTGCACGGCGGCTGAATCGACTCGTCTGGGAGGCAACGAACGAAGAGGGATTGGCCAACGCCCTGGCGATTGCGCGGCACGACACCTGCCCGCTGGCATCCATCTATAAAGCCATTCTCAGCCAACCGGACATGGACGATTCGCTACGCAACCGCGTGGTACATCAGAAACTCGCCTCGGCCGTACGGGGCCTGAGACGCAATGTCTGGCTCGTCGGAACGATTGGCAGCCTGGCGCCCTTCATCGGCCTCCTCGGTACGGTCATCGGTATCGTGCGGGCCTTCGAGGACATGGCCGCAACCGGATCCGGAGGATTCGCGGTCGTCGCAGCCGGTATCTCCGAAGCCCTGGTCGCCACTGCGGCCGGATTGCTCGTCGGCGTCATGGCAATCTTCTCGTACAATGCGTTCAACGTGCGTATCAACAACATCTCATTGCAGTGGCGCGAATGGACGGAAGACCTGTCGATCCGCGTCGCCAGACCGCAACCACGCGAAGGAACTCTGGTCCGTGTCGTTCAATCCCATTGAAAGTGAAGGGGACGGCGATATCGTTGCCGAGATCAACGTCACCCCGCTCACTGACGTTTTCCTGGTGTTGCTGATCATCTTCATGGTCACGAGCACCGCCCTCACCCAGCAGGGCACCAGGGTGAACCTGCCACGCGCCGGCGGAGGGGGTGGCGAACCAAGCGGCGTCAACGTCACCGCGACGGCCGATCAACGCGTCGAGGTGAATGGCACCTCTGTTCCGATGGAAGGACTGCACGACGCCCTGCAGTCCGCGCTGCAAGGCTCGGGCGAACGAACCGTCATCCTACAGGGAGACCGCAGCGTCGTACTCGAACGCGCCGTCCAAATCATGACGATCGCCAAAGAAGCCGGTGCCGAGAGGATCTCCATTGCTACCGCCCCAGTGGCGTCTGGCAAATAATCAGGACACCTTTGACCCCATGAAGCGACCCACACGCCGAGCCCCGGGAACCGAGGAAACGCGCTCTCTGCGAGCACTGCGGGAAATCATCGATTCCGGCCGGCCGTTGATCTACATCAAATCGGCCGAGGAACTCCGCATCAGCGACCTCCTCCGGGAGGCCGCCGTGCAATGCTTCGAACCGCCACTCCCCGTCTGGACCTGGAGCCTCACCGAGGGTTTGCGCGACGCCGCCGGAACGGCTGAACCCGATTCGATCAATCCGCGACACACACTCGATTTCATTGCGGAACACAAGGGTCCGGGAATCTTCCACCTCAAGGATTTCCATGAGGTGATGCGCGAGTCGTCCGAAATACGCCGCCGCTTGCGTGACCTCTACGAGTGCTGCTTCGATCACGCCAAGTTCATCGTCATCTCGGCGCCCGTGCAATTCATCCCGGACGAGATCAGCCGCAGTATCGTCATGCTCGAACCGGGGCTGCCAGACCTCACCGAGATCACGGGACTCCTGCGGCGAGAAGCGGAACTCCTGACCCATCGCGGCGGCGAGGCCGACACCTCCGACGCCACCACGATGCAACTGGCGCGGGCACTGCAGGGACTCACCATGGACGAAGCCCGCCATGCGATCCGGCGCGCCACCGCGGCCCATCTGCATCTCGGCCCCGAAGCGGTCCCTGCCCTTCTCGAAGAGAAAAAGCTGCTGGTCAATCGCACGGGACTGGTGCAGTACGTGGCGGACGGAACCCGCCTCGATCACGTCGGCGGCCTGGAAACGATGAAACAGTGGCTCATGGAGCGGCGGCGCCTGTTTCAGATGCGCGATGAAGTGAGCGCCGACATCGTCCCCAAAGGGATTCTGGTCATGGGAATCTCGGGATGCGGCAAGAGCCTGTCCATCAAGGCGATTTCCTCGACCTTCCAACTTCCGCTCTATCGAATCGACATGACGGAGATCTTCTCGGGCAAACACGGACCGGCCGAAGCGGCCTTCGCACAGGCCTGCAAGATGTTGGAGCAGATCGCCCCCGCCGTGTGCTGGTTCGACGAAATCGAGATGGCCGTCTCCTCCGCGGAGTCGGCAGGCGAACAGGCCCGCCTCTTCGCTTTCTTCCTCACCTGGATGCAGGAGAAGACTCGCGGCCTGTTCGTTGCCGCGACCGCCAACCGAATCGATCTTCTCCCCGCGGAAATGATCCGCAAAGGACGATTCGACGAGGTGTTCTTCGTCGATCTGCCGCTCGATGAAGAACGCGTCGAGGTCTTTCGCATCCACCTGGAACGACGCGGTCTCGATTCAACGAAGTTCAACCTCGAGAGGTTGAAGCGCTTCACCAGAGGATGGACCGGCGCCGAATGCGAACAGTGCGTGATTGCGGCAATCACAACAGCGCGCCTCGAGGATCGCGAACTGAACGATGACGATCTGCTCAATGCCACGGCAAATGTGGTCCCCTTGTCGAAAACCATGAAGGAACAGGTGGACCATATCCGCGAGTGGGCTTTCGAGCGCGCCGTACGCGCCTCACCACGGGAATTCGCGCGGTAGTCTCCCGGGGATCGCCCATCGCAAGTTGCCCCTCGTCCAACTTGCGCAAATCGGGGCGCTCGTCCTAGTTTGAGGCCGATGGCACGAACAAAGACCGCGACAGGCGCAACGGAATCGGTGGGCGACTACATCCGCCGGCAGAGAGAGATCGCCAACATCTCACTGCGCAAAATGGCAGAACAGAGCGGGGTTTCGGCCGCTGTGCTGCGTGAGATCGAAAGTGGTCTGCGCAACCCGAGCCGGACGATCATTCAATCGATCGCCGGAGTGTTGCGTCTCTCGGCGGAAACCCTGCAACTCCAGGCCGGCGTGCTCGATCCGCGCGATGCCGGTGACAGTGAAGTCGAACGCGAGATCCGGCGCGATCCGGAACTCACAGAACGACAGCGCGACATACTCCTCGAATTGTACCAGACGTTCTGCGCGGTGAATCGCACACGACGCTGAGAAACAGCGCCATTTTCGCGCTCGACATGGGAGACCAGAAATGAGTCACGTCCACATCATCGGGATGGCACTGCTCGCCCTGACCGCAGCCTCGCCCACCAAAACGGCCAAGGAGTCGGAGTCCCCCATCCACTTCCCAGCCGGATACCGCGAGTGGAATCACATCAAGACCATGGCGATCACTTCCGACAAGCATCCGCTCTTCAACGCCTTCAGCGGCCTGCACCACGTCTATGGCAACGACCTGGCACTCAAGGCAGCCAAGGCCCATACCACCTATCCCGAGGGTTCCATTCTCGTTCTCGACCTGTACGAATGGGACGAAACCGACGGCGCCTACACGCCGGGACCCCGCAAGCTTCTCGCCGTCATGCAAAAGGACAGCAAGAAGTTCAAAGATACGGGGGGCTGGGGATTCGAGGGTTTCAAGGGTGGAGACCCCAAGGAACGCATCGTCTCCGACCCGGTCATGCAGTGCTACAACTGCCATGCCTCGCAGAAGGAACACGATTCAGTGTTCTCGCGATGGCAGGAATGAGCGCTCGCGACCTCGCCGGTCTGCGCTTCCACCACGAATCCCCGATCGCAGAGCATCTCCCGGGAATCTGGCATCCTTGCAGGCCGTTGCCGGTACTCGAATTCTATGACTTGTTCTGAACGGGCCTCACGGACAACGGTCGAGCCCGCATCCACGTCAGTCGAACTGGCGGACAACCGGCTTGCTGCGCCCCAGCTCCCGCTCCGCCTTCCGCGTGCGGCGGAGAACCTTTGCCATGTAGCGTACCGCATCGCCAAAGATCGGGGTGACCGAGCCCGACGCCACGAGAAAGCGCATCACCTGGCGCCAGGTGAGTGGTCGAGTGTGCAGCCGCACTCGCCCGAGCCGGATGGCGTCGAGCACCGCTGCGGCATCGGGCGGTGCATCGATCTGGGTGAAGGTCAGCCCCATCTGCCATAGAAAATGTGTGTCGGTATTGCCGACCACAGGGAGGCGCGACCGCCGCGCAAATTCTGCTGCGCGTGCGTTGAAGCGCCGCGTCAACGGCGTATACATCCCCGAGAATTCCACTGCATCGAACAGCCTCCGGTGGGATTCCAACAGATGCATGGCGGAGATTCCAACCGGGTAGTAGGGGTGCGCGACGATTACCAGGGAGTCGGGGGTCTTGCGCTCCTCGATGTCCGCCATCGTGCAAACACCCGGGGGGTATTCCCGGAAGTTCAAGAGCAGCATATGGCTATCGTCGGCCGTGGCCTCCATTCCGGGCAGCAACAGCACGCCCCGCTCCCGAGCATACCGCACTGCGTGATCATCGTAGATGAACTCTTCGTGGCAAGTCACCGAAATGACCTGCAACCCAACCGACGCGGCATGATCAATGAGGCCGCCGACGGAATGGCCGATGAAGTGCCCATCCAGCCGATCGACATCGACATGGTGGTGAAAGTCACCGAACAGCATCGCCAGAGACGCTAACAGCCAACACCGTTCGAGTCGAGGAATCCCGGCCGCAGAATGTCAGGCACAGACGGGTGGCCGTCGATCTGCCCATGGTTGCGCCACTTCGAGTTGCGCCGCGATGCGCAACAGGAGATCCTCACGGCCATAGGCAGCCACGAGTTGTGAACCGAGCGGCAAACCCTCGTCCCAGGTCAGCGGCAGAGAGATCGCGGGTTGTCCGGTCACGTTGAACGGTGCGGTGAAGACGACAATCGGCATGCTGCGCATCAGGCCGCGCATCGGATCGGCCGCCGTCGCCACGAGATCACCGAGCGGCGGAGGTGGCTCCGCCATGGTCGGCGTCAACAGGAGGTCGAATCCATCCGCCCACCAACTCTCCATGCGACGCGTAAAAGCCTCGAGCCAGACCTGCGCGCGAATGTACTCCGTGACCGGCAATGCCCGGCCTGCCGAGGCAAGCCGCCAGGTGTGGATCTCCACATCCGCTTCTCCGATCTCCACGCCCGTCACTTCGCCCCAGTGGACGAGATCACGTGCCGTCCAACTCATCACGATGGCACTGAAGTGACGTTGGAATTCGGCACTTTCCAGGGCTGCTGGATAGGCTTCCTCGACATGGTGCCCCAATGATTCGAGCAACTTCGCCGTATCCTGTGCAGCTTTTGCACATGCGGGATGCACGTTTGCCAGCCCGGACGGCACGTGGGTCAACAAACCGATGCGGAGTTTTCCCGGATCGGCGCCAACCTCGTGTTCAAAAGGGCGCACGGGAGGCGGCGCGATGTAGGGATCACCCGGCATCGATCCGCCGACGGCATCGAGGATTGCCGCCGTATCCCGCACCGAACGCGTGATCACATGCTCGGCCACCGCGCCATTCCAACTCTGACCGTAGTCCGGACCGAGAGACGTCCGCCCCCGTGACGGCTTCAATCCGACCAGACCATTTTCACTTGCCGGCACACGGATCGAACCGCCGCCGTCATTGCCATGTGCCACGGCGACAAGCCGCGCCGCCACCGCCGCACCGGAGCCACCGCTCGAACCACCGGGAGAACGAGAAAGATCCCACGGATTGTGAGTCGGCCCGTACGCCTGCGGTTCCGTCGTCGGAAGCGGACCGAGTTCCGGGACGTTCGTCCGCCCGACGAACACGAACCCAGCGGCACGGAACTTCGCCGCGAGATACGTATCGGACGTGGCCGTCCAGTTTCGATCGCGCAGGAACTTCATTCCGGCGTGATAGGGATCTCCCGCCGTGTGGCAGAAAAGGTCCTTGACGAGGAGCGGCACACCACGAAAGGGCCCGTCGGGCAGGCCTGCTTTCACTTGCATACGCGCCTTTTCGAACAACGGGTGAATGACGGCGTTGAGCTGTGGATTGATCCGTTCGATTCGCGCGATGGCGGCATCGACGAGTTCGGCGGGAGTCGCCGCGCCACGGCGCACGAGTTCGGCCTGCGCGACAGCGTCAAGTTCGGAGTAGGCATCGGACATGTGCGGTTGCTTACGCCCCACCGCCCGGCAAGTCCAGCGTTCAGGCCGATCCCACTGGCAACCTCATGTCTAAACGAGGTTTTTTGGTTTTTCTGGATTGCCTCATGAAGCGGTGCGGCTTATGAACCAACGATCACCAGACAGCACCATCGGAGGGGGTATGAAGTTGTTTTCACGAGTTCTTGGCGTCGTTCTCGTCGGCTTTCTGGCCGGCTGCGGAACCGATTACGTTCCGGTCAGCTTCTCCCCGGCTCAGCCCAGCGCCACCGCCACGGCGGTCATCGTCGCCACCGCCACGCAGCCTCCGACCCACACGGCTGCGCCCGTGCTGCCGACGGCGACTCAGACGCCACAGGAGACGGCGACACACCCGGCAACGGCAACTCCGAGCGAAACCGCAACCGCCGCACCGCCGAGTGCCTCGGCGACACCACAAAACACGGCAACGGAACCGCCGACCGCAACTCCGAGTGAAACCGCAACCGTGGGACCGCCGACGCCCACCCCCACGGTTCTCGTGCCGACCCTCGAGATCGTAGCGCCACAGGATGGAAGCACGATCACGACGTCCGCCTTTCTCATCGAAGTGGCCGTCACCGGTGGCGGCACGGTGACTGCGTTGCTGAACGGCTCGCCCATCACCCTTCTGGGGGGGCCCACCCACTATTCCCTGACGATGAATCCCGGCGCCCCGTTGCAGGCGCAGAACGAGTTGGTCGCCCGCATCGAAAACGCGCTCGGCAGCGCGACGGCAACCATCACCTTCTCCTACCAGCCGCCCAAAGCAAAAGCGTATCGGATCACCGATGAGAGCGACTTGCTGAAGGGACCGCTGGCACACAACCGGATCGGCGATTACATGCTGGCCAACGACACGGCGCGATTCGTGATCCAGGATGCCCCCCAACGCGATCTCTACAGCGTCGGCACGTTCGGTGGGAACATCATCGACGCCGAACTCGTGGCACGCCCCGGAACGGATAACTTCCTCGAAATACAGCCTGCCCTGAATATCGAGACGGTCATCAACGCGCAGACCGTGGAAATCGTCAACGACGGCGAGGACGGCACTCCGGCCATCATCCGCACCTGTGGGCCGGATGACCTGCTCGACTTCGTAAATCCTTCCACCATCATCCAGGACTACGGGCTGAATTTCCCCGCCTCGGCGGACGATGCCGACTACGATATCGATGCATGCACCGACTACATCCTCGATGCGGGCAAACCGTACGTGCAGATGGTGACCACCGTGTTCAACAACCAGGAGAACGACCTCGGCCTGTACGTCGGCGATTTCATCAACGGCAGCGGAGAATTGGAGCAATGGACGAGTTCGGGTGCGGGGATCGGCGCATTGCTGACGGCCGATCTGGGAATTCTCAGCTACATCGGTGTGGGTGAGGCGACCGGCGTCGACTACTCACACGTCACGGTTCCCGTGCCGGGACTTACCAAACGATCCAGCTTCTTTACCGCGGGAGGTGTGTCCTATGTGATGCAGAATAGCTCCGTGGCGAGCGCCATCCTCGGCGGACTGCCCTCGTTCGTCATCCCAGCACACGGACAGAGGTCGTACACACGTTATTTCGGCGTCGGCGACGGCAGCGGCGGCAATGCGGTGAACATCGAAAACGAAGTGAAGGGGCTGACGACAGGCACGCTACAGGGCTGTGTGCGGCTCGAAACCGATGGCAGCGGTTTGCCTACCACACGAGTCAGCGCCATTCGGCGCGACGCCGGACGCGGCTTGAGCGCCGTTTACGTGACGGATGCCGACGGCTGTTTCCGGGGCACACTGGTCCCCGGCTCCTACGACGTCGGAGCGGAGCGCCGCGGCTATCCGAATCCCGGCGATGCCACGGCCCCGCCCTTTCAACGTGTCACGATTACCGCCGGTGAAACGACGGACGTCGAGTTCCTTCTGCCGGCAACCGGGCGGCTGGCCGTGCAGGTCTACGAACAGCATCCTGGCAGTGGCGCCACATCGCCGGTGCCCGCCCGTATCGGGGTGATCGGTTCCGATCCCAGCCCAGAGCCGATTTTGGAGGCCAAGCTTCTCACCGGCACCGAACCCACCGGCACCTACTACGACATAACGGGGGATGCCGTGCCATTTGGTTTCGTCTGGATGGATTACGCCGGAGCGGACGGCCATCTCGAATTCGATATCGAACCGGGTGAGTACCACCTCTTCGTGTCACGCGGCACGGAGTACTCCATCTACGAACAGCCGATCACCATTACAGGCGGCCAGACCACCGCGGTCACAGCCACGATCGCCAGGGTGCTCGACACCTCGGGATTCATTTCCTCCGATTTCCACGTACACACGATCAACAGCGCCGATTCCCGCGTCAATCTCACCGATCGAGCGTTGCAGTTTGCCGGAGAAGGGATCGACAACGTCGTCCTGACAGACCACCACTCGCACACCGACCTCGTTCCGACGATCGACAGACTCGGCCTGAACGAGTTCCTCCACTCCACCATCGGCGAAGAGATCACCACGTGGGATTACGGGCATTTCAACTCTTATCCGCGCCTCGTCGATCCGGCACGACCGTCCGGCGGCTCCACGGACTGGGCTGTTGCCGCCCCGGCGGGACGTGACTTCCCGGTATACGGCTCCTACTCGGCATCGCCCGCCGAAATCCAGAATCTCGCCTTGACCAGTCCCACGAGCACGCTCGATACGATCATCCAGATCAATCACATCGACACCTTCTTCGCGCCACTGCGCATCGATACGTCACGCGTTCCGCCCCAGACATTCCTCACACCGGGCGATCGCCTGCGCTTCCGCCTGGACCCGAATGGCGGAAACCTTTTCACTCATTACCGCACTCTCGAATTGTGGAACGGCGCGGGACGCGGCGCGCAGGCAGAGTTCTTGAATTTGCGTATCGGCATCTGGATGAACCACCTGAACCAGGGCCTGCTGTCCAGCTTCACCGCCGGCACGGACACTCACGAGTTCCGTAACCTCGCCACCGCTGGAGCACGCACATGGACCGCCGCCTCGCAGGACGCGCCGATCGAAATCGACAGCGGCGAGGTGGCTCGATCGGTGGATGCGGGAAAGGCGACCTGTGGCCAGGGAATCTACGTACAGACGCGGCTGAGAGCAGCGGACGGCAGTGGTGAGCAAGCCGACCTGACCCTCGGGGGCAAAACGATGGTGCGCAGCACGAATGGTGGGGTCGATCTCGATATCGACGTGCAGGCCCCGCTATGGGCCGAGTACGATCGCATCGAGATCTACGCCAACGCGATGACGGTTCCCACACTCACCAGTGGCGATGCCTCCTTCTTGTTCAGCGCCACCCCGAGTCGCGTGCTCGTCCTCGGATCGGATTTCGAGGCGACACCCGTCGAAGTCGTACCAGGCCTGGCAGGCGCCAGCCGCCGCGAAACACACGTGACCGTCCCGTTCCGCGAGCTTTCGGCCGACACATGGTTCATGGTCGTCGTGCGTGGCACGGACGGCATCTCCCGGCCGATGTTTCCCATCTTCAATCTCGATCTGAACGCCGAGACAAACAGCACGCTCGAAGATCTGCTCGACGGAAATCTCGGTGAAGGAGGAGTCCTCGCTCTGGGTGCCACCAACGCCCTCTATGCCGACCTCGACGGAACGGAGGGATTTCAGGCACCGTTGGCGCCCGAGTGAGAAAACGGGTTTGATGACAGCATGGGAAACCTGCGCTTGCAGGTTTCCCGCTTCAGGTTGACAGGAGTGGCTCGACAGATGGGCTGGCAACGCACGCGAGCGGTGCAGGGGCGAGACGTCGCGCGGCATCTTTCTCTTCGAACGGCATCAGCCGTCCTGTTCGCCGTGCTGGCCGCTACGCTCGGCTGCCAGGAACCGGTGGCGGGGGAATCGCGCGCCGCCGGTGGCCGGGATCTGCTCATCTCCTCTGTGCTGGCGCCCGCGACCGTTGCGGGAAAGATCGAACGGGTGGCGCGGATTGACCAGCATGGTTACCGCGCCCGCATACGCGTCGAGCGCTCCTTGCGTGGACCCTTCAAAGAAGGAGACATCGTCGAGGTGGCATGGGAGGAGTTGGCCAAAGGGCGCCAGCCCCGTTTCTCCGATGGGGAGCGTGTGCTCGCCATTCTTGCCGCACTGCCAACTACCTCTTTGTGGATGAACCGCTTCCCACCACCCCTTCGCAACGATCGCTCTTTTGCTGTCGCGGCCCAGGGTGATGCCTTCCTCCGTGAGCCGGATTCTCCTACGTTGCAGGGACTCGAAAGATGGCTGCGCCTCTCCCCGGACGAGCGTGAGGGAACAGCCGGTTACGAAGTTCTGGCTGCACTCATCGCCACGGCGGCCATGCCCCTTGCGGGCGAGGCCCTGAACCAAATCGACGATGTGAATCGAGTCAATAGCGAGATAACGCGGAGCCTCGGCGCGTGCCTGCGCGATACGAAACGTCCGGAAGGTCTGCGCCGCGACCTGCTCCGGCGCATCGGGGAACTTCGCCTGGAAGGCATGAAAAATGTCGTGGCGGAACTGGCATCTACCGAGTCTCCGTTACAAGTGGACGCCATGGCGACCCAGGCCATTCTGGACGGTGGCATCCGCTCCGATCAGGTACTGGAACTGCTCAAGAGCAACGATCCCCGCAAGCGCGCCCTGGGAGTCCGGTATGCGGAAGGAATCACCGTCGAGGATCGGCTGCCACAAATGATGACATCCGATCCCGATCCGAACGTGCGTGCCACGGCTGTCGAGCAGATACTCGAAAGACGTGGCGCGGCCGCGGTGAGTCAGTGTCTGGGGACTCTGGGAGACCGGGATGTGACCGTACGCGAGCGTGTTGCCACGGCGCTCGCACGGGTGGGACCCGGCATTGTGCCGGCTGTCGAACAGATCGCCATGGGGAGCGGCAGCGAGCAATCCGAAGGCGCGGTGCTGACTCTGGAGAAACTCGGCTCGGCAGGCGTGGAATCGTTAAGGCGGATCTCGAGTCAGCACCCCGAAAAGCGAATCCGGATGCTGGCAGAGTTGAGTCTTGGCCGACTGCCGTTCAAACACTGATTCGACCCACCGGCAAGCAAGGGAGGTGTTGTGCCCATCACCCCCTGCACCCGTCCCCCTTGCTTTCTCAGAACCACCGAACCAGGCGCACGGCCAACCACGCCGCCCCCAGACAACCGGTCAGAGTCGACGCAAGGTTGTAGAGCGCCAGTTGCGCCGTCCCGTCACGCATGAGTGCGACGCTCTCGTAACTGAACGTCGACATCGTGGTAAAACCGCCACAGAAACCCACGGTGAGCAAAATCCGCAACTCGGCGCCGATCTGGCCGCGTTCCAGGGAAAGGGTCATGATCACCCCGACAACGAAGCTCCCCAGCACATTGACCGAAAGCGTGCCGAACGGAAACTGGCCACCACTGATTCGTTGCACAAGGCCACTCATCCAGTAGCGTGCCAGACAACCACCCACACCACCTGCCGCCACGAGAAAGGACCGGTAAGCTTCGGAGTTCATGATGGCGGGAGCTTCGAGGCACGGTCCTGCATGGCAAGACGCACCTCGTACATCGCCCGGAAGAGGCCCGGCGCGTCGATCGGTGCATCAAATGGTTCGCCACGGAATTCCCGGTAGGCGCGCTCGACGTTGAAGATGATCCGTTCGGGCTGGGTCCATCCGCCGTACGGCCCGAGATCGATGCGCTTCGCTGCATCGAGCGCCGGCACGCCTTTGCCGTAGAAGTGGGCCGCCTCAGAACGCACGTAACGGAGATAGTCGCCCATCTGGCGCACACCCTCGAGACCGCAGACGGGACCGTGTCCCGGAACCACCTGTTCTGGTTCCAGCGCAACAATGACATCGAGGGCTTTCAACCATTGTTCGTACGTGCCCTCCCAGCCGATCGGAGTGCAGAGTCGAAACAGGATATCGCCCGCAAACACGACACGAGCCGGCGGGATGTGCACGATGGCATCACCCGCTGTGTGGGCAGGGCCGACGTGCAGGATTTCCACCGCGACCCCGTCGAGATCGAGAGACAAACGCTCATCGAAAACGGTGGTCGGTGGGTGGAGTTCGATTCCACCGAAGTCCCAACCGGCAAAGGCAGCGGCAAAGCTGGCCAGGGCGGGGTCCGGATGTGCGCTCAACGAGGCAAGCTGCTGCAGGAATGCCGGACTCTCCCGGGTGAAGTGATCGCGGCACCAACGATGCCCGATGATCTCGGCTGCCGGAAACAGTTGATTTCCCCAACAGTGGTCGCCGTTGTGATGTGTATTGACGACGCGGCGGGCCGGATGGCGCCAGACACGGCTGTAGAGTTCGATCATCTGGCGCGTGTGGGGGAGATCCCAGAAAGTGTCGATCACCAGACCGCCACCCCGGTTGATCAAACCCGAGTTACTGGTGCCAAGACCGCGATCTTCCTGGAGACAAGCGTAAATGTCGGGGGCAAGCTCGACGAGGTCCAAGATATGGACTCCTCCCTTTCGTGGCGGTGCGGTCAAGGTCCGATACCACAAGGCGCAGCAGACTTTCAAGCACCAAAACACCACCGCACCGTCCCGATCACGGCCGGCGCGTTACAACCGGCAAACGCGACAAGCCGTTGATTCTACGCAGTAAAACGCGCGATTGACTTCAAACGCGCATTTCCAGTAGCCTGCCCGTCATGAGCGCGGCAGTGGAGATCGGCACGGCCGATGCGAGCCAGGCCCGGGAAAAAATTCTCGAAGCGGCAACCCGCCTCTTTGCGGAACAGGGTTACGAATCGACCTCGCTTTCGCAGATTGCCCGTGAGGCGAGGGTCAGCAAAGCGCTCATCTTCTGGCATTTCGACAACAAAGAAAAACTTTACAGATTCGCCCTGCGCAAGACGCTGGAGCCGTATTTCATCGACACGGAAGACATGAAGGATCTCGATGAACCGGCGCAGATCGCGCGCCTGATCGATTCCTTCTACGATTTCGTCAACGAGAACGTCGGTTCGGTGCGCTTCTTCATGAGCCTGATGTTACGCACGGAGAGTCACCCGGACGAGGGGCTGTCACGCGTAAACGAACTCTACGGCATGTATCGGAGTTCGATCGTCCACGTGCTCGAGAGCGGCCGCGTGCGCGGCATCTTTCATGGCGCCATCGATCCACAGCGCGAAGCGGAGCTGATCATGGTGACGCTGGCCGGTGTCCTGGTCCAGCAGTTCATGCTGGGCGAGCCAGCCGAACATGCAAAGGAGCTGCTGGATTTTCAGAAATCGACCCTTTTTCAGCGACTCACCACAGGAGCCGCGGAAAACCCAGCCGCGGGGCGCCACGGCTGAAGGCGCCCCGCCCGAGTCAACCTCGGCCGCCACACCACAAGCAGGACAACCGCCCCCCAGCACAGCTCCACACCATCCCGCTCCCACAGCTTGCCACTCCACCACGAAGCCGCTCACGAGCAGCCGCTGGTGGCCCCACAATTCAGACACTTGTAACAACTGCCGTTGCGCACCATGATCGAACCACACTCGTGGCAGCTCGGCGCATCGGCCTGCGGGCTGAAGCCCAGCGCCCCCACCGCGAGTGCCTTATTTCCTTTTTCCGGGGCGGGTGACGCATCTGGGGGCTCCGTCGAGATGATCCCGATACTGGACCGATGTTCGGGGCTGAGAAAACGCGCCCCCAGATAACGGAACACATAGTCGATGAGAGACTTGGCGATCGGAATATCGGGATTTCTGGTAAAACCCGAAGGCTCGAAACGCACGTGGCTGAACTTGTCGACCAGCACCTCCAGGGGCACCCCGTATTGCAGCGCCATCGAGGTGAGGATGCCGATCGTGTCCATCAGTCCCGAGACCGTGCTGCCTTCTTTGGCGATCTTGATGAAGATCTCGCCCGGCTGGCCGTCCTCGTACAGGCCGACGTGGATGTATCCCTCATGACCTGCGATATCGAATTTGTGCCGCGTGGAGCGGCATTCGTTGGGCAGACGCCGGCGCACGGGCTGGAATTCCGTCACTGCCTGAACCGGCGCCGGTGCCGCTGTCTTTTCCGTCTTCCGGGTGTTCAGAGGCTGGGTGCGTTTGCAACCATCACGATAGATGGCAACTGCCTTGACGCCCAGACGCCATGCTTCGATATACGCCTCCATGATCTCTTCGACCGTTGCCGAATTCGGCATGTTGATGGTCTTCGAGATGGCCCCCGAAAGGAACGGTTGTACGGCTCCCATCATACGCAAGTGGCCCATGTGATGGATCGAGCGTGCCCCCTTGGCCGGTTTGAACGCACAGTCGAACACCGCAACGTGCTCATCCCTTAGACCGGGCGCACCCTCGATCGTATCGTGCTCGTCGATGTACTCGATGATCGCTTGCACATCCTTCGACTCGTATCCAAGCCTCTTGAGCGCACGCGGCACGGTGTTGTTGACGATCTTCAATACACCACCGCCCACCAGCTTCTTGTACTTCACGAGCGCAATGTCCGGTTCCACACCGGTCGTATCGCAATCCATCATGAACGCGATCGTTCCCGTAGGAGCGAGCACCGTGGCCTGGGAATTTCGCACACCGAAATTCTCGCCGAGTTGTAGCGCCTCGTCCCACACCGAACGCGCCGCCGTCAGCAATTCGAGAGGCACCAGTGCAGGATCGAGCTTGTGCGCGTACCCGCGATGCTTCGCAAGCACGCCCAGCATCGCTTCACTGTCCCTCTCGTATCCCGCGAAGGGTCCCATCTGCTCGCTGACACGGGCTGACTGGGCGTACGCCTCGCCACACATCAACGAAGTGACTGCCGCGGCATACTGCCGTCCGGCCTCGGAGTCGTACGGCAGACCAAGCGACATCAGCAACGCGCCCAGGTTCGCATAACCCAGCCCCAGTTCGCGGAAGGCCCGGGCATTCTTGCCGATCTCCGCCGTCGGGTAGCTGGAATTGTCGATCAGAATGTCCTGTGCGGTAATCGTGATGTCGACGGCGCGCCGGAAAGATTCGACATCGAATTCGCCCAGATCATTGGTGAACTTCATCAGATTGAGCGATGCAAGATTGCACGCAGAATCGTCCAGATGCATGTATTCGGAGCATGGGTTCGACGCGTTGATGCGGCCTGCATGGGGGCAGGTGTGCCACGCATTGATCGTCGTATCGAACTGCATGCCCGGATCACCACAGACCCAGGTGGCTTCGGCGATCCTCCGCAGGATTTCTCGCGCCCGAAGCGTCTCGGCGACCTCTCCGGTCAGGACGTAGCGCGTCTGCCAGGCGCCATCCGCTTCGACCGCCCGCATGAAGGCATCGCTGGCACGCACCGAATTGTTGGCATTCTGGAAGAACACCGAACCATAGGCCGGACCATCCAGGGAAGAATCGTAGCCCGCGTCAATCAGAGCCCACGCCTTCTTCTCCTCTTCCTCCTTGCAACGGATGAACTCCACGATATCCGGATGCTCGACGTTCAACACCACCATTTTGGCGGCGCGCCGGGTCTTGCCACCCGACTTGATCACACCGGCCGAAGCGTCCGCCGCTTTCATGAAGGAGACGGGTCCCGATGCCGTGCCACCACCGGCCAGCTTCTCTTTCGAAGAACGGATGCGCGAAAGATTCACGCCGGAACCCGATCCACCCTTGAAGATGATTCCTTCATTCCGGTACCAGCCCAGAATCCCCTCCATCGTGTCGTCCACGGAGAGGATGAAACAGGCCGAACACTGAGGCCTGGGTTCGATGCCGACGTTGAACCAGACAGGGCTGTTGAAGGACATTTTCTGCTCGAGCAACAGATGGGTCAGCTCCGAACTGAAAACCTCGGCATCGGCTGCCGTTGCAAAATATCCCTGTTGCTCGCCCCAGCCGCGAATGGTTCGCACCACACGCCCGATGAGTTGGCGCACACTGTGCTCGCGCTCGGGACTGCCCAGAGGACCGCGGAAGTACTTCGAGACGACCACACTGGTCGCAAGCTGCGACCACTGCCGCGGGATCTCGACGTCGTGCTGCTCGAAAACGACTTCACCTTTCTCGCCGCTGATGACGGCACTGCGCAACTCCCACTCGACGGTGTCGAACGGATCGACGCCGGGCCGGGTGAAATAGGGACGGAAAGTCAAGCCCCGTCTCTTGCTCGAAGTTTCTTTGATTTCCACGTGATCCGCCGCGAGGGCCACCCCCCGCGCCGCCTTGCGCTTGCGCACCGCCTCGGCCATCATTCCTCCGTCCGGCACCAGTTATTGTATGGGAACGGCTTATAAGCCACAAGATATTGGGCGTGTCAATCATTTTGCATTCGAAAAATCCAGATCCTCGCGATTGATGCGAGGAGCCGGTAAACTCGTCGCACCATGCAGCGCAGACCACAGCAAACCACTCGGATCAGCGAAACCCTGGGCAGCGTCCTGCGGCGTTTCGACAGCGAACAGAATCTGCGCGCCTATCAGATCTGGGGGTTCTGGGATGAAGAGGTCGGCGATGCCATCGCACGGCACACGCAACCCGAACAATTCCGCAACGGCATTCTGACCGTTCTCGTCGATTCGCACAGTTGGTTACAGGAACTGCAGTTTCTCAAGGAAGACCTACGGAATCGGCTGAATGCCCGGCTCGGTGAGGAACTCCTGCGCGACTTGAACTTCGAATCGGGAGCCGTCGAAAAGAAGCCAGCCAGGGCCTCGATAGACCGGTTTGCAGCTCCAGCGGAAACTTCCCTCACGCCGGAACTCCCGGCCCTTCCGCCGCTGGCCGATCCGGAACTCGCGGCGGCATTCGTGCGACTTGCCACGGCCCGAGCACGCCGTGCCGGGCGGACCCGGCAGCGCTAGGCAGATTTCCGGCGGGGAGGCCAACCTGACACCCTCACACCGAGGCAGGGGAAAGGCAGCGACAGGGCCGCCCGCCGCAGAAGAAAACGGAGCGGACACCCGTTCAACAGGAAAGACCACGCCTGAAACCCGCCGCGGCGCTGCACCCATTTCGGCCGGTTGCCTGGTGACACGGGGGAGTGGTCCCGCACTGGAAGTGCTGCTCGTCCACCCGCGTGGCGCAAGTTTCCGGCGACCTCTGTTCGGGATCCCGAAGGGCATCGTAGAACCGGGTGAAGATCTGATCGCGACAGCCCTGCGGGAGACTTTCGAGGAGACGGGTTTGCGGGTTCGTGTACACCGTGCCCTCGGCAGTGTCCGACAGAAGGCAGGGAAACAGGTGTATGCCTTCTGGGCCACCGTCGCGCCCGACAGCCTCGACTCCATCGACGAGCAGGGACGTTGCATCCCGGCGGATCGGGAAAACGACGTGTGCCGCTTTTATCGGGCCGATCGGGCGCGAGATCTGATGATTCCGGCACAATGTGAGTTCCTGGACAGGCTCCTCCTGTTATCGGACGATATCTGCTGATTGTGATGTTGCGCTCGGACGATGGGCGCACTACCACGATGATCAGAGGAACAGAGGTTGCCGTAGAGTCAGCCCGGCGGCCATCGGCACGAGGCACGGCACGGGCGGTGACTGGCCGTGGGCGGATGGGAGACCGGCGATCTCGACCTCATAGAACCTGATTGCACGAAAGGAGAAACGACAATGGCAATCAAAACAGGCGACACTCTCCCCATGGGAATCAAATTGAAGGAAATCGGAGAATCCGGTCCGAAGGACACGACCGTCGGCGATCTTTTCAAGGGCCGGAAAGTGGTGCTCTTCGCGGTCCCCGGGGCCTTCACACCCACCTGTTCCCTCAAGCACCTGCCCGGCTTCATCGAGATGGCCGATGCGATCAAGGCAAAGGGCGTAAACGAGATCATCTGTGTTGCGGTGAATGACGCCTTCGTCATGGACGCGTGGAGCAAACAGAACAATGCCGGCGGAAAGGTGAGAGTCGTCGCGGACGGAAACGCCGAGTTCACCAAAGCGCTGGGACTCGAACTGGATGCCAGTGGCTTCGGGATGGGTGTCCGTTCGAAGCGTTATGCGATGATCGTCGACGACGGCAAGGTCAAGGAACTGCTCGTCGATTCAGGTCCTGACCTGGTGGTCTCGAGCGCCCAGAACATCCTCGAAAAACTCTGAACTCGACCGAGGACGCCGGCCTGACGGCGCAGACCCACCGTCAGGCCGGCATTCACAGGAGGGTTGGAAAGAAAAGGCGGCGAGCGGATTCGAACCGCTGCATAAAGGTTTTGCAGACCTCTCCCTTAACCACTTGGGTACGCCGCCGTACTCCCGGGCGCCGAAACTAACCTCACCCGCACCGCAAAGCAAGGCAATCGGGGCGCCGCTGGCGATCAGGAGTTTCGTTGACTCCCGGATCTCCCGCCATTATGAGCCGTGACGCATGTCTCAGACAACGCGCGACCTGCCAGGTCGCTATCTGGCGCAGCTCATCGTCGCCTTGACGATCTGCGCCGGATGCAGCAACTCGGGCGATACGACGAAAGAATCGGCCACCCCGACCGCAACGGCACCGGCTTTCGCCGCACGCGCCGGCAAGCTCGAAAAGACTCCGATCCGGGCCCGGCCAACCCCAGCAGAGCCATCCGATGAGCCAGCCGTTGCGCCGGCAGGGCGCGGGTTGCACTCCTCGGATGCGGTCTCGGTGCGTATCGAATGTGAACCGGACACTGGTGGCGCACCGCTGTCCGTTCGCTGCGCAGCAGATGGCGATACCGATGTGCCCGGCTTGAGGTTCCGCTGGGACTTCGGCGACGGCAGCCTGCCGGCCTCCGGTATCGAGGTCGAGCACGTCTTCTGGCAGCCAGGTGAGTACACCGTAGCCCTGAGCGCTGAACGCCGGGGTGTCGTGGCAGACTCGGACGAGGCGCTGATCATCGTGGAGGAACAGGGGTTCGACATCGAAATTGAAGCGGACCCGGATATCGGCATCGCACCGTTGACCACGCGGTTTCGGGCCGTCTTAGACGACGTCCCAGGACCCTTGCGGTTCCTGTGGGAATTTGGTGACGGCTCCCGTGACTTCAGCAACCCCACCTCACACACCTATCGCACCCCGGGAACGTATTCCGTCCGGCTGACCGTGATCAACGGGCAATCCCAGTGGGCACAGGCGGACGTCGAGATCCAGGTGGATGACGCGACGTCTCGATGATCGTAGATGGAGAGGCGATGAAAAATTTATGGATACTGGTAGCGCTCGGCTTCCTGGTCATCGGGTGCAACCAGACGACGGAAGAGAGTCCGGCACCGGTCATTCCCGAAGGACGATTGCCCAAGGCCGCACCGGCCGCCGGCGAGCCTGTGGTGAACGCGCCGCTGGAACCGAGTTGCGTCGCAATCATCACCCCCGATGTCGATGAAGGTCCGGCTCCGCTGCGGGTTCGTTTCACGGCAGATGGGATGTGCACCGACGCGGAGGGAGAATTCAGGTGGGATTTCGGAGATGGCTCGCCCGGAACGACCGGAACCGAAACCGAGCACGTCTACACGAAACCCGGTGAGTATCTGGCCCAACTGACCCTCATCGACACGGAACACGGCGTATCCGACACGGACGAGATGCCGATCAGTGTACTGGAAAAGTGAATGCCCGCGGCACGGTCCGTTTCTTTCGGGGCGACTTTGACTTCCTCCCACCGCTTCGCTACAGACCACAGCCGCCGCGCGGGTGTAGCTCAGTTGGCTAGAGCGTATGCTTGCCAAGCATAAGGTCGCCGGTTCGACCCCGGTCACCCGCTTTTCCAGAGGCCCCGTTGTCATGGGGCCTCTTTTTTTTCCCTGCGATCCATGGCTTGCGACCCACGACGATTCCATTCAAGCTTGACGCAAACAAAGGATGACCGATGTATCTGATCGAAATTCTGCAACGATGCAGTGCCATTGCGACACGCACGGCTGCCGTCTACCGCCAGTTGGCCGAACGCTTCGACCGGGACGATGACCGGGTCAGACTCTGGCGCGAATTGGCCCTGGCCGAGGAAACACACGCGGATGTTCTCGAACGCGAGATGAAGACCTTCCAGGAATCGGATCAGTCGGGCAACTTTCTCCCCGACTTTGCAGAACGCCTGGATTTGCTGGATAGCGAATTGCAGGTTCTGGAGACCCAGGCGTCTTCGGCCTCGACCCCGGACGACGTCCTTGCCATCTCCGTGGCACTGGAACAGACCACGCTGGAAGATCTCTACGACGATCTGGTCCTGCAGTGCGAGCCTTCCTTCCGCCTGATCATGGAACGCGTCGAATCGGCTCTCTCCCAACGCCCGGGAGCGCCTCCGGCCGCCGGCATGGCGCGGCGCGCCGGACGTCCCTGAGCCACCCCGCCGAGAGGCACCGCAACGGAGAACCAACTGCGACCGGCCGAGGGTGTCCCGTAACGAGGCGCCACTGCCGGGCGCTAGGATTCGCCAGGGGTTCGTGTTCTATTGCAGGAGAGAGCCAGACACACAGATGACGCGCCGCAACACGAACCGCCCGGAACCTGCTGGGCGCGATTCACACCGAGGAACGAGATGAAACCGAAAATTTCACCGTATCTGGTTTGCGTGGCCGTCCTCATCGCAGGATGCAGCGCCAAGCCTTCCCGCAGCGCGGAAGAGTACTTTCGCGAAGCGACCTCGAACTTCAAAAGCGGCGCACTCAACCTGGCCATCGAAGATTATCGTGAACTCCTCGATCAGCATCCGTTCAGCGAATATACGGAAGAGGCCGAACTGAAGATCGCGCATGCCCACTACCTCGACGGCAGCTACGCGGAAGCTGTCGTGGCACTGACCGACTTCCAGAGGCGCCACCCGACCAGCTCTCATCTCCCGTTTGTCGGCTACATGCTGGGTATGTGTTATATGCGGCAGCTCAGCACGATCGACCGTGACCAGACGGCGGCACAGAACGCGCAGACCTATCTGCTCACCGTCTCCCGGCAGTATCCAGGCAGTCCGTATGCAGAACTGGCGCGCGAAGAGTTGGATACATGTCGCGAGAACCTGGCGGCACACGAACTGTACATCGCCGAGTTCTATGAAAAACGTGGCAAAATGAAGGCTGCCGAGATCCGGTTGCTCACCGCTGGGGCGCAGTATGGAGAGACGCCTTCCGCTGCGAAGGGGCTGCTCCGGTTGGCGCAGATCTACCGTTCGCAGGGAAGGACGACCGACGCCGTGCTCGCCTACCGTGCCATCACGCAATTACAGGCGGGCACTCCATCCGCCGTGGCAGCCCAGAAGGCGCTCCAGGACCTCGATGCGCCGCATGGCTCCCTCTCATCCGACCCGATCGGCATGCTGCTCGCCGCCAACGGCAGGCAGCGGTCCCCGTCTGCCTTCGAGACGGTCCAGATTCCTGGCATCGACATACCGAAATTCTCGCAACGGCCATCCGGCATGCCGGGGCCTGCCATCGCGCCCCCGTTCGACCCGTTCGGGCGCGGCCGTACCTACTATTGAGCAAGAAACCCGAAATTCCCTCTGCCGTGCCGCCGGCGATCCGCGGGCGTGTGCTGATCGTCGGAGTCGGTGGTCTTGGATGTCCGGCCGCGCTTGCCTTGTGCGAGGCGGGCGTCAGCGAACTCATCCTCACCGATGACGACCGGATCGCTCTGTCGAACCTGCCGCGCCAACTGTTGTTTGACGAGCACGATCTCGGCAAACCCAAGGTGGTCGCAGCCGCCGAACGCCTCCGATCCATCGCTCGGGGGACGAATGTCATCGCAGAGGAATGTCGCCTCGACCGGTCAAACGCCAGACAGCTCTGCCGCGGGGTCGATTTCATCATCGACGGCACGGATAGTCCCGAGGCGAAATTCCTCCTCAATGACGTCGCCCTCCAAACCGGAGTGGCGTTGTCCCATGCCGGTGTGAGTGGTTGGCTCAGCCAAAGTCTGACGGTGCTCCCTCACAAAAGCGCCTGTCTGCGGTGTGTCTTTCCACTTGCCCTCGATGACGGCGATACTCCGAGCTGCCAGACGGCCGGGATCCTGGGCGGGTTGACTGCTTGTATCGGAGCAATCCAGGCGGCGCAGGCACTCGCCTATCTCAAGGGCAGCTTCGAGCATCTGTTGACCAATCGATTGCTCACGTACGATGCCCGTGTGGGCCGTTGGAGAACCATTCCGTGGATGAGACAGCCACATTGCCCCGCCTGCGAGATGCCGCCGGACAGGCCGGGCACCTGATCCCTCACGGATCCATCGTTTGACGGACGTATTGCATCCCGGGAAGGTTCCCGGCTACCACGAAGGACGAACACCCGTAGAGGGGAATGCACCTTTCAGTCAGGAGAGATGGACATGGGCATACGCGTACGAATCCCAACACCGCTCAGACGCTTCACGGGAGGCGCGGAGGAGATTTCTGCAGTGGGCGCCAACATCGGCGCGGTTCTCGACGATCTGGAACGAAAGCACCCGGGAATCAAGGAACGCCTTTGCGACGAGGACGGCAAGGTACGCCGGTTCGTCAATATCTACGTCAATGGCGATGACATCCGGTTCCTGGACAGTCTGAACACCAACGTCAAAGAAGGGGACGAGGTCTCCATCGTTCCGGCAATTGCGGGAGGTTGAAGCGGGTGCCCGCGCCGGCGATGCCGTCCGCAAAGGTGGTGACCACGCAGCGGCCGCTGCGCGTCGAATCGGTGCTGGATCTCGTCGGCAACACACCCCTGCTCGAAATCCAGCGCCTGCGAGGCACTCTCCCGTCGAAAGTCAGGATCTTCGCCAAGCTCGAAGGTCTCAACCCCGGAGGATCGGTCAAAGATCGTCCCGCCGTCTGGATGGTACGTGATGGTTTACGAACCGGAAAGCTCCAGCCAGGAAAGACGATTCTCGATTCGACCTCCGGCAACACGGGAATCGCCCTGGCCATGGCCGGCGCGGCGCTGGGATATCCGGTCGAACTGGTCATGCCCGCCAATGTCAGCGCGGAGCGCAAGAAAATCGTTGCCGCTTACGGCGCCTCGGTCGTCTTCAGCGACGCCATGGAAGGCTCAGACGGCGCCATCCGGCTCTGCCGAACACTCTACGAATCGGACCGGCAGCGCTACTTCAAACCGGATCAGTATTTCAATGAAGTGAACCCGCTCGCCCACTTCGAGAGCACCGGGCCGGAAATCTGGAACGACACGGGCGGCCAGATCACGCATTTCGTTGCTGGGATCGGAACCGGCGGCACCATCATGGGTACGGGCCGCTACCTGAAAAGCCGCAACCGCGGCATCCAGGTGATTGCGGTGGAGCCGGACGATGCCTGGCACGGACTCGAAGGTCTCAAGCACATGGCCAGTTCGCTCGTGCCGGGGATCTATCATGAGGAAGAACTGGATCGGAAGATCAGCGTGGCCACCGACGAAGCCTACGAGTTGGTCTACCGCCTGGGCGAAGAGGAAGGCATCGTCGTCGGTCAATCCTCAGGCGCCGCCCTCACCGGCGCCCTGAAGGTGGCAAGAGAACTGAGCGAGGGAGTCATCGTGGTGATTTTCAGCGATTTCGGAGATCGCTACCTGAGCACGCACCTCTGGGCTGGCTGGCGGGAACGTCGCAGCCGGCGGAACACCGCGGGAAAGACCGGTGCGCGCCACGGTCATGCTGACTGACGAACAGATCGAGCGTTTCAGCCGGCAGATCATCCTGCGGGATGTGGGCGGCACCGGTCAGACACGACTCCTGAGGAGTCGCGTGGCCATTGCCGGTGATGAAGAAATCTCGAGACACCTTGCCATGATGCTGGCACAGGCCGGCATCGGCGAGATCCTGACGGCGGCACGGATTACGGCTCACATGCCCAGGGGCGTTCCGGCCGGCTGCCAGATCGGCGTGCGCGACGATCCTGCCGGAACCTCGGCGGATGCCTTCGTCCAGACCGTCGGTCCCAGGCCTCTGCCCGCCCTATCCCCGGCGCCGCGATCTCACCTCGTTGTCTCCCGTTCGGGTGTTGCCGGCGTCACCCTCGTCCAGGCCGGGATGACGGCGTGCGTCGATTGTGCGTTGCGCGCAATCGACACGCACGCCGGGCGGCATCCCAGCCCACCCGAAACCTCGCTTCGCCTGTGGGCAATCGGTACCGCTTCCCTGCAGATCATCATCGATCTGCTCGGCCTTTCGGAACAAGTTGGATTTCTGCAGGTGTACGACGGAATCCAGGGGCCACGGACGGTCGTTCTCCACAAGACCGGCGACTGCCGGGGCTGTCTCGCCCAACCTCCCTCACTCTGACACGGGGATCTTGCACCGAAGCCTCCGGCACGCGAGAAGGACCGATTGACCAGCGACGACGGCGCACCCGCCGCGGCGCAACCGAAAATCCGAAGGAGTTGATGAAATGCCCGATTTGGTTCCCGTTCATGGTGGATTGGATGCTCCGGTCGTACGGATGGTGCCGCTTTCCCGGCGGCAGCAGTTCCTGAGCGAGGCACAGAGCCTTCCAAAGATCGAGGTGAGTCGTGCCGATCTGTCGACCATTTATCGGATTGCGGACGGCACACTTTCGCCCCTCACCGGGCCGATGGACGAGACCACCTGGCATCACGTGCTGGATCACTCCGCCATCGATTTCGGATTCCGGCGCTACGCGTGGACGGCGCCCATCTCCTTCCCCGTAAGCGATGCCGAGGCGAAGAAAATCCGCGTTGGCCACTCGGTAGCACTCGTCCACGAAGGCCAGATCATCGCCGTCGTCCGGGTCACCAGCCTCTTCGATTGGGACAAACCCAAACACATCGAGAAGTTCTACGGCACCACACGCACCGATCATCCGGGTGGACGCATGATCCATGACGATCCCCGGGGCAAACTGATCGGGGGCGACCTGTGGTCTCTTCCCCAGTCCATCGATCCGGAATACGGCCAGTTCATCCTTTCACCACGGCAGGTCCGCACCCTCATCGCCGACCGCCGCTGGGAGCGTGCCCTGGCCTTCCAGACGCGCAATCCATTGCACAGAGCACACGAGTATGCCCTCGTGGCGGGCGTCGAGCGCCTCACTCGGCAGGGCTCGTTCGCCGGTGTGGTGCTGAACCCCCTGATCGGCGAATTGAAGGGCGACGACGTTCCGGCACGAATCCGCATGAAATGCTATCGCACCCTGCACGACGGCAAACTCCTCGGACGCGGAGACAAAGATCAGGAACTATGGAATTCGCGTGGCTATGACCTGACCGAGGTCTTCGAACTGGTCGGGCTGGACATCAAGATGCTGTACGGCGGCCCGAAGGAAGCGGTGATGCACGCGATTTACCGCCAAAATCACGGTTTCACCGACATCGTGATCGGCCGCAAGCACGCCGACGCGCCGTTTGCCGATGGCACACCGATCTGGGGCGACTTCGATGCGCAGGAGATTTTCAAGAATCTCGAGGGCGACCTGCGCATCCAACCCTGCAACATCGGGTTTGCCGCTTATTTCGAAAGCATCGGACGCGTCGATCTCATCGACAATCATCCGGGCGAAAAACCCGTCTCGATTTCAGGCTCGAAAATCCGTGAGTTGCTCACGCAGGGCGAACGGCCCGACGAGCGAATTTTGCGGCCGGAGATCTCCGATATCCTGATCTCCTACTACCGCGAGACTGCCTCGTAGGAGGCAGGCTCAAATGGGGGAAAGCTCCAGCGAGAATCCCAACACCTGGGTCAACATGTAATACAGCGCCACCAACGCCGTGAGCAGTGTGGCGAGCGCTGCCGCTGCGATTCCGGAGATGAGCGCAAGCAGAATGAGCGATGCAAGCGCGGCTATGGGAGCAACCGTTGCCTGCCCGAGGGAAACCGGGGTCCAGAAATTCAGGATGGCGCCCAGCCGCGAAAGGGTTCTGACCACATCGACCGTCAGGTCGAAAAGTCCGTCGTTCATTGCGCCACTGTGTCCGCACCGATGGCAAGAATCAATACCCCATCGGGCTGGCGCGGACCACCCACCAGCAAGGTGGCATGGTTTCGCAGAGACAGGGTCGTTTCGACGATGGAGCGAGTCCCTTCGATCACCAGGACCCGCATGGCGACACGACCGTTCTTGAACTCCTTGGGGATGACCAGCACGTAGCGCCCACCCGGGATGTCAAAGTCGGCCTGCCCTCCCCAGGGCACACGCTGGCGTTCTTCCTTGACCAGCCGATACGAGGTGTACGGAAACAACGCGTCGAACTGCTTGCGCATCACGACGAGGCGAGGGTCGCATTCCCGTCCGGAATTGTTCGCAACGACCGCGCCGACGCGAACCTCCACGGCACTGGAATTGGGCGAATAGGCGTGGGACCCCGAATCGTCAGCCTGTACCGAACCAACACTCAACAGGCCCAGAACGGCGCCTGCCAGGAGACGACTCACCGAGGCGCCCCCACACTCATCGGGGCATCATCGCTGACCCAGAGGACCGCCGCCCCGGTGCCTGGATCGTTCACAACGGCCACCGAGTCCACATCGCTATCGATGGAATCGATCAGCGCCGGCGCTTCCACAGAGGCAAGGACCGGTGGACCGGGCTGACTCGACGGCTGCTGGGCCCGCGAGAACATCAGAAAGGCAAAAAGCGCGGCAATGGCAGCCGCGGCAATCGCTGGCCAGGCAAAGCCGCGCCCCAGGGAGAGATCCGGCAGGCGCTCCTGGATCCGAACCCACCACGGGACACGGCGGGTTCGCAACTTCGGTTCGAGTTGCGTCCAGAAGTTCGAGAAATCGGCCTGTTCGAGTGGGGCGTTCACGGCCTGCGCCACGAGCGCATGCACACGTTCGAACTGGCGGAGTTCTTTCTCGCAATCCCTGCAGCGGGTGCCGTGCAGGGCCACGGCACGCATCCGGCGCGCATCGAGTTCCCCATCGAAAAACAGGGGGAGTAGAGCTTTGGCTTCACGACAGGCGAGATCACTGAGCGGAGTCACGGCCGGCCTCCAGGAACTGCAATCCAACAGTCTGCCGACTGGTCGTCGGAGCTACAGAAGATCACGCAACTTTTTCTGGAGCTTTTTCCGGGCATAATGCAATCGGCTCATCACCGTACCCTTCGAGCACTGCATGATTTGGCTGATCTCGTCGTACGAGAGACCTTCGACTTCGCGCAGAAGTATGACGGCCTTGTGATCAGGGGTCAACTCTTCGATGGCCTCTGCCACACGGCTGCCCACTTCGTGTGCCTCTGCATGCTCCAGGGGATCGGATCGCCTCTCCTCTCTAAGAAAATCGTCATAGGATTCATTGGAATCCGTGGTTCCAAATCGGTCGTCCAACGACATCGTCGGAAAGCGGCGAGCGCGGCGGCGAAAGTCGATCGCTCGGTTGACGGCAATCCGGTAGAGCCAGGTGTAGAAGCTCGATTCGCCCTTGAATGCTTCCAGATTCTCATACGCTTTGATGAAAGTGTCCTGGGCGATCTCCATTGCGTCTTCCAGATTGTGCACCATACCGAATGCGACCGACACTACCTTGCGCTGATAGCGTTCAACCAGTTCTCGAAACGCATCTTTGTTCCCTGACCGAGCTTCGCGGACAAGCTCGCCGTCACTTCGATCCACAACTCACCCTTCGGTAGACGGGCACATCGCCTCGCCTATTCACCGCAACACCCGATTCGGAAGAAATTTTCCGTCATCGATGCGCCTCTGCCCAGTCCTGCCCCACACCGAGATCCACCACCAGCGGAACTTGCAGCGATGCCGCACCTTGCATCTCCTCCTGCACGACCTTTCGGAGCGGCTCGCACTGCGCTTCGGCCACTTCGAAGACGAGTTCGTCGTGGATCTGGAGGATCATCGCCGCCTTCAGTGCTTCGCTCCGTATCCGCGTGTCGATCCGAATCATCGCCATCTTGATCAGATCGGCCGCCGACCCTTGAATGGGAGTATTCATCGCCGTTCTCTCGGCAGCTTGAGCCAGATTGCGATCTTTGCTCCGGATCTCCGGCAAAGACCGCCGGCGACCGAGCATCGTGGTCACATAGCCCGACTGCCTCGCTTCGTTACATACGCCTTCGAAATACTCTCGCACACCCACATGCCGCTCGAAATAACTCTGGATGTATTCTTCGGCACGCTTTGTGGGGACACCGATCTCGCGTGCCAGGGCCGTGGCTCCCATTCCGTAAATCACTCCAAAATTGATGACTTTGGCAGCCCGCCGCATGTCCCGCGACACGGTTCCCGGCAGGCAACCAAAGATCTCCGCAGCCGTGCGCGCGTGGATATCCTCCCCCCGCCGGAAGGCATCCAGCAGTACCGGATCACCCGAAAGGTGCGCCAGGATACGCAGCTCGATCTGGGAGTAGTCCGCCACCAGCAAGAGGCAGCCCGGTCCGGCAACGAAGGCAGCCCTGAGCCGCTGCCCGTCCTCGCCGCGCACCGGGATGTTCTGCAAATTCGGATCACTACAGCTCAGACGCCCCGTGGCAGTAACGCACTGGTTGAAGCGGGGATGTACCCGGCCTGTGGCGGGATTGACCGCCAGGGGCAAGGCATCGACATAGGTGGATTTCAGTTTTGCCAGGGCACGATGCTCGAGCACAAGTGCCGGCAATGGATGCTCGGCCGCCAGCCGGTTGAGCGCGTCGACATCGGTGGAGAGTCCGGTCTTGCCTCTCCTGATCCCACGCGCCGGCAATCCCAGACGTTCGAACAACACCGCCCGGAGCTGAACGGGAGAGGCGATGTGGAATGGGCCTCCCGCCAGTTCGAAGATCTGCCCGGCGAGTTTGTCGAGCCGGTCATTCACTTCCCCCGCAAAAGCGCGGAGCGCTTCCAGGTCCAATCTGACCCCGTGTTGCTCCATCCGTGCCAGCACTCCCACCAGCGGCATCTCGACCTGCCGGAACAGGTCGTCCACCCCACGCTCGCGCAGTTGCTCGCGCAACGGCCCGGCCAGCTTCGGGAGAAGACTCACTCCCCGGGCAAGCTGCCCTGCGCCAGCACGGAAGTCCGGACAACTTACCCCCAGCATCTCACGGGCCAACTCATCGAGTCGATGAGACGCCGTCGCTTCCGTCAAGTAGGAGGCCACCATCACGTCGAATGCCGCACCGGTCTCGAAATCCACCTCTCCCAGGGTTCTTAGATCGGTCTTTACATCGTGCCCTACCACATGCGCCCCAGCCGCCACCACAGCCCGGAACAATTCGCATGGGGGAAAAGCCGACGCCTCGACGAACACGGTATGGCGGCGGGTGGCCAACGCCAACCCACCGGGCGACACGGCCAGCGCCACGTCCTCCTCAGTCTCGATTTCGTCCAGGATTTTCTGCGCCTGCTGACGATCGGCGAGCCGCTCGCCTTCGCTGCCGGGGGCTGCCGGAGACTCGGGCAGACTTTGCATCAGCTTCTGGAAACCCTGGCGGGAGAGGAAGGATCGCACACGCTCGTTCTCCGCAGGGGTGAAGCGGAATTGCTCGAGATCGGGCAGCGACTCGATGTCACGCCGCACCGTTGCGAGTTCACGACTCACCCGGGCCTGATCCGCGCCCGCCTGCAACCTCTCGGCAACCTTCCCTGCGCCGCGCAGCCCCGGGGTTTTGGCGACTTCGTCGAGCCGGCTCAGAATCGCCTCGATCGAACCGAACCGTTCGAGGAGAACGCGGGCGGTTTTTTCCCCAATGCCATCGACCCCCGGAATGTTGTCGACCGTGTCTCCCATCAAGCCGATCAGATCGACGATCTGTTCCGGTTCCACACCGTATCTTTGGCGCACCGCGTTGGCGTCAAACCAACGATCCTTCATCGTATCCCAGACTCGCACCTGCGGCGTGACGATCTGCATCAGATCCTTGTCGCCGGTGATGACCACCACCTCGAATCCACAACGGGCCGCCCGATCCGCCAGGCTGGCAATCACGTCGTCCGCCTCGAACCCCGGCCGGCTGAGAGAATAGATCCCCAACGTTTCGACGACCTCCTGAACCAGAGGCCATTGAGCACGCAATTCCTCGGGCATTCCAGGACGGTGTGCCTTGTATTCGGGGTAGAGGGCGTCACGAAACGTCTCCCCGGGAGCATCGAAAACGACAGCCAGGAACTTCGGCTGAACGGTCCGTTGCAATTTCAAGAGCATCGACGTGAAACCGTAGACGGCCTGAATCGGAATGCCGGCAGTATTGGTGAGTGGCGGCAACGCGAAATAGGCGCGATAGACATACGAGCTTGCGTCGATCAAATAGAGTACGTGCTCCCGGCTCGTCATCGTGCGCGGGCCGACGCTAACGGCGCGCGCCCGTCAACGCAATGTTTGTGACTTCTCGCTTGACCACGTTTCGGTCGTCCCATACGCTCCACGGGCGGGAGGAAGAGCGATGTTGCAGGTAACTTTTCGCTGGTTTTTTATAGGCGCCGCGCTGGTCGCCATGGTTTCTCAAACGAATGCCGATGTGCGCCGCCAGCGAACGGTGCGCCGTCCGTATATCGTGGAGATTGGTGAGCCGTACCGCATCAGTGAAGCCACGATCAAGGCGGAGTCGCTCAAGATCAACGATATGCGAGCCTACCTGAATACGTACGGCTACCCCGACTACGCGGAAATCCAGGAAATCCAACCCGACTGGCCCTGGGACTCCTACGAAGTCCGGCTTTTCTACCTACGCCGCAACATCGAGGTCGATTTTGGCCATGTGCTGTCGATCGAAGCTGCCTCGGCCGAACTGGGGTTGTTGAAGTTCAAGGGTGGGATTCCCGCCAGCAAGCGCTTGCAGATCGAGGCACTGCTCGCTCCGCCAGAGGAGGAAGCCGCGCCGGAAGTTGCCGTGGCGCCTCCAAAATCAGAGGTGCTGAGTCCTCGCGAATCGCTGGAAGCGGCGGTAGCGCGCGTCGAAATGGCGGCAGAACGAGCCTCTCTCGCAGCCGATCGAGCTGTCGAACGAAGTGCTGCCGCGGAGGCCGCGGCCAATCGCACCTCGGCGGTTGTCGAAAAGGTGCTGAGCGAATCTTCCCGTCGCTGACGGGCCCTCGGGTCTGGTGCGCAGCCGGCACCTTCTACGTACTGCGCCAGACTGTGCCTGACTCCCTGCCCCTCCCACGCTGGATCGCCCCGACACTGCCGGGGCTTGATCCGGCGGGGCCTGGCCAGAGCCCCCTACTGATCAAATACTTCGATCGTCGGCGTTTCTGTTGCGGTTGCCGTAGGTTCCGGCGGCAGCGTCGGCGTAGCTGACGGCGACTGAACGGCAGTCCGGGATGGAGTCGCGGTCCGCGTCGCGGTTCCGGTCCGAGTTGGCGTACGCGATGGTGTGGCACTGCGCGTCGCCGTCTCGGTCCGCGTCGCCGTCATCGTGCGCGTCGCGGTCTGCGTCGGCGTCCCGGTCAGGGTCCGCGTCTGCGTCGGGGTCCGCGTCTCTGTCCGTGTCGTCGTCGCACTGCGCGACGGTGTGGCACTGCGCGTTGCCGTCTCGGTCCGTGTCGCGGTCTCGGTCCGCGTCGCGGTCTGCGTCGGCGTCCCGGTCAGGGTCCGCGTCTCTGTCCGTGTCGTCGTCGCACTGCGCGACGGTGTGGCGCTGCGCGTCGCCGTCTCGGTC
>JAANMY010000008.1_pt1 | contig 213061 bp, 211 predicted proteins | sample 7279691 | NCBI WGS metagenome assembly JAANMY01 (sample SAMN14094543, study PRJNA606508) | bioreactor metagenome | isolation source: A lab-scale SPAN reactor treating ammonium-rich wastewater day 388 | place: Ireland: Galway | collected 2018-02-07
GATGGCGGAGGCGATCTGGCCGGTGGCGCCTGCCATCTGGTCGGAGGCCTCGCGCAGCTGGTCCGAGGCGGAGAGGATGTTGGTGGCGTTGGACTTGACGCTGGTGATGAGCGTTGTGAGTTCGCCACGGGCGGCGTTGTAGGCTTCGACAGTCCCGCCGATGGCATCGATGATCTCGTTCACGGAAGCGGCCGCCTGGCCGACCTCATCGCGGGATGGGTTCGCGATCTTCTCCGCATCTGGCGAGACGGACATCGTCAGGTTGCCCTGTGCCATGGCCGTCATGGCCGCCTGGACCTGCCCAAGGGACTCGCGCTGGGCTGCCAGCCGGGCAACGACTGCGGCGACGGGGCGCCGTAGCGTGATTGCCACCCAGAAAGCCACGGCTGCCACCGCCAGGGCCGCAATCACACCGACAATCAGGATCTTCTGCGTGAGGGCGTTGACGTCAGCCAGCGCCTCGCTCTGGTTCTGCGCGGCAATTACGCCCCATCCAAGCCCCGGGTATGTCCCAAAGCCGGCCGAATTGAAGTAGCCGTACAGGTGGCCGTGGTCGGTTCCATCAAGAGCGGCGCCGGCCTCCGACCCCGAGGCCCCCGTCTTCAGGGCACTCTGGACGATCTCTTCTGAGGCGATGTTCCGGGTGAGGACTTCCGCCGGGTCCTCCGAAGCGAGGACAATGCCATTGCTGTTGACAAGCGTAAGCTCGGCCGTTGTCATTCCCGACTCGCGCGCACGTTCGATGACAGCGTTGAGCACATCGGTGGTCACGCTCCAGTTGAAGCGGTTGGTCCACACGCCCACAATCTTCCCGTTGTCGTCGCGAATGGGGAAGGTGAACGACATGGCCCGCGCGCGCTCACCAGCACCGAAGACTTCGCCCATCAGCGTGTCCTCATGCAGGTCTTCGACGAAGGTCTGGTTGGCTGCGAGCGTGCCGCCAACCGCAGTCTTGAACCACGCCTCGGATTTCACGTCGCGGCCCACAAGCGAATCGGTGTCGAGCGGTTTGCCATCGAGGTCCACGGTGTTAGCGGCCACTATCTTCCCGGACGCATCTGCTACGACCATCAGGCTGTAGATGGGCGAATAGGTGCCCATCATCTTGTTCATCCACTCGTTCAGCTTCTTGGGGTCCATCGACTTCGCCGGCTCGCTGAGCGCAAACGCCTGCACGTCGCCATAGCGCTCGAACAGGTTGCGGTCGAGCTTGTCGCTGGCATTGAAGGCCAGCTCCGCCACCTTTGCCTCCGCTGCAGCGTCCAGCGAGCTCGAGGCCTGGCCACGGGCAATGAGCGCCACGACCACCAGCGGCACAATCCCGACTATGAGAAACAGCGCCATGAGCTTCGGAAGCAGTTTGATGTCGTTCAGCCTTCGCATGGTCGGCCCCCTCCTATGTGTACGTAAGCCGCTATCACGTCTTGAGTATCGTGCCGGAGTGGGCAGTCCGCGGATGAGCGAATCCCCGTGTATCCCGGTCGCGCAGCCCCAAAAAGTGGGCGAGAGCTCGCCCCGGTGCACCGGTCATGCCGGCCACCCGGCGTCCGCTTAGCCGTGCGTTCCGGGGCGATGCCGGCCCATCAGCCCGCGGGCGATTCGCTCCGCGTGCTCCCGATCCCCGGGGGCAAGTTCGCCGTCAAGCACCATGGCGCTCAGGCGCTGCTTGATCCGCCCGATCCACGGTCCGGGCTTGCGGTCGAACATGGCGACCAGGTCGTCGCCGGTAAGAGGGCTTTCAGCGCGCAGTTGGGCGGCATCCTCGGCCTCGGCGCGCGCGCAGGCGGCTTCGAGGGCGTCGTGGTAGGGGTTGTCGTCGTAGGTGTGGCTGGCGTTGTCGGCGCGCTTCAGCGCCACCAGGTCGCGCCAGTGGCCTTCGCACCTTGTCATGAACCGCCGCACGGACCGCCGGTCGCCGGGATCGGGCCGGTCCATGTGCCTGCGGATGAGCAGCTGGATTAGAACGGCCTCCCTGCGACCCAGCTTCAGCCGATCGAGCATTGCTTCAGCCAGGAGCGCCCCCACCACTTCATGGCGGTAGAAGCCCCACTCGCCGTTCGCCTTGCGGTGGCGAACGCCGGGCTTGCCGATGTCGTGGAGGAGCGCGGTCCAGCGCAGCAGCCGCAGGTTTGGCTCCGCCGAACTGATCGCCTGCACGGTGGCGACCGTGTGCAGCCAGACGTCGTAGCGGTGGAAGCTGTTTTGCTCGCAGCCGTCCATCGGCGCCAGCTCGGGGAGGACAACATCGAGGGCGCCGGTCTGGCGGAGGAGCGCAAGGCCACGTCCGGGGTTCCGGCCTTGCAGCAGCCGGTCCAGTTCCGAGGTGACCCTCTCCTGAGAAAGGGTTGAGAGCAGCCCAATGGTCTGTTCCATTCCATCGAGGGTTGCTGGATCGATTTCGAAGTCGAGCTGGCTGGCAAAGCGCATTCCCCTCAGGATGCGAAGGGGGTCTTCGCGAAAGCGCTGAGCCGGTTCGCCAACGGCGCGCAGCAGCCGGCGGCGGATGTCGTTGCGGCCGTCAAAGAGGTCGAGCAGCTGTCCCGTGGCAGCGTCTTCGGCGAGCGCATTGACGGTGAAGTCGCGCCGCGCGAGATCTTCTTCGATTGATGTCCCAAAGCGAACGTCGGGCCAGCGCGTGCCGGCCGAATAGGAATCGCCCCGGAACGTCGTGATCTCGGTCCAGCGGCCATCGACGAGCACACCGATCGTGCCGAACTTCTTGCCGACGGTGACCACTTCGGCGCCAAGTCCGGCCGCGATCGCCTCCACCTCTTCGGGCAGGGCGCTGGTCGCGTAGTCATGGTCGTAGCCGGGGCTGCCAAGCTCGCGGTCCCGCAATGCCCCACCAACCAGCCAGAGCTGGTGTGCGCCGGCACGAAAGGCCTCGACAAGTTCGCGCCTGCTCGTTCCCACATCGCGAGTTTACGTGAGCGCGGGAGGGCCCGCCCCGGGGGCGGCCGGGCTTACTCGTCCCGGGGCACGCTGCGGGAGAAGCGCGCCGCCAGGCTGCCGGGCTCGGGAAGCCGCAACATGCTCGCCATGCCCGCGTAGAAGGCCGCCCCCGCAACCGACCCCGCGACCGCGACTATGGCCGAATCGGTGCGGTCACCGGGCTCGAACCACCATGTGGAGAGCGCCAGGAAAAGCGCCATCGCAGCCCCGCAGGTGGCAAAGCGGGCGAAGGCCCCCAGGTCTTCTGCACCGGGCGCACCGGTGCGGCGCAGGTAGAGGTAGTAGAGGGAGGCCCATTCGATCCACGCCGCCGCCGCAAAGGCGAACGCCAGCCCTTCGAGCCCAAACCGTTCCCAGAAGAGGGCGCTCAACACGAGGTTGAATCCCATCGCTACCAGGGCAAGCCCCACGGGCGTACGCGTATCGCCCAGGGCATAGAATCCCCGGCTGTGGATCTCTATGGCTGCCTGGGGGATGATGCCGCCGCAGTAGAACGCGAGCGTGGCAGCGACCACGGCGGCGTCGTGCGGGGTGAATTCGCCCCATTGCAGCAGCAGCGTGGTGGCCGGGTCGCGGAGAAACAGCAGGCCAATGGCGGCGGGCACGGTCAGGAACAGGATCATGCGGAAGCCCGCCGAAACCGTGTGGGCGAGGGCGTCGTAGTCCCCATCGGCGGCCTGTTCGGCCAGGCGGGGGAAGACCGCAGTCGAGACCGCCATGCCGAAGAGGGCGAGGGGGAGCGAGGAGATGGTCCACGCGTACATGAGCGCAGAGATCGCCCCCGCTCCCATCTTCGAGGCGAAATAGGTGCCGATAACGAAGTTGAGCTGGGCGGCGGCAAGGCCCACGACCCTTGGCCCCATCAGGCGCCCGACCTCGCGGACGGCCGCATCCTTCCAGTCGAGCACGAACCGGTAGGCCATCCGTTCGCGGGCGAGGCCGGGCATTTGCACGGCGAGGTGCGCGGCGGCGCCCAGCACAACTCCCGTTGCCAGCCCCTCTATCCCCCATGGCTTTGCCAGCACCGCTGCCCCGAAGATGATTGAGACGTTGTAGAGCATCGGTGCAAGCGCCGGGAGGAAGAACCGCTGGCGAGCATTGAGGATGCCTGTGACGATTCCGCTCATAGAGAAGAGCAGCGGCGAAAGGAGCATCAGCCGGGTGAGCGATACCGCCTGCTCCTCCACAGCCGGCTCGAGGCCTGGCGCGGTGAGCGGCACTATCACCGGCGCCAGCACGAAAGCGAGGGCGCAGAGGCAGGCGGTTGCCAGCGTCACCAGGTTGAGGATCGAGCTGGCCAGCTCCCAGGCGCGCGCCTCGCTCTCCCGGCGATAGAGACGCGTGAAGACGGGAATGAAGGCGCTCCCCAGTGTGGCCCCGGCGAGCACCTGGAAGATAAGGTCCGGAACCCGGAAGGCGACGTTGTAGGCGTCGAGCTCGGGCCCGCTGCCGAACCGCCACGCGATGACAGTGGTGCGCAGGATCCCGAGCACACGTGAACCAAGGAAGCCAAAGGCGACGATCGCGGCGGCGATGGCCAGCCCCCCTCCGCGTGAGGGGGCAGGGTTCCCGGGTGGGGCGGTCGGTTCCGCCATGGGCGCAATGGTACGTGGGCGCGCGATTAGAGGGAGGAGGAGGGAGCTCCTCCTAGGCGCCGAGCCGCTCTGCGACGAGGGAGCCCATCTTCGCGGTATCGGCCAGGCGCGCCCCGGGGCCTTCGATGTCGGGCGTGCGGTATCCGTCGCGAATCACTGCATCCACGGCTGCTTCAATGGCCGCGGCCTCGGCTTCGAGGCCAAGCGAGAGCCGCAACATCATCGCTGCCGAGAGGATGGTTGCAAGGGGGTTGGCCTTGCGCTGGCCCACGATGTCGGGGGCGCTGCCATGGATTGGCTCGTACAGCCCAATCCCCGTGCCGTCCTTCCGGCGGCGGCCGAGGCTCGCCGATGGCATCATCCCCATCGAGCCTGCCAGCATCGCCGCCTCGTCAGTGAGGATGTCCCCGAACATGTTCTCCGTGACGACCACGTCGAAGCTCGCCGGCCTGCGGATCAGGTACATCGCACACGCATCCACGAGGATGTGTTCGAGCTCGATATCGGGATACTGCCGCCCCACCTCAACGGCTACTTCGCGCCACATCTGGCCGGTGCGAAGCACGTTGGCCTTGTCGACGCTGGTCACCTTCTTCCGGCGCCCGCGCGCAAGCTGGAAGGCGACGTGCATGACGCGCGCAACTTCCTTTTCGCTGTAACGGAGCGTATCGACTGCCTGGCGCCCGGAGGCGTTCTCCCAGCGCCGCTTCGGCTTCCCGAAGTAGAGCCCGCCCGTGAGCTCGCGGATGACCACCATGTCGGTGCCGCCGAGCACTTCGCTCTTGAGGGTGCTCTGGTCGATCATCGCCGGGTGGACGCGCACGGGGCGCAGGTTGGCGAAGAGACCAAGCTGCTTGCGCAGGCCAAGAATGGCGTCTTCGGGCCGCACCGCCGCCCGCGGATCGTCCCACTTCGGGCCGCCCACGGCGCCAAAGAGCACCGCCTGCGACTGGCGCGCGGCTGCCACAGTCTCGGGGCGAAGCGCCACGCCGTAGCGGTCGATGGCGGCGCCCCCAATCGTCTCTTCTTCGTATCGGAACTCGTGGCCGAAGCGCTTCTCGACCGCGCCGAGGACCTTGACGGCCTCTTCAATCACTTCGGGCCCAATGCCATCGCCCGGGGTCAGCAGAATGCGAAAAGTCGACATGGTTCAGGAATCGTAGGGCGATCGCAGCGGGAGGTCCAAGATCGCCCGCTTATGAGCCCTGTGAGGCAGGGCCGGCGGCGGTGCGGGCGGACTTGCCGCAGAAGCTGATGGGCAGGTCTTTCACCTCGCCCAGGCGGCGCAGGTACTCGTCGCGGGGGATCTCCACGGCGCCCATGCGTTGCACGTGCGGGGTAAGGACCTGCACGTCGATGAGGGAGACCCCGGCATCGCCGCAATGCTGGACCATCGCAACCATAGCCACCTTCGACGCATCGCTGACGCGGTGGAACATGGATTCGGCGCCGAAGAGGCCACCGGTGTTCACCCCGTAGAGCCCGCCCGCCAGCGAACCGTCGGCGGACCATGTCTCGATGCTATGAGCCCAGCCCAGCTCGTGCAGGCGAACGTAGCCGCGGCGGTAGGCAGGGGTGATCCAGGTTTCATCCTCACGGTCGGCGCACCCATCGATGACGCGCTCGAAGGCGGCATTGAGGGTTACGCGAAACCGGCCCTGCCGGATGGTGCGAGCGAGCCGCCTCGAGATGTGCAGCCCCCCGGACGGGATGATGGCGCGGGGGTCGGGAGAGAACCAGAGCCGTTCCTCCTGCCGGTGAGGCCAGGGGAAGATGCCGTGCCGGTAGGCCTCAATCAGCGTACCCGGCGCGAAATCCCCGCCCCAGGCGACGAGACCTTCGGCCCCGGCGAGACGAACATCCGGAAAGGTAAAGCGCGAAGGCCGGAGCGGCTGCGGTGGGCCGGTATCGTGAACTTCGATCTCCATGCGCGGTGGCAGCATCGTCAGTCGCGGCGTGCCGGTGGGCCCTGCCCAATGACGAAAGTGACAAGGCCGCGGGCGACCAGCCGGCCGGCATCGTCGGTCACATCCACTTCCGTGAACACGGCTGTTCTGCCCTTGCGCACAACGCGCGCGTCGGCCACGAGGAGGGAGCCGCGAGCGGGCGCCATGTACACCACGTGAAGGTCACTGGTTGCGTGCGGGCGGGCCGCGATCTCATCGAGGGCGCGTGTGGAACGGACTGCCCCTCCCGCTGCAGAATCGATGAGGCTCGAGATGACTCCCCCGTGGACAACCTCGTTGTAGTTCAGGTGCTCGTCGCGGAGGCGGACCGAGCAGACGGCGTGCCCGGGTTCGGCGGAATCGAACTCAATGCCCACGAGAGCCCAGAAGCGCCCCGCCGCCGTCGCACGCAGGTTTCCAAGCATGTCATCCGTCATGCACGCACAATGGCATGGGACGGCGCCGGCGGGCAATGCCGGACCCCCGGGAACAGGGAAAGGCGGGGCCATGCGCCTTTGTGTGGTACAGTGGTCTTGCCAGCCCGCATCAGAGCGTCGTATGCTCGATGCGTCTGTTGTGAATGGGGCGTCCAGCAACGTGGCGCCCGTCTGCTTTAGTTCCCACCGAGACCACCAGTAAGAGAAGCGACTTCCCGTGTCTGTGCCCCGGCGTTCAGGGCGATCTCGAACCGCTCAATCCCCCAATGGCCATGTCGATGAAGCTGACGAGAGCGAGCTCTCGGAAGCCTCGCCGTCCCCGGCTCCTTCCAACAAAAGAGGCATGACCGCACCCCTCAACATCGCCGAACTCGAGTCCACCTCTCGCGAGGGCCTCATCGCCCTGGCCGAGCAGTTGGGCGTCGAAGGAGCGGGAACGCTCCGCAAGTCGGACCTCATCTTCAAGCTGCTCCAAACCCAGGCCGAAGCGCGTGGCAACATCTTCTCGGGCGGCTACCTCGAGATCAGCGACGACGGCAACTACGGCTTCCTCAGGGTCGGCGAGAACATGCTTCCCGGCCCCCACGATGTCTACGTTTCGCAGTCGCAGCTGCGGCGCTTCGCCCTGCGGCCCGGCGACTACGTCACCGGCCAGGTGCGCCACCCCAAGGACAACGAGAAGTTCTACGGCCTCCTGAAAGTGGAGGCCGTCAACGGCGTTGACCCCGAAACCGCCAAGCGGCGCCCCTACTTCGAAAACCTCACCGCCATCTTCCCCAACCAGCAGATGAAGCTGGAAACCACCCCCGACAACCTTACCCACCGGCTCATCGACCTCGTCGCGCCCATTGGCCGGGGCCAGCGTGGCCTCATCGTCTCCCCCCCAAAGGCCGGCAAGACAATCCTCCTTAAGAACATCGCCAATGGCATCACCGCGAACTATCCCGAGGTGCACCTCATCGTCCTCCTCATAGGCGAGCGCCCCGAGGAAGTCACCGACATGCGCCGCGGTGTCCGTGGTGAGGTCATCAGCAGCACCTTTGATGAGCCTGTGGAGGACCACACCCGCGTTGCCGAGATGGCCCTTGAGCGGGCCAAGCGCCTGGTGGAGGGCGGCAAGGACGTGGTCATCCTCATGGACTCGATCACGCGGCTCACGCGCGCCTATAACCTCGCCCTGCCCCCGAGTGGCCGTACCCTTTCCGGTGGCGTGGACCCAATTGCGCTCTACCCGCCAAAGCGCCTCTTTGGCGCCGCACGCAAGTGCGAAGAAGGCGGCTCGCTCACCATCCTTGCAACCTGCCTGGTCGACACCGGGAGCCGCATGGACGAAGTGGTATTCGAGGAGTTCAAGGGCACTGGCAACCTGGAGCTGCGGCTTGACCGCCGCCTCGCCGAAAGGCGGTTCTACCCGGCTATCGATATCCAGGCCAGCTCCACCCGGCGCGAAGAGCTGCTTCTTGATGAAAAAACACTTAAGGGCGTCTGGCTTGTTCGGCGAATGACGGCTATGATTTCGCAGAACTCGCCGAACCAGCTCGAAGCGACTGAGCGGTTGCTAGAACGGCTCGCGAGGACAAACTCGAACGAGGAGTTCCTGGCCAGTCTGAAGACCGACCTCTAGGGCAAGCCCCTAAGCAGGCCGGCCCCCGGCAATGAGAGGCCGCCGGGATAGCGCCAAGAGGAGGAATCGAGCAAGGTAAAGGCTGGGCTCAGCCTGCGGCAACGCAAAAGCGTCCACCGCAACCTGACCAAACACCGCTTATGGGTATCGAGGGAACTCGGACGCGGTCTCACGCTCACGCGAAGCGACATGGACGGTACACAGTACACGTCCTCGTTGTTGCTCTCGCGGCGCTCGCCGTTACTTTCGCCGCCCAATACCCCGGTTCCTCTCGCGCCTCGGCCTCCAACAACGTCCCCGCCTTCACGTTCTCCGGCGCCACCGGGGGCTTCCCCTGGAACTCCAACTCACTCCTTCGCGCTTCCGGCAGCATCGAGACCCGCGATTCCGTCTCCTCGCTGACCATCCGCTCCGATGTCGCCAGCGTGCGCGCTGCCGGCGCCGTTTCACCCGCCGCGACCTTCTCGGCCAGCGTTTCCGCCGCCACCGCCAACTCCGGCGAGGCCGGGGCGGGCGTGAAACCCCTCGCCGACATCGTCGACCCCCGGCAGCCCTTTGTCCTCTACGTGACCCAGCCAGGCGACACCGTTAGTGGCGTGGCGGCGCGCTTCGGCATCCAGATGGGCACCATCCTCGACAACAACCCCACCATCGACGACCGGAACCTCCTTCAGCTGGGCCAGCAGCTTGTCGTGCCGCGCAAAGACGGCATCCTCTACAAGGCTGGCCACGGCGAGACCGTTACGTCGATCGTTTCGCAGTTCGACAACATCACCGTCTCCACCGTGCTCGACTACAAGCCGAATGCGCTTTCGGAGAGCGACAGCCTTGAAGCGGGCCGTTTCGTTCTCCTGCCCGGGGCAACCAAAAAGCCGCCCCCACCACCGCCGCCGAAGCCTTCAACCAGTGGTGGCGGCGGGTCGGGTGGCGCGCCCATGCCCGGCGGCAGCGGCCGCTTCGGCATCCCGCTGGCGGCCTGGCAGGGTGTGAGCGATCCCTTCGGAACCGACCGTGGCGGCGGGCGCATCCACGAGGGCATCGACCTCGACCTCTACGCGTTCCACCATTCCACGGTCTTCTCGGCCTGCAACGGCGTCGTCTCGCGAACCGAGTACCTCACCTACAGCTACGGCTACCACGTCGTCGTCGACTGCGGCGATGGCTGGACAACGCTCTACGCGCACTTCGATGAGATCCTTGTGGCGCCCGGCCAGCGCGTCAGCAAGGGCACCCCGGTAGGCGTCTCCGGCCTCACCGGTTACACCACCGGCGAGCACCTCCATTTCGAGATCCGCTTCAACGGGGCGCCTGTTGACCCGGCCGACTATCTCTTCTAGCCGTTTCCCGCCCGCCCCCTGACCGCCGCAAGCCTCAGACGTTGAAGAGGATGTTGAGCACGTCTCCGTCCTGGACCACGTACTGCTTCCCCTCCGTGCGGAGCAGGCCGCGCTTGCGCGCCTCGGCTTCGCTCCCGCAGGCGGCCAGGTCCTCAAAGCGGATCACTTCGGCGCGAATGAAGCCGCGCTGCAGGTCGCTGTGGATCTTCCCCGCCGCCTCGGGTGCTGTCGCCCCGGCAGTCACCGTCCATGCGCGGCACTCGTCGGGGCCGGCCGTCAGAAAGCTGATGAGCCCGAGGAGCGCGTAGCTGAGGCGAATCGCCTCGGCCATGCCGCTTTCCGTGACCCCGGCCGAGGCGCGAAACTCGGCCGCCTCGTCTTCGCCGAGCTCGTTCAGCTCCATCTCAAACCTGCCGCAGAAGACCGCCACGTCGCGGCCCGGCCGCCCATGCTTTTCGCGCAGCTCCGCTTCGAGCGCGGCGCGCCGGGGCAGGTCGGCCTCGCCGATGTTCACGACGATAAGGAGCGGCTTCGAGGTCAGGAACTGCGACCCTTCAAGCAGGCGCCAGTCGTCGGCAGCAAGCCCCTGCTCGCGGATGGGGGCTTCGTTCTCGAGCCCCGCCTTCATGCGCTGGAGCAGGTCCTTTGTGCGCTGGAGCGCGTCGCGCTCGCCCGCCTTGAGCGAGCGCAGCTCGGTCTCCATGCGTTGCAGGCGCTTCTCGATGATCGCCAGATCAGCGAAGGCCAGCTCCAGGTCCATGGTGGCGATGTCACGCTCCGGGTCGACCGTCACCTCCGGGTGGGGCACCGACTCATCCGCAAAGGCGCGCACCACATGGATGAGGGCATCGGTGCGGGCAAGGTCGTTGATGAACTTGCCCGCCGGGCCCTCGCCCTTGCCAAACGATTCGCCCGCCGCCGGGAAGTCGACGTACTGGATCGTCGCGTAGGTGGTCTTCTTCGGGTGATAGATGGCTGCCAGCCGGTCGACGCGCTCATCGGGAACATTGACCATTCCCACGTTCGGCTGCGTGCTTGAGCTGTAGGCCCCTACCTGCGCCGAGCCGCGCGTTACCGCGTTGAATACCGTCGTCTTTCCCGAGCGGGCGAGCCCAATGATGCCAAGCTGCATGCCCATGAGCGTACAGCGGCGCCGCCGGACGAACGAGCAGCGTCGACGTGTGGAGTCGCCAGCGATAGGCTGCGCCTGGCGCCGGGAAACGCCGGCGAAGGGAGACTTGCGAGATGGAACTGCCAGTCATCATCGGCGCCGGGCAGCTGACGAATCGCGTGGGCGACCTCGCCGGGGCGCTCTCGCCGCTCGAACTGATGGCCGAGTGCGCGCGGCTTGCCGCCGCGGATGCGGGCGTGCCCGGGGCGCTCTCAAGGCTCGACTCGGTGCAGGTGGTGAACATCATCTCGTGGCCGCCGCCCGACCCGGCTGGCGAGCTGGCCGCCGCGATTGGCGCGCGCGCGGGCGGCGAACGCATCAACACGGTGGTGGGCGGCGACACCCCACAGCGGCTCGTGAATGAATCGGCTCTGCGTCTGGCCCGAGGTGAAATCGGCCTGGCGCTCATCGCGGGGGCGGAGGCGATGCATTCGCTCAAGCTCGCCGCGGCAGCGGGGGGCGGCGCGCCGCCGTGGCCACCGCGCAGCGGGCGGGGGCTCCTCCAGGACCGCCAGGCGTGGGCGCAGACCGAGGTCGCTCACGGGGCCGTGTTGCCAGCGCGCGTGTACCCGATGTTCGAGAATGCCATCCGGGCGCAACGGGGGTGCAGCATTGAGGAGCACAGGCAGCGGCTGGGGGAGTGGGGCTCGCGCTTCTCGGCCGTGGCAGCGACGAACCCCCACGCCTGGTTCCGCGAGGCGCGTTCGCCCGGGGAAATCATCACCGTCAGCCCATCCAATCGGATGACCGCCTTCCCTTACACCAAGCGGCTCAACGCCTTCCTCGAGGTTGACCAGGGCGCGGCGCTGCTACTCGCCTCAGAATCTGTGGCCCGTGACCTGGGCGTGCCGCGCGAGAAGTGGGTCTACCTGCATGGTTTCGCGCACCTCAACGACCTCTGGTACCTGTCGGACAGACAGAACTACTGGTCATCGCCGGCGCTTGCGCGGGCAGCGGGGCTGGCCCTGGGGATGGCGCGAACGGAGGTGGCCAACGTCAGCCACTTCGACCTTTACAGCTGCTTCCCCAGCGCCGTGGAGATCGCGCGCGAGGCCATCGGCATTCCCGGGAGCGACGTGCGGCCGCTGACCGTGACCGGGGGACTGCCCTACTTCGGGGGACCGGGGAGCAACTACGGCACGCACGGCATCGCCACCATGGCAGCGCGGCTGCGCGAACGCCCCGGCGAGCTGGGACTGGCGACCGGGCTGGGGATGCTCATGACCAAGCACGCGATGGGCATCTACGGTGCGTCCCGGCCCGGGGGCGAATGGGTGCCGCCGGATCTTGTTCGCGCCCAGGAGGAGGTCGACGCGGCGCCGCACCCGGCCATGGCCGATGAGCCCGCCGGTGCGGCGAGCATCGAGGCCTACACAGTCGCCTATGGGCGTGACGGCCAGCCCGAGACCACAGTGATCATCGGGAGGCTGGACGATGGCCGCCGCTTCTTCGCCAACGGCCCCACGGGCGATGCCCACCTGGCCGGCCTGACAGCGCGCGAAGGGGTGGGCCTGCGCGGCCGCGTGGCCCACAACCGCGCAAGCGGCCTTAACCGCTTCGACTGGTAGGCGGCGACAGCGCGGCCCGGGCCATGGCGGCGCGATGTCGGGCGCCCCGGCGACGCTCGGCAATCACGCTCCGCACCGTGACCGCGGTGATGATGACTGCCCCGCCGGCTATCGCCCACGGGCCCGGGCGCTCGCCGAGAGCGAGGAACACCCACACCGGGTTCAGCACCGGCTCTACCATGCCCAGCAACGAGGCCTCCACCGCCTGCACGTGCGCCATGCCGAAGCCGAAGAGCACGTAGGCAACGCCGATCTGGACCACGCCCAGGAACAGCAGGCCGGCCAGGTCACGCAGGCCGGGCGTGAAGAGCCCGGCTTCGCCACGCCCGGCGTTCACCGCCAATAGCACCACGACCAGGAGGGCGTTCCCGAGCACCATGGCGCGGGGCCGCGTTTCGGACGTGCAAGAGGGCACGCGCAGGAAGACCAGGAACGCCGCAAAGGCGATCCCCGAGCCGATGGCGCAGGCGTTGCCGGCGAGGTCGCCCGTTTCGAGCCGCCCCACAAAGAAGAGCGCCATGCCCGCGAAGGCGACGCTCAGCGCGGCGAGATCGAGCTTCGTGGGGCGCTCATCGAGGAAGAAGCGCGCCATGAGGAGTAGATAGAGCGGCGCCGTGTACTGGAGGAAGATGGCGTTCGCGGCCGTGGTCAGTCGCGTGGCGGAAACAAACAGCACCAGCATGACCGCATAGCTGATCGCCATGCCCCATTCGAGCCGTCCCGCGCGAAGAGGCGAAACCCACCCCGGGCGCACGAGCAGCGTGACCGTGATCCCGGCGAAGAGCGAGCGCCACATGGTGATACCGAGCGCATCGATGGAGACCCACTTGATGAAGAGGCCCCCTGAGCTCCAGAGGAGGGCGGCCGCGACCACAGCCAGCAGCCCCTGCCGGTGCGGTGGCAGTTCGAAGAAGGCAGCGCGAGAGACGCGCGGTAGCGAAGCGCCCACCGCCGGAGCCTACACGGGCGGGCGGTTGCGGGCGAAGCTAATTGCCGACGACCCCTCCGCTCTCGGGGAACTTCCGTTCGAGGAGGAAGAACGCGATCGAGACCACGAGCCCGCCGCCAGCGCCCACCGCCAGCCCCCACAGCACATCGTTCGCGCCAATCTTGATGAAGAGATAGATGACGAAGCTGACGATGAAGCCAACCAGGAAATAGAGAGACTGTCGCCGAAGAAAGGTCCACATGCTGTCGAGTATGTCGCGACGGCGTGCGGGCTGTAAACAAACGGGGAGGAGGGAGGAGGACTGAGGACTGAGGGATGAGGCATGAGGCATGAGGCATGAGGCATGAGGCATGAGGAAGTCTGAGCTGCGAGCGTGAGCGAGCGGAGGGGCCGAATCAACCAGTCCGTTCCAAGGCGGGCACGACCGGCCACCGGCCGGCGCCGCCCGAACCTGGCCGTCGGTGAGACATCAAGCGGCCACGGGGGGCCGCGACTCCGGCGGGTCGATCCTGGGCGACTGAAGAGGCCGGCGGGAACCGCACGCCGGAGCGGAGCGCAGGCGTAGGCCGGGGTTGGCGCCAGGGGGCGGCGGTGTGCTGGGACGAGAGGCATGAGGGGTGAGGAATGAGGAAGTCTGAGCTGCGAGCGTGAGCGAGCGGAGGGGCCGAATCAACCAGTCCGTTCCAAGGCGGGCACGACCGGCCACCGGCATTCCTGGAGTCGCGGCCCCCCGTGGCCGCTACCTGTTCCACCCATGCCCCGCGCGTGGCCGCTCCCGGCCAATCGCCACCGGCGGAGGGCGGAGCACCTCCAGACGCCGGTCAGGGCGCACAGTGCTCCGCCCCTGGACCCGGCGGCGCGCCCGGGGGACGGAATCCCGGGCGCCGGTAAGGTCGAGGGGCCCACTGGAAAAGGTGGGAGAGAGCCCCCGCACCTACCCCTACTACCCTCCAATTGGCCCTCGCGTTACGGGTTCCCCGAAATTGCATGTCCCCGGCCCCGCGCCCCGCACCGCCCTGGGGGAGGAGGGCGGAGGGAGGAGGCGGATGACCCTCGCAACCTGGAATCCGAGCCGCAAACGTGAGTGCGCGGAGGGGCCGTACCAACGCCACCGCCCGAACGCGGCCAGCGCCGCCGGCTACCCCGCCACCGGGCAACCCAGAGGGCGGCCTTGGGTGGGACAGCCAGCGGCCACGGTGGGCCGCGACTCCGGGGCTCCCGGGGCGCGCTTCATGGCAGAACGACAGCGGGTTCGTTATGCTCCAGCGAGCATCTTGCCCGAGGTTGGAGCCTTGCTGAAATTCGCCACTCTCCCGCTTGCCCGGTGGGCGCCCGCTGTGCTGGCCGCCTTCGCGGTGCTTTTCGCCACCGCATGTTCGGATTCGGACTCCGAAAAGGACCCGGGCCCGGAGAAGGACACCAGGATTGGCGGGTCGATGATCCTGGCCACCACCACGAGCACCCAGGACAGCGGGCTGCTTGATGTCCTCGTGCCCGCATTCAAGGAAGCGACGGGGGTGGAAGTGAAGGTGATTGCCGTCGGCACCGGCGCGGCACTTGAGATGGCAGCGAAGGGCGACGCGGATGCGGTTCTCACCCACGCCCCGGCCAGCGAGAAGAAGTACGTCGACAGCGGCGATCTAGTAGAAGGCAAGCTGGTGATGCACAACGACTTCATCATCGTTGGGCCGCCATCGGACCCCGCGCGAATAAAGGGTCTCAAAGACCTCAACGCGGCGATGAAGGCGGTCGCCGGGACGGGGCCGTTCATCTCCCGCGGTGACGATTCGGGTACTCACAAGAAGGAACTCGAGTTGTGGAAGGCGGCCGGCGTTGACCTGGCCACGGTCAAGAGCCGCGAGGAAACGGGCCAGGGGATGGGGGCGACGCTGAACATCGCCAATGAGCGCAACGGTTATACACTGACCGACCGCGCCACCTATCTTTCCCTGAAGAAGAACCTCAACCTCGAGATCCTCTTCGAGGGGGCAAAGCCGCTGCTGAACATCTATCACGTCTTCCTCGTCAGCCCAACGAAGCACACGGGCGTGAAGGAGCCCCAGGGGCGTGCCTTCGTCGAATTCATGGTCGCTGCCCGGACTCAGGAACTGATAGGCGCCTTTGGGAAAGACAAGTTCGGGGAGCCGCTCTTTGTCCCCGATGCTGGCAAGTCCGAGGACCAGCTGGGTCAGTAACAGTGACCGAGCTCTGGGAGGGGTTGCGCGAAGCCATCCGCCTCGTGATCGAGGGCGATGCCACCATCCGTGAAGTCGCGCTCCGCACCATCCTGGTCTCGGGCTCGGCAACGGTTCTCTCGCTGCTGGTCGGTGTGCCCCTGGGCTACGTGCTCGCCCGGGGCCAGTTCCCCGGGCGCAACCTCGCGCTGAGCATGGTGAACACCGGAATGGGAATGCCACCCGTGGTTGTGGGACTGGTGGTGTGGCTGATGCTGGTGCGCAGCGGGCCATTTGGTGGGCTTGAGCTGATCTATACGCGGCGGGCGATGGTCATCGCCCAGTTCATCATCGCCCTGCCATTGGTAGCGGGATTCACGGCGGCCTCGATCCAGGCGCTGCCGCGCGAGCTGGCGGACCTTCTCGCAACCCTGGGCGCCGGCCGGGTTCGCACGCTCTGGTTGCTTGTGCGCGAAGCACACCTCGGGCTGCTGGCCGCGGTGATGGCTGGCTTTGGCGCGGTCGTCTCCGAGGTGGGCGCCTCGATGGCGGTGGGCGGGAACATCAAGGGCGAGACCCGCGTCCTGACGACCGCCATCGTCACGGAGACGAGCCGCGGGGAGACCGCGAGCGCTATTGCCCTCGGCCTGATATTGCTGGCGATGGCATTCTCCGTGAACCTCGCGTTGACGGTCGTCCAGCAGCGGCGGCGTACCTGATGGAGGTCGCAATTGAAGGGTTGCGGTTCGTGCGTGGGGGTCGCGACGTCCTGGCGATTCCCGGCCTGCGCTTCGCAGGGGGCCGGACCACGGCGCTGCTCGGCCCCAATGGTGCAGGCAAGACCACCCTCCTGCGCCTGATCGCTGCCCTCGATCGGCCGGAAACCGGCAAAATCCGCATCGGGGGGGCGCCCGTTCGCCACAACAGCACCACCCGCGAGCGCGTGGCCTATTCGTTCCAGAAGGCAGTATTCATTGGCGGGACGGTGCGCACCAACCTCGACCTCGGTCTCCGGCTTCGTGGCCTTGATGCCCGGACCCGCTCCGCGCGCATCGAAGAAGCAGCGGGGGCCTGTGGCATCGCTCATCTCCTTGAACGGGATGCCCACCGGGTTTCAGGAGGGGAGGCACAGCGGGCGAATCTCGCGCGCGCGCTCTGCCTGCGGGCGCCGGTCACATTGCTCGATGAGCCTCTTTCTGGGCTCGATGGACCTGCGCGCAGGCAGCTCCTGGGCGACCTCCCGGGCCTGCTCCGGGACTTCGCGACCACCACCATCGTCGTGACCCACGATCGCGGCGAGGCCCTGCGCCTTGCCGACGACCTCGTGGTCCTGATTGACGGGTGCGTCCACGCGGCCGGCACGAAGCGGGATGTCGTGCTGCGTCCCCCGGATGTTCTCTCGGCCGAGTTCCTGGGCTACACCATCATCCCCGGGGAGAAGGAAGTGGTGGCGATCGCCCCTGGAGCGCTCCGCCCCGTGCCGGGCGAGGTGTGCTTCACCCTCAACGTCCACGAGGTGGTGGACCTGGGAACTCACCGCGAGGCGGCCGGGGCGATCGGCCCGGTTCGCGTCTCCGTTCCCATCAAGGGTAGCGCTCCAGATGCCGGGGCAGGCCTCACCGTCTCGGCGGCGGCAGCGTCAGTCATTCGCTTCCCGAAAGGCGTCGACTCGGCTAACGTCTAGCGGCTCTTCGCTGTAGGATTCAGCCATGCGTCACGACCTGATGGAGATCCTCGTCTGCCCCCTGTGCAAGGGCGACCTTCAGCTCACGGTTGAAAAGGAAGAGGGCGCTGAGATCCTCGATGGGAAGCTCTACTGCGCGGCCTGTAACGAGACATTCCCGATCGAGGAAGGTATCCCCAATCTCCTGCCCCCGGACCTGCGCGACTGACATGGCGGGCGAATGCGGCCAGTGCGACCACGAGCACGCAGATGCCGAGCAGGGGCACGGGGGGTGCGAACACGGGGGCGAGGCGTTCCTTCCGCCTGAACAGCCTTTCCGCCTGGTTCCCGAGTTCCCAATGCTCTGGCGGGGGCTGGCCTTCGCAGGGATTGCTGCGGGCGCGGCGGTTGGCGCCGTGATGGCTGTGCGGCAGGCGCCGTTGCTCGCGATTCCCGTGGCGCCGGTGGCAGGTTTCGCCGGGGTGCTGGCGGCGTGGGCGGCGGCCATCCACCTCACAGGTGGCGAACGATTCGACGACAACCCGTTCGTCTAGGATCCTGGCCAAACGTCTGATTGGCAGCGCGTAGCGACCAGCAGTGGTGCAGGGCTACGAGAGCGGAGTGCCCGGGCGGTTCCCCTTTGAGCCGCGGAGCAGCCACGCCGCTGAGTGACGGCGTGCGTCGTCGCGAAGCCGGGCCACCTCGGAGAGCAGCCGGTCACGCTCCTGGCGCAGGTCCTTGATGTGGTCGCGCAGGGCGGCGACCAGCAGGTCGACCTCCGAATAGCGAGCCTGGGCCTCTTCGCGCAGCATGCGCGCTTCAAGCGCGAGCACCTGGCGTTCGGCATCGGCAACCACACCGGGAGCCAGCGGGCGCTCGGCGCTCATGCTTCTTCGACCACCGGGAACGATTCGACCGCGGTCTGCTCGCTGGCCCGCAGAGCGCGCGGCCCCGGAGCAAGCGGGAGCGGCCGGGCGGCATCGCGCACGAGGCGGAGGTCTTCAAGGTTGGCGTGCAGGGCGGCGATGACATCTTCGAGGGTCTGGAGCCTCCCGCGTGCGTAGGCGCGCTCCGATTCCAACTCATGGAGGCGAGCGTTGAGGGCATCAATCGTACTGCTCTGACCGGCGGCGCATTCCTCGGACTCGACTATGCGGCGGTGCGCTTCGGCCAGGGCGCGGACAAGCAGCGGCGCCGGGAGCTCGGCCGCAGCTGCGGGGTCGGCTGCCACCGCGGCAAGGTCCACCAGGGTGAGGTCGGCGGGCACGGCACGGCCGTCGATCCGTTCCTTCAGTTCGTCGAGCTGGACACGCAGCTGCCGGACAAGGCGTTCGGCGCGGAGGTCGGAGCTGCCGACCTGGTTGCGCAGCGAGCCGGCAAGACGGCCGTTGTGAGCAGCGAACGGCGCCGGTGCGGGTGGTTCCGTGGTGGCGATGGGGGTCGCGGTTCCGGGCATGGCGTGCTCAGGCTCCAGCGTGGCCTCTCCCCCGGCAGGGGTGACTGCGGCCGGCGCGGGGCCGTCATCCGCGGACCGGCGTCTGCGGCGGAACGGTATGCGCACAGGCCCTTCCCTCCGCGGGGTTTGGCCGATTGTATGCTCAGAAGCGCGGTGCAGCGGCGTCTCGACGGTATTCACAGCCGAAAAAGGGCAAACCTTCACGCTGGGCCCGCGGTTCTGTCACCTTGAGGATCGGCATGGCTGGCCCCTTCCGTGAGGGCCGCTTCCGTGAAGAACTGGCAGGACCGGGCGCACAGGCCCGGGGGTCAGGCCTCGAGACTGTGCGCTGTCGCCCGGATCTCGGCCCAGGCGGCTTCGACGTGGCGCCTCTCCGTACCCGTCTGGCCGATGGAGAAACGGATGGCGTAGGCGCCATTCACGCGATTCTGGGTGAGATAGAGGCGGCCGCTGGCGTTCAGCCGTTCGAGGAGCGCCTCATTTAGGCGGTCGAGAGCGGCGCCGTCGTCCACTCCTGCGGGATGGTAGCGGAAGTTGAGGAGTGCCAGGCTCCGCGGCGCCATGAGCTCGAAACCGGGCTCGGCCGCAATTGTCCGCTCCAGCTCCGCCGCGAGGGCAATGTGGTCTGCGATTCGTGCGCGCAGTCCTTCGGCGCCGTAGGAGCGCAGGACGAACCACAGCTTCAGCGCGCGGAAGCGGCGGCCGAGGGGGACGCCCCAGTCGCGATAGTCGATCACTTCGGCCCGTTCGCGCGTCTGCAGGTAGGCGGGGAGGATCTCGAGCGTTCGAACGAGGCCGGCCGGGTCGCGCACGAAGTGCGCAGAGCAATCGAAGTTCGTGAAGAGCCACTTATGGGGGTTGAAAACGAAACTGTCGGCGTATTCGATGCCGTCGAGCCAGCGCCGGTGCTCGGGCAGAATGAATGCGCTCCCGGCCCAGGCAGCATCGACGTGGAGGAACACCCCCTCCCGCCGGCAGATCTCGCCGATGGGTCGCAGGGGGTCGAACGCCCCCACGCCCGTGGTGCCGAGCGTAGCGACCACGCAGGCAGGGACAACGCCCGCCGCCCGGTCGGCGGCGATCGACTCCTCCAGGGCGCCCGGGCGCATGGCGAAGCGCTCGTCGACAGGCACCGCCCGCAGATGCCTGCGGCCCAGCCCCGCCACCTTCACGTCCTTTTCGACCGACGAGTGCGTTTCGGTCGAGCAGTAAACGGCCAGCGGCGGCGACGCACGCAGGCCCTCCTCGTTTGCCTTCCAGCCCGTCGCCCGTTCGCGCGCGGTCAGGATGGCGCAGAGGGTGGCGCTCGAAGCCGAGTCCTGGATGACGCCGTGGAGGCCTTCGGGCAATCCGGTGAGCTGGCGCAGCCAGTCGAGCACGCGCGTCTCCATCTCGGTTGCGGCCGGGGAAGTCTGCCAGAGCATGCAGTTGGCGCCGAGCGCAGCAGTCAGCATCTCCGCCAGAAGCGACGGCGGGCTTGAGTTGGCCGGAAAGTAGGCGAAGAACGACGGGTGCTGCCAGTGGGTAATGCCGGGCAGCACCACGGACTCAAAGTCCGCGAGGATTCGCTCCATTGGTTCGCCCTGTGCCGGTGGGGCCGGGGCGAGCTGCGACGCGATCTCGCCTGGCCTGACCTGCGCGCGTACGGGGAAGCGCTCCACGCCCTCCATGTAGTCGGCTATCCAGTCGGCCACAGCGTGGGCGTGGCGGCGAAATTCGGCGGTATCCATGGGCACGCTCCTCCTGGCTTCGGAGCTGAAGATACCACCGCGGCCTGCATTGACGGGCAGGAGCACCGCCAGCGCGGCCCGGCCGGGCGAAACAACGAGGGGGACTGCCGCGCGGCAGCCCCCCTCGCACGATCCCTCCCCCCGGAAGGTCAGGCGTCGAAGTAGAGGTGGAACTCGTAGGGATGGGGCCGCATGCGAACCGGGTCGACCTCGTTCTCGTACTTATAGGCCAGCCACGTCTCGATTACGTCGGGCGTGAAGACGCCGCCCTGCAGGAGGAAATCGTGGTCTTCTTCCAGGGCGCGCAGGGACCCATCGAGGGACTGGGCAACGGTGGGGACGCTCGCCAGCTCCTCGGGCGTGAGGTCGAAGAGGTTCGTCTTGTCGAGCGCCGGGCCCGGGTCCCAGCCGTTCCTGATGCCATCGAGGCCGGCCATGAGGATGGCCGCGAAGGCGAGGTAAGGGTTGGCCGAAGGGTCGGGCGGGCGGAACTCAACGCGCTTCTGGCGCGGGTCGGTGCTCACCATGGGGATGCGGCAGGCCGCGGAACGGTTCCGGGCGCTGTAGACAAGGTTCACGGGCGCTTCGTAGCCCGGCACGAGCCGCTTGTAGCTGTTGGTTGTGGGCGCGCAGATGGCCATCAGGGCCTTGCCGTGGCGGATGAGTCCGGCGATATAGGAGCGGCACATCTCGCTCGTCATGGCGTAGCCCTTCTCATCGAAGAAGAGGTTGACGCCGTTCTTCCAGATGCTCAGGTGGCAGTGCATCCCCGAGCCGTTGTCCTGGAAGAGTGGCTTCGGCATGAAGGTGGCGACCTTGCCGTGCTTCTTGGCCACGTTCTTGACGATGTACTTGTAGAGCATCGACTTGTCGGCCATGCGCGTCAGGGTATCGAAGCGCATGTCGATCTCGCCCTGGCCGGCGGTGGCAACCTCGTGGTGGTGGAGCTCGACCTGGATGCCGCAGCGCTCCATCACATCGGCCATTTCGTTGCGGATGTCGGTCTGGCTGTCGTGCGGGCTGACCGGGAAGTAGCCTTCCTTGAAGCGGGGGCGGTAGGCCAGGTTCATGCCGCCCTGGTCGCGTCCGCTGTTCCAGATACCCTCGTTCGAATCGACCGAGTAGAAGGCCGAGTGCTGGTCGCTGTTGAAGCGCACGTCATCGAAGATGAAGAACTCGAGCTCGGGCCCGACATAGACGGTGTCGCCGATGCCGGTTTCCTTCAGGTAGCGCTCGGCCTTCTGGGCGATGTGGCGCGGGTCGCGGCTGTAGGGCTGCCGCGTGACGGGGTCTTCGACATTGCAGACCACCGAGAGCGACGGCATCTGGATTGCCGGGTCGATCAGCGCCGTCTCCGGGTCGGGCACAAGGAGCATGTCCGACTCTTCGATCTTCTGGAAGCCGCGAATGCTCGACCCATCGAAGCCCCAGCCGCTCCGCCAGGCCGAGCGCTCGTAGTCGGTCCAATCATTCAGCTCATGGATGGGGCGCGTGAAGTGCTGCCACAGCCCGAAAAGGTCGACGAACTTCACATCGACAAAGCGGACGTTGTTCGCCTGGCAATAGGCCTTGATTTCCTCTGGGGTCACGCGGTTCTCTCCTTGCGGTGATGCGGCTTCAGGCTATTGTGACGTTTTTCACGCTGCCAACCACCCCTCGCGGGGTCCGCGGCCGTGAAGTTCTTGTTACGCTGCCCCGCCCTGCCCCGCCCCCCGGGAGGAGGGAGGAGGGAGGAGGGAGGAGTGGCCGCTCCTACACGGCCACCTCCCCGCGTTCGCCGGTCCTTACGCGCACGGCCTCTTCGACCGGGATGATGAAGATCTTGCCATCTCCGATGTTGCCGGTGCGCGCCTCGCGCACGATGGCCTCGATTACGCGCTCGACGGCCATGTCGGGCACAACCACTTCGACCTTCACCTTCGGCAGCATGTCGACGGTGACGGTTTCGCCGCCGCGGCCCTGGTGGACGATGCCGCGCTGGGCGCCCCTGCCAGTGACCTGAATGAAGTTCATGCCGTGGAAGCCGAGGTCGTCGAGGGCCTGCTTGACGTCGTTCAGCTTTTCGGGGCGGATGATGGCCTCTACCTTTTTCACCTTCATGTGCTCCTATCGGGCGTGTGCCGTGGTGGGGGCGGATGTCCCGGCCGCGTACGCCACCGGGGGAGCGGGCAGCACCGGCCCGGGCGCGAGTGGGATGCCGCCCTCTTCGGGGGTGTAGGCGCGTTCGCCGTGCTGAGTGACATCGAGGCCGAGCTCCTCTTCGTCTTCGGAGACGCGGATGCCGGCGATGAGGTCGAGCGCCTTGAGGATGACGAAGGTGACGATGAACGAGTAGGCGCCCACGACGACGATGCCGACGGACTGGTCCCACATCTGCTGAGCGTGGCCGTTGAAGAGGCCGTCGGCGTAGGAGATGCCGCTCACCGAAGCAGCGGCGAACAGGCCCGTGGCAAGCGCGCCCCAGACGCCGCCAACGCCGTGCACGCCGACGACATCGAGCGAGTCATCGAGCTTGATGCGGGCCCGCAGGCGTACGGCGAAGTAGCAGAGGGCACCCGCGCCGAACCCGATTGCCAGCGATTCCATGGGCTGTACATAGCCGGAGGCGGGAGTGACCGCGACCAGCCCGGCGACGGCGCCGGCAGCGGCGCCCACCACGCTCGGCTTGCCCCCGAACCACCAGCTCAGGAGGGTCCAGGTGAGGGCAGCCATGGCGGCGGCGGAGTTCGTGTTGACGAGCGCGCTCACGGCCTGGCCCGTGGCCCCGCCCGCGCTGCCGGCATTGAATCCGAACCAGCCGAACCAGAGCAGGGCCGCGCCCAGCACAACCATGGTCACATCGTGCGGTTCCATGGGGGTAGAACCGTAGCCCTTGCGCTTGCCGAAGACGAGCACCGCCGCCAGGGCGGCCACGCCGGCGTTGACGTGAATGGCGAGCCCGCCCGCGAAGTCGAGCGAGTTGAGGCCGACATCGGGCGTCTCGGGGTTGGTGGCGAAGGCGCTCAGCCAGCCATCGTAGGCGAACACCCAGTGCGCCACGGGGACGTAGACGACGAGCGACCAGATGGCCGTGAAGATGAGGAACGGACCGAAGCGGGCCCGTTCGGCGAAGGCGCCCGTGATGAGCGCCGGGGTGATGATGGCGAACATCATCTGGAAGGCCATGAAGAGCAGGTGCGGGATGCCGAGGCCGTAGACGGCGCCGTTCGGGCCGCCCGGTTCCTGCCCGACGCCCTTCAGCCCGATCCAGTCGAAGTTGCCGATGAGGCCGAGCCCGGAATCGGGGCCAAAGGCGAGCGAATAGCCGACGACGACCCAGAGGACGCCCACCACGCCGATTGTGATGAACGACTGCATGATGGTGGCAAGGACGTTCTTGTTCCGTGTCAGGCCACCGTAGAAGAATCCGAGCCCGGGCGTCATCAGGAGCACGAACGCCGATGCGGTGAGCATCCAGGCGGTGTTCCCGGTATCGATCGGGTTTTCCATGACGAAGACCCCCTCCACTTGGTTGCTGTGTTGGCCAACGGTGGGGCTGCCGGCGCCGCTTCGCCGCGTTTCCCCTGTCAACACGGTATGGGTGGGTGGTTTCGGGGCGATTTCGCGCATATTACGAGGGTGTGACGGGGGAGGGGGAGGACGCGAAGCACCGTGGTGGTCCGGGAGCGAGAGGCGTGTGCCGTGCGGAGGGAGGAGGGAGGAGGGCGCTGGCCATTGCCGTCCGGAATCCGAGCTGCGAGCGGGAGGTCGAACCCGTGACCACCGCCAGTGCCCCGCCACCGGGCAACCCGAAAGGGCGGGTTTGGGTGGGACATCAGGCGGCCACAGGGGGCCGCGACTCCGGTGTGGTTGTTGGGCGACCGGGCAGGCCGGCGGGAACCGCACGCCGGAGCGGAGCGGAGGCGTAGGCCGGCAGATGCGCCAGGGGGTGGCGGTGTGTTGGTTCCAGCCCGGGGCCCGGGCGAAGTTGAACCCAAAGGGCGAGCCTGGGGAGAAGAGCGAGCGGCCACGGGGGGCCGCGACTCCGCGTCCGCCGGGCTACACGGCTGCCAGTGGCCTCCCTTCGCTCGTTCCTTCCCGGGCGGTGAAGCGGTATTCGCCTTCGCCGAAGTCGACGGTGACGCACTGGCCTTCGTGGAATTCGCCCGAAAGCACGCGCTTTGCCAGCTCGTTTTCGACGCGGCGCTGGATGGTGCGGCGCAGGGGGCGGGCGCCGAAGGCGGGGTCGAAACCTTCGCGCACCAGCTCGTCTTTCGCTGCCTTCGTCAGCTCGAACTCGACGCCGCGGTCGGACATGCGTTCGCGCACTTCGTTGGCGAGGAGGTCGACGATCTGTTCGAGCTCGGCCTTTGTGAGCGGCTCGAAGATGATGAACTCGTCGATGCGGTTGAGGAACTCGGGCCGGAAGTGCTCGCGAAGGGCCTTTTCCACCGACTCGCGCAGCCGCTGCTGCTCGCCCTGCCCGGCGCCATCGACGCGGCGGGTGAAGCCGAGGGTGGCTTTCTCCTGGAGCCCGGTGCCGAGATTGCTCGTCATGATGATGACGGTGTTGCGGAAGTCCACGGTGCGGCCGTGGCCATCGGTGAGGCGGCCGTCGTCCAGGATCTGCAGGAGGGTGTTGAAGACGTCCGGGTGGGCCTTCTCGATCTCGTCGAAGAGGATGACGCGGTAGGGACGGCGGCGGACCGCTTCGGTGAGCCCGCCACCCTCGTCGTAGCCGACGTAACCCGGCGGCGAGCCGATCAGGCGGCTGACCGCGTGCCGCTCCTGAAACTCCGACATGTCGAGGCGGATCATGGCGTCCTCGTCGTCGAAGAGGTACTCGGAGAGCGTCTTGGCCAGCTCAGTCTTACCGACGCCGGTGGGGCCGAGGAAGATGAACGAGCCGATGGGGCGCTTCGGGTCCTTGAGCCCGGCGCGCGCCCGGCGGATGGCGTCGCTGAGGGCGACGATGGCCTGGTCCTGGCCGATGACGCGCTGGTGGAGGTGTTCTTCCATCTTTAGCAGCTTTTCGCTCTCGGTCTCTTCAAGGCGGGAGACGGGGATGCCGGTTATCTGGCCGACGAGGGCGGCGATGTCTTCGGGCGTGACGCGCATGTCGGCCTGGTGCTCTGCCGCCCAATCGGCGCGCAGCCGCGAGTACTCCTCCTGGAGCTGGAGCACTTCCTGGCGGATACGGGCGGCGGCCTCGTAGTCTTCCTTCTGGACTGCGGCCTCGGTTTCGAGTGCGAGCTCGTCGAGGCGCTCCTTGATTTCGCGGACGTTGCCGGGCATAGCCTGGGCTTCGATGACGTGCTTGCTGGCGGCCTCGTCGATGAGGTCGATGGCCTTGTCGGGCAGGTGGCGCTCGGTGATGTAGCGGCTGGAAAGGCGCGCCGCGGCGTCGATCGCTTCGTCCAGGATCTCCACCTTGTGATGAGCCTCGTAGCGCGGGCGGAGGCCTTTGAGGATGGCGATGGTGTCCTCGATGGTTGGCTCTTCCACGTAGACGGGCGCGAAGCGGCGCTCGAGGGCGGGGTCCTTCTCGATGCGGGTGCGGTACTCGTCGAGCGTTGTCGCGCCGATGGCGTGCAGCTCGCCGCGCGCGAGGGCGGGCTTCATCAGGTTGCTGGCGTCGATGGCGCCGTCGGCCCCGCCGGCGCCCATGACGTTGTGGAGCTCGTCGATGAAGAGGATGATCTCGCCCTGGGACTGCTTCACCTCTTCCATGACGGCCTTCAGGCGCTCTTCGAACTCGCCCCGGAACTTGGAGCCCGCCACCAGCGCGCCCATGTCCAGGGCGAGGAGCTTCTTGTCCTTCAGGTTCTCGGGCACGTCGCCGGCGGCGATGCGCTGCGCCAGCCCTTCGACGATGGCCGTCTTGCCCACGCCCGCTTCGCCGATAACGACGGGGTTGTTCTTCGTCCGCCGGTTGAGGATCTGCATGACGCGGCGGACCTCGGCGTCGCGGCCGATCACCGGGTCGAGCTTGCCGTCGCGGGCGAGCTGGGTCAGGTCGGTCGAGTACTTTTCGAGGGCCTGGTAGCTGCTTTCGGCGGTGGGGCTTGTGACTCGGGACTTGCCGCGAATCTCCTGGAGGGCGCGGTAGATGCCCTCTTTGGTGACGCCCGCCTCGGCGAGCAGGCGGGTGGCGCCGCTCTCTTCGTTGTCGGCGATAGCGATGAGCAGGTGCTCGACGCCGACGTACTCATCCTTCAGCCGCTCGGCTTCGGCGTTCGCAACTTCAAGCATGCGCACGACTTCGGGCGTGGTGTAGATCTGGACCACGTCGTACTGGAGCTTCGGCATGTCTGCGAGCACCTGGGCAACGGCCTGGCGCAGGCGGCCGGTATCAACCTTGAGCCGCGAGAGCACCTGCTGGGCAAGCCCGCCCTTGAGGCCGATGAGGGCCGAAAGAACGTGGGGCACGCCCCACTGGCTGTGGCGCTGCTGGCGCACTATCTCCTGGGACTGGGTGAGGACCTGCTGGGCCTGCTCGGTGAAACGATCCTGGCGCATCATTTTGTTTGCTCCGATTGTGAGGGATGAGGGATGAGGGATGAGGGATGAGGCATGAGGACTGAGGACTGAGGACTGAGGACTGAGGACTGAGACAGGGCGGTTCATCGGGACTTCCTGGCCTCGTCCCGCTGGCGCGCAACTGCGGAGCGAAGGCCCCCAACGATGCGACTGACCTCTTCGGCCTGCCTGGAAAGCTTCGCAAACGTGTCTTGGTCGATGACAGTTGCATCGAGAGCCGCATACAGGAGGGAGCGGACCTCGGCGCACGAACCCTTGGCGAGCGAAAGGAACTGGGCAAACTCGGCGCGGCCACCGCGCTCGAATCCCTCGGCTATGTTCGACATCACGGAGAGCGCGGAACGGAGCAACTGATCCTTGAGTTCGAACTCCCGCTGCATGTCTTTCATAAGACAGACACGGCGCACCTCGGCATACAACTCGCGTGCCTTCTCCCAGGCGATCAGGTCCTCGAACCTCTCGACAGCGGCCATCCTTCAGTCCTCAGTCCTCAGTCCTCAGTCCTCGTCCCTCCCGCGGCGCGGGCAGGCGGGTGGAGCGAAGGCGGTCGAGCTCACGCCGGAGGGCTTCCATCTCGGCCTGCATGAGGCGGAGCTGTTCGCTCATGCGAAGGATGACGTCGACGCCCGCGAGGTTGACGCCCAGTTCGTCGATGAGGCGCTGCGCCTGGCGGATGCGCTGGATGTCGCTGTTCGAGTACATGCGGATGTTGCCGGTCGTGCGCCGGGGTTCGACGAGACCGGCGCGTTCGTAGTAGCGGAGGGTCTGCTGGTGCATGCCCACGAGGCGCGCGGCGATGGAGATGACGTAGCAGGGCTCGTCATCGGGGAGCCCGTCGCCGGGAAGCGGGTTGCGGGGCCTGGTCACTGCGGCCACCTCCTTGGCATGCGTTGTTACCCGGGCGCTCCTGCCTACTGCCGTCCTGCACCGGTAGCGCGGAGCTGTTGAAACAGCTCGCGCTCGTGGTCGCTGAGCCGGGCCGGGACTTCGATGTGGACGCGCGCAAGCAGGTCGCCCCGCTTGCCAGGTGCTCCAAGGACGGGCATGCCCTTGCCGGCGAGCCGGAACTGGCGCCCGTGCTGGGTAAGCTCGGGGATGCGCAGGGCCACGCGCCCATCGATGGTCGGCACCTCTACCTCACCGCCCAGGACCGCGTCGACCACCGGCACGGGAATGTCCACCATCAGGTCATCGCCGCGCCGTTCGAAGCGCGGGTGCGGCTGCACGGTAACGACGAGATAGAGGTCGCCCGGTGTGCCTCCGCCCGTGCCAGCACGGCCTTCGCCAGCGACTCGGACGCGAGAACCGGTCTTCACGCCCGCGGGCACCTTCACCTCCAGGCGCCGCGGCCTTGCGGACTGCCCCAGCCCCTCGCAGGCGTGGCAGATGGCGCCCGCGATCTGGCCCGAGCCGCCGCAGGTCGGGCACGCCTCGGCGGACTGCAGCTGCACCACGCGGGCCGTCCCCCTGAAGGCCTCCTCAAGGGAGACCTCAACCGGCGTCTCGATATCCTGGCCCCGGCGGTTCGCGGGAGCGCCGCGGGGGCCGCCGCGCTCGCGGCGGAAGAGGTTGTCGAAGATCGAGCCGAAATCGCTGCCGCCCGTGTCGAAGCGCATGCCGCCGTCGCCCGGCCCCGGCCGCGCCCACCCGGCAGCGGACTGCCGGCGCTGGGCCTCTTCGATCTGGTCAGCCATCTCCCAGCGGTCGCCGTAGCGGTCATACTTCTTGCGCTTCTCAGCGTCGGAGAGGACTTCGAAGGCGGCGTTGATCTCCTTGAACCGGGTCTCGGCAGCGCGATCGTTGGGGTTCACATCGGGGTGGTGTTTGCGGGCAAGCTTGCGGTAGGCCGAGCGGATCTCCTTGTCGCTAGCTCCGCGGGGCACGCCCAGGATGTCGTAGTAGCTCTTTGCCATCGCCTTCCTCAATCATACCAGCTTCACAGGGACAGGGACAACGAACTTGCGCGGTTCTCTGATGATAACGTTATCAAGGCTATTGACGAGTGCATTCGTAGAGGAGTAAGCTCAGGACATCCCACCTTTCAGCTCCAGGAGAAAACGACCATGGCAACTTCTTTGGTCCGTTGGGACCCCTTCGCCGAGTTCGCAAGCGTCAGGAGCGCGATGGACAGGCTCTTTGACCAGAGCTTCGGCCGTCTGCCTCTCGTCCGGAACAGCGAAGAGCTCGGCCCGCTCTCGATCGGCCTCGATGTAGTCGAAACGAACAGCGAATACGTAGTGAAGGCCGCCATCCCCGGGGTCGACCCCGCGGACATCGATATCTCGGTGGAAGACGACGTGCTCACCATCAAGGGCGAATTCGAGCAGCGCGAAGAGTCGCAGGAGCAGAACTACCTGCGCCGCGAGCTCCGCTACGGCAGCTTTCAGCGCGCCCTGCGCCTCCCGCCCACGGTTGACGCGGAGAAGGCGAAGGCGGAATTCGAGCACGGCATGCTGCGGCTTGCGCTGCCGAAGAAGCCGGAAGCGCGCACCCGCGCCATCAAGATCACGCCCGCCGGGGTGATAGAGGGCGAGAAGGCCGCACAGGAGTAGCGACCCACCGCCACAGCGTTTGAAGGGAGGGCTCCCCCCGCGGGAGCCCTCCCTTTTCTTCCCGTTCTCCGGGGCGTCTCTAACGCTTTTCTAACGGTGGGAAAGGTCCCTTTCGGGGCGGACGCGCCCGTCAGGAACCTTTGCCACCGGGCCCGCGTATTGTGTCTCAGAGCGAGATGCACCGGGGGAAACGGAAATGGGCAAGACGAGGATACTCCTGGCGGTCGCCGCCCTCCTGTCAGTCGTGAGCCTCGCAGCCTGCGGCAGCGACCCGGCCAGCGACGGCGATGCGGACACCGGTTCGCGTGATCGCGGCGGCATCGCGCCGCTGGTTGAGGGCAGCGATGCCCCGGAGCCCGGCGGCGAAGGCAAGACGCTTACCTCCTCGAACGGCGCGGCGCCCGAAGCAGCGCAGGACGAATCCGGCGGAGAGGGCGGCGGGGGCGCAGTCACGGGCCAGGTAGAGCGAAAGATCATCTTCAACGCGAAGCTCAACATCGACGCCGATGACGTGCATGTGGCGTTTGCCGATGCCAGCCGCGTGGCCCGGAATGCGGGCGGCTACGTTGAGAAGTCGAGTGTCTATTCGAAGAAGGACTCCTCCGGCGAGGAACGGACATACGCCACGCTGACGGTTCGGGTTCCCGTGGGGGCCTACCAGGATGTGCTTGGCAGCCTGCGGACGCTCTCCGGGGGCAAGGTGACAAAAGAGGAGTCGGGCTCGCGCGAGGTGACCGAACAGTACACAGACCTGCAGAGCCGCCTGCGCAATCTTGAGCGCAGCGAGGCGCAGTACCTGAAGCTCCTCGAACAGGCGAAGACCATCCAGGAAATCATGACCGTGAACGACCGCATCGACAGCATCAGGCTGCAGATCGAGCGCATCCAGGGGCAGATCAATGTGCTCGACAACCTGGCGGACCTGGCGACGATCGATATCGCGTTTTCACCCTCCGGGGCGGCCGTCGCAGAACCCGGGGACGACGGCCCCATGAGCCCCCGCGAAGCCTTTACAGACGCCTGGGAAGCGTCGCTTGAGGCGGCGCGCTACGTGCTCTCCGGCCTGGTGGTGGCTGCAGTGGTGGCCATCTGGCTGGTGATCCCGGCCCTGCTGGTCTTCGGCGGCGTACGCCTGGCGCGGCGGCGCCGGGCGCGCCAGGCGCCCCCAACGGAGCCGCGCCAGGCAGCGGACGGCCCGGGTTCGTGAGCACGTCCGGCCGCCGCGCGCCCGGCCGCTGACCCTTCAGCTACGAGAGTGCGGCCGGGGAGGGGCACTCGCCCGGGCGGGGACATCGGGCGCCCGGCATAGAGACGGGACGCGAACCCGGCCTACATCCTCTCGAACAGGGCGCCCAGGGTGAGCTCCACATCGCGAGTCTGGGCGCCAAGATCCATTGCCCGGTGCATGCGCGCCTGGGCGCCGTCCGTGGCGAGCGAGAGGTTGAAGTTGTGCGCTTCTTCGATGAGGCCTGCCGTGGTGGAGACATCGTCGGCGGCGACGACGGCGGCCTTGGCCAGGGCAATCGCCTCGGCCGGGAAGGACGCGATGCGGTTGGCAAGCCGCTCCACGAAGGGGCCGATCTCATCGGGCGGCAGGGCCCGGTTCACGTAGCCGTAGCGTTCGGCGGTGGCGGCGTCGAAGTCCTCGCAACCAAGGACGATCTCCAGTGCGCGGCTGCGCCCCAGGAGCCGGGGGAGGCGCTGGGTGCCGCTCCCGCCGGGGATGATGCCGATGGCCACTTCGGGCTGGCTCAACACCGCCCGGCCGAGCGCGGCAAAGCGCATATCGAGCGAGAGAGAGAACTCGCTGCCGCCGCCACGGGCACAGCCCTCGATCTTCGCGATGCTCACCTTGGGCATGGTGCGGAAGCGGTCACACATCGCCTGGAAGAACGTCGGCCGCTCGGGGCGAGGCGGTGGCGTGGTGGGCATGCGCTGGATGAGTTCGATGTCGGCATGGGCGATGAAGAACTCCGGGTTGGCGCTCTGGAACACGATGACGCGGACCGAGTCATCGCCCTCGGCTTCTCTTCCGAAGGCGTCCATATCCCGCATGAGAGCCAGGTCAAACAGGTTGATGGGCGGGTTGTCGATGGTGACCCAGGCGACCCCGCGTTCATTGCGCACCTTCAGGGTCTGGTAGTCGTATGCCATTGGCTGACCTCCGTTGCGGCATTGTAGGGCAGGGGCGCACAATCCCCGCATGAACAGGCTGGCGGGCAAGGTCGCGATCGTCACCGGGGGCGCGTCGGGAATCGGGCAGCGCATCGCCGAGGTGTTCGTTGAGGAGGGCGCTCGCGTGCTCGTGGCCGACGTGGACGGTGACGGCATCGGGCGGATGATCGGCCGGCTGGGACACAACCACACCGATGGCGCGCAGGTCGATGTCCGTGACGAAGAGGCCGTCCGCAGGATGGTGGAGCAGGCTGTTCGGCGCTTTGGCCGGCTCGACGTGGCGGTGAACAACGCGGGCGTGGGGGGCTTTTCGCCGATCCAGTCGTACGCGCTTGCCGACTGGGACCGCGTGATTGGAATATCGCTCACAGGTACGTTCCTCTGCGCGAAGCACGAGGCCGGGCAGATGATCGCGCAGGGGGGCGGCGGGAGCATCATCAACATCGCCAGCCTCAATGCCATCCAGCCGGCCGAGGGCTTCGCCGCCTACTGCGCCGCCAAGGCTGGTGTGGTAGGGCTGACGAAGGTGGCCGCCCTTGAGCTGGGGCGCCACCAGATCCGGGTGAACGCCATCGGGCCGGGGCTTATACACACCCCGGCTGTGGCGCCCATGCTGGCCATCCCGGGGCTGGAGGAGGCGTTCGTGCACGAGGCCCCGCTTGGCCGCGCCGGCGAGCCGGACGACGTCGCCCGGCTGGCACTCTGGCTGGCCAGCGACGAATCGGCGCTGATGACCGGCCAGGCGCTCTACCTGGATGGGGGCGCCAGCCTGAACAGGTACCCGGCGCTGTTCCCGCGATTCGGCGTGGAGTGACGGGCCCGGCGCATCGCCCGCCTCCCGCAACGGACACCAACAGCAGCCCTACACATACTCCAATAGCTGCAGCGAAAGGCCGGAAAGCTCGCTGGCGGGGATGGTGGCGCGCCTCGTCCCGGGGATGACACCCGGCTCTGGCGCCGAGGGGTTCAGGCCCCTTTCGCGCGCGAGGGCGGTGGCGCCATCGAGGTCAGCGACTTCGAAGGCAACCATGCTGGCAAGTCCCGCGGGCCGCGAAGCGATGGGGCTTGCGGATGACGTTGGGGCGAGGAGTTCGAGGATGGCGTCACCCATGCGGAGCTGGCGGATGATGATGGCAGGGGTCACGATCTCGCCCACGACGGGAACGCCGAGCACTTCGCTCCACCAGCGCGTGGCCCCGTCGAGGTCGTGCGTGATGGCGGCCACGTGGTCGAGGCGCTTGAGCGGGAAGGAATGGGCGAAGAGGCCGGCGCGGGCGTGGCGTTCGAAGCGCGCGGCAAGCTCCTCGGGATACTCGACCAGGGCAACTTCGAAGCCGGGACCTTCGGCGGGCAGGACGGCCGCGACGGAGATCCTGCGACCGTCAGCAGCGAAAACCTCGTAAGGGTCGATGGCCACACCGCGCCGGGAGAGCGTGCGCGCCGCTTCCCTCATGCTCGCGACGTTGAGCAGCAGGCGCCGGAGACCCCCGCCCGAGGCGACCTGCCGCAGAACGCGGCGCCCCGTCTCGTTCCGGGCGGCCTCCGCTTCGTCAACAATCCCCAGGAGCTCGAAGTAGAACTCGCCCTCGCCTTCGCCGACGAAAAAGACGGTGTTTGCAGTCCCCGTCCCGCTGTGCGCGGTGATCGGTGTCAGGGCAAGGCCGAGGCGCCGGAACGGCCCGGCCGTAGCTTCGAGCGAAGGCACGGCGACCTGGACATGGTCGATCCGCTGAATAAGCATGAAGCATTGTAGGCGGAGCAGGCCCTGGGCGCGGAGGGCGGCGCAGCCCGGGCGGGAAGGCCGTTCGCTCTTCGCCCGCTGGTTGACAGGCGCCGCCGCCGGCGCGCACCCTGTGCGCCATCTGGAGTTGCGCCCCCCCCCCCCGAATGACGGAGAGGGAAGGAGGGCCTGTGATGCCGGCAAGCCCGATAGAGCGGCTCAGCCCGCGCGAACTAGAAGTCCTCGCGCTCGCCGCGCAGGGATTGGCCAACAAGGAGGTCGCGCGGGCGCTCGATCCACCGTGTTCGGAAGACACGGTCAAGTGGCACCTCAAGCGCGCTTTTCTGAAGCTCGGCGCCCCCAACCGCACGGCCGCAGTTGCCATCTACCTCAAGCACACCGGCGGCACATGAACGCCACGTGGCGTAGCCCCATTTTGCACTACCCATCTGGGCCTACCCGAAAGAGGGGCTTCGCAACGATTCCTCCTCGGGTTAGGTTGGACGAACGGCCGGCCGGCAGACGGTCAGTCGACTCAAGGCCCCAGACTTCGGCGCGCAACTGGACCGGCGCAGAATTTTGGGGCCCGGGAGCCCGGCCCCAAAAACCGAACCAGATTCCGAACGGCAGAGGACCGGCTCGCGGGTACAGTCAGACGGTGGGTGATGTACCTGAGGTGCGAAGCCGGAGGTGGAACATGGAGGAGAAAGTGATGCGAAAGCCTCTCACGACGGTCCTGTTCGCAGCAGTCGCAGCCGCGGCCGTGAGCGTCGCAGCCATCGCTCTCGCGTTTGGGGGCGGCGGTGACGTGCCGAAGCAGGCCGCGACAGACGCTCTTAAGCCGTCTGAGCTCACGAAGGTTCCGCCGGGACAACAGGTTCGCCAGGACATAACCACCCCGGTGACCTACGGCCAGTTCCGGATTCTCCCGGCGGGTTCGGTCCCCACGACCTGCGGCGTACCCCATGGCAGCAACGACGTGAAGATCACCGAATCGAAGGACCTAACGGCCCTGAATGGGCTCGCCCTGAACCCGGTCCCCGCGTACATGCCTGCCGGGTGGAGCGTAAGCGAGGTGCACATTGAGCGGACGCTGATGGACGATGGCATTCGCCGGGAAACGAACGTTAGCGTCGAATACGCCAGGCCAAGACAATTCCCAATCCTGATCACGCGGATGGTGATCGACCCCTCATGCGTGGTGGAGACGGTCGAGGACGAACCCGGCGGCAATGAAACCAACACGCTTACCGAACTGCGGGGCGTCAAGGCGGTCGTGACTCATCAAACGCGAGGCGCCCAGGTGCCACTGGTGGTGAAGTTCGTCCAGGACAGCACGCTGACCGTTGTTCAGGCCGTCGCGATCGACATGGATGACCTCTTGCGGATCGCTGAATCGCTGGTGGAGGCTAAATAATGAAATTCGTTAGAGAGCTTACTCGCAGCGCAATTGTCGGGGCATTGGTCGGAATCGCGACAACTCTTGGCGTGTGGATTGCATTCATGGAGACGCCCGTTGCATCAGCAGTTCCCGGCGTCGCCTACGTTTGGCGTGGCATGTATCCCGAGCCACAGACGTGCTGGGCTTGGAGTCAGTTTGGAAACGTCAACGCTTGCTGGCACGACGATGAAGCCGGCACCTATACGGCAGTCGACTACAATTACGGGTCCGGCGATGATGATGTTGGTGCTCTGGTTCAGTTATGGTATGATACAACAAGGCAATACTGGAAATTTCAATCATTAAGTGGCACGGCTTGTTCAGGGGTTCGAGTGGTCCTCTACCATGACTCAGCGAAAACCAACTACGCCGGTGAACTTCATTATCTTCACATCGAGCCCTACTCTGGCGTGATAGGTTCCGGTTACGACTACTGGGTGTCATATGATGGGTATGGCTATCGTGACCTCGGCACCATCAAGGGGTCGGAAAACCAAGGATGCGCTTTTGAAGGGGCGCATCTCCACCAGAGCGCCAACACCGACGCATCGACGGCGTTCTACACGAACTGGAATGGCAACCCTACGAGTTCCTGGGAGCACAAGATCCAGTAACTTGCTGGACAGAGTGTTCGCACCGTCAATGTGCCATGCATCGAACGGTGCCCCGCAAGAGAGGGTTGGCGGTTGCCAGCCCCCTCTTGCCCTTCCGGAACCCCCAACCCACATCCATCGTCTGAACAGTCGTGAGGCCCAAGTGAACCTGTGGCCCTGCGGCCGTTTCATCTCCGTGTCCCTCGCCGTCGTGGCCCTCGGCGCCTGCGGTGGCGTCACGCGGCCAATCGACAGTACAACGGCGCCCACGGCGCGCCCTTCGGCCGCGACCGCAGGCACAACAACGCTCGTTCCGGTCCCGGGCCGCCCGCTCGGCGAGAAGACCGGCGTGCCAGCCGTCGATGACCTGCTCGCCGCGACGCCCGACAAGACCGTAAGCGACTGGTACGTTCCTTACTTCAACCAGGAAAAGGTGGCGCCCAGGTTTCACGGCGAAATCAACGGAATCCAGCTCGGCGTCCAATCCGGGCCGACCCCGGCGTGCGCCAGGCCCGAGATCGAACCTGATTGGCTGAAGGCAATTACCGGGACACCCTTCGCTCTCAACCTGGTTGCGTTGCCGGAAGGCGTCGCGCTCTGGGGCCTGCCCGAGGTCGGACGATGTGCGGACGATGGCCGGGTCATGTGGATAGTCGCCCGCTTCAGTGTTGCCCCTGGCCCGGAGATCAATGGAACGAGCGGTCTCGTGCAGGTGAGCCGGTGGGAGGGCGTCCGCTGGTATTCGCAGGAGTTCCTGGCGGAGAAAGTAGCGGCCGGCAGCATTGCCGGTCGCCCCGCTGCGTTTGCTGACGTTGGCCTGTCCGGCTTTGGCCAGGCGGGTGTGTTCGTACTGGACAGGGATATTGATGGCTCGACAATGCTGTTGAGTACAAATGTCAGCCTTGGCTACCTCAAGATCATCGCGGAGGCGCTCTACCGATGAACCGCCTTCTGTTTCGTTTGACGGGCGTCGCGGTGTTCGTGGCCGGGCTCGTTACGGGGTTGCTGCTGCCGGGAGAGGCTCAAGCGACAACCTACCAGTACGAAGTGACCAGCCAGCCGGGAACCTCACAGTCAATCCCAACACCTGGTGGACGACCTCTGATGGCTACTAGAATTACGTAATGAAGGGGGTTCCCATGTCATCCATGCTCTACCCCTCAGCTATTGTGAGGATGGCAGGTGTTGCCTGGGTCGTGGCGTGGGCAGCCATGGCAGCGGCCCTTGTGCCGGGGCTGTTGGCTCTGGGCGGCGCTCCAACGCCACCTCTCCCTTCGATTGACCCGCCAGCGGCAGCCGGTGTTGGGAACTTCGCAGGCAGCGCCTCGGCCCGCGTCGTCTCCGTCGACATGGGTGCTGCGGAGACTACAATTGCCGTTCTGGTAGAAGGCCCCAACGTCGCGGGCTATCGGCTCGTGTTTCGAGGTCCTGCCTTCCTGGTTGATGCGAATGGAAAGGCGCACATCGAGAGGGGCGGGTCCATCGCCGGTCTACTGCTGACCCTCAGGTTCGACGGTGCCGGCACGATTCCCGAAGGTGCTGCGGAACTCCGGCTGAGCGGAGTCGGGCTGACCCTCGACAAGACCATCGACCCGGCGCCAGCGCAGGTGACCTACATGCCTGATGCCACGCTCGCTGTGGCGGTCGGCGGAACATATGGCGCCGTCCGCACCGTACCCGGAGCCGAACGATCGGAGGCGCTGGCGCACGGTGCGGTCAGCCTCGATGCGGTGCTCATCGACGATTCGGCGATCGTGGTACGAGGTCGTCTCACCGGATTCTCCAGGGAGGAACTCCAGGCAATCAGCCTCGGCCGTTCGGTCATGATTATGGACGATGGGCGTCAAGTGGCGTTGACCGGCGGGCGCAGTGGATTCGGGCAGGATCTGCAGCAGTTCGAGCTGCACTTCAGGCCCGGGCATCCGGCCGCCGTGGCTGTGGGCGTCCGGTTGCAGCTCGATGTCAACGCACTTCTCGAGCAGGTCACGACCTCCAGCGCGGCTACCGCCGCGAGACTCGCCGAACTGGAAAGCAGCTCTGGCGCCACCGCCACTCTGGCAATCAATTCGCAGTGACCGGCGACCGCCAGGCAGGGTGCACCCGGAGGCTTCGCCGGCGCGCCCTCATCGCCGCCACGCTGCTGGTACCACCCCTCGCCGCAGCGCTGCTGGTGCTTGGTGTGCGAATGGCAGATGAGAGCGTCGAGCAGCCGCCGGTCGAGACCCGTGAAGAAGGCAAGCCCGTCCGCTTTGGAACGGTCGACGAGGCGTTGACCGCTGTCGAGGCCAGGGCAGGTCTCGTGGTCGACCTTCCGAAGAAGCTCCCTAACTCGGACTACCGCCTGATCTACGTCGATTCCGCGGCATCGGTCGAACCCTCCCGGGCCGGGACGGCAGTGATCGCCTACCAGGACCGGGGCGACAGAAGCGGTTCGTGGTTCTGGGCAAGCCAGGGGCCCCCATTCTCGATTCGCCTCCCCGCCGGGCTGCCGGAGGTCGAGACTTCCGTTCCTGGTGCGACTGTCTGGTTTGTCGGCGGGCCCGCGGAGCCAGTGGGCGGGAACGTGCGCCATATGCAGTTCATCGCGAGGTCAACGCAATCCGACCGCTTCCTGAGTTTCGAGGGCCCGGCGTTTCCAGCATGGGATCGGGCCACGAAGGTCATGGAGTCGATCCTCGATGCTGAACAAGAGCGAATCCGTGCAGCGGGCAGGAAGCCGGAGCCGCACGAAGCCCTCGAGGCGGGCGCCGCCGCCGGAGATCAGGTCGCGGCGGTGGTGAACGGCGTTGAGATCCCGCTGGCGCGCGTGAAGCAGGCCCAGCTCTTCAGCCAGGTCCTCGGCGGAACCGCGGAGACCGCGCTCGGCACCGGCCGGGGCTCGCTCGACGCTGCCATTCGCGAGGAGTTGCTCTTCCAGGAGGCCGCCCGGCGCGGGCTTCGGCCCGACCCGGCCGTCGTGAAGGCCGAGGTGCTGAAGCAGCAGCAAGCGGTGATGGCGATGCTCGCCAACCCAAACGCCGACCCGAAGCTGAAGGAGGTGCAGGCAGCTCTCGCTGGCACCGGGTTTGCGGTCGAAGACTACGACAAGAACCCGGCGGTGTTCGCTGTCTTCGAACGCTCGGCGGCAATCGCGGCGTTGCGCGTCCAGCTCGTAGCGGATCTCCCCGAATCCGGGCGCACTGCGGCCGTCACGGAGTCGCGCCTCGAGGCCCTCTACCAGCAACTACGCGCCTCGGCCGAGGTGAAGGTCCTCATTCCGGATCCGTAGCGGCAGGCCCCGGAGTCGCGGCCACGGGGCTGGCGCTCCGGGCTACTCCCGGGGTTCGCCGCGGGCGGGAACCAGGGCGCCGACTTCGCGCATCACGTCGATGACACGGTTCTGGACGGCGTCGCGGGCGGCGCGGATGGCGCTGAAAACGGCACGAGCGTTCGACCGGCCGTGGCCGATGACGGTGACACCATCGACGCCGAGAAGCTGGGCGCCGCCGTATTCGGTGTAGTCCAGGCGGCGCTTCACCTTGCGAAGCTCGGACATGAGGATGAGGCCGGCGGCGCGGTTCCACGGGGTGAGCTCCACGGCCTTGCGCAGCTCGCCGAACATGAGCTCGGCCATGCCCTCGGCGGTCTTGAGGACGACGTTGCCGGTGAAGCCGTCCATGACAACGACATCGGCAGCGCCGCGGGTGAGGTCCTTGCCTTCGATGTTGCCGATGAAGTTGAGCTTGCTGGCGCGGAGGGCCTGGTTGACCTCAATCACGAGCTGGCTCCCCTTGGTGTCTTCCTCTCCGATTGAGAGCAGGCCGACGCGGGGAGTCTCGTTGCCGTACATGCGCTGCAGGTACACCGAACCCATGTGGGCGAACTGCACCAGGTGTATCGGGCGACAGTCGGCGTTGGCGCCCACGTCCAGGAGGATGGAGACCTGGTTCTCGCCCGTGGGGAAGATGGTGGCGAGCGCGGGCCGGCTGATGCCCTTGACCCTGCCGAGCGTGAGGAGCGTACCGGCCATGGCGGCGCCGGTGTTGCCAGCGGTGACAAAGGCGTCGGCTTCGCCCGACCGGACGAGCTCCAGCCCGGCGATCATCGAGGACCGGGGCTTGTTGCGCACCGCCTCGGCCGGGTGGTCGTCCATGGCAATAACATCCGGCGCTTCAACGACGCGGAGGCCGCGCACTTCGGCGGTGCCCTGCATCTCGCCGCGGATGGCATCGGTCTGGCCGACGAGAAGGATCTCAACGCCGAGGCCGCCGAGGGCCATCATCGCCCCGGCCACGATCTCGTGGGGGGCGTTGTCGCCTCCCATGGCATCGACAACGATGCGGGCTGTCATCCCTCACTCCTCCGGGCGGTGAATATCATCCGTTCGCTGTCGTTCGTCAGCGGGCCGAGGTCGTAGTCGCCAAAAGCGTCGAGCGGAACGAGCCCCGCGAGCCGTAGGAGGCACCCCATCTCGAACGGGTAGACATAGCGCAGGCGGTGTTCGCTGAAGACGCGCCTGACCGTGCCGTCGCGCGCGGTCGTCTCATAGGTGACGCGCAGGGTGCGCTCCTGGCGGGCGAGGTCGTCTTCGTGGACGTGCCAGGCGTCGAGCGTCTCGCCCTCCTCCGTCTCGACCGAGTGGACGAGCAGCGGCTGGCCGTTGGTGGCGGGGTGGAGCCAGAGGGCGGGGCCTGGCAGGTCGATGGCGAGGATGCCATTGAAGGCGAGCGCCTCGCCAAGCAGGTGGAGGGTGACGGCCTGTTCCTCGGCGGTTTCGCAGTAGAGAAAGACGTCGGCGGTGGCGATGATGAAACCGAACCGGCCGGGTTCGAGGGCGAGGTCAGAGACGCGCCCCTCGGCGAACTCGATCTCGACCCCCTGCTCAGCTGCCTTGCGGCGGGCGAGGGCGAGCATGGCGGGCGAGGGGTCGATCGCAGTCACGCGGTGACCCGCAAGGGCGAGAGCGATGGCGACGCGGCCGGTGCCGGTCCCCACTTCGAGGACGGGCCGGTCGGTGCGGCCCGCAAAGGCGAGCCAGAGCCCGGTGTCGTCCTCGGGCTGGCCTTCGTGGAGGAGGTCGTAGAAACGGGCGTCGACGGAGTAGGGGTCGGCCATCCGCCCGATGCTAGAAAGGCCCGGGCCGGCGGTCAAACGGAGGTCAACGCCTCGGGTGGGACTGGAAGAACGACCAGATGAGCTCGGCGGCCGAGATCTCCTTCGTCGTGGGACCGAGCCGGGGGACATCAATCGCGCCGGGCCAGGTGTGGCCGCCGCCGTCGACGATGTAAAGGGCAGTGGCGGCCGTGCAGCCCTGGTAATGGAGCATGCGGACCGATGGGGAGACCCGCGTCTCCGCCGGGGACTCATCGCAGCCGTTGTGTCCGGCCCATCCGGCCATCATGGGCATGACGCCGGCGTACCTCCCGCCGGTCGGGAGGGTGCCGCCTTCGAAGGCGACGGCAGCATCGGCGGTTCCGTGGAAGGCGACGACGGGGGTGGGCCTGCCGCAGAAGCCTTCGCGGAAAGCCACGCCGGCAACGGGGGCGACGGCCGCAACGAGGTCTCCCGCCAGGCAGGCGAGGGTGCTCGACATGAAGGCGCCGTTCGACATGCCGGTCGAGTAGACGCGGTTCGTGTCAATGCAGAACTCACCCGCCAGCGCCGAGGCCACCTGGCGCGTGAAGGCGACATCATCGACCCCCGGGGCGATGAGCCACGAGTTCGAGACCCCCTGCGGGCTGACGAGCAGGAACCCTTCGCGGTCGCTCAGCGGAACGAGCCCCGAGTAGACCTCCTGCTCGAAGGCGTTGCTGCCGAGGCCGTGGAAGTTGAACACCAGCGCGAGGGGCGTGGTGGTCGAATACCCGGCGGGCACGTGCAGGCGGTAGGTCCGTTCGCGCCCACCAGCGGTGATGGTTCGTACCGAAGTCGTGCCGGGCACGGCCCCGGCGCCGGGAGGGCTGCCACACCCCGGGGACGCGCTCCCGGGCCTGGGGGACGGCACCGGCGCCAGGCGGGCCGTTTCGGTGGGAGCGGCCGGCGATGAGGCCGCCGCCGGCGTCGCTGTGGGGCCTTCGCGGTCGTGGCGCTGGCGGCAGGCAGAAAGGGGCGCGGTCGCCAGGAGGATAGCAAGCAGCACGAGGCGGGCGCGGGCCGGGGGCACGGCGTCCATGGTACACGCGCCTCCCCGGTCTATCCGCGGAGCATCAGGACCAGTGAGAGCGCGGCGACGGCGAGGAGGGCGGCGAGGGCGAACTTGAGCGTGGCCGCGCGAAGTTCATCGTCGTCGGCGCCCGGGGCGGAAACCACGTTCGGCCCGTCGCCCCTGCGGAGCAGGAAGTCGCGCGCCCGCGCCGCCTCACCGGAGGGAGCGAAGACCGCCCAGTTGCCACCGGGCGCACCCGCGGGAAGGCCGAGCGAGATCATCCTCCCGCCGTGCACACGCGCATTGATCCCGTCGACCCGCAGCGACCCGGCAACCACGTTCGCAGCGCCCTCGCTATCGCCCTGCCAGACAGCCTCCCATTCGGGGGGAGCCTGGTCCCTGTCGCGTGCGCGCCGTCCGAAAAGCAAGGGTGATGCCCCGATCAGCGGCTGGGGACGGGAATGTCGAGCTCGTGCTGGCGAATCTCGGCCATGACCCGGGCGCCTACCGCCTCGTCGGGCTCGACCACGGGAAGGCGCGGTGCGCCGATTTCGAAGCCCAGCTGCCGGAGCACGTAGCGGATGGTGCTCGGGCTCCCGTTCGCAAAGCAGGCGTTGGTCAGGGGCACAAGCCGGCGGTGGATGGCGGCAGCCTCGGCGGTGCGGCCGGCCATGCAGTGCTGGAGCATGCGCTTCAACTGGCCGGCCACGATGTGCCCCGTGACGCTGATGGCGCCGTAGGCTCCGAGGCACCAGAGGGGGAAGTTGTCGTTGTCGTTGCCGCTCCAGATCTTGAGCGCCGGGGCTCGTTCTATCAGTTCCGAGGAGTGAGCGAGGTCGCCGTTGGCTTCCTTGTCACCCACAACGTTCGGCAGTTCGGCGACGCGAAGCATTGTCTCGACGGTCATGTTGATGCCCGTGCGCGTGGGCACGTTGTAGACGATGACAGGGAGCGAAGTGCTCTCGGCGATGGCGCGGAAGTGCTGGTAGATGCCTTCCTGGGGTGGGCGCAGGTAGTAGGGCACCACCGCCAGCACGGCGTCGACGCCGGCGCGCTCGGCTTCGCGGACGAGGTGGATGGAATGGCGCGTGTCGTTCGTGCCAGCGCCCGCAACGACGGTGGCGCCTTCGCCCAGCTCCTGCTTGACCTCGCCCCAGAGATGGACCTTCTCGTCGTCGGAAAGGAGGGGCGCTTCGCCGGTCGTGCCTGTAACGACAACGCCGTCGTTCCCGGCGCGCACGAGGTGCCGGGCGAGTTTGCGGGCGTGGGCGTAGTCCACCTCGCCCTGGGGCGTGTAGGGGGTGACCATCGCCGTGAGGATGCGGCCCAGTTCGGTCATCGCGGGAGCTCCCGGGGAATAGCTGGTGACATAGTGTACCGCGCACCGGCCGGACCCGCAGCGGCCGCCGGGAGGCAGGCATCGAGGCGTCATGTGTCTGAATCGTGTATTGCAATGCGCCGCATAAGGAGTTACTGTTCCCGTGAGATGGGCGGCTGTGGCCTTGGTGTGGTCTCCTTTACGCCTCCCTGGCCAGCAGTCTCGATCTCAGAGGGTGCAATGGAGTGGTTTCCAGGCGAAAGGTGATCAAGGTTGGCGCCGGCGGCCTCGTGGTGGCGCCACTCCTTGCCGTACCAGTCCTGCGGGCTGCCGGGGCGGATATCTTCTCCTCCGGCGACAAGGGCGCCACGCCAACTCCGCCCGGGCCAGTCACGACCATTCTCCAGAACCTTGGCCCCGGCCTGCCTGCGCCCGGATACGTGGCCGGGGCAGCCGTCCTGCGCGACCGCGACCTCCTGTACGTTCGCACTGGCGATGGAGACCGCGTGGTACGCCTCGCCAACGCCGCCATCTGGAAGGGAGAGGCCGCCCCCGCGTCCGCCATCGAGATGGGTGACGACATCATCGCAAGCGGGACGGTCCTCGCCGATGGCACCATCGATGCGCACACGGTCGATGTGAACATCGTCCAGGTGCGTGGGGTTGTGATTGCCAGTGCCGGCGCGGGCGCATGGACGGCGCGCGACAACCTCGGCAGGGAGTTCCTGCTCAGGATCGACCCGGAGAAGCCGCCCGTCGAGCTGCTCGTGGGCGGGTCACCTGTGTCTGCTACAGACCCTGTCGATCCAGCCCCCGGCCGTTCATTCGTTGCCATCGGCCTCAGGCTTGCCGATGGCAGCATTCGCGTAACCCGGCTAAACCTGTAGCGGGCGCGCCACTCCGGTTGTGCCGGTCACAACCACCCCACCGTTGCCGGCGCAGCGAATGTCAGGCGGGGTCGATGCGGAAGACGGGGTAGCGGTCGGCGATGGCTTCGAACTCGGCGAGTGGCGCGCCGGGCGCCACGGGGAAATGGCGGCGGCCGCTCTGGGCGATGCGGACGTATTCCCGGATCACGGGCGGGCGCTGGTCGACCGCGACCGGAACGAGGCGAACCGAGCGGCGGCCGCGCCGGCGGATGACGGCCGCTCCACCTGCCGCTTCGGCGTTCTTCACCCATTCTGACTGCGGGCCGAGCATGGAGACCAGGTACTCGGCGCCATCGACGGTGGCGATGACGATGGGAGTGGACCGCACCTGTCCGGAAGTGCGGCCGCGGACCTCCAGGACGGCCTGGATCTTCGGGGGGAGGCCGGCGGCCGACCACCAGCCGGCCGCCCGGTTGGCCCAGCGGCCGAGGCGGGTGGGGCGCCAGTCGCGGTAGAAGAGGCGGAAGAGCCGGCCGTTCTCGGCCGGGTCGCGTTCGCGGATTTCGGTCATTGGGCGGGGGCCCCCTTTGCGTGTACCCGGCACTCAGTATTGCGGGGGTTTGTCACGACAGTATGACGGAACTCCCGGCGCCGGTGACCCATCGTCCGGGACCGCTACCAGGGCGCTACCTGCCGTCCGCACCGTTCACCCGGCCCCACGTCATGCGTCCACCCAGGCCGTCCGTCTCTGATGGTGCGCCCCCCGGAGGTTGTGGAAGGAAGATGAATCAGCGACGCAACGCCGAAGTCCGGCCAGTCCTCTGGCTGGCAGCCGCGGTGTCCCTCATCGCCGCGCTTGGCCTGGCGATCACGAGCATCGCGCCCGGTTAGAACGCGCGACGTCCCCTGGGACCGCGGCAGGCTGGTCTATGCGGTGACCAGGGTGCGGGGGTAGAGGTCCGAACGCGAAGCCTCGAATTCGGTGATGCGCTCCTCTTCGAGGAGCGTCAGGCCGATGTCGTCGAGGCCTTCCAGCAGGCAGCGCTTCGCGAAGGGGTCGATTTCGAAGCGGCGGACGAAGCTCGCATCGGGAGTGGACACCGTCTGAGCCGCAAGGTCGACCACCAGCTCTGACGACGCGAGCTCTTCGGAACGCGCGAGCAAGTGGTCGACATCCTGCTGGGGAAGAACCACCGTGAGGAGGCCAATCTTGGCGCAGTTGTTGCGGAAGATGTCGGCGAAGGAGGGCGCGATGATGACCCTGAGGCCCATGTCCTGGAGAGCCCAGGGGGCGTGCTCGCGCGATGAGCCGCAACCGAAGTTCGGCCCCGCCAGGAGGATGGGCGCGCCCGCGTAGGCCGGGTTGTTGGTGACGAAGCCCGGGTCTTTGCGCCACTGCTCAAAGGCGAACTGGCCGAAGCCCGTGCGCTCGATGCGCTTGAGGTACTGGGCCGGGATTATCTGGTCGGTGTCGACGTCAGCGCGGTTGAGGGGGATGGCGCGTCCGCGCACGGTCTGGAACTTCTCCACGGGGTTCTCCTTTCGCGGGCGAGGGCTACTCGCCAGGCCACTGGCGGATGTCGACGAAGTGGCCGGCGATGGCGGCCGCTGCTGCCATCTGCGGGCTCACCAGGTGGGTGCGCCCTCCCCGGCCCTGCCGCCCCTCGAAGTTGCGGTTGGAAGTGGAAGCGCAGCGCTCGCCGGGCATGAGGGTGTCGGGGTTCATCCCCAGGCACATCGAGCAGCCCGCGTCTCGCCATTCGAAGCCCGCTTCGCGGAAGATGCGGTCGAGGCCTTCCTGCTCAGCCTGGATCTTCACCAGCCCCGAGCCGGGCACGACCATCGCACGGACCGTGGGCGCCACCCTGCGGCCGCGAATTGTCTCCGCGGCCGCGCGCAGGTCTTCGATGCGGGAGTTGGTGCACGAGCCGATGAACACGCGGTCGATGGGGATGTCCTGGATGGCCGTCCCGGGCTTCAAATCCATGTAGGCCAGGGCCCGTTCAGCCAGCTCGCGCGCCTGCGGGGTGGCGGCGCTGGCGGGGTCGGGCACACGGCCAGATACGGAGAGGCTCTGGGCGGGAGTGGTGCCCCAGGTGACGGTAGGCTCGATTTTCGCCGCATCAAGGGTGACTGTGCTATCGAAGACAGCGCCGGCATCGCTGGGCAGGGCGCGCCAGGCATCGAGGGCGCGCTCCCAGGCAGCGCCTTTCGGGGCGAAGTTGCGTCCTTCCACGTAGGCGAAGGTGGTGTCGTCGGGTGCGACAAGGCCGGCGCGCGCGCCGCCTTCAATGGACATGTTGCAGACGGTCATGCGGCCCTCCATGGAGAGGGAGCGGATAACGTCTCCGCGGTACTCGATGACGTGGCCCACGCCGCCCGAAACGCCGATGCGCGCGATGATGGCGAGGGTAACGTCCTTGGCGGTGACGCCCGGGTGGAGTTCGCCGTTCACCTCCACGGCCATGGTCTTCGGGGGGGCCTGGGGGAGGGTTTGGGTGGCGAGGACGTGCTCTACCTCCGAGGTGCCAATGCCGAAGGCAAGCGCCCCGAAGGCGCCATGGGTGGAGGTGTGGCTGTCACCGCAGACGATGGTCATGCCCGGCTGGGTGAGCCCCTGCTCCGGACCGATGACGTGAACGATGCCCTGGCGCACGTCATCGACGCCATAGAGGGGGACGCCGAACTCGGCGCAGTTGGCGCGCAGGGTCTCGACCTGCTGCACCGACAGAGGGTCGGGCCAGGGTCTGTCGCGGTCAGCGGTGGGGACGTTGTGGTCCACCGTTGCCAGCGTCAGCTCCGGGTGGCGCACGGTGCGCCCGGACAGGCGGAGCCCCTCGAAGGCCTGGGGCGAGGTGACCTCGTGAACCAGGTGGAGGTCAATATAGAGGAGGTCGGGCTTGCCCGCCTCGCGACGGACAAGGTGGCTATCCCAGATCTTCTGGGAGGTCGTGCGGAACTCGGGCATGCGGTGGTTCTCCGGGGCGGCGTGCGGGCCGCTGCTGTGAACACAAGCGTATCGCAGGCTCAGGCCCGGCGCATCGCAACGCGGCTCAGCTCTCGAACTCAACCACCCGGTATGGAGGCTCGAAGTCCTTGCCGGAGGGTTGACCAATCTCCGTTGCCTTCATCTTGAAGGAGGCGCCGTCGAAGTCGCCTTCGAGCAGGAGAAGCGCGCCATCGCTCCTGGCCGTACAGAAGGCTCCCTCCCCCTCGGCGCCCTCAATCTCCCAGCACTGGCCTTCCTGGCCGGCGATGCGCTGGTCCGGGGCGGGCCTCACCCGGGCATCCGTATCAGCGCTGATTCGGTCGAGGAGGGACTCGACATCGAGCAGCGCGGGCATGGGAATGGTCGCAGTGGCGAGCGATTGCACCTTCAGGCAGCGGCCCGGGCCGCCCGCCTGGATGCAAACGTAGCTCGACTGGCCGTCGTTGATGAGCGTGAACGCGGCCCGTTCGCCTTCAAACTCGCCCGCGATGCCAAACGCCTGGCGGGGTGGGTCGGCCGCCAGGCTGAGGGTGGCCGAGACGTCCCCCTTCCGGGAATCAGACCCGGTGATCTCGTAGACGAGGCGGTAGGTGTCCTTGCCCAGGGCGTCGGCGAACAGGCGAAGGGCATCGAGGCCCGCAACAGCAGGTGCGGAACTGCCCGGTTCGTTGCCATCCAGTGCCCCGGGTTTCTCACTGCAGGCGGCGCCGGCCAGGGCCAGCGCCAGCACCAGGCTGATTGCGAAAGGGAAGCGGAGCATGGTTCCCTCCTCTCCGGACTCGCGTACACCGTCCGGGATACTACGTAGCCCCCGGCCTGGCAAGCGTGGCACGCAAGCAGACGATGGAGAGGATTCTAACCGCGCTCTTATGGCCAGTCGGGTGAGGAACAGGCTACATTAACCGTGCGGCCACCAGGGTGGATGCGCAGTAGACAGACAGCATGAGGAGGGTTGCCGGGAGGCTCCGGAGAAAAGGCACGACGCGGGCAACCGCGCTCACGCAAAGCCCACGGGTCCCAGAGCGTTGGGATGGCCGGGTTGCCGAAAGGATGGCGGGAGAGCCCGCCGCTCGCACGGCAGGAGAAAGACAGATGAGGCAGATTTCCCGGGTTTTCGCAGCCGCCATCATGTTCGGAGCGTCTCTGCTTGCCTTCCAGGCAGCGTCGGCCTCGTCGATGCTGAAGGTCTCGGTGATCTCGCCGCGGCCGGCGCCAGCGGGGTTCGAAACAGCCCTGACCGTGCGCGCCGAAGGCGACCAGCCCGAGCTGGCAGACCTCGAGTATGTGGTGAGCGGCGGCGAGCTGGTGGGAGCGGTCTCGCTCAACGCCGTTGCCCCGGGTGTGGCCGAAGGGAACGTCTACGTGCGGCGCGACACCCCCGGCGAGGTCACCCTGACGGTCCAGTCCGGGGGTGCGACGGTCGCAAGCGGCACGGCGAAGTTCGCTTCCTACGGGCAGATAGAGGTCAGCGCCACCCTGGCCGCCGATGCACATGCCTCGGCGCGCACGTGGCGATTCGAGCTGCTTGACCTCTCGGGCCAGGTCGTTGACACGGTCTCGCTCGCGACGAGCGGCGATAACCCCACCGGCACTGCGTATTCGGCATGGCTGCCCTATGGCGCCTACACGGTGCGCCAGGTACTCGGCAAGGATACGGCCACCTCGTGCCGGGCCGGCGCCTTCTACGCGGTCGCGAGCCCGGCAAAGGGCGAAACCAGCGTGCAGCTCGGGGCCCTCAGCGCGAGCGCGGCCTTCACCATCGAGCCCTGCGAAGGGGCCCCGGCGAGCCTCGCGGTGAGCATCCCGGTTGACGTGATCGATACCTTTGTCCCGATCGATGAAGTGCTGGGCGCCCGCCAGGCGGGGGCGCCGCTCCCACCGGCGACGGGGACCGGCCTTGCTCCCCAGAATGCCCGCCCGGCGGCGCCGCTCACCCTGCTCGGCGCCGCCGTCGCCGCAGCCGGGCTGCTCATCGCCGCCCGCCCGCTGGCCACCATGAAGAGAAAGAAGTAGTCCTGCCTCTCCTCCTGCGTCCGAAGGGGAAGCGTCTTGGCCGGCGCTTCCCCTTTCGGTTTGCGGGGAACCTGCCAGCAGGTTCTTGATCAACTGCGTTAGCGATAAAGCTTGACTTAGCAGCCCGGATCCGTCTAAATCAGGGGCGGTAAGCACGCGAAGCCGGTGTGTCGAGTCGCCGTTCGCGTGTGAAGTCTGGAAAAGTTGGACATGGCGTCCGGCGGGGTACGCCCAGGAGTCCCAAGGGATTCTATGGGGAACGTGCGTCGCCGGTTTCTTTTGTGTGGGGTGCTGGCCCTTCTCGTCGCATTGGCAGCCGGGAGTATCCCGGACCCGCGCGCGCCGGGCCTGGTCCGGGCTGCCCCGGGCGAATCCTTCACGAAAGTAGACCCCCCAAAGCTCTACGCGGGTGACTTCTCCCACGGCGTTGCCGTGCTTGCCCAGGCGAACCCCTCACTGGGGCTCGTCGGCTACTGCGTCGAAGTCGATGGCTCGGGCATCACCGTCGCCGGGCTGACCAACGGCTTCTCGGTAACCGCCGGAAGCGCGATCACGGATACCGATTTCTATGACGGCACAACGCCGGGCGATTCAACCGACGACGTTTACTGCGCGACCATCCAGGCGGCGGCCGCCGGGACAAAGCTGACGCTCTCATGGACTTACCTGGAGGGTTCGACGGCTGCGACGGTCGAACTCGAGATAGCGATTGTCACGGTGACGCTGCAGGGCTGGAACGGCGTTGTCGGCGGCGCCGCAACGGTCTGCACGGTCGGCTGGGACCCAACATTCCTAACAGGTGAGGACTCAAATACGCCACCGGTCACTCCAAACAGCCTCGATAAGGTCGATGCAAGCGACTGGACTGCGAGCGCGGGAACCATCACCGGCGCCTTCAAGAACACATCCACGGGCGAATGGTGCGTGGGCATTTCCGCCGGCGCCCCGATCGCCGATATTGACGTCGAATTCGACTTCTACGCCGTCTACAGACTGACCACCGTCGTCGACGACCAGCTGCACACCATCGGCTCTCCCACCAACGACATCGTCGACATCACCGATGTCGACTTCTCGGAGCTGCGCCACATCTCGCTGGGCGGACAGCTCATGCCGCAGCAGGATGCAAACGAAAACGTCGTCGGCGCGCGGCACTACGCCTGCATCATCCCCTCGGCCGTGGGCGATGTCCTCCAGTCCAACGACGTGCACTTCAGCGGAAGCGGGGCGAACGTCTCGGGGCTGGAGATCTTCAACGATGCAGGCGCCGGGAGTCCGAACTTCCCGGGCGTGGTCGATGGCACCATCTGCCTGGGGTGGACTTCCACCCAACCGGGCGAGCACTTCCTCACGCTGTCGTTCACGAAGAACGTGGGCGCCCTGGGGCTCGGCCTCAGGAATGTCTCCTGGGACACCAACGGCGACAACAACGACCAGGACGCCGCCAGCAGCGGACCGCCCAACAGCGCCCTCCTCAAGCAGTGGAACACCATCACCCGGACCGAGATCACCACCGGCCCGGACCCGCGCGACCCCGATACCTCACCCGCCGACATCATCACCAACGGGTCGATCTCCCGGCCGATCCAGTACAACGTGGCCAGCGGAAGCTTCCTCTCGGGGCGCATCGAGCTGTACGAGTGGGTCTTTGGCGAACACACGGGCCCCACCGGGCCGATGTTCGACCTCGCCCTCGAAGGGGTCGTGCTCGTAGTCCGCATCGAAGGTACCTGCGGCTACTTCCTTGGCGACGGCTCGCCGCCTGCCAACCTCGGACGGGAGATCACCGGCGTCTCATACGGTGGCCGCTTTGACCGCGGCCCGAGCGTCGCCGAGCCGGGCGAGTTGCTTGGCGACGGCCCCGACGACATCTCCTTCGCGATTGACAACGACGGGGGCTGCAACCCCTCGTCCGTAGTAAGGATCGCAATCGATGCCTACTACCCGGGCACGCCGAACGTGCTCTTCGGCACCGAATACCTCGACGTCTCCTTCGAGTTTACCGTCGGGGCGAAGACCCCCCGGCTGGCATGGGCTGGCGACCGGGTGACGCTCACCTACGCCTTCTCCTACTCCGGCACCTGTCCCCTGGCGGCCAGCGCCGTCGTGTTTGTCCGGCCCGACGGTCAGCCGGGGGGCTTCATCGGGAGCTCCCCCGACCATCACACCGAACTGCTGGGGGCCGACTGCGAGGCCCAGGTCGCCTACGAGAGCGAGATGCCCGGCGAAGTGGATATCGAGGTCTTTGTCAGCGGCAACGAATACTCCAAGGTGGCGTTCCCCATCTTCTTCCTTGCCTTCGAAGACGTGACCACCACCGCCACGAGCCCGCTCAACGTCTCGGAAATCGGCGACCTCAGCGCCAGCGTGCGCGGTTGGTTCGTGGGCAATAACCTCTCCGGGCGGCCCGCCGAGATGAAGGCCGACGGCCGCAGTGTCCCGGCCGACCGCTGGATCCTGCCCACCGACTGGGAAACCCTCCGCGGCGATGCCGACTCGCGCAAGAACTGGCCCACTTCGGCGCCCATGCCCGTGGCCCACGTGACCTTCGCCATGGAACACGAAGCGGTGGTCAACAACTGGCACACAGGCATCAAGAACGGCGACTCCGGCTGGCTTCTGCTGGATGGAACCGAGTCTTCGATCAACGTGAACCCTGTCACCGGCATTCCGAGCGTGCTCGGCTCCCTCGAACGGCCACGGATCCTGACAGACGCGACCGACAGCGATGGGGTGGGCACGGTCGACACGTTCGGCGACTTCAACCTCACCTATGAAGGCTGCCTGAAGAACCCCCACACCGGGAATCCGCAATGCTCGGCCGGCAGTGTGGTGGGACACACGCGCTACTTCGCCACTGCCGACTACCCGGGGCCGCACGGCGGGCCGTTGCCACCGGCCGTGTCCAACGTGGTCCAGACAGATTGGACCTGGGCGGGCTTCAAGGAGCTCACCATCGTCGACACCGACTCCCCGACGATCAAGTACGTGGTCGCCCATCTGAAAGACAGGGACGGCTACTGCGACGCGAAGTCATTCCACAACCTGCTTGGCATCCCCCTGCAATGGGAAATCGATGCCGGTGATGGCTTCATCCTGGACGTTGAAGGGGCGCCCTCGTGGATAAGCACGGGGAAACGCGCCGCCACGACAACCACTTTCGATACGGTCGATGACTTCGGAGGCCCGCTCAACGAGGGCATCACCCGTTCGCCTGTGGACGCCGACGAATGCCAGGCGTGGATAAGGGTCAGCAATAGCCTGCTTACGGCCACCAACGTGCGCGTTTCGTTCCCGCCACCGCCATCGCCACCGCCCGGGGAGGTCCGCGTCACCGGCCTGGTCTGTTCGGGCGGCGAAGAGGTGACCATCACCAACAAAGGTTCGAACCTGGTCTCACTTGCGGGCTTCTCGCTGAGGAGCAGGCCGGAAGACTACCTCGAACCCGAGCAGTACCTGGGTCTCTATGGATTCCTTAAGCCAGGCGAAAGCCGGACCTTCCCGGCCGGGCCCAACGCAACCGCCATGGACTGGCAGTACACCAACGATGAGGTCTTCGTCGACGGCGACCCGAACGACTGGGCCAGGCTCATCTGGAACGGGTTCGAAATGAGCCGCATGTACTGCGATGGCCGCGTTGTGAACCCGCCGATCCCGGACACGCTCCCGCTCGACGGCGAAGGCGAGACCGTCGTCGATATCACCGTCAACTTCGGCGCCCAGACCAACAAGCTCCTCGAATCCGGCTGGAACCTGGTCTCCACCGGGCGCAACGGCACCATCAGGGCTGCGCTTGCAGGCAACGAGGACAAGGTCGTCGCCATTTACACATGGAACAGCATTGCTGGCCGGTGGGACCTGTTCGCCCCGGGCGGGCCGGGCTTCCTCAACACGTTCGATTCGTTCCGCGCCGGGGGCGCGTACTGGGTGCAGGTCAAGCAGCCGTTTACGCTCTACGTTCCTGAGTGATGCCGGTAGGCGCTGCCTGCGCTAACCTCGGACGTGCCGTCACCAATCCTACCCGCAGGAATGGCCTACCAATGAGACCCTTCTTTCGCGCAGCCGTGCTGGCAGCGGCATGCACGGGCGCACTGATGGCCAGCACGGCCATCGCCCAGTACCAGCCGCCCTCAACCGTGTTCGGTTCCATCACCGACCAGGCGGGTCCCGTGGCAGCGGGCATTCCCGTGACTGCCTACATCGGCGAGCAACTCTGCGGAACGGGCAAGACCGAGTACACCGGCGACGGCCCTGCGCGCGTCACCGTCTACGCCGTCAACGTCTCCTCGCGCGAGGACAAGCCCGGGTGCGGCGTCGACGGGGCCGCCGTCATCATCAAGGTCGGCGATCGCACCGCCGGCCACGAGGCGACCTGGCGGGCAGGCCCGGTGCGCCTTGATATCACTTTCGGCAACGTGACCCCGGTGCCCATACCTACCTTCACACCAGCGCCCACGCGTACCCCCACGCCGCCGGGCACGGGCACACCGGCGACGACACCCGCCAGCGGAACGGGCACCGCCGTCCCAACGGAAGTGGCGGGGACCATCCCCGCCGGCTCGCCAGGCGCGGGCTCGCCGATACCCACGCTCAAGGGCGGCGTGTCCAGCTCGCGGCCGGATAGCTCCCGGCAGCTGGCCGGTGATGGCGATGGGTTCCCCCTCTGGGCGGTCGTGATCATCGTCCTGGGCGGTATTGCGGTTATAGGGGGCGGCGTCGGGTACGCTATGTCGCGCGGCAGGCACGACGTAGACGACCCCGGCACCCATACCTTCGAGCCGCCCACGGATGACGGCGTCTGAGGCGTACGAGCCCGGCGCGGCGGGGCAGAATAGCAGCGAAGGCCGGTGGCAGAAACCACCGGCCTTTGTTTTCGAGGTGCGCTGGCGCCTCCCTCAGCCGAGGAAGATCATCGCGTAGAAATGGCGGCCGTCGGGGGTTGTAAGCTCGCCGATCCCAATCCGGAAAAAGTCCCCGGCGAGAAGGTTGGCCTTGTGGGTGGGGCTGCGCATGAGCGCTGCTACCGCCCGCTCGGGTGATTCCTCGACGGAGTAGTTGTTCATGGCCAGGTTCTCCCCGGCCCACGCGTAGCTCGTGTACCCGAAGTGCGCCAGCAGCTCCACGTACATCGAGTAGCCGTAAGGGTCGGTGTGCCCGAAATAGCCCTGGTCCACGAGCTGCTGGACGCGGACACGCGCGATCCTGGTGAGGCCGCCGTCATAGGCATAAGGGGCCAGCCCCGCTGCGGCGCGTTCGGCGTTTATCCCATCCAGGAGCCGCTGTTCGAGGGCCGTGATGCCGCCCGCGCGAGGCTCGGGGACGTAGAAGTTCGGTCTTGCGGGAGCGGGCGCCGCCGCCGGGGGGGCTTCCTCCGCTGGAGGGGCGGCGGCCGGGGCGACAGGCACGGGCGGTGCGGCCACCGGTGCAATCGGCGCCGGCGGGGCCGTGGCTGCGGGTGCGGCCGGAGCCTGCACGGGCGCCGGCGCTGCCGGTTCAACCGGGGGCGCGGCCGCTATGGGCGCCCGGTCGTAGAGCCCGGCAAGGAAATCCTCCTCCAGGGCGGTGAGGGCATCCAGGTCAGTGGCGGGCACAGGTACGTTCTCGACCCCGGCCGGGGCCGCGGGCGCGACTTCGATAGCGGGCGCGGCCACGCTCACCAGGGGCGGTGAGTACGGCGCCACGATGGGGGCGATTCGCGGCGTGTCCGCTTCGCTGCCCTGCGTGACGAATGTGACCGCCAGGCCCAGGCCGGCGCCGCCGGCGATGCCGGCCAGGTATAGCGGCAGATACCTGCCGAGGTGCGATTCCCGCGCAACGTCGGCGACGCTGCCGCCGCGGGACAGTTCGAACGAAGCCATGTGGTCCTCCCCACGAGCCACCACACGGGCAACTCGCCGGCCCTCGCTGGGGCCTCAATGGGGGAGTTCGGCCGCGCCGGGGACGGTGAAACGGCGGCGCGGGAGAAGGGGGCGTTACAGTTGCGTGGCGCGGTAACCGGCCGTTTCCCATGTGGCACTGATGGGTACCCGGGGCCTCGTGGAAGTGGACGCGCGGTAGCCGCCGGGCCCGGATTGGCAGGCATGCTACGGCTCGATCAGACCTGGGAACCGGGGCGTTGCTGGCAGGGATATGGCGGGGCAGATGGCCACCCGCCCCACTCCCGCTACTGGCAGCCTGCCTTGCCGGCCTGGATCGCCGGCCCCAGGCTCGGGCCTTCAGCAACCACCGAGGTCCAGCCCGGGCGGAGCGGGTAGTCGCCGTTCCGGTCGATGAAATACCCGTTGGGATGGCAGACCACAACGTAGGGCCAGGGCCCGCAATCGTACGTCCGCGCCGGGTCGGAGCTCGGCGAGCACTCGCCGAAAGTGACCGGCGGCGGGGGCAGAGGAGTGCTGGTAGGCGTGGGCGGGACAACGATTGCCGTGGGCGTTGGGACGGCCGTTTCGGTGGGAGTGGCCGTGGGCTGGGCTGGTTCGGTAGTCGCCGGGCGCGTCGGTGTGGCCGGAGTGGTGGCCGGCGAGGGGGAGGCGGGCGTGCCGGAGGGCGAGGGGCTCACGCTCGCAGTGGGGCTGGGGCTCGCCGTTGCTGCCGTCGTGGGAGAGCCTGCCGGGATAACCGTGCCCGCGGGGCGCGTCGGCCTGGGGGTTTCCGTCTCCCCGGCGGCAGGCGCCTGGCCATCGTCATCGCCGCCCATCAGGGCCAGGGCCGCAATCGCCCCGGCAAGGATGACAATGAGGACGATCCCCGCCAGGGCCAGCAGGCGCACCGGGTTGCCGCCTTCGCGCTCGTAGTGCTCTCGCTCGCTCAACACGCCCGCCACACGGCGAGGACGGAACACGGGCTCTTCGGGCGGGAACTCCTCCTCCATCACCGGCGCCGGGGGTGGCGGCTGGTCAGGGGGCCCTTCGACGTATTCGGACGGGAGCTCCGGGGACCACTCCTCCTTGGCGCCCACGGCATCGTCCTCGATGACGGGCGGGATAGGCGGCGGCACGGCGCGGGGAGGAGGCCGGAATGGATCGGGGCGCGCCTGCGGGGCTTCCGGTGGAGTTGGCCGGGGGCCGCCGACGAACGCATCGGGTCCAGCCAGGGGGGCGCCGCCATCCTGCAGCCAGGCAAGGAGCGGGGTCGCATCAAGGCGCAGGTAGTTCGCGTAGGAACGAAGGAATCCGCGCACGTAGACGGGCGCGGGCAGCGCGTCGAACTGTTCCTCTTCCAGCGCTTCCAGGAAGCGAGGAGAGATGCGGGTGTCCTGGGCTGCCTGCTCGATGGTCAGCCCACGGCCAACGCGCGCGTTGCGGAGAGTCTCGCCAATCCCGGCCACATGCGCCCCGGTAGGGAAGGTTGAACATAAGGTATGCGCTAATTGTGAAACGGGCGAGAGCGGCCGTTTTGGCGCAGGGATGCCGGCGCGGATACCATCGAGATCGTGCGCGGATGGAAGCGGGCAGATCTCGGACGGGTGGCCGCTGCCGTGGCCCTGGGCGTCGCCTGGGCGCTTGCCCCCGGGCGGCCGGCCGTGGCGCAGCCGCAGGTGCCCGCGACGTTCTACGGCACGGCGGCCATCGATGGCAAGCCGGTGCCCGATGGCACCGAAGTGCGAGGCTATGTCGGCGGGTTGGACTGCACCCAGCTCGGGCCTAACTACCGCGGCACGATCACCGAGGGCGGGGTCAGCGTCTACCTGGTCAACATCGTCCATGACTCCCAGAAGGCGGGGTGCGGAACAGCGGGAAAGACGGTCACGTTCACCGTCGGCGGCCGGCCGGCCGGGCAGACTGCGGAGTGGAAGCAGGGGCCGCGGCAGGTGAACCTCAACGCCGGTAGCGGCCAGGCTCCCGACCTCCCAACCGCCACACCGACCCGCGCCCTTGCCCCTTCGGAGGTAGCGGCGACGGCCACGGAGCAAGCGCGCTACACGCCAATCCCGGCTACCTCCCTGCCAACCGACGAATCCCTCGCCGTTACCCCCACCCGCGGCGCCGGCGGGGGAGTTACCGGCCAGGGCGGGGGCGCGGCCGGGGGTGATGAGGCCGGCGGGCTGGCTGTGGGCTATGTCCTGCTCGTTGTGATGGGGGCGATTGCGCTCACGGGAGTGGCAATCGGCCTGGCGCTCAGCCGGCGGGCCGCGCCACGGGTCAGTGAGAGCGGCCCGGACGAAGGGAAAGGCCCTTAATCCCCATTGGGCGGCCGTTGTGTAAGCTTGGGTGAAGCTCCCCGGGCTGCACTCCGGGCCCGGTGAAACCGACTTCTACACTATGAAGACCCTTCGCTACGTTGCGATTGCCACTTTCTGCGCGGGTGCGATGCTCCTCGCCGCGGGCGTCCTCCTCACCCGGGGGAGTGAGGACTCAAGGGCCGATGAGGAGCCATTCGTCGCTGTCACGGCCACGCCCACCAGCGCCCCTACCGAGACGCCGACCAACGCCCCTACGCCAACAGCCACCCCCACCCCGTTTGATGGCAAGGTGACCAGGCTCAAGATCCCGCGGTTCAGCGTGGATTCGGCGATCGAGGAGATTGGGCTCCTGCCGAGCAACCAGCTCGATACCCCCCATGACCCCTTGAAGACCGGCTGGTACTACATCTATGACAAGCCCGGCTTCCTGGGGAATGCCGTCTTCTCGGCTCATGTCGACTACTACCCGAACATCATCGGCCCCTTCAACAAGCTGAAGAACTCCGAGATCGGCGACGACATCGTGGTCGTTATGGAGAACGGGCTCGAGTACAAGTACCGCGTCATCCGCAAGGAGCGTTACGACGTGGCGACCATCCCAATGGGTGACCTTATCTGGCCCACCAACAAGCCTGCCGGTGCGGAATGGGTGACCCTCATCACCTGCGGCGGTGAATTCCGGTCGGCCACACCGGGCGGCCCGGGCGAATACCTGCATCGCGATGTTGTCGTAGCGGAACGCTACCAGTAGCGGCCTTCACACTTCACCCGGTGCGTTCAGGCCGTGGAATCCCTGTCCTCCCCTGCCGATCTCAGGGAAGGGAAGGCGCGTATTGGGGGTTGCGGCCCCCACCGCATCGGGCTTCTGCCCATTAAGGGGCTGGAACAGCGGCCCTACCATCTCCCCTGAAGCCGCTCGCGAAACGGTTCCCGGCCGGGCGGCAGGGAGAGACCCGATGAAGCCGACACGTGCCTTACTCGCCATCGCCGCACTGGCACTAACCATCGCCGCATCGGCCCTGGCAGTTGGCGGCGACAGCGCCCGCGCGGGGGCGAGCATGGTCAGGGGCTGGAACAACGTCGCCTATTCCGGCGGCGCCCTCGCGCCTTCCGAAGCCTTCGCGAGCATCGCCGGCAAGTACGACGCCGTCTACCGCTGGAACGCGGCCGCTCAATCGTACGAGGTGTACTCCCCGGGTGGGCCCGCCTTCGGCAACACGCTCTCCGAGGTCGCCGATGGCGACGCCGTCTGGATCAGCGTGACCGCCGAGAGCGCGACCCTCGCCTCCACCACAAAGACAGGGAAGGTCTCTATCGCGGCAAGCACCTTCCTCCCCACCAATGACCTCGCCATCTACGAGAAGTCCTTCAACCAGTTGAATCCGGTTGGGACGGATACCGCGTCGGAGCGATACTACGCCCCCGTCGTACTTCCCGATGGCGCCACCGTCACCAGCATGACCGTCGCCTTTGAGGCCGGCAGCGGAACTTCGGTGCAGGCGCGGCTTGACTTCACGCCCATCACCAATGGCTCCAACGCCGCCCAGATCTACAAGCTCGCCGAGGTGCTTTCCAGCGCAGGCGCCAGCCCCCAGACCGCCAATGCCTTCAGCCACTCCGTCGATAACGAGGAGAACGTCTACTTCGTGGTCGTCGATCTCATTGGCGGTGCGGCGGCGAAGATCAAAGGCATCTCCATCGCCTACACGGGCGGCTAGCTGTGAGCATCGTCACGCTCAGGCGAAGGCAACGGCGACGCCGCGCGATTGCGGCCGCGCTGCTGGTGTTGATCGCGGCTGTGGCCGCTCCCGTTGCCATGTGGGACCGCGAAGCGCGCGCCATTTCGCCGCCCCAGTTGTTCACAGTCGTCCAATTGCCCGGGGGGCCGGCCAACGTCAGCCCCGGCGATGCTGTTACCTACACCATCAGCTTCAAGTCATCCGCCACTGTCCCGGTGACCAACCTCATCCTCCGGGGAAGCCTTGGTGGAGGCCTCTCCATTGGCAGCTTCAGCGGGGGCCTCGGGCCTTCGGCCTGCGTGGCAAGCGGCTCCCACAACCAGGACTTCCGATGCGCAATCGGCGCAATCGGCGCCGACTCCTCGATTGCGCCCATCACGATCAACGCGTCGGTCCGCAATGTCGTTGATGGCACCGTGGTGGACCTGAACGCGGCTGCGGATTGCTACGACTCCTCGTTCTGCGCCCAGGATGGCGATGGCGATGCAGGGAGGGCGCCAACGACTGACCCCGGGGCGCTCACCATCGGAAACGAAAGCGTCGCCGTCACCAACGATGCCTCAGTGCCGGGGGTGTTTGAAGGAGAGGGCGTGACGTTCACGGCCGGGCTGACCAACAACGGGACGTCCGGCTCGGGCAGCTACACGGCCACGGTCACCCTCTCCCACGGCAGCGTGACAGGTGGCACCTGTCCCGCGGGCGGCGCCCCCAACGGCGCCGGGACTGGCGTAGCCTCCTGCCCCGATCAGCCCGGGCTGGCGCCTTTGGGGACGGCCACGATGACTGTCACCACCTCTGCCGCGAACCTGGCCGGCTCAGCGACCCTGACCGCGACAGTCGCCCTGTCGCCCGGGACTGGCAACGTGACAGGTTCGCCGGAAGGGATAAAGGTGGCGGGCGTGCCCCCGGTTGCGAGCGTGGCCGTTAGCGAAGTGGGCCTCGACAACACCGGCGCCAGCATGTCCCTGGGAAGCACCATAAACGTCTGCACGGCGAGCGTGGCGGCCGATGTATCGAACGACGCCGCGGCGGGCGCGGTCCAGCCGCCCGGGGGAATCGCCGGGGTCACATTCCTCGTCTCGGGCCCGGCGCCGGGAGCCACGACCGCAGCCACGGGCTGCGCTGCAGACCAGGGCGGCGTGCGCTTCACACCCACGGCCGCCGGCAACTATTACGTCACTGCGACCTACTTCGGTACTGGTGACAATATCCTCGCGCTCACTGTTTCGAGCCCGCCGCCGTCACCAACGCCTTCACCCAGCCCATCGCCATCGCCGAGCCCATCGCCCACGCCATCACCCAGCCCCTCACCTTCGCCATCGCCGAGTCCGTCGCCCTCACCATCGCCGAGCCCCTCCCCATCACCCTCCCCGAGCCCGTCGCCCAGCCCTTCGGCGAGCCCCACGCCTGGTTCGTCCACCGAGCTTGTTGTGGCCGCTCCCGCAGCGGGGGTCAAGACGCCGCGCAGCCGTCTTGTGTTCACCGTGACCGACGGCACGCTCACGCCCTCTGCGGTTTCGTTCACGCTGAAGCGCACCAGTGACAACAAGTACTGGAACGGTACTACGGGCGCCTGGGAGACTTCGCTCGCGTCGAACGCGGCCACCCAGCAGGGGACATCGGGGACGTGGACGCTGGCGATCACTGGCGAGGCACGGCGTTCCTTTGCGGCGACCACCGTGGTCGTCGAGGCCCAGGCCGTGCAGGGCACGCAGCAGTTCAAGAGCGCGTCTTCGCCCCAGATCGAGATTCGCTGAAAGCCCCCGCCCGGCCCGGCTCCGTACCCACGGGCCTTCCCTTACGCACTGGCGCGGGTAACGATCGGCATCCACCCGATGGGCGCCCGGCAGCGGCGGGTCTACGCTGAGCGCATGGTTGGGGTGAATCGCCACAGGGTCCACCTGGTGGCCCTTGCAACGATGCTCACGGCAGCAGGAGTGCTGTTCGCCGGGTGTCTGGGCTATCCGGCCGAAGGTGTGATGGCCACGCCGCCACCACCGGGGCAGCAGGGCGAATCGCGGCTACCGCAGCTCCTCTCGCAGCTCCAGGGCGGCGGCACCAGCATGGAGCTCTTCGACGGCACGCCCACTTCACAGGTGCTGGCCGCGCAGGATTCGCAGGGGAAGGCCGATGCGCCGCCCGCCGCCTCACAGACGGTAGCCGGGGCGAAGACGCCGGGGCCCACCCTGGTGCCGCCCACTCCCACGCAGCGCAACACGCGCAGCACGCCCACCCGAACGCCCGAGGGCGATATCGAAGCCACCCCAACCCCCACAACGACGGCGACCGCCACCGCAACTGCGACCCCAACGGCCACACCCACGGCCACACCCACTGCCACCCCGACAACGACCCCTACCATCCCGAGCGAAGGTGGCGGTCCCACCGCCACCCCGCAGCCGCCACCCACAGAGGGGTAGAGGAGGAGCAGCGTCGTGGAAGACACGATGGCGCGCACGCGGTGTGCCGGCTGCGGAGGCGGGCTGGCCTTTGAGGAATGGTCACGGGGGATGGCGTCGTGCGGCCGCTGTCGCGACGGCGGTGATGCCGGGACCCCGGCGGCGGTCTTCGTGCGCGGCCCGGGGGTGCTCCCGCCACCATCGCGACCCGGGGTGCAGGCGCGCCCGCCAGTCCAGCGCCGGGCGGCCGCCGCCCAACACCAGCGCCTGCTCGACGAAGTCCCGGACCAGCTCATCGACGAGATTGTGGCCGCCCTGGAGGGCGAGGCCCAGCGCATGGAAGCCGAACGCCCGGCCGCCGTTTCGCCCGTGCGCGAAGTCCTTGATGAGATCGGCATCGGGCGCTCGCCATTTGAGTTGCAGGCGGCCGCCTGGGGATTTGCGCTCGGCTTCGCGGCGAACGTGGCGCTCGCGAAGTACGCCCAGATGCAGACCGGTGCGCCCATGTCGCAGTTCGTGGCGCCGCTCCTCATTGGCGGCATGGTCGCCGGGGCCGCCTGCGCTGCCATCGGCTGGGGCCTGGCGAAGTTGCGAGATCGTTAGCAGCCTCGCTGGCACAGGAGCGCCGCCCCCCATACCATCGCCACTATGCCCCCGGCGCCGGCTCCGGATTCCCTGCGTGTCACCCTAGTTGGCCCCCTCCCGGGCGAGCGATGGATCAGCATCGAACGGTATGCCCGGTCGATTGCCGCCCTTACCGGCGAGGCCGGACTGGAGGTGCTCAAGGCGCCCGTCCCGGCGAGCGAGCGCCTCTCGCCCATCGGCGCCTACGTTGCCCGCTACCGGCATGCCCCGGCCATGGTGGCCGGCGGCCCCCGCGGCGACGTTGTCCACATCGCCGACCAGGCGCTCGGGCACCTCATCGCCGCCTTCCCGGGCACGCCCACCGTCACCACCTGTCACGACCTGATGCCCCTGCTGCTGGAAGGACATTACCGGGGCCGGTTCGAGGCCTGGTTCGACAGCACCCTCCTGCGCCGGAGCATCGAGGGCATGTGCACGTCGGAACGGATAATCGCCGTCTCCGCGAACACTGCCCGCGACATCTCGTCGCACCTCGATGTCGACCCCACGCGGATTGTGGTTGTGCCAAACATGCTGGCGGAGGAATACCGCCGCCGCGCCGCGCCAGAGCAGTGGCTTGCCCGGAACGGGGTCCGGCTCCCGCCTCGACCGCGAATCCTGAGTGTCGGCCACACGCGCCCCTACAAGAACCTGGAGCTTCTGCTGGCAGCGCTCGCCGAACCGGACCTGGCAGGAACCAGCCTGGTGCGCTGCGGGAGCCCTCTCACCGGCGACCAACGGGCGCTTGCGAACCGCCTGGGGCTCGCATCGCGGATCGTTGAGCTCGGGCACCAGGAGCCGGAGGCCCTTGCCCACATCTACAACGCCTGCGATGCGCTCGCCCAGCCCAGCCGTTACGAAGGATTCGGCGTCCCCGTGATCGAAGCGATGGCGTGCGGACTGCCCGTAGTCGCCAGCGACGGCGGCGCCCTGAAGGAAGTCGCCGGTGATGCAGGGCTGGTGGTCGGCCTCGGCAGTGGTGGTCCGGCCGATGCGCGGGCCTTCGCAGAAGGGCTTGGCCGTGTGCTCTGTGACCCCATCGTTGCGCGCCGGCTGACGGCCTGTGGACTGGCCCGCGCGGAGACATACCGGCCCGGGGCGGTTCTGCCCCGGCTCATGGCCGTCTACCGGGCAGCAATTGAGGAGCGTCGAAAATGAGAATCCTGGTCACCGGTGGCGCCGGCTTTATCGGCTCGCATGTCGTCGACGCCTACCTGGCCGAAGGCCACGAAGTGCGCGTGATCGACAACCTGGCGACGGGCCGCCGCGCGAACGTGAACGCGAAAGCGCGGCTGCACGAGATCGACATCCACTCCCTTGAAACGGACCAGGTATTCCGGGAATTCAGGCCCGAGGTCGTGAACCATCATGCCGCCCAGGCGAGCGTGAAGCTGAGCGCCGCCGACCCCCAGCACGACCTGGAAGTGAACGGCGGCGGCACGGCCCGGATCGCCTTCCTGGCGGCGCAGCACGGGGTGCGAAAGGTCATCTACTCCTCCACGGGCGGCGCCCTCTACGGCAATCCTGAACGCGTGCCCGTCGACGAGGGTCATCCCATCAGGCCGCTTTCGGCCTATGGGCTCTCCAAGCGCGTGGGCGAGCTCTACCTGGACCTGGCCGCCCGCACCCAGGGCCTCGCCTTCACCATCCTCCGCTACGCCAATGCCTATGGACCGCGCCAGGACCCGCACGGCGAGGCCGGGGTCGTCGCCATCTTCACGGGCAGGATGCTCCGCCACGAGCCCTGCACGATCGACGGCGATGGCGAGCAGGAGAAGGACTACGTCTATGTAGGCGACATCGCCCGGGCGAATGTCATCGCGCTCGAAAAAGGCGAAGGCGAGGCGCTGAACATCGGCACCGGGCGGGGCACCTCCGTGAACGTCATTTTCGACGCCCTGCAGCGGGCGACAGGGGACACGACGCCGCCCCTCCACGGCCCGCCGCGGCCGGGCGACGTCCGCCGCATCTGGCTGGATAGCGCGCGGGCCGGGCAGGTGCTCGGCTGGACCCCCGTTGTGCCCCTCGATGAAGGGATCTCGCGGACCGTGGAGTGGTTCCGGGCAAACTCCTGAGCGTGGTCACCCGGCGGTCATAGGAACGGGTTAGGCGCTGCCGCCATGCCGAAGGCGTCGGCCACAGGTCCACGCACGAGCGTCCCCTGCCACGTACTGAGGGACTGTGCGAGCGCCCGGTCGGCGCGCAGGGCGGCCTCAATGCCGCGGTTCGCGATCGCCTCTACGTAAGGGAGCGTGGCGCTGGTGAGGGCACGGGTGCTTGTCTGGGGCACAGCCCCTGGCATGTTGCTCACGCAGTAGTGGACGACGCCCTCTTCGACGTAGATCGGGTCGCTGTGCGTGGTGAGGCGGCTCGTCTCAGCCGCTCCGCCCTGGTCGATTGAAACATCGACGATGACGGCGCCGGGGCCCATGGAGCGGACCATCGCCCGGGAAAGCACCTTCGGCGCAGCCGCGCCGGGCACAAGGACGCCGAGAATGGCGAGGTCCGCGCCCGCGATCTCTTCCGCCACAGCGCCGGGCGTTGACACGCGCGTGGCGACGCGGCCACCGAACAGCTCCTGCAGCTGGCCCAGCCGGGCAAGATCGTTGGACATTACGGTGACGCGGGCGCCCAGCGCGGTCAGCACGTGGGCGGCCGCCGTCCCAACCGTTCCCGAGCCGATGACCACGGCGCGGCCCGGGGGCACGCCCGCCACGCCGCCCAGGAGCTTGCCCCGGCCCGGCCCAGGGTGCTTCAGGAGCTGGGCCCCCATCTCGGCCGCCATGCGGCCTGCCACCTGCGACATGGGGGCCAGCAGCGGCAGCGTGCCATCGGGCCTGCGAACCAGCTCATACGCAAGCGAAGGGCAGCCCGATTGCAGCAGTCGCTCTGTCAGGGGCCTGTCGGCCGCAAGGTGGAGATAGGTGAAGAGCGCGCAGCCCGGGCGAAGGAACTCGTACTCGCTCGCTGTGGGCTCCTTCACCTTGACGACGAGATCGCAGGTCCGCCAGACATCGGCGGCGCCGGGCACGATCGTTGCCCCGGCGGCGCGGTAGGCATCGTCGGAATACCCGGCAGCTTCGCCCGCGCCGGATTCGATGAGCACCTCGTGACCCGCCCCGGCGAGAGCGAGGGCGCCTTCGGGGGTGATCCCGGCGCGGAACTCGCCATCCTTTCTCTCGCGCACTGTACCGGCTCGCATGCTTCGCTCCTTTCCCATGGAAGTGCAGCGGGGATTTCCACCGGTATTTAACCGCATCACGGGCCCATCCGTCCGGAATGCGGCTACTGGAAGGGGGTGACTGCGCCGACCCTCATAACACAAGGGTGTGCCGCGAGTTGCCGTGTTGGCGCGAGCGGCCGGAGGGTGCCGTGGCCGTGCCTGCAACCAGTTCGACGAAGGGTCGCCATCTGCCCAGGGTGGCGCTCGCGCTCGCGGCGCTGGCGATCCTTGCCTGGGGAGCTGCGGTCGTCGCCGTCACTGGCGGAGCTCGCCCGGCCCGCGCAGAGGCCGGGGCCGAATTCGTCGATGAGCACCTTGTGGCCGCCATCCAGCATGATGGCGAGTGGTACTACGTTCAGTTCCAGATGCTGATCCGGGTCGATGGCCCCGGGGGCCCCGAGGCCGCAGTGGCGGCAGCCCGCGCTCAGATGCTGGCGAGGTTCCCTGGCGCAATCGAGGTTGAAGAGGGTGAGGCCTCGGCCCAGTACGTGCTCAACGGGTACTGGTGGGCCGAGCGCACGGCCAGCTGGGGGTACAACTCTGCGGGAAAGCCCGGCGGGCTCAGTGGCGAACAGCAGGCCCTGGCCTTGGGAGCGAGCGCCTGGGGAAGCACGGGAGCTAACTTCTCTTTCAGTGGTGGCGGCCCGACGGGAAGCGGCACGGGGGCGTGTGGCGGGGGAGGGCTCGATGGTGCGAACACCGTCGGCTGGGCATCACAGGGTGGTTCCGTGCTCGCCGTGACCTGCACCTGGTTCAGCCAGGGCGGCAATCCGAAGCCCGCCATCGAGTTCGATATGGAGTTCGACCCGGACTGGAACTGGACGACGGGCTCCCCCACCCAGGTCGACCTGGCGAGCGTGGCAACGCACGAATTCGGCCACGCCCTCGGACTCGGCCATTCGGCGAACGGGTCTGCCGTCATGTACGCCAGCTATTCCCAGGGCAGCCTCAAGCGGACGCCCACGGGCGACGACGTGGCCGGCATCATGGCCATCTACGGCGCCTCGGGCGGGGGCGGCCCCACGCCAACCAACACGCCCACGAATACCGCGACTGCCACCCCCAGCGCATCCCCGAGCGGCACCCCCAGTGCCACTCCCAGCGGGACGCCCAGCCCCTCGCCAACCGCCACCTGGACCCCGACAAAGACGCTCACGCCAACGGCTACCAGTACCGTCCCCGGCGGGACAACGCCACCCGGAGGTTCGCCTCCAGCGTGGCCGCCAACGTCCACCCCTACTCCGCCGCTTCCGCCGACGGCAACGGCCACCCATTCTCCCACCAGCACGCCCACCCCTGTGGCAACCCCCCGGCCCGTTCTTCCCCTGCTGCCGGGCGCCAACCTGATGGCCTGGCCCGGGTCCGATGCGCCGCCCCAGGTCGCGCTTGCCGGCCAGCCCGGGATCCAGGCCGTGTACAGCTACAACCCGGTCACCAGGACCTGGTCCCGGTACATCCCGGCCCTGCCCGCGTTCGTGAACGACCTCGCCATGCTAAGGCAGGGGCAGGCCTACTGGTTCATAGCAAGCACGGCTGCGCAGCTCCCGTATTCGCCCTGAAGCGGGGCTGAACGAGCGCGCGCCCATGATTGAGTCGCCTCTCCAGTCGATGAAAGCCGCCTTTCGGGCGGCTTTCATCGTGCAGGCGCCCACCGGCGTCGTTGCCACGGACACAACATGCGGTATCGTTTGAGCTATCCGCCGATGCCCCGAGCCCTAATTGCGCTCCTGTTGTTCGCGATGGCCCTCCTGGCGTGGGCAGGCACCGCTCCCGGACGGGGGCACGCTTCACCCGGCCTTGCCGCACTTGAGACTCAAGTCCTTACACCGGAGGGCAGGGTGATTCGCCTGCACTTCTCCGTGCGAGCAGCGGATGAAGGAGAAGCACGGGCCGCCGCCGCCCTGGCGCTCCGTTCCATCGTGCCCGGGGGGCGGGTAATCACGGGTGGCGAAGGGGCGGCAATGGCCCAGCACGCTCCGTGGGGCTGGCCGTGGGCAGCGGCCGAAATCCCGGTCAGGGTCTTCTACAACCCGCAGGATGCCGTGACAGGCGTGGGGCCCGATGCGATCGCCGGCTCCATGCAGCAGTGGAGCAGTGCACCGGGCTCGGCATTCGCCTTCGAATACGCGGGCTTCACCGACTGGAAGCCATCGCTGCACATGACCGCCCTTCCCGATGGTGAGAACACCATCGCCTGGCTCAGGATGGATTGCGCCCTGGGCTGCGTGCTCGGGGTGACCGCCCGGGATGAGCTCACGCACGAGGCCGACATCGCCCTCAACAGCAATCCTCAGGCCGGCCTGGGCGATGGAGCGAGCGGCGCCGCCGATGCGCATTCGGTGGTGCTCCACGAGCTTGGCCACGTCGCCGGCCTTGAGCACAGCTGCCCCGGCATCCTTCGCTGCACCCGCGCCGAGGAAGAGGCGGTGATGTACTACCGCTATCGTGGCCAGAAACGCACCCTCCGCGATGACGATATCGCCGGGATCGCGGCACGCTATCCGCATGGGCCTCTGCCTGCTCCCACACCCCCCGTGCTCCCCGAAGAACCAGCGCCGCCGTACGAATTCGCTGTAACACTGCGCCCGGGATGGAACCTTGTGACCCTGCCCGGCGGTCCAATCGCGTCGTTCATTGAAGACCTGCCCTGCGCGGCGGCGGTATACGGCTGGGGCCAGGAAGGCTGGGCGACCTGGGTGCGGGGAGCTTCCCCCTTGCTCCGGGCGTCATCGTCGGGCCAGCCCGATTCGGCCTACTGGGTGCTCGCCGATGGCGCCTGTGAGGCTGCTTTGCCGTAGAACCGTTCAGACAAGGTGGCGCGGCCGGGCGCCTTCCAGCTCAAGCAGGGCCTGCTTCATGGCGAGCCCCCCACCAAACCCGTGCAGCGAGCCATCTGCCGCCACCAGCCGGTGGCAGGGGAGCCAGAGGGGGATGGGGTTCGCGCCAGCGGCCGCCCCCACAGCGCGCGCGGAGCCAGGGTGGCCCAGCCGCCGCGCCATCCAGCCGTAACTGCGCGTTTCGCCGCGCGGGATCTCGCGCAGGGCCAGCCAGACCCCGCGCTGGAAACCGGTACAAGGGGGGAGGTCGACCGGGTACTCATCCAGGCTCACGGGCTCGCCGGCCGCGTAACCCTGCAGCAGCCCTTCTATCACGAGCGCCCGCGGGTCATCTCCTGGCCGGGCGCCGCAGGCGCTGAGCTCCGCGAGGGCGGCCTCAACCGTGCGGTGAAAGAGCGTTGCGTGGCGGACCCCGGCCGGCGAAAGGGCGACCCCGGCCGCTCCCATCGCCGTGCTCGTGACAATCGCAACCAGCGGTGGCCCCTCGCCGTTCGAGCCTGCCATCTCAGTTCGGTGGGGGCGGGCCCTGGCGGCCGCGGCGAACGATGTGCTTCAGCAGGGTGTTGCGCAGGCGGGCATAGGCTCCCTTCGCTTCGCCGCTGGCGGTGGGGGAGTTCGTCTCCGGGCGCGAGTAGCGGGCTGTTTCGTAGGCCTTCGCCAGCGTCGCTGCGCTCTCCTCTTCCCGAACCGACTCGCCAACGCGGCGAGACCATTCGCGCGGCGTTTCGGTGTGCGGCCCGGAAAGCCCGGCCCAGCCCGCAAGCCGCTGCGTCCTGGCCCAGAGGCGTACCGGTCCCTCAAGCCCGCGCAGGCCCCAGTTCCAGGCGACACGCACCGAGAGCAACCCCAGGGCGGCAAGTCCCAGTACCACCGCGAGGCCCCAGAGCAGGAACCAGGGCGGCTCGCTCGCCCGGATGGGCGGCTCATTCAGGGCTTCGTTGACCTCGTCGGGGATCGGGTTCTCGAAGTCGTCCTCGATCGGGAAGAGGTCTTCCAGCGAGGGCATCTCGAAGTTCTCGCCAACGGTGGTCCCGGCCCCAATCCCGCCTGCGCCCCCGGCCGGACGGTCCTGCGTGGGGTTGAAGTTCACCCATCCGTAGCCGGGGAAGAACACTTCCACCCAGGTATAGGCATCGTTCTTGCGCACCGTGTACCGGGTTTCGACCACCTCGCCCGGGTCGAGGGCGAATCCAACGGCGACGCGCGCCGGGACTTTGAGCGTCCGGAGCATAACCGCCATTGCTGTAGCCTGGTAGTCGAAGTAGCCGGCCTTGAGGTCGAAGAGGAAGAAGTCCACAGCGTCGCGCTTTGGTGGCGTGGCGGGTACGGATGTGTTGTAGGGGAAGCTGCGGATGTACGCCTCGACCGCAGCCGCCACATCGTATGGCGACCCGGCCCCCCTGGCCACGCGCCTCGCCTCGTCCGCGACGCGGCCGGGGAGGTCATCGGGGAGTTGCAGGTAGCGTTCGGTCACCCAGTCCGGGTAGCCGGTGCCAGCGGAACGGAGGTCGTCGGCGCTGGCCGTGCTCTCCGAGCCGATGGCGTTGTAGGTATCGCCATCTCCGAAGCCGCCCCGGGCGCGCATGCGTTCGACGTCGCCTTCCATTGCCCTGGGCGTGTCCACATAGGCGTCCACGTTCGTTCCCACGGGGGTCCCGGCCGTGAGGATGACGTCCGTGTCGCTCCGCGCCGTGACGTTCAGAATGCTGACGGAGCGAAGCTTGTAGACGGCGTCGGGTGGGAGTTCGGCAAGGTCGCTGCCCTCGACGCGGCGGGCAAGGCGCCCGGTGGATTTCCAGCCGGCGCCCGTGTACTCGTCGTAGCTGGTTGCCCTGATGAGCCCTGCCTGCGGGCTCGTGACTTCGAAGAGCACGCTCGTTCCGAGCTTCACATCCCCCTTGATGGGCATGGTGGAACCGAAGCTGTGCAACGGCGCTCCCCGCCCTGAGTTCACGTTGTGGAAGAGCCGGACAAGGTCCTCGGTCCGGCTGTCGAGCGGGTCGGCGAAGGTGCTCAGGGCGCGGTCGGCAGTGCTCTGGCGAACCCCCAGTGGCGCCACCCATGCCGCGGCAATGAGCGCGCCGGCCGCAAGCACCGCAACCTGGAGCGCGTTGAGACTGACGAAGTCGGGGTAGTCCACCCCTTCGCGCCGCCAGCGGGCCTGGTTCTTCTGCAGGTAGGTCCGTGCCACCAGCAGGATGGACCCGAACACAAAGACCACGACGGCGCCACCCGGATCGCCCTTCTGCAGGCTCACGCTGGCGAAGAGAACCACCCCCCCGGCGATAACCGCCAGCCAGGCGTTGCGCCAGCGGTAGATAGACCACGCCGCAAGATACGTGGTCAGGAAGGCGCAGGTGTGGACGAGGGTCACAAAGGGCAGGTTGTCGTTGCTGATGTCACCGGAGCGGACGACGTGGAACCATTCGACCATGCGAAAACGGACGTCTGCGATGCGGTCCTGGACGGAGATACCATCCGCGTACGACTGCACCATGAGCAGGACCAGCAGCGCTCCGAGCGCGAGTGCGATCGGGTGCAGGACCAGGGCATGCAGGCGGGCACGCGCTGCCAACAGGCCGATGAGCAGCCCTCCAAGCGTTGTGGGGACCACCGGGGGCATGCCGGGGACCCAGCGCGCCTGCTGAATGGCCACGGCAACGCTGACAAAGACCACAAGGGCGGCGGCGAAGGTGAGCAGGTCCTCCCAGTTCAGGGCCGGGTGCGGAGGTACGCTCCCGCGCATGCCGCTTCCGCGTCCTGCCGGGCGGCGCATGGGCAGGTTCAGCTCTGCCATCGCGATGCTCCTTCCGAGACCAGGGCCGGGCTCAGCGCAAGGCCCAGGTCATCGCCCTTCTGCACAACATAGGTAAGCACGTCTGCCGCCGTGAGCGCACCATAGATCATCAGGGGGGCTTCGCCCCCGCCAAACGAGCTGGGGTCAACAAGCACAACCGCCGCCTTGACGCCGCGTTGCGTGAGCGAAAGCAGGCCGCTCAGCCAGAGGTCGTCAGTAGCAGAGGTGACCAGCACCACGGTGGTGTGGCGGCCGAAGCGGCGTTGCTCTTCCATGAGGATGTTCCCCAGGGGAGCATCGCCGGTCGCGCGGACGGTGGCGAGCGTCTCCAGGATGCGCGTGAGCTGCTGCGCTCCGCGCTCGGCCTCCACCACCTGCAGGTCACGCCCGAAGGTGATCAACCCGACCGAACGGTTCTGCACCAGGTAGTGGCGCGCGATGCTGGCAGCGATGCGCACCCCGTATTCCTCCGTTGAGTCATCGCCAGCGCCCAGATTGACGCGCCGCTCCATGTCGAGGATCACCCAGATGTCGCTTGCGGGGTCGAGCTCAAAGGTCTTGACCATCAGGTGCCCGGTGCGCACGGTGCTGGGCCAGTGGATGCGGTTGAAGGCATCGCCCGGGGCGTATTCGCGGATGCCAGAGGCGTTTGGGGTCACGTAGTGCGTGCGGCGGCGGAAGCGCCCCTCGCCGGGCAGATTGGCCGGCGGCGCCTGGAAGTGAGGGAGGTCAAACACCGGCGGGTAGACAAGGATCTGCTCCTGGTGGCCGAACTCCTTCTTGCGCCGGAAGAGCCCAAACGGGTCGGTGCCAACCACACGCACGGGACCCCAATCGTAGAGACCGCGCCGCACGAGGAGGGTGTCGACCAGCCAGCTCCGCGACCCGCGGGCGGGCACCACCACCACCCGCCGGGAGCGGTGGCCGGGCATCCCGCAGGGGTCGTCGACCTCAAGCCAGACGCGCGGGAGCCAGCTACGGTTGTGGACTTCGATGACCTCCTGCGCCTCCTGGCCAACCTGGGCCCGGCCGGTGCGCCGTTGAGCGCTCACTTCCAGGCCTCGCGTGCTTGACCAGGCGATCAGCCAGGAGACGGGGATGATCAGCCCAATCACCCATGCGAGCCGGAAGAGTAGCTCGAAGCCTGTCCCAAAGGCGAGGAAGAGCGTCACCAGGAGGATGCACACGACGAGCGTGAGGGTCCTGTGGCCGGGGTCGAACGCCTTCCGGATGAGCCGTCGCATGGCCGGGCTTCAGGCGCGCGCGCGGGCCCCGGGGACAGGCACGCGGTTGAGGCATGCCTGCACCACGTCGGCGGCGGTGGTGCCCTTCACCTTGGCCCCCGGGCTCAGGATGATGCGGTGTCCGAGCGTGACGAGGGCGAGGTCCTTCACGTCGTCGGGCGTGACGTAATCTCGGCCATCCAGCAGCGCCCGGGCCTGGCTCGTGCGGAAGAGGGCCAGGGAGCCGCGTGGACTGGCCCCAAGATACGCAGCCTCATGTTCTCGCGTGGCATTCGCGATGGCCACTATGTACTGCTTCACCAGGGGGTCGACGTAGATCTCCTTGACGGCGTTCTGGAGCTGGAGGATCTCGGTCGCGTCAGTCACCTGGCCCACCGACTCGACGGGGTGGCGATGTTGCTGCTGGTCGAGCACCAGCACCTCATCGGTCGGGTGGGGGTAGCCGAGGTGCACACGGATGAGGAAGCGGTCAAGCTGCGCCTCGGGCAGGGGAAAGGTGCCTTCGTACTCGATGGGGTTTTGCGTCGCCATCACCATGAAGGGTTGGGGGAGCCTGTGCGTGACGCCGTCAACAGTGACCTGGCGCTCTTCCATCGCTTCGAGAAGGGCCGACTGGGTCTTTGGCGTGGCGCGGTTCACTTCGTCGGCAAGCACCACCTGGGCGATGATGGGACCGGGGCGGAATTCGAAGTCGCCGCTCTTCTGGTTGTAGATGGAAACGCCGGAGACATCGCTGGGCAACAGGTCCGGGGTGAACTGGATGCGGCGGAAGGAGCAGCCGGTCGATGCGGCGAGAGCGCGGGCCAGCATCGTCTTGCCCACACCAGGGACGTCTTCAATGAGCATGTGTCCGCCGCAGATGAGAGCCGTGACTGCCAGGCGAAGCTCGCGGCGCTTGCCCACAATCACTTTTTCAACGTTCTCGATGATTCGCTCGGCGACAGCTTTCGGGTCTTCCACGAAACCTCAACTCCCCGCGTGATGGCCTGCGGGGCCGGCACAGCTAAGGCCCCGCGGCCGCAAAGAGCGGGCCGCAATGGCCCGCCGTGACTGCATGGATTATATCAACCGATGAGATGGCTCAGGTTAAGGGCCGCGCCCGGCGCGAGAACGCACCTGAGGGTGCCGGCTGCGACCGCCGGGCTATCCTCCCGGCATCTTGAAGTCGCGGCCAACCACGATGATCACGTCTGGGAGGGTGACGCTGACGCGCGGCTCCATGCGGATGTCGGAGGCGGGGATGCCCATCCACTTCGCGATGTCCTCGGCCATGTCCCGGCGCTCCTCACCGTAGAGGATGATGGTCGTGTGCGGGGCCGGCTGTGGCGAGTCAGGGCCGATCTCCACCGCCGGCAACCCCCGGGAGTAGGCCAGGTAGCGGCCCAGGGCGGCGGCGCGGGCGTCGCCCCCATCGCCGTACCCGTTCTGGATCTCCACGTGCGAATCGGCGTAGGCAGCCTTGCTGAACACCTGGCTGAGGATGTACTGGACGTTCTCGGGGTCGTACAGCTGAACCGCCGCACCCGCATCATCTGTGTACGAAGTGAGCGTCGGCACGCCGTCCACCGGGTCGGCAAGCGAAAAAGTCTTCATCCGCCCCTGGGTCTGCATCACCAACGGCGCCAGGCCCGCCATCTTCGCCTTCGACATATCGGTCTTGACGGTGCTGCTGTATGCGTCCCAGAGGTCGAACGGGTTGTTAAGAAGGCCGCGAGCAAGGAGTTTCTGCACCGCCGCCTGGACAACAAGCTGCTGTCGCTTGACCCGCTGGAAGTCGTTGTCGTACTCGCGGTGCCGCCCGAAAGCAACGGCGTGGTATCCGTCCAGGTGCTGCATCCCCGAGGGGAAGACCAGCCACGTGCCGTTGATGTCGTCGTCGCTGTAGAACCACTCCCCGACCGACAGCTCATAGGGAATGTCCACATCGACCCCACCCACTGCGTTGATAAGCTTCTCGACACCCTTGAAATCCAGGAGCACCCAGCTATCGATTTCGATGCCAAAGTTCTGCTGCAGGTCGTATTCGAGCTGGCGCGCGCCCGATTCGAAGCTCCCGCCCGTCTTCACGCCAACCCCGTAGGATTCGTTGATCCGCCGGTTGTACTTGCTCCCGTCCGGGTGATGGATGGTGATGTACGTGTCGCGGGGGATGCTGAGCATGTTCACAGTCTTACCGACCGGGTCGAGCGTGGCGACCATGATCGTGTCGGTGAGGTAGGCATCGAGCTCGCGGTACTGGGGGCGCTTGTCCACACCAATGATGAGCAGGTTGATGCGCTGATTGACCTGGCTGTTCGCCCCGGGTGCTGTAATTCCGATTCGGGCAAGGTTGGGGAGTGCGCCGCCAAGGGTGAAGTTCTGGCCCGGAAAGAGCTGCGGCGTCACCCGCGTGAGGAGCGCCAGGCTCGTGTAGACAGAGGCCAGTCCGAAGGTCAGGAGAGCCAGGACAAAGAGGAAACGCTGGCCCGGGCTGTGGGAGTGGGCTCGTGCGGCGCCTCGCTGCGGGCGCGCACGTTGAAGAAGTAGGGATGCCTCTTCCGCACGGCCGGCCATGTTCTTCAACCTAGCCATGGCGTGTGGTTAGGTCAACGAGACCTGTACGGTTTCTTGCCCTGCCCAGTCCCCCTACCCCAGCCCCAGCTCTTCGAGACGGTCGTCATCGATGCCGAAGTAGTGCGCGAGCTCGTGAAGCACTGTCGTTCGCACCTGGTCGCGCACCTCTTCATCGGTCGTACAGATGGCTTCGATTGACTCCTGGTAGATGGAGATCTTGTCGGGGGGCACGAGGTTGTAGTACTCGCCGCGCCGGGTGAGCGGTATCCCGTGGTAGAGGCCCAGCAGGAGACGCCCCGGGCCGATCCCGGCCAGCTTCCGGTCTCGCGCCGATGGCCGCCGCTCAATGACAATATCGACGTTGTGGACGCGTGCGAGGAGCTCGGGTGGCAGGGAGGCCACCGCTTCGCGTACAAGCTGGCGGAAATGCGCGCGTTCCAGGGCCCGGGCCTAACGCGGGGTTGTCGAGGCGCTCCAGAGCGTGCGAAAGCCCGCCCCCTGGACGGCCGCGCGCTGCTGCGCCTCTTCCAGCGCCACCAGCTCGCGGAGGGCATCCTCCGCATCGCGAACGGCGGCCGGGTGGCCCGTTTCGCTCACGCGCTCCAGGACCAGGTTCCACGTCCCCGTCGTTGCCAGCGAGCGTGCAAAGCGCGGCCACCAGAGAGCAACGATCCTGTCGGGGGCCGGGAAGCGCGGACGAAGGAGCTTGAGGCTGGCGTAACGCTCTTCTATCGACTTCACCGGCTCCACCATTTTCACAAGCGGCGGGTCAATCGCGGTGGCGCGGAAATCGAGCAGGAGCCGCTGCCCTACCACCACGAAACGGATGGCTATGACATCGTTGGTGCGAATGGCGGAAGCCACGTCGGCGAGGTCAACGCTGAAGTCGTTGTCCATCGAGGCGAGTGTAAGCTCTCGCCCATGATGGGGCGAATGGTGTGCGTAGCCGCCCCGCTCCCCCGCGGGCACCGAACTGCAACCAAGTTCGGGGGCAAGTGGCCGACAACTTACACGAAATGAGATTGCCATTCATGCCCAGGGGAGCAGCAGAGCGCCGCATCGCCGAGGCGATCAGGCGTGGCGTTGGCGTCACCGAATTCACCTGGGACGCCCCTGCAGCCGGGGACTCGCACGCGCGCCACCGGGTCGCCGAGACCATCCTTGCCTCCATCCGCGAGGCGATGGCGGCAATGCGCCGACCCTACGGGATCAGCCAGGTGGCCGTGGCCCTCGCCTGCCGTGACCACGAGGGCCGCGTTGTCTGCTCCAATACGCTGGGCGTTCTCAAACCCGAGTCGTTCTATAGCGAAGGAGGCGCATCCAGGATTGCCGCCTTCCTGGATGACGTCGAATCCGTGCCGGCCGAAAGGCGGGCGCGCATCGATGGCGCCCTCCTCAGCCTCGGTGACCTTGCCTTCGAGCTCTCGCTCCGGCCTGCAGCCTGAACCCGGCATTTCCCCCTGTCGCGGGGCCAGATTATGATCGCGGCGTGACAACCACCGGGAACCCGAAGCTGGCGCACGAACGCCTTGAGGAGCGGCTGAACGCGATTGGCTGGCTGCGCGGCAGCGGGCCCAATCCGTTCGACTACAACCAGTGGTACGACCGCACGGTCGAGGTCGTCGAGGCGCTCTTTGGCGCGGATTCGGCCGAGGCGGCCGGGCTGCGCGAGGCCGCCGGCGTGCGCGGCAGGCTCCCCGGGGTACGCGGGCAGGCCGAGGACATGACGCTGAACATCCACGGGCCATGGGGCATCCGCGCCCGCCTGGACAGGGCCGAACGCGCGCTGCAGGACATCCGCGCCAGCCTCTGAGCACGCCCCTGTCCCCGGTTCAGGTTCGTTGCCGGATGGCGTAGATGGTCCGCCCTTTCGCGCAGAGACGGCCCTGCTCATCGAGAATGCTCACCTCGGTCACGGCCTGCTGGCGGCCCTTCTTGAGGACAGTCGCCTCGGCGTAGATCCGTTCGCCCATTGCCGGGCGCATGTAGGTGATGTTGAGATCGGCGGTGCCCGATGCCTCGTCGCCGGGGCCGAAGAGGGGGAACAGCGCCTGGAGCATGGCAATATCGACCAGCGCCGCGAGCACACCGCCGTGAACGCTGTTGCCAATCCCGCCGAGGGTACGCTCGCTCGTCTGGAGGCAGATCCGGGCAAAGCCCGGGCGGGCCTCGTCGATGGTCAGGCCGAGGTACCTGTGGAACGGGAATTCTGCGAAGTGCTCGCGCAGGCCGGGCCCGGGAGTGGGGTGACCGCCTACCATGGGGCATTGGCCGGCCGCGGAGAGGATTCGGGGGCGCATCCGTAGTCCGCAAAGGGACCGTCACGCCAGTCGAGCGCGGCCTTCAATCCCTTCTCGCGCCCAATGCGGTGGAACTCGCCTCCCCCGGGGCGCACGCGGCTGAGCTCCTGGATATCGCCGCCAACGGCGAGCGAAGTGCGGATGCCCATCACCTCGTACACGCGGTTCACCTGCCGCTTGGTCATGAGCAGCATGGCGGGGTCGATGTTCGCCATCCGCTCGGCGAAGGCTTCGGTGGTGGTGCAGAGCCGGTCTATGGGGACCGCCCGGTTCGCCCAGCCGAGCGCGACGGCCTCGGCGCCCGAAACGCTGTCGCCGGTGTAGAGGAGTTCGCGCACCTTGCGCTGGGGCATGTGCCAGGGGTGGTAGATGATGTCGACGCTCGTGATGGCGCGGACCGCCGGGTAGCCGATGACGGCGTCTTCGGCGACGAACATCAGGTCGCACATGCTCGCCAGCTCGGTACCGCCCGCCAGGCAGTACCCGTGCACCTGGGCGATGACCGGTTTGGCCAGCTCCCAGATGATCCAGTAGCCGGAAAGGAGGTGCTGGGGCCACTGCCCCTGCCCGGGGTTGATGGGGCCCACGTTGGGCAGCCCGCTGCGGCGCTCCACATAGTCGCGGTCGTCCGTGGCCGTGCCGATTCCCGACAGGTCGTAGCCGGCGCTGAAGCCCCTGCCCGAGCCCCGGATGATGATGGCGCGGGTTTCGGGATCAGCTTCGAAATCCTTGAGGGCGTCGAAGAGCTCGGCGCGCAGGTTGTGGCTGAGGGCGTTCATCTTCTCCGGCCTGTTCAGCTGAACGATGCCGATGCGCCCCTTCTTGATCGTCAGAATGTCGCGGTAGCCGGGCATGGTCCGGATTTTCGGGGGATGACCCGGCGCTTGTCGACCGTCCGTCAGGCTTCCAGCCCGGCGAAGAGGTCGGCAACGGGAAGGGAGAAGCCCGGGAGAGCGATGCTGGTTAGATCCTCGCCCACTTCCAGGACACGGCGGGCGGAGCCTTCGAAGATCTCGACGGCTCTTGCCTCAGCGTCGACGAGCCAGGCCGAGTCCACGCCATGGGCGCGGTAGTAGCGGCACTTTTCGCGCTGGCTCTCCAGCGGCTGCCCAGGCGAACGGATCTCCACCGCCAATGCGGGGGGGGCCATGGCGCCGCCAATCCGCTGTGGCCGGCCGGGGCCGTAGTAGGCCACATCCGGCAACAGATAGCGAAGGTCGGCGTCATCTTCGAACCGGACGCGGCCCTCGACGCCGGAACTGCCCCCGTGGGCCCTTTCATAGTCCGCAAGGGCAATGAGACTACGCTTTGCCAGGTTGAAGTGAAGCCAGTCGGGCGCCATCTTCGGGACCGCCTCCCCGCGGATGTACTCCAGATACGGCTTCTCCTCAGGCAGCGCCAGGTACTCCTCGATGCCCAGGCCGTGCTGGATCACCATCTCCCAATTCTAGCACTCGCCCCCTGTCGCCGATGGTGCACAATATCCCGCACCAACCGCGGAGCGTGCCCCGATGCGACCCATGACCCCGGACGACATCTACTCCATCACCTGGATCGCCGAATCTGAGATTTCCCCCGACGGGTCGGCGGTGGCCTTTGTGGCCACGCGAATGGACAGGGAGTCCGACGCCTACACCAGTTCGATCTGGATGGTGGGCGCCGATGGCACTGACCTGCGCCAGTTCACGGCCGGCGCAAAGCGCGATTCCTCGCCCCGCTTCTCTCCCAATGGGCGCTGGCTGGCATTCCTTTCCGAGCGTGGTGAAGAGAAGCCGCAACTCTACGTGATGCCTACGAATGGCGGCGAGGCGCGCCCGATCACGAAGCTGCCCCTGGGAGCTGGCGTGCCCACGTGGTCGCCCGATAGCACGCGTATCGCCTTCAGCGCGCGCACGGGGGAGCCGCCTGACCCGGACCCCAGGAAAGCAAAGCCATTCCGGCGCATCACCCGCCTCAAGTACCGGCTCAACGCAGAGGGGTTCACCTACGACCACCGGCGCCACCTCTTCGTGGTCGCCATCGAGCCCGGCGCCGAGCCGCTGCAGATCACCGACGGAGACTGGGACGACACCCAGCCCGCGTGGTCCCCCGATGGCCGCGAGATCGCTTTCGTGTCAGCCCGCCACGACGAGCGCGACTACGACGACACATCCGATATCTGGGCGGTCTCGGCCGAGGGAGGCGAGTCGCGGCTGGTGACGGCGACGGACGGCGGCTGCGGGGCGCCCTCATGGTCGCCCGATGGCGCGGAGATCGCGCACATTTTCACGCCGCAGTGGCCCTCAAACCCGCGTCTTCGCCTTGCCAGCAGCGCGGGAGGCGGCCTGCGCCCATTCGACCCGGAGTTCGACCGGGCCACGGGCGCGGGCGCGCTCCCCGGCGCGGTGGCACAGCCGGCCTGGCTGCCCGGCGGGCGGGTGCTGAGCCTGGCGCAGGACCGGGGCGCGGTGGCGCCCATCATTGCCGGTTGCGGCGAGGTCACCCGGTGGGTCAACGCCGGGCGGCGAACAGCATCCTGGTACTCGGTGGCAGCGGATGGACGCACGGTGGCACTGGTTGCGTCGGAGGTGACGCGGCCGGCGGAGGTGTTCCTGCTCGACCTCGAGACGGGCAAGGAGCGCCGGCTGACAAGCATCAACGCGCAGTGGCTCCAGGAAGTGGAGACCGCTACTGCCGAACGGATCGTGGTCTCGACGGCTGCGGGCGTGGAAGTCGATTGCTGGTTCATGAAGCCCGCGGGGATGGTCGAGGGGCAGAAGTACCCCGTCCTCCTGAACGTGCACGGCGGGCCCTTTGCCCAGTACGGCGAATCTTTCTTTGACGAGTTCCAGGTCTACTCCGGTGCGGGCTACGGCGTCGTCTTCTGCAATCCCCGCGGGAGTTCCGGCCAGGACACCGCCTTTGCGCGAGCGCCCGTCGGCGATGTGGGCGGCCCTGACTACCATGACGTGATGGCAGCGTTCGACGCGGCTCTGGCACGCATGCCATGGGCCGACCAGTCACGCCTGGGCATCATGGGAGGGAGCTACGGCGGCTTCATGACCACCTGGGCCATCGGGCATACAGACAGGTTCAAGGCCGCCTGCAGTGAGCGCGCCGTGAATGACTGGTACTCCATGCAGGGCGCCAGCGATATCGGCTCGCATTTCAACCGCAACTACCTCGGTCAGACTGCGACGATCCAGGAAGACCTCGAAGCGGTCCTCAGACAATCGCCGCTCACATACGCGAAGAACATCGAGACCCCGGTGCTCATCCTCCATTCGGAGGACGACCTCCGCTGTCCCATATCGCAGGCCGAACAGCTGTGGGTGGTGCTCAAGCAGCGGCGCAAGGATGCCGAGTTCGTGCGCTTCCCGGATGAGAACCACGAGATGTCGCGTTCCGGACGGCCGAGCCACCGGATCGACCGATTCGGCGTGATTCTCGACTACTTCGCGCGGAAGCTGTGAGGGGTGCAAGCGGGCCCGCCAGAACTACCCGGCGACGCGCGGGAACAACCCCGGCGCGCCTGTGAACGGTGAGACCGGGGCGGCCGGGGTGGACGCTTTCCAGCTGCGCGATGGTCACCTGCTTCATATCCGCGGCATTGAGCCGGGAGACTGGACGCGGCTCATCGAATTGCACAAGCGGCTCTCCGCCGAGACGAGGCGGCTGCGGTTCTTCGTGAAGCTGGCGCGGCTTAGCCCATCGTTCGCAAGGCGCCTGGCGACGGTCGACTTCGTAGACCGGGCGGCCTTTGTCGCCTGCAGTCCTGGCAGCGGCGACCTCCACGCCGTGGGCCGCTACGAGAGAGTGGCGCCCGCCACCGCGGAGATCGCCTTCGTGGTGGAGGACCGGTTCCAGGGCCTGGGGCTCGGGCCCGAACTGTTCGACCGCCTCGTGGCGCTGGCGCGCCAGAACGGGATCAATGAGTTCCGGGCGGAGGTGCTGGTGGAAAACCGCCGCATGATCTCGCTCCTCAAGGACGCCGGCTACCCCTGCCGCACCTCGGTCGACGGCACGGTGGAGGCACTGGTGCTCGATATCAGCAACCCGCCCGCTACTCCGCCAGCTCCAGGGCCAGGTTGATGAGCGAGCGGACCCCATAGCCGGTGGCGCCCTTCGCCACCCAGCCCCGGTCCTTGTCGCCGATGTCGACGCCGGCAATGTCCATGTGCACCCAGGGGGTGTCGCCCACGAAGTGCTCGATGAACTTCGCCCCCACGATGGTGCCAGCGCCGCGGTTGCCGGTCCCCGTGTTCTTGATGTCGGCCACGTCGCTCTTCACCAGCTCGTCGTATTCCTTGAACATCGGCAGGCGCCAGGTCTTCTCGCCCGCGGCGGCGGCGGCGGCCTCGATCGCTGCCGCCAGGTCGCCGTTGTTCGTCATGATGCCGTAGCAGACGTCGCCCAGGGCGGTGGTCACCGCGCCCGTGAGGGTGGCGATGTCGACCACCCGGATTGCCCCCAGCTCACGCGCCCAGCAAACGGCGTCGGCCAGCACGAGGCGTCCCTCGGCGTCCGTGTTGAGGATCTCGATGGTCTTGCCGTTCATGGCGGTGACAACGTCGCCGGGCTTGCTGGCGGCGCCCCCGGGCATGTTCTCGGTGCACGGGGCGATGCCCACGACGTTGATCCTGGGCTTGAGGGTAGCTATCCCCTCCATGGCGGCAATGACGGCGGCAGCGCCCGTCATGTCCGCCTTCATGGCGTCCATCCCCGCCGCCGGCTTGATGCTGATGCCCCCGGTGTCAAAGGTGATGCCCTTGCCCACGAGCGCGAGGTCGTATCCATCGCCGGGGCGGCCCCGGTAGGAGAGGCGGAGCAGCTTCGGCGGCTGGGCGCTGCCTTTCGCCACTGAGAGCAGCGAGCCCATGCCCTTGCCCTCCATATCGGCGCGCTCCAGGACCTCGAACTCAAGGCCGCCGCCTTCGGCCACCTGCCGCGCGCGGTCTGCCAGGACGGTAGGCGTGAGGTGGTTCGAAGGCTCGTTGGCGAGGTCGCGCTGGAGGTTCGTGGCGCGAGCCATGACCACGCCCCGGGAAACGGCGGGCGCCATCTGCGCCGCCTTTGCCGGGTCATGTTCGAGCAGGAGGAGGGTTTCGACCTCGCCGTTCTCGTCATCCTTTGCCGACTTGTAGCGTGTGAAGCGGTAGGCGCCGAGGAGCGAGCCTTCGGCGATGGCCTGCGCGCAGGCGGCGGCGGGGAGACCCGCAATCCCGGCGCCGTGGGCGATCGTGGCGACCGTCTTCACGCCAGGGCGGCGCAGGAAGCGGACCACGTTCGCGGAGAGGTTGCGAATCGCATCGATGTCGAAGTCCTGTTGCTTGCCGAGGCCCGCGACCACGACCCGTGGCGTAGGGATCTTGCCCAGGGTGTGGACCAGGGTGAGCTCGCCGCTCTTGCCCCGGATGTCGCCCTGGGCGATGAGGCGCGAGATGGCGCCATCGAGGGCACGGTCGACAGCGCCGGTGGCGCCGCCGGGCGAAGTCACACCCTCAAAGAGATTCACGACGACGGCGTCGGCGGTGGATGACGTAATGTCGCCGGTTTCGATGCGGATATCCAAGGTAGGCGCCTCCCGGTGCTCAAGGGGGTCGGTGATTGCGCCACTGAGTGTAGCCGCCGCGCGTTGGCCGGGGCAAAATCGATCGGTGGTGGACGAGAGCCGAGCGACCTTGCGGGCGTCAGCCTTCCGGGATCGGGTGGCGTGGTTCTGGCGCGCAACGGAGCGGGTGGGGCTCCACGAAGTGGTGGTCGTGGTGGTGTCGTTCCTCATTTACTTCGTGATTCGTGGGCTCGTGGTAGGTCGAGCGGGCGAAGCAATGGTTCGCGGCATCAGGCTGATCGAGCTGGAGCAGCGCCTGGGCATCTACTGGGAGCTGGAGATGCAGTCCTGGATCCTCGATCGCTACTGGCTCATCAAGGCAATGAACTGGGTCTACTTCTGGGGGCACATGCCGCTGGTAATCGTCTTCGCGGTATGGCTGTGGGTCTGGCACCGGCACACCTACACATTGGTACGCAACGCCTTCCTTGCCTCGGGCGCGATCGGAGTGGTGGTGTACTGGCTCTGCCCGGTTGCTCCGCCAAGGCTGATCCCGTTCGCGGGGTTCATCGACACCATGGCCATGTTCGACCGTGTGGGCTACAACGCCCAGGAGACGAAGGGGCTGGTGAACCAGTTCGCGGCCGTTCCCAGCCTGCACTTTGGCTGGTCGATGCTGCTGGGGCTGGCGGTGGCCCGGGTCGGGAAGCGGCCCATCCTATGGGTATTCGGCATCGCCTGGCCCGTGGCCATGTTCTTCGCCGTCGTGATGACGGGGAACCACTTCATCCTTGATGCGGTCATTGGGGCAGCAGTGTCGTTCGCCGGGCTGGGAATCGCGATAGGTCTGGAGCGGGCGCGACCGCAGGCGGTGGCGTGGGCCAAAAGGCGGCGAATCCTTGCCCCGGGCGCGAAGGCGGCAGAGCGGGCAACCCCTAGCGATTCGCAGTGAGTTTACCCAGCCTGTCTTGAATCGCATTGCCGGCTGTGCTAGACCGTTGCCAGTCCCCGTGTAGGCCCTTGAGCCGGGGGGGGGGCAGGAGCAGAGCGATGCACGAACCACAGGAGGTGCTGCGCATTCTCGGCCAGCGCCAAGTCCGCGACCTCGGCGAATACCGCCAACACCTCATTGCCGCCATCTGCATGGGCTGGCCGCCGAAAGCCATGGCGCGGACCGGCGCCAGGAGCGAAAGGAGCGTCTACCGCCATCTCCAGGCGCTCACGGAGCACGTCCTCGACCCCACCGGCGTAGAGCCCACGCGCGATTTCCTGCGCACCTGCGCCGAGCTGCACAGCGCCTGCTGCACTGCGCCCGCCTTCGCGCTGATCAAGGGGAATCGCGTGTTTGACACTTTTCGCCAGACAGGCGCGTAGCGCGGGGCGAGAGTGGGTGGGAGTTCACGAACGGACACAGGAGGCCCCGGTGTCATCCCGAGAAGCAGGCCGGCGACAGGTCGTACACAATTCCGTGGCAGCCGGAGTGGCCCGAGCCGGATCGGCAGCTGACCCGGCCCGGTTCAGGAGAAAGTGCGTCGTGCTGGCAACTCTGCTCGTAGTTGTCGTTGGTAGCGTTTTCGCCGTCCGGCCCGTTGCCCGGGCTGTTACTCCCAGCACGTTCAACGATACGTTCCAGGGCTGCCCATGGTCGGGTTACACGCGATTGCTGGGCGGCGCCGCGTTTGGCAAACATCGTCCGTTCGCAGCACCGATGCCAAGCATTAGTTGAGGAGGTTCACGGTGAGACTGGTGAAGGTTGGACCGAGGATCGTCGTGGGTCTCGCCATCGCACTGGGGGCCCTGTCCGTGAGCGCTGCAATGGCGTCTGTAGTCGCTTCCGGCTCCGACAGTCAGGATGTGCGGCAGCCCGGCGACACGACGCCGCCCGAATCAATCATCGCCCAGGGGGATGGCGCGCAGGCGCAAGCCCTATCCGATGGGATCATCTCGCCTGTGGAGTATCAGGCGGCCATTGAGGCGACGTTGGCATGTGTCACCTCTGCCGGCCTCCCGGCCCAGGTTCTGCGCCCGCACGAGCGGTCGACGGCCGCGTTTGTTGTCGAGGGTGAACGCCTTCCAGAGGATGCAGGCGAGGTCGTCAAAGGCTGCATGGCACGCAATTTCCATGCGGTGAGCTATGCGTGGTCTGTTCAGCACCGCCCGTCTGAGGCGGGAATCCGTCACGCACGGCAGCAGTTGGAAGCCTGCCTTGGAGCGGAGGCGAGGAGCTGGACCAATGGCAGTCCGCCAGGGGCCGCAGAGATCGCAGCAATCCTCAGGGGGGGAAGCGAATCGGAGGTACGAGCGTTTTTCGAATGTGCCAGGCGGGTGGAGTCGGAAACCGGGATCGCACCGTAGCAGCGTGCCGTCCGGGGGCCCTCATCCTCACCTGCAGGCCCGCGGACGGCACGTTCGAACGTGACGGAGCGCGGCGCGCGGTTGTCGTGTCCGGCACGATCCGGGGTCTTCTGCAACATCTCGCGAGAGCCAGCCCGAAACCCCACAACCCTCGCCCGGCCCTGCCCCGGGGAGCGAACTTGAGACATGAATGTGATTGACGAAAACACTGCCGCCCGCGGCGCTCGATCTCAGCGCATGCGCCCGCTGTTGCTGGCCTGTGCTATCGCCGGAATGGCTTCGCTGTCCTGCGATGGCGACGCCGCAACCACCGGGGACGAGGCAACGCCGGCTCCCAGCTTCACTGCCACGTTCAGCCCGAGCCCGGCCCAAACGCGCCTCGAAGAACTGCCCGCTGTCGTGGCGGTGGTTCGAGACGCCTTCCTTCAACGCGATGTCGAACAGCTGGTTGGACTCACGTCGCCAGTGTCCCTGCCCTGCGTGGCCGAGGTCACAGACAAGGTCAAGGGCCCGGTCTGCCCGGCAGGGGTCTCGCCCGGGACAGCCCTGCAGGCGCTCCCGTTCGCCGTCTGCCAGGGTGGCTGGACCACGGACTTCGCGGACGCATTCGGCCGCATGACGGAGCGGGCAGGCCGTCTCGCCGTGGTGGCCGAGATGGGGAAGGCGCCCGCGGACTGGCCCCAGGCGTACACATACGGCGACCTGCTGCTCGTATTCGAGCCCCGGGACGAACCGAAGCCCATTGACGCTGTCGCGATCTATGTCGAGGACGGGCTCATCGTCAGGGCGCAGAACGGTTGCCGGACCGTTGAAGGTTTCGTTGAGCAGGAGAATCCGAGGCCGACGGTGCTGTGGCTGGCGCCGTAGCTACCGGAAGAGCGCCCGCAGCCCGCGAAGAACAAGCCACGCGCCCGCCGCACCCGCCAGGATGAGCGGCCACAGGGCCGCCGGGTCCTTCACCTGGTGGAACGTGGCGTGGCCGTCCCGGACTTCGATGTAACCAAGGGGCGCGGCGCTCACCGCGCCGCCACCGCCGACGCCCTGGCCGTGGCCGCTCTCGTACGTGTCCTCTTCACCCCCGGAGCCGCCCCCGCCGCCAAACATCCAGCGTACCTTCGCCACGGGGATGACGGTCACCCCATCTCGCTCCACGGGATCGCCAAAGACGGCGTGGGCCGAGGCCCTGCCCCCAACGCGCTCCATGAGATTGTCGATGAATGTCGCGACGTGCCCGGTGACAGCATCGCGAGCTTCGGCGGTAGCAGCGTCAAATTCAAGTGTCATTCTCTGACCCCCGGAAAGGAATTGCCGGCCTCAGGGTAACAGCTTGCGAGTTGCGGAGATGCCGGCCGGTCTGGCGTGTCGCTGCCGCACCTTGACAGGGCCGGATGCGAACGTAGGCTTGGCTTACTCCTGAAAACGGAGGTGGGGGACGATGTCCGTGGTCGCGTGGGTACTGATCGAGACTGAAGTCGGCAGCGCGCGCGCCGTGTCAGAGGCTGTTGCTGCCATCAGCTTCCCGGGTCTGCGCGTCCTCGCCGCAGACACTGTGACCGGGCCACACGATGTGATCGCGCGGTTTGAAGCAACGGACTTCGATACCTTCAACGCGGCGATGGAGGCCACCGTCGGCGCCATCCCGGGCGTAGAGCACACGGTTACCTGCATGGCCTTTCATGCAGGGTAGCCTCGCCGCCGCCACCGTCTTCGGGCCTGGTTGCACCCACGGACATTGACGTGCGCGTCAAGGTAAATGTGCTAGGATGGACACATGGCAGGTGATGGCCCTCAGCCCGAAGGGTACCTCCAGATTGGCGAGGCGGCAGCGCGTGCGGACGTAACCCAGCGCACCCTGCGCTACTACGAAGAGAAAGGGCTGCTCAGGCCGCCCACGCGCATGGAGGGTGGCTTCCGGCTCTATTCGCCCGATGACATGGAACGCGTACGGCGGATAAAGGAGCTGCGTGACCTGCTCGGCTTCTCCCTCGCTGATATCAAGGAGATGATCGAGGCCGAGGACGTGAAGGAGCAGATCCGCAGCCACTGGCGCCGCGATGCCGACATCTCCGAGAAGGCTGCCGAGATCCGCCGGGCGAGAGAAGTCACGCTCCAGCAGATAGCGCTGGTCGACGAGAAAATGGGACGGATGGCGGAGATGCGGCGCCAGCTGGACGCGCGCCGCGAGCGGTACGATACGTGGCTCCATGCCAACGCCCCGGCAGGGGCCGCCGCCGGCGACCAGGCAGACGGCGCCTGACCCCCGGGGCCGCGGATCGGCGCCGAGCGCGTCGTTTCGCAAGCGGCTAAGCTGGTTCCATGTCTCTGCTGGATGGGATGGGACGGCCGCTTCGCGATCTTCGCATCTCGGTCACTGATCGCTGCAATTTCCGCTGCACCTACTGCATGCCGAAGGAGGTCTTCGGGCCGGACTACGCGTTCCTGCCGCGCGAACGCGTCCTCACATACGAGGAGGTGATCCGGCTCGCGAGGATCTTCGCCAGCCTCGGTGTGGAGAAGATCCGCCTCACCGGCGGAGAGCCGCTGGTGAGGCGCGACCTCGACCGGCTGATCGCGGGTCTCGCGGAGATACCAGGCCTGGGCGACATCACCCTCACCACCAACGGTTCCCTCCTCCGCGCGCAGGCCCAGAAGCTCAAGGACGCCGGCCTCAGGCGGATAACGGTCAGCCTCGACACGCTCGACGATGCAATATTCCAGAGCATGAACGATGTAGGCGTGAGCGTTCGCACGGTGCTCGATGGCATCGCTGCCGCCGCTGAAGCGGGGCTCCGGCCCGTGAAGTTGAACGCGGTTGTGCAGCGTGGGGTGAACGATCACACGATCGTGGACCTCGCCCGCCACTTCAAGGGGACCGGACACATCGTCCGCTATATCGAATTCATGGACGTGGGCAACACGAACGGTTGGAACCTGGAGAGCGTCGTAACCGCACGCGAGATCGTGACCCGGATCAACGCCGAGCTTCCAATCGAGCCCGTCAAGCCGAACTACCGGGGCGAGGTCGCGCGGCGCTGGCGCTACCTCGATGGCTCGGGAGAGATCGGCGTCATCGCCTCGATCACGCAACCCTTCTGCGGCGATTGCTCGCGCATGCGCATCTCCGCCGAGGGCGAGGTGTTCACCTGCCTGTTCGGGTCGAAGGGATATGACCTCCGCTCACTCCTGCGCGGCGGCGCCAGCGATGCGGAGGTCGGCCGCGCCATCGAACGCATCTGGGGCCCTCGTACGGACCGCTACTCCGAAATCCGCACCGAGTCCACGAAAGGCCTGCCAAAGGTAGAGATGTCGCGCATCGGGGGTTAGCCTGCAGGAACTCCCGGCGCGAGCAGCTTCCAGAACTCTGAGTCGAACGATGAGCGGGCGGCGGAGGTCTCGTTGGCCGTGGCGCCCTGCCGTACGACCACCGCTTCGAGCGCCGGGAGCACATAGATGCGGTTGTCGCCCGCGCCCATTGCGGCGAACAGGTCCGCCGGCGCCTCCTTGATCAGGGACCCGGGTCGCGAAGTGGGATTCGGCACCGGCAGCATGTGGGAGGCCTTCCCATTCAGCCACCAGAGGTATCCATAGGACAGGTTGAGGCCCTGTGATGTGCTGATGGACTCCTGCCAGTAGGCCCGGTCGGCCAGGACTGGCTGCCCGTCCCAGGAAGCGCCGGCGAGCGCCAGCAGTCCGAATCGAGCCATGTCCCGGGCCGGCATCACCAGGCCGGTCATCGGGGAGCCATCGGGCATCTTCATTGCGGCGCGGTCGCGCCAGGTGGTGGCTAACATGCCCGTGCGCCGGGTGAGCGTTTCCTCCATGAACTGCTGAACCGGGATCCCGGCCGCACGCTCAAGCACTTGCTTCGTCAGGTGATAGGCGGGGTTGTTGTAGTACCAGGCCGTGCCCGGCGCGGCCACAAACCCGAGGGCGTCATCGAGACCGCAGGTCATTGTGACGAGATGCCGGACCGAGATGTCCCTCTCTTTCGGGCCTGCTTTCGACCACCCGTCGCCAAGATGTTGGGATACAGGATCATCGAGGTCCAGGAGACCCCTTTCTCGCGCAGCGCCGACAAGGATGGAGACGACACTCTTCTGGGCCGAGGCGACATCGCCGGCGAACCTTCGCGAGCCGTAGTTCCAGTAGCCTTCGTACATGATCCGGCCGCGATGGAGGATGATCAGCCCGGTGGTGCGATGGGACGAAGCCCACGAAGCCGCACTGGAAACGGCGGACGGGTCCCAGCCCGCGCCGGCGGCGGTAGTGGTCTCCCAGGTATCTCCAGAGAGGGGCGGGAAGTAGAGGCCAGGAACGGCAGCAGCGCGGGTGGGGGAATCCATTGGGGTGGCGGTCTCCTTGCCGGGTGGAACGGCGGAACCCGGGCGGCGGCGGTCGCGGCAGGCGACCGGTCCCAGGGCCGCGATGCCCAGCGCCGCCGCGGATTGCAACATCTGCCGCCGGGTAAGCAAACGGTTCCGCATGGCCACAGCCTACACTCCGCGACGGAGCAGGTTACCGCTCGATATCGATAACGAGCCGGGCCGGGTCCTGGTGCGCGGTGACCCGGAACGAGGTCTTTTCCTTCGAGCCGATCACCCATGCAATCACGCCGCCACCGTCGCAGACCTGTGTAGCCTGGACGAGAGCGCCGCTGCCGCCGCGGAAGTCCGTGCGCGCGACGGTATCTCCGTTCGCCGCCGGGCTCAGCAGTACGGAGATGATCGCCTTGCCGGCCACCACACCGAAGGGGGTAGCCGTTGGGGCCGGGGTGTCGGTGGGCTCAGGGGCCTCGGTGGGCGTGCCGCGCCCGCGGGGCACGGTGGGCGTGGGCGGGACGGGTGTGGGCGGCGGTGGTACATCGGATGGACAGGGCGGGACCTTGTCCACGAACTGCACTGTGTAGCCCGGGAGCGTCTTGCCCGTGAACTCGAAGACGATCGTGTCGAACTGGACCCCGGTCCCAACGCGCACGTTCTTGACCGTGACCACCTCGCCCGAAGTGGCCGGCGCGGAAACTGGTGAAACGGAGCCACCGAACTGGGAGGCCGGAGTCGGCGATGCTCCCGTGGCCGGGGTTGGGCTTGCAGCAGTCTGCGTCGCCCCGGCGGACGGGGTGGCAGGAGCGCTGGTTGGGGCGGGCGTGCCGCTCTCATCGGAATCATCGCTGCCGCAGGCCTGCCCGGCAAGGGCCAGCAAACCAGTGAGCACGAGTACGTGGGCGCCCCGGACGATCAATCGCACATCCTAATGATCGTCCGCGGCGCCCTTGTGCGACAGCGCTCCCGGATTACTTGAGCACGTCAATTGCTATCCGTACCGGGTCCTTGAGCCTGGAAAACTTGAAGTCCTTCTTGCCGCTCACGCCGATCGCCCAGCTAACGTGGCCCTCGAAATCGCAGGTGCGGACGACTTCCTGGACCACCTGGCCCGGCCCGGCGACCTTGAGCTTGTCGAAGGTTGCCTTGCCCTGGTCATCGTGCGCAGCCGCCTGGGTGAAGGTGACGAGCAGGATTGCCTCGCCCTTAACCTGTACGGGCTCCCCGGAGGCGCACTGCGTGACGCTGTCCACATACTCGACCTTGCCCGGAGGGAAAGCTGTGCCCTGGAACTCGAACACGACGCGGTCGCCGAGTTTCTGCGCCCCGGTGCGGACATCCTCCAGCAGGGCCGTCCCGGTGAAGTTCGAAGGGTCTGCCTTGAGGGTGCGAGGGTCGGTGGAGCCGGGGCCGAGGGCATCGATGGCGCCATCGCCAGGCGTGGGCGAGGTGGCCGGCTTCGTCGACGATGGCGATGGTTTCCCGGGAGTGGCGCGCCCGGTGGCCGATGCAGGCGGAGTGGGCGAGACCTTCGGTGTCCCGCCGGCCAGCGTCGTGGTAGACAAGGGTTCGGTAGGCTGCTCGAGCGTTTCTTCCTTGTCGCTGCAGGCAGCCAGCAGGAGCAGGGCAGCTGCGGCTGCGAGCATGGTCGATGTTCGCCAGGTCTTTGCGGTCATGGATTCCTCCTCCGGTCACTGTGTCGTGCAGTGGGAGCTGAACGGCTAATCCCGGACAGGGTGGTGCTCGGTCTCCTGCGATCCCTGCACCGGGATCAACTCCAGGATGGCGGAGAGCCGGTGCGAAGTGCCGCGGGTGCCCCGGTGGAAGGTTAAGGGCTGTTTCCGCTGCGCGCGCGGATGGCATCGCAGGCCCGTGCCAGGAAGCCTGCATCGACCGTGCCGCGATGGGTCTCCTCGGTCCATAGCGCCAGCAGCTCACCCTCCTCGGCGCCCGGGTTGCGCGCCCGGATTGCGTTATAGCGCAGCAGGTTCAGCTGGTGCATCCATTCGAGCATGTGGTTTAGCCGCTCGACGGTTGTCATCGCCCGCCAGCGCGCGTGCATGGCAGCCGCCGCTTCAGGCGTCGTATCGAGTTTCGCGACTGGCGTCCAGGGCTTTCCTGAGCCGGAGCTCGCCAGGCCAATGCTGGAAATACTCTTCGTCTTCACTGAACAGGCTCATGCTCATTATGGACCTGACGCCGGCGAGTTGCCTCTCGGAGCCCGGCATCTGCGCCCATGCCAACTTGCTGAGGACAAGGTCGTCGGGTGCAATCACCGGGATTGCGGTGCCGTGCCAGCCAAACACTTTCCGGCGAGCGAACGCGGACTGCTGGTAGGGCTCGCGTTTCAGCGGAATGAAGTCAATCTTCGGCCCATCTGTCACTGGAATCGCGTTGAACATCATGCCCGTCCGGAGCGAGTCGTCCACCATCCGGGGGTCGAGGAAGTACTCGGGCTCGAATGCGGCGCAGAACAGCGCCACCCGAAGGCCTTCGCAATCAAGGATCACGTCTATGTCCACAGTGGTCCGGTTGTGCCCGTAGAGGAAAGCGGCGATGGAGCGGGTCAGCATCCAGGGGACATCGAGCATCTGCAGCCGTTGCGCGAGGAGCGTCACGGCATCAACCGGGTTGGTTGGCGGCATCCTCGCTCCTATCCAGGGTCCGTGAGCGGCGCGCGAGCACCTCCGATAGCGTTTCGCCCAGTGCAGCTTCGACCTGCGCAACATGGGCGGCATCGTGTTGGGCCCAGTGCTCCACCCAGGAGGCGACGGAGAATTCCCCGTAGACCTCGTGTCTGCCCGTACGCACCCAGTCCGCCGGTTCGAGCGCTTCAAGGATATTCAGACTGGCCTGCCGCTGCAGGGCGAAATCGCCCAGGAGTTGCTGCTTGCGGTCGCGGCTGCGGTTCCGGGCAGCGGCCCAGGCCTTCTCGTCGAAATCAGGGAAGACGGGGTGGCGCTCGGCGAGCATGCGTTCAAGGCGCGTGCGCATCACCAGGTACTCATCGTCGCGAAGGTGCGCGAGGATGGTGCGCACCGGCCACTCCCTGGGGGCGGAAGCGTCAAGCCGGGCATCGCTGACCTCCGCTACCAGGTGGGCGAGCGTCCGGGGTGTGGCAACGAGCCGGTCGAGCAGGTCGCGGTGCTCCATGGGGCCATGTTACCGGTTCGCCCCCGGGGGCTTGCGAAGTTTGGCCCGGTGGTCTCAGATCGGCCCTATCCCGGCCCCGGAGGCCAGCCATGCCTTACCAGACCGTCCTTGTCGAAAAGCGGGGGGATGTCGGAATCGTCACCCTCAACCGGCCCGAGCGCATGAACGCGATCGACAACACGATGTCGGTCGAGATCGGTGACGCCGTCACGGAGCTGAACGGCGACCCGGCTGTGGGCGCCATTGTTCTCACCGGGGCAGGCCGAGCCTTCTGCTCGGGGGCGGACTTCTCCCGTTTCGAAGATGCCATCCGGATGAGCGAGGGACAGGCTGTCTCACGGCCCCGTTTGCCGTTCAACTGGGTCGAGTTGGTGAGGAATGGCAAGCCCATCGTGTGCGCCATCAACGGCGCCTGCATTGGCGCTGGGCTCACACGCACCCTGCCCTGCGACGTCCGCATCGCCTCGACGAACGCGAAGTTCTCGATGCGCTTTGTGAAAGTTGGCATTGTTGAGGAAATCGCGAGCTCGCAGATCCTGCCGCAGATCGTAGGGTTGCAGGTGGCGGCCGACCTCATCATGTCGGGCCGTACCTTCGGCGCCACGGAAGCGCTGGAGCTGGGCATTGTCATGAAGGTCGCGGAACCCGAAAGCCTCATGGAAGAGGCCCTGGCGCTGGCCGCTACCTACGCCGAAAACGGGACCGCAACGGTGGTGGAGGCCAAGAAGCTGCTCTATGTGAACTACGCGGAATGCGACATTGCCGTGGTCCAGCAGCGCGAACGCGAGGCGCTGGAGCGTTGCTACGGCAGCCCGGAACAGCGTGAGGCGGTGGCCGCGTTCCGGGAGAAACGGCCCCCTGACTTCCGCAGGCTGCGCTGAGGGAGGCTTCGCCGGTGCGCGGCCGCCAGCGCGCTGGTAAGCTCCCGGTATGCGCCTGCTGACAGCCACCGATAGCTCTCCTCGCTCGCTTCGAGTCCTCCCGCACGCTGCGAAGTTCGCCTCAGGCCTCGGCCTTGAGCTGGTGCTCGCGCGGGTCTTTGACCCCCGTGTGGACGCAGCGTCGGAGCGCGGAGTCACCCTCGCCGAAGCAACGGAAAGCGCTACCCGCCGCTGGCGCGAAGAACTGCAGGCCCTGCTTCAGCGCGAGGGGATCGCCGGTGAGGCCCTGGTCGGGCAGAAGGGCCGTGCCGAGGAGATGCACGCCGCCCTGCTCCGCACGGCCGAAGAGGCCGGGGCGGTAATGCTGGCGATTGATTCGCGGGGGGCGGGCGCGCTACGCCACGCGCTCCTTGGCAGCGTCGCCATGGGGGTCGTCAGCGGCTCGAAGCTGCCGGTGCTGGTGACAGGGCAGGCGGCCGAACCGCCGGCGCCTGCTGGCCCGCTGCGAATCATAGTGACGAATGATGGCTCGCCCGCCGCCCTGGACGTGGTGAACGAGCTGGTCCCGCTTCTTGCCGGGAAGCCCGTGGCGGTCACCCTCCTCCGGGTCTACGAGGCGGCGATCGGTGATGCGGGCAAACAGGCCGAGGAACAGCAGGCACTGGCTGCGCTGCGACAGGTGGCAGCGCTGTTCCCCGGCGGGCCCCTGGTCGATGTGGTGGTTGTGGCCGCGCGGGAGTTCGAGAAGGTGGATGCGGCAATCGTCCGCATCGCCCGGGAGCGCGGGGCGAATGCGATCGCCATGTCGACTCACGGGCACAGCGCCCGCCGGCACCTGCTGGCAGGGAGTGTTGCCCTCGGCGTGCTGGGCAAATCGACCACGCCGCTTATCCTCGCCCGTGGCGGCTAGGAGGTGGAACTGAGCGGCGTTCGCCGAGCACCCAGTGGCGGCGGCGCTCCTTCCGGTAGCTCAGGCCGAACTGGCGGATAGCTGCATCGCGGATGCAGGCAGCGGCGATGGCGGGGTCATCGGTCACGGTCAGGCGATCCAGGTCGGCCGCATCGATGGTGCCAAGGCCGACCATGGCCTCCCGCATGAACGTAACCATCGGGTTCCAGTACTCCGAGCCCATGAGCACGATCGGGAAGTCCTTTATCTTGCCGGTCTGGATGAGGGTGGCGGCCTCGAAGACTTCGTCCAGGGTGCCGAAACCCCCGGGCATGCCTACGAAGGCATAGGAGTACTTGACGAGCATCACCTTGCGCACGAAGAAATGGCGAAAGAGCACCATCCGGTCGAGATATGGGTTGGGCTCCTGTTCGTGCGGCAGCTCGATGTTGCAGCCGATTGAGCGGCCACCGGCTTCCCGCGCTCCCCGGTTGGCGGCCTCCATTATCCCCGGCCCGCCGCCAGTCATGACCGTGAATCCCGAACGTGCGAGCTCAGCGCCGAGGCGCCGGGCCAGGTCGTAGTAGGCGTGCTCTTCCGGAAAGCGCGCCGAACCGAAGACCGTGACGCATGGCCCGACGAAGTGCAACACGCGGAAGCCGTTGATGAACTGCCAGGCGACGCGCAGCGTCCACGCCAGCTCCGCCAGCCGCGACTGGGGCCCGGCCAGGTAGCGCTCCTCCCCGCCCGACCGTACGAGGTCGAGTGGCGGCTCGACTGTCGGCGGCGGCGGTTCAAGGTTGCGTGGCGGAGTCATGGCCTCAGCATACGTCGAGACTCGGCGAAGGCGCGCTATGCCCAGGCGGCGAGGCGGGCTTCGAAGGCCGCACGGATCCTGGCAGCAGCAGGCGGGGACGCAAGCTCACCGAAGCCCTCGAGGCGCAGTTCGAGGTAGTCGCGCGCGGAAGCAAGGCTGGTTACGTCGTCGTTTGCGGCCGCTTCGGCAAGGAAGGCCGCTGCAAGCTGCTCGGAATGCGATTCGAACAGCGCCCGCGCGGCATCGAGACTGAGCGCATCGGCATCGAGGCCGAGGATACGCGCCAGCTGTATGAGCCGCAGGTCAGGCGGCATCGGCTCAGCCCGTGATTTCCTCGCGAGCGGGTGAGGGCTTGATCTTGTTGTAGCAGGTGCTGCAGTAGACTGGCCGTTCACCGCGCGGGACGAACGGCACCTCCGTCATCTGGCCGCAGTCGGCGCAGGCAGCGGGGTGCATCTGGCGAGGGGTCTTGCCACCAAAGCTCGCGAAGTTGCCGTAACGCACGTAGCCGTCGTTCTCTTCGAGCGTGCTGCGCGTCGCCCGCCGGGCCGTCCGGCACGATGGGCAGCGCGTGGGCTCGTTCATGAGCCCCTTGTTGGCGTAGAACTCCTGCTCGCCGGCGGTGAAAACGAAGTGCGTGCCACAATCGCGGCAGGCGATTTGCTTATCGGCAAAGGCCAAGGGACAGAGACTCCTTCTTTCGATCTGCGCATGCAGGTCTGTTATCCACTGTAGCAGAAGCATCCGCGCCGGTCAGTTCGCGCATCCGGGTTTCGGCGGCCACACCCGTCACCTGCTCTTGACTCCAGGCCATTCACCTGGTGAAGCGCCCGGGCTGGCCGGTGCTAACATCCCGCGGGATTGCCATGCGCATCACCTTCGCGTTCCCTCCCCTCCAGTTCCTCCTCTGCGTATGGAGCGTTGTGGCCTGCTCTGATCGGCAACCCTCCCGGGCGGACGTCCAGCCGGGCGCCTCACTCACGCCGGGGGCCGTTTCCCCGGGTGTCGCCAGGGATGGAACGGCATCGCCCACGCCTGGCGAACCGCCGTCCCTTCGAAAAGAAGGGTGCGAGGTCCGCTCGTCGCCCGGCGCTGGCGGCCCGGTGACAGACCCCCGGGGCCCGTACTACCACCGGGTAGCCATTGCCCACACCCCCGATGGCATCCATCTGAGCGGTGCGACGGTCGTGCTCGAACATGCCTCCGTGCCGGATGGCGTGAAGCGCGCCGATGGCTCCGTTCTCATCTACTACGTGAATGGCGCCGACCACGGCGTCTTCGTCGCTCGTGTCGAAGGCGATACGGCCGTGCCCATCGGTCCGATCACCCTCGACGGTGTCAGCAAGCCCGGGGGAGTGGTGGACCCCGACGCCACGCTCCTGCCCTCCGGCACGATCAGGCTTGCCTACATGAGCGGGTTCGGCCCCGGGGGCGGCGCCGGTGGATGGACCATGTGCCTCGCCGATTCAACCGACGGCGTGAACTTCACCGTCATCGGCCAGGCCCTGCGCTTCACCGATGCCACTTCCACCGACCCTTCCATTGTGCAATTGGCCAACGGGGACTGGCTCATGGCCGTCTCCCAGGGGCAGAACACGGTGCTCGCGAAATCCGCCGACGGGCTCCGCTACGAGGTGTACGCGACCGCCGGCTACGGCGGAGTGCCCGAAATCAACGTGCTGCCGGGCGGCTGGTTGCGGCTCTACGTGTGCGCAGCGGGTGGCCTGGGAACCTACATCTCAAAGGACAACGGGGCGACCTGGCAGTATGAGACTGCCATCGCCAACCCTATCGCCGGCTCGAAGCTCTTCTGCGACCCGTCGGTGGTGACCGGGACGGACCTGTTTGTCTTCAAGGTCGGGGAATAGCCAGCAGCCACCACCTCCAGGCCGTTCTCTCGCCTTGCCCCCGCGGGTGATACGGTAGCTGCGAGGCTCGCGCGTGCGAGCAGGCCCCCAGCGATGACCGATGAACTCCCCGATGATCGACCCCACCGCCGGCGCGAATACTCCGGACCGGCCTCGACGCTCGGGGTGGCGGCCCTCGTGGTACTCGTGGTCGGGCTCGCGATCTGGCTCTTCGAAATCCGCGCGCCCGCCGGGACCGGTGGAGCGGACGACGGCTTCGGCGTGGTTGACCTTCCCGCCGCGCTGAACCCCACGGGAAAGAAGCCCGTGGCCGAGCCGGGTCGCGCTGCCCCCAACTTCGCCCTCCGCGACCTGGATGGGGAAAGGACCGAGCTCGCCGACTTCCGGGGGCGCCATGTGCTGCTCAACTTCTGGGCGAGCTGGTGCGGGCCCTGCAGGGGCGAAACCCCCGACCTGCAGGCCCTCCAGCAGCGCGCGGGGGGCGCCAGCTTCACCGTAATCGGTGTGAACCAGCAGGAGTCGCCAGGCGACGCGCGGAGCTTCGCGGAGCAGTTCGGCGTCACCTATCCCGTGCTCCTCGACCGCTCGGGAGAGGTCTCGAACGCGTTCCGCGTGGGCCGTGGGCTGCCCGTGAGCGTCCTGGTCAGCCCGGAAGGCGTGGTCCTGCGGACATACATGGGGCGCGTCTCAGCCGAGGACCTGGCGGCTATTGAGGCGGAGTACCTGGAGTGAGCATCCCCGTGCGTCGCCTCGAGGCTCCCCTGCGGCCCGGTGGTCTTGACCCCTTCCGTTTCCTCTGGCAGCTGCTTACGAACGTGAAGTTCGCTCTTCTCCTGGTTGGCACAGCCGGCCTGGCGGGGCTCGTGGGGGTGGTTGTTCCCCAGCTCCCGGCACCGATGCGCGGCAACCCCGCCGCTCGAGCCGCCTGGTTGGAGCTTCAGCGAGAGGACTTCGGCGCATTCACCGATCCATTCGACCGGCTTGGCCTCTTCGACGTCTTCCATTCATGGTGGTTCACGGCGCTGTGGGCGCTGATCATCGTCGCGGTCACCGTCTGCACGGTCAGCCGCTTCCTGCCCACCTGGCGAAGCGTGCACCGGCCCCCGAAAACCGTCGCCAGCCGATACTTCGAGTCCGCCCACCACCGGGCTGAATTCTCCCACCAGGGCGGCGCCGCGGCGGTCGAGAGGCTGCTAGCGAAGAAACGCTACCGTGTGGAGCGCGTGAAATCGGAGAGCGATGCCGAATACCTCTTCGCGGAGCGCTACCCCTGGAGCCACTACGGCACCTTCCTGAGCCACCTCGCGCTGCTCATGCTTCTCGTGGGTGGTCTGCTCACTGTCTTCGCAGGGTTCGATCGCACGCTCGTGGTTGCTGAGACGACGCCGGCCGCGCCCGTCCTCGCTGACCCTGGCCCGGGACAGATCTTCGTGCGCGTCCTCGATGCCGTGCGAGGGGTCGACAGCGACGGCAACATCGTCGACTACCGCAGCCTCATCGAGGTTCGCCGGGGAGATGAGACCGAACGGTGCACCACCACCGTCAACGACCCGTGTTCCGCCTTCGGCTACCGCGTTCACCAGGCTGCCTTCTTCGACGACATAGGCCGCCTGCGGATCACCGCCCCCGATGGCCGCCTCCTCTACGACGACATTATCGACTTCGAAAACCGGACCACGGCGGTCCCCTGGCTGCGCGTGACGGACGCCAGGGGGAACGTGGTCTTCGACCAGGAGACCCCCCAGGCTGCCACTGAACCGGGCAGCCAGTCCGGTCCCGAAGACGACGTCGCCCTGGGGTGGGTGGACTTCCCTTCGCTCGCCGGCGGAGGCGCACTTATCTCACTTCCCGTGGCGTGGCGCGTGGTCGAGGGCGAACTGCGCGTCCTGCTCCTCGCGAACGATGCTCCCGCGGCCGTGCTTTCGCCGGGCATGGCGGGGACCGTCGGCGAGTACCGGGTCGAGTTCCGGCAGCCACGGGCCATCCCGGCGATGCAGATCGATGACATGCCCGGCGCCGTCTCCGGGGATGGGACGGTTGTCGCCCAGATGCCGGCCGGGCGGGACGGCCGCCCCTACCTGTTTGTCAGCGGTATCGATAGCGACAACGTTGAGCTTGCGGTTGACCAGGCTGTACGAACGCCCGGAGGCTACACGTACACCTTTGGGGGCCGCGTTGAGGCGGCGGGTCTGAGCGTCCGCCGGGACCCGGGCGACACCTTCATCTGGGTGGCGGTGGCCATGGCGATGGCCGGCCTTTCGATCACGTTCTACGTCCCGCGGCGCCGGTTGTGGGTGAAGGTGACGCCTTCGCGGACCTACCTTGCGGGGATGGCGGAGCGCACCACACGTTTCGGCCGCGAGCTCCGCCTTATCGGGGCCGAGCTTGGCGCCCGCGACGTGCTCCTCCCCGGGGACATGCATGCGGACTGAGCGGACCGTTGCCCCTGTCCCCGGCGCTCCATGCTACGATCCCGGACGGGCCGCATTCGCGGCACAACGGTGAAGGCGGTCGCGCTTGTCAGCTCACCCTGAGGTCGACCGGGCACGCATCATCAGCGCCGTCCGGGAGCTTCTCATTGCCATCGGCGATGACCCCGCCCGCGACGGCCTGCGCGACACGCCGCGGCGGATCGCCGAGATGTATGCCGAGGTGTTCTCTGGCATGGCGGAGGACCCCGCATCGTTCCTGGGAACCACCTTCGAGGTCGCCCACGACGAGATGGTCATCCTGCGCAACATCCCCTTCTACAGCATGTGCGAGCATCACCTGCTGCCCTTCCACGGCGAGGCCCATGTCGGCTACGTGCCCGATGGCCGCGTGGTCGGGATCAGCAAGCTGGCGCGCGTGGTTGAGACCTGCGCCCGGCGCCCCCAGGTCCAGGAGCTGCTCACCAGCCAGGTCGCGGAGACGATCATGGCGGGGCTGAAGCCCGACGGCGTAGCGGTGGTGATCGACGCCGAACACCTCTGCATGACCATGCGCGGCGTGCAAAAGCCCGGCAGCCGCATGGTGACAAGCGCCATGCGGGGCAGCTTCCGCAAGTCGCCGGTGACGCGGGCCGAGTTCCTTTCGCTGGTACACGGCCGGTGAGCGACCTCGCCAGCGCGATCACAGGGACACGCCTGGCGATCACGTCCGAGGCATTCGATACGCTGCGCCCGGAATGGGCCGCGTTGCACGCCACAATCCCCGGCGCGGCGCCCTTTCTGCACCCGGCCTGGCACGCGACCTGGCTGCGGCACTTCGGTGGTGAAAGCGCGCCGGTTTTCCTCGCCTGCCGCGAGGGCGACGCCCTGGTGGGGGTCGCGGCGCTAGAGATCGCCGGCGACACTGCCCGCCAGCTTGGCGACTACCACGTCTGTGACTACGCCGGGCCGCTCGCCCTCCCGGGCCGCGAAGCCCGCGTTGCCGCCGGCCTGCTCGAGTGGCTCATGGAGGACCTGACCACCCGGCTGCTGCTCTGGGGCATCCCCGAGGATTCGCCGTTGGTGTCCGCCTTCGGAGCGGCAGCCGGTGCCTCGGGCTGGCTTCTGGAGGCAGCGGACGAGGCTATCGCCCCCCGGGCGCGGCTGCCCGGCGATTTCGAGACGTTCGTTGCCGGCCTCTCGAAGAAGGACCGGCACGAGCTGCGGCGGAAGATGCGAAACCTGGAAGCGGCCGGGCAGGTCACCTTCGAGGTGGGTCTCGAGCCGGGCGCCATTGAGGCCCGCATCGACCTTTTCCTGCAGATGATGCGCGCAAGCCGCGAGGACAAGGACGAATTCCTTACCCCGCGGATGGAGGCGTTCTTCCGGGACCTGGCGCGGACCATGGGCGCCGAGGGGCTGGCGCGGCTGGGAACGCTCCTGCTCGATGGGAAACCCGTGGCCATGCTCTTCTGGTTCGAGAACGAGGAGACGGCCTTCCTCTACAACAGCGGCTACGACCCCGCCTTCGCCCATCTTGCCGTGGGCCTTCTTTCGAAGGCGCACGCCATTCGCGACGCAATTACCCGGCGCAAGCGCGTTTTCGACTTTCTCCGCGGCGAAGAGGAGTACAAGCGCAGGCTGGGCGGGGCCGATGCCCGGGTGCTCACTTTGAGCCTGGCCCAGCGGCGAGGCTGAAAGCCGCCGGCCGGCCATCGCCCGGCCGGCAGACGCTTCTCCGATGCGGCACAATAGTCTGGCTATGTCCATCCATCGAGGAGACCGAGCCTGATGCGGATAGCCCAGGTCTCGGCACACACCAGCCCGCTCGCACCCCTCGGCGGCCGCGAGACCGGCGGAATGAACGTCTATGTGCTTGAGCTCTCGCGCGAGCTTGCGAGGCTCGGCTACGAGGTGGACATCTTCACGCGGCGCGACGGCGACCTTCCGCGCGTCGAACGCGTGGCGCCGAACCTCCGCCTGGTGCGGCTCGATGCCGGGCCCCCCGAGCCGGTTGAGAAGGAAGAGATCGTGGCCTGCCTGCCAGAATTCGCGCGCGACATGCGCCGCTTCACCCACAGCGAAGGCCGCGGCTACGACGTCATCCACAGCCACTACTGGCAGAGCGCCTGGGCGGCGAGGGCCATCGCCCGGCACCTGCGCGTCCCGCACGTGGTCATGTTCCACACGCTGGGCGAAGTGAAGAACCGGGCCCGCATCAGCGAACACGAACCGGCCCGGCGCATCCGCCATGAGCGTGCAATCGCCCGGCGGGCGACTGCCATCATCACCGCCAGCAGCCACGAGCGGCAGCTTCTCGCCCGCTACTACGGCGCCCGGGAAGCGCAGATGCACACTATCCCGTGCGGGGTTGATATCAACCTCTTCCGGCCTCATGACCAGCGATCGTGCCGCCGCCAGCTCGGGGTCAACCCGTCTGGCCCCGTGCTGTTGTGGGTGGGGCGTCTGGAGAAGCTGAAAGGCGTGGACATCCTCATCCAGGCGCTGGCCGAGCTCGACAGGCGAGACTTCACACTGCTCGTGGTTGGCGGAGATGAGCGCGCCGCGGACCTGAAGGCAGAGCTCCAGGCGCAGGCGGCCGAGGCGGGGCTTGCCGCCAATGTGCGCTTCGTGGGCGCCGTTCCCCATGATGAGCTGCCGGTCTACTACTCGGCGGCGGACGTCTGCGTGGTTCCAAGCTACTACGAGAGCTTCGGCCTCGTGGCGGTCGAGGCGATGGCCTGCGGGACGCCGGTGGTCGCCTCGCGCGTCGGGGGACTGGTCTCGACCGTGATCGACGGCGTGACGGGCTATCTCATCCCCTGGCGCTGCCCGGGACCGTTCGCGGAGAAGCTGGAGGTTCTGCTGCACAACCCGGAGCTGCGGGCGAACTTCAGCGCAGCTGCGCGGCGCTCGGTCGAGCGCTTCCGCTGGGAGAGCGTGGCCCTACGTGTGGGCGCCGTCTACGACCAGGCGCTGGCCGACTACCGCGCGCGCGAGGTTGAAGGCGGGTTTGGCGCCGAAGTGTACGAGGCCGCCGTGCTGGCGGGGGGACTGCGCTAGGAAGGGCTTTCGCAATGGGCAAGAACGGCAAGGGGAAGAAACGGGAGAGGCTCAAAGAGCTCCTTCACCGCGGGCAGGAGGAGGCCGCGGCCGCTCGCCCGGTAATCACAGCTACTGGCGCCGCGCCGCCCGAACCGCCACCACCCATTACCGGCCCGTCGCGCGCCATGGTCATCATGGCCCATCCCGATGATGCGGAATTCCTTTGTGGAGGAACCGTCGCGAAGTGGTGCGCCGAAGGCTGGGACGTGACCTACGTGGTGGTGACAAGTGGCGACAAGGGCACACACGACGAATCGATGCACCCCGAGAAGCTGGCGGCCATCAGGGAGGAGGAGCAGCGCGCGGCGTGCCGGGTGCTGGGAGTGCGGGAGTGCATATTCCTGGGCTACCCCGATGGCTTCACGGTGGATGAGCATGAGCTGCGGGGCCAGGTGGTGCGGTTGCTGCGCCTCTGCCGTCCCGAAGTCGTCATTACCTGGGATGGGTTTCGCCACACCTTCAACCACCGCGACCACCGCAACGTGGGCACAGTGACCGCCGATGCCATCTACCCGCTCGTGCGCGACCGCCTCTTCTACCCGCGTGACGAGGAGGATGGGCTGGCCGCCCACCAGGTGAATGAGGTGCTGCTCGCTGGGACGGACAACCCCGACTACGTTGTCGACATCACCGACCACTGGATGACGAAGGTGGACGCAATCCTTTGCCACGCCAGCCAGATTGGCAACCGCCAGAAGGGCGACTTCCTCAAGATGCGCGAGGAGCAGGTGGAGCGCGAAGGGCAGAAGCCGATCGAGGAACGCTTCCGCCGCTGGAGCATTCGCCGCCCGCCGCGCCAGGAGGGGAAGGACAGGGAGAAGGAGAAGGAAGGGGCAGCGGCTGCCGGGTAGCCGCCGCCCCGCATGCGCGGTCCGCTCCTACTTCGCGTCGAAGTAAAGATCGTTCTTCAGGAACATGTTCGGGTCGGCGCGGAGCCACTTCACGCTCGTATCAGCGGGGATTTCGAAGAAGATCCAGCCCTGCGTCTTCCCTCCCGGGGTGAGATCAAAGAGCGGCTTCAGGCTGTCACCGGCGCTGAAAACAAGCGAGCGATCGTGCTCGCCGTCGGCCGAATCGCGCAGCTTCCAGTCCACCGATGTGACTTCTTTGGTGCCCACGTTTTCGACCACCACCTCGGCGCCCCACCACTTCTTACCCTCCGGCGGCTGCTCGAACTGGTTCGACGCCTTCGCCCCGTCAACGACCTGGAGAATGGTGATCTTCACACGCTTCTCCCTGTTGCCTTCGGGCGCGATCTCGCCCGAGGCCCCCGCTTCGAGCGCGACGTGGACGTCGCCCTTGTTCGTCCCCACTGCACCGGGAACACCGGGGGTATCGTCGTCATCACTGCCCGCTGCCGCCAGCAGGACCACGATCACCACCACGAACATCACCACCGCGCCGATGATCCCAAGGCAGCCGAAGAAGCCCCACTTGAAGATCCCCTTCGCTGCCGACCCGCCCTCCTTGACTGCAACCGCCGCCTCGGGCGAAGCCAGCACCGCCGCTCGCCGCACTTCGTACTCTTCCTCTGTGATGACACCGCGCCGTTTCAGCTGATCAAGCTCTCGAAGCTGCTGTTCCAATTGCGACTTTGCCAAGCGCCGGTCCCTCTCTTGCTGTTTGGCGGCGAGCTTGCCCGGCCGGGGCGTCAGCTCATGACGCGATGGTTCCCCTTCTGCCGATTCAGGGCAGAGATTCGCAGACCAGCCCGTCGCCGTCGACATCGAGGCGGTTCAGGTCGTCGGGATCGTGCGTATCGTGAAACGCCTGGGCCGAAGCGCGGGTGGCAAAGTCCCCGCAGTCGCACGCATTCTCGCCCGGCCGGAAGCAGGCTGCTTCGGTTGCCGTTGCTCCCGGGGTCCAATCGGCCCAGATTCCGAGCCCGGCGTTGCGAGCTTCTGCCTGGGCGGGGAGGAAGCGCGACTCGACGTACTTCACGTCCGGGGGGTAGGTCACGACCTGGGCCATGCCCTGCGCGAGCAGGGCTTCGTTGATCAACGTGCCATCTTCGCGCCAGACATAGCGCAGCAGCCGCCCGTACCGGTCGCGGTTGGTGATGTCGCGCTCCAGACAAAGGCGGCGTCCTTCCACCAGTGCGCGGTTGGCCGCCGTCGCCTCGGGCCCGAACGGCTCAACTCCCCGGGTGGGGTGGGAGGTTTCCGGCGTGTCGACGCCGATGTAGCGGACCGTCTCCTCCTCGCCCGCCAGGCGAACCACAATTGTGTCGCCATCGACCACGCGCACCAGTTTCGACCAGTCGCAAGGGGGGAGAGGAACCGGGGAGCCACCCCCGGATTCGCAGGCAGCGCTTCCGAAGCAGGCGAGCAAGGCCCCAATCAGCAGGGCAGTCCTGGGCATGGCCCTCACGCTCGCCGCCGGGTGAGACAGGTCATGACGTCATGACGGCAGCAGCTCGCCGGCGTTGAGATCAACCACGGCGGCGGTGCTGCGAACCATGATCTCTTTCATGACGGCGGCGCCGCGCGGGTTCGAAAGGTCGGTGTTGACGACGGCACTGACGGGAATGACGAGCGCGACGAGTACGGCGATGCGGTAGTCGTCCCAACAGCGCTCAAACGGGTAGTTGGTGACCCCACTGGCGGTGAGCGTTTCGTGGTAGAGGCGGATGAGGTCGCGTTCATGCCTGCGGCGCAACTCGATCGGCAGGCTCTGGCTGACGAAGTAGCCGAGGTCGTAAAGGCCGCCGCCGCGGACGGAGAGCTGCCAGTCGATGACGATGAGCTCCGTTTCGCTACCCGGCTCGCCGAAGAGCATGTTGTCCAGCCGGAAGTCGGTGTGGGAGATGAACTGGTCTCGCGTGGCGAAGTCGTTCATCACATCGGTCCATGCAGGGCCGAGCCTCTCTCCCGGTTCGAGCAGTCCCGGCGGCAGGATATCGCCCCAGGTCTGGACGAATGCGGGCCAGGCTTCCCGGTAGAGCTGGCCCGCATAGAGCTGGACGGGGTCGTTGACACGGGGCATCCAGTCGAGGCTTTCGACCATCGGGTGGTTCCACCAGGCGGCGTGAAAGCGGGCCAATTCGCGCACCACCAGCTCCGCCGTCAGGATGTCGCACGCTTCCAGCTGGTCGCCGAGGCGGGCCACGCCGGACAGGTCTTCAAGCAGGAGGGCGAAGCTGCCGGCAGCGATGTCCGTGCCGGTGTAGTAGGCGCGGGGGATGCGCAGGCCGATGTGGGGGGCAACATCTTCGTAGAAGCGGTTCTCGCGCTCGTAGTAGCGGAACTCCATGCCCACGGCGCGAGCTTCGGGGAAGGCAGTGGGAAGCTTGGCGATGAGCGAGGCCGGGGCGCCATCCGCGCGGCCGTCGTAGACAAGCTCCATGCGGCGCAGCTCGCCGAGGAAGCCGGCACCCTCGCCGATGGGCGTGGACCGTATTTCGACCACCGAAGCCTCTTCGAGGTGCCCTCCAGCGCGCAGCGCTTCCGTGAGCCATGCCGGGGTGATCTCGTTCATGTCGGAGGGAACAGCGAGCACGGGTGCGACCTCGATCCTGGATTTCCCGATGCTCGACGCGACCGGAGGGACTGTCAAATCGGAGGGGCGCGACGCGATGCGCTAACGGGAGTGAGGTCTTCGAACGACCTGGAGCAGGGGCCGCAGATCCCGTGCGAGACCGGCCCAGGGCCATCTTTGATGATGGCGCTGCACCAGGCGCAAATGAGCCTGACGCTTGCACGCCCGCGAACGGATGGCGCTCCAGGCGCCGAGGGTTTGCTTCGCATGGGTCCGAACTCGTTCACGGTTCTCTCCGGCGACTGCTTCCAGGCAGGAGTGTGCTCGTCTCTGGCGAAACAACAGAGGGTCCAGGGGGCCCGCTGATGCCGGACCAACGACCCGTTGTCGCGCGGGCGCCGCCCCGCCGGTAGCCCTGATGAGCACGGGCGCTGCACCGGGGGTGCAACTCCATCTACACTCGGGGCATGTCATCTGACATGTTCTCACTGGCAGGCAGGACTGCCGTGGTGACCGGCAGCTCCCGCGGTATCGGCTACGCCATTGCGAAGGCCTTTGTGGGGGCCGGGGCGCGAGTCATTCTCACCGCCCGCGGCGAGGATGCGCTCACCTCCGCCGCCGCCGCGCTTGGTCCAAACGCCATCGCCAAGCAGTGCGATAACGCCGACCCCGCCAGCATCGCGTGCCTCATGGATGAGGCATGGCGGCTCGGACCGATCGATATCCTGGTGAACAACGCCGGCATCAGCCCCTACTACAAGCGTGCCGAGGAAGTAACAGTGGAGGAGTGGGACCAGGTGGTGGATATCAACCTGAGGGGCGTCTACTTCAACTGCGTTGAGCTGGCACGCCGCCTGTTCGAATCGGGACGGGGCGCCAGCATCATCAACATCAGCTCGGTCGGTGGCATCGTGCCCCTGGATCGGCTGGGCGTCTACTCGGCCACCAAGGCCGCCATCCACCAGCTGACGCGGGCGCTCGCGCTCGAGTGGGCCGGCCAGGGCGTGCGCGTGAATGCTATCGCCCCCGGCTGGGTAGACACCGACTTCACGAGCGGTCTCTTCGCGAGCCGCCATGGAGAGCGCCTGCTGGCCGAGATCCCAATGGGGCGCCTGGCCACTCCGCACGACGTGGTGGGAGCAGCACTCTACCTGGCGAGTGAGGCCAGCGCCTATACCACCGGCAGCATCATTGTGGTGGATGGGGGCCGATCGTTGCGGTAGCGGTCGGCCCCGGCTTTCAGGCGGTGGCCAGGTCAACCTCGGCCAGCTCCTCGGGGGTGAGCGTCCAGCCAGCGGCGGCGACGTTCTGCTCGACCTGCTCTGGCCGCGTGGCGCCGGCAATCACGCTGGCAACGTGGGCCTGGCTCGCGAGCCAGCCAATCGCGAGCTCAAGCACGCTCCGATCGCGCGCCGCGGCGATCGCCTCAAGCCGTTGCAGGGTGCTGAAGTTCTTCTCGTTGAGAATGCGGTCGGCAAGAGGCCCGGCGCCCGCCAGACGCGTGCCGGGAGGCGCGGATTCACCGGGCCGGTACTTGCCGGTGAGGAACCCGCTCGCCAGCGGGAAGTAGGGCAGGATGCTGACCCCGTAGGCCCGGCAGGCCGGGACAAGCTCACGCTCGATGCGGCGGTCGAGCAGGTTGTATTCGTTCTGGGCCGAAACGAATGGCGTGAGGTTCCCTGCCCGGGCAACGAAGTGCGCCTCGGCTGTCTGCCAGGCCGCGAAATTGGAGTGGCCGACGTAGCGCACCTTGCCCGCGCGCACCAGGTCATCGAGTGCGCGGAGGGTCTCATCAATGGGCGTGCGGGGGTCGGGAGTGTGGAACTGCAGGAGGTCGATGTAGTCCGTTCCCAGGCGGCGCAGGCTGCCTTCGACCGAAGCGAGCAGGTGCCGGCGGGAGCCTCCGCTCTCCATCGGCCCATCGCCCATGCGCATGCCGAACTTCGTAGCAATAACGACGCCCTGCCGGCGTCCCTGGAGGGCGCTGCCCAGGTACTCCTCGCTCTGCCCGGCGCCGTAGACATTCGCCGTATCGAAGAAGTTGACGCCCAGCTCGAGGGCGCGGTCGACCACGGCCCGCGCCTGCTCTGCATCGATGCGGCGGCCAAAGTTGTTGCATCCGACGCCCACCACCGAGACCTGCAGCCCTGAACGCCCAAGATGCCGGAATTCCATGTACCCCACCTGGAGAGGAGTTTTCAGGTTGCGCAAGTATACGCGCGGCGAGTGCCGCGGTGACGGACCTATCCTTCGTGGAGCGCCGGGAGGAAGACCGTGAACGCGGCGCCCCGGCCGGGCTCGCTGGCGACGTGGATAGCGCCACCGGCTGCGCGCACGATCCCCAGCGCCGCGGCGAGCCCAAGGCCACGGCCAACAAAGCGAGTGCTGAAGAATGGGTCGAATACCCGGGGAAGCGCCGAGGGCGCGATGCCGGGACCATTGTCCGCGATTTCGAGCATGACACTCCCTGCCCGGGGTGGCTCGCCCATCAGAAAACCGCCCGCCGGCAACCCCGGGGCGGCCTGCAATGCGCCGGTCGTCACCCTCACCTCACCCCCGCCTTCGGCGAGGGCTTCGAAAGCATTCACCAGCAGGTGCGTCAGCAATTCGCGGCCGCGCGCGGGATTGAGCTGCACCATGGGCAGGTCGCTCGCCAGCTCCGTGAAAATGGAAACGCCCTGCGGCGCGCGCGCCCGGAGCAGCCCCGTGACCTCTTCGGCCAGGAGCGACAGGCCGGTAGGGGCAGGGGCATCCGAAGTGGCCCCCGAATACGAGAGCAAGGCGCGCGTGAGCGATGCGGCCCGCTCTGACGCCTGCTCGATGTCGCGCAGAGCTTCGCTGGCCGGGCTGGCGGGCTCCAGCTGCATGGCAACGAAGCCGGCGTTGCCCATGATGCTCATGAGCAGGTTGTTGAGCTGGTGGGCGATGCCCCCGGCAAGCACGCCCAGGCTCTCGGCCTTCTGGGCGGCCATCAACGCTTCTTCCGAGCGCTTGCGGGAGGTGATATCGCGGAGAACGCCCACAAAGCGGATCCCTCCGCTTTCACCCGCCTCGCTGATGGCGAGGTCGAGCGGGAAGGTGGTTCCGTCGCGGCGCAGCCCTGTGACCTCACGTCCCCGGCCCATCACGTGCGCTTCCCCCGTCCGGATGTAGCGGCCGACGTGGATGGGGTGCGCTGCTGCCTCCTGTGGAGGCATGAGGGCGGCGACGTTCAGGCCTTCCAGGCCGCCCGCGTCATAGCCGAAGATCCTGTCGGCGGCCGGGTTGGATGCGAGGATGACGCCGCCCGCGTCGATGCCGACGATGCCATCGATGGCGGCGTTGAGAACGTCGCGCAGGCGCTGCTCCCCGGCGCGCACCGCTTCGATCAGCCGTTTCTGCTCCGTGATGTCGCGGTAGAACCACGCCAGGCCGCGGCCCAGGGGAAGGTCAAGGGGCCGCACGTGCTGCTCGATGACCCTGCCATCGGCGAGGACGGCCTCAACGTGATGCGCCTGGTTGGGGTTTGCCGATTCCCGTTCCAGGAGAGCACGCGTCCGTTCCGGGTCGGCCGTGAGGGCCGAGAGGCTGGCCCTCCGCGCCTCCGGCGTGTCAGCCATGTCGTCGTCCGTCAGTCCCGACATCTCCAGGCTGCGCCGGTTGTAGGCGATAACGCGGCCGTCCGGTCCGGTCACGACAAGCGCTTCGGGCGAGGCTTCGAACAGCGCTGCAAGGATGGCCGCCGTGGTTCGCGCTTCCGCTTCGGCCTTCCGCAGCTCCGTCACGTCCCGGTGAAACCAGGCGCTCCCAAGGTGGGCGCCTTCCACCCAGAGCGGCGCCGAATGGCAGACGATCGCCGTGCCATCGGGAAGCTGGATCTCACCGCTCACGGCGACGAGATCAAGGGCAGGGGCAGAGGAGACCACTGCGCGGGCCTCTTCCGTGTCGCCCGCGAGTTCCAGCACCTTTGCGACAATCGCCTCGCGGCCCGACGCCATCATCCTGGCATCGAGGCCCCACATCCGCTGGAAGCGGCGGTTGTAGTTGACCACCGCTCCCGAGGGGTCGAACACGGCGATGCCGTTCGGCGAGGCCTCGGCCTGCGCGGCGAGGACAGCGCTGGTCCGCCGAACCTCGTCCTCAAAGCGCATGCGTGCGGAGACGTCGCGGACCACCATCCAGGTTCGCGCTTCTCCCTCCTCGCCCTCAAAGACGGTCGACCACAGCTCGCCCTCGAAAGGAATGGCCCCTCTGCGGAGGAACGTGAGGAGGCCCTCGGCATGCCCCGTGCGCTGCCGTTCGGCCAGCAGACCCGGGAGACGCGGGTCGGATGGGTCAACCAGGCCCGCGCGCCCGGCCGCGCAGATCTCGGTTTCGGTCATCTCGAAGACGCGGCAGGCAGCCGGGTTGGCGCGCAGCACGCGGCCGTCGGGGGTTGTGAGGAGGACGGCGTCGCGCGCGCCCTCATAGAGCACGCGGAACATCTCCGCCGTGGACCCATCAATTCGTTCCGCGATCTTCTTGCTCACCGGCACCTCACGCGCCCCATCCTCAGAACATTGTCAGTAGTTACTGGCAACTTACAAGTAGGGAACTGCGCAGGTGACCCGTCGACCGGAACGCCCGTCGTGGTGCGAGGGACCGGGCCCTTCAGGCCGACGGCGTGGCGCCCGGACCATCTCCATTGCCGCTTCGCCCACGGCCACCGCGGCGGCGGCGCCGCGCGCCCTGGCGGCCGCCATCGGGCGTGGTGGGTTCATCGCCGCCCGGGGGCCCGCCTTCCGCCCTGCGTGACCCGCCCGGGGATGCAGGCGGTGGCTGGGAGCGCTCAAAGCGCCGTCCCTCAGGGATGGCAGGCCCCTGGGGCCCGCGCGGACCCGGGGAAGGGCGACGTTCGCCGCCCCCCCGGGGTGGTGGTGTCTCACGGCCCCCGCGGCGCTGCGTGGGGGCGCCCTGCCCGCTTTGCGAAGCCCCCGGACGGGGACCTCGCGCTGGCAGCCGCCCCCGGGGAGGCCGGGGCGCGGGCTGGTCGCTCAACCAGTCGGCCGGCGGAGGAGGCTCCGGCTCGCGGAGGTCTTCGTCAGTGGGTTCTATCAGGCCCTGGGCGATGGCCTCGGCGCGGCTGATGCTCGGCGGCGGCGTGCCTGCCTTGCTCGCCGTGTCCCAGCGCACCACCGTTCCCAGGTCACGGTCGCCCACTTCCACACGCTGGCCTTCAACCACGAGCGTCACCTGGCGGCGGAGGATGTTGATGGCGATCACCCGCCCTTCGCCTGTCGGCGTGCTGCAGCGCTGCCCGATCTTCGGCAGCGTGCGACGCATCTCGCGGTAGCCTTCCTCTTCATATGAGAGGCAGCAGAGAAGCCGCCCGCAAAGCCCGGAAATCTTCTGGGGGTTGAGCGGCAGCTCCTGCTCCTTGGCCATGCGGATGGAGATGGAAGGGAATGTCGTGAGCCAGCTGGCACAGCAGAGCTCGCGGCCGCAGATGCCGTAGCCGCCAGCAAGCTTGGCGCGGTCGCGGGCGCCGACCTGGCGCATCTCCACGCGGCCACCGAAGTGGCCTGCAGCGCGGCGCACAAAGTCGCGGTAGTCCAGGCGCTCCTCGCTCGAGAACGAAAAAGTCAGGCGCCGTCCGTCGAGGGTGTACTCGGCGGTGTCAATGTGGGCCTGAAACCCGGCCTCGCCGGCCAGCCGGCGAGCCTCCGGGAGGAGCGCCTCGGCGCGTTGTTGCAGGTCGTCGGCCTTGCGGATGTCGTCGATCGTAGCCAGCCGCAACACCGACTTCAGGTCATCGTCGCCCAGCTCATTGACCAGCACCTGGCCGGTGCCGATCACAACCCGCGCGATTTCGGGGCCGCGCGAGCTTTCGACGACAACGTACTCGCCGGGGTCGACGCGCATCCCGGCGGAATCGAAATAGAAGATCTTGCCGGCGTTACGAAAGCGCACGCCGACAATGGAGTTGTCGGAATCAGGCATGCCCGGTGGGTTCTTCCTCGGGGTCTGCGTCCAGTGTAACCGGCGGGAAGGTCAGGAGCATGAGCTCAAGGGCGGGCCGGGCCTGCACCTGGGCCTGGAGGTCAGCTCGCGCCTGGGCGACGGCGCGAAGGGCGGCAACCGGGCCTGCCGCATCGAGGGGGCCGGGAGCCACCGCGGCGGCGCGCAGCCGCTCCTCCCAGAATGCCTCCCATGCGTCGAGGGCGCGGAGGACCACACTGCGCTCGCGTCGCCACGCCTCGGCGAGCTCGCCCGCGTGCGCGAGGCGGGCGGGCACGCGGCCGGCCGCCACCCGGGCACAGCGGGCAATCAGACGGTCGCGGTCGCCCATGAGCGCCGGGTCGGCGGCAAAGGCGATTGCCCGGCCCGGGAGCCCGTGGCATTCGGCGGCGGCGCGCGCGGCCACGGCGGCGTCGATGCCCAGGGCGATGAGGCCCGCCTCAATCTCAGAGCGGGAAACCGGGTGGACATCGATGCGGCGGCAGCGGCTCCGCACCGTCTCGATGATCATCTCGGGCGCTGCCGTCACCAGGGCAAACACGGTATGCCCGGGCGGCTCCTCCAGCGTCTTGAGGATCGTGTGGGAGGCATCGCGGCCCAGGCGGTCGGCCGGGTCGATGACCACCATCCGGTAGCGAGCCTCGAATGGGTACCGCGCCGCCAGCTCGATGAGGCCGCGGACCTGGCAGATGCGGATGTCGCGCGAGTCGGGATGCAACTCGTGCGAGCCTTCGCCCGCTCGCGGACGGCAGAGGGTGTCTCCCGGCCCCAGGTGGATGACATCGGGATGGGCTCCTTCGGCGATCAGACGGCAAGAGCGGCACACCCCGCAGGGGAGCGAGGGAAGAGGGAGGGAGGGACCAGGAGAAGCGGCCGCTTCGCAGTTGAGGAGCCGCGCGTACTCGAGCGCAAGAAGGCCGCGGCCGCAGCCCTCGGGACCGGCCAGCAGAAGGGCGTGCGGTGGATCATCGCTGGCGGCGAAAGACCGCAGTTCGCGAACGATCGCTTCGTGGCCAACGATGGCGCTCATGGGTGAAGGGTACAGGAGGGAGGAGGGAGGAGGACACCTCCCGCCGCCGAGCCACGAACGTGAGTGAGCGGAGGGGTCGGACCTCCACCTCCCCCCGCGCCAGCCCCGCCTGCGACCCCGCCACCGGGCAACCCGGACGGCGACCGTGGGTGGGACATCAAGCGGCCACGGTGGGCCGCGACTCCAGCCCACCGGCCCTCCTCCCTCCTCCCCCTACCGGCTCCCCCGCTTCCTGGCTGCCCGGATCGCCGTTGGCAAGGTGAACACGAACATCGTGCCGCGGCCGGCCTCGCTCGTCGCCCAGATCTCCCCACCGTGGGCCCGCACAATCTCGCGCGAGATTGCGAGCCCGAGCCCGTAGCCCTTGGACCGCCCATCGCCGCCGGTGTTGTCCTTCGCGCGGTAGAAACGCTCGAAGAGGTGGAGCACGTCCTCGGGCGGGATGCCCCTGCCCGTATCGCTGACTGTCACCTGCACGACCCCGGGTTGCAGGGCGTGTGAGGCGAGCCGCACCGTTCCGCCCGCTGGCGTGTGTCGCAGGGCGTTGTCGAGCAGGTTGTTCAGCACCTGTTCGAGCCGGTCGAAGTCGCCCCTTATGTGGACGCCATCGGCCGCCGCGATCTCCAGGTTCACGCTGCCTTCGTCGGCGCGCAGGGCAAAGATCTCGCGGACGTGCTCGAAGAGCTCACGAAGCTCGATCTCTTCCTGCTGCATCGAGACCTGGCCGCTCTCGATGCGCGAAAGGTCCAACAGCTCTTCAACCAGGCGCAGCACCCGGCTCGATTCCGTGCTGATGACCCTGGCGGAACGCTGGATTCCTTCCGGGTCGACGATGGTGCCGTCCTGGATCGCCTCGCTGAAGCCGCGGATGGAGGTGAGCGGCGTCTTCAGCTCGTGCGAGATGTTGGCGAGGAAGTCGCGCAATGTTTGCTGCGAACGCTGAACCTCGCCCGTCATACGGTTGAACGTGGCGGCGAGCTCGCGCACCTCGGTTGGGCCCGTGGCGGGGACGCGCTGCCGGTAGCTGCCACGGGCCACGCTGCGCGCCGCCCGGGCGATGTTGCGGAGCGGGGCGGCCACGCTCTGCGAAAGCAGGAACCCCAGCACCAGGGCCGCGGCGACGCCAATGAGCCCCGAGAAAACCAGGCGCGGGGTGAGATCGCCGAACACAGTTGTGAGGTCCGCTGCCGGTTCGGCCACCACAAGATCTGTCGCCCCGGTTCCCGGAAAGGCGGCCGCCACTGTCTCCGAAAGGGGGATGCTGACGCAGAGCTGCCGGGGCCGTCCGGGTACCTCGAGACGGCAGCGCGTGGGGGCGCGCGCACCGGCCGGCCCTGTCGTCGCGTCACCGCTCTTCAGGTCGTCCACCACGGCCTCGTCGAGGGCCACCGAGCTGGCCCAGCCACCCGCGACCACCCGGCCCGCGGTGTCGACCACCGCCAGGGACGTCTCCTCGTCCGTGGGGGAATTGCTGGAATTGACGAAGTTGCGCAGGTTCAGGAGGAGGTCGGTGCCCGTAGGGGGTTCGCTGCCCTCCATCGCCGTCTCCGCCTGGAGGTCCACAAGCCGGCCAAGGTCTTCGAGACTGTTGTAGGAGAGCGAATCGCGGTAGCCGCCTACTTGCAGGTAAAGGGTCAGGGCAGCCAGTCCCAGCGTCACCACGATAATGATGAGGTAGGTGAGGAAGAGGCGGACCTGCAGGCTGCCCATGAACGGGGAACGCCTCCGGCGCGGTTCTCAGGCCGGGCTTTCGATGAGCTTGTAGCCGACCCCGCGAAGGGTTTCTATCTGCACCTTCGCACCTGTTAGTTTCGACCGTAAGTGTTGAACGTGTACATCGACAGTCCGGGTTTCGCCCGCGTAGTCATAGCCCCAGACCGATTCCAGGAGCTGATCGCGGGTAAGCGCAATCCCCGGGTTCTCGACAAAGGCAACCAGCAGGTCGAACTCCTTGGTGCGCAGCGAAAGCAGCCGATCATCGACCCGGGCCTCGCGCCGGGCTTTGTCAACGGCAAGGTTCGCGACCGCATGGGCATTCTGCGCCCGGCGGCCGCTCTCCGAACGGCGCAGGATCGCCTTGACCCGGGCAACCAGCTCGCGAGGATTAAACGGCTTCGTCATGTAGTCGTCGGCGCCGAGTTCGAGCCCGACGATCTTGTCGACGTCCTCGCTGCGTGCAGTGAGCATGAGGATGGGGACATCGTGCTGGCGTCGTAGCTCGCGGCAGACTTCGAAGCCGTCCATCCCCGGCATCATGAGGTCGAGAATGACCAGGGCTGCGGGCGCCTGCGTGAACCGGGCGAGGGCATCCTTGCCGTTTTCGGCGCCCTCCACCGTGAACCCTTCCTTCTCAAGGTAGAGAGTGGCGAGGTCCCGGATGTTATCCTCATCATCGACAATCAGGATGCGCTGTGCCATTGCTCTTTGGGACGGGCCAGGGCTCGGGCGCTGGCCGCTGCTGTCAGTATATGCGCTGAGGGCTCCAGGCCAGCCACCCGGTTGCCCGGGGCGGAGGTAGGCGTTCCTGGAGCCCTCAGCCAGAGGGGTGCCCGTGGGCGGGGCCGTCGTCCACCCACTTGCTGCGCCAAGTCTCGCGCATGCCTGTAACCCGCAAACGGCGAAACGGAAAACCGCACGTAAAAAAAGGACGCTCCGGGGCCCGCGCACTCCCCGTTTCCATGGCCGGCCGTGGGCATGAACCGGTGCGCATTCCGTTAACAAACCGGATCTAGCCTCTGCAATCGAACCGGGAGGACCAGGGAATTCGCATGGCAGCACTCCGCAGGCCCCTGGGCCGCCAACAGCTCATCCTCCTCGTGCTGGCCGCTCTTTCGCCCCTGGCGGGCATCGCATGCGGTGATAACGGTGGTGACGGCCCGGCCGAGGTGCCCACGAATGCATCGGGAATCGATTACACAAGACTCAGGGGCAAGGTCCGCGTTGATGGGTCGTCAACCGTCTACCCCATCTCCGAGGCGGTCGCAGAGGAGTTCAGCAAGGTCGCCCGGGGAGTGAAGGTCAATGTCGCCTTCTCGGGTACGGGCGGCGGTTTCGAGAAGTTCTGCCGTGGCGACATCCAGGTCAGCGCCGCCTCCCGGCCAATCAAGGCCTCCGAAAAACAAGCCTGCGAAGAGAACAGCATCACCGATATCGTCGAGCTGCAGGTCGCCATCGACGCCCTCACCGTGGTGGTCAGCCCGCAGAACACCTGGGCGACATGCATGACCACAGACGAGCTGAACTTCGCCTTCAGGAGCGGCGGTGCGAAGAAGTGGAGCGACATCCGCCCCGAATGGCCCGATGCCAGCATCAAGGTCTACTATCCCGGACCCGACTCCGGCACGTTCGACTACTTCAGGGAAGCCATTCTCACCGGGGTTGACAGGGAATCGACGCACCGCACCGACGGCACGCCTTCGGAGGACGACAATGTCCTCGCCCTCGGCATCGAAAACGACAGGCACGCCATCGGCTACTTCGGCTTCGCCTACTTCGAAGAGGCTGGTAAGCATCTCAAGGCCGTCGAAGTCGATGGTGGCCACGGTTGCGTGGAGCCGGCCTTCGACAATGCGCTACGTGGCGCCTACGTCCCGCTCAGCCGCCCCCTCTTCATCTACACCCGGGAAAGCCTTCTGCGGGAAAGGCCCGAGCTTCTCGGTTTCACCCAATTCTACCTGGACAACATCGAGGCGCTGGTGAAGGAAGTGGGATACATCAACATGCCGGGGGAGCTCCTCCAGCAACAACACGACAGGCTCAAGCCGTTCCTGCCCCAATGATGACCAACACGTCGACAGGGAGCCCGGGCATGGGCGTCATTTGGCGCCGGCGGGGCGGGGAAGCCGCCCCGGGGGAGGCATGATGATGGAACCGAACCCCGAGCCGGGCATCTACGTCCCCGCCCTCCACGCCAGCCTCAAGAAACGGCACCTCCGCCATCCCGGCGAAATCGTCATCATGGGCTTCCTTGCCCTCAGCGCCACCATCTCGCTCGTCACCACTGCGCTCATCGTCTTCACGCTCTTTGGGGAGACCTTCGCCTTCTTCCGCAAGGTCTCCCCGGCCAGCTTCTTCCTGGATCTCACCGGCGATTGGCAACCCCTCAGTGACCCGCGTTCGTACAACGTCTGGGAACTCGTGGCGGGAACAGCGAACGTCGTCCTCTGGTCGATCGTGATTGCCCTGCCTCTCGGTCTCGCCTCGGCCATCTACCTCAGCGAATACGCCCCGCCACGCGTGCGCCGCCTGCTCAAGCCCGTCCTGGAGGCACTCGCCGGGGTGCCCACCGTGGTCTACGCGTTCTTCGCGCTCACCTTCATCACCGAGGATATCCTTCGTCCCGCCCTCGGCGAGGACCGTGTCCCTTTCTTCAACGCCCTTGGCGCGGCCGCCGTCATGGCGGTGATGATCCTGCCCACCATCGCCTCCGTCTCAGAGGATGCCATGTCGAGCGTGCCACGTGACCTCCGCGAGGCCGCCTATGGCCTCGGCGCCACCCGGCTGGAGGTCGCGGTCCGCGTGGTCGTGCCTGCGGCCCTGTCGGGCATTATTGCGGCCGTCCTGCTGGCAATCGCACGGGTTATCGGCGAGACGATGATCGTCGCCGTTGCTGCCGGTTCAACGCCCGGCCTGACCCTCGATCCGCTCTCCAGCGTCCAAACCATGACGGGTTTCATGCTCCAGGTCGGCATGGGTGACGCGGCCCGCGGCACCGTCGACTACGAGGCTCTCTTCGCCGTGGGGTCCACGCTCTTCGTCTTCACATTCGCGCTCAACGTCGCGGCACAGATGGTTGTGCGCCGGTTCCGGGAGGCCTACGAATAATGGCAGCGCGCCCCGGCCGCAGTGACTTCAGCCTGCGCGCGACAGGGAGCGTAGCCCGCAGGCAGGCGCTCTCGCGCGCGTCGCGCTACATCCTCCTCGGCGCGAGCCTCGTGGGCGTTGTCGCTCTCATCACCCTGCTCTGGGATACGGTGGCGGCCGGCGCCTCGCGGGTGAGCTGGGACTTCGTCACCAGCTACCCTTCGCGGCGCCCAGCGGACGCGGGCCTGCGCTCTTCTATCATCGGGAGCGCCTGGGTGATGGCGACCACAATCCTTCTCGCCATCCCGATCGCGGTAGGTACGGCCCTCTGGATCGAAGAGTTCGCTCCCAGGGGCAGGTTCCTCACCATAGTCCAGCTCAACCTGGCGAACCTGGCCGGGGTCCCGAGCATCATCTACGGCATCCTCGGGCTGGCCGTATTTGTCCGCTATTTCCAGCTTGGCCCCAGCATCCTGGCAGGCTCCCTCACGCTCGCCCTCATGATCATCCCAATGACCGTCATCGCCTCCACCGAGGCCATCCGCCAGGTCCCCCCGAGCATTCGCGACGGCTCGCTCGCGCTCGGCGCGACGCACTGGCAGACCGTCTGGCACCACGTCCTGCCGGGGGCAATGCCCGGGATCATGACCGGGACCATCCTCGCCATATCGCGCGCTGCCGGCGAAACCGCTGCCCTCATCATGATCGGCGCCTTTACGTTCATTGCCTACGACAACACCAGTCTCATGGAGGACTTCACCACCGTCCCCATCCAGATCTACAACTGGACTATCCGGCCCCAGGAGGCCTTCCGCGAAAACGCTGCCGCGGCCATCCTCCTGCTGATTGCCGCCGTGTTCAGCCTCAACCTGATCGCCGTCATCGTCCGCGAACGGTTCCGGCGCTACTAGACAGGGGAAGCTCGCCCATGACCGAAATCCGCATCGACCTCCGGCCTGCCGCTCAATCGGCCCCCGCCGCCCACCCCATGGAGCCGGCCTCCCGGGACCACGTCATCGAACCCGGCGAGCCGGCCGCGATCAGCATCGATCAACTGAGCCTCTGGTACGGCCATAAACGTGCCCTCACCGGAGTCAGCCTCAACATCCCCGTCAATCGCGTCACCGCCCTTATTGGGCCCTCCGGCTGCGGAAAGAGCACCCTCCTGCGCAGCATCAACCGTATGAACGACCTTATTCCCGGGGTTCGCATCGAAGGCACTGTCGCCTACCACGGGATCAACATCTACGGCAAAGACATCGACCCGGTAGAGGTGCGCCGCCGCATTGGGATGGTGTTCCAGAAGCCAAACCCGTTTCCCAAGTCCATCTACGACAACGTCGCCTTCGGGGCGCGCGTCAACGGCTACCGCGGCAACCTCGATGACCTGGTCGAGAGCTCCCTGCGCCGGGCGGCCCTCTGGGACGAGGTCAAGAACGACCTCAAGAAGTCGGGCCTTGCCCTTTCGGGAGGGCAGCAGCAGCGCCTGTGCATCGCCCGCGCTCTGGCGAATGACCCCGACGTAATCCTGATGGACGAGCCCTGTTCGGCGCTCGATCCGATCGCGACCCTGAAGATAGAAGACCTCATGCGTGAGATTGTGAGGGACTACACGATCATCATCGTCACCCACAACATGCAGCAGGCCGCGCGCGTTTCCGACTACACGGCTTTCATGCTGACCGACGAGACCACCACTGGCCAGCTGATAGAATACGGCCGTACTCAGGAACTCTTCACCAATCCGGGTGATCGGCGTACAGAAGACTACATTAGCGGGCGATTCGGCTAGGAAAGGCGGTAACCGGTGACGCGTGAACTGTTCCACCGCGAGCTCACCCGGCTCCAGGACGAAGTCCTGGTCATGGGTTCTATGGTCGAAAAGGCCATCCTTGATTCGCTCCAGGCCCTCCGCGATGGCGACGCCGGTTCTTCCCAGAGAATCGTCGACGAAGACTCCCGCATAAACGCAAAGCGCTTCGAGATCGAAGACCAGTGCATCTTCGTGGTCGCCTCGCAGCAACCCATGGCGTCAGACCTCAGGATGCTTGCCAGCATCCTCTACATCATCACCGACCTGGAGCGCATCGCCGACCATGCGGAAGGGATAGCGCGGATCAACCTCATGATGAGCGATGAGCCCCTCCCGCGGCGGCTGGGATACATCCCCGCAATGGCCGACCGGGCCGTGGCGATGCTGCGCGACAGCCTGAAGGCCTTCATCGAACGCGATGTCGAATCGGCACGCCAGATCTGCAACGCCGACGACGAGGTGGATCGCCTGCAGGACGCAGTTTACGAAGAGAGCTTCAAGGCCATGCTCGCCGACCCTTCGACGATCCAGCGGAACACCTACCTGCTCTGGACCGCGCACAACCTCGAACGCATCGCCGACCGCTGCACCAACATCTGCGAACGCGTCATCTACCAGGTGACGGGACGCATGCAGGAGATAAACGTCTCCAAGTACTGATGTGCCCCTGGTACAGGTGCCCGCAGTGTGCCGGGGGCGCCACCGCCACCAGGTCCCTCTCCCGCCGGGCCAGGCCAGTGGCGCGCTATCCCCCACTGGCCTGGCGACGCATAATCATCTCCCATGGTCGCGCTCCCTGCTGCATCTGCATCGCTCCCCGTCGAGGACGACCCCGAAGCCCTCGCCCGCTACCTGCTCAGCTTTCGCTGGCCGTTTCGCAATGAAGCAATCCACCGCCAGCTTGTTGAGGGCGGCCTCCCTCTCTGGCGCCAGATCCTGCGATTCGTCCCTGACCCGGCCGAACGGGGTGAGGCGCTTGAGCTCGGCAGCCCACCCTTTCATATCACGCTCCTGCTGGAGCGCTTCCGCAACTACAACCTCTCCCTCACCGGGGCAACCACCGATGGCCGCCCGGAGATCGCCCAGGAGCTCGAAAGCCCCGAATTTGGTGAACGCCACGCCTACCTCTGCCGTTGCTTCGATATCGAACGGGACGCCTTCCCGTACCCCGACAACTCGTTCGACCTTGTGACATGGTGCGAGGTCATTGAGCACCTGACCCTCAACCCCGTCCATACCCTCGCTGAGATTCACCGGGTGCTGAAGCCAGGGGGCGCACTGGTAATCTCCACCCCCAATGCCTCCCGGGCCGATTCCATCGCGAACTTCCTGCTGGGCCGGAATATTTACGACCCCTATCACCTTGGTGCACCGCTCATGGGCTCGCGCCACAGCCGCGAATACACCCTCCCCGAGCTCACCGGCCTGCTCGCCGGTTGCGGCTTCAGGGTCGATCGCGCCGAGGATATCGACATCTATCCACCCGGTGGGCGAAACCGCCGCGCCTTCCGCTGGTTCCTGAACAACATCGCCTCCCGGTTCACGCATGGCCACTACCGCTACCATCTCTTCGTGCGCGCGGTGAAGACGGAGAAGCCTTTCCGCTGGCACTTCCCACCCGGGCTCTTCGACCCGGGTCACCTGGCCTTCCACATGGCCCCGCGCGATGGGAGCGTTGTCTTCGGCGAGAACGATGTGATCCACACCGCCCTTGGCTGGGGCGACCTCCACCCGGGCCCGGCAGGGCGGCTGTGCCGTCGCGCCGGCGATGTCGGCGATGTATACCTCATGTGCAACGAACCGGTACGCTCCGTTACCGTCACGGTCTCGGGCGGAGCCGGCGAGGTGCAGGCCATCCACGACAACCAGTTCCACAATCTTGTCGTCCTCGGCGCTACCCCCTTCGAAGCGCCGCCCGGCAGGTGGACGACCGTTTCGTTCGACCTCTCTCCGGACTTCCAGCCGGGCAACCCCCTGCATATCCGCTTCGCCGCTCCCGGAGGTGTTGCCGTCCACGAAGTTCGCACCGCCTAGCCCCTGCCTCGACAGCTAACTCATTATCCTGTTGACTGCGGCCAAACCCATGGCAGGAGGCCGCCGATGTCCTATCAAGACCTTGTCCTTGACGTCGCCGACAACGTCGCCACGATCACGCTCAACCGCCCCGAGAAGCTGAACGCCCTCAGCCGCGACCTCCAGCAGGAGGTCCTCCAGGTCTGCGACCAGCTCAAGCACGACGACTCGGTCCGCGCCGTTGTCTGGACCGGGGCTGGCCGGGGCTTCTGCTCCGGCGCTGACCTCACCGGCGGACCACCACCGGCTACCGAGCCCACCTGGCAGCAGATGATGGACGAGGATAGCTGGGTGGGACGCCAGGCCCGGGCCGTCTACTACATCGATAAGCCAACTGTTGCCGCGATCAATGGCGTCGCCGCAGGTGCGGGCATGTCTCTGGCGCTGGCCTGCGATATCCGCGTGGGGAGCGAGCATGCTCGTTTCCGCACCGTGTTCATCGAGCGCGCCCTCTCTCCCGATGCCGGGATGTCCTATTTCCTGCCCCGGCTGGTTGGCCAGGGGAATGCACTCGACATGATCCTCACGAGCCGCAACGTCGGCGCCGAAGAGGCGCTTCGCATGGGCCTGCTGCAGCGGCTCGTTCCGGCCGCGAACCTGCTCTCCGAGGCGCAGGCCGTTGCGAAGCAGATCGCTGCTTTCCCGCCGATCACGGCGATGGTTTCGAAGCGGGCGGTGATTCGGAGCCTCGACAACAACTTCGAAGACCAGCTCCGCTACGAGATCCGGGCCATTGAGATAGCGCGCCGCGCCACCAATGACGCCCGTGAAGCGATCGAGTCCTTCCGGGAGAAGCGCCCGGCGCGCTTCACCGGGCACTAGCCTGGACCTCGTTGAGGGTGGGGCGACCCTCATCGTTGGCGCGGCGGTCGCGCTCCCTACCTGGGGTCGCCTATGGCGAACACATCGAGCGACGCTTCCGCCTGGTGGCCGATGTAGAGACGGTGCTGAGCGGCATCCAGAGCCGGTACGGGGATGAGGACGTGGGCGCCCGGCAGAGGCTCCTCGTGGAGCGTCTCCAGTGTCGCCGCGTCTGCGACGGTCACCAGCCAGCCGGACTGCCCGGCACGAATACCCCAGTAGGTCCCCGATCCGGCATCCGCCCCGAAGAGCCAGGCATTGCCGTTCAATGACCGCCCCGTTGGCGTGAGGGACGCGGCTTCCACTTCGACCGGGCCGACGAAGAGCACATCTCTCACGTGGTCGAAGAAGAGGAGCTCGCCCTCGCGAGGGACCTTGGTCCAGTCGATGTTGGCGCGGCCGAGTTCACTGACTTTCGCATAGCCATCCGCGCCGTCGTAGACAGTCACCTCTTGCGCCTGTGGCACGAGCACGAAGAGCCTGTTCCGTGTCTCGTCCACGGCAAGCTGGATCTGCCCCGGGCCGCCGCCCGTGTCGCCGGTCTTCAGGCCATCGATCGTGATGGCGGCGATGACCTTCATGGCCGCGAAATCAGCGACAACGACCTTCGCGAACTCGGGGTAGGCCACGTAGGCGAGCGAGCGCGAACTGTCGATCGTCATTGCCGGGAGGCGATCGGTGCTGCCATCCGGGATGCCCAGCGCGATAGTCCCGAGCAGCGCGCGCTCGGCGCTCACATCGAAGACGCTGAGCGTGCTGTCCCAGGCGTTGAGGACGAGCAAGCGAGTCCCATCCCGATTTGTCTGCACGGGGATTGGCCATGCTCCCGCAGTAAACGTTTCGGTCACCACACCATCGGTGTCGAGCGCCGACAGGTAGCTTCCTCCCAGGCGGCTGCTCAGATACGTCGCGCCGTTGGCGGCAAGAGCGATCTGCTCGACGCTGTCGCCCAGCCTGATGGGCTCGGCGCTCCCGTAGCTGGCCGTGTCAATGCTCCAGACTACGGCGGCATCGCCGTTCGCGACGTAGATGTGCCCGTTCGCGCGGTTCAGGTTCATCCGGTGGGGCTTGCGCCCGAATGAGAGTGTCGCCCTGAGCGCGCCCGAGCTGACGTCGTAAACGTGCAGGTGTCCACCGACGCCGGCCACACGCCCCGCCGAAGGCTGCTCGGTCGAGAGAACGGCAACGGCGCCATGCGCATCGTCGTAGAGCATATCGGCCGGGGAGCCGTTCAGCCGGATCGTGCGCTGGGTGCTGCCATCCAATCCGAGCACGAGAAGAGAACGCCCCGTGCCCACCAGGAAGCGTCCCCCCTCTTCATCGAGCATCAACCACCGCGAGCGGTCGTTCGGCTGGGCCGAATAGGTCACCTCGCCGGTGCGCGTTCCAGTAGCGGGATCGAGCACGTAGATGGAGCGTGACCCGGCCCCGGATGCGGAGTCGAGGACGTAGACCACGCCGCGGGCAGTGTCGTAGGCCATCTGCCCGGTGTTTTCGCCGAAGGCGGTCTGCTCGTAGAGAAGCTGGAGCGGTTCGCCACCGAACACCTGGATTCCGTGATCCCTGGTCGCAACCAGCAGATTCCCGCTTGAGGGGTCAACGAGTGCCTGGTGGCCCTCCAGGAACCCCTCAAGGTCGACGGGGCCGTCTACCCGCCCGGTAACGGCATCTATCCTGCGAACGGCCCTGGCTGTCGCATCGAGCACATAGACCCGGTTGCGCGCTTCATCGGCGTAGAGGTACTTGAGTCCCCTGTCCGGTCCGCCTGTGTCGATGGTTCGTACCCACGTTTCGGTCGCGCCATCGAGCACTGCAATGTCGCCGCTCATGATCCCGGAGACGTAGACGAGGTTTCGCTGCGAATCGCTCGCAGCCGAGAACAGCTTGAGCACGTTCTCATCGAGAGGGCGCTCCAGGGCATCAAGCATGTCGACCGTCTGTTCGAGGCAGAGCGCCTGGTCGCAGGCCGCTTCCCCGGCGGTTGAAGATGGGCCTGGTCCCGTGACCCCCCCGGCCGGCGCGGTCGGGTCGCAGGCAGCAAGGGTGATTGCGATGACAGCCAGTAGCGCAGCGATGTTCGCTCTCATGTCGGGTCTCCTCCACCTTGCCCATGTCGACGGGCCGTTGTTGGGAAGGGATGGCGCCGATGCCAGGCCAGGTGACGCGGGGACCCAGCCGCCTTTACCCCGCCTTGTGGACCAGGGATCGCACGCGTTCCGGCCGCCCCCGGGCTCTCACGGCCCCTTTCCCGGACCCTTCCCCCGGCGGCGCGGTACACTCTCCCCATGACCGCCGAAACCTCGCACGAGCCCGGCTCCGGGCGAAAGCCATCTCGCGAGCCGCTTGTCTCCGTCATCTATACAGGCGCAACTTCGGTCGTTGACGACTTCGCCCGCGTCATGGAGATGGCCCATTTCCGCCAGCACCTGTCGCAATCGAGCGAAACGCTCCTCAAGATCAACATCAGCTGGCAGCACTACTACCCCGGCTGCAGCACCAGCCCCTGGCAGCTCGATGGCGTCACATCTGCCCTCCGGGGCGCGGGGTACGAACGCATTACCCCGGTCCAGAACGGGACCGTCGTGGTGAACTCACACGAGGGGGAGAAGGGCAACAAGCACGACCGCGTCTTCGCAAGGCACGGCCTGGCGCCCGTTCACCTGCAAGACAGGGGCGCGCGCTGGGTCCCCTATGCCCCGCAGGGGGAGATGCTCGTGCTCGACAGGATCTTCCCGGACGGGATAGAAATCCCCGAGATGTTCCTGGGCACCAACATCGTCCACCTGCCCACCCTCAAGACCCACGTTTTCACCACCATGACGGGCGCCATGAAGAACGCCTTCGGGGGCCTCCTCAACAACAGGCGGCACTGGACGCATTCAGTCATCCACCAGACGCTGGTCGACCTCCTCCGCATCCAGCAGGAGATTCACACCGGCATCTTTGCCGTGATGGATGGCACCATCGCCGGCGATGGGCCTGGCCCGCGCGCCATGCGCCCTCACGTCAAGAACGTGATCCTCGCCAGCTCCGACCAGGTGGCCATCGACGCTGTTGCCGCGAAGATGATGGGCTTCGACCCCATGAGCCTGGATTTCATTCGCCTCGCCCACGAGGCCGGCCTTGGCGTGGGGAACCCCACCGAGATCACCGTAGAGGGCCTCGATATCAGCGGCATCAACTTCGGCTTCAGCGGCGATGAGGACACGTTCGCCAGCTGGGGACAGAAGCAAATCTACTGGGGCAGACTGCACCGCTTTGAGAAGTTCCTCCTCCGCACCCCGCTCGTTCCATGGAGCTACTGGGCCAGCAACGTCTACCACAACTACTACTGGTACCCGCTCATGGGAAAGCGCCGCATCGCCAGCATGATGAACAGCGAGTGGGGAAAGCTCTTCCAGTCCTACTAACGCCGCATTGGCAATCCCGGATAGCCAGCATATTGAATTGCCGGGCCTGACCACCTACTCTTCACGCCTGGCGGCAACAGGCGCTCCAGCAACAGCCTGTCCGCCGTGAAAGGGAAGTGCAATGGGCGAGAAGGAATCGGGAACGGCCGGGCAGGCCGGGTCGCGCCTGGAAGGTGCGGCCGGGGAAGGCATCGCAATCGACGAAGAGGGTGTGCAGCGCGCAGCTCCTGAAGCCCTGGGCAGCCAGGCAGCGCAGAAGGCCCAGCACGACACGGCAAAGAACACCATTCAGAACATGCGTTAGCGCGGCCCGGGCGCGGTCTGCCAGCGCAACGCGGACCGTCCCGGCCAGGGGGAGTCCTCACCGTGACCCAGGGCCAGGCAGGTCACCTCCAGGATGCCTTCGCCAGCGTGCTCAGTGCGCCGGACCCGGGCGCCGCGCCTGCCGGGCTCCTTGGCATCGAGCATGAGTACTCCCTCTTCCGCGACGGCCAGCCGTTCGACTTCAGGGAGGCGATCCACAGCCTCCCAATCCCGGGACGCCGGCTCGACCCCGGTGATGCCAACGCCTATCGCCTCCCTTCTGGAATCGCCTTAACCGCCGATGGCGCCGAGGCCGAGGTGGCCTCGCCCCCGATTCCTGTCAGGCCCGGCTTCGCCGCAAGGACGCAACACTGGGCCGCCAACGCTGCCGGTGAACTCCGTGGCCTCCTGCCCGCCGGGGTCCAGCAGCAAGGCTTCTCCACCCACATCAGCGTCTCTGTCCCTACCGCCGTGGCTGATAAAGCGGCGCGGCTGTATGCGGTGACCTTCGCCCCGGCGCTGGGGCTCGTGCTTGATGGCCCCGAATCTCACGGGGTCTACATACGCCCGCGGCCGGGGAGGCTGGAGCTTTGCGGCGAGTTCGTGTCGGGCCCCCGGCTGGGCGCCGTCGCTGCCTTTGCGGTGGGAAGCGCCCGCGCCTGCGCCCTTGCGGCGGCGGGCCACCGGCCGCGCTCATCTCTGCCCCCGAAGCTGGCAATCGAAGTTCTCCCCGGTGTTGAACGGTTCGGCTACCGCGTCCGCCGCGATGCGCCCGGCTTCGACCTCTATGCGGCCGGGCGTTCCGCCATGATGCGCCGAGGCGACGGTGGCGAAGTAGCGGCCGGCGAGATGCTCTTGCTCGCCTGGCAGGTTGCCCTCAAAACGCTCGCCGGCCGCTCTTCGGCGGACGACGTGGACGTAATGAACCGCATCGCCGCGGGCGAGCTGCCGCTTGGCATAGAGGAGCGCGACCCGCCAGCGTTGCCAACCTCCGGCCACTTTGGAGCTGGCGGGCAACGTCCATGCGAGGGTGCTGTCCTCCAGGCGCGCGCTCGCCCGGGGATGCGCATCGAAGCCATCCTCGCGACCTGGGATTTCACTGTCTTCCGCGTCGCGGGGCCAGGACGCAGCGCCTTCGCGTGCATTCCCCGGCATTCCCTGGCGCGCTTCCTCGTCCTCCTCGAAGCTGGCCACCTCGACGAAGTCCTTGGCCGTTACCTGGCCGGGCCTGGTGCAGGACGCATCCTCGCCTCGCACGAGCAGACGGCCGGGGCCGGGCTGTACGATGCAGTCGCGGACCCGGCACAGCTCCTGGCGCCCGAGCGTGAACCATTGGGAGACCCCGGCACGGGACTCCGCACTGGCAAGGAAGAGCGGACCCGCCCCGGCAAGGCCGGGCGTCCGGGCAAGCGCTTCCTTCCGCCACTTCCGCCGGCCAGCGCGGAGCCCGGGGAAATCTCGCCTGCTCCCCAACCGTTGCCGCCCCAGGCTCCATCCCTGCCGGGCGAAACGGTGGCGCCGGTACCGTCGGCGCCTGCGTTCTCCATTCCTTTCGTCGGCGGTGTGATTGCGGCGGTTGTGGCGGTGGGGCTGGTCGCCAGCATCGTGCTGACGCAAGGTGGTGGCGACGAAAACTCGCCAACCCCCACGCGAGCGGGCGAGGTGGCCACCGAGGCGCCGACCAGGGCATCTGTCACAGAAACCGCACCCCCCGCCCGGACGCCAACGCCCACGAACGAGCCAACGTCAGCCGTGGGTGCGGGCACTGGATCGCCTTCGCCCACGCCTTCTCCAGAGCCAACCCCTACCCGCCAGCTCGACCCCACGCCAACGCCCACCAATCCCACCGCCGTTCCCACGGAGACCAGGCCTGCGCCCACTCCCACGGCAACGAAATCGCCTGCGCCCACCCCATCGCCGACCGCCGTTCGCCCCACCGCAACCCTCGCGGCCACGCCAACCAGGCCCGTGGACGATGTGCCGCCCCCACCCCCACCTCCCCCACCTCCACCGCCGCCACCTACCCCAACCTGCCCACCGGGGACAACGTGCTGACCACGGCGGCAGCGCCGCAAGCATCCGGGCCGGGCAGAAGCGCGTAAATTGAGGATGCAGGCATTGAATGGTCTGGTCTTGCGGATCTATGCTGCCTGCGACCTCGTGGAGGACGGTAGAGATGCTCACGCGCAATTGGCTTGCCCTGGTCTCCCTGGTGGCAGTTCTGGCGGTGGGCGCCGCCTGCAGCGGTGACGACTCCGACGACGAACCGACACGGGAGTCCACGCGTCCCTCCAATTCGACGCCATCTCCGGGCCCGACCGAAGCCAAAGACCTCACACCACAGCAGATTGTCGAAAAGCTCAAGAGTTCCGTGATCAATATCAACACCACCTCGCCCGAGGGCACGGGCGGTGGCAGTGGCATCGTCTGGGGGGACGGCCAGCACGTGCTCACCAATGCCCATGTCGTGCTGGGCGCCGCCTCCATCAAGGTGGTCGATCCGGATGACAAGCGTGAGCTCTCCGCACGGGTGGTCGCGCTCAGCCCCTGCGATGACGTCGCCCTCCTGGAGGTAGAACGGGCGAAGTTCAAGCCCGCTCCAATCGGCGACAGTAAGGAACTTCAGCCCGGACAGGAAGTCGTCACTCTCGGGTATCCGGGCACGGCTACCGACTGGCAGGGACAGAAGCTCACCGTCACCCGCGGCATCGTCAGCAAGCTCGGCGAGAAGTACAACGGCCGTGAAGACCTCATCCAGACCGACGCGGCCATCAACCCTGGCAATAGCGGCGGCCCGCTGGTAAACATGCGCGGCGAAGTCGTGGGAATGAACACCCTCACCCAGACAAGCAAGCAATCAGTGAACTACGCGATTTCGATGGATGAAGCGGCCTTCGTGGCAGAGAAGCTGAAGGCGGGAAAGAACATCGACTACCTGGGCGTCAAGCTGACGACGAACTACCGTGGCCTCGCCGATGAACTTGGCATCAAGCTCGCCTACATCGATGGCATTCTCGTCCTTGGTGTCGACCAGGGCAGCCCCGCCCACAAGGCAGGGATTGGCTACACCGACCTGATCTACACCATCGATTTCACCGACGTGGAAACGATCGGAGAGGTTTGCGACGTACTTCGCTCCAAGAAGCCGGGCCAGGAGATCCGCATCGACTTCACACGGACCTATAGCGACGGCTCCTACAAGGACTTCTATGCCCAGGTGACCCTGCAGTAGCCATTTGCAGCGCCGGGCCCGGGCAGCCTGGCGCGGTATGCGGTTCTCGGGCCGCTCATGGGTCCGGCCGGGTCAGGGCGTGGGCAGGAAGAGCTGGTATTTCCCGGCTGTCTGCTTGCCGCCTGTCAGTGGCGCTTCGATCGAAACCGTAATCGGTCCCGTGCCGCTTCCAACGCCGTTCTTGACCGCCGCAACCAGGGTGACATTGCGCCCCTGGCCACCCGATATCACCACCTCGGCCTTTCCGCCCAGGGTGGCCAGCGGCCCGAAGGCCTGGCCTGCGGCTGCGATCACCGCCGTGCGCAGGTTCACCTGGCCGAAGTCGCGCGATGAGTTCGTGACCCAGAGGTCGATGAGCACCGCGTGCGTCATCCCCTCTCGCTCGGCCTTGCCGATCATGCCCGCCAGCGCGACCGCCTCCCGTCCGCCGGTCGCCATCAGGATGCAGCGGAAGTAGTCAATCGGAAAGACGGCTGCCCGCGTCGCCCTCACCGAAACCCCGCTCAGCGTCTGTTCCACCGCCAGCGAGGTTGCAGTTTCCTGCAGCGCACCGCACTGGGTGGGCTGGTCGACGGGCGAGTCGTCACCGGACGGCGTGCTCGCCGGGGTCGTGCGCGCGCCGGCCACTTCGTTCGTCGCTCCCGCACCGGGGATGCTGGCGTTCGTGGCCGGGCTGGTGCTGGCGCTCCCTGCGGGAGTTCCCGCGGCGGGCGTCTCCCGGGCTGGCGCGGGCGTTGGCGTGGCAACGGCGGCCGTCGGGGTCTGCTGCTCCGTGACGAAGCCCTCGGGGTCGCCGGTCGAAGGCTCGGCGCTCGAGCTGCCGCCCGGCTGGAATCCGAAGGCCAGCCCCAGCATTCCCACCACGACAAGCGCCGGGAAAACGACCTGCGGCTTCTTCAGCCAGTCGCCTGGGCCGCCCCGGCCAGTTCGGGCAGCACCCGCCGGCCCGGGTCTTGCACGGTTTTCCACCCCCCGATGGTCGCGCCCGGGCACCACCCTGATCGATGCCGGATTCCCCCTATTTCGTTGCGGCCAGCCGCCTAATGCCCGGCTTCGATCCCTATCAGAGCCCTTTCCAGTCCGGCTGACGCTTCTCGCGGAAGGCCGCCGGGCCTTCGCGCGCGTCCTCCGTCGCGCCGGCCACCCGCCGCATCGTCTCGCCAAAGCGGATCGCTTCCACGAACGGTAGCTGCTGGCCGCGCCACGCCACCTCTTTGGTGGCCCTGATTGCCAGGGGCGCCGGCTTGAGGAGCCGCTCAGCCAGGGCGCGCGCTTCGCCCATGAGGTCGTCGTGGGCCACCACCTTCCACACGAGGCCCATCTCCCTGGCGCGAGCAGCGTTCACCCGGTCGCCGATGAGGAGCAGCTCCATGGCATTCTGCCAGCCAATCCGCCCCGGCATCCGTACCGCACCCTGGATGGTCGGCACGCCAATCTGCACCTCCGGGAACCCGAATTCCGCCCTTTCGCTCGCGATCACGAAATCGCAGGAGGCAACCAGGGTGAGGGCAAAGCCCAGGCAGTAGCCGTTCACCGCGGCGATGACCGGCTTCCAGATCTCCATGCCGCTCTCCAGCGATGAGTAGCTGGGCACCTCCCAGAACGTGCCCTTCGTCTGCCTTGCCGGGTCGCGCAGGTCGGCCCCTGCGCTGAAGGCCCGTCCCGCCCCGGTCACGATCGCAACGTACGCCTCCTCATCCTCGCGGAAGCGCTCCCAGGCAGCATTCAGGTCGGCGCGTAGCTCGGTGTTGATTGCATTCAGGGCCTCGGGGCGGTTGTAAGTGATAGTGGCGATATGACCTTCACGCTCGTAGAGGACGGTCCCGGGCATGGCTGGCTCCTTGTTCAGTCTCCCGCGCAGTCTAGCGAATCCAGCCGTCCGTGGGCCGCATTGACCAGCCTCGCACGCCGGGAGTAAAAGGAAGCACCCTGACCGGCGGTGCCGCATGCCCCGCGTTAGCCCCGAGTATCGCCACCTCCAGCGCGAGGCCATCCTCGATGCGGCCGAAGCATGCCTCGCCCGCAGGGGCATCGCCGAGACCCGCATCGATGACATCGCATCGGAAGCAGCCTTCAGCGTCGGCGCGGTCTACCGCTACTTCCCATCCAAGGGGTCGATCATCGCCGCACTGGGCGAACGGCACGGTCAGCGTGACCGCGCCGCCATGGCCGAGCTGCAGTCCGCTGGCCTGCCCCTGCGCGAGCGCATCCTCGAAACCCTTCGCTACTTCCTCGCCCGCCCGGCCGACCGGGTTGCCATCGATGCCCTTCACCCGGTCGACGGCACGCGCGACCGCCGCACCCACGACCAGTGGGTCCGCCTCGTCGCCGAGAGCTACCGCGTCGCCCAGGAAGAGGGGCTGGTGCGCCACGATCTCCCGGCCGAGCACGTTGCCCGCCACATCCTTCTCGCCTGCGAAGGCATGGCCGCCCTTTCCGGTGTCGAAGAGCTGGCTGCCGCCGATGACCTGCTGGAGTCGCTGGCAACCGTCCTGGCCGACGGCCTGGCCCCACGGCGTCCGTAGCAGTCCTGCCCGGGAACATCGGGCCCTTGACGGGGAGGAGTGCAATCCTTAGCCTCACGCTAAATTCAGGCCGCCCGGCCGCTGGATGGAGTATTGACACCGTGGCAGACCGTATCGCAATCGCCCGCAAGTACCTGGAAGCGCAGGTGGCCGGCAACATCGCCGAGGCCGTCGCCCTCCTCGCCGACGATGTTGTGATGTCCAATCCCATGACCGGCACCACCACTGGCAAGGCCGCCGCAGAGGCTGGCATGCGCAACCGCCCGGCAGGCGGCGGCGCCGGCAACATCACCTGGCGTGAACCGGTCGATGCAGATGGCGCCGTGAAGGTCGTGGGCGATGGCAGCCCATTCGGACCGATCCGCATCCTCGTTTCGTTCAATGACAGCGACCAGATCTCGAAGGTGGACGTCGGCCTCGGCTCCTGAACCGGGGCCGCAAAGGCGTTCGCCACTTCGTCCGAGGTGCTCGCCCTACCTCTGCCTTCCCACCTCGGGCGCGAATGCCCGGAAAGGCATGCCGGGGAGTCCAGGAGGCGCGGTTGGCGTCGCCGCCGGTGAGACTGTGGGCGATGGCTCCGGCCCCTCTTCGACGTACGCCATGATCGTGCATTCCATCACCCGGCACCCTTCCTTGATGTCGTCAAGCAATTCGGCATCAATGCGAGAACCGCGGTTGTAGGTGCTCCCGCCCGTCGTATGGACCCCCACGACCAGCCCCAGGATCGCCCCATCCACGGTGTTCGCCGAGAAGATGGCCGAACCGCTCTGCCCCGAATATGTGTCAATGTCGTGGTAGAGGTCGTAGTCCGCCACCTCCAGGAACGCATCTTTGATGCCTCCCCACATCGTCCACTCCTCGATGCCTTCCTTGTCGCCCGGGTACCCGACAATGGCGGGCTGGAAGTCAGCCCGCGAAAGGGTCTCGGTTGTTAGCTGCGCCACCTGCAGCCAGCCTACCGTCATGCCCAGGTCGCTGGAGCCAAGCTTGACGACACCCCAGTCCCAGAGGTTGACGCCCCCGCTATCGAAGTAGCCGTCGGGAACCCACCAGTTGACCGCCCACTCGAACTCGTACGGCTCGTAGCTGCCATCCTTGCCCGGGACCACGGCGATGTCTTCGGTCCAGGTCTCCGTTTCCGAGTCCCACAGGCAGTGCGCCGCAGTCAGGATTGTGTCCGGCCCAATGAAGGTCCCCGTGCAGTGCCCCACGAGGTCGCTGTTCGAGTCATACAACCCGAGCCAGGTGATCGCCCGCCACGGATAGACCGTGGTGTCCCAGACCTGAACGCGCTCATCGGTTCCGAGGATCGCCGCCGCCGTCGCCCGGCCGGGTTTTTCGGGCCGGGCCGCTGTCCCCGCATCGCGGTGCGGAAAGCTCGCATCGGCGGAAAACATGTGCCCCCCGCTTCCGTCGCCGGTGGATGCCTGGGCTCCCGGCCGGGCAGCGGCCAGCAAGGCCATGCCCAGCAGGGCGAGGGCGAGCGGAACACAGCGGCGAACGAAAAGGGACATCGCAATCCTCCGCGGAGTGGCGCGGGGCACGTGCGGCGTTCACCGGTGAGGCAGCGAACCATGCCCGGGTGTGGGCTACGCGTTGCCTGGCCCACACCCGGGTCCAACGAGAGCAGGGGCTGTCCGGTCAGTCCGCCTTCACGAGCTCAGCGTCGATCGAAATCTTAATCTGGTCTCCAACCAGCACGCCACCGGCCGCCAGGGGCGCGTTGAAGGTGAGGCCCCAGTCCTTCCGGTTCAGCTTACCTTCGGCGCTCACGCCGATCCTCCAGCCGCCCCACGGGTCCTGCAGGGGACCGTCAATCTCTCCCGACAGCACCACCTCGTTCGTTACACCGCGGATGGAGAGGTCGCCAACGAAGCGGCAGTCGTCGCCCTTTCCCGTCACCTTGTTGAGAACGAACACGATCTCGGGGTGGTTCTCGATATCGAAGAAATCCGCCGAACGAAGATGATTATCGCGATCAACTACGCCCGTATCGATACTTGCCGCATCGATACGAATCGTGGCTGTCGAATTCCCCAGTTTCTGTTCGTCGATTGCAGTCTCGGCGTTCCAGTTGCGGAACTGGCCGCGAACGGTCGCAACAAGCATATGCTTGCCGCTAAATCCAACAGAACTGTGTGTGTGGTCTAGTTTCCAGGCCATGGTGAACCTCGGTCAAGGTGATAGATCGACCTTACCCAATGCCCACCGGCAGGTCCACGCGGTTGCGGCCGTCTCGCCGGCTTTGCTCAAAGAACTATTGGGCGTGCAACTAATCGCAGCCATAAGTGTTTTCGATATGACTGCAAATGACATGCGTGAACGGGCCGAGGCGTAGTACAAGTGAGAGGTAAGGTCGGTCTTGCCGGCCCTGCAGGCCGAATCTGCCGAGAGGCAGAACGGGGGACCCGCTCTTCGGGGTGAATCCGCTCCCAAGCGGACGGGCACACTTCCGCCCGAACCCGTCAGCTAACCCCGCAGGCATGGAAGCAACGCTCTCCGCTGGAGTTGCCGTGGCTCTGCCTGTTCGCTTGCCTGCCCACCAGGGTCTTCCTCCGCTCACCATCCCCTCCCTCGACCAGATCCGCGCGAACGCTATTGCCGGGCTGGTCGTGGGGATCATCGCCCTCCCGCTCTCCATCGCGCTCGCTGTCGCCATTGGCGTGCCGCCCATCGCTGGCCTCTACACTGCCATCTTTGCCGGTGGCGCAGCCTCTATCTTTGGCGGCTCGCGCTACAACATCACCGGACCTACGGCGGCGCTCGTTCCCATCCTCAGCCACGCCGTTCTCCGCTACGGACCGAAAGCGCTCCCCATGGCCGGGCTCATGGCCGGGGGAATCCTGGTGATGATGAGCGTGCTCCGCTTTGGCCGCCTTATCCGGTACATGCCCGGACTGGTGGTGGTGGGGTTCACCGCCGGCATCGCCCTCTCCATCGGCTTTGGACAGGTGAACAACTTCCTGGCTGTTTCTGGGACCGACCCCGGCCTCGAACACTTCCACCAGAAGATGTGGGATACCATCTCCCACATTGGCACCGTTGGGCTGGCGACGCCGCTGCTGGGGCTCGCATCGCTCGGCATCCTCCTTGTCTGGCCAAGGACACCCCGCCTTGGCCGAATCCCGGCGCCCCTGATCGCCGTCGTCGCCATCACGGGCGTCGCCTGGGGGTTCGGTATCGGCACGCCTACCATCGCCAGCCGCTATGGCAGCCTCCCCCGCGAGGTCCCGGCGCCATCTCTCGGCTTCTTTGATGCCGGCCTGGCCTGGGACCTGCTCCCCATCGCCTTCTCAATCGCCGTCCTCGGCGCCGTGGAATCGCTCCTGAGCGCCGTTGTCGCCGATGGAATGGCCCCAACATCGACCCGCCACGACCCCGACCGTGAGCTCCGCGGCCAGGGCATCGCCAACCTGGTCTCCCCGCTCATGGGAGGCACGCCCGCCACGGCGGCCATTGCCCGCACCGCGGCGGGCATCCGCAACGGCGGCACCTCGCGCCTGACGGGAGTGTTTCATGCCATCACCGTCCTGTCGGCGACGCTGCTCTTCGGCGGCCTTGCCGGGCACATCCCCCTGGCGACCCTCGCCGCCATCCTGCTCGTTGTCGCCTGGAACATCGCCGAGGCGCCCGAAGTAGTCCGCCTGCTTCGGCGGGCCCCCCGCGAAGACATCCTGGTGCTCGTCTCGACGGTGCTTATCACCCTCTTCGTCGACCTGACATGGGCCATCGGATTCGGCGTGTTTGCATCGGCGATCCTCCTCCTCCGGCGGCTCGTCGGCCTGCCCGCCGCCCAGGAGCTCCTTCCCGACGAGAATGGCCGGATCCAGCAGGTCTCCCCCGAGCTAAGCGAGCTAATCCAATCCCGCCCGGATATCGCCTTCTTCACAGCCCAGGGCCTGCTTTCGTTCCACAGCGCGGCCGCCTTTGAGTATGAGCTCCTGGGGCAGGGCCGCAATCCGCTCATCCTGCGCATGAAGGATGTCCATCACGTCGATTCAAGCGGGCTGATCACGCTCGAAGGCATCATCGAGCATCGTCAGCATTCCGGCGGCCGGATAATCCTCACCGCCATCCAGCCCGAGGTCTACCCGGTGCTTGAACGGTACGGCATCATCGCTCTTCTCGGCCCCGAAAACGTCTTCGAACATACCCGTGACGCGATCCGCTCTATCGATGCCCCGCATGGCCATGAGGCCCACCCCCAGCAGCCGCTGACCGTCCACCCCCTTGGCGCTGCTGCAGGAGGGCAGTGACGACGCGTTACACTGGCGACGACAGCACGCCGGAGCGCCTCATGTCCCAGTACTACGACCTTCACCGCGGGTCGACCATCTTCCGCACACTCCGTATCAAGACCGCCAACCGCATTGGTGTCCTGGCCCGCGTGCTCGCCGTAGTCGCGGAGCACGGCGCCAGCCTCGGCGATATCCGCACCGTCTCGATTGCCCCCCTGAGCCGCATCCGCGACATCGATATGGGCTTCACCGATGCGACGGAGATTGAGCGCACCGTCGATGCCATCCAGGCCACAGGCGAAGCCGAAGTCCTCGAAGTTCGCGATGAGGTGCTCGATCTCCACGCCGGCGGCAAGCTGATCGTTCAGTCGCGCTACCCGATCAAGGGCGAGGCCGACCTGGGCCGCGTGTACACACCCGGCGTCGGCGAAGTTGCGCGCCGCATTGCCGCCGACCCCTCGCTCGCCGAGCACTACACAACCAAGGCCAATACTGTCGCCATCGTTTCCGATGGCACTTCGGTCCTGGGCCTGGGCGCCATCGGCCCCCTTGCCGCCATGCCCGTCCTCGAAGGCAAGGCGGCCCTCCTTTCGCAGCTCGTTGGCGTCTTTGGCATCCCGCTCGTCACCAGCTCGCCCGACCCGGCCCGCATCATCGATGCCGTGAGCCTCGTCGCCCCGACTTTCGGCCTCATCCAGCTCGAGGACATCGCCGCGCCAGCCTGCTTCACCATCGAAGAAGAGCTTGTCGCCCGTGGCGTGCCCGTCTTCCACGATGACCAGCACGGGACGGCGGCGGTGGTGCTTGCGGGCCTGATCACCGCATCCCGCCTGGTGGGGCGTGAACTCCGCGCCTGCGAGATCGGAGTGGTTGGGCTCGGCGCCGCCGGCAACGCCACCGCGAAGGCGCTCATGCATTACACGGGCCGGCCAGTTCGCGGGACAGACCTGAGCGCCCCGGCCGTGGAGAGAATCGTGGCCGCCGGTGGGGCCGCCTCCAGCCTGGATGAGGTCATGGCAACCTGCGACGTCGTCGTCGCCGTCACCGGCCGCCCCGGGCTTATTGCCCCCGGAATGGTTCGCCCCGGACATATCATCTTCGCACTTTCCAACCCCTTCCCCGAAATCGAAGTGGGGGTGGCGCTCCAGCACGGCGCCGCGTTGGCAACTGACGGGCGCGCGACGAACAACCTCCTTGCCTTCCCCGGGCTCTGCCGCGGTGGGCTCGATGCGGGAGTCTCGCGCTTCACGCCGGCAGTCTTCAGGGCGGTCGCCGAAGCCATAGCCGGGCTCGCGCCAGAAGGCCAGTTGCTGCCACCGCCTCTCGACCCGGCGATACATCGTGCTGTTGCGCGGGCCGTTGCCCTCACCGCCGTGGCCGAGGGAGTCGCCAACCGCCATGTCGATGAGGACTACATGCTCGACGCGCGATAGCGCCCTTGCGGCCTCAACGGAACCGCATGGGTCCGAAATAGTTCATTGCCTTCCTTTACGTTCGCTGGTACTATCCCGCCGAAGTACGGAGGGGTTAGAGGCGGAATGTTTGAGTTCCCGAAATGCCGCAAGTGCGACGATGGAGACCTGGTGCCGTTCTCTGATTTCGGCAGCCAGGGCGCACCCATCCAGTTCAAGGCGTGGGTGTGTACCAACCCGGATTGCGGGTTCAACATCAAGATCCGGAATGGCGATCTCTACATCGACGAGCCCATCAACGACGGCCAGTACCACGCTGTCCGGCGGTAGCGTGGCCCTCTTGCAGAAGGACCCTCGCGCCGGTGCCGGCTGCCCGGCGGCTGCGTGCCTTTTCGCTGGCGAACGCTCCCATTCTTTGTGATAAGCTGCACGAGCAATGGTCCAGGCGAACAAGGTCTACCAGCCCCTCCCTCTCCGGCTCGATACCGATGTCGAGGCGGAAGTCGAACAGAATCTCCTGATCACGAGTGTCGACCAGGTTCTCAACTGGGCTCGCCGCTCGTCTCTCTGGCCCTGCATGTTCGGCCTTGCCTGCTGCGCAATGGAGATGATCGCTACGGCCACGCCGCGTTACGACCTCGCGCGCTTTGGCGCCGAGATCTTCCGCGCCTCGCCCCGGCAGGCGGACCTGCTGATTGTCCCCGGCACACTCACCTGGAAGATGGCCCCCGCCGTTCGCCGCATCTGGCTGCAGATGCCGGAACCGAAGTGGTCCATCGCCATGGGTGGCTGCGCCATCATGGGCGGCCCGTTCGCCTACGCCTACAGCGTCACCCCGGGCGTCAACACCATCCTGCCGGTCGACGTGTACGTCCCCGGGTGCCCGCCGCGTCCCGAGTCCCTGCTCACCGGCCTCATGCTCCTGCAGGACAAGATCCGCCACGATACCGTCGGCAAGGGCTGGCAGCGCCGCGACGTTGAGCCGCAGTTTCACCGCTATCTCCCCGATGGCGACCCCATCCGCCAGGAGCTCGAGACTCTCTGGCCGCCGTACATCGACTACGGCAAGCCCCCAAAGGGCGGCGCTTTCCGCTCGTAGTACCCGCGACGGCCCCATGGGCTCGTTATGCACCGCCCCCAACACCCCACCACATTCAAGGAGTCCTTTCATGGCGAAGGCAAACTGGTCCGACATTGAAGCGCTCGTGAAGCCCTGGTTCGACCAGGGGCTGCAGCCCGATCGCAGCGATCTGATGGACCTCGCCTTCCAGAAAGACGCTTCGGACGACGTCATCGACGCCCTCGACACGCTCGGCGGGCGCCCGCTGGAATCGCTTGCTCAGCTCAAGGAACAGCTCGCACAGAAAGGCGTTCTCGCCTGATAGGCCCGCCGGGCACCTGCGGCAGGCAGGCCGTGCCCCAGGGTCACTCTTCCAGCGGTTCGAAGATGTTTTGCATCGCCTGGAAGGCGGGGCGGACGTTCTCGAGCAGCTCCATCCAGGCGATGTTGAAGTGCCGCGGATGGGTTATCTGCTCAACGGGAGCCCTGCCATAGGCCTGGACCAGGTCCTCAACGGCAAGCGCCACCGTTGTCGGGAACGAGATGCCCAGGCGCTCGCGCAGCTTCGCGCCCGAACAGCGGTAGTTGCGGACGATGTTGGGTAGCGGGCCATCTTCGAGGGCCACAGGCTTGCCCAGCTTCACAAGGGCGGCGGCTACGACTTCGGCAAGCTCCCGCACCCGGTAGTTCTCCTGTACCACGTTGAACACTTCGCCGGCCACCGCATCCGGCGTCGCCTCAAGGCAGGCAATGTGCGCATCGGCCAGGTCGGCCACGCTAACGAGCGGGCGCCACATCCGCCCGCCGCCGTGGAGAATGAGGCGCTGCCGCACGAGCGCATCCTTCACGAACGAGTTCACCACCAGGTCGAAGCGCATCCTCTCGCTTCGGCCGAACACGGTCGCCTGGCGGAGGATAACGGGCTCGAAGTCGCCGCCCGCGTGCGCCAGCAAGGCCTCTTCTGAATACCTCTTCGATGTGGCATAGGCGCCTCGTGGCGCCAGGGGCGCCTGCTCATCGAGCAGGCCCTCGCCCGCATCGGTGCCATCGTAAAGCGAGCATGAACTGCCAAAGACAAACCGGCGCACCCCCGAGGCCCGGCAAAGCCGCGCAACCGTGTCGGTCGCCACGGCGTTCATCTGCCAGTTGGCTTCAGGGCTGTACTCGCTCGTTGGGTCGTTCGAAAAGCCTGCCAGGTGGTCCACGGCGTCGATGCCATCGAGGGCCCCCTCTGGCATGCGGCGGACATCGGCATTGACCAGCTCGACGCCGGGCTCTCCGGCGTAGTGGGGAAGGCCCCAGAACATGCGATCGAGCACGCGCACTTCATGGCCCCGCGCCAGCAACTTCGGGATGAGGATGCTCCCGATGTACCCCGCACCACCGGTGACCAGGACGCGCATGCCAACCTCCTGCCCGCCTCGCGGGTCTCCCGCATTCTATGGTCCCGGGCTCATTGGCGACACAGCGGCCGCACCCCCGAGACTACCGGCTACCGGCATCTGCCCCTACCATGGCGGCGATGGCTCTGCTTCAGCTCCTCCCGTTCCTGGCGATCGACATCGATATCGACCCAACCTTTGCCGAGTTCGGCCCTTTCACGCTTACCTGGCACGGGCTTTTTACCGCCATCGGCATACTCGCCGGCGTCACCCTATCTGTCTGGCTTGCCCGCAAGGATGGCATACCCCCCGAGATCTCCCAGGAGATCGCCCTCGTCGGCGTTCCCTGCGCCATCATCGGCTCGCGTCTCTTCTACGTTTTCGAGCACTGGGACCGCTTCAGCGGCGACCTCCCCGAGATCATCTTTGGAATCACCGAGGGCGGCCTGACCCTCTATGGCGGGCTCATTGGCGGCGCCCTCGGAGGCGTCATCTACTCGCTCTTCCACCGCTGGCCCATTGGGATTGGCCTCGACATCGCGGCGCCAGGCATGATCCTCGGCCAGGGCCTTGGCCGCATCGGCGACCTCATCAACGGCGAGCACCACGCCGACCCTTCGGACCTCCCCTGGGCCGTGCGCTACGTGCACCCCAACACCCTGGGCGAATTCGGCGTGGCCGTGCATCCCACCGCCGGGGGCTACGAGATGCTGGGCGACTTCCTGATCCTCGGCATCCTTCTCCTGGTGGCACGACGGTTCCTGCGCGCGCCGGGCTGGGTCTTCTGCAGCTACATGGCCCTCTACGGGGTCATGCGCTTTGGCCTGTCGTTCACCCGCACCGACGAGCAGACGTTCTATGACATCCCCGTTCCGCAGCTCGTGAGCGGACTGCTCGTAGGGCTGGCCGTGATCCTGGCGGGTGTCCTGATGAAGTACCCCGGCCCGGTCACCCCCGAGTACGCCGAGCGAGTCTGGGGAGAGGCCGAGGACAATGAGGCTCCACCGCCGGAAGCCACGCCCGCCTGAGGCCGGCCCCGCCGGCCTGCCTGTGCTCACCCTTTACCGGCGCACGGGTTGTAGCCTCTGCGACCAGGCCGAGCTGGTGATTGCCCCCCTCGCCGCCCGTCTTGGGCTCCGTGTCGAGCGTGTCGACATTGAAGGCGACGCCGCCCTGCATAAGCGCTACATGTTCGAGATCCCTGTCGTTGCCTTTGGCGGCCGTGACCTGCTCGCCTGGCCGTTCTCCGCGGCCGCACTCGAAGACGCGCTCGAAACAGCCCTGCCGCAGGGGTGACCCGGCTTAGCCTGCCGCCACGAACAGGACTACGGCCAGGGCGGGAAGCACGAACCACACCACGGCAGTGAGCACGATGGCGATGGTTGCGAACGTGATGCTGTCGTCTTCCGGGGGCGTGCCCGCATGCCCGATCGCTTCCCACAGGGCGGCCAGCGGCTGCTGCATGATCAGCCGCGAGCGCCGGTGGGCGACTGCCGCCCCCCGCAAGAGCACCGAAGACAGCGCCAGGAACAGCAGCAGCAGGATGCCAATCCCTGCCAGCTGCACCCCCCGGTTTGAGAAGGGGATTGCGCCGGCCGATTGCGCCAGTGAGGCAACCAGGGGAACAGCAGCGCCGGCCGCAACGAGAATGGGGGCGCCGACACCGCCGCCCTCGAACCCGGGCGCGATCCGGTCCATCTCCATGCGCGCCCGCGCCAGCAACCGTCTTTCCGGCCAATCAGGAGCGCACTGGGCTTCGCGCCGCGCGTAGAGCGTTCGCAAACGCCCGGCGATCGACCGGGCGTACGATTTCACGATGTACTCGGCGACGAATTCCACGCCCATTCGAGCTATGGGCGCCAGCGGCCCGAGCCGGCCAACCCTGGGGTTGCGCGAGCCCTCGCGCTCCAGCACCTCCAGCGCCCGAACGGCCAGGCGGTGGGCCTCCGGGAAGCGGTCGCGCTGGGCGAGAGGCCCGCTTGCTGCAAGGTCGGCGGCGATGCGCGCTTCCACCTCGGTTTCTCCCCCTAGCCTTTCGAGGGCGCGTTCGGCCGCCTCATCGGGGCTGCCCATCAGCAACCGCCGCGTGCGCTCCAGCTGCTCCGTCAGCTCGTCGAGGATCTGTTCGTCGGGGCGCCGCTGCTGCTCACTCATCGGCGGCAGTGTACAGGGGCGGTTGGGGCGAAGAGGAAGCCCCCAGCATCACCGGTAGAGCCCGTGTTCTTCGATATACCCCGCCACCGCAGGCGAAACCAGGTACCGGATCGGCTTCCCGGCCCGGACGCGTCCCCGGATGAGCGTGCCGCTGATTCCCAGGGCGGGCATGTCGAGCGGCTCCGGGATTCTCGCCAGCCCGGCTGCCCGCGCCAGCGGCGCGATCGCCGAGGCGTCCTCCCCCTTGAGCGCGACCAGCAGCCGGGCCAGCTCGCCGATGCGGGCAGGTAACTTCCAGTTGGGCATGTCGGCCAGCGCGTCTATCCCAATCACGAAGACCAGGTTCTGCTCGCCTTCGGCGTGGTACTCCGCCAGCGTGTCGGCCGTATAGCTCGGCCCACGTCTCAGCACCTCTCGGTCATCAACCGTAAGAGCGTCGTTGTGGAGGATGGCAAGGCGGGTCATGGCCAGCCGGTCGTCGGCCGGCGAGACCTCCCGCGCGGCCTTCCGATACGGGTCGCCCGCCGGGATGAACCGCACCTCGCGTGCCCCTGCCTGCCAGCGCGCGCACTCGGCCGCCAGCAGGTGGCCGATGTGCGGGGGGTCGAACGTCCCGCCGAAAACAACGAGTGGAGCGCTCATTGCGGCAGTCTAACCGATGGCGCAGCAACTCCCTTCCGCCGCCGGGAGGGCCGGTGGCGTTCCGCGCCTACCCCGCCGACCGCAGGACCCGGTCCAGGATCGCGTGCGCGACAGCGTACTTTGACATCAGTGGCAGCTCTTCGACCCGTCCGTCCCGGTGGAAGACCGTCACCTGGTTCGTCTCCGTTCCGAATCCGCTGCCGGCGGCAGTGACGTCGTTCGCGACAATGAAGTCGAGCCGCTTTGCGCGCAGCTTCTCCACGGCGTGCCCGGCGAGGTCGTGGGTCTCGGCGGCAAAACCGACCCTCACGCCCCCACCCGGGAGCGTTGCGAGAATATCGGGTGTCTTTGCCAGGCTGAGATCCAGTGTTTCCTGCCCTGGCGTCTTCTTTATCTTCTGGCCGGCGGGGCTGGCAGGGCGGAAGTCGGCAGGCGCGGCCGCCATCACCAGGGCGTCGGCATCGCTCGTCGCGACCTCCAGTGCGGCCAGCATCTCCGCCACTGTGCCCACGTTCACGCGCTCGCAGCCGAAAGGCGTATCCAGGGCCACCGGGCCGGTCACGATGGTGACGCGCGCGCCCCGGTCCCGCGCTGCCTCCGCAACGGCGAAGCCCATCTTCCCGGTCGAACGGTTCCCCACAAATCGCACAGGGTCGATCGGCTCCTGCGTTCCTCCCGCGCTCACCACCACGTGCCTGCCGGCAAAGTCGCCGTCGCGTCCGAGCAGCTGGCGCAGCGCACCGGTGACCTGGGGCACTTCGGCCATGCGCCCGGCGCCCATCCGCCCCGAGGCCAGCCGCCCGGGCATGGGGCCAACGAAGCACACGCCACGGGCGCGCAGCGTTGCCACGTTGGCCTGTGTGGCCGGGTGCTCCCACATCTGGCCGTCCATCGCCGGCGCAACGAGCACGGGGGCTGTGGTCGCAAGAGCGGTGAGCGTGACCATGTCGGGCGTCATGCCCTGGGCCAGGTTCGCAAGACAATCTGCTGTCGCCGGCGCGATTACAAAGGCTTCGGCTCGCCGCGCCACCTCCACGTGTGCTTCGGGCTCGCTCGCCGCGAACATGTCATCGATGACAGCCGCCCGCGTGAGCGACTGGAACGTGAGCGGCGTCACGAATCGGGCCGCTGCGGCCGTCATTACCACCTCAACCATCGCCCCCGCCTGCGTCAGCTTTGATGCGAGGTCGGCGGCCTTGTAGGCAGCGATGCTGCCCGTCACGCCGAGGGCCACGCGACGCCCTTCCAGGGGAAGCGTGCGGCGCGAAGACGTGTCTCCCGGGCCGGTCATCGCCTTTCCCTCAGGCCGGGTTACGGTTCATCTCGTAGATGAGCCGCAACCCTGTCAGCGTCAGGTCGCTGTCAACGATGTCGATGCAGGACGTCTCGCTGGCGATCTGCCGTGCCCAACCACCAGTGCCCACGACTTTCGGATTCCCTCCCAGCTCCTGCTTGAACCGGTTCACAACTCCCTCGACGAGGCCAACGTACCCGAAGAGGATGCCCGACTGCATGGCGTGGATGGTGTTCTTGCCGATTGCGGAAGGAGGGCGCTCCAGCTGCACCCTGTAGAGCATTGCCGCCCGGCTGAAGAGCGCTTCCGAGGCGATGCCTATGCCGGGGGCGATGGCCCCGCCGAGATAGTCGCCCGCTTCGTTAACCGCGTCAAATACTGTCGCCGTCCCAAAGTCGACGACAATCACGGGCGTGCCGTAGAGGCGGGTGGCCGCGACTGCATCGATGATCCGGTCGGCGCCGAGCTGCTTCGGGTTGTCGTAGAGGATGCGGATGCCCGTGCGAAGCCCGTGGCCCACGACCATCGGCTCGACGCCGAAGAAGCGGCGCGCCACCGACTCGAAAGTCGGGATCAACGGCGGAACGTCGCAGCCGATGATGCAGGCGTCGATATCGGCCGCAGAATTGCCGCGCGTCGACAGCAGGCTCATCAGGAGCACCCCGTACTCATCGGGCAGCTTTTCCGCTTCGACGCCGATGCGCCACGTCGCCTGCAGTTGAGACCCTTCAAGAAGGCCAATGTGAATGGACGTGTTCCCGATATCCAGGGCCAGGAGCATCAGACACCACCGGCTTCAGGGCCGTTCGGCCGGTCCCCGTGCCGCGCCTAAGAGTACATGGAAAACGCGGGTCGCAGGTAGCCTCATGCCGGCTGCGAGCCCGGTGCTCTGTTCAATACCGCCGGGTGGGCCCGCCGCAGTTCCGGCAGGCCGAACGTAATGAGCAGCGCAATCCCGAGCAGGGCCCAACCAAGCGCCGGCACCACTACCTCCAGGCCCAGCGCCTGGCCCACCGCGCTCACCGGACCAGCGTTCAGCATCGCCATTCCCATTGCAAGCGGGAACAGGCCCATCACCCGGCCGCGCATCTCATCGCGGACAAGGTGCTGCACCACGGTCGCCGCCGTGACCATCGCCCCTACCTGTGCGAATCCGAGCGTGAAGTTCGCCGCAGCCGTGAGCGGAATGAAGCGCGAATGGCCGAACACGATGGCGCTCACCGCGAAGACAAGCGTCATCACGCAGAGGCTCGATCCCCTGCGGCCCAACCCCTGCTGGCGGGCGAAGAAGAAGGACCCCACAAACGCGCCGATGCCCCAGGTCATGGCCATGAGCCCGAATTCGCTGCGGCTCAGGCCCAGCACCTCCGTCATCCAGAGCGGGCCGAGCGTGGCCGGGCCCGGCATACCCACCACCTGGAGCGCGAGCACCATCGCGATCACGCCGAAGATCGCGGCGTCGCGCCGTGTGTAGGCCAGCCCTTCGCGGATATTACCCAGCATCGAAAGCGCCCGGTTCGCGCTTCCCACGCTCCGGAACTGGAGCGCGGCCAGCAAGGGCAGAATTGCCGCCCACGCCAGCAGCGTTCCCGCATACACCTGGCCCGGTTCAAGGATGCTGTTGAGAAAGCCCACCAGCGGCAGCGAGAGCGGGATCGTCAGCTGCTGGGCCACCATGTTCAGGCTGATCGCGTTCCCCATGTCCTCCATGCCTACAACCGTGGGGATGGATGCCGTGCGCGCGGGTACGTCGATTGCCATTGCGGCCGCGGCCAGGAACGTGAGGCAGAGCAACGCCGCCATCGCCGCCTGGCCGAAAGGGTTGTAGAGCATCAGCGCCGATACCAGCCCGCTCAGGCCGCACGCCATCGCGGCGCAGGCGAGCAGCACCCGGCGGCGCTCGAAGCGGTCGGCAATGGCGCCGCCAATGAGGCTGAAGATGAGCATCGCCGAACCCCGGCTCACTGCGATCAGCCCGACGTAAAGGACCGACCGCTCCGGATACTCCTCCTGTACCCAGAAGACCTGCGTCAGGAACTGGATCGGCATCACCAGGCCCGTCAGCGTGGCCCCCGCCAGCAACATGCGGAAGTCGCGATGCGCAAGCGAGCGTACCGATTCGTGCCGCTCAAAGAAGGACCCCGGTGGCATCGCGCAATTGTAAGCCTTGCGCGAAGTATCTGTGCGCTGCCCTCGCCGCGAGCCTGCGGCCCACTGCGCCGAACACCACCGGCCATTAGCATTGGCCTACACTGCCCCGGGGGTTGACCGTGGCTCGCACCGTTTTCGTAGTTCCCCATACCCACTGGGACCGCGAGTGGTACCAGCCCCATGAGCTCTTTCGCTGGCGCCTGGTGCAGATGATCGATGAGCTCATTGCGCACATGGAAGCCCACCCGGAGTACCGCTGCTTCAACCTCGATGGCCAGTCGATCGTCATCGCCGATTACCTGGAGCTGCGCCCCGAGAATGAAGGCCGCCTTCGTGCCCTCATTGAGGCGGGACGGGTCCTGATCGGCCCCTGGTGGGTCCAGCCCGACGAGTTCCTCCCCTCCGGCGAATCGCATATCCGCAGCTTCCAGAAAGGCATCCGTTTCGCCGAAAGGCTGGGCGGCTCGCTCCGCATCGGACACTGCGCCGACCAGTTCGGCCACATCGCCCAGATGCCCCAGCTCATGAACCAGCTGGGCATGACCAGCGCCTGCCTCTGGCGCGGTGTCCCCGATTCGGTTCCCGGCTGGAGCTTCTGGTGGGAGGCCCCGGATGGCACACGGCTGCCCGTCCTCTACCTCCGGAATAGCTACTCGAGCGGGTGGCGCCTGCCGGCCAACGGCGACGACTTCATCGAGCGTATCCGCCGCCAGGAGCGTGACCGCCGCGATGATGAGCCCGCCCTGCTCATGAACGGCACCGACCATTCGCGCGCCGAGTTTGGCGTCCCCGAGACCATCGCCGCCGCCCGGGGCCGGGGCTACAACATCCGCATGGCCACGCTTGCCGAGTATGAGCGCGCCATGTTCGCCGCAGGCCTCGACGAACACGTTCACCGGGGCGAGCTCCGCTCCCCCGACCGGTCAAACGTCCTTGTGGGCGTCCTTTCCGCCCGCACCAACATCAAGCAACGCGACTTCCAGGTCTCTTCGGCCATCGAACGTTACGCAGAGCCCCTCGAACTCCTTTCGTGGGTCAGCGGTGGGCCTGACGCTCTTCCTGCCTTGCGTCAGGCATGGCGTCTCCTGCTCGAGAACTCCCCGCACGACTCAATCTGCGGGTGCAGCGTCGACCAGACGCATCGCGAGATGTTCCCCCGCTACGACCGCGCCCAGCAGCTCGCCCACCAGGTGGCCCGCGAATCGGCCGCCCACCTCGTCACGCGTTTCCATGTTCCCGGCGCCGGGGCAATTGCGGTCTGGCGCCCGGTGCCCCACGCCGCGGCCGCGATCGATTGCGAGGTCCCTGGCGAATGGCATTGCACCACGCTCCGCCTGCTGTCGGGCGAGGAGATCCCCTGTGCGCTCGGCCCGGTCATCCCTGGCGAAGTGCTCCAGCACGAGGAAGTCTCGCCGCGCGGCGCTGGCCGCCACCTCGACTTCATCCGCGAGGGTCGCTACGACGTCCACGCCGTGGAGGAGATGCGCTGGGAGCTGGATGGCCGCCATCTGCGCGTCGAGACGGTTGTTGGCGATGCCATCAACGTCGTCGACGACGCCACTGTCCGCCACGAGGTGCGCGAGATAGCGGCCAACAACCTTGCCGATACCGCTGAGGTTACCGTGCGCACCTCCCCGCGCCGCAGACTGCGCGCCTTGCTGCCCGCTTCGGCTGCGGTGGGGCTCGTGATTGCAGGCCCGGGGACCGGCGAACCTGCCACGGACGACGCAGGTGTTGCCCTGGCCGGCGACGCGGTCGCCAATGCCTTCTACGAGGTCCGCCTGCGCCGGGGCGGGCTCGAAGTACGTGACCGCGCCACTGGATATCGCCTCCGTAACGTCAACGCGCTCGTTTCTGAGGGCGATCGAGGCGACGAATACAACGCCGATATCCTCCCCGATGGGGTGGTGGAGCCGGTGCTCCGCGAGCTGCTGGAAACCCGCGGAGATGGGGTTTCCGCCTCGTTGCGGTACCTCTCGCTGATAGAGGCGCCTGCACGGCTCAACGCAAAGCGCTCACGGCGCACGCGCAGGCAAATTGCACTGGTGGTTGCCGAAACGACGGTCACGCTCTGGGCAGGGCTACCGCGCATCGATTTCCGTGTGACGGTCAACAACACGGCAAGCGACCACCGGTTGCGGGCGCTCTTTCCGTTGCCCTTCACCGTTGCCAGCGCCTGGACGGAGAACCAGTTCTACGTGGCCGAGCGCTCGCTTGTGCCGCCGCCGTGGAACGGCGTCAGCCCCGAGCTGCCGCCCACCACCTTCCCGCAGAAGACCTTCGCGGCATTCGAGTCCGGTGGGCAGGGTATTGCCGTGTTCAACCGCGGCCTGCAGGAAGGCGAAGTGGTGAAGGACGAGCGTGGCCGCCAGGCCTATGCGCTCACCCTCCTGCGCTGTGTGGGGTGGCTTTCGCGGCCCGACCTCGTTTCGCGGCGCGGGGGCGCCGGTCCTACCATCGCGACCGAAGATAGCCAGATGCGGGGCGAGCATGTGTTCGATTACGCCCTCACCACCTACGCCGGTTCATGGCGCGATGCCGGTATCCAGCCGATGGCGCACAGCTTCGCCTGTCCGCCCATGGCGTGGGTCACAAACGGGCACGAAGGGTCGCGCAGGGGTTCGCTTGACCTGGTGCGGGTCTCGCCTCCATCAGTGATTCCGTCGGCGCTGCACCGCAGCGACATCGATGGGCGGCCCATCGTCCGGGTCTACAACAGCGCCAGCAGCGACGTGGCAGCTGCCATCGAAGCGCCCGCCATCGCTGGCCGCGCGCGACTGGCTGACCTGCTAGAGCGGCCGGGCAAAGCGGTGGCGAGGAGCAGCGGCACGATGGAAGTGGAGCTGCGCCCGTGGCAGATCGCTACCCTTCGCTTCGACGCGCGGGGGGCGCCCGTCACACGCCCGCGTACGAGTGCAGCCCGCTCACCCAGAGGTTCACGCCGAAGTACGTGAACATCACCAGTGCCCACATCACCACAAGCCACCACATCGGGTCTGGCCGCCAGCCCCTCCTGACGCGTTCTGGCACCAGCTTGCGGATACCCGGCGCCCCCGCCACCGACCCGCTCCCAGCCCGGGCATGGAAGTACGCCACAATGCTCAGCCACGTGACAAGCGCACTGGTTTCCTTCGGGTCCCAGCCCCAGTAGCGCCCCCATGCGTCGTTGGCCCACCACGCGCCGAGGGCAATCCCCAGCCCGAGCAGGGGGAATCCCACAAGCACGGCCCGGTGCGCGAGGTCTCCGGCCGCCTCTGCACCAGGGAGCCAGCCAAAACGCCGCTGGCCCTCGCCGCCCTGCGCCAGGTAGATCGCCGCGCCGCAGAACGCTACCGTCAGCACCGCATACGAAGCCATGATCACAGTCACGTGCAGCGTCAGCAGCCGGGCATTCTGCAGCGCCGGCACAAGCGGGGTGACTTCCGAAGGGAAACGCGTCGCGATCAGCAGCATTGCGGCCACAATCGGAAGCGCTACCACTCCGGCGCGTCGCAGTCCGCTCGCCGCCTCGAAGGCCAGGTAGGCCACCACAATCGCCATCGCAAACGCGACTGTGAACTCGTAGAGGTTCGAAAGAGGCGGGTGCTCCACCGCCGCCCAGCGCGCTGCCACCGCCCCCATGAGCGCGGCCGAGGTCAATGCGGTGAGCGTCGTCGCCAGCCGCCCCACGCCCGCACCTGGCGTACCCGAAGCGCCTGTCACCGTCACCGCGCCGGCCTCTGTCTGCGCTGCGTACCGGCGCAGAGAAAGCGTCGCACTGGCTACGTAGGCCACGTAAACGAACACCGCCATTCCCGCGAATGCAAGGCCCGTCCAGAAGAGGTAGATGGAGAGGTCGGCCATTCGTGTCTCGCGTCACAATCGTAGCGCGCTTCCGCTCCCGCGTGCCATCGGCCGGCCGGGACGACCAACAACAGTCAAACCATTAGACTACCGCCAATGTCCTCACGCTCCGCGCTCCGCATCCCCCCCGCCGCCCACATCCTCCCCTCAAACGTCTTCTATGGCTGGTACATAGCACTGGCCTGCGGGCTGCTCATGTTTGTCGGCGTGGGCGTGGGCTACTACGGCCTGGCCGTGTTCCTCAAACCGCTAAAGGATGAGCACGGCTGGTCGACCACCGTCGTCAGCGGCGCAACCGGGCTCTATTTCACCGTTTCGGGCCTCACTTCCGGGTTTGTCGGGCCACGCATCGACCGCTCTGGCCCCATGAAGTACATGATCGCCGGCGCCATCCTCAATGGCGTCAGCGCCTCCGCCATCGGCTTTGTGGAGGAGGCGTGGCAGCTCTACGCCGTCTACGTGGTGCTTGCGGTAGCTTTCGGGATGTCCAGCGCGGTGGCGGTGAACGCCATCATGACGCGGTGGTTCGTTCGCCGCCGCGCGCGCGCCATGAGCATCTCGTCCACCGGCGTTTCCCTCGGTGGCGTCATCCTCTCCCCCCTGATCAGCAAGATGATAGACATCGGGGGGATAGAGCTCGCTGCTCCGGTCATGGGCGCCCTGGTCGCCAGCGTGTCACTGCCCGTTATCCTGCTGGTCGTCGCGTGGGACCCCGCTGACATGGGCCTCAAGCCGGATGGCAACCTTCCCCCTGCACCCGAATCAGCCGCCTCGCTACACGCCGAGAGCGTCCAGATGCGCCGTTGGACCAACGCAGAGGCCCGGCGCTCGGTGGCCTACTGGAGCATCCTGGTCGCATTCCTGCTCGTCTTCACCTCGCAGACGGGCTACGTCTTCCACCAGATTTCGTTCCTCGAAGATCGCCTCGGCTCGCGCAGCACCGCGGCCCTGGCCCTCAGCGCCACCGCTGGCGGTAGCATCATCGCGCGCCTCATTGTCGGCATGTTCGCCGACGCGGTGGACAAGCGCCTGCTCACCTTCGTCCTCTTTGTTGTCCAGGCCACGGCCATCCTCGCTATCATCCACACCGGCAACATCGCCTCCACCTGGGCGATCACGCTCGTCTTCGGCTTCACGATCGGCAACGTCTACATGATGCAGTCGCTGCTCGTCGGCGAGATCTTCGGGCTCGTCTCGTTCGGGGCTATCTTCGGGATGGTGAACCTGGTCGGCCAGGTCGGCGCCGGGGCAGGTCCGTTCGGGGTCGGCTTCCTCCACGACCAGACGGGCGGCTACAGCGTGCCCTTCACCGTCACTGCGGTGCTCACCTACCTCGCTGCCGTCGTCATCCTCTTCGCCCGGCCGGTCAGGGTGCGCTGAAGCGCTGCCCGGAGCAACCCGCACGCCTCCTTAACATGCGCTCTTTGACACGGATGCTGACCAGAGAGAGGATAGGGGGGTACCCTATCTAGGTTGATGTTCCGATGAACCCACGCAGTCTCTTCCTGGCTCCTGCCGCCGCTCTCGCGGCAGGCTTGCTTGTACTGGCCGCCGCCTGTGGCGACGACCATGGCTCCACTGAAAGCGGCATGGACCACGGCATGATGTCCACCGTCCCGCCAGCGGAAGGCGTCATCGATGTCCATCTCTCCAACTGGGCTGTGGAGCCCGCCATTGCCTCCGTCAGGGCCGGGGCAGTAACCTTCCGCGCCATTCACGACATGGGTCACATGCACGGCGGCGAAGGCGGGGAAATCCACGACCTCGCGGTTGCCATGAAGCAGCCCGACGGTTCGTTCAAAGTACTTGGCCAGGTCAAGGACCTCCGCATGGGCGACACGAAGGAACTCACCCTGGAGCTGGCTCCTGGCGAATACGAGCTCCAGTGCAACGCCGTCGAGGACCTTGGTGGCGGCAACGTCGTCTCGCACTACCTGAAGGGCATGCGGACGAAGTTCACGGTGACGGGGTAAGGGGCGAGGCAGGCCGCCCGTGTGCTGGTCCGTCAGTATGCCGATACTGACGATGTGCCAACACCTTGACACTCTGAACACCCGTCTCGCGCAAGGGTGGGAACGGGAGGTCCGTTGTGGTTGCAGCCAGACTGACGGAGTCGGCCGCAGCGTTCTTTGCAGAAGAGGAACTTCCGGAAGATCTGGGTTGGGCCGACTGGCTCTTTCCCGTCCATCTCCGGCTCTTCACAGGGGAGCTGTACGCTGCGATCTGCTCCGACGCCACCCCTGAGGAGATCGCCGCTCTAATTGACTCGTGGAAAGGCACCGCCGAGATGGACCATTCCCCGGCAACCAGAGAACACATTGAGCGGAACCGGGATCGCCGGTTCACCACGGTGGATGAGTGGCGAACGAGCAAGCGAGTTACCGGGTAGTCGCCGGCTGAGACGCCTTTCTCGAGGAACTCGAGCGGTGCCCTTGCTCCCAACAGGTACGCGTCAGTGAATTCGTGGCTCACGTCCTTCCAGCCAGTCCCCGCGCGGCCAGGCCACCACTTCTGAAGCAGCTCCACGGCGCCTGTGCGCACCTGTGGCAGTTTGAGTGCGGCGGGTCTCGGCGACTCATCTACAGCGTGGACGATGCCGGTTCTACGGTCCGAATCGAGTATTTCGGGCTTCACCCATCGTGGGACAAGCCCGGGAGCCTGCCGTTCTTGGCCTGACCCGCCCGTATGTGATCCCGATCATTGCCCGGCCGCCCCGCTGAACCCATAGCGTTGCTCCATGAGCACTTCAGCCGCGACCGAACCCGCCAACCTTTACGCGGAGCGCTGGACCTGGGACCAGGTCCGCTGGGCTTCCCACTGCATCGACTGTTACCCGGGCAACTGCCCCATGCGCGTCTACCTGAAGGACGGCAAAGTCGTCCGCGAAGAATCCGCTGCTGTCTTCCCGACCATCATGGAAGGCGTGCCCGACATGAACCCCATGGGCTGTCAGAAGGGCGTGAGCTGGGGCCACATGCTGGAAGGCGACGAGCGGGTCCTCTACCCCCTCAAGCGCGTCGGCGAGCGGGGTTCAGGCAAGTGGGAGCGCGTCACCTGGGAACAGGCCTGCACCGAGATCGCCGATGCCGTCCTCGATGCTGTGGAAGAGGTTGGCTCCGAATCCATCATTGCCCCCTCCGGCTGCAACCTCAGCTCCTGGGGTGGCGCCGGCCGGGCCCGCTACCTCTCGGCCGTTGGAGGCCTCGTCACCGACGTCAACGCCGAGATGAACGACTTCGCCCCCGGTCTCTACATGACCTACGGCACCTTCGACCCCGTCAGCTCGATAGATGACTGGTTCCATTCCGATGTCTTCATCATCTGGTTTGGTAACCCCTTCTACACCCGCATCCCCCACATCCACTACGCGCTCGAAGCTCGCTACAACGGCTGCGAAGTCATCACCATCGCCCCCGACGTTTCGCCCTCCTCGATTCACTCGGACTTCCATGTCCCGGTGAAGGTCGGCAGCGACGGCGCCCTCGCACTCGCAATGGCGAAGGTGATCATCGATGAAGACCTGGTCGATACGAAGTTCGTCCTTGAGCAGACCGACCTCCCCCTCCTCATGAACCCGAAGACGAAGCGCTACCTCCGCGAAAGCGACTTCCTGCCGGCCGGCAACCCCGAACTCTTCTACGTCTGGGACACTGCCACCGGCAAGGCTGTCCAGGCGCCCAGGGGAACCCTCTTCTGGACTGACATCAGGCCCGCCCTCGAAGGCGAGTTCTCCGTCGAAACGAAGGACGGCGCCGTAACAGTCACCACCGTCTACACCGAGATGCGCAAGCGCCTTGAGGAGTACACGCCCGAGTTCGCCCAGCGCGTCACCGGCGTCCACGCGGAAACCGTTCGCACCATCGCCCGCAAGATCGCGAAGGGCAAGACCAACATCCTTGGCTCCCTTGGCAACGCCGGCAAGTTTTACCACGGCGACCTGATCGAGCGCGGCCAGGCCCTGCTCCTCGCTCTCACAGGCAACTGGGGCAAGCACGGCACGGGCTTCCGTGCCTGGCTCACCGGCCTCTTCGATGGGTCCATGACGCTGGGCGTCAAGACAAAGCGCGGACCCGCGGAGGTGGCCGGCATGCTCGACATGCGCGAGCAGGCCATGAAGGCCATGATGGCGGCTGACCCCACGCTCACCCCGGCCATCCTCTCGATCGAGATGACCAAGAACGCGGGCTCGGGCGGCGGGGGCGGCATGATCCCCCCCGTGTTCTGGTGGTACCACCACGCCGGCTACCGGGACGCCTGGAACCGCCGCGAGTGGCACGACCCCAGCATGGTGCGTGAGTTCGACTCCTACATGCAGGAGGCGCTCCAGAAAGGCTGGTGGAAGGGCGTCGATGTCCCCCGCGCCAACCACCCGAGCCGTGTGCTTATCGAATGCGGTGGCAACGTTCTGCGCCGCACCCGCGGCGGCGGGAAGATGCTCCTCAAGCACCTCTGGCCTCAGCTCAAGATGGTCGTCACGCTCGATGTCCGCATGAGCACCACCGCACTCCACTCCGACTTCGTGCTCCCCATCGCTCACCAGTACGAGAAGATCGGCTTTGGCATCCCCAGCACGCACACCATGAACCTCACCTTCTGCGACAAGGCCATTGACCCACCGGGCGAGGCCGTCAACGAATGGGAGGCCTTCCGGCGCATGGCCGAGAAGCTGGAGGAACGTGCCCGCGCCCGCAACTTCAAGCCCATCACCGACTCGCGAGGCTCGGTCCACGACCCTACCACCGCCCACAGCAACTACACCCGCAACGGCGTTTTCGTTGATGAGGAGGTGCTCGCCGACGAGATGCTGCGGGACAGCGCCATCAGCGGCACGCTACCATCCGACGCGAGCCTCGAGGATGTCCGTGAACACGGCTACTACCGCTGGCAGAGCCTCGGCATTTCGCCACGCGCCCTCGGACAGGCCACGGACCCCAAGCCCGATGAGACGTTCGTCCCCTGGCGCAAGCACGTCGAGGACGGCGAGCCCTACCCGACGCTGACGCGCCGCGCCCAGTTCCTCATCGACCACGAGTGGTTCATCGAGGCCGATGAGCACCTGCCACGGCACAAAGACGCCCCCGCCAGCGGCGGCGACTACCCGTTCCAGATCACCAGCGGCCACAATCGCTGGAGCATCCACTCGCTCAACATCGCCAACGACATGATGCAGGAAACCCACCGCGGCACTCCCCACCTCGTCATCAACAACCGCGATGCTGAGGCGAAGGGCATCAGGGATGAGGACATGGTCCGCGTCTACAACGACCTTGGCGAATTCCACGTCCCAGCCCTCATCTCCGCCAGCGCCCGGCCGGGGCAGGTGGTGATGTACAACGGCTTCGAGCCCTACCAGTTCCCGAACTGGGCCGGCCCGAACGACGTTGAACCCGGCATGATCAAGTGGCTCCACCTCGCCGGCGGCTACGGCCACCTGAAGTTCTGGGTCACCGAATGGCAGCCCTCGCCCGTCATGCGCGGCACTCGCTGCCAGGTCGAGAAGGCTTAGCGGCGGACCCCGCGCTACAGCGAGACACAGGAGGGGGTGCACCGGCCGGTGCACCCCCCTCAATCTCGTTCTCCCGGGGCAGGTCTACAGGAGCTTGATCTGGATCGACTTGGTCTCCAGGTACTCCTCGAGACCCGCCGAGCCAAGCTCACGTCCCAGCCCGCTCTGCTTGTAGCCCCCGTACGGCATCCCTTGCAGTCCTGTGCCGTGATATGCGTTGACCCACACGGTCCCGGCACGGAGGCCCTTCGCGGCCTTGAAGGCCGTATTGAGGTCGCGCGTCCAGACGGCCGCCGCCAGCCCGTACATCGTGTCGTTCGCCGTCCGAAGCGCCTCGTCGAGGTCCTCGAAGGCAAGCACCGAAAGCACCGGCCCGAAGATCTCCTCCCGCGCGATGGTTGCGGTGTTGGAGACTTCATCGAAGATAGTCGGCTGGACGAAAAGGCCCCGGGCGAGGTCGCCATCGGTTGCCCTGCTGCCGCCGCTGAGAAGCTTCGCCTCCCGCTTGCCTGCGTCAAGGTAGCCCTCAATCTTCTTTAGCTGGGACTCGTTGATAACCGGCCCCATCGTGGTTGTGGGGTCCAGCGGGTTGCCCATCTTCAACATCGCCCCCATCGACACCAGCTGTCCGACGAACTGGTCCTTGATGGGCTTTGCGACAAGCAGGCGGCTCCCGGCCTGGCACACCTGGCCGCTGTTCAGGTAGATGCCAAAGAACGCCCCGGCCACTGCGGCCTCGAGCGGCGCATCCGGCATGATGATGTTCGGTGACTTGCCGCCCAGCTCGAGCGAAACCTTCTTCACGTTATTGGCGGCCGCCCGCATGACCGCCTTGCCGCTCGCCGTCGAGCCGGTGAAAGCGACCTTGTCGACCAGTTCCGAGGCGGCGATATGCTGGCCCACCAGGGCGCCGTTGTCGGTCTCGCTCGTCACCACGTTGAACACGCCATCGGGCAGGCCCGCCTCGGCGAGAATCCCTGCCAGGAGGAGCGTGCTCCCCGGGGTGAAGTGCGATGGCTTCGCCACCATGGTGCACCCGGCGGCGATGGCCGGGCCGATCTTCCACGAGATGAGCAGGAGCGGGAAGTTCCACGGCGTGATGATGCCCACCACCCCAACCGGCTCGTGGACCACCAGCCCTACGGCGTCAGGCAGCTGCTGCGTGATTGTCTCGCCTTTGAGGTCGAGCGCCTTCGCGGCGAAGTACTGGAAGACCTCCGCCGTCCCCGTCACTTCGACCATGGCCATGGACTTCGGCTTCCCCACCTCGTTGGCCAGGCACGTCGTGAGCGCATCGGCCCGTTCGAGGACGAGGTCGGCGGCCCGTCGCAGGATGCGCGCGCGCTCGGCGGCCGCCGAGTTGGCCCAGGTGCCCTGGTCGAACACTCGCCGTGCGGCCTCGATCGCCTTCTGCGCATCCTCGATGCCGCTGTTGGGGTACGTCGCCACCACGCGCCCGTCGTATGGGCTGCGCCGTTCGAACTGCTCCCCCGAAACCGAATCGACCCACCTACCGTCGATGAACTGCTGGTATCTGGCCACGCTCGCCGGGTCGGCAACCGTCGTCATTGCTCAAGTCCTCCTGTGGCTATGTCCATGCCAGCATATCGGCTTGTCCATGGTGTCGCACGCGCTCGTCGCAGCCCATCATCCTTCCCAGAATGCTCCCACCGCTCCCCTGCGTTGCAGCTCGGCGCGCAGGTCGAGCATCGCCGTGTACGTGGCCAACACAAAGACCCTGTCCCCGGGGGCCGTTTGCGCCACTATCGCATCAAGCAGCGCCGCCGGTTCATGCTTGATAGCTCCCGGCGCCGGCCACTCCGCGTATTTCAGACGCAATGCCATGTCCTCCGCCCGGTCGCCCCCGGCCCACGAGGTGGCCACCTTCCCGGCGAGCAGCTCGAAGTCGACATCCCAGGTCCAGCTTACGTCCTGCCCGTCGGCGAACCGATCGTTGAGCAAGACCGCCACCCGCAGGTCCCTTTCCGCCAGACGTCCGATCGTCCCGAGAAGCTGGATGACCTGGTTCGCCCCGGCCGGGTTCTTGCATAGCAGCAACCGCACCTGGCGTCCTTCAAGCGTAGCCACCTCCTGCCGTCCGAACGCTGCCTGCACGTGCTGCAGTCCGGCCACGATCGCTTCAGGCGGGAGACCGATCACGCGAGCGAGGGCGACGGCCGCCAGTGCGTTATAGACGTTGTAGACCCCCGTCAGCGGGGTGGTCACTTCGCCGAGGCCGTCGATCGCAAACCCGGCCGAGTCGAGCTCCAGCCTGACGTTCGACGCCCTGGAATCCGGTGCTGGCCGTACACGGCCGCACCCGCGGCAACGCCAGCGGCCGATATGGGCGAAGTAACGCAGGTCGTAGTCGAAAGCCCCGCCGCATGCCCCGCACCAGCGCGCGTCAAAGGCGCCCGCCGCCTCAGTGCCCAGGGCAGCGTCCTCCAGCCCGAACCAGCGAACCGGCCCGGGCCAATCCAAGGCAAGCTCCGCAACCGATGGATCGTCCGCATTGAGCACGAGCGTGGCATCCTTGGGCGTCACCGCCAGCGCCTCGCGCCAGAGCCCGGCCACAGTATCGACTTCGCCATACCGGTCCAGCTGGTCGCGGAAGAGGTTGGTGAAGGCGATCGCCCTCGGCGCCAGCGCCCGCGCCGCGGGCGGGAGGGTCGCCTCGTCGGTTTCGAACAGGCCAACCATGCCTGCCCCGTCGTGAATCACGCCGCACTTCCCCGATGCCCCCAGCAGCGCGCTCGCAATCCCCCGCATAAGGTTCGATCCTTCGCGGTTGTGAAGGTAGGGCACCCCGGCCTCGGCCAGCATCCGGGCGAGCATGCGGCTGGTCGTGGTCTTGCCGTTGGTGCCGGTGACGAGCACGCGCCCCCCACCGAGCTGCCGCCCCAGCTTCCGCGCTACCCCCGGGTCGGCGCGCTCGGCGACCATCCCGGGCAGAGCGGTCCCGCCTCCCCGCCGAAGCTGCCGGGCGGTCACCCCGGCCACCTTCCCGGCGTTCACGGCGGCAATGAGGCGCAGGTCCACCCCACTAGGTTAAGCGGGCTGGCCGCACCCGGCACCCGCAGGAGCCGTTACGCCGGGGACTGGCGCCTTTTCGGCCCACCCCGCAGGCTACCGGAATGGACCTGGATAACGCGACGGCCATCCTCTATGCCATCACTTTCGCCTTGCTCATGGCGCACCAGGCCGATTCTGCCTACTGGCGCGAGTGGGAGCTCTTCAAGATGCCGGGTGGGCCACAGCTCAACCTCGCCCTGAATCTCCTGCTTCTCCTTGCCGGGCTTGCGGGCTTCGCGGCGGTGCTCGAATCCCACCGCGCGGGCAATGCCTTCGCACTGGTCCTTTCCGCGGCCGGCGCTTTCGCCTTCGCCATTCACTTCGTCTTCCTCGCCCGCGGCGACCACCGGTTCCGGCTGCCCGCTTCCATCGGCGTCATTGTGGTGCTGCTGCCTGTGTCCGCGGCCCTGGCTGCGATTACGCTCGCCGCGGCCAGGGGGTAATCGCGCGGCAGCACTGCCCTAGAGAATGCCCGCCTGGCGCAGCACGCCAAAGATCCGGTCGAGCGAGATGACGCCCACCACTCGCCCATCGGTGACCACCGGCATGTGCATGAGTCCTGCGCTTTCCATCTCAACCATCACATCTGCTATCGGCTGGCCGGGGTTCGCTGCCCTCAAACGGGCGCTGGGCACCATCGCCCGCGCTGCCGGGGTCATGTCCCAGAGCGGCTCCGGTACTTCCTGCATCTGGTGTGCCCCCAGGATCCCGGCCAGCCGCCCTTCCTCCTCGATGAAGTAGCAGAGCCGCGGGTTCAATTCGAGAGCGCCCCGGGCGAGCGCGCCGACACTCATCTGTCCATCCACCACCGGCGGGTCGGGGACCATCAGGTCGCCCGCCCGGTAGCGTCCCAGCGTCTCCATCAGCCGCGTGTAGAGCAGCGCCTGCCTCGCCGCGCCTTCGAGGAAGAGCCCCACCAGGATGAACCATGCGCCCCCGAACCGATCGATCACCCACACGTCATAGCCAATCAGGGCAAGCGCGCCGAGGGCTATCATCGCCCAGGCGAACAACCGCCCGGTCCAGCCGGCGACCATCGACGCGCGATAGTAGCTCCCGGTGACCAGCCAGAGAAGCGATCGGAAGACGCGCCCACCATCCATGGGGAATGCCGGGAGCAGGTTGAAGGCGCCCAGAAGGCCATTCATCGCCCCTACCCAGAGAAGCATCACTTGCTGCGGTTCCGAGCTTCCCCCGCCCAGTGCCCACCACACCGCAATGCAGGCCCCGGCGACGGCGAAGCTCATCAGCGGTCCCGCCAGGGACATCAGCAGCTCAGCTGTGGGGCGCGCGGCATCCCGGGTTATCTGCGCAACGCCCCCGAACAGGAAAAGCGTGATGCTTCGCACCGGGATCCGATAGGCCCTTGCTACCAGGCTGTGTGCCAGCTCGTGGAGGATGATCGACGCAAAGAAAAGAACCGAGCTCGCCGCCGCCAGGGCGATATGGACCGCCGGGCTGCCGCCCTCGATGGTGCTTGGGTAGACATCCGTCGCCAGGATGAGCGTGGTAAGCGCAAACAACGCGAACCATGCCGGGTGCACCAGCACGGGAATGCCGAACAGCGATCCGACCTGGATGGTTCGCATGGCTCTCTATCCAGTCTACCGCGTTGCTGCTGCCCGCCAACCGCTGTTCGTTGGCCCCAAACTGAAAAGGGGGCGCCAGGGCGCCCCCTTTCCAACTCCCCGGTCGCGGTCTGAAACCCGCCCTAACGTTGCTTCTGCTGGGGTGGCAGGTCGTCCCCCGTCTCAACGACGGCTTCCCAGCAGAGGTAGAAGAAGAACAGCCCCATAAGGATGGGCGCCAGGAACGCCGGGTGCTCGCTCATGAGCAGGCCATAGAAGCCGCCCCCGACCATGAGCAAGAGCGCCGCCAGGTAAACCAGGAATGCACCCCAGCTGAAACTAAGCATCGTCTTGCTCCTCCGGGGCCATCGTAACGAGCCGGCTCGGCAGGTGGAACCCGGACTGAAGGGCACAATTCGTTAGAAAACCGCAAGAAATCGGCGATTTTCCGGTTGAGGCGGGTGAACGAACGGTGAATGCCCCACCCGCGGGCGCCTGCCGTATCGCAGGCCTCAGGCAGTGGCCGCCACCGGGAGGTGCTGCCGGGGCACCATTCCCTCGAGAACCCGTTCCAGCGCCATCGTATGGCTGCAGACGCTCCAGCTGCCAAAGAAGTCGCAGTTGCAGGACCACTTCCCATCTTCGAGGGCGACCGCGTGGTCGCTGTTCTCTCCGTGGAAGGTCACATGCAGGTCGCTCACCTGCATCCGGTGCCGTTCACGCGCGTAGGCTTTCGACTTCTCGATCTTACCGATCAGGCTCGACTGCATCGCTGGCGGACCTCCTTCAATAAGCACAAACGGCGCCGGACAGGCCCGGCGCCGCGATTCACACGCTCTGGATGAACACATCCATGGGCGGAAGCTACCCCTTTCGCACAGCGCCTGTCAATGGCCGCCCAGGCCGCCAAAGCGTCAAGGACCCGTACCCCTTTCCCGGTCCTCGCCCGGCGGCTCGACCGCTCACCCGGCGACCAGGGCCCCGTCCTCCATGGCCATCACGCGGTGGGCCAGGCCGAGGATGCGGACGTCGTGCGTCACTATCACAAGTCCCTTCGCTTCGCCGGCCTCCACCGCGGTACGCAGTACCTCCATTACCCGGTGGCCCGCCTTCGAATCGAGATTCGCTGTCGGCTCATCGGCAAGGATGATGTCCGGGCGATTGGCGAGCGCGCGCGCCACGGCAAGCCGCTGCTGTTCGCCGCCGCTCAGATTCGGTGGGCGCTGGTTGACCCGATGGCCAAGGCCAAGGATCTCGAGGAGCTGGCCCGACCGCTGGCGAGCTTCACGCCCCCCCATACCGGCCAGGTTGAGGGCCACCTCCACGTTTTCGCGCACCGTGAGTGGCGCCAGGAGATTGAACGCCTGGAACACAAAGCCAATGCGCTCGCGGCGCACCCGCGCCAGGCTGCCCTGCCCCATGTTCGTCACATCCTCGCCCAGGATCACTATCCTCCCCGCCGTCGGGCGCAGCAGGCAGCCCGCCATCGAAAGCAGGGTGGTCTTCCCGCAACCCGATGGTCCGACAATGGCGACGATTTCGCCCTGCCCCACCTCCAGGTGCACGTCGCGCACGGCATGTACGGCCGCCGCCCCTTCGCCGAATGTCTTCGACACGCCCTCCAGCACCAGCGGCAGCGGCCCCGTGCTCATGCGCGCTTGAACACCATGAGCGGGTCGACCCGCAAGATGCGTGCAAGCGGCACCACCCCTCCAACAATGCTCAGCGTCATCGCCGCCGCGAGCGCCTGCCCTGCGTTCAGGAGCGTGATGCTCACGCCGATGTCCGGCGAGAACTGTGTGATCACCGGCCCGGAGAGGAACGCCAGCGCCAGCCCAAACAGGTAGCCGAGCAGGCAAAGCACCACTGCCTGCGCGACCACGGTCTGCAGGAGGTAGCCGGTGGGCGCCCCGATTGCCTTGAGCACCCCGAAGTCGCGCAGCCGTTCCGCTGTCGTCGTGTACATCGTCAGGCCCACAATCGCCAGCCCCACAAGGAAACCTGCCGTTGAGGCCACCTGGATGGGAGAAAGGAAGAGCTTCGATAGCAGGTCCCGGTCGTTGTGCGAAAGCTCACGCCTGGTGAGCACCGTGATCTCGCTCGACTTCCCGGCGATCGCCGACGCCATCTCCTCCGGGTCGAGCCCCGGTTCCAGCTTCACGAGCACGAAGTTGACACGCCCGGGCGAGCCCAGGAGCGCCTCAAGTGTTTCTCTTTGCACAAACAGGTACTTGCCCGCGATTGGCGCCGTCTCCTTCGATATTCCCACCACGCGGTACTCGTATTCGGCGACCTTCACCCTGTCGCCCAGCTTCACGCCCAGCTTGCCGGCCAGGGCCTCATCGAGGACAGCCTCATCGGGGCCCGCCACATCACGCCCCGATTTGAATTTCCAGGGCCCCCCGAGCCCTTCAGCGCCGTATCCGACCGCCGTCGCGGGCAACTGGTCCCGCTCTGAGGTCACGATCACGGGCAGCCGCGTAATCCCGGCAGCCACTTCCACTCCCTCGGCCTCGCCGATCATCACGGCCACTTCCTCGGGCAGCACCGAAGCGGCAAGCGTCATGTTCTCGACGCCCGCGCGCGCTACGAAGAGGTCCGCGCCGACGTTATCGATATACGTCGTCGAACGCGCCACCGTGCCGTCCATGATTCCCCGCAGGAGCAGGATGAGGAGGATTGCAAACCCGATCCCGCCGATACTGATCACCAGGCGAACCCTGTCGTTCAACAGCGTCCGCGTCGCCAGGTGCACAAACCCTGGCCGGATCGGCAGAATGAGAGCGAACCTCACGCTGGTATTAGGCACGCCTCGCGTCCGTGCCGCAACCGCAGCCTCTTCGTTTGCTTGACCTGCCCTGCAACCAGGTTTAGGCTTCCCGGTGCTGCAAGGGGGAGTAACCGAAAGCCGCACCCCCGGGGCGAGAGACCGATCGACATACTGCGCGCTTCGCGCCGGTCGGCTCGGCGAGGCCCGCCCTCGTCCGGTGAGACCCTGGCACATCCATTTCGGATGGGCCAGGTCTCAGAAACCCGGCCCGAGGGAGAAACAAGTGTTGCGTTCCGGTCCCCGTTCCCATTTCCGCGGCCGCCTGGCCACTCAGTCCCCTTTCTGGCTACCATCCCGCCGGCCATCGCGGCCATGTGGTCTGGTAGGGTAGCGCCATGTCGTTCTTGAGCCTTGTCGTCAAGAACCTCCTCCGCCAGCCCGTCCGCGCTGGCCTTACGCTCCTCGGCATCTCAGTAGGGATAACCACAGTCGTTGCCCTCGGCGTGGTGACCAGCGGCATGAAGAAGACCGCTGGCGAGATCATCACCACCGGGGGTGCGGACTTCCTCGTTGCCCAGAAGGGCGCCGCCGATATGGCCTTCAGCACAATCCCCGAGTCAGAAAACGAGAGCATCGCCGCCACCCCCGGCGTCGAACGCGCCATTCCCGTCCTCCTCCATGTCGCCTCCGTCGGCTCCAATCCATTCTTCATGCTCTCCGGCTGGCGGGCCGAGGACCTGGCCGCCACTCCGTTACCCCTGGTCGAGGGCTCGCTCCCTGCCCCGGGTGCGGCTGACGAAATCATCCTGGGCGCCGGCGCCGCCTCGGACCTGGGGGTCTCCGTGGGCGATACCGTGACCATCGCGGAGACCGGGTTCCGGGTTGCCGGTATCTACCACACCGGCGCGCTCTGGGAGGACAACGGCGCCAGGGCTCCTCTCGCCACCGTCCAGGCCATCACCTCGAAGCCGGCCACCGTCTCCGTCATCTACGTCGTTCTCCACCAGGACGCACGGGTGAATGAGGTGGCGTCGTTCATTGAAGAGACCTTCCCGAACCTGGTGACCATCACGAGCGTGGGGGAGCTTTCCAAGGTTGACCAGGGTGTCGAAATGATGGACGCCGCAAACCTTGCCATCTCCATCCTTGCCGTGGGCATCGGCGCAATTGGCGTCATGAACACCATGGTCATGTCGGTGTTCGAACGCACCCGTGAGATCGGGATTCTCCGTGCCGTTGGCTGGTCCGGCGCCCGCGTCCTGCGCATGATCATCATCGAATCGCTCGCCCTCTGCCTCGTCGCCGCCGGGTTTGGCGCGGCGCTGGGCGTCGCCGCCAGCCGTGCCGTCCTGTTCGTCCCGGCCATACGCAGCCTCCTGGAGCCCGTCTACACGGTGGATATCTTCATCCGCGCCCTTGTGGTTGCCACCGCCGTGGCTCTCGTTGGCGCCGCTTACCCGGCCTACCGGGCCGTGCGGCTCACCCCCATGGAGGCTCTCCGCTATGAATAGCGATGCCCCCGTCATCGCCATCTCCGGGGTGGTAAAGACCTTTGAAAATGGCAGGCTCCGCGCTCTCGATGGAGTGGACCTCAACGTGCAGAAGGGCGAGTTCGTTGCCATTGTCGGCCCTTCGGGATGCGGCAAATCCACTCTCCTCCACCTCCTCGCCGCACTCGACAGGCCCGACGAAGGGACGATTGTCGTCGCCGGCCACGACCTTGCCGCTGCCCGCCGCCTGAACGAGTATCGCGCCCGCGACGTGGGCATGGTCTTTCAACTCGATAACTTGTTGCCTACCCTCACAGCCAGCGAGAACGTGCAGGTGCCCATGTTCGGGCAGGGCCACTCGGGCCGGGAGCGCCGAAGGCGCGCCGATGAGCTTCTCGCCATGGTGGGGTTGGCCGGCCGCACCCGGAACCGCCCGCCCCAGCTTTCGGGAGGCGAACGTCAGCGCGTGGCCATCGCCCGGGCGCTCGCCAACGCGCCCGCCATCCTGCTGGCGGACGAGCCCACAGGGCGTCTTGACTCCGCCTCCGGCCGCCGCGTCCTGGAGCTGCTCGAGCAGGTCCGGCGTGAGCAGGGGATTACGGTCATCCTCGTCACGCACGACCCTGCTATCGCCGCCCGCGCCGACCGGATCGTCCAGATGCTGGATGGCCGGATCGCCAACGGCACAGGGCCCGCCTGACAGCGGCGCTCAGGCTCGCGGGTAAAGCAGCATCTGCGTGCACCGGAAGAGCGCGATGGGCTTCCCGCTGCCTTCGTCTGTCACTTCAGCGTCCCACACCTGGGTCATGCGGCCGCCGTGGGCGAGCCTGGCGCTGCAGGCGATTGCACCCTCGGTGGCGGTCCCCAGGAAGTTGGTTTTCAGCTCGATGGTCGTGAAGCCGGTGGCCCCCTCGGGACGGCTCACCACCGCTCCATAACCGCAGGCGGTGTCCGCCAGGGCCACCACCGTGGCTGCATGCAGGTAGCCGTTTGGCGCCATGTGCTCGCCGCGTATTGCGAGCCGCGCGCGCACGAGTCCCGGCCCAATCTCCAGTATCTCCAGCCCGAGGAGCCCCGGGAGCCGGCCCCGGCCGCCTGTGTTGAAGAACTCTGCCGAATACGGAGTCTCGCCTGCTTCTGCCATGCTGCCAATCGTTGCACGGTGAGTTGCAAACTGCAACTCACTCGCTAGTCCTTCCGTCTCTCCAGCAGTTCGCGGATAGAGCCGTCCGCCACTTCGTAGACATGCGTTGCCACGCCCTCCACGATGCCGGGGTCGTGGCTTGCGCACAGGATTGTGCCCGTGTACTGCTGAAGCGCCTCGATCAGCTTGCGCCGCGTTGTCCGGTCCAGGTGGTTCGTCGGCTCATCCAGCAGGAGAACATTCGTCGGCTGGATGAGGAATTTCGCCAGCGCCACGCGGCTGCGCTCGCCCCCCGAGAGCACGCTCACGGGCTTGAACACGTCGTCGCCGATGAACAGGAAGCGCCCCAGCACCCTGCGCAGGTCCACGTCGGGCGTGCCGTCAGCGACCGCCCGGACCTCCTCGATCACCGACCGCTCCGCATCAAGGGCTTCGTCCTGGTGCTGGTCGTAGTAGCCGGGGCGCGCCCTCTCCGCCCATTCCACCACCCCCTCCGTGGGCTGCACCTGCCCGGCCGCGATCCGAAGGAGGGTGCTCTTGCCACCCCCGTTCGGCCCGATCAGCGCCACCTTCTGGCCCCGCTCGACGTGCATGTTCACGTCTATCAGCACCGGCTCCTCCCCAAAGGAGTGGCCGAGGTGCTTCAGCATCAGGACATCGCGTTCGGTTCGCCCGTGAGCGGCGATGTCGAAGTGAACCTCCGCCTCCTTCTTGACCCGCTCGATTCGTACGACCTTCGCGAGCGCCTTCTCCCGGCTCTGGGCGGCGCTTGTCTTTGTTGCCTTCGCCCGGAACCTCTCGATGAAGCGTTCCTGTTTCGCGAACTCCCGTTCCTGGCGGGCCGCAGCCCGGTCCTGTTCCTGCAGGCGCGCCGCCTTCTGCTTCTGAAATTCGGAGTAGTTCCCCGCGTAGCTATCCACCGTCCCATCGCGCAGGTCGAGGATGCGTGTCGCCACCCGGTCCAGGAAAGCTCCGTCGTGGGTGACCATCAACAGCGTGCCCGGGTAGTCCTCCAGCTCCTCGGCCAGCCATTTGCGTGCGCGGGTGTCCAGGTGGTTGGTTGGCTCGTCGAGCAGCATGTTCTCGGGCCGCCGCACCAGCACCTTCGCCAGCGCGATCCGCATCTGCCAGCCGCCGCTGAACTCGCTGCAGCGCTTCTCCCGGTCGGCGTGCTCGAAGCCGAGACCGTCGAGCACGCGGCCAATGCGCGCATCGATGCGGTAGCCATCGTGCGTTTCGAACGCCTCGAAGAGCCGCGCCTGTTCGTGGATGAGTTCATCGAGGTCGCCTTCGCCCCGCTCGATGCGGTGGGCGATCGCAGCGAGCTCCCGTTCGATCGCGTGCGCCTCGGGGAAGGCCAGCCACAGCTCCTCAACCAGCAGGTTGTCATCCGCCAGCCCCGCTTCCTGGCGCAAGTAGCCGAGGGCGCCGCCGCGCCAGCCCGCATCGCCACCATCGGGCACATGCTCCCCGGCGAGGAGGCGCAGGATTGTCGACTTACCGCTGCCGTTCGGCCCAACAAGCCCCGCATGCTCACCGTCGCCCACGATGAACGAAACGCTGTCGAGCACATCGACAGCGCCAAAGCTCTTGGCGGCGTTCTCGGCGAAAAGCATCAGTCAGTCTCGCTGGTGCGGGCGTCCGCTCCATTCCTGATGGTAGCAGCCCGGGAGTGAACAGACCGGCCCCGTCCCCGCAGGCGCTTTCCCGCGCCGGACTGGGAGACCATCCTACGGGTGCGCACGTATCCGGCCCGCATCCGATCGTGTACAATCCGACAACGGGCCCCCAGCAACGGGGGCCCGAAAGTGTGTCCACCATGCCAATCGTCGTCGTCGTCGGCGGGCAGTGGGGCGACGAAGGCAAGGGCCGCATCGTCGACCTTCTCGCCCGCAAGGCCCGGGTCGTCGCTCGCTATTCCGCCGGCAACAACGCCGGCCATACCATCGTGAACGAACGCGGCGAATTCAAGCTCCACCTCGTTCCTGCCGGCATCTTCTACCCCGAAAAGACCTGCGTCATCGGCAACGGCGTCGCTGTCGACCCCGAAGTTCTCCTCGGCGAAATCGATAGCCTGAAGGAAAAGGGCATCGACACCTCACGCCTCATCGTCAGCGATCGGGCCAACGTCATCATGCCCTGGCACCGCCTCATCGATCAGCTCGATGAGAAGCTTCGCGGCGAGGCCGCAATCGGAACCACCGGCAAGGGCGTGGGCCCCTGCTTCATCGACAAGGTCGCCCGCCGCGGCATCCGCATTGGCGACCTGCTCCGCGCCGAGGACCTGGTGCCTCGCATCCAGGCCGCACTCGAATACCAGAATCGCGTCATCACCGGCGTCTACGGCGCCGAACCCATCGACGCCGATGGCTGCTGCGAACGCTACCTCGAATACGGCAGGCGCCTCACGCCATTCGTGGCCGACGTCCAGGCCATCGTCCTCGATGCTCATCGCCGCGGCGAATACGTGCTCCTCGAAGGCGCGCAGGGCTCCCTCCTCGACCTTGACCACGGCACCTACCCCTACGTGACGTCGAGCGTCCCCAGCTCGTCCAGCTCGGGGGCCGCCCTTGGCGTAGGCATCGGCCCGACCGATATCCAGCGCGTCGTCGGCGTCTTCAAGAGCTACTGCACCCGCGTCGGGAACGGCCCCTTCCCGACCGAGCTCTTCGACGAGATCGCCGGCCGCCTGCGAGACCACGGCAAGGAGTACGGCCGCGGTGAATACGGGACCACCACGGGCCGCCCCCGGCGCATCGGCTGGCTCGATGCCGTGGCCGCCCGCTACAGCGTCCGCTTCAACGGCCTCGCCGCCGTCGCGCTCACGCGCCTGGACGTCCTCGATGAGATGCCCTCTATCAAAATCTGTACGGCCTACGAGCTGGACGGCGAGATCATCGATGCGCTGCCGGCCCGCCAGTCCGTGCTTGAACGGGTAAAGCCCGTCTACGAAGAGCTACCCGGCTGGATGACTCCGACCACCGACGTCCGCAACTTCGATGACCTGCCACCGCAGGCCCAGGCCTTCATCCGGCGCGTCGAAGACCTCCTCGAATGCCCGGTCGACCTCATTTCCGTCGGCCCTTCACGCGAGCAGGCTGTAATCGTCAACCCGATTTTCTAGCCGCGGGCGCCTCGTTTCCCGGGGATTCCGCCGTCCGGGTGGGCAGGCCGCACTTCCCAAACGTAAGCGACGGACGATAGACCCCTCTTTGTTGGCCCGTTGGGGTCCCCGTCCCGCCCCGGGCTTGTTACAATCCCAACGGAGCCGCTCACCCGGCGCCACCGTCCCGATCTCCGTTGACGCGATGAGGACCGGCAATCCATGCCCAATGCTCCACTGGAATCTGGCGACCATTCCCCCAGGCCGCTCGATGCCCCGGCACTCTCGGAAACCGATGCTGCCGCGAGTCTTGCCATGGTGGAGCGGCGCTTCGAGACGGTGATGCAGCTCATCGGAGACGCCGAGGTGGCGGACGCCGTCCGCACCACCAGTAGCGACCTGGAGCGCGCCCTGCTGCGCTATGCCCGCGTGCGCCAGGCGCGTGCCATGCCCGCTGCCGCCGCAGACGTTCATCGCGTTTTCGATGCGATTGAAGCCGAACGGGGCGCCAGCCTCTAGGCTTCCCTCTCGCCGTAGTAGGGGAGGTTGACTTTCCCCTCGCTGGCCGGGCGGCCAGCGCCCACCATGGCCATTGTGACGGGCGCGACCACGGTGGGGTCGGTCAGCACGTTCACACAGGCCGGCAGACCGCTGGCGAGCGCCCTCGCCAGGGCCGGCTCCAGGTCCTGGGCCCGTTCGACGAACTCCGCGTGGCAGCCGAAACCCGCCGCCGCCAGGTCGTAGCGAGTCGGCCCAAGGTGCGTCACAACCGTGCGGTCGTGACCGAACATCAACTCCTGCCCGTGGCGCGACATGCCCCACTGCTGGTCGTTGTTCACCACGGTCAGCACATTCAGCCCGTGGCGCGCCATGGTGTCGAATTCCGCGAAGTTCAGGCCAATGGAGCCGTCGCCGCTGATGCAGACCACCCGCCGCCCGGGGTGCGCCGCCTTGGCCGCGATTGCGAAGGGCAGGCCCACGCCCAGGCATCCCAGGTACCCGTGCGACATCCAGCTTCCGCCCTCATCCACCGCCGAGGCGACGTCCATCCACCACGCTGTCTCGCCCCCGTCGGCAACGAAAATCGCATCGGGTCCGGCAAGCTTCGCAAGGGTGTGCGCCAGCCGGTACGGGTGGATTGTGCGGTCATCGTTCAGCGTGGCCGCGAACATGTTTCCAAAGAGACCCTTCGCCCCGGCAACGGCAGTGCGCCACCCCTCGTGCACGGGCCATTTCGCGCCGTCTGCGGCAGCAATCAGGGCGCGCAGCGTCTCGCGTACGTCGGCCACAATCCCCAGCTCGATATCACGGTTCCGGCCGATCTCCTCGCCCTCGATGTCGACCTGGATGACGCGCGCCCCCGCGGAGATGGTCCGCCCGCTTCGGCCGCCCGTGAACAACCCCAGGCGCGTCCCCAGGATGAGGACGACGTCGGCCTCCTGCCCCATCTGCCCCGCAACGCCGAGGGCCGTGAACCCACCACCCGAGAGCGCGTGGCTGTCGGGAAGGAGCCCCCGGGCCTTGCCATTCACGAACACCGGTATGCCCGTCTTCTCTGCGAAGGCGCGAAGCTCGGCGCCGGCGCCTGCAAACCATGCTCCGCCGCCCGCCAGGATGGCCGGGCGCTCCGCCCCGGCGAGCCACTCGATCGCCTTCGTCACTGCCCCGGGTGAAGCCGAAGGCGCCGCTTCAGGCCCGATGCGATCGGGCAGCGTCACCGACCCCTCCTCGACTTTGCGGAACAGAACGTCGACCGGGATCTCAAGGAAGACAGGACCCGGTCGCCCGGTTGTGGCGATTCGCAATGCCTGGGCCACCAGGTCCGGTATCCGCTGCGTATGGGTCACCCTGTGTGACCACTTCGTCACCGGGCGCATCAGGTCGACCTGGTCGAGCCCGCCCTGCAGCGGCAGCATCTCGGCATCGGACAGGGGGGCCGCCCCGCCTATGATGAGCGACGGGATGCAGTCCAGGTAGGCGTTGGCTGCACCCGTGACCACGTCGGTCACCCCGGGCCCGGCCGTGACAATGGCCACGCCCGGACGTCCTGTGGTGCGCGCCCAGCCTTCGGCGGCGTGGCCCGCCGCCTGCTCGTGGCGCGTGTCGATGAGCCGGATGTTGTGGTCGAGCGCGGCCTGGAAGATAGAATCCAGGTGGCCACCATGAAGCGTGAAAACCGTGGTGATGCCGTGCTTCTTGAGCACGCGAACGAGCAATTCGCCGCCGTCAACTAGCATCGTGCCCTCCACCGGGCGCAATCGATCGCCGCCCGTTCGCTGGAGGTTATAAAGGCCGGCAGCGCTGGGGGGAAGGGGTAGCGCTGCCGGCCCGGGCCCCGGATGTCACTCTGCCAGGCAGGCGACGCCGGAAAGGCAGGGCTAACGGTATCAGCCCCCTGCCTGGCCTCACATGATCCGCGTCATAAACGGCGCCGCTTCGAAGAGCCGGCCCGGCCATGCGTGTCCAGCCGCGATGTGATGATGATGGTCAATACCGCCGTCAGGACAATGGGTACGCTGAGAACAATGCTGAAGATGATTCCTTGCGCGGGCATGGCTCCCTCCGTTCCTGTGCTTGTGCCCCACCGGGACTACTGCGAGCCCGCCGGCCCGGGCAGCGGCGAAAGCCCTCCCGGCCGGCGCGCCTTCCTGCGCTCCAGCCGCGCCGCTGCCGTCGCCGCATCCTGGCGGATGCACTTCGCCGGGCACACGGGGATGCAGCGGTCACAGTCGATGCAGCGGTCGGCGAGAATCAGATGCAGCCGGCGGTCGTTCCGCTCGATGTAGAGGATTGCGCTCGTTGGGCACACTCGGCGGCAGCGGTGGCAGTTAACGCACCAGTTACCATCGATTTCGACCGCCATTACCGGCCCCCGGAGTCCTCGTGCTCTGGCCTACCAGTATAGAGGCCTTGCCCGCGCCGCGGTATCGGGCTTCTCCCGCCCCCACCCATCTGGCGCGGGCGCAATTGCGAGGCCCCGCTGCCTCCTGTTGGCCCGCAGCTATCCCATTGTCTGCACGTGCAGAGGACGCACACGGTAGATCACCCGCGGTTGAGCCGGGTCGTGGTACGGGTACCTGTCCACGCCCATGTACTTCTTCGCCAGCCGGTCGATGTGCTCTTCCGCCCCCTGCGTTGTCTTCTCCTCTACCACGCCGCGGATCTGGATGTACCGGTAGGGGTTCGCGTGGTCGAGCACCGAAAGCGCCACCCGGCCGTCGCGGTCCAGGTTTCTTGGCTTCTGGCGGCCCTCAGACGTGTTGAAAACCACCAGGTCGCCTTCCAGGTCGACCCAGACGGGCGTCACCTGTGGCGAACCGTCGCGCATCAGTGTTGCGATATGGGCGAAGTTCTTGCCCACCAGGATGTCCCTGTGCGATTCGGGGATGACAGCGGCCACCGTGCTTACCTCCAACGGCTATTGCCATCCACCGTAGCGGGCGCCCACCCAGGGGCGCAATCCCGGCGCCGCCGGTAGAATCGTCTCCCATCCAGCTCGCAGGCAGGTGCTCACGGTGAAGGTAGGTCTCCACATCCCGCAGGTCGGCGCCGGGGCCTCCCCCGAGGCTATCAAGGGATTCGCCCGTGCCGCCGAGGAGGCGGGGTTCGATAGCCTCTGGGTGTTCGACCACGTCGTCCTCCCCCGCGAACAGCGAACCCCCTATCCGAGCTCCGACGACGGCAAGATCGGCTATCCGCACACCTCCGACCTGCTCGAGCCCATGGTGCTGCTGTCCTTCGCTGCCGCGGTCACTTCGCGCATAGCCATCGGCACGAGCGTTCTGATCCTGCCCATGCGCCAGCCGGTGCTCCATGCCAAGATGCTCGCCACGCTCGATCGCCTTGCCAGCGGGCGGCTCATTGCCGGCCTCGGAACAGGCTGGTGGAAGGAGGAGTTCGAAGTCCTCGGCGTGCCCTTCGAACGCCGTGGCCGCCGCATGGATGAGTCCATCGAACTCATGCAGGCCCTCTGGCGCGACGAGTACGTCGACTTTCACGGCGAGTTCTTCGATTGCGACGGCTGGGCCTGCAACCCGAAGCCCGTGAACGGCCGCATCCCGATCTGGATCGGCGGCGAAAGCCCGAGCCAGCTCCGGCGCGTGGGCCGCTACGCCGACGCCTGGCACGCCGGGATTCGTACCCTGCCACACGTTCCCGAGCTCTTCGAGGTCGCGAAGGAGGCCGCCGCTACCGCCGGGCGCGACCCATCGAAGCTGACGCTCACGCTCGAAGGCGCCGCCTTCCTCCGCCATGACACCCCGGAGCAGACCGCGGAGGCGCTCGCCGGCGCCGCCAGGATCGGCGTCGACCACGCCATCGCCATTCTCGACCGGCGTGAATACGGCGAGCAGGGCGAGGCCACCATTCGTGATTTTGGTGAGCGCTTCCTGCCTGCCATTCACGTCCTGTAGCGCCTTCCCGGGCCGCCCTGGCTACAACAAGTTCTGTCTTGGCCAACTCCATTAAGTAGGCTTGACTTCATCCAGGAATTAGGCAACACTAACTCCATTCCCGGCTGAGAGACCGTCCATGGCGTTTTCGTTTCTCGTCACGCTGCGCGAAGGGATCGAGATGGCGCTCATCCTCGCCATCCTCTTCGGCTACCTCCGCTCAATTGACCAGCGCAGCCACTTCCGCAACGTCTGGATCGGCGCCGGGGTGGCCGCCCTCATCTGCCTCGCCATCGGGGTTGCACTCGAAATCGCCTCGCGGGAGCTAGACAAGCGGCTGGTAGAGGCCTTCGAAGGCTTCGCCATGATCTTCGCCGTAATAGTGCTCACGGGCATGGCGTTCTGGATGAGGCGCCAGGCGAGTGGCCTTTCCAACAACCTCAAGTCCCAGGTCGACCGGGCCCTGGGGAGCGGCTCCGTCACTGCCATTGTCCTCCTCGCCGCGACTTCGGTCGGGCGCGAAGGGCTCGAAACGGTTCTCTTCCTCTTCGCCGGGTCCTCGTCCGGCGCGTCCGGCACCTCATTCATCCTCGGTGGGGTCTTTGGCTTCGCCATGGCGGCGGTGGTGGGCGTCATCATCTACACAGGCTCAACGCGGTTGCCATTGAAGCAGTTCTTCACGATCAGCAGCCTGGTGCTGATCGTCATCGCCGCCGGCATGCTCTCGAACTCCCTCACCAAGTTCTACGAGGCAGCCCTCATCGATAACCTCGGCAACCGCCCCTGGGATACCGACCACATCATCTCCATCACCTCAACCCCCGGGAAGTTCCTGAACACGCTTCTCGGCTACGATTCGGCCCCCGCCATATCACAGCTCGTCCTCTACTGGGGATACCTGGCGGCTGCAGTAAGCGCCTACCTTTTCTGGCCCATCTCCCGCCGCCCGGCGCTCCCTGAGCCCCTGGCGGCGCGGCCCGAGAACTCGTCCGCAGGCAGCTGAAAGCGCCACATCCCACCGACCCATTCCCTGGAGCTTCTAACCTTGAACCGACCATCTCTCATCATTGGCGCTTTCCTGGCCATCGCAGCGGCCGCGCCCTTTGCTGCCGCCTGCAGCGGCGACGACGCTGATCGCCGCACCGTCCGTATCGTCCAGGCCGATGATGCCTGTACCCCTGGCGTGATCGACGCAAAGGCCGGTGAGAAGCTCCGCTTCGAGGTCAAGAACGAAGGCAAGAAGGACCACGAGGTCGAAGGGATCGACGGAACCAAGCTCGAAGAACTGCTCGTCCCGGCCGGCCGGACACGGAAGATCGACTACACCGTCCCCGGCAAAGAGGGTGTCAGCAAGATTAAGTGCTACATCCCCGGTGGCAGCTCCACGATCATCGAAGTCCGGGCTTCCGGGCAGGCCGCGGGCGCCGGCGATGAGGAAGAGGGTGACGGCGGCGGCGCCGGAACGCGCATCACGGATAAGACGCCGCTCGATACCATCCACGTTCGCCTCTCCGACTACAAGGTCGAACCCGAGCGGCCCGCGGCGAACGTCTCCGGACCAATCAAGTTCACGGCCGAAAACGCCAGTGCCACCGAGGTCCACGAGCTTGCCGTGCTTCGCGTCCTCCCCGATGGCGGCTTCGAAAACACCGGTGAGATTGAAGACCTCGATCCCGGAACGTCAGGTGAGATCACGCTCGACCTGCCCGCAGGGAAGTACGTCCTCGCCTGCGTGATTGTCCCCGGCGAGGCCGGAAGCAAAGTCGATCACTATGCCGAGGGCATGCACACCGGCTTCGTCGTCCCCTGATCGCCAGGCCCCATCCTGGTCCCCCTGCCGGAAGGCCCCGCTGCCAAAGGTTCAGGAGCGGCAACGGGTAGCGGCCGCGCCCCACACCACGAAAACCACGGGCGGCCCCATTGCTGACCCCCGCCGCGCATCGGTCTATGGCGCCCGGGGCGTCAGTAGTAGGCCGGCTCATCCGGGGGATGCTGCCCCAATGACGGCCATTGCCGCGCATCAAGCCGAAGAAGCGACGCGTACTTCCGCGCCAGGTCAAGGTGCACCATCTCGCGCGTTGCCCGGTAGCGGTTGAAGGCATCAAGCATCCTGTCAGCTATGAGCCGCATATCCATCCCCAGCACGTAGCGCCCGCTCACTTCGTTGAGCGCGTCGGAGTAGACCTCAAAGAACTGCGCCAGCCGCAGCAGCGTGGGCCGGAGCTCGACGCGGCGCGCCTGTTCCTCCCCGGCCGCCATCTCGTAGTAGCGCCGCCCCAGGGCGAAGTAGTAGCTCGCATCCACCAGGGCCCCTCCGCCAAGGAGTCCCCCTGCACGCCGCCTGCCGAGCCCCTGCCGCAACACCCCGGAGATGAAGAGCGCGTTGTCGCCATACCGGCGGTATGCCTCGAAAGGGCTCCCCGCGGGCGTGCCCGGCTCTGAGACCTCCGCAATGAGGTCGCTCAGGTATGCCGCCGGGCGGTTTCCCGGGCCGGTCAGTTCGCTCGCTCGTAAGAACCGCTCGAGCATCCGGCCCAGGTAGTCAAGCGTGGAAGCGTCCCGGCTCCCCCGGTCGACATACAGCACCTTGATCAGGAACAGGTCGAGGATGTCCGAGAGCCGCAGGTCCGTGAGCTCGCCGATGTCGTCATAGAAGTCGCCGATTAACTGGTCGACCTTCCGGGCGAAAGCGCCATGGGCAATGTTGGCCCCATCGTTGGCGCGAATTGCCTCCCGAAGGCTGCCGATGTCCTCGCCAAGGGTTCTCCTCATCGCCATCACCTGCCGTCAATGCGAACGGGCCATATTGCCATAGACGGCTCATTCCGGTGGTCGCATCAGGAGGGGGAACCCCGATCCGCCCCGGCCGTCTCACTGATCATTCTAACGGCGGTTCAGGGCGCCGATGGCAGCCGGCTTGCTGCGTCGAAGACATCCCCCAGGATCTTCGCCCGCTCTTCCCCCGATACGAACACGGGCTTCGCCTGGCCGGCAATCCGGTACGGGAGCATGCGCACGTTCACCAGCGTTTTCCCCCTGAAGGCCGCTTCAAGCAGGTAGCCCTGCTCGTGCTCAGGGCTGTGGCGCTGGTCGAAGATGAAATTGCCGAGCGCATAGGCGATGAACGTGCCGTCGCGCACCTCGGCTGCCTGCACCCAGTGGGCCTGGTTTCCCACCACCAGGCCGGCGCCCGCCTCAGCAGCCGCACGCAGTGCCTTGATGCTCCTCTCCGTCGGGTCATGCGTGTCCTCGGTCCCTGTCTGCACCTGCACTATGACGACGTCGACCTCCTCTTTCAGCCTGCGGATGCGCTCCGTGAACCGGGTCACGGAAAGCTCGGACGCGGGCCGGAAGAACGCGGGCTCGTTCGCGCGCCTCTCCTCGGAGTAGTCGTCATCCAGGGGAGCCGTGCCCGGTGCTGTGGCCGTCGCCTCCAGGTCCATTGCTGCAACGTCATCAAACCCCAGCACTCCAAACCGCACCCCATTGACCTCGAAGATGGCAGGCGAAAGCGCCCCCTCCAGGTTGTTCCCGCCGCCAACATGCGCGATCCCCGCCTCCCCCAGGAGCTCAAGCGTCCGCAGGAACGCCTTCTCCCCGCAGTACTCAATCCCGCAGTCGAAGACGTGGTTCGTTGCCACTGTCACCGCATCTATCCCCGCGAGCTTCAGCGCCTCCAGTACCCGGGGAGGAGAGCTCAGATTGGTGGTCTCAACGCACCGGTAGACCGGGTTGATGTCCTGGATGCTGCCGTCCAGCGAACCCAGGGCGAGGTCTGCCGCAGCCAGGTATTCGCCCGTCGCGCCCCTCAACGCGAATGCCCAGTCTCCCGAGGCCTCAATCATCGCCAGCGTGCAGCGGGACTGGAGGATATCCCCCGTCGCAACGACGATCGTCACCGGGGGAAGCTCCTCTTCCAGCCTTGAGATGATCCCCGCCAGCGCCTCCCGGCCTCGCGCGGAACCGCCGGCCACTGCCACCCGCTCCGCGAAAGGCCATGTTCCGGGATCTCCCCGGCCGCGCACGATGTCAAGGCCGTCAATAGCGATGGCGCTTTGCGCCGGGCTCACTTCCGCGAGCGGCACAAATGCGAAAAGGCCGGGATTGGCGGCCATGGCCGCCCGCAGCTCCTCATATGAATCGAACTCATGCCCCGCTGGCGCTCCGCCCGCAAAGTGTCGCGCCAGCGCCCTGTCGGCCGGCGGGCCCGCCAGCGCGAAGGCAGCTTCCCGGGCCAGTCCCCCGGCCTGCTCCCAGCTCGTTGTCTCTCCCGCAAGCAGGGCCCTGAGCTGTTCCCCGGTCAATGCGTCCACGCCTGCCGCCAGCCCGGTAACGAGCGCGAAATACCGCAGCGTCACCCCACCTGCCTCCACGGGGAGGAACTCCAGGTCCGCTTCGCCGCCTGCGGGTGCGGGCTCGAACTCCGCTGCAGACAGGCCCGCGGGGAGCGTGCCCCGGTATCGCAGGCGCGTCGTTGGCCCGGGTGTCGCATCGGCTACTGTTGTCGAGCCCGTGCCCGTGATGATGTCGAGCAGCACCAACGCGAGCACACCAAGGCTGGCCGCGAAACATGCCACCGACACGACGAACGCTGCTAGCCACGGGCGCCGCCTGCGCCCACTCCGCGCTGCCATCCGGCGAATCTTCTGGCCAGCCCACTGACCCGTCAAACCGCGTTGCTCCCGTTTTCTCCCCGGCGGTCCTCGATACGCCTACAATGGTAAAAGCCCGGCGGGGATCTATTCGGATTCGAACGCCGATCGGCGAACGCTTTGTCCCGGTCGCACGGGTCGCGGAGGTGATTCACGGAAGCTCCTTCTTCTTCTGGCGCCGGCCTTCCCCCGGCCCGTCCCCCGTCGCGTCTCGCGCGGCGGAAGGCTCAGACGCGCGCCGCCATCCTGGAAGCAGCCAGCACGCTCTTCGATGAGCACGGTTACGAGGAAACCTCTGTCCTGCAGATAGCCGAGCGCGCGGACACGGGTGTGGGCACCGTGTATGGCTACTTCCGCTCCAAAGAGGCTCTGCTCGACGAGGTCCTCCGCCAGCGCACAGCGGCCGCGGTTGGCACTTACCTGGCCGGCATCGCAGGTATCACGAACAGCGTCGACCGGATCATGGCGGCACTGACCGTCTTCGCCAGCTTCGTTCAGGCCAACCAGCCGATTCTCCTTGCGCTCTTCCAGATCTCGACGGGGCGCGGCCTCGAACTCGATGATGCCCCTGCCCGCTGGCTTCTCGTTGCCCTGCGCGAAATGCTCCAGGCCGGCATTGAGGCGGGCGAGATCCGGGAACTGCCCGTCGACGCGACTGCCCGCGCCATCATCGGCCTGCACCTCATGGGCATCCTCGGAGTGGCGATCTTCCGCGAACGCGCGGGCGATGAATCACTGCCCGCCGAGCTCCGCGAGATCGTCCGCATGCTCCTCGAGAAATGAGACCCTCTCGCGATCGCGCCGCAACGGCGTTCGCCGCCTGTGTGGCAGCGTTGCTGGTCCTTTCCTGTGGCGACGGCGCACACGATGCCCCCGTAGCAACGACGCCTACGACCGCCGCCCTGCCCACGGCCGAACTCCTCGTCAGTGCCCCTGGCGGCGCCTCTGCCCGCCTCACCGTCGAGATCGCCGCAACCCCGGCCGCCCGCGAGCGCGGCCTGATGTTCCGGGAATCGCTTCCCGAAGACCGCGGAATGCTTTTCGTCTTCGCCGCCGGCCAGCATGGCGGGTTCTGGATGAAGGACACCCGCATACCCCTTACCATCGCCTACCTTGACGGCGATGGCAGGGTTCTTGAACTCCACGAGGGCGTCCCCCTGGCCACAAAGGCGCTGATTCCCGGCCAGCCCTACCGTTACGCCCTTGAGGTGAACCACGGCTGGTTCGAACGCCACAACCTCGGTGTGGGCGCGGTGGTTCAGATCCCTCCGGGCCTGCCCGCGCCCGAGTAACGCGCGCTACGCAACCCTCTGCCCGCAGGCGCGGCAGAACCTCGTTCCCGGCGCCAGGCTGGCGCCACACCGGGGACAGCGCGGACCGGCAACGGCGGGTGCTCGCCGGGCGCGCATCGCCCAGCCGCCGTACCCGAGGACGGCAAGTCCGGCCAATCCCGCTACAAGAACGATGATGGGCAGCGTGGCGTCGCGCCCATCCCCGCCGGCAGCGTCGCCATCGTTTCCATACTCCACGATCTTCGGCTCGATGAGCGTGCCATCAGAGTGAAGCATCGCGGGGCCGAGCCGCCCTGCGGTGAGCGAGACCGTCACCTCATCGCCCTTCTTCATCTCTGGCGCGTATTCGGCCGCCATGCCGGTCTCGTTGTCATAGATCACGAGATGCACGGTCGCGTCGGCAACGGCGGTAAGCGTCACCCGGTGGTCCCGCTCGGCCGGGTAGGTCCACGCGGCGCCCCAGGTGCCGCTTTCGGACTCGTAGAAGGGGAGCAGGGGAACCGGGTAGAACCCGTAGAGGCCCTCCGTCGACTGATCGAGGAGCATCTTCTGGCCGTCGCCCTCCCAGAGGATGTTGGCCGGCGACATCAGTATCCCCGTCCGGTTTCGCCCAAAGCCGCTCACCCCGCCAACCGGCTCATGGCTGAAGGTGGAGGAGGTCCGTGGCTTCGTGATCCAGTTCCATGTCGCGCTCAGGCCCTCGCCAATGCCCCGGATGACCGTCAGCCCGAGGTCGCGCGTGGTCTTAAGGACATCCTTCGCCGTGCCCGTCAGGTCAGGCCCCGTCGTGGGGACGCGCTCGTTGTAGAGCCAGGCCCCGGCCTGCGCCCCCCAGACGTTCATGCAGTACTTCTCGGGGTCGGGGTTCTCAGCGGTGCGGTACTCGCGGTAGAGCTGTTCGAGGTAGTTCGCCAGCTGGGAAGCGTAGGTTGCCCGTTCCCTGGGCGACTTCGCATAGCCCTTCAGTTCAAGAATCGTGATGAGCCGGGCGATGGCGGCCGTCTTGCCCGCTGAGGCGATGCTGAGGATGGTGGAGACGGCCACCGGGCCCAGGTCTCCGCGCGCCTGCATCTCGAAGTAGGCCGTGCCGAAGGTGTGATACCAGGGCCCGGCGTTGTCACCTTCGCGGATCGTCTCCAGCATGTTCGAGAAGGACCCGGGCTGGAAGGTCACGCCGGCGATCTCCTGGTCGCCCTCACGCCCCATGGATCGGAGTGTGTTGTGGGCGAGGAGCGTGGCCTCTCGAACATCGCCGTTGCGCTGCTGAAGGGCGAGTTCCATCACATCGCGGGGGGTGAGCTTCCGGCCCACCGCGTCAAAGCGCTGCTTCATCGCCCACCAGAGAGCAGGCTCGGTCCCCCATGGCGCCTGGGCGGGGTCCTTGCGCGCATTCTCCTGGTCAGCGGCGGAGGCCTGCTTCAGGAAGACGAAGCGGTCCGAGACGGCATCGAGCATTCCGCCGTAGGAAAACAGCCATGTGAGCGCCGGTAGCGTGCCGCCGAGGTGTGTGCTCGAATGGGCGGCCGGCCTGCCTGTCGCCTTCGCCCAGGAATCGTAGTCCTTCAGGGCGCTGTCCCAGTCCTTGATGAGGTCGTCCCTGTTGAGGTGCAGGCCGCTTGCCTTAGCCTGGTCCGCCTTCGCGATGTCGAAGGCCGAGAAGGCCTCTTCGCAGAGGCGGCGGAGCTTGACCTTCTCGAAGCAGTCCTTGTAGCAGGCGCTGCCCGCGGCGGGCAGGGGAGCGCTGCCTTCGCCCCAGCCCGAAAACCGGCATACGCCGCCTTCGTACCGGCAATACGGGCCGCCCATGACCCCACACTCCCACCCTTGTTCCCGGCCCGCGCACTGGCACTGGCAGTAGAGGAAGGCCCCCTGGTCGCGCTCCTCTTCCGGCCCTGCCTGTTGTCCGGGAGTGCCGGCAGGTTCATCACAGGCGCTCCCTCCCGTCCCTGTCACTCCAACGGACGCAAACCCGGATGGCACAGTGCAGGCCACCTCATCCCCTTCCGCCACCGCGCCTTCCGCGCCCCGGAGCCAGGCGGCCATGAAGAGGGCAAGAGCTGCGAGGGCGAGGAATTTCGACGATTGGCTCATTGCGGCGCCTCCGGGGTCTCGAATGGGACCTTGAAATCGGCAGCTGCTGGCTTCAGCGCGAGCCCGGTCGCCTTCAGCTCCAGGGATGAGTCCTGGAATCGCCCATTGGCCGCCAGCACGACCCCCAGCTCGCTATCGACGCACAATGTGCCCTGCCCCTCGTAGCCAGTGACCGTGAAGCAGCGCGCCCCGCGTCCAGCAATCTCGCGTTTCTCCATCTCCTCCAGGCCAAGGGTCGTGTCGGCGGAAAGGTGGAAGAGCAAGCTGTCGTAGCCGAGCCGGCGCGTACTGCTGGTGGCGCCCGCCCTGACCTCGCAGGCGCCCTCGCCGCCCGTGGGCTGGCTACACAGGTAGAAGTCCTTGCCATCGTCGATCAGCGTGAGCGACCCTTCATCACTCCCCAGGTCGCCTTCCAGGCGCGCCGACCTCTTCGGCGGCTCAACCGCGTAGACCGAGGTGAGGTCGAACGTTTCGCCGGTCACCCGGTTCTTCCCTTTCTCGTCGTACACGACCCTGTAGGTGCCGCCCTGGGCCTTCCGTGAGAGCTGGAGCAGTAGTGCCGCCGCTTCCGCGCGGGGTAGGCCGGCGGTGGCGGTCGTGGTCCCTGCCGGGCGTGTGCCGCCCGGCTGAACAGTGCTCCCTCCGTTCTCCCCGCCCTGGGAGCGCATCACGAGGACCGCCACCACAACCACCGCCAGGCCAGCCCCGGCCAGCAGCAGCGGTCTGAGATTCGCCGGCTGTTTCGGTCCGCGAACATCGGGTGGGGCGGAGTGCTGCGGGGCAGGGGCGGTCGCGCCGCAGGACGTGCAGAAGCGCGCCCCCTCGCGGAGGGGGCGGCCACAGGCAGGGCACAGTGTCTCAGCGGCGGCCATGGCGGGGATCATGCCTTTCGCAATGGCGGCCCGGCAGGGCAGGCAGGCCCCTTAATGCAGGCCCTTCGGTCCGTCGATGGTGCGAACCTGCCGGGCAGGGGAGAAGAGCACGAACAGAGAGGCAGCAGCCATGCCCATCGTCCCCGTAACAAGAGCGGCGCGGAGGTCCACCTGGCTGGCGATGACCCCGGCGGCCAACGCCCCGAGGAGCATCACGCCCAGGCTGAGGAAGCGGATGCTCGCCTCGATGCGGCCCAGTAACCGCGCCGGCACCAGGACCTGGCGCAGGCTGACCTCGTTGATGTCGAACACCGTGTCGGCGGCGTCGCCAAAGAGCTGCTGGGCGACGAGGAAGGCGATGCCGGTGAGGGACGAATCGGGCGCCAGCGGGATGCACAGGGAGGCCACGGCCGCGACCGATAGGCCGCACACCATCGCCGGGCCCACCCCGAACCTGCGCGCAGCTCGCCCCGCGAGGCCAGCTCCGAAGAGGGACGAAACCCCTCCAACAGCAAAGATGACGCCCACGATTCCCGGGCTCATCCCCAGCTCGCCTTCGGTGACGAACAACAGGATGACGGCCCCAATGGCGCCGTAGCCGAAGTGACGGGCGATGTTGGCCAGGGCCAGGGCTCGAAGCGCAGGGTCAGCGAAGAGGACGCGCAGGCCTTCGCCGATCTCGGGGAGGATGCCCTCTCGCTCGCCGCGGGGGGAGGGCTGCGGTTCAGGGGCGCGAATCGCCCCCAGGCACATCGCGGAGACAATGAAACTGAGCGCATCGGCAAGCACTGCGGCCTGCGCCGAAGCGAACTGGACGACCCACCCGCCCGCGCTGAAAGACCCCGCCTCGGCCACCGAGGCGCTGGCCGTGAGCTTCGCGTTCCCTTCGGTCAGGGCCCGTGGCTCGACAATCGTGGGCAGGTAGGCGTGGTAGGCGACGTCAAAGAGGATCGTCAGCGCTCCAGTCGCAAAGGCAGCGGCAAAGAGGTGTTCCATTCGCAGGACATCGAACCAGGCGGCGACAAAGATGGAGCCAAGCAGAGCAGCGCGCCCGAGGTCGGCGGCGATCATCAGCGGACGGCGACGGAGGCGGTCAACCCAGGCCCCGGCCACCAGGCCTGCGAGGAACCCCGGGAGCAACTGCGCCGCCGAAAGGAGCGCCATCTCCATCGCCGAGGCGTGGAGGATGAAGATGGCCGTGAAGGGGAGTGCGCCGAGCAGCGTGCCGAAGAGCGATACAGTCTGGCCCGCCCAGAGCTTCAGGAAGTCGCGGTTTCGCCAGAGCACCGGGGCAGGGTAGCGGCCTGCACGGCTACGGGCAGGCTATGCTTCGTACCTCGCGATCACCAGGCAGCTGTTCTGCCCGCCGAAGCCGAAGCTGTTCTTGAGCGCCACTCGGACCTCGGCCCTGCGCGCCGTTCCGGGCACGTAGTCCAGGTCACACGATTCATCGCGGTTTTCCAGGTTCACGGTAGGGTGAATGAGGCCTGTCTCGACCGTCTTCACGGTCGCCACCGTCTCCATCCCGCCACTGGCGCCCAGCCCATGCCCGATGAGGCTCTTCGTCGCGCTGATTGGGATGCGATAGGCTCCCTCGCCGAAGACGCGCTTGATGGCGTTGGTTTCGGCTGTATCGCCCAGGGGTGTGCTGGTGGCGTGGGCGTTGATGTAGCCCACCTCGCCTGGATCGAAACCGGAGTCGCGAAGGGCTTCGGCCATCGCGCGGGCGGCGCCCTCGCCATCCTCGGGCGGCGCGACCACGTGGAAGGCGTCGCTCGTGCAGCCGAACCCGGCCAGCTCGGCATAGATGCGCGCGCCGCGCGACCGCGCGTGCTCCTCGCTTTCGAGGATGAGCGCTCCCGCGCCTTCGCAGGGCACGAAGCCATCGCGCGTGGCATCGAATGGGCGGCTTGCCTTCTCGGGGGCATCATTCTGGCTCGTGAGAGCGCGCATCACGCTGAAGCCAGCCAGCCCCAGCTCGCTGATCCCTGCCTCGCAGCCTCCTGTCACCATCACGTCCGCCCGGCCGCTTCGAATAACCATCCCCGCTTCGCCAATCGCCTGCGTACCCGCTGCGCAGGCCGTGCAGATGGTCCCGTTGTAGCCGCGCAGACCATACTGAAGCGCCACCTGGGCTGCAGCCATATTGCCAAGACTGCGCGGGAAGTACAGCGGGTCGAGCTTCATGCCCCCGCGCTCGAAGAGCGTCTGCGCGCCTTCCTGGATGTCGGGGTAGCCGCCGCCGCCGTTGCCCACCAGTACGCCGATGCGGTCGCGGCTTGCCGTCTCCAGGTTCAGCCCGGCATCGCCAATCGCCTGGGCTGCGGCGGCGACCATGAACTGAGTGAAACGCGCCATTCGCCGCGCGGCCTTGCGCTCGATGAAGAGTGAAGGGTCCCAGTCCGTCACCTCGCCCGCGACCCGGCAGGGGAACTGGGCCGGGTCGATCAACGTGATGGGCCCTATGCCCGAGCGCCCGTTCACCAGGTTCTCCCAGAATTCCGCCACCGTCTTTCCCGCCGGCGTCACCGCGCCCAGGCCAGTGATGACCACGCGCCTGCGCGAACGCAAGGTCTCGTTCATGCGTCCTCCGGGGCCATGCTCGTAGCGGGTTTCGCCACCAAATGGCACTCCGCCGATAGGTTACCAGCATCGCCGCCGCTGGCGAACCACGTCTCCCCGTTTGCCGGGGAGCCTTTCATGTCACCCTCCACCGCGCCCCGGTCCCGCCCCGGCGGTTCACCGGGGAGAGCGGCCAGTGCCGCCGCAGGCCGGGCATGGCGTCGAGAACAGCCAGGTGCGGCTGCGGCCCGTACCGCCACACGCACTGCACGAATCCCCTCCCGCCTCGGGCCGCCGCTCCAGCCACTGCCAGAGGCGGTCACTGCGCTTCGCCACCCTGCGTGTGGCCGCAGGCGGAAAGCGCACAAGCCCGCCTCCCGTTCGCAGGGCGAATGGCTCGGCACGCGCCTTGCAGGCCTGCTCCACGCGCGTCACCACTTCGGCTGAAAGGCGTTCGTCGGCCTCCACCACCGTCAGATCAAGCCCCAGGTGCGCCACCCGCTCGGGCATGGCTGCCGCCACAACCTTCGTGCCCGGCCGGACCAGCCGCGAAAGGCGTTCCACGATCCCGGCGCCCTCCTGGCCAGCGGGAGTCACCAGCACCACCTCGGCGCCGGTGATCTGGCGGGCCACGTTCCGGTGCCCCACGTCGCCCCAGGTTGCCGGGAAGCCATCCTGGCGGGCACGGCGCACCGCTTCGCCATCTGCTTCGACCACGAACACGGCCGAGCCACGGTCGCGAAGCTTCAGAGCCACCATCCGTCCCAGCCGTCCGTATCCCACAACCGCCACGCCCCCGGCTGGCGCCGTGAGCCTGGCGCCCCGTTCGCCACGGCCCCGCACGGCCACGAAGACGCTCGATGCGAAAAGCGAAATCACCATCGTGAACACCACGGCGGCGATGACAGCCTTCGGGGCGATGCTCGCGTCGGCCGCGCTGACCGCAACGAAGGAGAACTCGCCCGCGTTCGCCAGGATGCCCCCAAGGCCGAGCGAGAGCGGCCACGACATCCCGGTGAGTCGCGCCAGGCCAGTGATCGCCGCGAACTTCACCAGCACCACTGAAGCCAGCAACACCCCCGTCATCGCGGGCTCGTCGGAGACAATGTCGAGGTCGAAGAGTAGCCCCGCGGAAACGAAGAAGGCGGCCGCGAACAGGTCACGCAGGGTCTCGGTTTCGCGAACCGCCTGGTAGGCATAGCCCGACTGCCGGATTACGAAGCCAGCGATGAAGGCCCCGAGCGCTGTCGAAAGCCCCGCTGCTGCCGCACCTGCCGCGGAGCCCGCCACCAGGGCCAGCAGGGCGACGACGAAGACCTCCCGGTCGACACGCGCCGCCAGCCGCCTGAGCAGCGCATCGCTCACGAGGATGAGGATTGGCAGTACGGCGAGCATCGCCGCCAGGGAGCTGGCAATCCCCAGGGTCACGCTACCCGCGGTGGAGAGCGTGCCCTCGTGCAGCGAGGGCGCCAGCCCGATGATGACGACCGCGAAAACGTCCTGGACGATGAGGATGCCGGTGGCCAAAGGCAGCAGCCGGCGGCCCGCATCGCCCAGGCCGGGGAGCAGCGCCAGCCCCGTTGCCGTGGAAGAGAGCCCGGCAGCGCCGGCCAGGATCGCGGCCGTGGTTTCTGCCTCGCCCGCAAGGACGCCCCCTGCCATCACGGCCGCACCCACGATCAGGAGCTGCCCCACGCCAATCAGCAACGCCGCCCGCAGGTGCGCCACCAGGTCGCTCACCGACAGCTCCAGCGCCACCGTGAAGAGGAGAAGAGCAACGCCAGCCTCTGCGACCAGGCCGAGGTCATCCGGGTCGGCCACGAAGCCCGCTCCCCCTGGCCCGATCACCGCCCCTGCCAGCAGGTACCCGGCCGGCCGGGGTATTCGCAGCGCCTCCGCTATGGCCGCCCCGGCCAGCGCCGCCACGATGACCGCAAGCGCCACCGTGCCACCTTCCGGAACCGTACCCGCGAGGAACATGCCCGAATACTACCGGGTCGCCCCGCAGGGCGGCTGGCCCTAGCGCCCGGCCAGCACCTTCTTCTTCTGCGCCACGTAGTCCACCAGAATGTACTCGCCCAGCTTGTCGGGCGTGGTGTAGAACACGCGACCCTTATTGATCTTCGCCACCTGGTTCACGAATTCCTTCAGGTAGTAGTTGCGGTCGAGCATAAAGGTGTTAATCGTGATCCCCTTCTGCGTGCACCGCTTCACTTCCTTCAGGGTCTCGCGGATCGTGATGGGGCTGGGCGGGTAGGCGAAGTAGCTCCGCCCCCGCTCAAGGTGGGCTGTCGGCTCGCCGTCCGAAATCATGATGATCTGCCGGGTGCCCACTGTGTGCTTGGCCAGCAGCGACTGCGCGATCATGAGCGCGTGGTGCATGTTCGTGCCCAGCACCGATTCGTCCCAGCGCACATACGGTAGCTGGTCGGCCTTCAGCTCCCGCGCGTAGGCGCTGAAGCCGATGATGTAAAGGCTGTCCCGCTGAAACTGCGATGAGATCAGGTTGTTCAGTGCCAGCGCCACCTTCTTCGCAGCCTGGAAGCTGCCGCGAAGCGCCATCGACCAGCTCAGGTCGAGCATGATGACCGTTGTCGTCTGTGTTAGCAGCTCCGTGCGCGAGACCTCGAAGTCGTCCGGGCGAAGCCGCGCCGGTAGGCCCGGTCCCTCGCGGTACATGGAGTTCATGATCGTCTTCTGGATGTCCAGGTAGAACGGGTCCCCGAACTCGTACTTCTTCGTGGTGTCGGTCCGGTCGCCGCCGCTACCGCTCTCCCGGATCTCGTGCTTGCCGAAGCTGTCCTTCTTTAGCTGCGAATAGATCTCCGCCAGCGCCCGCTGCCCTATCTTGCGCGTCCCCCGCGGCGTGAGCTCGTAACCGTTCCCTTTCTTGCGGATGTAGCCGGCCTTTTCCAGGATTTCCAGCAGGTCCTTGAGCTGGTCGAGCGTTTCGCGGGCCTCCGGGCCCAGGAGCTCCTCCAGCTTGTCGGCGTCAACATCATCCATCTCGCCGCCGTACTGCGTGCGCTCCAGCTGGCGCTCAACCTCGTCGATCGACTGCATCTGACGCATGAGCTGCATCGCCGACTGGAGATCGATCTCCTCGTCCCCGCGGAACGGATACTGGTTGCGAAGCTCGCGCATCGGGTAGAGGTATTCGAGGCTCTGGGCCAGGTCGTTCAGGGACTGCTGGAGCTCGGGGTCGCCCACCTTGTCGGCGAGCAGGTCCTGCAGCTGCTGGCGCATGTCACCCGGCAGGCTGTCGAGCAGGCTCTGCATCTGCCCCATCTGGTGCTGCATCTGGGCGATGAGCTCGTCAAGCGATTGCGGCGGGTTGTCGCCAAAGAGATCGCCGTACTTCTGCATGAACGAATCGAAATCCGGCTCCTGGCCGGCCATGCGGTCCTGCAGCATCTGGTTCAGGTCACGCACCATCTCCTTCATGCGCGCGAGCTCTTCCGGCGACATGTTCGCGATCTGGTTGTACATGTCCTTGAAGAAGGTCTCCATCATCGCCTTCTTCAGGCTCTCCAGTAGCTCGTTGAACCGCTCCTGGGCCTCGGGGTCCATGAACTCGTAGTTCTGAAGCTCGCGCACCTGCCCGGCAACGTCCTGGGGCAGGTTCTGGAGAAATTCCTGCTTCTTGTTCGCGATGTTGCGGAGTATCTCGGCGAACTCGTTTGGCGGCGGCGCTTCATCCGGTTGCTGGCTGCCCGCTTGCTGCCCGCCATGGGGTGATTCCTGCCCCGGACCCTGCTCGCCGGGTGCGCTCTCGCCCGGCTGCTCTCCGCTGCGGGCCTCGTCGGTGGGCCTCCCGTCAGTCCCCTGCTCGCCCGATACCTCGTCGAGCCGCCGCTCCAGCGTGTTCCGCTCCATGTCCAGGATCTCGTCCAGCTTCTGCTTCAGGTCGTCGAAGACCGAGCTCAGGTTGAACCGGTCGAGTTGCTGGCGCCGCTGCTGGCGGAGCTGCTGCAGGAGGTCGCGGAGACCCTGCAGGCGCTGGCCATTCGGGTTGCGCATGCCGCGCTGGAGCATGTTCCGGAGCGCATGCTGCAGGTCGCCGAAGTTCATCAGGTCGTCAGTGAGGTTGTCGAGGATGTCGTCGGCCTCGAGCTCTGGCACCTCCTGGGTGCCATCCCACATGGAGTAACGAAAGCGAACAACCACGGGCATCCCTCCAGCCAGACCGGCGCCCCACTTCTGAAGGCTACCGTACCCGAATTGGGGGAGGGTCACAACGAACCGCCGCACTCCCTCCCCCCCGGGCAGCGCTCTCCGCCCGCGTCAACTCCTCGGTAGACCCAGCCCCCGCGTGGCGATCACGTTCCGGTTCACCTCGCTCGTGCCCGCGGCGATGGTCCCCGAAACGGCCGCAACGTATGAGTGTGGCCAGCGTCCGTCCCGGGGCGCCAGCTTTGCGCCGCGGTACAGGTTCCCGTACATCCCCACCAGGCGCATTGCGGTCTGCGTCGTGCGCTGCATCGCCTCGGTGCGGAAGAGCTTGTTCATCGACGCCTCGTAGTTCGGGATCTGGCCCTGGCGCTGCATGCTGATGATCCGGTAGGAGATCAGACGCGCCAGCTCGGCCTCCACCGCGCGATCGGCCAGCTCGTTGCGCACCTGCCGGGTCACCTGGCCCGGTGCCTCCCTGCCGGCTGTCTCCTTCACGTAATGCACAAGGTCGGCAACGGTGTGCTTCAGGGCCACCGAGCCCGCCACGTTGCTGCGCTCGAAGTCGAGCAGTGCCGCACCGATGTACCAGCCCCGGTTCTCTTCGCCCACCAGGTTCCGGGCCGGGACGCGCACGTCCTGGAAGAAGACCTCGTTGAATACGTGGTCCCCTGCCATCGTAATCAGCGGCCGCACCTGCACACCGGGTGACTTCATGTCCACCAGGAGCATCGAGATGCCGCGGTGCTTGGGCGCATCAGGGTCGGTGCGTGTGAGGGCGAACATCCAGTTCGCGCGGTGCGCGCCCGAGGTCCAGATCTTCTGGCCATTGATGACGTAGTCGTCCCCATCGCGGACGGCGCGTGTCTGGAGGGAGGCCAGGTCCGAGCCTGAGCCAGGTTCGGAGTAGCCCTGACACCAGTGCGCCTCGCCACTTGTGATGCGGGGGAGGTGTTCCTTCTGCTGCTCTTCGGTCCCGAAGCGGATCAGGATGGGGCCGATCATCGCCACACCCATTCCCCCTACCTGCGGAGCCCGCGCCTCGGCCATCTCCTCGTTGAACACGAACTGCTCCGTGACAGTCATCCCCGCCCCACCGAATTCCTGGGGCCAGTGCGGCGCAATCCAACCGCGTCTTGCCAGCGAACCGCGCCATTCCCTGACGAAGGGGCCGGCGGGATCCTCGCTGAAAGGGTCTCCCGGTACGTAATCCTTCGGGAGATTCTGCTTGATGAACGATCGCACGGCAGTGCGGAAGGTTGCCTCTTCTGGCGAATCGCGGAATTGCACGTCTCTCTCCTCCAGCAGCCCGGCGCTGCCGGGATTTCGTGCCAGTAGTCTATGCTCCCGCGCTCCCCGTTTCGAGCGGCCTGCTCAGCGCAATGTGCGGCGGTTCGCCAGTGCGCACACCAGGCTCCGCCCGATCGCGCCTCGCTCGTCGTAAATCGCGCACTCGGCCACAGCAATCCCCTCGTCCGCGTGGTGCGAGGCTACCTCGAAACCCAGCCACTCGGCGGCCGGGAGGCGATGGAGGTACAGGGTGATGTCGGCGTTCACGAACTGCAGCCCCGCGCTGCCGGAGTTAGCGAACGGGTTCGTGAAGTCCGAGGCAAACGCCGCCCGGACAAACGGCGTCAGTTCCTCACCTTCGACCAGCGGCCGGTTCTCGCGCAGCCATGCCCGCTTGCGTTCAGTGCTCCCAAACCCGTGGTCGATTACGCGCGTCTCCCACATCGGCTCGCGGCCCCCGGGGGCATCGGGTGGCGCCAGCTCCAGGGGTCCCGGCACCTGCCACGAAGGCGGGCTCCAGACTGTGCCCTCCGGGTTCTCCGCCCGCTTCAGGAATACCGCGCTGGCCCGCGCAATGGAGGCGCCGCCCGAGATGAACTCCGCGTCCACCACGCGGATGCGGTTGCCGTCGCGTGCCACGCTGGTGCGCACCTCTGCCGGGGCGAAAGGCGGCATCCGGTAGAGGTCCACTGTCAGCCGCGCCGGGCGGAGGGCGTTGTCACCCCACCGGGCTTCTATCTCGTGGGCGAGAAGCCCCGCCACCACGCGCCCGTGCAGCGAATTCGGGTCCCACGGCCCCCGGCAGACATCGTTGGGGGTGTAGCTTTCCCCCTCGCGGCTGAAGAACGGCGTTCCCGGCATTGTGGCGCCGATCATCCGGCTCGCGCGCTCAACAGCCAACCATCCGCCAGGCTGCTGCGCCGAGGGCGCGCCCACAGCGGTATCATTCGCCCCACCAGACCACAGGAGACGGCACGATGCTTCGCCAGGAGAACTACGAAACCATCACGATCGAGAAGAGCGACGGCGTCGCCGTGCTCACCCTCAACCGGCCCGAACGCCTCAACGCCGTCAACGGCGCCATGCACTCCGAGCTCTCGACGATTTTCGATGACATACAGCGCGATGGCGACGTTCGTGCCGCGGTGCTGACCGGCGCCGGCCGGGCCTTCTGCGCCGGAGGCGACTTCGGCACCGATTCGAACATGGGCTCCGGAATGCGCCTCAAGTCCGGCCTCTCCCTCATGCAGGAAGCGCGCCGCATCGTCGATAGCCTGCTCGACCTGGAGAAGCCGGTGATTGCAGCAGTCAATGGCGCAGCGGTTGGGCTCGGGGCCACCGTGGCGCTTCACTGCGACGTGGTCATCGCAGCGCGGAATGCCCGCTTCGGCGACCCACACGTGAAGATGGGCATCACCGCCGGCGATGGCGGCGCCGTCATCTGGCCGCTCCTGGTGGGGGTCAACAGGGCCAAGTACATGCTCATGACGGGCGACCTTGTATCCGCCGAAGAGGCCCTCGCGATGGGTCTTGTGAACCGCGTGGTAGACGAAGGCGAGGCGCTCGCCGGGGCAACTGCGCTCGCCCGCAGGCTGGCCGCCGGCCCGTCCTTCGCCATCCAGTCGTCCAAGACTTCGGTGAACAAGCTCCTGAAGGCGGTCTCGAATCTCGTGCTCCCGCTCTCGCTCGCGCTCGAAGAGGTATCCATGACGAAAGAGGATCATCGCGAGGCCGTCCGCGCCTTCCAGGAGAAGCGCGAACCTCGCTTCACGGGCCGTTAGGCGAGTCTACCCCCGGGGGAGGCCGAGCCCCCGGGTGGCGATGATGTTGCGCTGTACTTCGCTCGTTCCTCCGCCAACGGTCGCCGCTGCAGAATGGAGCTGGAACCTCCCGATCCGGCCCATGAGCGGCTCCCAGCGGCTCTGGCGGCGGCCGGTTAGCATGCTCAGCATCCCCGCAAGGTGATACGCCGCCGCAGCCATCCTCTGCTCCAGCTCACTCGCAAAGAGCTTCACGATGCTCGCCTCGTAGTTCGGAATCTGGCCGCGCGCCTGCATCGAGACCACCCTCAGGCTCAACGTCCGCGCCACCTGTACCTGGATGAGCATCTCCATGAGCGCGTGGCGCGTCTCGACCGTCAGCCCCGCCGGACGGGCCGACCGCGCCCAATCGATGATCTCGTGGAGGATGGCCTCGTATTCCACGCACAGGTCCACAAGGCTGCGCTCGAAGTCGAGCGTCGTGGCAGCCACGTACCAGCCCCGGTTCTCCTCCCCCACGATGTTGCGTGCCGGGATGCGTACGTTTTCGAAGAACACCTGGTTGAATCCCTTGTTCCCCACCAGGTTGATGATGGGCGACATGGATATGCCGGGGCTCTTCATGTCCAGGAGGAAGTAGCTCAACCCCTTGTGCTTGGGCGCCGCCGGGTCAGTCCGGGCGAGCAGGATCATCCAGTCCGAGATGTGTGCCCCGGATGTCCAGATCTTCTGGCCGTTGACGACGTATTCATCGCCGTCGCGCACCGCGCGTGTCTGCACGCTCGCCAGGTCGGAACCGGCCCCCGGCTCGCTGAACCCCTGGCACCACCGCTCTTCGCCCGCCAGGATCGGCTGGATGAAGCGCTCGCGCATCCACTCCTCGCCGTACTGCATGAGCGTTGGCGCCACCCAGCCGATTCCGACGCCGCCGAAACGCGGCGCCCGCGCGCGGGCCATCTCCTCTTTGAGAATGAACTGCTGCATGACCGGCAGCTCGGCGCCGCCGTACTTGCGCGGCCATGCCGGCGCTACCAGCCCGCGCGACTGCAGGCGGCGACGCCACTCCAGCATCGCCTCGTGATTGCGCTCGTGACCGCTGGAAAGCTGGCCCCACTCACCCTCGCCCGCGTCACCCTGCAGTTCGGCCGGCAGATTGGCAGCGATCCAGGTGCGCATCTCGCCTCGAAACGCCGCCTCATCCCTCGAATCCCGGAAGTCCATGACGCGGCAAAGCATACGACAGGTAGGCCGCCCGGTCCCGCCCAAAAAAAGGGGCGGCCGCGCCGGCCACCCCCTGGTGTGCTGCCTCAGCCCTGCGTCAGGACCGGTAGGTCATCTGCCGGAGCCGCTTGATGCGCTCTTCCATGGGCGGGTGAGTGCTGAACAGATTGGCCATGCCGCCCCCGGCAAACGGATGCACGATGTAGAGCGCCGAAACGGCCTCCTGGTTTGGCGTCGCCTCCATGGGCATCATCGCGGCGCCGCGGTGCAGCTTCTCGAGCGCACTCGCCAGCGCCTCGGGATCGTGCGTTATCTCGGCGCCGGTCCGGTCCGCTGCATATTCACGCGTGCGGCTGATCCCGAGCTGGATGAGCGTGGCCGCCACCGGGGCGACGATGATCGCCAGCAGCATGAGCAGCGGGTTCCGGTTGTCATCGCGCCCTCCCCCGAAAAGCGAGCTCCACATCAGGATGTTCCCGATAAGCGCGATCGCCCCGGCAACGGTGGCCACAATTGAGCTCGTGAGGATATCGCGGTTCTTCACATGGCCCATCTCGTGCCCGATCACCGCCCTCAGCTCACGCTCGCTGAGGATGCGCTGAATGCCAGTTGTCACGGCCACCACCGCCCGGCTGGGGCTGCGCCCCGTCGCAAAGGCGTTCGGCGAATCGTTCTGCACAATGAAGACGCGCGGCATCGGCATGTTCGCCAGGTTCGCGACCTCGCGCACCATGGCGTGCAACCGCGGCGCCTCGCTCTCGCTCACCTCGCGGGCGCCCGCCATACGCAGCGCCATCTTGTCGCTAAACCAGAAGGCGAAGAAGTTCATGGCTGCCGCAAGGATGAGGAACAGGACCATCCCGCCCACGCCCCCGATGAGGCCACCGACGGCAACGAGGATGCCTGTCAGTACCGCAAGCAGCAGCGTTGTCTTGAAGAAGTTCATGGTGTCCGGCTGGATACCTCCTGCCTCAGATTATACCGCCTCCGCGTAAGGCCCCGGTTCGAGCGCGCGGATCGCCAGACCCGGTGGGATGGAACCCCTGCGGTTGCCGGGAGGCCTCCCGGTTCATTGCCGGTCGGAAAGGGGGTTGTCACGCACGGTGAGCCAGGCCGCCCTCCTCGACGGACCCATCCTGCGCACCCACCTTCAACTCCAGCCCTGCTTCGCGGGCAACTTCGCGGATTCGCTCCCAGGCTGCGTGGAGGTTGTCAACGAACTCCGGCGGTATCCGGGTGACAAGTGGCGAATCCGGTGTGGAGCAGACCTCGCAGTGCCTGGCCGAGCGCCAGGTGCGCTGGACCTGGTGTTCTGCATGTGCTTCGTAAAGCGTGACCCGGTAGCTTCCGCCACAGGCATTGCAGCGCTGTTCGATATACGCGTATCTGAGGAGGCTATCCATTCACTCACTATAGCAGAGGGAAAGACCCGTTCCGGCCGGTGCTCAGTCGGCACTGGCGAGCCGGATCGTGGGGGCCGGGAGTGCGCCTTCGTCCTGCTAACGGCCGCCCGTGATCGTCAGCAACAGGACCGACTGCTCCTCCGCCCGCAGGTCGTGGCGAATCCCAGGCTGGAACATCAGCAGCTGCTCCTGCCGCAGCTCAAGGGACTCGCTGCCCATCGAAACGAACACATGGCCACGTAGCAGCTGGATCGTGACAACTCCCTCGGCCGAATGCTCCTTCACAACGTCGCCAGCCTCCAACGCCATGAGCATGGCCGAAACCCCTGACTCACGGGCAAGGTTCCTTGTCCGGCGTCGTTTGCCCGGCAGCTCGCTGAGCAGTTGGCTCGCCGCAACCTCCAGGTCCAGATGGTGCACTGGCGCCGACCGGGGATACTCACCAGCGGGCGGGTGAGTGGTTTCAGGCATTCTCCTGTCCTCCTTGCCGATGGTGGGCTCGGGCGCTTCGCACGCCCTCGCGGCCTGGCGCGCCCCTGCCATCCTCCCCCTTTCCCACCTCCTGCAGCAGCCAGGCCAGCGCCGCACTCGTCGCAGGACCTGGTTGAACGGCAGCGGTTGCAGGGGGCAGGTGCGCTCAACACATCGGAACCACCATCCATGATAGCCGCAGAAACCCTGCGCGTGACTCACCTGCCGCGCTGGACGAACACGCCGGTGCAGGGCCTTAGCGGTGGTTGGCGCCGCCGAGGAGCGCCCCGTCTGGCAGCCCTTAGCGACATGCTTCGCGAGACGCGCCGATGCGGCTCCACGATTTCGTGCTGGTTGCCCATGCCCTTCGCCTGTTGCCTAATGCCTCCACCAACCGCCACGGGGGACGCACTTGGACATCACCGTCACGCCCACGAAGCTCCAGGGGGTCGTGCTTATCGACACCGCCTACTTCCGCGATGAGCGCGGCTTCTTCATCGAAAACTGGCACAGGCGCACCTACGCCGAGCACGGCCTCGACATGGACTTCGTCCAGGACAACCACTCCCGCTCGGCGAAAGGGGTACTCCGCGGCCTGCACTACCAGGACATGACTGCCCCCATGGGTAAGCTCGTCCGCTGCACGATGGGCGCAATCCTCGATGTTGCCGTCGACCTCCGCGTAAGCTCCCCGACCTTCGGACAGTGGGTTTCCGCCGAGCTAAGCGCCGAGAACATGCGCCAGATCTACGTCCCCGAAGGCTTCGGCCACGGCTTCGTCACCCTGAGCGACTTCGCCGAGGTGCAGTACAAGTGCACCGGCCTCTACACGCCCCCCAGCGAAGGCACCATCGCCTGGAACGACCCCGAAATCGGCATCGAATGGCCCGTCGCCCAGCCCATCCTCTCCGCCCGCGACCAGAAGGGCATGAGCCTGAGGCAGTACCTGGAGCACCCGGCATTCACATAGCACGTTTGCGACATTTGTAACTCCGGAAACCGTGCGTTAGACTCGGATCTTCCAGGCCGCGGGGTCGCGAGCCCGCGGCGAAGGTAGCCGCTCGCACCCTGTTTCCCCGGAGGCTCCCGATGCCCGTCTTCCCTTCCACCGAATGGTTCCGCGCCGCCGCCGACCTGCTCAACCGCTCCGACAGCTTTAAGCGCCTCGGCGCCTGCGACGCCGAGATGGGCGTCGCCGTCGATGGCCGCTTCTTCGAGATCGACTTCGAAGCCTTCGAAGTCCGGGAGGTTCGCGAGATCGACGCCCACAGGGCCGAAGAGCTCGACTTCACGCTCGTTCAGCCCGTCGAGGCCTGGCAGGCGATGCTCCGGAACATCAAAGAGCACGGGCGCGCCGAGCACGAATTCACCCTCAATTCCCTCGACCTGAGAGACGAAACGGAATTCGCACGCGGCAAGGATTACCACCGCCGCGACGCCTTCTACCGCTTCAACCAGACATTCCAGGAGTTCTTCGATATCACCTCGCAGCTGGACACGGTGTTCCAGGCCCAGCCTGCGCCTGCCTGAGAGCGGCGGTCTATCGGCGCGACCGTTCGCGCGATCGGCGCCAGTGCTCGCCACTTCGCGACTGGGGCGCCGGGGCATGAATTGCTGGCATGGCGATGGCCGCCAGCCCCTCTTCGACCAGTGGCCTGAGCGCCTGCAGGGCCAGCGCCAGCTGCGCCCCCACAGCTTCCGCCAGCTCCGCCGTAAGCTCGCCGAACGGCCAGGTCCGGTGCAGCCGCCGCCACGAAGGCGTCCACTCCTCCAGCTCCCATCCCTCACCCAGGGCGGCCATCACCTCGCCCGCCTTTGCCGCCACCAGCGCCGCCCAGCGGTCGTTGACCTCGGCCGGCCCCTCGAAGTGGAGGCCCAGCTCAACTACTCCCCGCGCGGGCTGGGGCTGCAACTCGAAGTGAATCCGCGGGTCGCCGTAGTGCAGTTGCAGGATCGTCCACATGACCTTCCGCTCCGGCGCCGGGAAGCCGGGCGGTAGTGCCTTCATTGCCAGCTCTTCGGCATGGAAGAGGAACTCGCGCGCTTTCAGTGCCACTCCCGAAGTAGGGCACACGGCGGGGCTTCCTGGCAATCGGACCGGCGAAAGCGGCCGAGTCGTACACTTGAATGAATGAGGCACACCAAGATCGTTGCCACCCTCGGGCCTGCATCGCTCAACCGGGAAACCATCGCCGCCATGATTCGTGCCGGCATGGATGTAGCCCGCCTCAACACCGGCCACGGGACGACCGAAGAGCACATGCGGTCCGTAGCGCTGGTGCGCGATGTCGCCGCCCAGGCGGGAAAGCCCGTGGCCGTGCTCCTCGACCTTGGCGGGCCAAAGCTGCGCACCGGCCCGACCGACGGCGGCCGGCCCCTTGACCTGGCGGCCGGCTCCACTGTCACGCTCACGCCCCGGCTCGTGAAGGGAAGCTCCTCCCTGCTCACCGTCGGCTACCCACACCTCACCGAGGATGTCGCCCCGGGAGACCAGGTCCTCCTGGACGACGGACGCATCGAGCTCCAGGTCGAGCGCCCAACCGCCGACGGCATCGAGTGCCGGGTCGTGGTCGGCGGGCTCCTTGGCCCCAACAAGGGCGTCAACTTCCCCCATTCCAGCCTCACCGCGCCCGCGCTCACCGATCACGATCGCGAAGCGGTGCGCGCCGGGGTCGAGTGCGGTGTGGATTTCTTCGCCCTCAGCTTCGTCAGCCAGGCGGCCGACATCACCGAGGCGCGCGACCTGGTCTCATCGCTCGGCTCCGACACCCCAATCATCGCCAAGATCGAACGGCGCCGGGCCATCCAGAACCTGGAGGCCATCCTCGCCGAGGCCGACGGCGCCATGGTTGCGCGGGGTGACCTCGGCGTGGAGATGGCCCCCGAAGACGTGCCCCTTGAGCAGCGGCGCATCATCGCCGGGGCCGCCGACCAGATGATTCCCGTCATCACCGCCACCCAGATGCTCGAATCGATGATCGACTCGCCGCGCCCCACCCGCGCCGAAGCCAGCGACGTGGCCAACGCCGTCTGGGACCTGTCCGATGCTCTCATGCTCAGCGGCGAGACTGCAGTTGGACGTTACCCGGTCGAAGCAGTCGCGATGATGGACCGTATCATCCGGCGCGCCGAATCGGTGGCACCGCCCGACCGCGCCCCGCTCGCCCGGCCCGAGACCGATGACCACTCGCACGTTGTGGCCATCGCCGCACGCCGCATCGTCGAGTCCGATCCCAACATGCAGGCCGTGGTCTGCCACACGCTCAGTGGCTACACGGCCTTCCTGCTGAGCAAAGTCCATCCCGAAGCCCCCATCTACGCCATCACCCCAAACGAAGCCGTCTGCCGGAGGCTTTCCCTGGCGCGTTCAGTTGTGCCCATGCTCGGCCCGCTCGTTGCCACATCAGAAGGCCTGCTGCGAACGGCCGACACCCTGCTCATGAACGCGGGCCACGTACGCTGGGGCGAAGAGGTAGTGGTGGTGGCCAGTCACCCGGTCACCTCCGGCTCCACGAACTTCCTCAAACTCCATCGCGTTGGCGAAGGCGCCAGCGCCTGACCGTGCTCAGGCCGCCTCCGTCCAGGAGCGTTGTTCCGTCAGGTCTTCGCGCCTCCGCAGCGGCCCCGACTCCTCGACGTCGCGAACCACATCCGTCGCGTAAAGCGCCTCCATGTCGTATTCGGCAACACGCACGGAGAGTGGTACTTCGAACATCATGCGGCCATCGCTGACGGCGATTGTCGCCGGGATCCGCTGCAGGTAGACCCACGACTGTTCCATCCGGCACTCGTTGAGCATCACCACGAAACGTGAGCCGCTGGTGTGCGAAACGAAGTCCGATTGCCGCGTCACCCGTTTGAGCAGCTCGGTGAGCGCGTGGACAGCCCGGTCGCAAAATGCGTCCCCCCTCCGTTCGCGGATCGCTTCGAGCGTGTCGAAGGAGACCTGGACAAGCGTGAAGGTGTGGCCCGTCTCCCGCGCACGCGGCATCTCGCGGCGGATCTCGGCCAGGAGGTAGTTCCGGTTGGGCAGGTCGTTCAGCTCGCTCAGGTACGCCGACCCCTGCAGCTTCGCCGCCATTCGTCTCCAGTTCCGGTTGCCCGTCCAGAGCATCAGCACGATCTGCGCGTTCATTGCCACGCACAGGACGAAAACGGTCACCGCGAGCGCGATGGTGACCATCCCGGGGTTGATGATCGCCATTCCCACCTGGAACGCGACCACCGCCGCCCAGAGAACCAGGCTGACGATGCGCACAGCCTGGCGCCGCCGGCCCACCTCCGGGTCATCTGCCGGGTCGCCCACCAGCTCTTCGAGATCTGTCACGGCCGCATCATCCCCTGATCTACAGAGTCGGCCGGAAATACGTGGCCATCAGGCTGCTTCCTCATCCTTCGCCCCGGCTTCCTCACCCTCTTCATCGTCAAGTGCGCGCAGGCTGGAGTACCAGCGGGGCGCCCGCGCGGTGACGTGGACCAGGAAGGCGCGCGCCTTTTCTTCCAGCGTTCTCATTCCTCCCGGGATCCGATCAATCGCCTCTTCCACCCGGGGCGAAAGGGCTTCGATCGGTCTCCGCTCCGCGACCTGGGTATAGTCGAACCCACAGGCCAGCCCTTCCCGGTTGCAGGCAAGGTTGGCGCTGGTCACCACATCGTCGAGCGTTTCGATGCTGCGGCCCTGGTGCGGAGGATGATGCGCCTTGATAGAGCTCACCAGTTGCTCCGGGAACTTCCAGCGCTGGGCCAGCCGCCCGCCTACATGCTCATGGCCAAGGCCAAACACGCGCACCTCAGCATCGCGGTAGCGCATCCCTTCCGAAACCACGAGGTCGATCACATCGTTGAAGAGGACGGGCTCACAGAGCATCATCGCGAGCTTGCCGATGTCGTGAAGGACGCCCGCGGTGAAGGCATCTTCAGGCCTCACCACGCGCGTCTCCCGGGCAATCGCTTCCGCCACCAGCCCCACACAGACGCTGTGCGCCCAGAAGAGGTCCTGGTCGAACTCCTCCGAGTCCGGCGCGCGCAGCGCGTCGATGATCGCCGATGCGATCGCTACCGACCGCACCGTGCGCATCCCAAGCAAGATCACCGCTTCACGCACGTTGCTGATCCGGCGCGCATAGCCGTAGTAGGCCGAGTTCGACAGCCGCAGGAGCTTGGAAGTGAGCGCCTGGTCGGAGCTGATCACCGTTGCGAGGTCCATCGCTGCCGTGCGCTCGTCCTCCGCAAGCTGGATAGCGCGCGTTGCGACGGCCTTCAGCGGCGTGAGCTCCGTGGTGCGGTTCACAATGATGCGCAGCCGATCGCGGGCCTCATAGCTCAGCGTCACATCGTGGTTCATGCGGCGTCCCTCTCCCTGTCTTCTCCGGACGCGTCTGACCAGGCGACCCGGTCGCGTCCCGCCCGCTTGGCCATGTAGAGCCGGTTATCGGCCACTCGAATCGCCTCGCGCAGTGCGTCAGCGGAGCCGGGAATGTCAGCAACCCCTGCAGAGACCGTCACATTCGTGAAGACCCCATCCCCGATTGGGATTCGAGACTCCTTCACCAGTACCCTCACCCGCTCCGCCACCGCCACCGCCTGCTCGAGTGTCGCCCCCGGGAGAAAGAGAACGAACTCCTCCCCTCCAAACCGGCCGATGATGTCCCCGCTGCGGGCTGCCAGGCGCATCACTCCCGCCAGCGAATGCAACACCTCGTCGCCGGCAAGGTGCCCGTAGGCGTCGTTCACCTTCTTGAAGTGGTCTATGTCGAACACGGCCACGGAAAAAGGCCGCCCCGTGAGCCCGCAGGCGACGAGGGGCTTCTGTGCGGCATCCATCGCGCTGCCGCGGTTCAACAGCCCCGTGAGCTGGTCGTGCCGCGCCAGGAAGTCCAGCTCCTCAACCAGGTCATGAAGCTGGCGATTGCGGTCATGCAGGGTGTTCTGGATCTGGCGCATGGTGCTGTGGTCGCGCACATAGAGGACCGTGCCGATCATGTCGCCATACCGGTCCCGCAGGATCGAAGCCGAGACGGCGACCCAGAACGGCTCGCCGTCCTTGTGGAGAGCCTGCATCTCCATGTTCTTCACAGAGCCGTCGCGCCCCAGGCCGGCCGAGAACTCCTCCCACTCTTCGTTCGATGCGAACAGGCCCGACGCCTCCCGGCGGAGCACTTCGATGGGAGCGAATCCGAAGATGCTTTCGCTTGAGCCGGTGTAGAGCATCACCTTTCCTCCGCGGTCGGCCACCACCACGCCATCGGGGCACGCGAAGAGCATCAGCTGCAAGAGCTCTTCGTTGTCGAGCAACCAGAGAAAGTCTGGCGAGCCGGCCATGTCGCAGCCCCGTCAAGATGTCACTCTGAGTATCGGCCCCGCCCACGGGTTTCTGGAGAAAGATCTTCGCGCCGGGGATTGACATCGCCCGGACAATGAATGAAGATTCATTTAGTAAATGAACATTCAGTTATCTGCTGTTCACTTTCCCACGGAGGCCCCTCATGTTCCTCGATATCTTCAGCGAAGCCCGGACAAGGGAGCGCGAACTCGATGCGCGCGCCATCGAGATCTCCCAGCGCATGCAGTGGTACGACAGCCAGACAGTTGAGCGCCTCGAACGCGAGCTGAGTGCCGCCCGCGGCCGCCTGCAGTCGGGCGCCAGCCTCGCTGTTGGGGCGCGATAGTGCCGAAGGTGGCCCAGGCGCACCTGGCCGCGCGGCGCCAGGCGATCATGGAAGCCGCCTGCAAGGTCTTCTGCACCAAGGGGATCCATTCCGCCACCATGGCCGACGTCGCCGCTGAAGCGGGCATCTCTCCCGGCGCCATCTACCGCTACTTCTCAGGCAAGGACGACCTTGCCCGCGTCTGTATGGCCGATTCTGAAGCCGTCGTCTCCCGCTGGAAGATGCCCCCGGAGCCTGGCGAAGACCCCCTCCAGGAGATGATCGAGCTCGCCCGCCTCACCTTCTCGCTGCTCAAGAACCCTCACGAGAAGTCCGACACCATCCTCATGCTGGAAAGTGTGCTCGCAGCCGTTCGCGAAAGCGATGAGGCCGCCCTGCGCAGCATCCGCGATGAGCAGGCCGAAGCAGCAAGAGGCATCGCCCGCCGGCTCGCTGCTGCCCGGGAGAAAGGGGAGCTGCCACCGGACCTTGATTCGGAGCTCTTCGCCGGGGCCATGCTCTCCTTCTACTGGGGCTCCCGGGTTGCCCGCCTTGTTGACCCCGGGGCCGACTCTGAAGGGCAACTGGACCAGATGATGAACATGCTCGCCCGCTCCAGCACCCCGTCCGCAGCGCCATGAGACGACCTGCGGCCGTGCCCCGGCTCACCCGGTCCGCCCTGGCTGCCAGCCGCGCTGGGTGCCTGCGTTCGCGGCAGGTAACTCCCGGCGCCTGGCCGAAACCTAACCCGTGAAGCGGACGACCGGGTTGTTCTTGCCCCACAGCTCCTCCAGCCGGTAGAACGCCCGCTGCTCCGGCGTGAAGAGGTGCACGATCAGGTCGCCGAAGTCGAGCAACACCCAGCCGCTCGCCGCCGTTCCCTCGGCGTGACGCAGGTCGTGCCCCTCCGGCTTCAGGTTCTTCTCGAGATACTCCGCAAGGGCGCTAAACTGGAGTGGGGATTGCGCCGTCGCGATCACGAAGTAGTCCGTGAAACTGGCCACGCGCGAGACATCGATCAACGCAATGTCGAGGGCCTGGCGGTCAGACAGGATATCGACGGCCCTCTGGGCCAGTGATTCGGAGTCCAGGAAACTCGCTCCTTCCCCGCAAATTCGGGGTCCCGGAGGATCTTAGCACAGCTATGCCACGCGCCCGCGTCGTCGTCGGAATGTCAGGCGGAGTCGATAGCTCTGTCGCGGCCGCCCTCCTCCACGATCAGGGGTTCGAGGTCATCGGTGTCACCATGCGCCTCTGGACAGAGCCTCGTCCGGCCGCGCTCACCGGCCGCCAACAGTGCTGCAGCGTCGAGGACATCGAAGATGCCCGCAGGGTCGCGGGCCAGCTCGGTATCCGTCACTACGTCGTCAACTTCGAAGAAGAGTTTCGCCGTCACGTGGTCGACCCGTTTGTGACGGACTACGCATCGGGCCGCACCCCCAACCCCTGCGTGCGCTGCAACGAGCACATTAAGTACCGCGCGCTCCTGGATCGCCTTCCCGCCTATGATGCCGATTTCGTGGCCACCGGCCACTACGCCCGCATCGTCCGCGACTCCACTCCCCCGTCGTCTCCTGCCTCCCCGCGGTTTCGCCTGCTTCGCGCCCTCGATGTGTCGAAGGACCAATCGTACGTGCTCTACATGCTCGGCCAGGAACAGCTCTCGAAGCTCCTCCTTCCGCTCGGCGAACTGACCAAGGGCGAGGTGCGCGCCATCGCTTGCAGGCTGGGGCTCGAAACCGCCGCCAAGCCCGATAGCGTCGAGATCTGTTTCGTGCCGGGGAATGACTATCGCACCTTCATCGCCGGGCGGGTCGAGAGCGTTCCCGGCGAACTGCGCGACACAGCCGGCCGCCGCCTCGGTGAGCATCGTGGAATCACTGCCTACACCGTTGGCCAGCGCAGGGGCCTGGGGGTCGCCACCGGCCAGCCCCGCTTCGTGACCCGGATAGACGCTGCCACAAATGCGGTGACAGTAGGTCCCGAAGAAGACCTGTTTGCCTCCGTCGTTGAGGTCGGCGAGCCGCGCTGGGTTTCGGGCGATGCTCCCGTGGCCGGGGCGCGCGTGGAGGCGCAGCCCCGCTACCGCTCCCTCCCGGCGCCCGCAACCATGATCCAGGCGAGCCCCGGGCGGGTCACGCTGCGATTCGCCCAGCCCCAGCGCGCCCTTGCCCCGGGACAGGCGATCGCCATCTACCGCGAAGATGAGGTGCTGGGTGGCGGGACGATCGAAAGCGCCCACCGGGAGCGGCACTAGCCAAAGCTGCCGTGGCGCCCCGCCCCCGATGCAAAGCGCGCCGCTCCCTCCCTCGTCTCTCCTGATTCGATAACCTCCCGCCCTCGCCTGAACTCGTTCGCGAGCGCGCCATCGAGGTCGAGTGACCACTGCTCGTACGCTGAGAGCCGGTCCGAACGCAGGCACCGCTGGGGAAACACGGCGAGCTCCTTCGCCAGGGCCACTGCCGCATCCCGGGCCTGGCCCGGCTCCACCAGCCGGTTGGCCAGTCCCATGCGTAGCGCCTCCTCTCCCGAAACGCCCCTGCCCGTAAGGATCATGTCCATAGCATGGCTGTGCCCGATGAGCCGTGGCAGGCGAATGGTCCCGCCATCGACCAGTGGCACGCCCCAGCGGCGGCAGTAGACCCCGAACACCGCGTTTGAAGCGGCTACGCGCAGGTCGCACCAGCACGCCAGCTCGAGCCCGCCCGCCACGGCGTGACCCTCGACGGCCGCGATCACCGGCTTGCTCAGCAGCATCCGTGAGGGCCCCATGGGGCCGTCGCCGCTTTCGCTGGTGCGATTCCCCGTCCCGGTGGCCACTGCCTTGAGGTCGGCACCTGCACAGAAGGCGCCATCGGCGCCTGTGAGCACGCCCACCGCCAGCGCTTCGTCGGCTTCGAAGCGGCGGAAGGCCGCTGCCAGCGCCTCGGCAGTGGGCCGGTCCACCGCATTGCGGGCATGCGGCCTGTCGATTGTGATGATGGCCACCGGGCCATCGATCTCGTAACGGACGGTTGAACCAGGCATGGCGACCCCCAGGAAGGAGTGTTCCAGCTATTCTACCCGCGCACGAAGGGGCCGATCGGCCCGCCTTTCAGGGACCGGTTGGCCCTTCGCCCGATCCCACGGGAGCATTCCACTGAACAGTCAATCGCAACGCGGCAATCAGGAACCAAGGATGCGTGCACCGGAACGGAACCCCGCAATCGGGCCGGGCCACGGCCGGGATCGGCTGGCCCTCAGACATGGCGCCCGCAATCTCAGCCGGGTGGCGTTAGCGCCGCCTGCGCACGGTTGGAGGTTGATGCGTGACCGATAGCGCTGTGGTCCATGTCCTGACGCGCGACCCCGCCCTCAGGCGAGCCCTGCTTGCCCACCTTGAGGCCGACGAGAGCCTCCCCGTCGCCGCCGGGAGCGACCCGGCCGAGATTCAGCCCGGCGATGTGGTGGTCGCGCCCAGTTCCGACTGCCTGCCCGAACGGTGTGCCGAGTTTGCCGCCCGGGGCGCGCGCGTTATTGTCCTCGCCACGCTCCCGGCCGAGGCCGAGCGGCAGCGTTACCTGGCCGCGGGCGTGTTCGCCTATCTGCCCATGGCGATCGGCTCGCGGCCCCTTCCCGTGGATGTTCGCAGCGCGATGGCGGCGCCCCGGCCAGACCCGGCCGTGGCCCATCACGACTGGCTTCTCCTCACCAAGCACGGGCTTGTTCTCCTCTTCCTTGGCTCCCACCCCTCGGCGACGGTCGCCGGGATATCCGAGGCCATAGGCATCTCCCTGGGCCGCACTCGCCGCATCATGAACGACCTCGTCGCCAAGGGGTTCGTCACGGCGAAAAAGACCGGGCGCAGCATCGGCTACACCGTCAACCCCGATGCGCGCTTCATTCACCCCGCCATGACCCACATCCGCATTGGCGACGTCGTTAGCGTGGCGAAATCACCCCGCGGCAACCATTAGCCCGCTGGTGTTCCGGCAGCAGGGGGCAGCCCTTGCTCCATCGTCAGCACTGGAGCGAACAGGTCCCCCAGCCTCTCGGCCCTCTCCAGCGCTTCCGGGGCCTCGAAGGCGAGCGGCGCCCGCCCGCTGGCGCCCGCCTCCACCTCTTCCCACCCGACAGGTGTCGAGACTGTGGGGCGTTCGCGGCCGCGAAGCGAGTAGACCCCAATCGTCGTCTTGTGCCGGGAGTTCTGGCTCCAGTCCACCAGCACCCGCCCCTCCCGCAACTCCTTCCGCATGTTCGCGACTACCTGCCCCGGGTGCTCCCGTTCCAGCAGGCTGGCAACCTGGTGCGAAAACGCCTTCGTCCCCTCGTACGTCACCGCAGTACTCAGCGGGATGTACACCTGGAGCCCCTTCGAGCCAGAGGTCTTGGGAAACGACTGAAGGCCGAGCGGCTCCAGCACGTCGCGCAACCAGAGGGCGACCCGGCAGCATTCGCCCATTCCCGCCGGCGCCCCGGGGTCGAGGTCGAACACCAGGCACGTTGGACGCTCCATCTCCGCCGCCAGCGAAAGCGAGGGGTGAAGCTCCAGGGCAGCCATGTTTGCCAACCACACCAGGGTAGGGAGGTCGTTGCAGAGGCAGTAGTTGACCGTGCGGCGCGAAGTCTCGCTCCAGATCGGCGCGACCTGCACCCACTCCGGACGCCGGGCCGGGAGCGCTTTTTCGAAGAACGCCTCTGCTTCCACGCCGTTGGGGTAACGCCTCAGGGTGAGCGGCCTCCCCCGCAGGTGGGGGAGGAGAACCGGGGCGACTGCCCGGTAGTAGCCAATCACCTGGCCCTTCGTGAAGCCGGCGACCGGATAGAGCACCTTCTCCAGGTTGGTGAGCGCGAGTTCACGGCCTTCCACCACGACCTTTGCCGGAAAGGCGCCGTCCCTCACGCCGGCATTGTAGCAGACGCGAACGCTGGACGTAGCCACAGCCCACCCTGGGCCGGTGGACCTCCCGCGAGACCGCCTTCCGGCAGGAGACTGGCCGCCGCTACACCACTTCGAGTTCGCGCAGCTTCTCCTCGGAAACCACGCCCTGGTTCCAGCCCCGCACGGCGTAGTACTCGTTCAGCATCGCATCGAGTTCGCAGACCTGCCCCTTCGAGCCACCCCCTGTCGATGGCTCTTCCGTGAACCGCTTCGGTAGGTAATCCGACCCCTCGCGGAAGCCGGCGAGGTTGTTGTAGTGGCGCTCGAGGTTGTAGATGCGCTCGCCGATGCGCAGGGCATCATTTGCATCGAACCTGTCGAGACCGGTCATCACACGGTACTGCTCGGCGTACTCATCCATCCCTTCCGAAAAAGCGCTGAACTTGCAGAGGTCCAGGCTATCGGAGAAGGCGTGGATGTCCTGGAGCAGCTTCAGCAGCTCTCCCTTACCCTGCCAGGCAAGCGGGTCAGTCTTGAGCCCGATAACACCCAGCTCGCTGGCGGGGCTGTAACCACGCAGGTGGCAGGCGCCCCGGTTCGAGGTCGCGTACCCCAGCCCCATCCCCTTCAGGCCCCGTGGGTCGTAGGCCGGCGTCGCCTGTCCCTTCACCGTCATCGCCAGCTCGGGGTGGCCGATCGACTTCGCAAAGGCATCGATTCCCTCCGCCAGCCGGTCGCCGATCCCCTCGCGGAACGCGATCATGCGGCACATCCGCACCATCCCCTCGGTGTCGCCCCAGGCCAGCCCCTGTCCCGCCGGGATGTACTCCCGCTGCGTTGCCTCCATGACCGTCGAAAGCGCCTGGCCGATCTCGATCGCGTCGTATCCCCAGTCGTTCGCCCTGTCGATGAGATATGCCACGGCCGCCACGTCGTCATTGCCGCAGTTCGCCCCCAGCGACCACGCCGGCTCGTACTCCACCGACTCCATGCGCACCTTGAACGGGCCCTCGGTAATCTCGACTTCCTTCTTGCAGGCCACCGGGCACGCGTGACAGGTGGGGTCGTCAACGAGGTAGTGCTCGTTCACATACTCGCCGGCGATGCGTTCCGCGTGTTCGTAGGTGGTCTCCTGGCTGTTGCGCGCTCCCAGTGCCCCGATTGCGTTCGAGATGTTCATCAGCATGTTCGTGCCGTAGACGGAGAGTCCGCCCTTTTTCGGGGATGTGATCTTCGTCTCGTCCATGATGAGGCCGAGGGCTGCCGCATGAGCCTTCTTCCACGCCTCGCGGTCGGACGCCTTCGGGTAGTCGCGCTTCGCCTTGATGGCGATTGCCTTGAGCTTCTTGGAACCACCGACCGTGCCCGTGCCCCCTCGGCCCGAGGCGCGGTCCTTCTCGTTCAGCCACGAAGCGAACTTGACCTGGTTTTCACCCGCCTGGCCGATCGCGATCACGCTCAGGTCGTCGGCGCCGTGGCGCGCCTGGAGCGTGCTGACCGTATCGTGGACGCCCTTGCCCCACAGGTCCGAGGCGTCACGCAACTCCACCCTGCCGTCAGCGATGTAGGCATAGACCGGGGTCTCGGCCTTGCCCTTGAACACGAGGCCGTCGAAACCCGCCCACCGCAGGCGAGCGGCGCTCCAGCCCCCCTGGTGGCTATCGGTCACCGTACCCGTCAGCGGACTCTTCGTGACGATCGCCAGGCGGCCGCTCATCGTCGCTTCCGTGCCCGTAAGCGGCCCATTCATGAAGCAAAGCGGGTTCTCGGGCCCGAGGGCGTCGATATTGGCCCCCGCCTCGAACACAAAGCGCACGCCCAGCCCGCGCCCGCCTACGTACTTGCGCGCCCAGTCTTCGGGGATAGGCGCATAGCTGGTACTTCCAGACGTTAGATCAATGTGGCCAATGCGTCCCGCGTAACCGCCGAGGGTCATCCTGTCTCCTCCTGCGGCCCCGCGCGGGGCCGCGCTCTGCGAAGGCGTCTGACGCATGCGGCAGCCTGTCCCGGGCTGTCCTGCGCCGGGCGCCGGGGCGGCATGCCCCGGCTGCTCTCCACGCCGGGCTTCGCGCCGCGGCGGTGTCGAACACGCCAAGCAGTATAGCGGCAAGAGGGCGGGCCGGAGTGGTCCCGCTCACAGGCAGCAGAAGGACGCTCCTCCCGCTAACCCCCCGTGGGCGTGGGCGTGGGCGAGGTCTCCGGCGCCGGTGTTGTCGTCTCGGCCCCCGGGGTAGGGCTGGGTGGTGCCTTCCCGTCGAAGGCCGCATCCACCCGCGCGAGCATGCGCTGGGCGAGCTTCACGGCCAGGGCTACGTCCTGCGTGCCATCGAGCCCCGTCTGCACGACCGCGTGCACCACACGCCCGGTCCGGAAGCAGAGGATCGTATCCACCGAGATGCCGAGCTCGGATTGCTGCTGCGTGATGAACATCCCCAGGCTCTCGTCGCCGATGCGGGGAACATAGAAGATCTCGGCCCGCCCGGTCTCCTCTTCCGAAACAAGCAGCCCGCAGGCGCTGAAGCGGTTCTCGTTGAGCGCCTTTCCCGCCGCCTCTTCGTCCTTGTAGAGCGTTGATTGGGACGTTATCGAGATCACGGTGCCGAAGTGCTCCTGGGGGGCTTCCCACGTGAAAAAGGCGATGTAGCTCCCGATGCGGCTCTGGCCCTCCAGCGTCGTTCGCGCAATCTCCGGGTCTTCCACGTCAAAGACCTGTGACCACTCCTCGTTGTCGAAGGCGCGCTCGTCAGTCCGGGTGATTCCCCGCGGCATGTCCCCGTCGGTGAGCATCATCGCCTGCAGGTTGTATTCGCCGTCACCCCGGTCCGAAGGGTAGGAGCGGCCGTCGTCACAGGCGGCCGCGGCAAACAGCATCGCCGCGCCGAGCGCGGCGAGGAACGGACGTATCATGGGGGAGCCTCGTCGATTGATACCGTCATCGTACGCCAGCAGGCAGGCTAAGGCTCCACGCATCTCTTTACCGGCCACCCTGCGGACTCTCGCCCCCCGCCACGGTATGCTTGCGCGACCTGCCATTGCCACGGAGATACGCCCCATGCCGCTCACGCCCGAAGACATGCTCGCCATCCACGAGCTCTACGCTCGCTACAACCACGCCGTCGACTCGGGCGACGCCGACGCCTGGGCGGCCACCTTCACTGCCGATGCCGAGTTCCGCACCAACCTGGACACGTCGTTCAAAGGGACTGCGGAGCTGCGGGCCTTTGCCACACGCCTTGCCACACGCCTGGATGCCCGGCATTGGAACAACAACCTCATCGTTGAGCCCGCGCCCGGCGGTGCGAAGGCCGTCTGCTACCTGCTGCTCGTGCGCCCCGGGCGCCCCGGCGTGCTCGCCGAGGCCGGCGCCACCGGGATCTATCGCGACGAGCTCGTCAAAGGCATCGATGGTTGGAGGTTCAAGAGCCGTTACGCCACCATCGAGGGCGAAGTCCCGATGAAGCGTTGACCCGGGCCGCGCGTTGAAAGCCGTCTTCCTCTGGGCGACGCTCATCTTCCTCGCCTTCGTCGTCTTCATGGCTGTCGTCTTCCGGTCGCAGGCAGCGCGCGACATCCTCCGCTTCGCGCGCAACATGCTCTGGGCCTATGTCGCTCTCGTGGTGGCGTTGGCGGCCATCCATCTCTGGCGCGAAGGTTTCTGACCGCGCCCTCCTTGCCCGGCCCGCGTAAGCTCTGACCGTGCACGTGCTCATTGCACCCCAGGAGTTCAAGGGCAGCCTCTCTGCCGAAGAGGCCGCCGATGCCATCGCCCGTGGCATCCGCGAGGCCCGGCCAGCGTGGCGACTGGACATCCTGCCTCTTTCTGACGGCGGCCCCGGATTCGTCGATGCCATGCGCCGCGCGACCCGAACCGATACCGTTGGAATCGTCACCCACGATGCCCTCGGGAGGCGATTGCTGGGCCGCTACGTGGTCGCTCGTGATGACGGCGCAGCTTTCATCGAAGCGGCGCAGGCGAACGGACTCGTGCACATCCGGCCCGCGGAACGAGATCCCCTGGCAGCCGGCACCTTCGGCGTGGGCGAGCTCATTGCCGCTGCCCTTGCCGGGAAGCCGCCACGCATCGTCGTAGGTGTGGGTGGCAGCGCATCCACAGATGGTGGTGCGGGCATGGCCCGGGCGCTTGGCGCGAGACTCCTCGATGCAAATGGCGCGGAGCTTCCCCCCGGGGGTGGACCGCTCGCTGACCTGGACCGTATCGAGTGGAAGGCCCCACCGGCACTGGATGGGGTGGAGGTCATCGTCGCAACCGACGTCACCAGCCCGTTGCTCGGACCCGGCGGCGCTGCCGCCGTCTTTGCTCCTCAGAAGGGCGCCACCCCGGCGCAGGTGGTCCTCCTCGAACGCGCCCTGGAACGCTACGCGCTTGTCGTCGAACAGGATCTTGGTGTCAGGATTGGGTCCCTTCCCGGTGGCGGCGCCGCCGGAGGGCTGGCGGTCGGCCTCGTTGCGTTCCTCGGGGCGCGGGTGACGAGTGGCTTCGATGTGGTGGCAGCCGCCACCGGCCTCCCCGGCCGCCTGGCGGCCGCGGACGTCATCGTGACCGGCGAGGGCAGCTTCGATAGCCAGTCGCTCCAGGGGAAGACAACAGGGCGCCTGATTGACCTGTGCCGCGTCGCCGGCAAGCCGTGCGTTATCCTCGCCGGCCGCGGAGAAGGCGCACTTACGCTCTCATCGCTTGAGCCCGATCCCCGCATCTCAATGGAACGGGCTGCCGGACTCCTCTCCGACCTCGCCTCCCGCTGGGCGCGCGGGTTTGCCACCCCCCTTGCGCCAGGTGAGGGATGCGGATTGGCATGACCACGGGCGTCGCCGATTGTCCCCGTTCGTGATGGCGTCTGCCGCCAGAGGGCGCGCCGCGAGGAACGTTTCCCGGTTACTCCAGTGAGGATCGAGCCTTGCGCGCAGAATGCGAATCGACGATCTGCCGTCCGGTTCGCGCCACCCAGGCCCCCTCGCCGCGAGCGGCATCGTAGGCCGCCAGCTCCCGTCCGGCACGTTCAACAGCCGCCGGCGATGGGCTGAATGCAGCGTTCGCCTGCGCGACGAAACCCGGACCAGGAAGCAACGCCCCGCCGAACCCGTGCTGGGCAAGGAAGTGAACCTCCGCGCCGCCTGTCACCACAAGTGGCACGACGTCGCAGGCCCGGGCGGCCGCGACCACGGCTCCCCGGGCATACGCCAGGCGCGGCCCGGATTCCTCGGAGCGGGCGCCCACGTCATTCGCGTAGGCGTCTGAGTCGAACAAGAGCCCCGCGGTCCGTGGGGCCGCCCCCGCAATCTCGGCAGCGCGCAGCAGTCCCCGGGCTGTCTCAATCACCGGGAACACAGCGATAGCGCCCGGCTCCAGCCCGCGGGCAAGCTCGAACTCGCGCAGCAGGACCGCGAGGTCGCGTACATCCTGCGGCTCGCAGGCGTGGGGCAGGAACACCCCGCACAGCCCTGGCGCCACAATCGCCTCGATGTCATCGCGGAGCAGGCGAGTTCGCGGGTGATTGACCGTCGCCAGCGCATGCTTGCCTGCGTCACGCACCTGGCCGATTGCCGCCGCCGCTGCCGTTCGAAGCCCTTGGACCGGCTGGTCCGCATCATTCAGTACGAGTGCGATTGCATCGGCCTGGGAAGCGAGGGCGGCGTCCATCTCACCGCCGGCATTGATGGCGACGATGCTGCGGAGGCGCATTTATCCCTCGCCCGAGCCGCCAATATAGCCGCCCACAACCAGCGGCGGAGGGGCCGCGGCCGCCAGGTTCAGGTCCTGCCGCAGTGCCATGATGCACTGCAGATGGTCGAGCGCGTGGCGGTACATCAGCTCAGCCAGCCACTGGCAGGTGAGGGGCCCCCAGCGGGTGTCTGTCCGGTATCGAAGCCAGGTCGCATCGGTCATGTCGCGGAAGATCGAAAGCTCCTCGTCCCGCATCCGCGCGTACTGGTCGACGATCGCGGCAACGGGCTCGTCTGCCCTGTAGCGCTGCTCGTGCCATTCGCGGCGGCTGTAGTCCAACGGGTCGAGCATGTCCGGCACCGTGGCCCATCGCAAGAGCGGCAGGTAGACCTCCTGCTCCATGTCGCGCAGGTGGGCCATATGCTCATGGATAGTCCACTCGTTGTCCGCCGGGCGGTACTCGATACGCGGCGAAAGCAGCCCCCGCACGGCCCAGGCGATGTCGTCGGTGGCCTGGCGCAGCCGCGAGGTCAGCTCGTTACGGTACATGGCGGTCTCGCTCGTCATGGCCGGGTCTCCTTGGGCAGGTTTGAGGAGACACATCCGGGCCCGGGGCGCCGGTCCGGCAGGTCCAACGTGAGTATAGGGCAGACCGATGTCTCTCCGCAGCGCCGCCTTTTCCCCTCGGGTGCGGCGCTTATCATTGGCTCATGCGTGGTGGCTGGCTCCCGCTCAGGCCGGTGATGCCAGGTCTCGTCCGCCCTGCCCCTCGCTTCGCGCTTCAGCCCTCTTACGTACTCCGCGCCACGGACGGCCACTCCATGCGTGCGGCCCTTCTTCTCTGCGCTGACCGCGGCCCGGACCCTCTCCGATGAGCGGAGCACGGGCCGCGCACCGTCTGGTAACGCTCCTTCTTGCCGCGCCGGTTGCCCTTGTTGCCCTTGCCGTCGCCTGCAACGAACCGGCCCGGCCGCCCGCCGATGCCAGCCCGCCGCCGGTCGCCTCCCCGGCCGGTACCGCGACGCCGACGCACTCGCCTTCCCCGGTTCCGCCGCCTCCCGGACCCGTTCGCCTCAACCACATCCAGGTCGTTGGAACCCACAACAGCTACCACGTCGAACCCGGCGATGCGCTTCTTGGCGTGGTTCGCCGCTACCTGCCCCAATTGGCGGCTACTTTGCAGTACACGCACGTCGCACTCGCCCGCCAGCTGGAAGAGCAGTCGATG